>JAESGE010000011.1_pt1 | contig 699422 bp, 646 predicted proteins | sample 9269601 | NCBI WGS metagenome assembly JAESGE01 (sample SAMN14515569, study PRJNA621662) | algae metagenome | isolation source: Tolypothrix brevis GSE-NOS-MK-07-07A and co-occurring heterotrophs from wet... | place: USA: Grand Staircase Escalante National Monument, Utah | collected 2006-04-16
CGGACGCTAAAAACTATGCCGAGCCGATCACCGCAAAGCTACGGGAAAGCGCGGGTGTCCCGCGCCCGCTCGGCATAGTTGCGCGCTCGGCATAATCGCCGTTATGCCGAACTCGGCATAATTTCGAGTAGCGTGCGTTGACATAGGCGAGCCGCAAAAGCTCGAAGCAACGGCGACTGAACTTGTCGTCGCGCGGCCATGCTTCAACCAATTCAGGCGCAATCTGCTCGCATTGCGACCGAAGGAAATTAAGCCGGTGCGATTTGGGACTGTAGAGAGACAGCACGAGGAGCGCGCAATGATAGAAGCGCTCCGTGGCCTGATGGAATAGAAACGCCGCTTCCTTGTTTCGGGCCTTCGATAGAGCGTAGGCTGCCGTGTCGCGAAATCCCGACGCAGTACCGAACCATTCTTCAAAGTGCTTTTCTGCTTCAACCAGCGCTTCGTCGGCAGGCAGATTGCGCGGTTGTGCAAACTCATATCCCTCGGCCTCGTAGAGCGCGATGCCCTGCTCGACGATATCGACAAAGAAGGGACGCCCGCGCTCAAGCTGCGCGTTCACATCTTTCAGAGAGTGAACGATGAAGCTGACCGGCGCGGTCAGCGTGTGGTTGATCGTGACCTCGCGCATGAGGCGGTCTTCGGCCGCCGACCAATGTTCGAACTCGGTCAGCCGTTCGTTGTTCACGACGACGAGGATGTCATAGTCCGACTGGTAGCCGCCGACGGGATCATCGACCCAGTCGCCGCGCGCATAGCTGCCGTAGATAACGATCTTGAAAATGCGGCCCTTGCGGTTCCAGTCCGAGTTGCCGCGCGCATGCGCGATTTCGAATTCCTCGAACAGGATGCGCACGACATCGGCAAGCTCGCGCTGCTTGGATTGCGGGAGATGATCGAGACCTGTTCGCATCCTTTTCACCCTGTAAGGCGGCGGGGGGGGGTGGGCCCCCCCCCCCCCCCCCCCGCCGCCGATCAAAGCCATGGCCAAACCAGATGCGGGAAGCGCGCATGGAGGCAGCGCGACCACATGCCAAGCGCGCAGGCGAAGTCGTGGGTGACCTCATCAACGGTGATACCGTGGCGCGACGCCAGCTCCTCGTAAGGCGTTTCATCGAAGCGGATCGACAGGAAGATATCCCCCTGACGCGCGGTCATCTTGCCGAGCGCGATCACCATGCGGCGTTCGGCGTCCTCGATGGTGACGGTCGAAAGATCGCGGCGCCTCATTGTCCCGCTCCTGCGAAGGCAAGCAGATAATCGCTAGCCTTGCTCGCCTGACTGGCGGCGCGGAAGATCGCCTTTTCGTCGCCGCGCAATACCGACAGCCACGACGCGATATAATCGGAATGACGAACGGTCGGCGCGATGCCGAGCGACGCACAGGTGAACGCCGACGCCATCTCGGCGACAAGTTCCTCCTTCGCGTAGCTGTCCGATCCGAACCCGCCCTTCTGGTCGCGGTCCAGACGGCTGCCGTGACCGGTCCAATGACCAAGCTCATGCAGCGCCGTCCGATACCAGTTGATCGGCTCATGAAACGCTGCCTGCGGCGGCACAGCCACAAAATCATGGCTCGGGCTGTAAAAGGCGTCACCGCCGCCAATCTGGAAGCGCGCGCCGGTCGCGGCGATCAGCGCATCGGCCGCGCCGACGGCAATCACCGGATCGGGACTGACCATCGGCGTGATATAGGCCTCGGGCAGTCCCTCACATTGATCAACATTGAACACGACGAAGCGCTTGAGGAACGCCACCTGCCGCGCCTCGCGTTCGTCGCCGCGCGCGGCTTCGGCTTCCGCCTTGGGCGTGAAGCGATCGGCATAGCAGATGACCGTGCCCTTCTCGCCGCGCCGGACATTGCCGCCTGCGGCTTCGGCCTGCCGGTAAGTTAGCCAGCGCTGCGACGCATAGCCCTTGGCGACAACCTCGGCCCACAGGATCAGGACATTAATGCCGGTATAGCGCCGCGCGGTTCCGGCATTTTGCGGCATGGTGCATCCACATGCCGCGCTGTCCCAAGGCTGCACCCATGGCAGCCGCCCTTCTTCGAGCTCCACGATGATCCGGTTGGTGACCTCCGAATAGAGGCTCGCCCGTTCGATTCTTTCCTTGCGCATATCCTTGCTCCTTCCAGCCACCGCACCCCGGCCCGGAAGGGGGCGGAGGTGGGCGGCAGGAAGGAGCCGGCAGACCCGCATCATCGGGCGGGCTGCATCCGAAGGACCGGAACGAAGAGGAGGACCCGCAGGGTTGCGGCCCGACCGGGCGGGGCTAAGGCGAGTGACGCCCACCTCCGTCCCCGCAGCGCCGGGACATCTACGCCGCCGCAACGCGGCGACCGAATGCGCGCCAGCGGCGCCCTCGTCCCACGCGAATCAGATCATCCCCGCGCCGGTTACGGCGCGACATTTTGAGCGCGGCCGTCGCCGACGGCCTCATTTCCCTTCGGGCGGCGTCATCCGCGAGACGCTGTGAGAAAAAAAGTTCGAGCTACGCCAATACAGCCCGCGAACCTCCACGGACGCCCATGGATGCCCACGGCTCTACGCCATCTTGCGATAACAAAAAGGGCGGGTTTCTGCGGCGTTGACGAACGAAGCCCCGATCCCCTTCTATGATCTCCCGTCGCAATATGATCCCCCGACATATGGAGAATAATCGCATGGCATATCAATCTCCCCTCCGTCTCATGCGGCTTACCGAAGTCCTCGATCTCACCGGGCTCAGCCGCGCCACCCTCTATCGCAAGATCTCCGCCGAGACCTTTCCGCCGCAGCATAAGCTCGCCGAGCGCTGCTGCGGCTGGCGCGCGGGCGAAGTCGAGCTCTGGCTCCGTGATCCCGTCTCGTTCACGCTCGCCGACCTCGAGCGCTATCGCAACGCTGCCTGAAGGCCAAGCATGGCAAAGCCCCGCGCCGCATATTTTCGGCGCGGGGTGGAAGCCTGCCTCAGTCGGCGGGGTTCCAGATCAGCGCGTAACCGTCCTCGCCGTCCTGCCCGGCCGCGCGGCCGAGGTTCGCATAGAGGCGGCGCGGTCCGAACTCGGGCGCCGCGAGGCTCAGCGAAACATAGGGTTCGCCCGAAACTTGTCCGACGCGGATCCAGCCGGCACCGATCTCGACGCCTTCGGACCAGACCCGGTAGTCGGGCTGGACGTCGCCGCTCTTCGAGCGGTTGGTCCGGATTTCGATCGCTGCGCGGATCGAGAGGGTCTTGAGTTGGCCCACGAAACCCGTTTCGATGGTGCCGTTCACAAAGCCGATAGCTGCCATTGGTCGTCTCCTTGAAGTACCGCGGGACCATCCCTGCGGCATGGGGCGGACCAGGAACCGGCGCGTAAGGCGTGCCGGGAACCCGAAGGGCCGAAGCGAAGCGGAGGAGTGCGGCGGCGCGATTATTTGAAGCGAAGCGGCCGCGAGGAGCGTGCGCAGCACGCGGGGAAATAATCGCGCCGCCGCGCTTTCGCGGGACGCCGCGCCGGTTCAGGTCACATCGCCCGTCGCCGGGATGGTTCTGCAGAACAGGTGGAGCGTGCCCGCGCTATCCGCGTGAACGATCAAACGAAACTTGAGTGAGAAATGCGATCTAACCGCGAACTGTGGCTACGATCAGAGCGGCCGCGCCCGAGTGGCAGTCCGTCTTCCTATCGGCTTATACCGCGCGGCAAGAAAACCATGTCCAAGGCATGCGATTTGGCGTTTTCGTACAATCCATGGGTCAGAAACGATATTATCGGGCTCGCCAACTTCCGTCCGGGCTTGGCGATTAGCGACCCCGGCAAGTCAGGATGGAGGGGCGAAGGATGCAGCATCCTCGTATGGGCGGCGCGAAGGCAACTTCGCGTCGCCTCTTTCTTTGGCTGAACCGCGGGCCGTCGCCGCTTGCGGCGGCGGCGCGCCCAAGTCATGAGCGCCGCGCCGGCCAACAAGGCCGGCGCGTCATTTTGCGCCCGCAGAAAAATAAGGCGGGCGACCAAAGCCGCCCGCCGTCTTCTCATGCTGCCAAAGGCTGTCCGTCTTCTGCATCGGGTTCGGACGCTGCCGGAGCCGCAAGCTCGTGCGCGACTCGCCGCGCCGATTTGACGCTGCCGACCCCGCCCCGCGTCGTATAGGCCGAAGGCGGAAACGCCATCCATTGCGGCACCCACGGTTGAGCCTTCGTCCGACCGTTTGACCCTTCAAGGCAATCGGAGACGATGGCCTTCAACGCCTTGCCCTTCTCACCGGCGTTCGCTGCGGCGACCTCCGGTCCCGCAACCTCGCCGACGATGGCGAGCAGAACTTCGCGGTCGCGAAGCTGGTCGAAGAAGGCCCCGTCCGCCGACCAGTGCTGGCGCATGTCCGTGCCGAGATGGAGCCCGATCATCTCCACCGCCTCGCTTCCTGCCTGCAACGTCTCCCCCATGACGATCGCCACAATCTCCAGCACCACCGGATCGGGAAGGTCCAGCAGCCGCGCGAACAGCGGGGCAAAAGGGGGACGGTTCATTGGCCTTCCCGTGACGGTCGGTGCGTCCTCGTCGAACCCGAGCACCGCGAGCACAGCACGGCGCTTGAGGTCGAATGCAGTTTCTGCGGAAGACGTCTCGACGCTCTCGGCAATATCCTCCTTTGGCGCCCGTTGGCCCTCGACATCGACGCGCCAGAGGTCGGCCCCCGCGATGACATGCGCGAGCATCGCCCGCAGCGCGACGCCGCCATGCCCTGCCAGATCGGCGCGCACCGCCGCATGGCGGTGGAGGTCGATATAGGCATTGAGCGGACCCGACACTTCGGCACGAACGGGCTTGGCGGTAAGGGCATCCCCGTCCTCGCTCCCACCTCCGCCCGAAAGCCGCTTCGCTTCTTTGGTGGTGACAAACCCCTCGTGGAAAGTCACCTCGCCGCTCTCGCGAACCTCGACATAGATGCGGCCGCCCTTGCGCTTGCCCGCATGAGTGTAATCCCACGAGCGGAACCAGTCGCCCCGCGCCATGACGGAAACATCTGACCATCCGGCTTCGAGATACTCCGCCTTGCGCGCCTCGATGGCGGCGGTCTGCGCCGACCAGAAGCCATCGGCGTCGGCAAAGAAGCTGTCTTCGCCGAACAGGTCAGACACGACTGCAAGCTTTGCTTCCTCGGCATCGAACAGGGCATGCTTGACCGCGATAGCCGTGCCGCCGAACAGCCATGCTTTCAGTTGATGGCCGGTCGGACAATAGGCGCCTTCATCGTCGAACAGCGCGAGCCATGACTTCTGCTGGCTCTTCGATGCAAGGGTCAGATGCCGGACGGTGCCCGCATCAATCTCGCCGCCGCGATAGAGGGTGCGGATGCGCGGGAGCAGATTGCCAAGCGCAAGGATGCGCTTCACCGCGCCCGGCTCGAACCCGAAGCTGTCCGCGACCTCTTCGACCGACCGCCCCGCCTTGACCAACGCGACGAACGCTTCCCACTGGCTGACCTCGTCGGGCTGCACCCGCGCGAGATTTTCGAGCATCGACGCTTCGAGCGCATCGGCATCATCACCCTCGTCGAGAATGGCGCAAGGGATAGGCTTCACCGCCCCGCCCTCGCGCGCGACGGCACCAACGGCGGTAAAACGCCGACGCCCCGCCACGATCTCGTAATGGCCTTCCGAGCAGTTCGGACGGACAAGCAGCGGAACGAGCACGCCCCGCGCGCGGATGCTCGGCATAAGGTCTGCGACGTCGGGGTCTTTCCCCTTCCCGCGCATGTTGGCGGCAGCGATGGACAGGTTGCCCAGTTCAATGAAATCCAGCTTCATGACTTTCTTCCTTCTCTCTTCAACCACACCCGGCCCCGGACGGCGGGGCGGGCGGCGAGAAAAGGCGACGGGACCGCGCCAAAGGACGGGGCGCACCCGAAGGGCCGTAACGAAGTGTAGGAGCCGATGCGCAGCATCGGCTTGCGGACCGGCCGAGCGATCCCATAGCCGTGCGCCGAACGACCCGTTGTCCGTGGCCGGCCCAACGACAACGCCGCCGTGCGGTCAGCGCGGCGTCCTCACCGGATAACAAATGCGCCCTTGGCGAAGCCGCAGGCGGGGCGGCGTGCGCGCGCAGATGTGCTTCGCGGCCGCCCCGTCAAGACCAGCGAGCCAAGAGCGCCGCGCGGCCCACCGTGCAAACGCGCGACCTCTGGCGGCAGCCTGCCGCCGCCAGTGCGCGCTCATTCCAGGCCGCGCTCATTTAGAGCTCGGCGTTCGCCGTGATGTTTCGAAGATGCGGCGAAATTCGCTTTCGCTACCGATGTCGGCAGGTCAGCTGGTGAGTCCGGATTGAGCGAGGCGACGGATCGACTCCGTGGTCAGCAAAGTTCGGGTCCCGATCTTGATCGCATCGAGCGATCCCGATTTGATGAGAGCATAGACAGACGACCGGCCAATGCCGAGCGCCTTGGCAGTTTCGTTGATCGAAAGGACGAGGGGTTCCATGAGGGTCTCCGTGTGTGACGATTGTTGGCGGGAGACAGCTCAGGTTGCACATGATTGTGCATGGGTCGTCCGGTAACGCGAACACCAAACAAATCTGCGAGCGGTGGGAGATTTCGGCAACCGTGCGCTACCGATTTTGGCGCTTTTCGGTCAGTTTTCGCTATCTCCTGAAGCGTCCCGTCTAGCCGGCGCCCCGATTTATTTTTACCGCCGCGACGATGTTTTTCGCAAATGCCCGCAGGCGGGTGTTCTCCGGAACGCGAATATCATTGTCATGGTCCTCGCTCGGTTCGCAGCGATCTCTAATAAGGTCCATGACCGCGCTTTCAGCACGATATTCATCTGGATCGATCGCGCGGAGCGCGGGGTGCTCGATCAAGGCCAGCAGCATCGCCTCATAATCGTATTCCTTCGGGCGCCCTCCGCTGTTGGGCCGCACTTTGCCCGGATGATCTCTTCCCGTTCGGCATCGACGAAGATCTGAGCGCTGAACCAGAAGCCGCGTGGCGGAAGCACGATCGCCCGGTCGCTGGCGACTTCAGACAACAGCAAGCCTCGCAGCCGCCCGTAAAAGTGGCGGCGATGGACCGGACGCCGCATGCCTTTCCGGTCGTAGTAATAGGTAGCCGGGGCAGTTCGGCGGCCTAGATAGTCGAAAAGCTTCTCGAGCGTTTCGACGGTCGAACGGCGGCTGCTGCCATAGACGGGGGTTCGCTTCTTTTCGGCAATCCCCAATCCATATTGGAAATGCCGCCAAGACGCCGCGATGCAAGCAGCCATCGCGAGCAGGGCGATCATTGCCACCGAAGCCGCCTGACCGATGTCATCCCCGTTCAATACCGCCGCGCCCCAAACGACCAGGACGAGCAACAAAAGAAGAATACAGAGCAGGAATGACGTAGCTAGGACAAGGAACCGGCGCCTGACCGCGCGCTCGATGGCGACGGCGACGCGATCGACCTCGTCTAACCCCAGCTCCTCCTTGTCCTTGGCGTATAAGAGGCGAGCGGCAATCCGCGCGAGACTCCGATGTGCATCGGTCGGCCGATGCCATATCCCGGTCGGGGCTGTGGTCTCGGCGACGGGCATCGATTTCCTCCTTCACGCAGATCGTCGAGATAGTCGCTCCACCATTGGGCCATTTCGACGCGTTCGGCCCAATAGGCCGACTGATTGTAAATGCGGCGGACAGTGCCCCCGACCGCATGCGCCAGCGCACGCTCGATCGCGTCGGGATTCCAATATCCCGATTCGTTGAGGAGCGATGATGCCGACGTGCGAAAACCATGCGCCGTCATCTGATCCTTGGGATATCCCATGCGCCGCAGCGACGCGTTCAGCGTATTGTCGCTAATCGGGCGCGAACGGGTGCGCACCGATGGAAAGACAAATTGGCCCGATCCCGACAGAATCCGCATGTCGGAGAGAATCGCCAAGGCCTGTCGCGAAAGAGGCACCGCATGCGGCTGGCGCATCTTCATCTTGCCCTCGGGGATCGTCCACACCGCCTTGTCGAAATCGATCTCACTCCATTCCATCTGGCGCATCTCGCCGGGGCGCTGGAAAAGATGGGGCGTGAGCTTCAAGGCCGCCATGACGGCGGGATCACCTTGATAGTCGTCGATCGCGCGCAGCAACCCGCCGAACGCAACCGGATCGGTGATTGCCGGAAAATGCTTCACCTTCGGAATAGTCAGCGCACCAATCAACAACTGTGCGGGATCGCGATCAGCGCGCGCAGTTGCAACAGCATATCGGAACACGCGACTGACGAATGATCGGAGGAGGTTGGCGGTTTCAAGCCGGCCCCGACGCTCATGCTTACGAAGCTCATGCAAAATCTCATGCGGAGTGATGTCGGCTATCGGGCGCCTGCCGAACTCTGGCCCGAGCAGCTTCACGAACCAATGCATCTTTTTCAGCGTCGGCGCGGCCAAACCTTCGCGCGTCTTTTTCTGAATAAGATCGTCTGCAACATGCGCGAAGCTGTTGCGAGCGCGCACGGTCGCCTCAATTCGCGCTTCGCGCTTCGCGAAGTTCGGATCGATAGAATGCGCCACTTGCTTGCGAGCAGCATCGCGCGCCTCGCGAGCTTCGGCCAAACTGATTTCGGGATAAGATCCGAGCGCCAGTTTCCGCTCCACGCCATTGATTCGATATTTCAGCCGCCAGAGCTTGCTGCCAGCAGGGTTGATCTGCAGATATAGTCCTTTGGAATCTGCAACCTTATAAGGCTTTTCTCTGGGTTTAGCATTGCGGATTGCGGCATCTGTCAGAGCCATTTGGGGGCCTCGCGCAAATGGGGGCCTCGGCTGCCCCGAAAAAGGCCCCCAACGACCACAATTACGGGCAATCAGAGACCATCACCGGCAATCAGTGAATGCCCCATAACTAGCAGAAAACGGGGAGTTTTTCAACCACCAGCAACCGTCCGCTGACAGGATATTGGAGGCCCGAGCCGGAATCGAACCGGCGTGCGCGGATTTGCAGTCCGCTGCGTCACCACTCCGCCATCGGGCCTCATGCCAAAATCACACCATCCTTAGGGGATGGGCCGGGTGTTGGACGGCGCCGCTAGTGAGGGGCTTTCGCTGCCTTGTCAAGGATTCGCCGGAACAGCCTCGTCCCGCCCGCCAGTCGGCGTGCGATGAGGCTTGGCGGCTCCCCCGTTGAGGGCTATGCGCGGCGACGATGCGGCTGCGGGGCTGTATTACTATTGCAATACAGCATTGCTTCGGCTAAAGCTGCCCCGCAAAGGTTGATGTTCCAGGGAATCGGAAAAGGCTGATGGCGACGAAGTTTAGCGAAATCACGACGGCAGAGATGCGCGCTGCCATGGTCGACAGCCAGCTGAGGACCAACGACGTCATCGATCCCGCGGTGGTCGGCGCGATGGCAGCCGCACCACGCGAAGCGCATGTGCCCCCCGCGCTTGCCAGCGTTGCCTATATGGACCGCGCGATCGCGCTGGGTGACGGCCGGGCGCTCAACGCGCCGCTGGTTACTGGTAGAATGCTTGTCGCAGCGGCGGTTCGCCCCGGCCAGCGCGTACTGCTCATCGGCAGCGCGACGGGTTATACGGCCCGACTGCTCGCGCTGCTCGGTGCCGAAGTCCATGCCGTCGAAGAACAGGACGCGTTGATGGCTGCCGCACAGGCCGCAGTTGCCAGCGACGGCATCCACTGGGTCGCAGGGCCGCTGGCTGCCGGCGCCCCCGATGCGGCGCCGTTCGACCGCATCATTGTCGAGGGCGCGATCGAAACGCTCCCCGACGCGCTTGTCGCGCAGCTCGCCGATGGTGGCCGGTTGATCGCGGCGCGGCGCGAGGGCGCGGTGACGCGGCTCGTCGAGGGTGTGAAGGCCGGGGGCACGGTCGCGCTGCGCAGCTTTGCCGACATGGACGTCGTACCGTTGCCCGGCTTTGCCGCGCCGACAGGTTTCCAGTTCTAAAAGCCCCATCCCTCCTTGTTTCAGGCGCGCGTCTCTATGCACGATAACAAAAGAAAACAGCTCTTGAGCCGTGCCAGTTGGCTTGCCGGTCTGGCGGCAGTTTCGGTCATGCTGCCCGCCGCGGCGCATGCCGAAACGTTGCAAGGCGCATTGGCCAAGGCCTATGAAAACAACCCGACGCTGACCGGCGCGCGTGCGGGACAGCGCGCGAACGACGAAAATGTGCCAATCCAGAAGGCCAGCGGCTTGCCGGAGGTCGGCGCTCGCGTCGATTATCAGGAAAACCTCGTACTTCCCGGCAACGCCTTTTTCTCGCCCAAGCGTAACGTGAACGTCGGCGGGCAAGTGACGGTCCCCATCTATCAGGGCGGCGCAGTGCGCAACGCGGTCAAAGCGGCCAAGTTTCGCGTCGAGGCGGGGCAAGCCGATCTTCGCGCGACCGAGGCGAGCGTTTTTTCGCAGACCGTCGGCGCCTATATGGACGTCATCCGCGATCAGGCGATCGTCCAGCTCAACCAGAAGAATGTTTCGGTCCTCCGCACCAATTTGCAGGCGACGAGCGACCGTTTCGAGATCGGCGACCTGACGCGCACCGATGTCGCGCAGTCGGAGGCGCGGCTCGCGCTCGCTGAAGGCGATCTTCGCACCGCCGAATCGAACCTGATCGCCAGCCGCGAATCCTATATCCGCCTCGTCGGCGACGCGCCGGTCGACCTGCAGGCACCGCCTGCATTGCCGAACCTGCCCGGCACCGCCGAAGAAGCGGTCGCGATGGCGCTGAACAGCAATCCCGACATCGACGCAGCAAACCAGCTCGTCAGCGCCAGCCGCGCCGACATCGGCGTCGCACGCGCGAGTCGCCTGCCCAAATTGTCGGCGACGACCAATGGCGGCTACACCAACAATCTGAACTCGATTCCTCCCGAGAACACCACGTCGGAAAATGTCACGAAGAGCGCGCAGGCCGGGCTGTCGCTGACGATCCCGATCTTTCAGGGCGGGCGCCCCTCGGCACAGGTGCGCCAGGCGCAGTCACGCAGCAGCCAGGCGATCGAAAATTACGTCGAGGTCGAACGCGGCGTGATCGCGCAGACGCGAGGCGCTTACGCGGCTTGGCAGGCGAATGAGCGGATCATCGCCGCAACGCAACAGGCGGTAAGCGCCAACGCGCTCTCACTCGAGGGTGTACGCGCCGAAAACAGCGTCGGCACCCGGTCGATTCTCGACATATTGAACGCCGAGCAGGAATATCTGAACACGCAGGTGCAGCTCGTGTCGGCGCAGCGCAACTCCTATGTCGCCGCCTTCTCGGTCCTGGCCGCGATGGGCAAGGCCGAAGCGCGCGACCTCGGTATCGAGGGCGGTGCGCTTTACGATCCCGAGGTCAATTACAAGCGGGTAAAGGGCCAGATCTGGGATTGGGCCGACGACCCGGCGCCCCAGCAGGTCGCGACCGACACCCGCTCCATTCCTGCCGCAAACGCTGGCGTTCCGGTCGGGCCGCCCTCGCTCTCGCCACAATAAGGCTTGGCAAAACGCGCCCCAAATCGGTAAGAGGATCGTTAACCATCCGGTAATCGTGATGGTTTAGGGGGGTTGGTTATGGGCGATATGTCGCGGGAACCGTCGATGGAAGATATCTTGTCGTCGATTCGGCGCGTGATAGCACGCGACGAAGCACCGGGTTCGATACGCGAGATTCGCGTCCCCGAAGCCGACGATATTCTCGACCTTCAGGACGAAGAAGATGCTGCGGCAGCCGAAGTCGCATCTGAAGCTGAAACCCCTGCCGAAGCCGAAGAAATGCCCGCACCCGAATCGAAACTCCCCGCCGAAGACCTCGTGTCCGAAGAAAGCGCCGATGCCGCCCGCCAGTCTCTCGAAGCACTGACGGCGGCCGTTGCTCCCGCAGTGGCCGTTGCCACCGCCGCGGCGCCGACCGTTGCGGGCCGCACGATGGAGGACGTCGTCCTCGACGCACTGCGTCCGATGCTCAAGGAATGGCTCGACGCCAACCTGCCTGCACTCGTCGAAGCGATGGTGGCCAAGGAAATCCGCAGGATTACGGACAAGCGGGCCTGATTAGCCCGCCCAGTCCTCCAACAGATAGCGCGCGATCGCCAGCGGCGGCGGCGCCATGAAGGGCGCCCCCATGTCGCCCGCGAGCGCTGCGCGCACCTCCGCCTTGTCGACCCACATCGCGGCCTCGATCTCGGTCGTATCGAGCGTCAGCGCGGGGTCTTTCGCGACCGCGCGGCACCCGATCATCAGCGACGACGGGAACGGCCAGGGCTGGCTCGCCACATAGGAAACGTCGCTGACGTGGATTCCCGCCTCCTCGAACAATTCACGCGCCACGGCTTCCTCTAGCGATTCGCCCGGTTCGACGAAGCCCGCGAGCGCCGAGAAAAAGCCCGGCGGAAAACCGCCCTGCCGCCCAACGAGCACGCGATCGTCATATTCGGCGAGCATGATCACCACCGGGTCGACGCGCGGAAAATGCTCGGCATTGCAGCTGCCGCAGCGCCGGCCCCAGCCGCCGCGAAACAGGTCGGTCGGCGACCCGCACACGGCGCAGAAACGATGCCGGGCATGCCAGTCGACGAGGCTGCGGGCGCCGCCGTACAGCGCCGCCTCTTCGGTGGAGAGCAAGGGCAACAGCCGCATCACGGTCCGCGAGCGCGCATCGACGCGAGCGCCTGGCGCCGCCTCGCGTACGAAACGCGGCGCACCCGCATCGTCGATCCCGAGCAGCATCAGGGCCCGGTCGTCGGATAGGTCGAGCGGCTCCCAAAGCAGCCCCCCACCCTCGCCCGGCACGAAATCGATTCCGTCGAGCGCAAGACAGGTCGCGCGCGGGTCCACCATCGCGGCGGCAAAGGCCTCCGCATTTGTGCGAAGCTGATCGGCGCGGTCTAGCCCCGCGCCGGTGAAGCCGAGGGGCAATGGCATCAGCGTGTCACGTCCTGGAAAAAGGTCTCGCCGAACTTGCCCTGGAACGAAACCGCATCGGGCGGCATAATCTGCGTATAACCCGCCGCGCGATAGCCGAGCCCCCGATGGACAAAGCCGATCGTCCCCGCGGCGCCTGCCCAGCCGAAAATCCCTTCGCCGCCGGGCGAAGTCGGCAGCGACACGCGCCCGCCGGCGCCAAAGCCCTGCCCGTCGATGAATGTTCCCTTGCGGTCGACGCTGTCGGCGAGAAGGTTCGACATCGCGAGCCGTGCGGTCTCGCGCTTCATAATGCGCTTCCCGCCCGTTTCGCCCTCACCGAGCAGCATCGCAAGGAAACGGTCGTAATCGCGCGCGCTCGATACCAGCCCGCCGCCGCCGAACGGATAAGGCGGCGGGTCGAGGTAGATCGAGCTTGCCGCGGGATCGAAGGGGATCAGCGCCCCGCCGAACGGCGCATAATTGCTCGTGAAACGCCCAACATCCTTTACAGCCACCATGAAACTCGTGCTCGTCATGCCGAGCGGGTCGAACAGCCGCGCCTTCAGGAAGGCGTCGAACGCCTGCCCCGATACGACCTCGATCAACCGTCCCATCAGGTCGAGACTGATCGAATAGCTCCACTTGGTGCCAGGCTCATAGACGAGCGGCAGCGCTGCGAGCCGGTCGGCCATGACGGCCAGGCTCGGCGCGGGCGTTACGGGCGCAAAGCCTGGGATCGGCAGGCGACTCGCCTGTCCGCCGACGATGCCATTGTCGTCATAGGCCTTTTTGATCGGCCCCTTCTGGATGATATTATAGCCGAGCCCCGCGGTGTGCGTGAGCAACTGGCGCACCGTGATCGGCCCCTTCGCCGGGCGCACGTCGGTGATCGACCCGTCGGGGACATTCTGCACCTTCATATTTGCAAAGGCAGGCAGGAAGTCGGCGATCGGCTGGTCGAGTTTCATCTTGCCGTCTTCGATCAGCAGCATCGCGGCGATGCCGGTAACGGGCTTGGTCATCGAATAGAGACGCCACAGCGTGTCGGGGCCCACCGGCGTCGACGAATCGTTCGACTGCACGCCGGCGCCGAAAAAGACCGCCGCTTCCTGCCCCTTACCGACCGCGGCGAGCGTCCCCGCCAATTCACGGCGGTCGACAAAGCCTTTGATAAACGCGTTGGTCGCCGGATAGAGCGCCGGACCGTCGACCTTCCAAGCAAGCGCGGCGCGCGGCAGCAGCGCCCCCGCCCCGGCCAGCGCCATCCCGCCCATCAGCGCGCGGCGCGACACCATCATGTTCATGCGTCTCTCTCCAGCATCTTGTCGGTTAGTTTGCGATAGAGCGTCGGCAGCCCTGCGGCGTCAAGGCCCGCAATAGGCCACCATTCGCCTTCCGCTGCGGCATCGGGGCCTTCGAGCGGAGCTTCGCGCCGCACCAACGTCAGCGTCAGGTCGAAATGGGTGAAGCCATGGTCGACACTGACGATGCCCGACTCGGACGGCCGCGCGTCGCTCCAGTCGCCGCCGGGCAGCGCCCGCATCCCGCCGAGCATGCCCTTGTCGGGCCGGCGGACGAGCCAAATCGCCCCTTCCCGCTCGATCCAGTGCGCGACCCCGTGGCGATGGGGCTTCGCCTTCTTCGGCGGCTTCACCGGCAGGCGCTCGATGTCGCTCCGCCCGCGCGCGCGGCAATCGGCCATCAGCGGACAGATCGCGCAAGCGGGCGAGCGCGGCGTACAGGTCGTCGCACCAAGGTCCATCAGCGCCTGCGCGAAATCGCCCGGTCGATCGTTCGGCACCAACGGTTCCAAAGCGGCGCGAATCTCGCGCTTCGCCAGCGGCAGCGGGGTTTCGATCAGGCGGTGGCGCGCGATCACGCGCTCGATGTTGGCGTCGATGACTACCGCCGGGCGACCAAAGGCAATCGCGGCGACCGACGCCGCGGTATAATCGCCGATACCGGGCAGCGTGCGCAGCGCGGCTTCGCTGTCGGGGAAATGTCCGCCATGATCGGCCACCACGGCGCGCGCGCACGCCAGCAGATTGCGCGCGCGGGCATAATAGCCAAGCCCCGCCCACGCCGCCATGACGTCGGCATCGTCCGCCGCCGCCAGATCGGCGACGGTCGGCCAATGCTCAGTAAAGCGAGAAAAATAGGCCGAGACCGCGGCAACAGTCGTTTGCTGCAACATGACCTCGGAGAGCCAGATACGATAAGGATCGGGGACGCCGCCGCTGTTCGGCGCGATCCGCCAGGGCAGCAACCGCGCCGACCGATCGTACCAGCCGAGCAGCCGGCCCGCGAAATCGCCGACAATGGAACCGGGAATGTCGGAAGTCTGGACGCTCACCCCCCGCCTATGGCATGGCGCCGGGCATGGCGAAAGACGCGGGACAGGATGAAAAGGCGAAAGCCAAAAAAGCCAAGCCGGCGACCAAAGCCGCCAAGAAGGCCTCGGCGCGTCCCTATGAACGCCCGCGCGGCGGTGAAGCGCGCGCGATTTCCGATCTTGTGCCCGAAATCGGCCGCACTGCCTTTCGCAAATTCGGTTTCATCCAAAGCTCCGTCGTCAGCCGCTGGCGCGAGATCGTGGGGGACAAGCTCGCCGACGTCACTCAGCCCGCGATGATCCGCTTTCCCGCCGGGCAAAAGGCGGGCGGGACGCTGCACCTGACGATCAGCGGCGCGCACGCCCCGATGCTCCAGCATGTCGCGCCCGACATCATTGGATCGGTCAACCGCTTCTTCGGCTACGCCGCGATCGCCCATGTCCGCATGACGCACGGCCAGGTCACTCCAGCCGCACCCGTTCAGCCGCCGGCAATGCTGAAACCCGTACCCGCCGAACTGGGGGACAGCCTTCGCGACATCGGCGACCCGGAACTGCGCACCGTGCTCGAACGCATGGCCGCGGGGCTGGCGACGCCGCCCAAGCTTCCCCGTATCAGTTGAAGGAAAGACGGCCGACGATGTCCGCTTTTGACGAACCACTTCTCGATCGCCGCACCGCATTGCTTGCCCTCTCGGGCGCGGCGCTGACGCTGATCGCCGCGACGCCTGCCAAGCCCGCGCTATGGTCGCAGACCGTCTCGACCACGCCGATCGGCGCCTTTCTGGTCGGCAACCCCGACGCGAAAGTGCGGCTCGTCGAATATTTCAGCTACACCTGCCATGTCTGCGCCGACTTCGCAAAGGCGGGCACGGTGCCGCTGAAGACCGGATATGTCGATCGCGGGCTCGTCCTGTTCGAATATCGCAACCTCGTCCGCGACCCCGTCGACATGACCGCGGCGCTGCTCGCGCGCTGCGGCGGTCCCAAGGCGTTCGCGGGCAATCATCAGGCGATTTTCGCCAACTTTCCTGCGATGATCGCCAAAATCCAGAAAGCGACCGAGGCGCAGAAAAAGAACTGGTTCGAAGGAACGACCGGCGAACGCGCGCGCAAGATCGCCGTGGGCACGGGACTCTCCGCTCTGATGCGCGCGCGCGGCTACACACAGGCACAGATCGACGCCGCGCTCGACAGCGAAGTCGCACAGGCCGAACTCACCGGCATGACCAATATCGGCCTCAACGCCGACAATGTCGAAGGCACGCCCAGCTTTTTCGTCAACGGCCGTAACGCCGGGGTCACGGCATGGCCCGCGCTCAAATCGAAACTCGACCTCGCCTTAAAGGGCTCGTAAAAGCCCCGCATTCCCGTTTTCGTGGAGAAAGAAAAAGATGAACGCATCGCTTCGTATCGCCCTTTTGTCTTCGCTTGGCGCGCTCGCACTTGCCGGTTGTGGCGGCGGTGCCGATGATCCCGCCAAGGAAAAGGATGTGGTCGCCAAGGTCGCGCCGCCGGCCGGCAAGACCTGGTCGCAGGTCGTGCGCGTCGACGGCGACGGCGTCGTGATGGGCAACCCCGATGCGCCGATCAAACTCGAGGAATATGGCGCCTTCACCTGCGGCCATTGCGCGAAATTCGCACAGGATTCGCACGAAGAGCTGAAGCGCGACTTCGTCGACACGGGCCGCGTGTCCTACAAGCTGACGCCGTTCATGCTTCACCCGGTCGACGCGATTGCGGGTGCGATCGTCAAATGCACGACCCCCGATCGCTTCTTCCCGCTCGCCGACGCGACCTTCCTCGAACATGAGGCGTTTATCGCGGGTCCGTCGAAGCCGCAGCCGGGGATCGAGGAAGCGATGAAGCTGCCGCCCGCACAGCGCTTCGTCGCGCTCGCCAAGGGCTGGGGCATCGATCAATTCTATCAGCAGCGTGGCGTTCCCGCCGCGACGATTCAGCAGTGCCTCGCCAAGGTCGAAAATGTCGAGGCGATCGAAAAGGGCACCAACGCCGGGGTCGAGAAATATCAGATCACCGGTACGCCCACTTTCATCATCAACGGTCAGGTCGTCGAAGGCGTCGCGGCATGGAGCCTGCTCCGCGACCGCCTGCGCACGATGGGCGCGCGCTGACCGGCTCACTTCAATTTGTCACCCCGGCGAAGGCTGGGGTGACGAGTTGAGAGAGCCCTTGCTACTCCCCCCGCTGCGCGGCATGACGGATGCATGGGGGACATGTGACGACAAAGTTGCACCAGCTCCGATTCGATGAGCTGCACGGGGGCGTTCCGTGCAGATAAAACGGCTGCGCCTGACCGGTTTCAAAAGCTTCGTCGAACCCACTGAACTGCGCATCGAACCCGGACTGACCGGAGTCGTCGGCCCCAATGGCTGCGGCAAGTCGAACCTGCTCGAAGCGATCCGCTGGGTCATGGGCGAATCCAGCGCCAAGTCGATGCGCGGCGGCGGGATGGAGGATGTGATCTTCGCCGGCACTTCGACGCGTCCGGCACGCGACTTTGCCGAAGTCGCGCTACACTGCGACACCGAAGGCACGCTTGTCGCCGGCCTGTCGGATTCGAGCGACGGCGACGACCTTGAGGTGATCCGCCGCATCGAACGCGGCGCAGGATCGGCGTATCGCGCCAATGGCCGCGATGTGCGCGCCAAGGATGTCGCGCTGATCTTTGCCGACGCCGCGACCGGCGCGCACAGTCCCGCGCTGGTCAGTCAGGGCAAGATCGCCAACGTCATCGCTGCCAAGCCGACCGATCGCCGCGCGATGCTCGAAGAAGCCGCCGGCATCGCGGGACTCCACGTGCGCCGCAAGGATGCCGAGCAGAAGCTGCGCGCGACCGAAACCAACCTCACACGCCTATCCGAAATCGTTGCCGACTTGGAAGTGCGCGCCAACGCACTGCGCCGGCAGGCGCGTGCGGCGGAGAAGTACAAGAAGCTCAGCGACGATATCCGCATCGCCGAAGCGCGGCTTATCTACGCTCGCTGGCGCGATGCCGCCGCCGCCGCCGATCAGGCGCGCCGCGACGCCGACGCCGCGGAAGCCGCGGTAAAGACCGCGCAGGACGAACTCGAAACGATATCGAAGGCGCAGACCGAGGTTGCAACGCGCGTCGCCGAAGCACGCAGCGATGCGCAGGCGCAACGCGACGCGCTCGCCGGGGCGACCGCAACGCAGGTCCGGCTGCAAGGCGAGGAGCGCGCGGCGCTCCAGCGGCTCGACGATCTCGCGAAACAACAGGCGCGGCTCGCCGACGACCGCAACCACGAAGGCGAGCTTGCACGCGAAGCCCACGCCGCCCTCTCCGCGCTCGATGCCGAAACGAAATCGCTCGCGCAGGACATCGCCGGACACGACGCCGGCAAGACCGCGCTCGCAGAGGCCAACCTCGCGGCACAGGCTCTGCTCCGCGATGCCGAGGTTGCGTTGGCGCAAGCGCGCGCCAAGGCCGCGAGCGAAGCCGCCGACCGGCGCATCGCCGTGTCCGCGCGCGACAGCGCCGAAGCGGCCGTGCGCCGTGTCGCAAATGACAAGGCCCGCGTAGACGCCGAGATCGCCGCGCTCGGCGACAGCGCCGCGCTCACCGCCAAACATGCCGAAAGCGTAAAAACCGCCGAAGCCGCCGAAGCGGCGATCGCCGCCGCCGAAACCGCATTGCACGAAGCCGAGGCGGATCGCGAAGCGACGGCTGCGGACCTCGCCGGCATAGAAGCAGGCCTTGCCGAAGCCCGCGCCGCGCTCGCCGCGCTCGAGGGCGAGGCAACGACGCTCGAACGCGCACTGGCTGCAGCGCGCAGCGACGAAGATCGTGTCCTCGACCAGCTCCGCGTCGCCCCGGGTTACGAGGCCGCACTCGCAGCCGCGCTCGGTGACGACCTCGACGCCGGCACCGACCAGGACGCGGCACGCAGCTGGGGCGGCGCCGCTGTTGTGGCGAAGGGCGATCCCGCGTTGCCCGCCGGCGCCACACCGCTTGCCGAATATGTGAAGGCGCCCGTCGCGCTTGCCCGTCGTCTGGGACAGGTCGCGGTCGTGACGACCGATGCCGGCCAGCCGCTCGCGGTCGGTCAGCGCCTTGTCACCACCGATGGCGTGATGCGCCGCTGGGACGGCTTCGTCACGCGCGGCGACGGCGCGACCGCGACCGAACGGCTACAACGGCAAAACCGTCTCGACGAACTCGCGGCGCAGCGCCCACAGGTCGAACTTGGGGTGCAGGAACTGCGCGACCGCCGCGATGTCGCCGCCGCCAAGGCGTCGGAGCTGACCCAGGCTGCGGCAGGCGCGCGCAAAGCCCTTGGCGAAGCCGATGAAAGCCGCCGAACCGCGCTGCGTGCCGCCGATCAGGCGCAAGCCGCGCTCGATCGCCACCGCGACGCCGCAGCGCTGTTCGATCGCCGACTTGCCGAGATCGCCGAAGCAGCAAAGGAAGCCGCCGACACGCTCGCGGTGCAGGAAGCGGCGCTCGCGGCCCTGCCCGACGACAGTATCGCCCGCGCCGCACTCGACGCCGGGGAACAGACGGCCGAACGCGCACGCGCCGACGCCAATGCCGCGCGCGATGCCCTTGCCGCGCATGAGCGCACGCTCGCGTCGCTCAGCGAACGGCAGGCGGTGGTGAGCGCCGAGATCAAGAGTTGGAAGGCCCGCGCGGGCGAGGCGGCACGCCGCGTGACCGAGATGGACAAGCGCGCCGAGGCGCTGGCGGCCGAAGCCGCCAAGCTGGCCGACGTCCCCGCCAAGCTCGCCGAACAGCGCATCGCCGCCGAGGCCGAGCAGGCGGCGCTCCGCGAAAAGGTCGCCGCCGCCGAGGCGCAGGAACGCGCGGCCGAAGCCGCGCTACGCGAAGCCGAGACCGCCCTCAATGCGATCCGCGAGCGCGTCGCCGCCGCGCGCGAAACCCGTGCGGGCGCCGTGGCCCGATCAGAAAATGCCGAGCTTCGCCGCATCGAGATGGGCCGCCTGTCGGGCGAACGTTTCGAATGCCCACCGCCGCTGCTGCCGCAAAAGGCGGGATTCGAATCTGGCAGTGTTGGCGACGCGAATGCCGAATCGGCACAGCACGACCGGCTGGTTTCGGATCGCGAGCGGCTAGGTCCGGTCAACCTCGTCGCCGCCGACGAGCTGGTCGAACTCGACACCGAGCGCGAGAAGAACGCCGCCGAGATCGAGGAACTGACGCAGGCCGTGAACCGTCTGCGCGGATCGATCGGCAGCCTCAACCGCGAGGGCCGCGCCCGACTGCTCGCCGCGTTCGAGGCAGTCAACGGGCATTTCCAGCGGCTGTTCACGACCCTGTTCAACGGCGGGCAGGCGCACCTTGAGCTCGTCGATTCGGACGATCCGCTCGAGGCCGGCCTTGAAATCATGGCGCAGCCGCCGGGCAAGCGCCTTGGCACGCTGACATTGCTCTCGGGCGGCGAGCAGGCGCTTACCGCGGTTGCTCTCATCTTCGGGCTTTTCCTCACCAACCCCGCGCCGATCTGTGTCCTCGACGAGGTCGACGCGCCGCTCGACGACGCGAATATCGAGCGCTTCTGCGACCTGCTCGACCGGATGAGCCGCGAAACCAACACGCGTTATCTGATCGTCACCCACAATGCGGTGACGATGGCGCGCATGCACCGCCTGTTCGGGGTGACGATGATCGAACGTGGTGTGTCGCGGCTCGTCTCGGTCGACCTCGGCGGCGCCGAGGAACTGCTCGCCGCGGAGTAACCCTAGGGCGCCATTCCCACCACGAGCATCGCCGCAAAGACCAGCAGGCCCGCAAAACGGTTGGCGCGAAACTTCGCCAGCGCGTCCTCACCGTTCGCCGGGTCGAGCGTAACGACCTGGCCCGTCAGATGCAGCGCGGCGGGCACCAGCGCGATCAGCACCAGCGGATCGGGGCGCACCGCCCACAACGCACCGCCCCAGCAGGCGAGCGCCAGCGCGTAGCATATCGAAACGCCCCCCTTCACATGGCGCCCCATCGCCCGCGCGCTCGATTTTACGCCGATCAGCATATCGTCCTCGATGTCCTGAAGCGCATAGATGGTGTCGTACCCGATCACCCAGGCGATGCAGCCCGCATAGAGCAATGGCAGCGCAAGGCCGTCCGGCCCGCCGACCGCGACCCACGCGACGAGCGCGCCCCAACTGAACACCAGCCCCAGCCACGCCTGCGGCCACCAGGTGATCCGTTTCATAAAGGGATAGCCGGCGACGAGAATCAGGCTGCCGAGCGCGACGATCTGCGCCGGGCGTGGCAGTTGGAGCAGCACGAGCAAGCCGATGAGCGACAGGAACAATGTCCACAGCAAAGCATTGCGTACCGACACCGCGCCGCTCGCGACCGGCCGCGATGCCGTGCGGGCCACGCGGGCATCGAGGTCGCGATCGACGATGTCATTATAGACGCAGCCCGCGCCGCGCATCGCAATGGCGCCGATCAGCAGCCACAGGAACAGCGGCCAATGGCTAACCGCGCCGCCGCCCAGGGCAAGCGCCCAGGCGCAAGGCCAATAGAGCAGCCACCAACCGATCGGGCGGTCGAACCGAGCGAGCAACGCATAAGGGCGCGCCGCGGACGGCAGCAAGGCGAGGAAGCCGCGTAGCTGGCTATCAGGAGGATGGGTGGCAGTCATCGATGCGCGGGCGATAGCAGTCGCCGCGTCCAGGATAAATGCCCGATCGCTAAGAAGCGTCGACCGACGCCGGTCAGGTGCAGCTAGCCTTTGTGCCCGGTGACTTGACGCCCGACAGGTCGCGTGCCTCGCGAATGTTGAAAGCGGCGGCCGACCGGATCGTGCGCGGCCCTAGCCATTTTCCATACAGCAGCGGATCATATTGATAGATGACCTCGACGAACATCACGGCGGTACCCGACGCCGCCGTGACCTCGCGATCCTTCGGCCCCATGCCCTTGAAGCTGGTTCCCGTCGCGCCCGTTCCTTCGGGGCCATAGGCGGAAGGAACCTTCATATTGCCGTAGCAGCGCTGCCAGTGAATCCACTGCCCGTCATCCTTGTTCCGCTCGAGGCTCGAGAGGATGATCCGGCCGCGGCCGTTGAGGTCGAGTCCCTTGGCCTGTTTTTCGGCACCGACGAACACTTCGTTGATATCCACCTCGCGGACTTGCGGCTGCGCAAGGTTGCTGCCAGCCGCAATACGCGAGGCATTATCGGCAGTATTCAGCCCAATCTGGCTGACGCGCGTATTGATCAGCGCGAGATTCGCCATCTCCAGCCCGCCGAAACCCAGAAGCACCAGGAGCGGGATGCAGAAGGCCATCTCGATAAGCACGGTCGCACGAGCGTTCCGTACAAGGCGCCGCGCGACGACGCGAAAGCGTCGGAGGAAAGAAATGTTCATCCGCAAGTCTCCGGAACGACCTGGGCGCCATTGGCGAACGGCTGGTTGCGAAGCACGGTCGTCGACGTCAGGGTCGTACTCTGGGGTTGGCCCAACATTCGCCAGACAGGCAGGATCCGGTCGAACTTCATGCTCGCCGTATAGAGAACGACGTCGTCGGCGCCGCCGTTGCCCGCCTTGCCGCCATCCTCCCAGCAATCCGGCACGCCGTCGCGGTCATAGTCGACCGAACGCGGCGGCTTCATGCTGCTGAAGTCGTCATAGGCGCGGCGGTTGAAGCTGACCTGGGCGCCCTTGAATACTTTCTGCACCTGCAGCCGCACGCGCTTGTCGAGGTTCGACTGATCGATGGCATAGGTTTCGATCGTCGCGTCGCGCCCGGCCTTGGCGACCGCGCCCTGCAACACCTGCTGAGCGTACATCTGCCAGCAATAGTCGAAGATGCCCATCAGAAGCAGCAGGAAGACCGGCGCGGTAAGCGCGAATTCGACCAACGCTACGCCGCGCTGATGGCGGCGAAGACGGCGAAGCAGGTTGGAAAGGCGGCTCATTTCGACAGCCTCAGCTTGGAGATCTGGCGGGCGATCGCCTGGAATTGGCTGTTGAGCTGCGCGGCGTTGGCAGCTTCAAAGGCCTGTCCCGACGACGCGCAACTGTTGAGGTTGGCGTTGCTGCCGACGCCGAACGAGACCACCCAGACGGTAATGCCCCGCTCGCGCGCCGCGCGGCAAAGCTGGACGAAACGATTGTTATGACGCTTCGTCAGCTCGGCATCATCCGTTGCCCCGATGCGCTGCGCCGTCCATTCATAACCCTGGAAGGAAAAGTTCCCCATATTGGGCGCCATGTCACCGTCAGTCATAAAGACGATATGCCGACTGACCGGCCGATCCCTGTACGGGCCATTCTCGTCAGCGAGAATGCCGGTCGGCGAAATGAGGCGAGCCCCCCAGACCATGCCGGCATCGTGATAGGTTCCGCCAAGCGGCTGCAGCGCGTTGATATAGTTGCTGAAGCTGGTCTTGTCGGTCTTGGTCATGGTCGTGAGCTTCATCGCGGCCGCGGGGCAGACGCCCCAGCCGTTCGACCAATATTTGGAATAGCGCTGCCAACTGCCGTTGGTCGTGCTGTCGCTGCTCACATCACTGCTGTTGACGACAATACCGTTGGTCGACGACGGCTTGCTGCCGGGCCCGCTTGCGCGCGGAAAGGCGTGTTCGGGGACCAGGATTTGCCATTGCGTCTTGGGGTCGGACGTCGGAGCCGAGTCGATGTCCATGTCAAACGCGTCACTGGGAGCAGTTTCATTCGATGCGAATGGCACTGTGTGGCGTTCCCTCACGCACCCGCCCCATGTCACCGAATAGTTGGTGCCGCTATCGCCCGTATCCAAGACGATCGGGTTACCCAATTTCGCGGGCCCGACAGGAATGGTGCGGTTTTCATAGGTATATTTATTGTCGAACACCAAGGTTGGCGTTTCGGTCACCGTCGTCGTGTGCGTCCGCGTGAAGGTCGCTGTGCTGCGCTGAAGTTCGCAATAGGCAGCGACCTTCCCATTCTTGGGAATCCAGCGGTAGCGGTGAGTATAATAGCGATAGACCTGGCTATTATCGTATGTCGTGATTCGATTGCCGTCACTATTTACATATTGCCCGGTCTGATTCAGCGAAGGCTGCCCCGACGCGGTCGGCGTCGTATCCGCCGGCGGAGTTTGATTACCGCACTGCGTCTGGTTGTAGCTGGTGCTGTTGACCGCGGTCCAGGTGCCAAATGTCGTTGTGCCGTTGGTAAAATTGGTATCGTCCACCGTCTGTGGGTTCGAATAGACAGGTTTCAACTTCGGCGACCGCGAAGGAATCTGGCTTTCGTCGGCCAGCCATGCGGGATTCTTCGCCAACAGAATCCGCCCGACGTTCGCCGTCGAACTATAAGGAACCACACCGAAGCGAAGTCGTCCATCGCCAACGTCGGCATTGGTCAGCGTATCGAAAAAGGCGATCGCCGATTTCCGCAACGCCACGATCTTGGTGTCGGTATCGGACGAGGTGGCCTTGTCCTTCATCGACCCCGTCACGTCGAGAACCATCATGACATCGACGTTGGAGATTTCCAGCTTCGCGGTGCAGGCGACGGCCAGGTTGAACTGGGTCTTGCCGAAAATATACATCATCGCAGTCGGCAGGATCGCGCTGGCGGTACCGTTGACGTCGGATTTCTCGGCCACGGAAACAAAGGCAACGTTGCGGCTGCCATAGATGCCCGTGGGGAAGTTGAAGCTGAACATCTTGGTCGCTTCGGCCTTATCGGCGTCGTCATAAAGGCCCGCCGCCATCGCTCGCCGCCCGGCCAGCACGCCGGCGTCGCACGCCTGCTGCAGTCGAAGCTGCGTCATATAGGCGCGGCCGATATCGATGGCCGATCCCACGATGCCGATTACCGGCACGATCGCGGCCGCGGTCAGCATCATCGCGTTGCCGCGTTGATCGCCCAAAAGTTTCGAGGTGGCCGTCCTTAGACAGCCGAAAAAGGTCCCTCGCATGGTCAAAACCCCTCAATCCAGAGGCGCCACCCACCCAGATGCGCGACTGGTAATCTCGCACCTAGAGGGGAACTGCTTACCAAAACGCTAATCGGGGATCGGCAAACCGACCTGGATTCGGGCTTTTGACCCGGATCGGGACAAAGCCGATCGCCTCACGGCAAAGGATGCACAAAATATCGCCTTCTGTTATCGGCCGCACATGCCCGCGACTCCAGCCTGGCCGCCCGCCAGCACCCCCCGCCTGTTCGTCGATCTGCCGCTGGGAGAGGGTGCCGCCCCCGTCATCGACGGCCCAGCAGCGCATTATCTGCTCAACGTCATGCGGATGAAGGTGGGCGATCCGATCCTGCTTTTCGACAATGTCAGCGGCGAATGGCTCGCGATCGTCGCCGATGCGGCGAAACGGGCGCTCACGCTGCGTATCGAACGACAGACGAAGGCGATCGAGCAGGTCCCCGATCTGTGGCTGTGCTTTGCGCCGGTGAAGAAGGCGCGGCTCGACTGGATCATCGAAAAGGCGACCGAGCTTGGCATCGGCCGTCTGCAGCCGGTGATTACCGAACGCACGATCGTCGAACGCGTCAAGCGCGAGCGGCTCGAGGCGCAGATCGTCGAAGCCTGCGAGCAATGCGGGCGCACCGCGCTGCCGATGCTGGCCGAACCCGTCAAACTGCCCCAGTTGCTGAAGGAATGGCCCGCGGACCGTGCGCTTCTATTCGCCGATGAGGCCGGCGGGGTTCCGCTGGCAAAGGTCGAAGCGCCCGCGCCCTCCGCGATCCTGACCGGGCCCGAGGGCGGCTTCACCGATAAGGAGCGCGCCATGCTGACGGCTCACGCAGCCGTGCGCCGCATCGCGCTCGGCCCCCGCATCCTGCGGGCCGAAACCGCAGCCATCGCGGCAATCGGCGTGTGGATGGCGCAACATGGCGACTGGTCAGGGGACTAGCCGGGCCGGATATTCTGTCCCGTCACCGAACAGAATCGCCGCCAAGTCACCGATTTTAACCGGATATTAGCTATGCACGGGGCATAGCGGCGCCATGCAACGGCGGGACCAGAGCCGATACCGCTGGCGTGGGGGCCAGTGTTTGCAGTCTGTGCGAGTATGTCTCATGCTCGTTTGGCTGGCGTTGACGCTTGCCAGCAATCCCGCCGCCGCACAGACCACCACAAGCTACAGCAACACGACGACCGGCACGATCAGCGAAACCGCGACGACGTGCACCAGCCCGATGGTGCGAAATTTCACGGTCGCCGCGAATGCGCAGGTCACCGACGTGAACATCGGCGTCCAGTTCACGCACACCTACCGAGGAGATGTCCGCGCGACTTTGGTGTCGCCAGCCGGCACGGTGGTCAATTTGATCACCAATGTCGGCACGTCGGCAGACAATCTGAACGTCCTGTTCGACGACAGCGCGGCGGCGAGCATCTCGACGCACACGACGAACGACAACACGGCCGCGGCGCCGCCCTACCAACGCACATTCCGTCCCGAAGGCTCGCTCGCCAGTTTCAACGGACAGGGTTCGGCAGGAACCTGGCAGCTCACAATCTGCGACTCGCTCAATGGTGACAACGGCAATTTTACGCGCACCGACCTGACGCTCGTGACCGTGCCGATCGCACCGTCCGCCGATCTGTCGCTGACCAAGTCGGTGAGCAATGCATCGCCCGCGTCGGGAACCAGCATCAACTATATATTGAGCGTGACAAACGCGAGCGGCTCGGCGCTTACCGCGACCGGCGTGACGGTACAGGATGTATTGCCTGCGGGATTCGCTTTCACCGGCGCTTCGGGTTTCGGCAGCTATAGCAGTACGACAGGCGTGTGGGCAGTCGGCAGCATCCCGCCCGGGACGACGCGGACGCTGACGATCACCGGCACCGTCACCGCCACCGCGGGAGCAAGCGTGACCAATAGCGCCGAGGTCAGCGCGTCGTCGGCCTTCGATTTCGATTCGACGCCCGGCAACGGCGCTGCCGGTGAGGATGATTATGACAGCGCGACCTTTACCGTGTCGGGCACCCGCGTCGCGGGAACGCCACCGACGCTTGTCTGCCCGGTGGGGACGACGGTACACGACTGGGACGGCGTCAGCTGGGCGGCGGGGACGACCAGCGGCAATTACGCGCTGACCGCAATCGGCACGATGAATGTGGGCATCGCCATCAGCGGCGGAAGCTTCCTGAACAACGCGACCTATGGCGGCCAGTCGCCGACGCGCCAGAATGTCGTCACCGGGGGGTTCAGCCCGGCGCAGTTTTCGATCTTTGAAATTGCCGATTTCACCAGCCAGGCCGGCGCCATCACCTCTACGATCACGCTGCCGACTGCGGTTCCCGGCGCACAGTTTCGCGTGTTCGACATCGACTATGCGGCGGGACAATTCGCCGACCGTCTGACCGTCACGGGCAGCTTCAACGGGGCATCGGTGATGCCGACCTTGACCAACGGAATCAGCAATTATGTCATCGGCAACAGCGCCTATGGCGACGTCACCTCAGCCGATAACAGCGCCAACGGCAATGTCGTCGTGACCTTTTCCGCGCCCGTCGATACCATCACGATCACCTATGGCAGCCACAGCCTCGCTCCGGCCGATCCCGGACAACAGGGCGCCGCGATCCATGACATCACTTTCTGCCGCCCGACCACCAATTTGACGATCGCCAAGACCAGCAGCGTCGTCAGCGACCCGACCAATGGCACGACCGATCCAAAGGCGATCCCGGGCGCGACGATGCGCTATTGCATCCTCGTCACCAACAATGGCAGCGGCACCGCGACCGGTATCAACGTTGGCGACCCTCTGCCTGCGACCACGACCTTCATCCCGGGCTCGCTGCGCAGCGGCACAAGCTGCGCGGGCGCCACGACGGTCGAAGACGATAACGCGAGCGGCGCCGACGAGAGCGACCCCTTCGGAGCATCGATCGCCGGCACCACCGTGGCCGCGACCACGCCGACGCTGGCGCCAACGGGCACCATGGCGGTTACGTTCGACGTGACCGTCAACTGATGCACGGTCGCCAAGGCTCTCTCGCTCGACTTTGTGCGATCGCCATCGCCGCCGCGCTGACGATCGCGCCGCCGGCCGCGGCGCAGCGCGTGATCGTGAACCCGTCCTTCGAAGCGAACGACCCGCAGGGGCCCGGCGCGGCGAACTACGAAATCTATTCGAACGGGTCCGTCACTGGCTGGGATTCGGCGTCGGGAGAGATCGAACTCTGGGACAGCAACTTCCAGGGCGTCCCCGCCTATGACGGGTCGGTCTTTGCCGAGATGAACGCGAATGTTCCCGGCGCGCTCTATCAGAATATCTGCATGGTCAATGGCGAGTCGATCGGTTGGACCTTTGCCCATCGCGCGCGCTCGGGCGGCCCGGCGACCCAGACCGCGCGCTTCCAGATCGCCAGCAGCACCGGCACGCAAATCCAGTTGCTGGCGACCCAGTCGTCGACGATCAACAATGTGTGGAACGTCAACACGGGGTCGACCACCTACAGCGGCGCATCGGGGGTACAACGCGTCCAGTTCATCACCACCGACGCGGGCAGCTACGGCAACTTCCTCGATGACATCCGCATCACGCTCAACCCCTTCGTCGAACTGTCGACCGCGGCATCGTCAGGGGTCGAATCGATCCCCTCGGCGAACCTCCCCGGCCTGATCGTCAGTGGCACGCTGTTCAGCGCGCGCACGGTCAATGTCAGCATCACAGGGGGCACCGCGACGCGCGGCACCGACTATACGACGCCAGGCGGCGGCGCGAATTTCACCGTCACCATTCCCGCGGGCACCTATCAGAACGTCACCGTCCCGCTCGGCATCCAGATTATCGACGACACCGCGACCGAGGGTAGCGAGACCATCCAGATCGCGCTGAATACCGGAACCGGCTACACCGTATCGAGCACGTCGAGCTGCGGCGGCGCAGCGCGGACCGCCAGCACCTATACGATCACCGACAATGACTCGCCCGTCGTCCTTGCCAAGAACTGGACGAACGGGATCGCGGGCGACGCGGTCGGCCTGTCGATTGCGGGCGGCCTGCTACCGACCGCTGGCAATTCGACCGTCGGCGGCACCACGACCAACGCAACCGCCATCGCGACCCCGGGCAGCACGCTGACGCTGACCGAAGCCTATACGACCGGCGCGGCCGCCAACTACAACAGCAGCCTCGAATGCCGGCGCAACAGCGACAATGCCATCGTCGCGACATCGGGCAGCGGTCTCAGCCGCACTGTCGTCATGCCATCGGGCACCTCGCTCACGTGTAGCTGGACGAACAGCCGCAAGTCGGCGACGCTCGTCGTTCGCAAGACCTGGGCGAACGCGCAAATCGCCAACGCCGTCACCGTCGCGACGAGCGGGTTGATCAACAACGCTAGCCTCTCGTCGGTCGCGAACAGCGCGAACGAGACCGATACCAATGCCGCGGTCACCGTGTACGCGGCCGAGAGCGCCACCCTCAGCGAAACCTTTACCGTGGGCAATGGCGCCAATTATGCGCAGGCGCTCGCCTGCACCGGCAATGCAACCGCGCTCGCCGGCAATGTGCTGGTGGTGAACGCCGCCGACACGGCCATCATCTGCACTTTCACAAATACGTATATCGTGCCGCTTTCGATCGCAAAGACCTCACTCGCCTACAGCGATCCGGTGAACGGCCTGACCAACGCCAAATTGATCCCCGGCGGCTTTGCCAATTACAGCCTGACCGTCACCGCACCGTCGGGTACGGCGCCGACGGCGGGCAGCGTGATCGTCACCGATGTGATTCCCTCGGATCTCAGCCTGTTCGTCGGCACTTATGCGCCGGGACCAGGCCCGATCCTGTTCGCGGCGGGCAGCAGCGGGCTCACCTATGGCTTCACCAGCCTGTCGAACAATGCCGACGATCTTGAATTTTCGAACAATGGCGGCGCCAGCTGGACTTATGCGCCTGCCGCCGATGCCAACGGCGTCGATGACAGCATCACCCATGTCCGCATCCGTCCCAAGGGCGCGATGGCGCCGGGATCGAGCTTCACGATCAACCTCCGCGCCCGTGTGAAATAGGGCGCAGGCAACAGCCGATTGCATTCTGTACCGAACCGTATAATGGCGCGATATGAGCACGCGCACCGCCTCGGACAGCAACGATCCCATCGTCGAAAATCGCGACCAGCTCGCGGTCCCCATGATCAAGGGCGAAAAGCCCAAGGACCGCTGGCGCATCGGCACCGAGCACGAGAAATTCGTCTATCGCACCGCCGATCATCGTGCACCCTCCTATGACGAACCCGGCGGCATCCACGACCTGTTGATGGCACTCACCCGCTTCGGCTGGGAACCGGTGATCGAGGGCGGCAAGGTTATTGCGCTCGCGGGCAGCGACGGCACCGTCAGCCTCGAACCCGCGGGTCAATTGGAACTGTCGGGCGCGCCGCTCGAAAATCTGCACCAGACCTGCGCCGAAACCGGCCGCCATCTGAAACAGGTGAAAGAGGTCGGCGCCGAACTCGGCCTCGGCTTCCTCGGGCTCGGCATGTGGCCCGACAAGACGCGCGCCGAACTGCCGATCATGCCCAAGGGCCGTTACAAGATCATGCTTGACCATATGCCGCGCGTCGGCACGATGGGCCTCGACATGATGCTGCGCACCTGCACCATCCAGACCAACCTCGACTATTCGTCCGAGGCCGACATGGTGCAGAAATTCCGCGTGTCGCTGGCGCTCCAGCCGCTCGCGACCGCGCTCTTCGCCAGCTCGCCCTTCACGGAAGGGCGGCCCAATGGCTATATGTCGTACCGCAGCCACATCTGGACCGACACCGATCCCGCGCGCACCGGCATGCTGCCGTTCGTGTTCGAGGATGGGTTCGGCTACGAGCGCTATGTCGACTATATGCTCGACGTGCCGATGTATTTCGTCTTCCGCGACGGCAAATATATCGACGCCGCGGGGCAGAGCTTCCGCGATTTCCTGAAGGGCGATCTGCCCGCGTTGCCGGGCGAAAAGCCGCGCCTCTCCGACTGGAACGACCATCTGTCGACCGCCTTTCCCGAAGTGCGGCTCAAAAGCTTTCTCGAAATGCGCGGCGCCGATGGCGGTCCGTGGAACCGCATCTGCGCGCTTCCGGCACTGTGGGTCGGTCTGCTCTATGATCAGAGCGCGCTCGATGCCGCCTGGGATCTGGTCAAGGGCTGGAGCATTGAGGAGCAGCAGACGCTGCGCGATGCCGTGCCGAGCGAAGGGCTCGACGCGCCGGCGCCGGGCGGCGGCACCGTAGGGCAACTCGCCCACCGCGTTCTCGACATCGCGGCGGCGGGCCTCGCCGCACGCGGCGAGGTCAATTCGATGGGCGACAATGAGGTTGGCTTCCTCGAACCGCTGCGCCGCATCGCCAAGAGCGGCAAGTCGCCTGCGCATGACCTGCTCGATCGCTATGAGGGCCCGTGGAACCAGGATTTGTCGAAGATCTACGACGAATTGAGCTTCTAAGAGACAACAGCGCCGCAAAAGTGCAGCAAATGCGCAACACTGCTGACACGAACGTCAGCGGTGCGCGCTTCCGCGATTGATTGCCGGCGCACGGAAAGCCAAAGAGCCTTTGGTTTTTCCACTCTCCCACCGTCAACTCTGTTTCAGGAAGCTCGCCATGCGCCACTTTCCTTCCACTATCGCTATAAGCATTGCTCTCGCCACGTCGGCGTGGGCGGCCCCCGCCGCTGCGCAGGACGCAGCTCCCGTCGCTGAAGACAGCGGCCTTGGCGACATCGTCGTCACCGCGCAGCGCCGCGAGGAAAGCCTGCAGGATGTGCCGGTGGCCGTCTCGGTGCTGTCGGGCAATACGCTCGATGCGATCACTTCGACCGGTTCGGACGTCCGCGTCCTCGCGGGCCGCGTCCCCAGCCTGAATATCGAAAGCTCGTTCGGCCGCACCTTCCCGCGCTTTTATATCCGCGGCCTCGGCAACACCGATTTCGACCTCAACGCGTCGCAGCCGGTCAGCGTCGTCTATGACGATGTCGTGCTCGAAAACCCGATCCTCAAGGGTTTCCCGATCTTCGACCTCGACCGCGTCGAAGTCCTCCGCGGGCCGCAGGGCACGCTGTTCGGCCGCAACACCCCCGCGGGCATCGTCAAGTTCGACACCGTCAAGCCCGGCAAGACCGGCGGCTATGCGCGCGCCAGCTATGGCCGCTATGGCACCACGCAGGTCGAAGTCGCGGCGGGCGCCGCCGACGACAACGGCTTTTCGGTGCGCCTGTCGACGCTGTTCCAGCATCGTGACAATTGGGTCGACAATGTCGCGACGACCAAGAGCAAGGATCTTGGCGGTTATGACGACATCGCCGCGCGCCTTCAGCTCCAATATGAAAACGGTCCCTTCACCGGCCGCGTGACCGGTCAGGTCCGCATCTATGACGGATCGGCGATCATTTTCCGCGCCAACACGCAGCTTCCGGGCAGCAACAAGCTCGTCGGTCTCGGCGGAGCGGGCACCGAATTCAAGCGCGACGAAGTCTATCAGGACGGGCTGAATTTCCAGAAGCTCAACACCTATAATGCCGGGCTGAACCTTGAATATGATTTCGGGCCGGTGACCGCCTATTCGATCACCTCCTACTGGAACGGCAATTTCCGCAGCCGCGGCGATATCGACGGCGGTTTTGGCGCGGTGTTCCTGCCCGTGTCGGGTCCGGGGCTTATTCCGTTCCAGGCGCAGAGCCAGGACAATGTGCCGAGCCTCGACCAGTTCACACAGGAAATCCGCATTGCCTCGAACAACAACGGCGGACTCGGTTACCAGTTCGGCGCCTTCTATTTCGACGAAAAGCTCGACATTTCGAGCTTCGAGTTCGGCGGCCCGACCGACGCCACCCCGTCGGCGATCGCGATCCAGCGGCAGGACAGCGAAGCCTATGGCCTCTTCGGCTCGGTCAACTACGAGTTCGACAATGGCTTCAAGCTGCAGGCCGGCGCGCGTTATAATCACGACACGCGCGATTTCGTCGCGTCGCGTCCGGTCGAAACGCGCCCCGACTTCGTCGTCAACCCGAACACCCCGGTCCCGCCGCAGGCCGCGCGCGTCAAGGGCAAGCTGCTGACGTGGGACGCCAGTGCGACCTATGAAGCGTCGGACGCCGTCACCCTCTACGCCCGCGTCGCGCGCGGCTATCGCGCACCGTCGGTGCAGGGCCGCCTGACCTTCTCGCGCGTCATCTCGACCGCCGATCAAGAAGAGACGATGTCGTATGAAGCGGGGATCAAGACCAACTTCCTCGACAACCGCGTCCGCTTCAACCTGACCGGCTATTATTTCGACACCAAGGACCTGCAACTCACCGCGGTCGGCGGCACGTCGAACGTCGCGAGCTTGCTCAACGTCGACGCCAAGGGGCATGGCATCGAAGCCGAACTCCAGGCGGCTCCAGCGAAGGGCCTGACCTTCTCGATCGGCGGCGCGTGGAACATCGCCGAGATCGACGATGCCAACGCCTTCGTCGCGGGTTGCGGCTCGGCGACGCCGTGCACCGTGCTCGATCCGCCGCGCGCAGGCAGCCCGGGCATCTTCTCGATCGACGGCAACCAGTTGCCGCAGTCGCCGAAGTTCACGCTCAACTGGACTGCGGGCTATGAAATCCCCGTCGGCGACGGCGCCATCTATGCCTTCACCGACTGGTATTATCGCTCGAAAGTGCAGTTCTTCCTCTATCGCTCGGTCGAATTCTCGGACGACAAGCTGCTCGAGGGTGGCGTGCGCGTCGGCTACAAGACCGATCGCTTCGACATCGCGGGCTTCGTGCGCAACATCACCAACGATGAATCGCCGACCGGCGGCATCGATTTCAACAACCTGACGAGCTACGTCAACGAACCCCGCATTTACGGGCTCGAGGCAAGCTTCAAATTCTGACCCTGACGCCCCTCCCCGTCGCGCCGCGATGGGGAGGGAGCCGGTATGGGGTTGGTAAGCGGACGTTACTTGATCTTCCTTCGTCATCCCGGACTTGATCCGGGATCCCGCTTGTCGAAATCATCTATACAGTTCGCGGAGCAGCGGGACCCCGGATCAAGTCCGGGGTGACGAGAAGAGGGACCGCAACCGCCGGTCGCCAGCTACCGCTTCAGATGAAATAGAACCGGCACGGCGGTAAAGTGCTTTCCTACAATATCGCCCTATGATTGACCCTGTGCGGTTATCAGCCGCAGGGCCATGTCATGGCGATCGAGGACCGCCGCGGCGGGATCGCGCTAAGCCACCGGCCCGACGCGCTCGTCGGGCTCCAGCCGGATCAGCGGGCGTGCCCGCCCCGTCAGCTTCGCAAAGAAGCGCGGGACGAGCGCATGTTCCTGCGCCCAGTTCCAATATCGCGCATAAGCGGGATCGGCGAGGAGATGCTTCTCTTCGGTCTTCGCGCGCCAGTAATAGACGCCGCTGACCAGCCCGAGCAGAATGACGTTGCGCGCGCCCTCGACCCAGCCGCCGGCGGTGACGAGGAAGGGCAGCGAGCCGACCCACCAGCTAAGATTCTTCGAAATATAGGCCGGGTGGCGCGTGAAGGCATAAGGGCCATGCGTGATGACGCCGCGGTGCGTCAGGTTCGAAAAGCGGATGCCGAACGCCATCGTCGCCCAGCTGTAGATCGCGGTGAGCAGCACAAGCGCGATGCCCCAGACGATCAGCAGATTTTCATGCCCCGCCAGCCAATACCCCCAGTCGGAGCCATTGACCTGATAGTCGAGCGGGCCGCCGTTCATCAGGATGAAGGGCGGATAGCAGACGAGCGCCGCGACCCACGCCATGCCATAGGGGTTGGCGGTGCGGATATGCGCGTCGAGCGGTTTCAGCGTCAGTATATAGCCGACGGTCGCGATATGGACGTCGACCAGATAGAGGAAATTGATCGCCCAAAGGCCGGTCATATAGGGGTTGGCGAGCACCTCGCTCATCGGAACCGTGACCAGCGCGGAAAAATTCCCGGGCACGATCGATAGCATGAAGGCAGTGAAAAACCCCTTCACCGCCCAAGCTCGCAGATGATGACCGATCGCGCGGCCGTCGACGGGCTTGCCCGGCGCGATCAGCCAGCGCCCGAATTGCCAGCAGCCGTCACGCGGTTCGACCATCCGGCGGTCGAGCCACAGCATATAGGGCACCGACACAAGCAGCAGCCATGGCGCAACCGTCTCGAGCAGGTTCATCGAAAAGGCGTAATTGCCCTCCCAATAATAGCGCATCGTTGCATAGATCAGCGCGATCAGCCCCCAGGTCGCCCACATTCCGGCAAGCTTGGTCAGGCTGATGTCGAGTGTCTCGCGCCACGGGCGGCGCTGGCTCCAGTCGATCCCGGTCGACGGATTGCGGTGCACCTTGTCGACAAACACCGACCACAAAACCATCGGCAGGCCGCAGGCGAGCACGCTCGCGATCGCCGAGTTGGGGCCGTTCATCGCGCCGCGATTTCCCCAGTCGATGCCAAGGAAAGCCGCGATGTCCGGGGCGAAGCGCGCGATAAGCAAATAGCTAACCAGACCGGCGAGTCCGACGATGCCCACGCCCGCGCTGACCGCAGAACGCGGACGGGCGGTTACGCGCGCGTCGGCGCCGATTGCCGATTCGCAGGGCTCGGAAGAAGCTGATTTCGCCATGATATTCACCCGCTTAGCGCTACCCGAAAATGGTAAGCAAGCCGTCAATATCATTTACCGATTCGCGCGCGTTTTCCTGCCAAAATGGCGGCGTTCCGACAGTTTGACACCGTTCACCGCGCGATGGTTTCGACTCGGCCCGAGTCGCCCTCCAAAGATTCGCACCACGGTAAAGGGCCTGATAAAGGGCGCATCAATCGGGGCGGAGGGCTCCAATAAAACACAAGATGGGGTCGCCACTTGTCATCGAAAACAACGGGTCTGCGCGAATTGCGCCAGCGGTTTTCTGCGCTGTTTCAGGACCATGAAATCTTTGTTCGCACGCACGGTCACGTTCGATTCCTGCGCGTCAGCGCGGTCTGGCAAAAGCGCGTCGCGCTGATCGCCGGCGCGGTGCTGCTGGCATGGGCGGCGGTCACGCTTGCCGTCCTGATCAACCAGTTGCTCAAGTCCGACGAACGCGCTGCTGTTGCCGCGCAGCAGGCCGAAGCGAGCGCCGCCGAAGCCCGCATCGCCAAATATCGCGACAATGTCGCCGAAACGGCCGCCGATCTCGAAGACCGGCAGGAACAGCTCGAGGAATGGTCGAAAGTCCATTTCGGTGTCGAGCCTGCCGCAGTGACGCCCGAAGCCCATGGTGAAGGCGCTGCGCCGGCTGCCGAGCAGGCGCCGCTGAAGACCTCCCGGCTTGAAACTGGCGCCGTGATCGACCCGAACCTGCCGCCCGAAGCGCAAATTCTCGCCCGCCTCGAAGCGCGGCAAGAGGATTTCGCCAACCGTCTGTTGACTGCCGTCAACGAACGCGCCGCGAAGGCCGAGGGCGCCGTCGCCAAGCTTGGCATGAACCCCGCCGCTTTGATCCGCAACGCCGCGGCCGGACGCGGTGGTCCGTTCATCCCCTATCGCGGCCGCACCGGCCGCGCGAGTTCGCTCGGCAAATCCTTCGCCGCGCTCGAAAGCGCACTGTTCCGTATGGAAGTGCTCGAACGTACGCTCGTCGCGATCCCGTCGGGTCAGCCCGCGAACGTGCTGATGCTCTCGTCGAGCTTCGGTTATCGCAGCGATCCGTTCACCGGTGCTGGCGCGATGCACTCGGGGCTCGATTTCCCCGGACCGATGGGCACGCCGATCCTGGCCGCCGCGCCTGGCCGCGTCGTCTATGTCGGACAGAAGTCGGGCTACGGCAATGTCGTCGAGGTCGATCACGGCCAGGGCATCCTGACCCGCTACGCCCACTTGTCGGGCTTTACGTCCAAGGTCGGCGCGCAGGTCGCCGCCGGCGAGCAGATCGCCAAAATGGGCTCGACCGGCCGTTCGACCGGCAGCCACCTGCATTTCGAAGTCCGTTTGAACGGCGTCGCGGTCAACCCGCGCCGCTTCCTGGAGGCCAAAGCCGATGTTCTCGAAGTCAAAGACGACGCCCGACAGCGAGTCGGTTCCGTCGCTGCCGTCCGTGGTGCCCGCTAAAATGGCTACGGGCGCCCGCCACACGACCTTTTCGATCCTCGGGTCGGACGTCGTCGTCACCGGCAATGTTTCGGCCAGCGTCGACCTGCATGTCGACGGCAAGATCGACGGCGACCTCAAATGCGCCAATCTCGTCCAGGGCGAGGCGAGCGAGATCAAGGGATCGGTCGTGGCCGAAACCGCGAAGATCGCGGGCCTGCTCGACGGCGCGATCGAGGCGAAGACGCTGATCGTCCACGCGACCGCGCGGATCACCGGCGACGTGACCTATGAGAGCATCACGATCGAAAACGGCGGCAAGGTCGAAGGCAAGCTGAGCCATCGCCGCCACGGCGCCGCTGCGGCGAAAGCTCCGCCGCCGCTCGAAGTCGTCTCAAACTAAGCTCCGGCTTCGGCCGATTTTTGATCTCGGGCCGCGTTTGCGCGGCCCCTTCAATTCGATCTCGCGACCTCGCGGCCGACCGCTCGTTCGGGCATGTCATAATGCCGCTGGACGACCACCTTGTTGCGCCCACCGCGCTTGGCATCATAGAGCGCTTCGTCGGCGAGCCGGTATAGCTGCTGGAAATCACATGCCGGCCGGACCTCGGCAACCCCGACGCTGGCGGTTACCAGCCGGTCGCCGACCGTCTCGCTATGATCGCACGCCGCGATCCCGCGCCGAATACTCTCGGCGAAACGGCCGAGAATGATGCCTTCCATCCCGATCGTCAGCAGGCCGAATTCCTCGCCGCCCAGCCGAGCGACGGTACACATCGCCCCTTCCCAGCGCTCGATCCGCCGCGCGATGCCGCACAGCACGACATCGCCTGCGTCATGGCCGTAGATGTCATTGATCGACTTGAAGCGATCGATGTCGACCAGCAACAGGGCGGCGGGCAGATTGTCCGCCCGCGCGCGTTCGAGCAGCGGCGTCACGCTCTCGACGAAGCCGCGGCGGTTGGGCAGTCCGGTGAGCGGGTCGCGGCGCGCGAGTTGTTGCGCCTGCGCCTCGGCGCTGCGCGCATGGTCGCGTTCGATGCGGAGATGCCCAAGCCGGCGCGTCGCCGCAGCGGCCAGCCACAGCGCTTGCCAAGTCGCGGCGGCAAGGACCAGCAGCTTCGATCCGCCACCCCAGAACCCGTCTTCGACGTCGACGACGTGGATGATCGCGAGCACCGCCATCGGCAGCCCCCACGCCGCGAGAAAGTCGCGCGCCTCGACCGAACCGCGCCGCCATGCCCAGCCGACATAGATCGTCACCGCCAGAAGGTCGGCGATAATCACGAGTCCCAGGATATCGGCGAGCGAACCCAGGCTCTCGCCGCGGATCATCGCCAGCGGAATCCCCGCCAGCCCGACACCCAAACCGCAGATGAGCGCCGCGGTCCGGAGCGCTTTCGGCGCACTGCCGCGATCGACCGAGGTCGCCGCGCTGATCGTCGCGAGCGCAATGGCGAGGCAGGAAAGAAAGGTGCAGATCTGCGTCGTCACCGTCCCGGCCAAGCCCGGCACCAGCGCCAGATGGATTTGCGACCAGAGCGTACCCCAGAGCAGCATCGTCCCTGCCCAGGCCGCCTGCCATGCCAGATATTGCCGGCGCACGGCAAAGGCGAGCGAGAGGCTGTAAATGCAGCTCACAAGCAGCAGCGTCAGCGCGGCGCCGACCGCGGCCGCCATGCCCGCCGACTGCATCCCCGCCTCGGCCTTCGATACGGTCCGCGCGTGGAGGAATTGATGGCCCGACAGGCGGTCGAAGCGCATGGTCACCGCGGTCAACGCAGCGCCGCGTTCGGGCGCTTCGAACAATATCTGCCCGCCCGCACGCCAATAGGAGCCATAGTCGCCCGCCCGCACTTGCTGCCAGCGCGTCGCGCCGTCGGCGTAGGAAAAGGCTACGGCGAGCCGGTCGAAGCGCGACTGGTGGACCATCAGCGCGACATCGCCGCGCCGCGCGCCGCCGCCTTCGAGCGGAGCGCGAAGCCACAGGCTTTCCTGCTGATATCCCGTGGGCGCTCCGCTGCACGAAAAGCGAAGCGCGGCGAGCCCGCGGTCGGGCGTGGCGAGTTCGCTTTGCGCGTGACAAAGGTCGCGGTCGACGTCGAGTATCGCGGCGGCTGCCGGCGGACCCCACAACGCAAGCGCGAGCAGGACGAAACCCAGCCCGAGCCGGCCGCACATGTGCGCCAGAAGATTGCCCCCTGCGATCATCCCTACCCCATCGCATCAATATGTTCGAAAATCTTTACCACCATGGCGAGATTCGCGCGAGCCTAGGCGCGGCCCACGCGCATCCTGACCGCGATCCGGTCGCCGACGCCGACCTGCTCCGACCTCTGGACCGCGACCTTGACGGGTAACAGATAGCCTCCATCGCGCGGGAAGAGCGACGTCGCGAACAGCGTGTCGCCGATCGTCGCCACAACGGGCACGACACCCCAGCCATAGCTTTCGGTCATCGCCGCGTAGCGGAGGGCGCCGACATGTTCGTCGGGCACCGGCGCGAAGAGGAAGGGTGCCGGCCCGTGCCATTCGATGATGACGGTTTCAAAGACGATTTCTTCCATCAGTTCCTCGGTGCCTGCCGGCGATAGCTGAGCGCCTCGGCGATATGGATGCGCCCGATATCCTGACTGCCCGCCAGATCAGCGATGGTGCGCGCCACGCGCAGGATTCGCGTATAGCCGCGCGCCGACAGCCGCATCGCTTCGGCCGCCTGTGCGAGCAGCTTGCGCCCTGCCTCGTCAGGGGTCGCAACCGCTTCGAGCAGTTCGCCGTCGATCTCGGCGTTAGTCCGCGCCTTGTGCTCCGCATAGCGTGCGGTCTGCACCGCTCGCGCCGCCGCGACGCGAGCCGCGACTTCGGCGCTGCCCTCGGCGGGCGGCGGCAGGACCAGGTCGGCGGCGCTCACCGCCTGCACTTCGACGTGCAGGTCGATGCGATCGAGCAGGGGGCCCGACAGCTTTGCCTGATAATCGGCGGCGCAGCGCGGTGCGCGGCTGCACGCAAGCGCCGGGTCGCCCAGATGACCGCACCGGCAGGGGTTCATCGCCGCCACTAACTGAACGCGCGCGGGAAAGGTCACATGCGCGTTCGCGCGCGCAACGCTGACCTCGCCCGTTTCGAGCGGTTGGCGCAGCGAATCGAGGACGCCGCGCTGGAATTCCGGCAGTTCGTCGAGGAACAGCACACCCAGGTGCGCGAGGCTGACCTCACCCGGCCGCACGCGCAGCCCGCCGCCGATGAGCGCGGGCATCGATGCCGAATGATGGGGGCTACGAAACGGCCGCGCGCGGATCAGGCCACCGCCTTCAAGCCCGCCGGCAACCGACGCAATCATGGACACTTCGAGTGCCTCGGCGGGCGAGAGGTCGGGAAGGATGCCCGGCATGCACGCCGCCATCAGCGACTTGCCCGCGCCCGGCGGTCCCGACATCATCAGATTATGCGCGCCCGCCGCGGCGATCTCGAGCGCGCGCTTTGCGGTCTCCTGCCCCTTTACCTGACGGAGGTCAGCCGCGCGCGCCGGAATCTCCACCTCTCCAGGCACCGGCGGTGCTAGCAGGGCATTACCCCTGAAATGGTTGAGCAGCGACAGGAGGTCGGGCGCGCCAAGCACCTCGACATTGCCCGCCCACGCCGCTTCGGGGCCCTGGACCGCGGGGCAGATCAGCCCGCGCTCGGCGCTGCCGGCGTGGATCGCGGCTAGCAAGACGCCGGGCGACGCCGCGACGCGTCCATCGAGCCCGAGTTCGCCGACGACCACATAGGAAGCCAGCGTTTCCGCATCGATCACCCCCATCGCACCGAGCAAGGCCAATGCGATCGGAAGGTCGTAGTGGGAACCTTCCTTGGGCAGGTCGGCGGGTGACAGGTTGACCGTGATGACCTTGGGCGGGAGCGAGAGGCCGATCGCGGCGATGGCGGCGCGGACGCGTTCGCGGCTTTCGCCCACCGCCTTGTCGGGAAGGCCGACGACGACGAATCGCGGAACGCCGGGCGTGACCTGGCACTGCACCTCAACCCCGCGGGCTTCGATGCCGAGATACGCGACAGTGGAAACGACTGCGACCATCTTTCCCCCGGAACCGCACCGTTGTGCCCCCTTTGTTCCATCCCCTCTTTAGGCGAAGTGACGGGAAGGTCGAGTCTTTTTCGGAAGTTGGCGAAAAGCCTGCCCCCGCGAAGGCGGGGGTGCCGCGGAGCGTAACCCCGATTGCATATTTGACAACATACCAACTAGTCGGTATGTCGATTCGCATGACGACGAATCAGCCCCCCTCGATCCCCGCAGCCGCCGCCCGCGATGTCCCCCCGGCGGGCGGCGGTACTGCGGGAGTGCGCGCCCCGCGGGGCAGCGCGCGGGCGCGGCTGATCGCGGCGGCGCATGCCACCGTACGCAAGCAGGGCTATTCGGCGACGACGGTCGACCAGATCTGCGCCGCCGCGGGCGTGACCAAGGGCGCCTTTTTCCATCACTTCGCTTCGAAGGAAGAACTGGCGATCGCGGCGGCAGAGGGCTGGACCGAGCGTGCGCGACCGATGTTCGAACTGGCGCCGCATGTGAAGCTGGACGATCCGCTCGACCGCCTGCTCGGCCATATCGATTTCCGCCTGTCGATGCTCGACGGACCGACTGAGGATTATACCTGCTTCGTCGGCACGATGGTGCAGGAAGCCTATGCGACCAACGACCGCATCCGCGCCGCGTGCGAAGCGAGCATCAACGCCTATTGCCAGGCGCTCGCCCCCGACATTCAGGCCGCGATGGATGTTTACGGGGTGCCCGAGGATATCACCGCACTTGGCCTTGCCCAACATGTCCAGTCGGTGCTGCAGGGCGCCTTCGTCCTGGCGAAAACGACGAACGATCCGGCGATTGCGCGCGGCACCGTCACCCATTTGAAGCGTTATGTGCGGATGCTGTTCGGCAGCGGAGGCGCGTCATGACGCGGCGCGTAATTGCCGCCGCGCGCCGCGCGCGCTGACTTCAATAATCACCACCCCCAAGGAGAGAGTAGATGCCCCAGATGATTTTCGTGAACCTGCCGGTCACCGACCTTGAAAAGTCGAAGGCCTTTTACGAGGCGGTCGGCGCGGCGAACAACCCCGCCTTCACCGACGACACCGCGGCCTGCATGGTGGTCGAGGAAGGATCGATCCACGTCATGCTGCTGACGCATGAAAAATGGGCGACCTTCACGTCGAAGACGATCCCCGACGCACACAGCACCGCGCAGGTCCTGATCTGCGTTTCAGCCGACAGCCGCGAAGCCGTCGACGGACAGGTCGACAAGGCAGTCAAGGCGGGCGGCAAGGCCGACCCGACCCCGACACAGGATTATGGCTTCATGTACGGCCGCAGCTTCGAAGATCCCGACGGCCATATCTGGGAAGTGATGTGGATGGACCCCACCGCGATCCCCGCCGGCGAACCCGCCGAAGCCAACGCATAAAATGAAAAAGGGAGGAGGAAGAGGATGACAGACCAACAAACCGGCAAGGGTCAGTTGATCGCAGGCTATGTCTTGAGTGGCCTGGTGATCCTCTTCCTTCTCTTCGATGCGGGGCTCAAGCTGGTCTCACCCGAAACCGCAATCAAATATAGCCCGCCCGATCTCGGATGGCCGCTCGACGTCCCGACGATGACGATGCTCGGCATACTGCTACTGATCCCGACCCTGCTCTATATCTGGCCGCGCACCGCGATCCTCGGTGCGATCTTGATAACCGGCTATCTCGGCGGCGCGATCGGCACGCATGTGCGCATCAACAGCCCGCTGTTCAGCCACAGCCTGTTCGGCGTTTACCTGGGCATCATGCTGTGGGGCGGCCTGTGGCTGCGCGACCCGCGCCTCCGCGCGCTGATCCCGCTGCGGACAGGAGCAAGCGCATGAGCTTTCAGGCCTATCTCGACAATGTCGAAGCCAAGACCGGCAAATCGGCCGACGAACTGAAAAGCTTCGCGATCGACAAGGGCCTGGCCGACGAAAGCGGCCTCGCCCCCGGCGTCAAGGCAACCGCGATCGTCGACTGGCTGAAAAGCGACTTCGACCTGGGCCACGGCCACGCGATGTCGATCGTCGCCTATATCAAAGGGAAGAGGAGCTGATCATGTCCGCCCGAACCGAGGCCATGCCCGAAATCACTGCCTACCGATCGGTGCCGGATTTCGCTTACGGCCGTATCAAGGACGTCCGCGTCCGCTGGGCGCTCGACGAAATCGGCCAACCCTATCGCACGCGGCTGATCGGCGGCATTTTCGAGGACAAGGCGCCGGCCTATCTTTCCGATCAGCCGTTCGGGCAAGTTCCGGTTTACAAGGAAGGCGACCTGACCCTGTTCGAAACGGGGTCGATCCTGATCCACATCGGCGAAGCCGACGAGCGTCTGTTGCCACGCGACGCGAAAGGGCGCGGGCGCGCCATCAGCTGGATGATCGCCGCGCTCAACAGCGTCGAACCGATGATCCAGACCCTGGTCGTGCTGACCGTCAAGGGACAGGGCACCGACTGGCTCGCCGGTGCGATCGAAGCGGCGAAGCCCTTTGCCGAGCAGCGGCTGTCCCGATTGTCGCAGGCGCTGGGCGACCGCGACTGGCTGGAAGATCATTTTTCGATCGGCGACATCGTGATGGTCGATGTGCTCCGCAACGCAAATCCGGAATTGCTGGCGCCGCATCCCAATCTGACCGCCTATGTCGCGCGCGGAAAAGCCCGCCCGGCCTTTCAGAGCGCGATGGCGGCGCATCTGGCCGACTGCGCAGTCGGCGAACCCCTACCCGCCTGAACCCCACAAACGAGGAGAGATCGCCATGCCTGTGAACCCCGACAGCAAGATCGAAGTCACTGCCTTTGACTGGGTCCCCGATTTCGCGCGCGGTTATGTCCGCGACCTCCGCCCGCGCTGGGCCTGCGAGGAAATCGGACTCGACTATGCCGAACATCTGATCAGCGCGATCAACCGCCCCGCCGACCATTTCCTGTTCCAGCCGTGGGGCCAGGTCCCGGTGCTCAACGATGGCGGTATCCGCCTGTTCGAGAGCGGCGCGATCCTGCTTCACCTCGCCGAAAAGGACGCGCGGCTGATGCCCCGCGACCCGCAGGCGCGCGCCAACACACTCGCCTGGCTGTTCGCGGCCTATAACAGCGTCGAGCCGATGCTGTTCGAGCTTGGCAATGTCGACATTTTCTCGACCGAAGAGGAATGGGCGAAGCTGCGCCGTCCGAGCCTGATCGAATTCATTCAGGGTCGGCTCGGCCGCTTGAACGACGCGATCGGCGACAAACACTATCTGACAGGCGAATTCACCGTCGCCGACATCGCGATGGCAACGGTGCTGCGCGAAGCCGTCGAGGCGGGCTTGATCGCCGAGCAACCGCGATTGCAGGCCTATCTCGATCGCTGCCTCGCCCGCCCCGCCTTTCAACGCGCGATGGACGCGCAGCTGGCCGCCTTCAGCGAAGAAGCGGGACCGCCCGCCGCCTGAAACCCTCCCACCCCCCAAGGAGAGACAAGATGACCTATGTAGAAGGATTTGTGGTCGCGGTGCCGACCGCCAACAAGGAAGCCTATCGCAAGCACGCCGCCGACGCCGCGCCGCTGTTCAAGGAATTCGGCGTCGCGCGCATGGTCGAATGCTGGGGCGACGACGTGCCCGACGGCAAGGTCAACGATTTCAAGGGCGCCGTGCAGGCGAAGCCCGACGAAACCGTCGTGTTCAGCTGGTTCGAATATCCCGACAGGGCGACGCGCGACGCCGCAAACCAAAAGATGATGAGCGACCCGCGTATGGAAGCGATGGGCGGCGAGATGCCGTTCGACGCGAAGCGGATGATCATCGGCGGCTTCGACTCGATCGTCGACGATCGGGCCGCAGGCTCGACCTCCTATGTCGACGGCTATGTCGTCCCCGTGCCCGACGGCAACAAGGAAGCCTATCGCGCGCTGGCGCAAAAGGCGTCCGAAGTGTTCCGCGACTATGGCGCGACGCGCGTCGTCGAGGCGTGGGGCGACGATGTTCCCGACGGCAAGGTCACCGATTATGCCCGCGCCGCGCACAAGAAGGACGGCGAGACCGTCGTCTATAGCTGGGTCGAGTGGCCCAACAAGGAAGCGCGCACGACGGGTTGGGAAAAGATGATGACCGACGAGCGGATGAAGCATGATCCGGAGAATAATCCGTTCGACGGTGCGCGCATGATCTACGGCGGTTTCGCACCGATCGTCGAGGCCTGACTTTGCTCCTCCTTGTCGCGAAGCGATGGGGAGGTGGCAGCCCGCATGGCTGACGGAGGGGCGATGGCGCGACGTCGCCGCCCCTCCACCATCCTTCGGATGGTCCCCCTCCCCATCGCTTCGCGGCAGGGAGGATCGCTGGGAAGAGAACCGATGGCCGATACACAAACACCCGAACATCGCACCGCGTCCTGCCAATGCGGCGCAGTGACGCTCGAACTCACCGGCAAGCCGATCGTCGCGGCGACCTGTTATTGCCAGAGCTGTCAGACGGCGGGACGCGCCTTCGCGGCGCTTCCCGGCGCGCCGGCGGTGGTCGGCGCCGACGGGGGCACACCCTATCTGCTCGTCCGCAAGGATCGCCTCGCCTGGCTGTCGGGGTCGGACAAATTGGACGAACACCGGCTGACCCCCGAATCGCCGACGCGGCGGTTCGTCGCGCGGTGCTGCAACGCGCCGATCGCGCTCGAATTTACCAAGGGGCATTGGCTGAGCGTCTATTCCGGCCGCATCCCCGAAGGCGAGCGTCCGGCGGCCGAGATGCGGACGATCGTCGGCGACCGGCCCGCAGGCGTCGAGTTGCCCGACGACATCCCCAATTACAAATCGCCTTCGGGCAAGTTCATGTGGCGCTTGCTCACCGCATGGACCGCGATGGGCTTTCGCGCCCCGCCGATCGAAGCGACGAAGGGATATGCGCGATGAGCAAAAGCCTCGAACGCGTCGAAATGCTCAATTTCACGAGCCCCGGCCATGTCGTGCGCGTCGAGAAGGCGAAATATGACGCGATGAAGGACGCGCTGCTCGCGGCCGTGCCCAGCGCTCAGCCCGGCCTCACCGTCGCCGAGGTCAAGGCGCGCGTGCTGCCTTTGCTGCCCGAGGATTTGTTTCCCGGCGGCGCGAAAGCGGGCTGGTGGCTGAAGGGCGTTCAGCTCGATCTCGAGGCGCGCGGGCTGATCGCGCGCGAAAATGTAAAGCCGCTGCGGCTGCACCGGCTATAAGCCCGACCAGAAGGAAGCAGGCCATGGAACATCTGTCCTTCCCGAACGAAAGCCCCGCCTATCGCGCCGCGCGCGCCGCGCTGCTCGACGACGAAATCGCATTGCGCCGTCAGATCGAGGCGGTCGCCGCCAAGCGCCGCGCGCTGCCGCCGGGCGGCGAGGTGCCCGAGGATTATGAATTCGAGCGGATCGGCGCATATCAGCGTCCCGAGCGCATCAAGCTGTCCGAGCTGTTCGAGAGTAAGCCAAGCATCATCATGCAAAGCTTCATGTTCGGGGCCGAGCGCGACAAGCCGTGCAACGGCTGCACCCATATGCTCGACGCGATCGACGGCAGCGCACGCCATATCGGGCAGCGCGCGCCCTTCTATGTCGTCGCCAAGTCGCCGATCGCGCGGCTGGAGGCGTGGGCGAAGGACCGGCGCTGGCCGCACCTGACCTTTCTGTCCGACGTCGACGGACGTTATTCAGCGGATTATTTCGGCGACACGTCGAAACTGTCCGACGCCAAGCGCACCGAGCATGGCATGAAGCCGGGCGAGAATTGGGACGAGACGATCTTCAACGTCTTCCGCAAGGACGGCAACGCGATCCGCCACGTCTGGGCGAGCGAGATGGCCTATGCACCCGAAGACCCCGGCCAGCACCACCGCGCGGGCGACCTTGTCGATCCGCTCTGGGGCCTGCTCGACATGACGCCCGAGGGGCGCGGCGACTGGTTCCCCAGCCTGACTTACTGACAGAAAAATCGAGGAGAGAGACGATGAGCGAGCCGAGCAACTTCATCTGGTACGAGCTGATGACTCCCGATCCTGCGGGTGCGGCGCGCTTCTATGGCGCGGTGGTCGGCTGGACGATCGCCGACACCGGCGAACAGACCGCGGGCGGCGTCGATTACCGCATGATCGGGCGCAGCGATGGCGGCAATGCCGGCGGCGTGCTGGCTCTTAATGCCGACATGATTGCGGGCGGCGCCCGCCCGATCTGGATCGGCTATCTCCACGTTGCCGATGTCGATGCCGCGGTTGCGGCGATCAAGGCCGACGGCGGCAGCGTGCATATGCCGGCGATGGACATTCCGGTCGGGCGTATCGCAATGGTCGCCGACCCGCAGGGCGCAGTCTTCTATGTCATGGACCCCAAGCCGCCCGAGGGAATGGAAGGCATGGAGAGCGACGTCTTTTCGGTGACCGAGGCACAGCATGTGCGCTGGAACGAGCTGGCGACGAGCGATTCCGACGCCGCGATCGCTTTCTATAAAGAGCATTTCGGCTGGGGGCAGGAAGGCGAGATGCCGATGGGCGAGCTTGGCGCGTACCGCTTCATCCAGCGCGGCGAGGTCGGGCTGGGCGCGGTGATGCCGTTGATGGAAGGTTATCCGGTCCCGGTGTGGAATTTCTATATCGGCGTCGACGATATCGACCGCGCGCATGCCGCCGTGACCGCGAACGGCGGCACGATCACCAACGAACCGATGGAAATCCCCGGCGGCGAATATGCGATGAACGCCATCGATCCGCAGGGTGCGCCGGTCGGCTTCGTCGGGCCGCGCAAATAATCGAAGGAGAGCGACGATGGACAATCAGGGCCCGACCACCGGCCTCACCCCGCATATCGCGATCGCCGACAAGCGCGCGAGTGAGGCCATCGACTTTTACATCAAGGCGTTCGGCGCGACTGAAAATGTGCGCGTGCCCGCCGACGACGGCGTGCGGTTGATGCACGCGCATCTGACGATCAACGGCGCGTCGCTGATGATGCACGACGAATTTCCCGAATATGTCAGCGAACCGTCGGGCAAGCCCGATGGCGTGACACTGCACCTGCAGGTCGACGATGCCGACGCGTGGTTCGAACGCGCGGTTGCCGCGGGCGCAAGCGTCGTGATGCCACTCGACAATATGTTCTGGGGGGACCGCTATGCCCAGATAAAGGATCCGTTCGGCCATCAATGGTCGATCGGCGGGCCCATCAAAGGAGAGTGAAAATGACGAACCAACCGACGAGCCAACCCGTGAGCCTCTGCCTCTGGTACGACAAGGATGCCGAGGAAGCGGCGAATTTCTATGCCGCGACCTTCCCGAACAGCAGCGTGGGCGCCGTTCACAAAGCACCCGGCGATTTTCCCGGCGGCAAAAAGGGCGACGCGCTGACGGTCGACTTTACCGTGCTGGGCATAGCGTGCGTCGGGCTCAACGGCGGCCCGATCTTTCCGCACAGCGAGGCCTTTTCCTTCCAGGTCCATACCGACACGCAGGAGGAAACCGACCGTTATTGGAACGCGATCGTCGGCAACGGCGGCAAGGAAAGTGCGTGCGGCTGGTGCAAGGACAAATGGGGCCTGAACTGGCAGATCACCCCGCGCGTGCTGACCGACGCGACGATGGGCGGCGATCCCGAGGTCGCCAAGCGCGCGTTCGACGCGATGATGACGATGCAGAAGATCGATATCGCGAAGATCGAGGCCGCGGTGCGGGGTGAAGCCGTTGGCGCGGCGTAACCCGGCGCTCTTCGCATGGGTGCTCTGCGGCACGCTCGACATCGTCTATGCGTCGGTGTCGAGCCTGTTGCAGGGCGGTACCGTCTCTTCGATGCTCCATGCGGTGGCGAGCGGGCCGTTCGGCGACGCCGCGCGCGGCTGGGGCATCGGCGGCGATATCGCGGGCCTCGCGACCCATTATACGATCATGGGCGCGATGGTCGCGACATGGTTTTTCGTTGCGCGGCGCTGGAGCGCGCTGACGGCGTGGCCCTGGTGGCTGACCGGAACGCTTTACGGGCTGCTGCTCTATGTCATCATGAACGGGATCGTGCTGCCGCTGCGCTTCGGCTTGCCCTTCCCGCCGACCGACCTTGCGAAGGGCGCGATCGCGCTTTTCCCGCACATCTTCTTCGTCGGCTGGCCGCTCGCCTGGCTGACGCGCAAGGATAGCAATTGATGCTGATCTATTATGGCCACCCCTTTTCGTCCTACACATGGAAGGTGCTGATCGCGCTCTACGAAAAGGGCATCGAATTCGACTATCGCTCGGTCGATCCGGCGTTCCCCGACCATATGCCCGAATTGCGGGCGCATTGGCCGGTCGGACAGTTCCCGCTGCTCGTCCACGACGGCGTGCCCTGGTTCGAATCGTCGATCATCATCGAATATCTCGACCATCTGGTGCCCGAACCGCGCCTGATCCCGCAGGATTTTGACGCGGCGCTAAAGGTCCGGCTGTTCGACCGCATCTTCGATCATCATGTGATGAACCGGATGCAGGAGGTGGTGAACGACGCGTTGCGCGGGCCCGAAAATCATCTGCCGATCATCGTCGAACAAACGCATGCGCGGCTCGATACCATCTATGCCTGGCTCGACAAGGAGCTGGCGGGCGGCGGCTGGGCGACGCCCTATGGATTCACGCTCGCCGATTGCGCCGCGGCGCCGTCGCTTTTCTATGCCGACTGGGTCTATCAAATCCCGGAGAAGTACGAGAATTTGCGCGCCTATCGCGCTCGCCTGCTCGCGCATCCGACCGTTTCGCGGTGCGTCGAGGAGGCGCGGCCATACCGTCCCTACTTCCCGCTTGGCGCGCCCGACCGCGATTGATCCAGGCCGTCCCATATCGGGGTTAACGGCGCGCTGACGTTGCCTGTTCGCCATTTGATAGGCGCGCACGCGCGAAGGCGGACGCATGGTTTCGCCGTCCGCCTCCATGCACGCCTTCGTCCGTACGCTCATCATCGCCGCACTCGCGGCGGTGCTGGCGTTCGCGCCGGCGCATGCGCAGCAGGTCATGACGATCACCACGACGACGGTGACCTGGACCTATGACGATGCAGGCGAAGACGACGGCGCTGAATTTATCGACGAGGACGCCGCACTCCTGGGCGACGAGGCGCTCGCCGAAGACGCCGATTTCGCCTCCACGCGCCGCTATGCGCCTGCCGCCACGCTCGCGACGCTCGGCCATGCGAAAGCGGCCTATGGCCCCTTTTCGGTGATCGACAGCACGACCGTGCGCATGGCCGGCGACGTCACCTCCGCCACGCCGCGCCAGTTCGCGGCGATGCTGGCGGCATACCCCGGGCTCAAGCGGCTCGAGATGGTCGATTGCCCCGGCAGCCTGGATGAAGAAGCAAACCTGATCCTGGCGCGCGCAGTCCGCCGGCAGGGCATGGAAACGGTCGTTCCCGCGGGCGGCTCGATCCGCTCGGGCGCGGTGGAACTCTGGCTCGCCGGTGTCACCCGCCGTGCCGCGCCCGACGCGGAATTCGGCGTCCATAGCTGGGCGGACGAATATGGCCGCGAGGCGAACGACTATCCGGCGAACGATCCGGTCCATGCCGAATATCTCGGCTACTACCGCGAAATGGGTATGGATGCCGCCAAGGCCCGCGCTTTTTACACGCTCACCAACAGCACATCGTTCGACGATGTCCGCTATCTGACGCGCGACGACATGGCACGCTTCGTCACGCTCAACTGACTGTCGCGACCGCTGCGCTCGAGAAGGCGCTTTCGACCGGTTGCAGACCTCCCCATCATCGTCACCCCGGACTTGATCCGGGGTCCCGCTTGAGGTCGAAGCCATTGGGCGCGTCAAAAAGCGGGATCCCGGGTCAAGCCCGGGATGACGGACGTGGGGGACGGGATGTCCGCTTCCCACCCCAAAACAGACATCACCTCCAAATAGGTCTTTCCTACATTATCCGGCTGTGCAAGCCTTCATCCGGCTCTTTCATTCGGTGAACAAAAAGGCGGTCGCTGCCTGGCTTGGGGTGCGACCATGATCGGACGTGCCGCGCACATCCAGCGCTCCGCGACTGGCAAATCGGCGCGCTCATAGGGCTGAACTTTCCTGAACTTTGGAATATTGCGCAGCCCTTGCGCCGACCCGATCCCGGATTCAGCGGGCGATGTCCAAAGAGGGTAACGACAGCTCTCCACCCAAAAACCGCTGCTCGCGATCATCAATCCTCGCGCGCCAAGCTGCTTTATCCTTGTAACACGCCGCCGCCTCCCCCACATCGCCCCCATGGCGAAGCGGAGCCTTTATCAGCGATTGCGATCGACCGCGCAGGTCCGGCTGGCGCTGTTCATCCTCGGCGTGGTGATGATGGCGATCGCCCCGATCGTCGGCATCTTGCCGGGCCCCGGCTTCATCATTCTTTTCCCGCTCGGGCTGATGCTGTGCCTGCAGAACAGCGCGTGGGCGAAGCGCATCTATGTCCGCTTCAAATGGCGCCACCCGCGCTATGCGGCATGGACCGACCGCGTGATGCGCCGCGCAAGCGCAGCGCGAAAGCGCGAGCGGGCAGCACTGGAAACGATCAAAAAGGCCGCATTCCACGGCAAGGCACCGGAAAACCGCCGCGATGGGAATTGACTTTGCGCCGACTCTCGCTTATCCGCGCCCCCATCAGTGGCCGCCCACGTTTGGCGGCCCTTTTCTGTTAGAGCCTTTAGAGAGAATTTGGGGATACCGCGATGAAGCGTACCTATCAACCGAGCCGCCTCGTTCGCAAGCGTCGCCACGGTTTCCGCGCCCGCAAGGCGACTGTCGGCGGCCGCAAGGTTCTCGCCAACCGCCGCGCCCAGGGCCGCAAGAAGCTGTCGGCCTGATCGCTGACGCTTCTGCGCCAGCCCGTCTGGTGCGAACGCTTTCAAAACGTAGCGAATTTTTGGCCGCCAACCGCGGCCTTCGCTTTCCCATGCCCGGCTTTGTCCTGCTCGTCCGCCAGCGCGGCGACGGCGACGATTCGCTGGGCATCGGCTATACCGTCAGCAAGAAGGTCGGCAACGCCGTCACCCGCAACCGGATGAAGCGCCGGCTGCGTGAACTGTGCCGCGCCGCGCTGCCCGAATCGGGGATCGTCGGCGCCGACCATGTGCTGATCGGCCGGCCGGGCGGCAACGACATCGTCTTTGCCGAGCTTGGCGAGCATCTCGATTCGGCGCTGAAGCGCGCAGCGAAGAAGCTGGCAGCAAAGCCGTCATGAGCGTCGCCCTTCCCCTTTCTCGTCACCCCGGACTTGATCCGGGGTCCCGCTTTTCAACGTCGCTGAGCGGGACCCCGGATCAAGTCCGGGGTGACGAAGAGGAAAAAGCATCAATCGCGCGTGAAGCGCAGTTTTTCGGGCTTTTTGCATGATTGCAAAATTGCTCATCCTGATCGCCCGCGGGTGGCAAATCGGCCCCTCGCGCATCCTTCCGCCCACCTGCCGTTACTCGCCGTCATGCAGCAGCTACGCGATCACCGCGCTCCAGCGTCATGGTGCGATCAAGGGTGGCTGGCTGGCGACAAAGCGGCTATTGCGCTGCCATCCTTGGGGCGGTCACGGCTACGACCCCGTGCCTTAGGCGCGGCACTTCCCGACATTTGATACGAAGAGAGACCAACGAGCGTGGACGACAAGCGTAACATGATCACGGCCATCCTGCTGTCGGTGGCAATCCTGATCGGCTGGAATTTCGTCTCCGAGAAATTCTTTCCCACGCCCGACAAGCCCGATGTGACCAGGACGGTCGCGGGTCCGGATGGCGCAGCGCCCGCGGCAACGCCGGGCCAGCCCGCCGCGCTGCCCGCCCCCGGCGTGCCCGCCACCGCGCCGCAGGCGATCCGCCCGGTCGAGGCCGTGCTGGGCGAAGGCAACCGCATTCCGATCGACACTCCGGCGATCAAGGGGTCGATCAACCTCGTCGGCGCGCGCGTCGACGACATCACGCTCAGCAAATATCGTCAGACGATCAAGAAGGATTCGCCCGCCGTCCGCCTGTTCGCGCCCGCCGGCACCAAAGCCGCCTATTTCGCGAGCATCGGCTGGTCGGCGCAGGGCATCGTGGTTCCCGGCGCCAGCACGGTCTGGACCGCGAGCGGCACCAAGCTGACCCCATCGACCCCCGTGACCCTGAGCTGGTCGAACACGACCGGCCAGACCTTCCGTATCGAATACAGCATCGACGATGATTATCTGATCACCGCGAAACAGACGATCGCCAACACGGGCGCCACGCCCGTCGCAGTGCGCAGCGGCACCTATATCGACCGCACCGGCAAACCGACCGACCCGCACGAGCAGGATAGCTGGACGATCCATGTCGGGCCGACCGGCTATCTCGACGGCAAATCGAACTTCACCAATTATGACGAGGTCGAAGAGGCCTCGAACGGTACCGTCTCCTACACGGCGGCCGGCTGGCTCGGTTTCACCGACAAATATTGGCTCGCCGCGGTCGTCCCCGCCAAGGGCGAAAAAGTCTCGGCCGCGTTCAACGCCCTGCCGGGCGGTGCCTATCGCGCCGCTTTCGCCCGCGACCTCGTCGAAGTGGCGCCGGGCAAGCAGGTCACGACCACCAGCCGCGTCTTCGCGGGCGCCAAGGAAGTCAGCACGCTCTCGCACTATCAGGACGACCAGGGCATCACGCGCCTGTCGAACGCGATCGATTGGGGCTGGTTCGAATTTTTCGAGGTGCCGATCTTCAAGCTGCTCGACTGGCTGTTCAAGCAGGTCGGCAATTTCGGCGTCGCGATCATGGTGCTGACCTTGATCATCCGCGCGCTGATGTTCCCGATCGCGCAGCGCCAGTTCGGATCGATGGCGCAGATGCGTCTTGTGCAGCCGAAGATGAAGGCGCTGCAGGAACGTTATAAGGACGACAAGCCGAAGCAGCAGCAGGAGCTGATGAAGCTCTATAAGGACGAGAAGATCAATCCGCTCGCCGGCTGTCTGCCGATCGTCATCCAGATCCCGATCTTCTATGCACTGTACAAGGTGCTGATGCTGACGATCGAAATGCGGCACCAGCCGTTCATCCTGTGGATCAAGGATCTGTCGGCGCCCGACCCGCTGCACATCCTCAACCTGTTCGGCCTGCTACCCTTCACCCCGCCGTCGATCCTGTCGATCGGCATCCTCGCGGTGATCCTGGGCATCACGATGTTCCTGCAGTTCCGCCTGAACCCGCAGGCGACCGACCCCGTGCAGCAGCAGGTATTCAAGATCATGCCGTGGCTGTTCATGTTCATCATGGCGCCGTTCGCGGCCGGCCTGCTGCTCTACTGGATCACCAACAACCTGCTGTCGATCGCGCAGCAGCAGTGGATGTATCGCAAGTTCCCGCAGCTCAAGGCGGCACCGGCGAAGTGAGCGACAACGAAGACATCGATCCGGGGGCCGACCCCGAACGGGCGGAGCGCGCACGCAAGCTGTTTTCGGGACCGATCACGTTCCTGAAATCGGCGCCCGCGCTCCAGCACCTGCCAAGCCCAAGCGTGCCCGAGATCGCGTTCGCGGGCCGCTCGAACGTCGGCAAATCGTCGCTGCTCAACGCGCTGACGAACCGCAACGGGCTCGCGCGCACGTCGGTGACGCCGGGGCGGACGCAGGAACTCAACTATTTCGATGTCGGCCAGGATCCGCTGATCTTCCGGCTCGTCGACATGCCCGGCTATGGCTTTGCCAAGGCGCCGAAGGATGTCGTCAAGAAATGGCGCTTCCTGATCAACGATTACCTCCGCGGCCGCGCGGTGCTGAAACGCACCCTGGTGCTGATCGACAGCCGCCACGGGATCAAGGATGTCGACCGCGACGTGCTCGAAATGCTCGACACCGCGGCGGTCAGCTATCGCATCGTGCTGACCAAGGCCGACAAGATCAAAGCGACTGAGCTGGAAGCGGTGCAGGCCGCGACCGAAGCCGAAGCACGCAAGCATCCCGCCGCGCATCCGCAGGTGATCGCGACGAGCAGCGAAAAGGGCATGGGCATCGCCGAACTTCGCACCGCGGTGCTGGAGGCGGTCGAGAGTTGACCTTTTCCTCCCTCCCCTTGAGGGTGGGGCCAAGGAGACCCTATGAAACTGTTTCTCGGTAACAAGGCGTATTCGAGTTGGAGCCTGCGCGGCTGGCTGGCGGTCAAGCATAGCGGCCTGCCGTTCGAGGAAGTCACCGTCCCGCTTTACGACGAAGATTGGTCGAACCGCCGCGAGGGCGACGAGTTCGCGCCGTCGGGCGGCAAGGTGCCGATCCTTTGGGACGGCGACGATATCGTCGTGTGGGACAGCCTGGCGATCATCGATTATCTCAACGAAAAGACCGGCGGGACCAAAGGATTCTGGCCCGAAGATATGGCAGCGCGCGCGATGGCGCGGTCGATGGCGGCGGAAATGCATTCGAGCTTTGCCGCTCTTCGCCGCAACCACAGCATGAATATCCGCCGCATCTACCCACCGGCCGAGCTGCTTCCCGAAGTGCAGGCCGATGTCGTCCGCATCTTCCAGATCTGGGCCGAGGCACGCGCGCGGTTCGGCGGCGAAGGCGATTTCCTCTTTGGCAGCTGGTCGGCCGCCGACATCATGTTCGCGCCCGTCGTGACGCGCTTCATCACTTACTCGATCCCGCTGCCGCGTTTCGCCGCCGCTTATGCACAGGCGGTCATCAGCCATCCATGCATGCAGGAATGGATCGGCGGCGCGCAGGCCGAGGATTGGATCATCGAGAAGTTCGAGGGGCCGGTCGAGGGATAAGGGCAATATTTGCCTGACCAGCCGGTTTCGACCGATAGCGGACCCTACATCATCATCACCCCGGACTTGATCCGGGGTCCCGCTTGCTGCCGGGGCCAGCGGTTGCGTCAAAGAAGCGGGATCCCGGGTCAAGCCCGGGATGACGATGATGGGGGCCAACGCCGCTCCCCACCCCGTAGCTAGCCTTCCCCGTCAACGGATCACGGAATCCGCGTCGTTGGATAGGGCGTGCCGTCCTTGTGGAAATAGCCGTCGGGCGTGAAGAGCATATCGATGTCCGAATAGCCGCCGCCGGTATCGTATTTCTTGCCGCCGCCGAGCGCGACGAAGATGCAATCGACATCCGATTCGTTGACGAGATGGTGGCCGTTCGTGCTGCCCTTCGGCCACACCGCGATATCGCCGGGTCGCATCGGCCAGCGCCCGCTATCCTCGATCAACACCGCTTCGCCCGCGATCATCACCAGCATCTCGTCCTCGCCGTCGTGCCAATGACGCTGCGACGACCAGGCGCCGGGCCTCAGCACGACATGGCTCGCGGCGAAATCGCTGAGCCCCGTGACGGGGGCGAGGCGGCGGTACCAGCGCCCCTGCACGGGTGCGTCATAGGGCGCGGGATAGCCGGTGGCATTGGTTTGCGGGATCGCATCAAGATCGAGCTTGGGCATGGCAGTCCTCGTGGAGTTTGTTCCTCCTTTGTTTCGAACAAAGGCGCCTTGATGCAAAGCCTCGACTTGCTGCCGCGCAAGGGGGTAAGGGAGCGGCATGAGCATCACCGTCGATCCCGTAGAACTGGCAAAGGCGTTGATCGCCGCGCCGAGCATCACCCCGGCCATGGGCGCCGTGTTCGACGTGCTGGAAGCGGCGCTAACGCCGCTCGGCTTTGCCGTCGAGCGATTCATCGACGGGATCGAACCCGATGGCCCCGTTGAAAATTTGCTCGCCGTGCGCACGGGCAAGGGGCCGAGGCATTTCGGCTTTGCCGGGCATCTCGATGTGGTGCCGCCGGGCGTCGGCTGGACCGGCGATGCCTTTGCCCCCGAGGTACGCGGCGACCTGCTTTATGGGCGCGGGGCAGTCGACATGAAAGGTTCGATCGCGGCCTTTGTCGCCGCCGCGTCAGCCACGCCCACTGAGGCCGGCACGATCAGCCTGATCATCACCGGCGACGAGGAGGGGCCCGCGATCTTTGGGACGCGCGCGCTGATGGAGCATATGGATGCGCGCGGGGTGAAGCCCGACATGATCGTCGTCGGCGAGCCGACATCGGTGAACCGGCTCGGCGACATGGTGAAGATCGGGCGGCGCGGATCGGTCAATATCTGGATCGACGTGCCGGGGACGCAGGGGCATGTCGCCTACCCGCACCTTGCCGACAATCCGATCCCGAAACTGGTGCGGATCATGGCGGCGATCGATGCGGTGGCGCTCGACGAGGGCAATGATTGGTTTCAGCCGTCGAACATCGAGTTCACCGATATCGAGGTCGGCAATGGCGCGACCAACGTCATCCCCGCCTCAGCGCGGGCGCGGCTGTCGATCCGCTTCAACGACCAGCACAGGGGCGCCGACCTTGTCGCGCTTATCGAGCGCCTCGCGCACGACGTCGAACCAAATGCGAAAATACTGGGAAAGATTTCGGGCGAAGCCTTCCTCACCCCGCCGGGCGATCTGTCAGGGCTGGTCGCCGAGGCGATCCACGCCGAAACCGACCTGACCCCCGAAATGTCGACCACCGGCGGCACATCGGACGCACGCTTTCTTCACGCGCTCTGCCCGGTGGTCGAATTCGGGCTGACCAATGCGACGATGCACAAGCTGGACGAGGCCGTGGCGGTCGACGATCTGCACACGCTGACCGCCATCTATCGCGGCATATTGGTGCGCGCCTTCGTCTAATCCTCGCGGCTACGGCGCAGGATCACATAGACCGCCCCCGCGCCGCCGTGGCTGACATGCGCGGGACGGAGCGCGACGATCTGGTCGGCGTAGGGCGAATAGGCGAGCCAGTCGGGCAGCGAAGCGCGGATCGCGCCGCGCGGGCGCGGATCGCCATGCATCTGGGGCAGACGGTCGGCACCGGGGCGGAGGCGCCCCGCCACCACAAGCAACACGCGCGCGCCGCGCATCAGCCCGCGCCCGATCGCTTCATCGAGCAAAACCTGCGCAGAAGCGAGCGTGTGACCGTGAAGGTCGATGCTGAGATCGGGGCGAACAAGTCCCTTGCGCAGGCGGCGGTCCCAATGGCCGTCGAGCGTTGCAGCCTGATGAGTGCGGCGCGGGGGCGGAAGTTTCGTCGCGGGTCGCGGTGCGGCAGCGGGAGCCGCAATGTTGCGCGGCGTCGGCTTTGGCGGACTGACGGTCGGCGGCGCGGTGGGCGCGAGCGGCGCTTTCGCCTGGGGCAGCGGCTTTACGGTCGCTGCGACCTTTTTCCACAGCGCCGTTTCCTCGGGGGCGAGGCGCCGGGGCATGTCAGGGCGCCGGGATCAGCCGCGCGATGCTGGCGCGCGGGAGCAGCAGCAGCGCCGAACCGCGTCCCGACATGCCGCCCGCAATCGCGCGCGCCGCGTCGCCCGCGCCCCAGAAGCTGTCGAAGCGGTTGGCGCCCTTGATCGCGCCGCCGGTGTCCTGCGCTATCCAGAGCCCGTTCGGTTCAGCGCGGTCGAGCGAAAGAAAGACCGGAGCACCGAGCGGCACATATTGGGGATCAGCAGCGACGCTCGCGCGGCCGGTGACGGGAACCCCGAGCGCGCCGAGCGGGCCGGGGCCCGTGAGTTCACGGAAAAAGACCCAACTGGGATTCTCGTTCATCACCGCAGCGCCGCGCACGGGGTCGGCGCGAAGATAATCAAGGATGCCCTGCATCGACGCCTGCCCGCGCTGCAATTCGCCGCGATCGAGCAGCAGCTTGCCGATACCGACATAGCCGCGACCGTTTTGCGTGTCGTAGCCGATGCGCATGATGCCGCCGTCGGGGAGGCGCAGGCGACCCGAACCCTGTACCTGCAGGAAGAAGAATTCGGCGGCGTCGGCGGCATAAGCGATTTCGAGCCCGCGCCCGTCGAGCGCGCCGCTTTCGATCGCCGCGCGGTCGTAATAGCGGGTGAAATTGCCGCCATCGACGCGGCCACGGATCTTGCGGCCCTTCAGATCGTCGGCGAACTGGCCAAGGTCGACTTCGACCAGGTCGGCGGGGCGGCGATAGATGGGGACGTCATAACCCGGCTGCTTCGTGCGCGAGCCAGCGATTTCGGGTTCGTAATAGCCGGTGACAAAGGTCGTGCCGGTGCCGACCTGCACGGTGCCGAAATAACGGGCAAAGAAGGCCGCCGCATCGCTGTCCTTCCAGCTTTTCGCCGCGTTGCAGCTTTCGGTCCAGTCGGTGCCCTGCGTCAGGCCGCTCGTGTCGGTGCGGCGCTGGACCGACGGACAACTGATGCGGAACGCCGCGAGCGCGGCGGCGGCCTGCTGGGCGGTAACGCCAAGCGTCGAGAAATCGGGACCCGCGACAACGCCGCTGGCGGCAGCCGTCGTCGCGTCGGCCGGAACGGCGGCCGCGGCGAGCGGCGCGCGCGGCGTCGCGGGAATCGGCTGCGCAGCTGCACCGGTGCCCTCTGACGGGCGCGGCGTATAGGGCCGCGGCGTGCCTGCTGGCCGCGTCGGTGCAGGAGTAGTGGTTGCAGGGCGGCCACTATCCGCCGCGGGAATGACTGACGCGCAGCCCGAAAGCAGCGGCAGGGCAGCGAGCAGCGCGAATCCGAAAGTCCGCGCGCGCGGCGCCCCCACCGTCAGGATCATGGGGTCAGGCCGATTCGGCTTCGTCGAGCACCCAATTGGGGTCGTTGCTGCCGATCTGGCGGCGGAAGGTCCAGAGGTCGTCGGTCTGCGACGCGTCGCTCATCGACCCGGCGATCAGCTTGCCTTCGGCGTCGCGGGTGACCGCGCTGATATCCGCATGGTAACGAACCGTGACGCGCGCCTCGCTACGATTCAGCTCGACCGCGGTGATCTTGGCCGAATCGATTCCCATCAGGCGATTGTCGAGCGTTTCCCCGCGGCCCTCGCGCGCGGCGATGGCGTCGGAAAAGGCTTCGTAGCTGTCGTCGTCGCAAAGATCACGAAGCGTATCGCGATCGCCCTTCCAATAGGCCTCGAGAATCATGCGGTAGGCGGCCTCGGCCCCCTCCATGAAGCGGCCGGCGTCGAAATTGCGGTCGGTCGCGAGAAGCTGGCGAAGGCCGGCCTCCGCAGCGGGTTCGTAAACGAGGCCCGACGTATCGGCGGGGGCGGCAACGCCAGCCTGCGATCCGTCCTTCTCGTCAAGCCGGACCGGCGATGCGGCGGCGCGTTCGCGCGGCAACACGGGCTCCTGCTCATGCCCCGTGCGCTTGCCGAGCACCGAGTAGAGCCGCATGCCGAGGAAGGCGGCAATCATGGCGAGCAGGACGATAGCAAAAGAGGTCACGGGCAAAAGTCCAATGCGGGCAATGGAAACATAATGGTCGATACATAGGCGATACGCGCCCCGGTTTCAAATGACCATGGCCGCTACGGCGCGGCGGGTCAACGATTCGACCTTAACTATAGCACCGCACAGGGCGCCCATTGTGCTCGCTGCCGGGCGCTGCTAAGCGCCGCGACAACCGTCCGCCGCGGTTCCGACACGGGTGCGCGGATGCGGATATTGTTTCCATCTTTTCAGTGAAAGCTTCATCATCATGGCTGACGAGACCAGCGCCGACCTCAACAACCCCGCCCTGCAGCCGAACGGCGAAGACACGAGCCCGGCGATCGGCCTGATTTCGCAATATGTGAAGGACCTGTCGTTCGAAAATCCGAACGCACCGGCCGTCTATCAATGGCAGGACGCCCCGCAGGTCGATGTGCAGTTCAATATCGCCGCCGATAGCGTGGGCGAGAATCTGTACGAAGTGCTGCTGAAGATCGACGTCACGTCGAAAACCGATCAGGGCACGAGCTTCGTCATCGACCTGAAATACGCCGGTCTGTTCGGCGTGCGCAACGTCCCCGACGACCAGCTTCAGCCCTTCTTCCTGGCCGAAGCGCCGCGCATCCTCTTCCCCTTCGCCCGCCGCGTCGTCGCCGATGCCGTCCAGGACGGCGGCTTCCCGTCGCTGCTGCTCGAACCGATCGATTTCCACGGCCTGTTCGCGCAGCAGATTCAGGCCGCGCAGGCCGAAGCGGCCGGCGAAGTCACGGTCGGCCAGGCCTGAGCACCTTAACGGGGGCGGGCTGAGGACTTGAGCAGCCTCGTCAAAAACGTGGGGACGATCGGCGGCCTGACGATGGTCAGCCGCATTTTCGGCTTCGCGCGTGACATGCTGCTCGCCCGCGTCCTCGGCGCGGGCCTCGCCGCCGACGCCTTCCAGCTCGCCTTCACTCTCCCCAACACCTTTCGCCGCCTGTTCGCGGAGGGCGCCTTCTCGGTCGCCTTTGTCCCGACATACAGCCGCGTGCTGCATGGGGAGGACGGCGAAAAGGCGGCGGCGAAGTTCGCCGACGATGTGCTCTCGGTCTTCCTCTGGATATTGCTCGCCTTCTCGGCGGTGATGATGTTTGCGATGCCGGGCATCGTCTGGCTACTCGCGCGCGATTTCCAACAGGTGCCGGGCAAGTTCGAATTCGCGGTCTTCCTGAGCCGCGTGACCTTTCCCTATCTTGCGCTGGTCAGCCTTGTCGCGATGTTGTCGGGCCTGCTCAATGCTCGCTCGCGCTTTGCGCCGGGCGCCTTTGCGCCGGTGTTGCTCAATATCGTGCTGATCGGCGGCATTATCACCGGCTGGTGGCTGCGCGGACCGGGGGGCGACGACCGGATCGTTGCAGAGGCGCTATGCGTCGCGGTGAGTCTCGCGGGCGTCGTCCAGCTTGCCTATATGTGGTGGGCGGTGCGCCGCGCCGGGCTGAAGCTCCACTGGCACCTGCCCAAATTCACGCCCGAGGTGAGAAAGCTCGGCATGCTGATCCTGCCCGCGACCTTCGGCGCCGGCATTTATCAGGTCAGCCAGTTCGTCGACACCTTCTTCGCGACCTCGCTGGCGCAGGGCTCGCTCACGCTGCTGAAACTCGCCGACCGGCTCAACCAGCTACCGCTCGGCATCGTCGGCATCGCGCTGGGCACCGCGATCCTGCCGATGCTGTCGCGCCATATCCACAGCGGCGACGCCGACGAGGCGCAGCGGCTCCAAGGCAATGCGTTCGAGATCGCGACCTTGCTCACCCTGCCCGCCGCCGCCGCGCTCGCGATCTGCGCCCCTGCCTTCGTCACCGCCTTTTTCGTCGGCGGCCGGTTCACCGATGCCGATGGCGCGATCATGGCGCAAATCGTGGCAGCTCTCGTCGCGGGTCTTCCCGCCTATGTCATCGTCAAGATTTTGAACCCGGGCTTTTTCGCGCGCGAGGATATGCGCACTCCGGTGTGGACCGCACTCGCGGCGCTGATCGTCAATATCGCGATCAATCTTTATGTCGTCGAACATTATGGCATCGTCGGACTCGCGGGCGCAACCGCGGCGTCGGCGTCGCTCAACTGCATCCTGCTCTATACCATGCTCCACCGCCGCGGCTGGTTCCATTTCACGGCGAAGCTTGCCGGGCGGATTGCGCGCCAACTGATCGCGGTCGCAGCGATGTCGGCGCTGCTCTGGTGGATGATGCCGATGATGGCGCCCTATTATGGCGGCGACGTGTTCGAACGCATCTGGTCGCTCGCCGCGCTCTGCGCAGCCGGCGGCGCGGCCTTCTTCGCGGTCGCCTTCCTCGTTGGCGCGCTTGACAAGGATCTGGTTCGCATGCTCACGCGGCGGCGCGCCAAACCGGCGGTTGAACAGGAGTAAGACATGCGGACGCTATCGGGCATCCAGCCCACCGGAAATTTGCATCTCGGCAATTATCTGGGCGCGATCCGCAACTGGGTGCGCATGCAGGACGAGATGCCGGGCGAGAAGCTCTATTTCCTCGCCGACCTGCACGCGATCACCGTCTATAACGACCCCGCCGAGCTGACCGCGAACACGCGGGAGATGGCGGCCGCGTTGATGGCGGCGGGGATCGACCCCGAAAAGGCGATCCTGTTCAATCAGGCGCGCGTCCCCGCGCACGCCGAACTCGCCTGGTTGCTATTCTGCACCGCGCGCATCGGCTGGCTGAACCGCATGACGCAGTTCAAGGAAAAGTCGGGCAAGAACCGCGAGGGCGCAAGCGTAGGCCTCTTTGCCTATCCGGTGCTGCAGGCGGCCGACGTGCTGCTTTACCAGACGACGCACGTCCCCGTTGGCGACGACCAGAAACAGCATCTTGAACTCGCGCGCGACATTGCGACCAAGTTCAACCTCGATACGGCGACCGAAACCTTCACGTTGCCGGAGCCGACGATCCCGGCTGCCGCAGCACGGATCATGAGCCTTCGCAACGGCTCCGCCAAAATGTCGAAATCGGACCCGAGCGACGCGAGCCGCATCAACCTGGTCGACGACGCCGACACGATCATGGCGAAGATCCGCAAGGCGAAGACCGACGCCGAGCCGCTGCCGTCGGAAGCGTCGGGGCTGGAAGGGCGGCCCGAGGCGAAGAATCTCGTCTCCATCTATGCCGCGATGGCCGACGAGAGCATCGACCAGGTGCTCGCACGCTTTGCCGGACAGGGATTCGGCGCGTTCAAGCCCGCGCTCGGCGAGGTGCTGGTCGAAACGCTGCGCCCGATCGCGACGCGGCTGACCGAGCTCAAGGCCGATCCCGCCGCGATCGACGCCGCGCTGGAGGCCGGTGCGGCGCGCGCATCGGCGCTTGCACGGCCCACGCTCGACGCGGCCTATGCCGCGCTGGGGCTCTGCCGTTAAACCGTCGTCCTGGTACGAAAAATCTTGTTAAGCGCTTCCGCCCCCCCATATTGAGGGGGTGGAACAGCCCTGCGACGAACCGAGTTCAACCAAGGTTAAGTCGCATCGGTATAGTCTATGGTATGAAAGCGCGGGTTATGCGCGCCCGAATCACGGAGCCAGGACGATGAGCAAGATGAATTTCCGGCGATTGAGCCTTGCCGCCATGACCGGCGCGGCGCTGGCGCTGGCCGGCTGCGCGACCCCTTTCAAGGCCGATGTCGCGCGTTTCCAGACGCAGCTTCCCGCACCGCAGGGCCAGAGCTTCGTCGTCGAGGCGAGCGACCCCTCGCTGCAAGGCGGTATCGAATTCGGCCAATATGCGAATCTCGTCGCAGGCGAGCTGACGCGTTACGGCTATCGCCCCGCGGCGAACGGCGAACGCGCCGACCTGGTCGTCCGCATGGATTATGGCGTCGACAAGGGCCGCGAACGCGTCGTGTCGAGCCCCGGCTTCGGCGACCCCTGGTACGGCAGCTATGGCGGCTTTTACGGCCGCGGATTCTATCGTCCCGTGATCGTCAGCGGACGCGGCGGACGCCGTTACGTCTATGGCTATCGCGATCCGTTCCTGTGGGGCGGTTTCGGACCCGGCTGGGGCGGCTATAACGACGTGTCGAGCTATACCGTCTACACCAGCGGCCTGAACCTCCAGATCAACCGCGCCGCCGACGGCTCGCGCCTGTTCGAGGGCCATGCAGAGGCGCAGTCGCGCGACAATAATCTGCAGGCACTGGTCCCGAACCTGGTCGAAGCGATGTTCACCGGCTTCCCCGGCAATTCGGGCGAGCGGGTGCGGATCACGGTGGCACCGCCCGAAAAGGGCTGAACGGCTACAATCCGAAAAACAAAAGGCTCGCCGTCCGAAAGGAAGGCGGGCCTTTTTGTGTACGGGGGAGAGCGATGTCGGATATCTCTCCGTTCGTCATTCCGCGCTGGGCCCGAGATCCGCTTTCGACGCACTCGTTGGCTTCGGCATCAAGCGGGACCCCGGATCAAGTCCGGGGTGACGATGAAGGATAGGCCGGCCGCCGTTCGACTAGAGACTGCCAGCAGAAGGCGCGTTGCCGCCGCCGGGCTCCGACGATTGTTATTCCGGGGCCATAATCGAATCGCAGAGCATCCGCCCAAGACACGGGGCCCTGGGCGCGTTTGCCAACCAATATCGGAAGTTTGGATGCCCCGTGAGGATTCGAACCTCAATAGACGGAATCAGAATCCGTAGTCTTACCATTAGACGACGGGGCATCAGAGGCGCGCGCAATATGATTGCGGGGACCGGCTGTCAAGGCCGGAGCGGCGGGTCGTACAAGCCCGCTTGCCCTGCCGCAATTCGCCGCTAGCATCCCCCCATAACAAAACAGGGGGGCCGCGCGCCCGCGCGGAGGCCCGAAGGAGTGGGTTGATGCGTCATGTCGCGATCGTCGGGTCGGGTCCCGCGGGCTATTATACCGCCGAAACATTGCAGAAGGCGGGCGATATCGCGGTCGACGTCATCGACCGGCTGCCCGTCCCCTATGGGTTGATTCGCACCGGGGTCGCCCCCGACCATCAATCGATCAAGGCGGTGTCGCGCCGTTACGAAGGCGTCGCCCTCACCGACAATGTCCGCTTCGTCGGTCATGTGTCGGTCGGGACCGACGTGACGATCGACGAACTTGTCGGGCTCTATGACGCGGTCGTGCTGGCGACGGGGGCGCCGAACGACCGGCCGCTCGACATTCCGGGCGCCGACCTGCCTGGGGTGATCGGCAGCGCGGCCTTTGTCGGCTGGTATAACGGCCATCCCGATTTCGCCGACCTGAACCCGCCGCTCGACGCCCCCGGCGTTGCGGTGATCGGCAACGGGAATGTCGCGCTCGACGTGGCGCGCATCCTCGCCAAGACGCCGGCGGAATTCGCGGGCAGCGACATCGTTGCGCACGCCCGCGACGCGCTGGCGGCAAGCGCGGTACGCCACATCCAGATTCTCGGCCGCCGCGGCCCGCATCAGATCGCGATGACGCCGAAGGAACTGGGCGAACTGAGCCATCTCGAACGCGCGAGCCCACGCGTCGACCCCGCAGACCTGCCGCCCGAGGGCGACGATGCATTGCTCGAACCCGGCATGCGCAAGTCGGTAACGCATCTGCGCAGCTTCTCCGCCAACCCGGTCGCCAAGCCGGTGACGATCGATTTCGACTTTTTCGCCATGCCGATTGCCATCGAGGGAGACGGCCGGGTGCAACGCTTGATCGTCGAGCGCACGACGCTCGACGCCGACCTCAGGAGCCACGGCACGGGCGAAACCTACGCGCTCGATGCCGGGCTGGTCGTAAGCTGCATCGGCTATCAGACCCCGCCGATCCCCGGCGTCCCCTATGAACATGGCCGCGGCCGCTTCGCGAGCGACGAGGGGCGCGTCCTGCCCGGCCTCTACGCCGTCGGCTGGGCACGGCGCGGGCCGTCGGGAACCATCGGCACGAACAAGCCCGACGGCGCGCGCATTGCCGAAATGCTGCTGGAGGACATCGGGCGCGGGGCGGGCAAGGCGGGACGCCCCGGACTCGACGCGCTGCTCGCGAGCCGCAACATCGTGCCCGTCACCTTCCGCGACTGGCGCCGTATCGAGGAGGCCGAGGTCGCCGCCGCGCTCGACGGCCGGCCGCGCGAGAAATTCACCAGCATCGAGGCGATGCTCCAAGCCATCGGGCGGTGAAGGCCCGCATCCGCACCGCGCTGCGCTGGTTGCTCGTGCTTGCCTATGGCTATGCGGGTTATCGCCATCTGGCCACCCCGGCGCCCTTTCTGGCGATCACGCCGCCGTGGGTGCCAGCACCCGAAGCCGTCGTCGCAGCGACAGGCATCGCCGAGATCGCAGGCGCGATCGGGTTGATGATCCCCGCGACGCGCAAGGCCGCGGGCTGGGGCCTTGCGCTCTATGCACTCTGCGTGTGGCCGGCGAACTTCCACCACGCGTTTGCCAATGTCGCGATCGGCGGTGAAACCTTGGGCTGGTGGTATCACGGCCCGCGCCTCGCCGCGCAGCCGCTGATCATCTGGTGGGCGCTGTGGGCGGGCGGCGCGACCGACTGGCCGTTTCGCCGCCGCCCCTAGCCCTTATTTCGCGACTGGCGTCTCGATCGGCGGCTGGCCCTTCTGGCTTGCAGCATAGGCCTCGACCGCCTTCAGCACGCGCAGCATATTGCCGCTCGAAATCTTCTCCAGCTCTGCCTGCGTATAACCGCGCCGTGCGAGTTCGGCGAACAACCGCGGATAGCCCGTGACATCCTCCAGCCCCACTGGCGTAGCGTCCATCCCGTCATAATCGCCACCGATCCCGATATGATCGACGCCGATCGTCGCCTTGATGTGGTCGATATGGTCCGCCGCAATCCCGATCGGCGTCTGCGGCGCCGGGTTCGCCGCGTCCCACGCTTTCAGCGCGGGGGCGACAGCATCGGGATTGCCGACGTACAGCGCTTCGAGCCGCGCCTTTTCCGCCGTCCGCGTCAGACCATGCGCGCGCAGCTTCGGGTCGAGAAAGGCGGCATAGAGCACGACCATCACAACGCCGCCATTCGCCTTCACCGCGGGCAGCACGCTGTCGGGCACGTTGCGCGGATGGTCGTTGACCGCGCGAACGCCCGAATGGCTGAACATGACCGGCGCGTGCGACACCTCGAGCGCGTCCTTCATCGTCGCTTCGCTTACGTGGCTCAAATCGACGATCATGCCGATGCGGTTCATTTCGCGAACGACCTGCTTGCCGAAATCGGTAAGCCCGTCATGTTGCGGGGCGTCGGTAGCGCTGTCGGCCCATGGGGTGGTCTTGCTGTGGGTCAGCGTCATGTAACGCGCGCCCATGCCATAGAGCTGGCGCAGCACGGCAAGCGACGATCCGATCGACTGGCCGCCCTCCATCCCCAGCATGCCGGCGACCTTGCCCGCCTTCATTTGGCTTTCGAGTTCGGCCGAGGTCGACGCGAAGCCAAGGTCGTTCGGGTAGCGGGCGATCAGCCGCTTCGCGACGTCGATCTGCTCGATCGTCTGCTGTACTGCCTGCTGCTCATTCGTGTTCGACGGCACATAGACCGACCAGAATTGCGCCCCGACATGCCCCTTGCGCAGGCGCTGGATATCGGTGTGCATCACAGTTCCGTCGGCCTTGGGCTTGGTGGTGTCGCGAAAATCGAAGTCGTTGATCACATTGCCGACCTGCCCGCGGAGTTCCCACGGCACGTCATTATGCCCGTCGAACACCGGCGCCTTCTTGAGCGCGGCTTCGGCAACAGCTTCGGGCGACTTCTGTGCCACGGCTGGGGTGGAAATGAGGGCGAAAGCGGCGAAGCCGGCGAGCAGGTGCGACATGTTCATGGCGCGCGACCTTAAGTGCTTGTTGCCGCAGCGCAAGCCTCACTTGACGTTCCCGTCAACGCCGCGCAGCATCGCCCCATGACAGCATTCGACGACTGGCGCGCACGATCGCCATATTATGATGAAACGCATGAAGCGCTGGCGCAAAGCGTCCGCCGCTTCGTCACGCGCGAGATCGCGCCGCACATCGACCGTTGGGAGGCTGAGGGCGAATTGCCGCGCGAGTTGCACAAAAAGGCGGCCGAGGCGGGCATCCTGGGCCTGCGCTACCCCGAACAATATGGCGGGCACTCTGAGGGCTTCGACAATTTCCACGGCCTCGTGCTGACCGAGGAACTTGCCGCGGTCGGCGCGGGGGGCCTCGGCGCCTCGCTGATGACGCACGGCATCGGCCTGCCCCCGATCCTCGCACTCGGCTCCGAAGAGTTGAAGCAGCGCGTCGCGCCGCCCGTCCTCGCGGGCGAGAAGATCATCGCGCTCGGCATCACCGAAGCGGGCGGAGGCAGCGATGTCGCGAACCTAAAGACCACGGCGGCAAGGGACGGCGATGCCTACGTCGTCAACGGCGGCAAGATGTTCATCACCAGCGGTATGCGCGCCGACTGGCTGACCTGTGCCGTGCGCACCGGCGGGCCGGGCGCGGCGGGCATCTCGCTGCTGCTGATCGACATGGACGCGCCCGGCGTCGAACGGACAAGGCTCGACAAGATGGGCTGGCGCTGTAGCGACACCGCCGCGATCCATTTCAGCGATGTCCGCGTCCCCGCCGAAAATCTGATCGGCCCAGAAAATGGCGGCTTCATCGGGATCATGCGCAATTTCAACAGCGAACGGCTCGGCATGGCGATGGGCTGCTGCGCCTATGCCCGCGTTGCGATGGCCGAAGCGGCCGAATGGGCGCAGAACCGCGAGACCTTCGGCAAGCCGCTCGTCGGCCACCAATCGATCCGCATCAAGCTCGCCGACATGGAACGTCAGATCGAGGCAACCCAGGCATGGGTCGACCTCTGCGCCTGGCAGGTCAAGACCGGCAAGGACCGCCCCGCTGACTTCGCGATGCTGAAGGTGCAGGCCACGCGAATGCTGGAGGCGGTCGCGCGCGAGGCGGCGCAGGTTCTCGGCGGCGCGAGCTACATCACCGGCAGCAAGGTCGAACGCATCTACCGCGAAGTCCGCGTCAATGCCATTGGCGGCGGCAGCGAGGAAATCATGCTCGACCTCGCGGGGCGGCAGTTGTTTGGAGGGAAGAAGTGAACGAAATCACCCGAAGCTGGCCCGCTGAGGCCGAAACGCTCCTCGACGATCTCGTCGATCTTCGCCGCGCGATTCATCGTGAGCCTGAGCTGGGACTTCAGAACCCGAAGACGCTCGCGAAGATAAAGGCGGCGCTCGCCGGCTTGCCGCTCGAGTTTCGCGAGGGGCCGTCGACAACCGGGCTGATCGCGGTTCTGCGTGGGCCCGCGAACGGGCGCACGGTGCTGCTGCGCGGCGACATGGATGCGCTGCCTTTGCTGGAGGACACCGGGCTCGACTTCACATCGGAGATCGCCGGTGCAATGCATGCGTGCGGGCATGACACGCATGTCGCGATGCTCGTCGGTGCGGCAAAGCTGCTGTGCGCCGCGCGCGACCGGCTGCCCGGCACCGTGGTGTTCATGTTCCAACCGGGCGAGGAAGGCCATCACGGTGCGCGATTCATGCTCGACGACGGGATCATCGACCCGTTGCCCGACGCGGCCTTTGCGCTCCACATCATGCCGAACGCGCCGCACGGCATTTTCGCCGGGCGCGCGGGGCCCTTGCTCGCCTCGTCCGACGTCCTCTCGATCACCGTCAAGGGTGCGGGCGGCCACGCCTCGATGCCGCAGGACGCGATCGACCCGATCCCGGTCGCCTGCTCGATCGTCACCGCGATCCAGACGATGGTCACGCGCCGCATCTCGGTGTTCGACCCCGCGGTCGTCACCATCGCCAAGATCAGCGCCGGCACGACGAACAATATCATCCCCGAAACCGCCGAAATGCTTGGCACGATCCGCACACTGTCGCCCGAACGCCGCGCGATGGTCGCGCGCGAGTTGAAGCGCCTCGCCCCAGCAATCGCCGAGGCGCATGGCTGCACGGCCGAGGTGACCATCGAGGAAGGCTTCCCAGTCACCATCTGCGATGCGCGCGCGGTCGCCTTCGGCCAATCGGTGGTCGAGGAGACCTTCGGCGAGCAAGCCTGGCTGACGATGGACAATCCCGTGATGGGCGCCGAGGATTTCTCCTACGTCCTCGAAAAAGTGCCCGGCGCGATGTTCTGGCTCGGTGCGAGCGAGGCAGGCAGCGACTGGCGCCAATGCTGCGGGCTCCACAGCAACCATATGGTGCTCGACGAGAGCGTGATGGCACGCGGCGCCGCGCTGCACGCGGCGCTTGCCGAACGGTTCCTCAACGAAGGATTCAACGCATGATCAACATCGTCGGCGCGATCATCTCGGGCCTGGTCATCGGCGCGCTCGCGCGCTTCTTTTATCCGGGTGCCGTACACATGGGCTGGATCGCGACGATCCTGCTCGGCATCGGCGGCTCGCTCCTCGCCGGCCTCGCCACCTCGCGCGGCCGCGGCGACTTCCACCGCGCCGGATGTCTCGCGTCGGTGATCGGGGCGATTGTGCTGATCCTTGCTGGGCGCCTGCTCGGCGTCGGCGGCTGACGCTTATTCGATCATCGCCTCGACCGTTTCGTGCGGGTAGAGCATGAATTCGCGATAGAGCCGGTAATGCGCCGTGTCTTCGAGTTGTACAGGCTCGATCCCGAGCGGGCTGATCTGCCATAGATCCGCATCGGGTAGCGCCATCAGGATCGGCGAGTGCGTCGCCATGATGACCTGGCTGTTGTTCGCGCGCTGGATGCGTCGGAGCAGCTTGAGGAATTCGAACTGACGCGAGGGTGAGAGCGCCGATTCGGGTTCGTCGAAAATATAGATACCCTGCTGATCGGCGCGTTCCTCGAAAAAATGGAGAAAGCCTTCGCCGTGCGACCAGGACAGATAATCGGGCCGCCCGGCGTTCGAGTCAAAGGCGGCCTGATCGACGTAGCGCGCCAGCGTGAAGAAGGTTTCGGCGCGAAAAAAGAAGCCTCTGCCGACCTTGGGCAGCCACGCTGCGCGCAGGGCATCGACCAATAGGCCGCCGTCGCTGCCCGAGATGTCCGACCGCTCGACCGCCATATGGCCATAACCGCCCCCGCCCTCGCTGAAACCGGCGATCACCGCGATGGCTTCGAGCAACGTCGATTTGCCCGATCCGTTTTCGCCGACCAATATCGTGACGGGTTTCTCGAACCGGATTTCGAATGCCGGGTCGCCGAACAGCGGGATGTTGAAGGGATATTGATCTCGATCGATCGCGGGCGTGTCCGCATCCGGGGCGGGTTCGCGCATCCACACGCGCCGCAGGTAGGGCGGCGGAAGCTTCGTCCGCGACCCTTTAGCCACCGATCACGGCACCAGCACCGTATCGACCGCTTCGGGCAGCAGATCCGGATAGTCGAGCGTGTAATGCAGCCCGCGGCTTTCCTTGCGGTGGAGCGCGCTGCGCACGATCAGTTCGGCGCATTGCAGCAGGTTGCGCAGCTCGATCAGGTCGGTCGTGACGCGGAAGTGGCCGTAATAATCCTCGACCTCGTGCGTCATCATGTCGATGCGGTGGCGGGCACGTTCGAGGCGTTTGGTAGTGCGCACGATGCCGACATAATTCCACATGAAGCGGCGGATTTCGGTCCAATTCTGCTTGATGACGACCTCTTCGTCGGAATCGGTCACGCGGCTGGCATCCCACGGACGGATCGCGGGCGGCGTGTCGAGCTGGTCCCAGCATTGAATGATATGCTTCGCCGCCGCCTCGCCGAAGACGAAGCATTCCAGCAGCGAGTTCGACGCGAGACGATTGGCACCGTGCAGTCCGCTCTCGGTGCATTCGCCCGCCGCATAGAGCCCGGGCAGGTCGGTGCGGCCGTCGAGGTCGATCAGCACGCCGCCGCACGTATAATGCTGCGCGGGCACCACCGGGATCGGCTGCTTTGTCATGTCGATGCCCAGCGTCAGCAGCTTTTCATAGATGTTCGGGAAATGCCCCGCGACGAAATCGGGATCGAGATGACTGATGTCAAGGTGGACATAGTCGAGCCCCGAGCGCTTGATCTGGTCGTCGTTAGCGCGCGCGACGACGTCGCGCGGGGCGAGTTCGGCGCGTGCGTCATAGTCGGGCATATAGCGGTGACCGGTAACGGGGTGCTTCAATATGCCCCCCTCGCCGCGGACGGCCTCGGTAATCAGGAAATTCTTGACGTCGAGATTGTAGAGGCAGGTCGGGTGGAACTGCATCATCTCCATGTTCGAGACGCGGCAGCCCGCGCGCCAGGCCATCGCGATGCCGTCACCGGTCGCGCCTCTGGGCGCGGTCGAGAACTGGTACACGCGCCCGGCGCCGCCGCTGGCGAGGATCGTCGCGCGGCCGACATGCGCGTGAACCTTGCCGCTCTTTTCATCGAGCGCATAGACGCCCCACACACGGCCTGATCCCGAGTAACGTTCCTCATGCCGCCCGGTGATGAGGTCGATGCACGCCTGTCCTGGTAGCAAAGTGATGTTCGGATGCGCTTCAGCCGTCTTGAGCAGAGCGGCCTGCACCGCCCAGCCGGTCGCGTCGTCGACATGGACGATACGGCGGTGCGAATGACCGCCCTCGCGCGTCAGGTGCAGCGCTTCGGCGTCCTTGTTGAACGGCACCCCCATCTCGACAAGCCGTTCGATCGCGTGCGGTGCATTCTCGACGACAAACTCGACCGTCTCTCGCCGGTTGAGGCCGCCGCCCGCGATCATCGTATCCTCGATATGATTTTCGAACGTATCGCCGGCGTCGAGCACAGCGGCGATCCCGCCCTGCGCCCACGCGGTCGACCCGCCGGTGAGTTCGCCTTTCGCCAGCACAAGCACGCGGCAATGGTCGGCGAGCGCGATCGCAGCGGTCAGACCTGCCGCCCCCGATCCCACGATGATGACGTCGTATTCACTCATGGCGCCTCTGTTGCACAGCAAGGCGCCGCATGACAGGGGGATCGAAGACACCGGCCAAGGGAATTTGTCGACGTGCTCAAATCTGAACTTGCCCGGCGCGCCCTGCTGGCCGGGATTGCGGGGCTTCCGCTCGCGGCCTGTGCGCATCGCATCGACACGGGCGCTGCGGGCCGGCTTGGTGTCGCGACGTTCAACATATGGCACGATGCCGGCGGCCAGTGGCCGAAACGGCTATCGCTGCTGACGGCTGCGCTGCGCGGCGCCGACGCCGATATCATCGCGCTCGAGGAGGTGCTTGAGGATACAGCCAAGGGCCTGCCCAACCAGGCGGCAACGATCGCGCGCGATCTCGGCTATGCGGAAGTCCATTTCGTCTCGCCCGATCCCGAAAGCGCGCCAAGGCGTTTCGGCAATGCCATCCTGACGCGGCTTCCGGTGATCGAGGTCGCGCGGCGCAAGCTCGAGCCCCTATCCGATTATCGCACCGCGATCCGCGTGCGGGTGCGGACCGGCGGCGGGCCGGTCGATGTCGTCGCAACGCATCTCGCCTGGCAGCCCGAGGCGGCCGCCGTCCGGGCCGAACAGGTCGCCGACCTCCTCGCCTGGCTGCCGCAGGACGGCACCCCGCTCGTCGTGATGGGCGACTTCAACGCGCCGCTGGACGATCCCGGCCTTGCAGCGCTGGGTCCACCACGCTTCGCCTCCGCGCTCGCGCCGGGCGCGGCGCCTACCACGCTGAACCCGGCCCGAGGCCATGCGCCGCGCGTGATCGATCATATCTTCGCTGAATCAGCGCATTTCGTCATCGCCGCCGCGAAAATCATCGGTAGCGAGGCCGTGGACGGCGAATATCCGTCGGACCATTTCGGAGTTGCGGCGCAACTGACGCACCGCTGAGGCTCAGGCTGCGCTGCGCGTCAGGTTAAGGAACACATCCTCCAGGTCGGCCTCGCGCGTCGACACGTCGACGATGCCATGCCCCATCGCATTGACCGCGGCTAGAACCTCTCCCGCGTTCATCCGGTCCTTGTTGTAGCTGATCGCAAGGCCGCGTGTCCCATCGCGCTCGACCTTCTCGAACGCCGGATGCGTCGGCAGCACCGTGACATCGGCATCGAGCGTCACGACGACGATTTTTTCGCGCGCCATATCGACCAGCTCGCGCGTCGGCTTGTTCGCGATCAGCTTGCCATGGTTGATGATCGCGATCCGATCGCAAAGCTCCTCGGCTTCCTCCAGATAGTGCGTCGTGAGCACGACAGTAACGCCGCGGTCGTTGAGGCTCTGCACATATTCCCAAAGCTGTTGCCGAAGCTCGATATCGACCCCCGCGGTCGGTTCGTCGAGGACAATGATCGGCGGCGAATGCACCATCGCCTTGGCGACGAGCAGACGGCGCTTCATGCCCCCGGACAGCGTGCGGGCATAGGCGTCGCGCTTGTCCGACAGATGGACCGCCGCGAGCAGTTCGTCCGAAATACGCTTGTCCTTTGGTACGCCGTAAAGCCCCGCCTGATTCTCCAGCGTCTCATATGGCGTGAAAAAGGGGTCGAAGACGATTTCCTGCGGCACGATGCCGATCGAATATTTGGCGTTGCGCGGGTCGGCGTCGATATCGAAGCCCCAGATGCTCGCATGGCCGCTCGTCTTGTTGACCAGCCCAGCGAGGATATTGATCAACGTCGACTTGCCCGCGCCGTTCGGGCCGAGCAGGCCGAAGATCTGGCCACGCGGCACGTCGAAACTGACATTGTCGAGCGCCTGCTTGCCGCCGGCATAAAGTTTGGAGACGGCGTCGATGCGGATGGCGGCTTCACTCATGCCCGCCTCCATAGCCGCGCACCCGGATGTGCGAAAGCCTGCTAATTTTTCCTCTGCGCCGCGTTAACGCTAAATTGGAAACTCGCCGCTAGAGCGACATCTGTGAGGACCAGCCACATCATTTGCCCGCTGCTGATGCAGCGCGGCCTAGCCATCTTTGCGCTCCTGATCGCGCCCACTGCCGCTTCGCCGGCGCTGGCGCAGAACAGCGCGCAAGGAGAAGCCGAAGCCATCGTGCTTCGCCCACTCAGCTTCTTCAAGGTCAACGACCTCGATTTCGGCAGCATCATCGCGTCGGGAACGTCGGGAACCGTGCGACTTGCGCCCGACGGCACACGCACCCGGACCGGCGGCGTGACGCTCGCAGGGAACGGCGGCGAGCCCGCGCGCTTCGCGGGGCTCGGAACCCCGAACCGTCAGGTCAACATCTCGCTCGGATCGAACACTATCTGGATCACCGGCCCGGGAGTGCGGATGCGCGTGCGCGACTTCGAGATCGGCAGCACGCCGACGGCGATCCTTTCGACCACGCCGACGCGCTTCAGCATCGCCAGCGCGCTCGGCAATTACAACTTCCCGGTCGGCGGGACGCTCGAAGTCGGCGCCAACCAGGTACCCGGGGACTACAGCGGCACATTCACGATCACCTTGAACTATCTTTAGCCTTTCCTGTGGGGGGAAGACGGCACCGGGGGACCACTTGCGCCCGGATGGGCGCATGCGCCGGTGCCGTCACGGCCCTCCCCTCATGCGCGGACCCGATTGCCGAGCCCTTGCGGCCTTGCTATGGGCGCGGTCGATGACCCAGCCCGCACCCGAAACCATTCGCACGCCCAAGACCCGCATCGCCTGCGACGGCACCGGCGACGGCCTCGCCAATGCGGCGCTCGGCCACCCCCGCGTATGGCTTGAAATCGACACCGACGAAGGCTTCGCCGATTGCGGCTATTGCGATCGCCGCTTCATTCTCATCGGCGGGATCGCCGATAAAGGTTAGGCGCTGGCGGAATCGCCGATCAGAGCAGAATTTCCGCGGCCGGAAGTAAACGCTCGATTCACCAACCCCATGCATCGATGATGAAGGTCCCACTGGCATAAGATGTGCCAGACAGGAGCAGAATCTGTGGGGATTCGAGGGACCAGAAACTGTCGGGGAGCGACTCGCGCCCTGACGATCGCCGCGACAGCGGCGAGCGCGGCGCTGTGCTTACCCGCGCAAGCAGCCGATATGCCCGGGACCGCCAACGCGGCGGTCGTTCGGCCGAATACGCTGATCAAGACCGACGATCTCGATTTCGGTACGCTGATCAGCGGCGCAACGGGCGGCACGGTGACGATCAACCCAATCACCAATGCGCGCACGACCGGCGGCGGCGTCACCCCCGTCGGCTCGGCCGCGCAACGCGCGGTGTTTCAGGGCACCGGCGGCATCTTGCTCATCACCGTGTCGGGTAGCACCACGGTCACCCTAACGCGTGCCGGCGGCGGCGCGGCACCAATGACCGCAAGCCTTGTCCGCGCCGCGAGCACCAGCGGCGGCGGCATCGCGCTGCTTGGCGGGACATTGCTGCCGAGCGGGGTGCAAACCTATTATATCGGCGGAACACTCACCCTCCCGGCGAACCAGCCCGAGGGCGACTACAGCGGCACCTTTACGCTCACCGTCAATTATCTCTGAGGAATCTTTGCGGTCGGCGGGCGCCGCGCCTATATCGCTTCCATGACAAGCCCGACCGATCCCCGCCGCTTCCTCTATCGCGCCGACGCGCTCGACCCCGATCTGGCGCAAAAGCTGGCGCGCGAAGCGCTGGCAAAGGCCGACGACGGCGAACTTTATCTGCAATATCGCGCGACGGAGAGCTTCGGCTTCGACGACGGCCGGCTCAAGACTGCCGACTATTCGACCGACGCCGGCTTTGGCCTCCGCGCCGTGTCGGGTGAGATGACCGGCTTTGCGCATGCAAGCGATATCAGCGCGGGCGCGATCCGCCGCGCTGCCGAAACGCTCGCGCTGCTCGATCCGTCGAACCAAGCCCATGCCGCGCCCCCGCCACGCACCAACCGTCACCTCTATGACGAGGCGAACCCGCTCGACCTCATCCCCTTCGCAAAGAAGGTCGCGCTTTGTCAGGAAATCGATGCCGCCGCGCGCGCGCGCGATCCGCGCATCGTCCAGGTTTCGGTCGCACTCGCGGGCAGTTGGTCGGTGGTCGAGATCGTCCGCGCCGACGGCTTCCTCGCGACCGATATCCGCCCGCTGGTCCGCCTCAACGTCTCAATCGTGGTCGAGGAGAATGGGCGGCGCGAAAGCGGCTATTTCGGCCTCGGCGGCCGCTACATGTACGATCATCTGTTCGAACCCGCGCAGTGGAACCGTGCGATCGACGAAGCGCTTAATCAGGCGCTCGTCAATTTGCGCGCTGTCGATGCGCCCGCGGGCGAATTCACCGTGCTGCTCGGCCCCGGCTGGCCCGGCGTGCTGTTGCATGAAGCCGTCGGCCATGGGCTCGAAGGCGATTTCAACCGCAAGGGCACGAGCGCCTTTTCGGGCCGGATCGGTGAACGCGTCGCCGCGTCCGGCGTCACGGTGGTCGACGATGGCGCGATGGAAAGCCCGATCGGGGGCGGCCGCCGTGGCTCGCTCAGCATCGACGACGAAGGCACTCCGACAGGCGAGACGATCCTGATCGAGGACGGCATCTTGAAGGGCTATATGCAGGACCGCCTCAACGCGCGCCTGATGGGCGTCGAGCCGACCGGCAACGGCCGCCGAGAAAGTTTTGCGCACGCGCCGATGCCGCGGATGACCAACACGTTCATGCGCGGGGGCAATGACGACCCTGCCGAACTGCTGAGCCGCGTCAAGAATGGCATTTTCGCAAAAAGCTTTGGCGGCGGACAAGTCGATATCGTGTCGGGCAAGTTCGTTTTCAGCTGCACCGAGGCGTATAAGATCGAGAATGGCAAGCTGGGCGACTCGATCAAGGGCGCGACCCTGATCGGCGACGGGCCGAGCGTGCTGACCAAAGTCACGGGGATCGGCAACGACATGGCCATCGACGAAGGTATCGGCATCTGCGGCAAGGGCGGCCAGAGCGTCCCCGCCGGGGTCGGCCAGCCGACCTTGCTGGTGAGCGGGCTGACCGTCGGCGGCACGGCTTAAATCCACAAGTAATTCGTCATTGCGAGCGTAGCGAAACAATCCAGAGCAGTTTACGCGGGCGCTGGATTGCTTCGCTACGATCGCAATGACGAAGGCCTGTGACCCTGCTCACTTGGCGTTCGCCCCTCGCGCGCATATAGCTCTCCCCAACAAAAGAAGAATCGGGTCGCATCATCCGCGGGGGCACTCCCTGCAACAGGGAGGATAATATGCGTTCGAGTCTGCGTTTCGTTTCCGTGGCCGCCGTGGCCGCGATTCTCGCCGCCGTTCCCGGCTCGGCGCAAAAGACCACCGGCCCCAAAGAGCGTTACGAGATGGACGTCGCCACGATGTCGGGCTTTGCTGCGATGGCGGGCGGCAAGGGCGGCCTCGGCGGCGCGATGGGGATGATGTTCGGGGGCGATCCGTCGAGCAAGGTCGCGCACCAGCTTCTCCTCCGCCTCGGCTCGAACGACGCAGCCACCGCGCCGCCGCCGAAGGGCGATCATTTCTTCCAGCCGCAGGCCAAGATGGGCAAATCGGTCCCCCTGTTCTGGGAGGAAGGAAAGGAAGAAACCGGCACGACGCCGTTCGAACGCCCGAAAGGTCGCCTGCTCCTCTATTGGGGCTGCGGCGCGAAAGCGGGCCCCGGCCAGCCGGTCGTGATCGATTTCGCCAAGGTCGCCGCGGGACAGGTCCCGCCGAACCTCTTCTCGAGCGCGGTGCCGGTCATCCGCGAAGTGAGCAAGGCGAACAGCCGTTCCTATATCGACTGGCCGAACAAGAAGGGCGGCCGGCAGCCCGGATCGGACTCGTCGCTGCTCGGCGCGCACCGTGTCGCAAGCAATATTGGGCCCGACATCAACTTTACGCTGGCGCAGGACTATATGCAGGGGCTTAGCGCCTCGACCGCGATCCAGGGCGATCAGTCGGTGATGGTGCGCTGGAATTCGGTGCCCGGTGCCACCGGCTATGTTGCCTGGACGATCGGCGGGATGGGCAATGGCGGCGGCAAGAACGACCTTGGCGATATCGTCTGGTGGACGAGCAGCGCGTCGAAGGAGTTCGGCGGCGGGCTCTGGGACTGGCTTCCTCCGTCGGTCGTCGCGAACCTGATCACCAAGAAGATCGTGATGCCGCCATCGCAGACGAGCTGCCAGATCCCCGCCGAGGTCAAAAAGGCATCGGGCGAGATGCTGCTCGGCAATTTGAACGCCTTTGGTCCCGAGGCGAATTTCTCCTATCCGCCCAAGCCCGCGGGCAATGCGGTGTGGAATATCGACTGGACCGCGAAAGTCCGCTTCCGCTCGCACACGATGCTGCTGGTCGGCGCCGATTTCGGCGGCATGGGAGGCGCGTCGACCGGTGGCAGCACCCCGGCCGAGCCGGCGAAAAAGAAGAAGTGCAAGGGTCCGCTTGGCATCCCCCTCCCCGACGGGGCGTGCTGAATCGGCGGTGAGTCAGCCCCTGTTCACCCGCGTGCGCCTATGGCGGCCGCGGGTAGGGTATGATGAAGACAGGAGTCGAACCATGCGTCACCTCATCCCGACGCTTTTTGTCGCCGCAGCGCTCGCCGCTGTGCCCGCCACCGCGCGCGAAAAGCTCGCGCCCGAGGACCAGCTCGCCAAGCTGCTCGAAGGGCGCGTCGCCGGCAAACCGCAAAATTGCATCCCGCTTTCCACGACGCAAAGCTCGCAGATCATCGACAAGACGGCGATCGTCTATCGGGTCGGCAGCACGCTGTGGGTAAACCGGCCCAAAGGTGGAGCCGAATCGCTCGACGACGACGATATCCTCGTCCTCAAAACGTCGGGAAGCCAGCTGTGCAGCATCGATACGCTCGAACTGCACGACCGCACGAGCCATATGTACAGCGGCTTCGTGTCGCTCGGTGAATTCGTTCCCTATCGGCGCGCCAAGGGCGAATAGCGGGCGCTGACCTTGTGTTGTCATCCCGGCTTTCGCCGGGATGACAATGCGCTATGGTTCGCGAATGACCGATAATCTGCAAGACGTCCGCGACAATATGCCGCCTCCCGCCGACTGGCCCCGCCAACTCCTCGCATTCTGGTTTGACGACCATGGCATGGACGATTGGTATGGCGGCGGTGCCGATTTCGACGATGCCGTGCGAAATCTGGCGGAAGGGTGGCACGACGCGCTCCGTTCGCAGCCTGCCGAGACCTTCCTGACCGACCCCGACACTGCGCTTGCGGCGACGATCCTGTTCGATCAGGTCCCACGCAACATCTATCGGGGCCACGCCGACGCCTTCGCGACCGACGATCTCGCGCGCGCGATCGCGCGCGGCATTGTCGAACGCGGCTGGCACGAAAACCTGCCGGACGAACGGCGCCAATTCGCCTGTCTTCCCTTCCAGCACAGCGAAAATATGGACGACCAGCGCGAATCGCTGCGCCTGTTCGCGCAGTTCGACGACCCGATGTTCCAGGATTATGCGCAAAAGCATTTCGATGTGGTCGACCGGTTTGGCCGCTTCCCGCACCGCAACGAAGCGCTTGGCCGCGCGACCCGGCCCGACGAGGACGCGGCGATAGAAGAGGGCAGAAATTGGTGATAGGCACCGCGCGATACGGAGAAAAGCCATGGCCGAATTCACCGATACGCTGACCGACAAGCATATCGCCTTTATCGAAAGGCAGCCGGTCTATTTCACCGCGACCGCCGCCGCCGATGCGCGGATAAACCTGTCGCCCAAGGGCTATGCGGATAGCTTCCGTGTCCTTTCGAACGCCCAGGTCGCCTACCTCGACCTCGGCGGATCGGGTAACGAAACGCACGCGCATCTCGCCGCCGACGGGCGCATCACGATCATGTTCTGCGCCTTCGACCGCACCGCATTGATCCTGCGCATCTATGGCCGCGGGCGTCCCGTGCTGCCGCAGGATGCCGAATGGGACGCGCTCGCCGCGAACTTCAACCTGATACCCGGCACGCGCCAGATCTTCGTGATCGACGTCGAAAGCGTCCAGACGAGTTGTGGCTGGGGGGTGCCGATGATGGAATTGCAGCACGAGCGCGACACGCTGCAGAAATATCATCGCCAGGCCGACCGCGACCTGTGGGTCGAAAAGTTCAAGGGCCGGACGAAAAGCATCGACGGCCTGCCGACGCGTCCGACCGACCGCTTCATTACGGGCGAAGCCTGATGCCATTGGTCGAGCTGGTGCGTCTTCCCAATGGGGCCGAGGCCGAGTTGCTGCGCGGCCGATTGGAAAGCGCGGGCGTACATGCCGTGTGCTTCGACGCCGGCATGAACATCGCCGAAAGCGTCGGATTTCTGATCCCCGTGCGCGTGATGGTGCTCGACGAGGACCTCGCCGAAGCGCAGGCGCTGATCGCAGAATTCGAGGCCGGTTAGCAACCCAACCCCACCTCCGTTCGTCCTAAGCTTGTCGAAGGACCGTTTTTCCTTGAATGAAAGAAGGACAGTGCTTCGACAAGCTCAGCACGAACGGAAGATAGGCCAGTTCAAATCTCACCCATGATCAAGGTCGCCAGTTACAATATGCGCAAGGGCATCGGGCTCGACCGGCGCCGCGACCCCGGGAGGGTGCTTTCGGTGCTGCGCGAAGTCGACGCCGATATCGTCGCGCTGCAGGAGGCCGACCGCCGCTTTGGCACACGGGCGAGCGCCATCCCGCCGCATATGTTCGAAGAACATAGCGACTATGTCCCCGTCGACCTGCTCAGCGGGCGACCCTATGCGATCGGCTGGCACGGCAATGCGTTACTCGTGCGCAAGGGCGCCGAGGTCGAGGAAAGCCACGCGCTCCACCTGCCGACGCTCGAACCGCGCGGCGCCGTCGCGGCGACGGTGCGCATCGGCAACACACGGCTCCGCGTCGTCGGCATGCACCTCGATATTTCGGGGCTACGCCGCCGCCAGCAGGCGCGCGCGATCCTCCATCATGTCGCCGAGGGCGAGGAACTGCCGACGATCCTGATGGGCGACTGCAACGAATGGCGCGCGACCGGCGGCTGCCTTACCGATTTTGGGGTACAACATCGGCTGGTCGACACCGGCCACAGTTTCCACAGCCGCCGTCCGGTCGCCAAGCTCGACCGCATCTTCGCGACCCCCGACCTCGAAGCGGTCGACGCCGGGGTTCACCGCAGCGCCCTTGCCGCACGCGCATCGGACCATCTGCCGATCTGGGCCCGGTTCAAGGCAGCCGAATAGAAACCGTCGTCCCGCGAAGGCGACCGTCATTGCCCAAATATTAGGCAGTCGACTGCTTCGGCTGCCCAGTGAACGAACGATTGTTCGCGTCGCCGCTTCAAAACCGTCACAAAATGTTAACTTTCGCGCGCCCCGCGCAATCTGGCACGGCTGTTGCACCGCAACATGGTGCCATTAGCAAAAGGGGGCGTCATGAAGCTGATCCTGGCCATCATCAAACCATTCAAGCTCGACGAAGTACGCGAGGCGCTCACCGGTCTCGGCATTGCCGGCATGACCGTAACCGAGGTCAAGGGCTTCGGCCGGCAAAAGGGGCAGACCGAAATCTACCGCGGCGCCGAATATGCCACCAACATGGTGCCGAAAGTGAAGATCGAGCTCGTCTGCGACGATGCGCTCGCACCGCGCGTGGTCGAAACACTGCAGCAAAGCGCCGGCACCGGTTCGATCGGCGACGGCAAGATTTTCGTCCTCGACGTGGGTCAGGCCGTGCGCATCCGCACTGGCGAGACCGGCGAGGCGGCACTGTAATGACGAAGGGGGAAACTATGACGTTCGCAAATAAATTTGCGGCGAGCGCCGGGGCCGTCGGCCTCTCGCTTTTCGCCGCGCTGCCCGCCTGGGCGCAGGAAGCCGCCGCGGCGGCACCCGAGCCGGTAGTCGATAAGGGCGATACCGCCTGGATGATGACCTCAACCGTCCTCGTGCTGCTGATGATCCTGCCGGGCCTCGCGCTCTTCTACGGGGGTCTCACGCGTACCAAGAACATGCTGTCGACGATGACGCAGATCGGCGCCGCCGCCTGCCTCGCGATGATCATCTGGGTCATCTACGGCTACGGCCTCGCCTTCGGACCAGAAGGCAATGCCTTCATCGCCTGGGGCAAATTCTTCCTCGTCGGCGTGACGCCCGACAGCCTCGCCGACACATTCAGCGACGGCTTCAAGCTGCCCGAATATGTCTTCATCAGCTTCCAGATGACCTTTGCCGCGATCACCCTCGCGCTGGTTCTGGGGTCGGTGGTCGAGCGCATGAAGTTCGCCGCGGTGATGGTGTTCGGCGCAATCTGGCTGACGATCGTCTATTTCCCGATCGCGCACATGGTTTGGGCGGCTGGCGGCCTCTTCTTCGAAATGGGCGCGCTTGACTTCGCCGGCGGCACCGTGGTGCACATCAATGCGGGCGTCTCGGCGCTCGTCGCCGCGCTGATCCTCGGCAAGCGCATCGGCTATCAGAAGGAAATCATGGCGCCGCACTCGCTGACCCTCACGATGGTCGGCACTGGCATGCTCTGGGTGGGCTGGTTCGGCTTCAACGCCGGCTCGGCGCTCGAAGCCAATGGTTCGGCCGCGCTTGCGATGATCAACACCTTCGTTGCCACCGCATCGGCCGCCCTGTTCTGGATGCTCGCCGAAAAGCTTGCGGGCCACAAACCTTCGGCACTGGGCTTCTGCTCGGGCATTATCGCCGGCCTCGTCGCAGTGACCCCCGCCGCGGGCAATTCGGGGCCCTTCGGCGCCATCGTCCTTGGTGCGGTCGCCTCGCTGATCTGCTTCTATGCGGTGACGGTGCTCAAGCCCAAGCTCGGCTACGACGACTCGCTCGACGCCTTCGGCATCCACGGCATCGGTGGCATTGTCGGCGCGATTGGCACCGGCATCGTCTATGCTCCCAGCCTCGGCGGCCCTGGCGGCGACGATTTCGCGATCGGGCCGCAGCTCGTGACACAGATCTCTGCGGTCGCCGCAACGATTGTCTGGGCCAGCATCGGCACCGTGATCGCCATCTATGTCGCAAAGCTCCTCACCGGCCTCCGGGTCTCGGAAGAGGTCGAACGTGAAGGCCTCGATCTCGGCGAACATGGGGAGCGCGCCTACAACTATTGATCCAAGAGACAGGATACCCGTCGCCGTTCGCTCTCTCTCCTTTCAAACGGCGGCGACGGGATCCTACTGAGGTTCCTCCTGCGAACCACTGGCCGGGGCTTGTCCCCGGCCTTTTTTGCAATTGTGGCCGAAGGCCACGGGCCCGGGGCTTGCTTGAGGCCCATTTCTACTGTGGCCTGGATGCAACAGCGCGCGACGATTTTTCCGGCCCGCCCGTTTCATGCAACCTTGGCGCCGCCCGCGCACTCCTCTGCCGGACCAGTCAAAGAGCTGGCTTTCAGGAGGAGAATAAGGATGCTTGCACGTTCACAGATGCTGGCGGGCCTTTCGTTGCTTGCACTTGCGACAACGGCCCCCGCCGCGGCGCAGGACGCGCCCAAAGACAGCTACGACGGCAACGAGATTATCGTCACCGCGACAAAGCGCGACGCGAGCCTTCAGGACGTTCCCTTTTCGATCAACGCGCAAACCGAGCGGGCGATCGAGCGCGCGAATGCGAGCACGGTCGAGGATCTGTCGCGCAACGTCGCCGGCCTGACCGTCCAGAATCTCGGGCCGGGCCAGAGCCAGGTATCCGTGCGCGGCGTGTCGGCCGGCCAGATCGCGCGCGACCAACCGGGCGTGAAGGAACAGGTCGGCGTCTATCTCGACGAATCGGTCGTCTCGCTGTCGCTCTTCACCCCCGATCTCGACCTGTTCGACCTCAATCGTGTCGAGACGCTGCGCGGGCCGCAGGGCACGCTGTTCGGTTCGGGGTCGGTCGGCGGGACGCTCCGCTACATCACCAACCAGCCGAATACAGACCGCGTCGAGGGCAAGGTCGAAGGCAATGTGAACCTCGTCGACGGCGATGATTTCGGCGGTCACCTCAAGGGCGCGATCAACCTGCCGATAAGCGAAAACGTCGCGGTTCGTGCGGTCGGTTACTACACACGCTACGGTGGATTCATCAACGCGTTGCGCGAAGGCGGCGGCGTCAGCGAGGACGTCAACAGCGGCGAACGCTATGGCGGACGCATCGCAATCCGGCTCGAACCCACCGAGAATTTCTCGATTACGCCGCGCTTCCTCTATCAGAAGGTCACGACCGACGGCTTCAACCGTCAGGAAGTCTACAACCTCTACGCCAATCAATTCACGACGACGCGGCCGCAGGTCGCCTTCAAGGAACGCGAGCAATATCTGCTGCTCGACGAAGCTTTCAAGGACGAAGTCAAGCTTGCCGACCTGACGATGAACTTCGCGGGCGACGTCGTCGGCGTCACCTCCGTCACGACCTACACCGACCGCGACATCCTCGTCAGCCGCGATGCGAGCGCGCTGACCGGCAGCGTATCGTCCGACCTCGGCTTTCCCGACGCCGGCATCCTGTTGCCGTCGAACCTTGTCGACACGACGGGGGTCAAGCAGTTCACGCAAGAGATACGCTTGAATTCGACCGGCACCGGTCCGTTCCAATGGTTGATCGGCGGCTATTATGCCAACGTCAAACGCGACTATACCCAGCGCTTGCCGACGCCAGGTTACGACGCCTTCACCAACCAGTTTTTCATCAATGCCTGTAACGCCGACCCTGATGATTGCGGGCCCGGAGGCGTACCACTCACCGCCGCCGATATCGCCAACGGTTTCGGTCCCGATTCTCCATATAACGCAGACATTCCCTATGACCTGTCGCAGATCGCGATCTTCGGCGAAGTCAGCTACGACTTCACCGATCGGCTAACCGCAACTGTCGGTGGACGCTATTATGCCTTCGACGAAAGTCGGCGGTTCGTGTCGGGCGGACTTTTCCCCAATGGCGACAATGCGCGCGACAAGACTTCGTCAAGCGGCTTCTCGCCGCGCCTGCTGCTGAGTTACGACGTCGCCGACGGCATTACGCTCAACGCGCAGGCGTCGAAGGGCTTCCGCCTCGGCGGGGTCAACGATCCGCTCAACCTGCCGCTATGCGACGGCGGCAATGCCGGGGGACCCGATGCCGAAACCTTCGGCGGGCGGCCGCGCTACGACGACGAGACGCTGTGGAATTATGAGGGTGGGGTGAAGGCACAGTTCGGTGGCATCACCTTCAACGCGGCGGGATTTTACACCAAGATCAACAATCTGCAGGTCACCGCCGACGCCGGCAGTTGCTCGTCGCGCATCGTGTTCAACGCCGACGCGCACACGATGGGGCTTGAATTCGAACTCACCGCCAGCCCCGTCGCCGGGCTCGATCTGGGATTGTCGGGCAGTTATGTCGAGGCCGAGTTCGATTCGACGCTCACCCGCCCGAACGGGACGGTGATCGAGGGAATCCGCAACGGTAACCGCCTGCCATCGGTACCGAAGTTCCAGATGGCGGCGAACGCGACCTACAGCTTCCCGCTCGACGCATCGTCGGACACCAATGCCTTCGTCACCGCATCCTTCCAACATGTCGGCAGCCGATTCACGCAGCCCGGCGACCAGGAAAATAATCCGCGGACGTTCGAACATGGCTTCACTTTCGGCGGCGCGCCGATCGGCTCGACCACGACACTCGACCTCAAGCTTCCCGACTATCAGCTCGTCAATATCGGCGCCGGAATCGAGTTTCCCAATGAGCTCGAAATCTCGGTCTATGTGAACAATCTGCTCGACGAAAATGCGCTGCTCGCCTTCGATCGCGAGCGCGGCGGGCGCGCGCGCCTTGGCTTTGCGACGAACCAGCCACGCACATTCGGCGTCACGGTTCGCAAGGGCTTCTGAGGGGGAGAAATGGGCCGGGCGCAAACGCGGCCCGGCCCATTTTTAGGCGCTGAAATGTTGCACAAAATTTGCGCAGCATTGCCGCAATTTTAGTCTTTCCAACATGACATTAATATGGCATTCATTGCGTCAACAGTTTCAGGAGGGGAGAGCCTGAAAGGCTGGGCCGGGACGAAAGTCCCGGCCCTCTTTTTTTGTGCGCAGCACGAGTCCAACGTAAAATCGGCAGTTTTCAGCGGCTTGTGCGCGTGTAGCGCAGCATGGCAAAGACGCGCCAGCTTCCGTCATCCTGCAAAATCGAATCGCTGACGACGAGTCTGCCGCCCTCTTCAAGGACATAGGTCGACCGGCCGATCTCGACGTCGGCGCTGCCCCAATGCGTCCACCATTTCGTCGCATTCACTCCGCCGACAAGGGCGCGCGTGCGGCCATAGCTATCGGTCCATTTTCCGCGCACGCGCCCCTTCGCGTCGAGGGCGTAACCCGCCTCAGCCGAATAGGCGACCGGCGGCGCTCCCCCGATAATGAGGCGATAGGCGAGCGTCGTCATCCCACCTTCGCCCGCCGTAATATCGAGCGTCGCGGTCGCGGGCTTGCCGAAAGCCTCGCCCTCGCCGGACCAGCGCCCGTGCCAGCCGGCAAGCGACGGAGCCTGGGTGGCGGGCGGGGCCGGCGCAACCAGCGCCGCGACCGCCCACCAAAAGCCTGTCACGCCGCGCTCTCGGACTGCGAGAACATAAAGGCGTTGCCGTCGGGATCGTAGAAGGTGATGAGCTTCACCAGCCCCGGGATATGCTGGATATCACCGTCCTGCCGTACACCCTCTGCATCGAGATGGGCCTTCGCCTCGTCGATGTCGGCAACTTCGAACACATTGGTTGCGCCGCCACCCTGAACGACGCTCTCCACTTGGCTGAGCCCGATATTCACCCCCGCCATCGGTGTCTTCATTTCGCACCAGCCGATCTCGTCCGCACGATAGAGCAGTTCGCACTGCATCACCCGTTCGTACCAGGCGATCGCCGCGGTCATATCCCTGACACCCATCGAACAGGTGAGTTCGGATCCGATCTGAAGCGCCATGCCGTGTCTCCCTTTTCGCAAGACGACCAGCGCGAGCGAGAATCGCCCGGCCCATATCGCTTGCACCTATAGTCCGGTTTGTATAGTTAGTTGCAAATGCGGTCAACCACACCCGACCCACTGCTTGCGCAACTCGGCAGCCATCGCTGGCTCGTGCCGTTGCTCGCCGATCTTGCGGCGCATAAAGGGGCGCGGTTCGTTGAGCTGATCCATCGTCTGGGGCTGTCGCGCGACAGTCTCACGCGCACGCTGGAGGCCGCACAGGCGACCGGATGGGTCCAGCGCAACCCCGGCCACGGCCACCCGCTGCGGCCCGAATATATCCTGACCGAAGCGGGCGCTGCCGCCGCCACGCGCGCTGCAACGATCGCCGACGCACAGCAGGCAATCGGCCTGCCCCCCGGCGCCGCGACGCGCTGGGGCCTGCCGCTCGTCGCCGGGATCGGCGCGGGCCACGACCGCTTCAACGCGCTCGCGCGCCTGCTGGTCCCCGCGACGCCGCGTGCGTTGTCGCAGGGACTGACCGCGCTCGGCAAACACGGGCTGGTGACGCGCGAAATCGTCGACATGCGCCCGCCGGCAAGCCGCTATGATTTGACGGGGAGCGGGCGGTTGCTGGCCGAAGCATGCCTCTAACCCTCGTCATTGCGAGCGCAGCGAAGCAATCCAGAGCGGTTTGCGCGACCCTGGATTGCTTCGCTTCGCTCGCAATGACGAGTTCTTAGTTCAGCGCCGCCTTCACGAAATCGGCTGCGCGTTCGCCGATCATGATGCTCGGCGCATTGGTGTTCCCCGAAACGAGCCGCGGCATGATGCTCGCATCGGCGACCCACAGCCCGTCGACGCCGTTGAACTTCAACGTCGGATCGACCACCGCAGCCGCGTCATTCCCCATCCGGCACGTACCGACGGGGTGATAGACGGTATCGGCGCGAGCGCGGATCAGCGCGTCGAGCGCGGCATCATCCTCCAGATTCACGGGATGCCGGTCGATCCCGGCATAGTCCGCCAGCGGCGGCGCCGCCGCGATGCGGTGCATCATCCGAACGCCCGCACGCAGGGTCGCCATGTCGCGCTCGTCAGTCAGGAAACCCGGGTCGATTGCGGGCGCAGCCGCGGCATCGCCCGATGCGAGCCGAACCGACCCGCGACTCTCGGGCCGGAGCACGCAGGCATGGCACGAAAAACCGTGCCCCTTCACCTTCGTCCGCCCGTGATCCTCAAGCATCGCGGGGACGAAATGATATTGGATGTCGGGCGCGGGCAGGTCGGGGCGCGATTTCCAGAAACCGCCTGCCTCGGCGAAACAGGTCGTCATGATCCCGCTGCGCTTTGTCCGATGCTCAAAGATTGCCTTCACCATTCGCCAGGTGCCGCCAAGGCTGTCGCCGAACGGCTCGGTCGAGCGCGTCTCCCAGCTCGACACATAATCGATATGGTCCTGCAGGTTTTCGCCGACGCCGGCGCGATCGAGGGTGACGTCGATCCCCTTGTCCTTCAGGTGTGCGCCGGGCCCGATCCCCGACAGCATCAATATCTGCGGGCTGTTGAAGGCGCCTGCCGACAGAATCACCCCGCCGCGCGCGCGCAGCGTTTCGCGTTTCGAACCGCGACGGATCACGACCCCTGTCGCGCGGCCGTTTTCGACGATAATCTTTTCGACCAGCGCGCCGGTCCGCACCGCAAAATTCCCATGTTCGCGCAGCGGCTCGACATAAGCGCGCGCGGCCGACCATCGTTCGCCGCCCTTCTGCGTTACTTGATAGAGACCGAAGCCCTCTTGTTGCGCGCCGTTGAAATCGGCGGTGCGCGGCAGCTGCAGCGCCGCCGCGCTCTCTATGAAGCGCTTGCTTGTCACATTGGGCCAGCGCTGGTCCATGACGTTCAGCGGGCCGCCCGCGCCGTGAAACTCGTCGTCGCCACGCTCATTGCCCTCGCTGCGCTTGAAGAAGGGCAGCACGTCGGCATAGCTCCATCCGGTCGCGCCCAGCGCGGCCCACTGGTCATAGTCGAAAGCATGGCCGCGGATATAAACCATCGCGTTGATCGCGCTCGATCCGCCGAGCCCGCGCCCGCGCGGCTGATAGCCGATGCGGCCACCCAGGCCCGGCTGCGGCACCGTGTCGTATCGATAGTTCGACGATTTCGGGATGAAGGGCATGAATCCCGGTGTCTTGACCCGCACATTATCATTGCGACCGCCCGCCTCGACCAGACAGACAGTGCGTAAGCCATCCTCTGCAAGCCGCCCCGCCGCCGCACTCCCCGCGCTTCCGCCGCCGATAACGATAATGTCGAACTGATCCATGCTTGCGACTCTCCCTCGCGCCGCCCGCTGGCGGTCACCTCGAGTGCTTACATGAATGTCATTAAAGGGCGAAGCAAGCTACCAGATGGGCCAGTTCTACTCCGCCGGCTCTTCCACCGGCCGGCCCGCGGCCCAGCGCTCCTTGATCATCGCGCTCGTCTGCCGGCTGCCGTCGTGGCTCCAGCCGGGCTCGCGCCACATATAATCAAGCTTGTGTTGCCACGGCGCGTGCCACACGTCCTTCGCAATCCCCACCCATTCATGCACGGCGGCCCAGAGGATGTTGAAGCTGCCGAGCTGCTTGACGATGCCGTAACGGACCGGCTCGTCGTCGCGTTCGGCGACGAAGCTGCCGAACATCTTGTCCCAGATGATGAAGACACCCGCATAGTTCGCATCGAGATAGCGGGGGTTCACGCCATGATGGACACGGTGATGCGACGGGGTGTTCATCACCGCCTCGAACCATTTGGGCAGCCGCTTGATCGCCTCGGTATGAATCCAGAACTGGTAGATCAGGTTCAGCCCTGCGCAGAAAAAGACCATCGCGGGCGGAAAGCCGATCAGGAACAACGGCAGGCGGAACAGGAAGGTCAGGCTGAAAAAGCCCGTCCATGTCTGCCGCAGCGCGGTCGAGAGGTTATAGTGCTGCGAGCTATGGTGAATGACGTGGCTCGCCCAGAACCAGCGCACGCGATGCGCGCTCCTGTGAAAGGCGTAATAAGCGAGGTCGTCGAGAAAGAAGCAGAGGATCCACGCCCACCACCAGCTTTTGAACTCGATACCGATATCGAACAGGCGAAACTGATAGACCCACACCGACATGCCGATCACCGCAGCGCCGACGAGGGCACCCGCAACCTGGCTGACGGTCCCCAGCATCAGCGAGGTCAGCGTATCGCGCGCCTCATACCTGCTCTTGTCGGCACGCAGCGAGATCAGCATCTCGGCGATCAGCAGCAGGATGAAGGCGGGCACCGCATAGACGACGGGATCCGGCAATTTATCCACGGCTGAACTCGCGCATCCGGCTGGCCCACATCCCCGCTTCCTTCCCCAATTGCAGCGTCACCGCGCCGAATGTCTTCTCCGGCGTCGTCAGTGTCAGGAAATCCTTGTCCAGCCGCCCGATCACGCTGGCATCGACCGGCCGCGCGGCGAAAAAATTGCCGTGCGCGCGCACCAGCATCATCCGCCCCTCGGCATTGCGCACGATCGCGGCAAAGCCCGCGCGATCGCGCGCAACTTCTGTTCCGCGAAACCCCGCTTCGGCCTCTTCGGCAAGGCGGATCGCATGGTCGGCATCTTCGATCCGCGGATCGGCGCCGAGCCCTATTTTCCTGACCAGCCAGGCAACGAAAAGCACGGCGGCGAGCGATGCGCCAAGCTGGATCAACTCAGCCTGATTCATTTTTCGCCTGCAAGTGCGTCGAGCATCGGCCGCAACGCCGTCAGGTCATAACCCGCCTTCGCCGCGGTCTCGACGATGCCGTCGACATCGTCGCCGGCGCGCGCGCGCGTCAGCGCCCACAAATGCGTCGAACGCGTGCCCGACCGGCAATAGGCGAGGATCGGCCCCGTCGCATCGGTCAGCAATTTGTCGAGCACGTCGATCTGCGCATGGCTGAAGCCCGCATGGCCAATCGGGATCGCCGCATAGGCGAGCCCCTCGGCTGCGGCGGCGTGCGCAATCTCGTCACCCTGCGGCGCCGACGGCTCCTCGCCGTCGGGGCGGTTGTTGATCAGCATTGCGAAGCCTGCGGCCTTGGCCTCGGCCACATCCTCGATGCTGATTTGGGGGGCGACGCTGAAGTCGGCGGACAGGGTTCGAAAATCGCTCATGCCAGCGATCTACTCCCGCCGCCCGCTTGCTGACAAGCATGAAGGTGGAGCATGAAGTTGCGTTGTCGCTTTCCTTGCCTCGCGCATTGCCTATGGTCACGACCATGAACAAACATTTCGAATGGGCCTTCGGCTATTGCGCGGCTCGTGGATACGTAGAGCCGGTTGCCGCCACTCTTCCCTCGGCGCTGTGGTTCGATGCCGGCAAGCCCGACCAGACCGGCCGCTTCATCCTCGGGAATGCGTCGGGCAAAGCCGCAGCCGCAGCCTTCGCCGCGGTGGACGCGCCGCACATCTATGTCGACATCGCGGCCCCGCGTGACGCGATCCTGCCGCACGTTCCGCCGCACTGGCAGCCGCGCGATCCGATGTGGCTGATGGCGGCCGGAACCGAAATACCCGCAGAGCGGCCCACGCCTGATTTCATGATTGAGGTCGATGAAGGCGCTCACCGTCTCGAGGCGGTGGCGCGGCACACCGACGGCTCGCTCGCCGCGCGCGGCGTCCTCGGCATCCACGGCGCCACCGCCGTCTATGACCAGATCGTCACCGAGCCGCAGTTCGCCCGCCGCGGGCTCGGCTCGGCAATCATGGCGGAACTAGGCCGCCTTGCCGCGCGCCGGGGCATCGCCGAAAGCCTGCTGGTCGCCACCGCAGACGGCAAGGCGCTTTACGAGCGGCTCGGCTGGACGCTACGCAGCGACATCGTTTCAGTGATTTCGCCGCCCGCCTGACCGATGCTCGCCGGTCCGGTCCGGCATCAATATTGCCGGATCACGTTCAGAAACGCGTCGCCCCACGCCTCGAGCTTCTTGCCGCCCACGCCCGGGATGTCGGCGAGCGCGCTCCGCGTCGCAGGACGTTCGCTCGCCATCGCGCGCAGCACAGCGTCGTGGAAGATGACATAGGGCGGGACGCCCGCCTCGGCGGCGAGCTCGCGCCGCGTGGCTCGAAGCGCGTCGAACAGGGGATCCCCGACAGGATTAGGCGTCGCGCTTGCACCGCCGCGCGACGCCCGCTGCGTCCGCTTTACCGGCGGTTCGGCCATCAGCACCGCGGTCTCGCCCTTCATCATCGCGCGCGCCGCGGGGCCAAGCATCAGCCCGCCATGCTCGGTCGTATCGAGCGCCTCGCGCGCCATCAGGCTGCGCACCAGTGGCTTGATCAGCCGCGCCTCCTCGCCCGCGACGATCCCGAACACCGATAATTTGTCGTGTCCCCGGCTCGCGATCCGCTCGTCGCTGCGTCCGGTCAGCACGGCCTCGATATGCCCCGCGCCAAAGCTTTGCCCGGTACGATAGACGGCGCTCAACAATTTCTGCGCGAGCACCGTCGCATCGACCTGGCGCCCGGGCTCGATGCAATTGTCGCAATTGCCGCAGCGTTCGGGCGGGTTCTCGCCGAAATGCCGCAGCAGCAGCGCGCGGCGGCATTCGACCGTCTCGACCAGCGCCGCGAGCGCATTCAATCGCACTCGCTCGCCCGCAACGCGTACCTCAGGCAACTCAGAAAGCCGCATGCGCGCGCGCGCGAAATCGTCGGCGCCCCATAGCATCATCGCCTCGGCAGGGTCGCCGTCGCGCCCCGCGCGGCCGGTTTCCTGATAATAGCTTTCGATCGATTTCGGCAGGCCGGCGTGCGCGACGAAGCGGACGTCAGGCTTGTCGATCCCCATGCCAAAGGCGACCGTCGCGGTGACGATACCATCCTCCGACGCGACGAAATCATGCTGCACCTGCGCGCGCCGTTCGGGGTCGAGCCCCGCGTGATAAGCGGCGACACTGCGGCCCGTCGCCGCCGCGATCTGTTCGGCAAGCCGCTCGGTACCATTGCGCGTCGGGGCGTAAACGATCCCCGGCCCCGGATTGGCAGCGATGAAATCGACGAGCTGTTTCGCCGGGCTGATCCGCGGGCGAACCGCATAACGGATATTCGGCCGATCGAAGCCCGCGAGGATCAGCCCGTCGGCCGGAATCCCGAGCTGGACGAGAATATCCTCGCGCGTGTGCTTGTCTGCCGTCGCGGTGAGCGCAAGCCGCGGCACCGCGGGAAAGGCATCGAGCAGCGGGCGCAGCAAGCGGTAATCGGGGCGGAAATCATGCCCCCATTCGGAAACGCAATGCGCCTCGTCGATCGCGAACAGCGCCGGCGTCTGCGCTTCGAGAAGGGTGCGAAACCCTTCGCCCGTCGCGCGCTCTGGCGCGACGTACAAGAGGTCGAGCTGTCCGTCGCGATATGCCTGCCGCGTATCGGCCCAGTCGGCATCGACGCTGGTAAGGCTCGCCGCGCGGATCCCCGCCGCACGCGCGCCGCGCAATTGATCATGCATCAGCGCGATCAGCGGCGACACGACAACGACGCAACCATTCAGCGCGACTGCGGGAAGCTGATAGGTCAACGACTTTCCCGCCCCGGTCGGCATCACCGCGAGCGTGCGCGCGCCCGCCATCACGCGATCGACAACCTCGCCCTGACGCCCGCGAAAGGCATCGAAACCGAATGTGGATTTGAGAAGCGGGAGGAGAGCGCCGGCGGACATTAAGTTGGCGATAGGAAGTTTGGACGATCGGGGGAAGCCCCGGACTCATCTATTGTGGCGGCAAACGCCCTGCTCGCGATCCCCGCGAAAGCGGGAATGACGAAAATAGGCATCAAGCCAAAGTCAGCATCGCCCGCTCGGCCATTCGCGATGCGGTCTCGCGCTCGGCCATCACGACATGGTCGGCGCCGCGGCGCACCAGATCCTCGACTTCCTCGTCCGAATGCGCGCGCGCAACGATCACCAGCTTCGGATTGATCGCCCGCGCGCGCCGTACGATTGCGCCCGCCTCGACCCCTTCGGGAATCGCGATCAACAGCGTCGCCGCGGTGTCGAGCCCCGCCTGTCGCAATATGCTTTCCTTCGTCGCATCGCCAACGATCACCGTCGCCCCAGCCTCGCGCGCCGAAGCCGCCATGTCCTTCTGGTCCTCGATCACCGTCAGCCCCTCACCGCGCCCGCAGATCAGGCTGCCGATATGGCTGCCGACGCGGCCATAGCCGATCAGCACGACCCCGGCGTTGCACGGCGCGGGCGCATCCTCGCCCTCTGCCTCGACTTCCTCCGGCTCTTCGGAGCGCATGCGCTTTACCGCGAGCGAAAAGAGGATCGGGTTGAACAGGATCGACAAGAGCGACCCCGCAAGGATCAGGTCGCGCCCCGTCTCGGGCAGCACTTTCAGTCCGACGCCGAGCCCCGCGAGGATGAACGAAAATTCGCCGATCTGCGCGAGGCTGACCGACACCGTCAGCGCGGTCCCCGAATTGTGACCGAAGGCACGGACGAGCGCGAAAGCGGCGACCGATTTGCCGACGACAATGATCGCGACCGTCGCGAGCACCGGTCCCGGTTGCTCGATCAGCACCTTGGGATCGAACAACATGCCGACCGAAACGAAGAAGAGCACCGCGAAGGCATCGCGCAGCGGCAGCGTTTCTTCGGCCGCGCGTCGCGACAATTGCGTCTCGCCAAGGATCATGCCCGCAAAGAAGGCGCCGAGCGCGAAGCTCACGTCGAAGATCACCGCCGCCCCAAATGCGACTCCCAGCGCGATCGCCAGCACCGCAAGCCGGAACAGCTCGCGCGACCCCGAATGCGCGACCCAGTGGAGCACCCACGGCAGCACGCGCCGCGCGATCACGAACATGAAGGCGCCGAAGCCGACGACCTTGACGAGCACGATGCCCGCCGACTGGAGCAGCCCAGCTGAGCCCCCCTCATCGCCGCGATCGCCGAACATCGCGGGCAACAGCACGAGCGCGAGCACCATCACCAGATCCTCGACGATCAGCCAGCCGACCGCGATCCGCCCCTTTTCGGTCTCGACCATATCGCGCGCCTGCAGCGCGCGCAGCAGCACGACGGTCGATGCCACCGACAGTGCCAGCCCGAACACCACGCTGCCCTCGACCGACCAGCCGAGCCACAGTCCGAGCATCATGCCAAGCGCGGTCGCGACCGCAATCTGCGCGATCGCCCCCGGCACCGCGATCCTGCGTACCGATAGCAGGTCTTTCAGCGAAAAATGGAGGCCGACCCCGAACATCAGCAGGATCACGCCGATCTCGGCGAGCTGCAGCGCGAGCCCAGTGTCGGCGACGAACCCCGGGGTGAACGGCCCGACCATCACCCCCGCGAGCAAATAGCCCGCGATCGGCGAAATTTTCAGCCGGTGCGCCAACGCCCCCATCAGGAACGCCACGCCCAGACCGGCGACGATGGTTCCGATCAGGCTGGTGTCATGCGGCATAGCCCCTTGCGTAAAGGGCGCGGGCGCAAGGGGTCAACCCAAGGCAAGTAATTTAGTTACGATTTGTGGTCCGAATCAGGCTGCGCACTCCCGGCCGGGCGCGTCACTCTGTTCGGCGCCAGCCGGAACCGAGCGCCCCGGACGGCCGATCAGAAAGCCCTGCGCCTCGTCGCAGCCTTCGCGGCGAAGTACTTCGAGCTGTTCTGCCGTCTCGATCCCCTCGGCCAGGATCGGGATCGACAGGCTTTTGCCGAGCGCAAGCACCGCACGCAGAATCGCTGTCGACTGGATATTGCCCTCCAGCTCGGCGGCAAAGAAGCGGTCGAGCTTGATCTTGTCGAACGGAAAGGCGCGCAGCGTCTCCAGCGACGAATAGCCGGTGCCGAAATCGTCGAGCGCCACTCCGACGCCCAGCGCCTTGATCTGACGCAAAACGTGCAGCGCACGCTCGCGATCGGCGATGATCGCGGTCTCGGTCAACTCGATCTCCAGCCGCCGCGGCGGAAGCCCGGTGTCGAGCAATATCTGGTGGAACAGCCGCGGCAGGTCGACATGCGCAAGCTGCAGCGGCGACACATTGACCGCGACCTTCGAGGCGTGCGGCCACGCCGCCGCATCGGCGCAGGCGCGCCGCATCACCCATTCGCCGAGGGTCAGGATAAAGCCGTTCGCTTCGGCGAGCGGGATGAACACCGTCGGCGGGATCGGCCCGCGCACGGGGTGCGTCCAGCGCAGCAGCGCCTCGTAACCCGTGACCTCGCCCGTCGTGACCGATGTCTGGACCTGATAATGGACGTCGAGCTGATTGCGATCGATCGCGCCGCGCAGATCGGTGGCAAGCTCGCGCTGGTCGCGGATCGCCTCGTCGAGCTGCCAATCATAATGGCACGGCGCGGTCGCGGCGTCGGCCTTGGCGCGATACATCGCAAGGTCGGCGTTGTTCGCGAGCATTTCGGCCGTCGCCGCATCGTCGGGAAAGACTGCCACGCCGATGCTTGCGCCCAGCCGCGCCTCGAATTCGGGAAAGATCATCGGCGTCTTCAGCTCGGCGTCGAGCCGGGCCGCGAACGCCCCCAACTGCGCGCGATCGGTAAAGCGCGTCAGCGCGACGAACTCGTCGCCGCCGAGCCGCGCGAAAAATTCATTATGGCCCAGCGTATCGCGCATCCGCTGCGCAATCCGCGCGAGTACCTCGTCCCCCGCCTTGTGGCCGTGAACGTCATTGATTTCCTTGAAGCGGTCGAGGTCGATCGCGCATAATCCGACGCGCTCTCCCTTCACGATCGCCCCGCCGATCTGCCGCGTCAGTTCGGCGCGAAAAGCGACACGGTTGGGAAGCCCGGTCAACGCGTCGGTCATCGCCATATGGGTCAGCTCGCGCATCGCGTCGGAGCGCGTCTGGCGATCGAGCATCGCGGCGAAGACGCCTGCCGAGATCACAATCCCGCCGACGAGTACCGTCGCGAGCGCCAGCGCGCTGAACTCCGCCGGACGCAAGGGCGTTTCATCGAGCGCCATTGGCGTAATCCGCATCGCTGTCATCGCCAGAAAATGAAGCGAGGCAATCGCGAGCACGATCAGCAACGTGGCCAGCGGCACACGATATCGCACCTCGCGGCTGGTACGGAGCACCGTCAGCGCGGCCGCAGCAAAGATCATGCCGCAAATCACCGCCGCGGCGACATAGGCATCGTCCCAAGCGACGATGCCATCGACGCGATAGGCGGTCATGCCGGTAAAATGCATCGCCGCGATGGCCCCGCCGAACAGCGCCCCGCCGATGGTGCCATAAACCTCGTCCTTGCCCCACGCCGCGACCGCGAACCCGACGAAGGAGCCGACCATCGCGACCATCAGCGAGGTGATGGTCAAGACGGGATCGAGCGTCACCGGCGCCTTCGCTTCAAACGCCAGCATGGCGACGAAATGGGTGCACCAGATCGTCGCGCTGGCGGCGACCGCGACCAGGAAAGCCCAGGCGATCCCCTGCTTTCGCTCGGCGTCGCGCGCGCGTTCGAACATCTGGACGATCGCAAAGGCGCCGACGCAGCAGATCGCGACCGCCAGCGCAACGAGCCACGGATCGTGGTCGATCGCGATACACATCGCCAGCCTGATCAAAATCCCACCTTTCGCCTTGACGTCCGCCCATGGGACGGACTGGTCCCCAAAAGCGCCAATTGGCGGGAATCACTTACAAAATTGTAAAGACGGTAACCGGCAAACTCAGGCGTCGACAGTGCCCTCGTCGCGCTCGGCCTGCTGCCGCGCCCACATGTCGGCATAAAGCCCGTGCATCGCGAGCAACTGGTCGTGCGTCCCCGTCTCGGCGACGCGCCCGCGCTCCAGCACGATGATCCGGTCGGCGTTGACCACGGTCGACAGGCGATGCGCGATCACCAGCGTCGTGCGCCGCGCCGCGATGCGTTCGAGCGTATCCTGGATCGCCGCCTCGGTCCGGCTGTCGAGCGCGCTGGTTGCTTCGTCGAGGATCAGCACCGGCGGGTTCTTGAGCAAAGTACGCGCAATCGCCACCCGCTGCTTCTCTCCGCCCGACAGCTTGAGGCCGCGTTCGCCCACCTCGGTATCATAACCCTGTGGCAGCAGCGCGATAAAGCCGTCGATCGCCGCTCCCTCCGCCGCCGCCGCGATGGCGTCGGCGCTCGCGCCCTCCCGGCCATAGGCGATATTATAGCCGATGCTGTCGTTGAACAGCACCGTGTCCTGCGGGACGATGCCAATCTCCGCGCGCAAGCTTTTCTGTGTGACCTTGGCGATATCCTGCCCGTCGATCAGCACGCGTCCGCCCTGCGGATCATAGAAGCGGAAGAGCAGCCGCGCGATCGTGGACTTGCCCGCGCCGGAGGGGCCGACGATCGCCAGCGTCTCGCCGGCGCCGACGGCAAAGCTGACGCCGTTCAGGATCGTCCGGTCGGGCTCGTAACCAAAGACGACATTCTCGAACGCCACCGCTCCGCCGTTCACGACGAGCGGCCACGCATCGGGCGCGTCGGCGATCTCGGGCGGCGTATCGATCAGGCGGAACATCGCCTCCATGTCGATCAGCCCCTGACGGATCACGCGATAGACCATGCCGAGCATGTCGAGCGGGCGGAAGAGCTGGGCAAGCAAGGTGTTCACCAGCACGACGTCGCCGACCTTATATTCGCCGATCGACCAGCCCCACACGGTATAAGCCATCGCGCCCGCGAGCGCGGCATTGGTAATCAGGCTCTGCCCGATATTCAGCCAGGCAAGGCTGTTTTCGCTCTTCACCGCGGCGCGCGCATATTGATCCGCGACGTCGCGATAGCGCGCTTCCTCGCGCTCCTCGGCGCCGAAATATTTGACCGTCTCGTAATTGAGCAGGCTGTCGACGCTGCGCCCGATCGTCAGCGTGTCGAGATCGTTCATCCGCGTACGCAGCGCATTGCGCCAGTCGGTCACCTTGCGCGTGAAGATGATGTAGACGACGACCATCAGCGCGGTCGCGCTCGCAAGGCCAAAGCTGAACTTGGTCCAGAAGATGATCAGCACCGCGGCGAGTTCGACGATCGTCGGCGCGATATTGAACAACAGGAAATAGAGCATCGTGTCGATGCTCTTCGTGCCCCTTTCGATCACCTTGGTGACCTCGCCCGTCCGCCGCGCGAGGTGGAAGCGCAGGCTCAGCGCGTGAAGATGGCTGAAAGTCGCGATCGCAAGCTCGCGCGTCGCATCCTGCCCGACGCGTTCGAACACGACATTGCGAAGGTTGTCGAACAGCACCCCTGCAAAGCGCGCACCGGCATAGGCGAGCACCAGTCCGATCGCCAGCGCCACGCCCTCTTCCATCCCCGGCGCCATCCGGTCGATCGCGGCGCCATAGAGGAAGCCCATCGATAGCTGCACGCCCTTTGACGCGAGCACGACAAGCCCCGCGATGACGATGCGAACCTTCGCTTCTGCCTGCCCCGCCGGCCACAAATAGGGGAAGAAACGCCGCAGCGTCGCAAGGACGGGCGGTTCGCGCGAGGCTTCGGCGGAAGTGGAGGTGTCAGGCGGCATGCGCGCCCCATGTAGGGGCGCGACGCCGCAACGCCAAGCGGCTCCTGGCGCTTACGGGCTTTTCAACTGATCCGTCGTCACGGCGATGTGAATTCGGTGACGACTACCGCGACTCGCGATACCCCGCGTGACGGATGATACGGTCGATCAGGCGGCGTTCTTCGGATGTCGGCGTCGGCGCGATCGCGGCCGGGGGCTCCTGACGGCGGCCGAACAGCGGACGTCGGGGCGGGACGATGGGGGAAAAGCGCATGGGGACGGCTTTCGACTATGCGGCGTCGCCCCCCGGCTCCGCTGGTGATCTGGTCCCAAATCCTAGGTGCAGGCGCGTGGTTGCAACCGGGTTAAAGCAGTTGGTTACTGCTTTCTTTCCGGTACCGTGAAGGTGCCGGTGACGCGCCCGCCCGTGCCGCCCTGCACCGGATTGCCATCGGGGCCGCGCGCAGCACCGCGCCCGTCGACCGTCGCGCGGCCGCTGCTCAAGTCGATGACCAGCCGTCCGCCGCGCAGATTATTGCCCCGCTGGCGCAGTTCGACATTGCCGACCATCGTGATCAGCCGCCGGTCGAGATCATAGATCGCGACATTGCCCTTCGCCGTCTCGTCGCCCTTGACCACCGTCACGCCGCCGGTCGCGTCGAGCCGGTTGACGTCGGTGCCCCCGCTGCGCGTGTAGGCGACCGTCATCCGCGGCGCGGTGACTGTCAGCCCCGCCTGCGTGACGCGAACATTACCGGCAAGGACGACGCGGTCGGCGCGATCCTGCACCTCGATGCTGCCCGCCGCGAAATCGACTGGCGCATTACTATTGTGATTGGCGAGCGCCTGCGCCTGCGCGGCATCGCCGCCGCCGGCCGACAGGATCGCAAGGCTGGTCAGCGCAAAGCCCGCGCCCGCAAGCGCCGTGCTCTTCATCGTCCAAAGCCGGTTCATTTGAGCACTCCCTGATTGATCCTGAGCCGCGCATTGCCCTGCAGGCGCACGACCCGCTGGTCGAGGTCGGCAGACAGTTGGTTCGCGGAAAACTGGCCGATGTTCAACGCGCCGTTGACACCGTCCTGCCCGACAAGGCTGCGCGTCTTTAGGTCGACCGCGACATTGCTCGCATCGATCCGGTATCCGTTCGCGCTGCGCACCTGCACCAGCCCCGGCACCGCGACCTTTTCGGTGTCCATATTATAGGCGCTTTCTTTCGCGACGATCGTCGCCGGCCCGTCGTTGAGCCGGATCGCTCCAGACAGATCGGTCATGCGCACGATCGGCTCGGCAGAACTTTTCTGAACCGCGCTTCCCGCAAGCAGGGCGAAGGGCTGCCCCTTTGCGTCCTGGCCGCGATATTCGGCGCGCGTCACCTTCATTCGCTCGCTGGCCATATCGACCTTGTCCTTGGCTAGCAGGAAGCTGATCTCGGTGCGCTGGGTGAAGGGCGAGAAGACGAGCACCGCGGCGACCACACCGATCACGAGCGGCAATCCATAGCGCAGGATACGCACGACGCGGTCGTGGTTCGACCCGCTCGCCGCCCACATGCGGCGCATAGTGCGGTCAAGATCGGCGCGTTCGGACATGGTCTTCGCGAATCACTCTCACGTATGGGCAAAAATATCGACTTCGGGCCAACCCGCGAGGTCGAGCGCGGCACGTGTCGGCAGGAAGTCGAAACAGGACTGCGCCAGTTCGGTGCGCCCCTCGCGTGCCAGACGCACGTCGAGGATATTCTTCATCGCGTGCAGGAAGCGCACGTCGCTCGCGGCATAGTCGCGCTGCGCGTCGCTGAGTTCGGCAGCGCCCCAGTCGCTCGACTGCTGCTGCTTCGACACTTCCTGCCCCAGAAGTTCGCGGACCAGTTCCTTGAGCCCGTGGCGGTCGGTGTAGGTGCGGACCAGCTTCGACGCGATCTTGGTGCAATAGACCGGCGCCGTGACGACACCGAGCGCCTGTTGCATCGCCGCGATATCAAAGCGAGCAAAATGAAATAATTTCAACCGGTTGGGATCAGTCAATATCGCCTTCAGCACCGGCGCGTCATAGCTGCTGCCGGGCTTGAAGCGGACAAGATGTTCGTCGCCCGATCCGTCGCTGATCTGGACGAGGCACAGACGGTCGCGCAGCGGGTTCAGACCCATGGTCTCCGTATCGATCGCGACCGCACCGGGACCCAGTGCGCCCTCGGGCAAATCTTCTTCGTGGAAATAGACTGTCATGCAGCCCGCCTTAGGCCAAGCGGCCTTGCCGCTCAATGACTGGTTTTCGCGACCGTGCCGGGGCCCCTCCAGCCTGCGGCAAACCGTGCAAAATTCCGCATCACCTTTGTGAAATTTTCTGTTCGCAGCCTGTGGATTATTAGGCTATATCTTACGCCCTTGGTGGCATGGGGCGAGTCCGTGCCTGTGGTGAACTGCGTCCCCGTCCGGCGCAATGAGCCGGTTGAATGGGGTGTGGACGACCGAAAGCGACTAATAGACTATGAGTTTCAACAAGGATCGGCGCGGCCAGCGTGGACGCGGCAAGCGCGATGATTTTGGCAATTTCGACAGCTTCGAACCTGCACCCTATGGCGGCGACAGCTACGGCGGCGGACGTGGCGGTTTCGGCGATCGCGACCGCGGCGGCTTTGGCGGCGGTGATCGCGGCGGCGGCTTCGGCGGTGGCGACCGCGGCGGCTTTGGCGGCGGCGATCGTGGCGGCGGCGGCGGTTTCGGCGGCGGACGTGGCGGCGGCATGCCGGCGCAGGTCGTCGGCGAAGGCCAGGGCACGGTGAAATTCTTCAACGCGGCGAAGGGCTTCGGTTTCGTTGCTCGCGACGACGGCGGCGAAGACGTGTTCGTGCACATCAGCGCGGTCGAACAGGCAGGTCTCCAGGGCCTCGCCTCGGGCCAGCCGCTGGGCTTCACGCTCGTCGAACGCAACGGCAAGGTGTCGGCCATCGATCTGAAGATCGAAGGCGAACCGATGCCGATCGAGGAATTCGCTCCGCGCCAGCGTGACGATCGCGGCCCCGGCGGTGCGCCCGGCGGCGCCCGCGGCCGTCGTCAGCTGACCGGTGAACGCACCTCGGGCACCGTCAAATTCTTCAACACGACGAAGGGCTTCGGCTTTATCGCGCGCGACGACGGACAGGCCGACGCCTTCGTCCACATCAGCGCGGTGCAGCGCGCCGGCATGGCGGGCCTCGACGAAGGCGACCGCGTCGCGTTCGACATCGAAGTCGACGACCGCGGCAAGTTCGCGGCGGTGAACATCCAGCCGCATCAGGACTGATCGGCCGGACAACCGGACAAATGAAAAGGGCGGCTCTAGGGCCGCCCTTTTTTGTTTGGAGTCGCGGGCCGAAACGACCGGCGGAAATCGACCGGAAGCTGACCTTAAGCTCCTCCCTGCGGCGCAGCCGTGGGGAGGGGGACCGCCGCGAAGCGGTGGTGGAGGGGCCCGGGACGGTGCGCCAGAAGCCCCTCCGTCAGCGCTGCGCGCTGCCACCTCCCCATCGCTTCGCGACAGGGAGGATATTACACTTCGTCACCCCGGACTTGATCCGGGGTCCCGCTTGATTTCGAAGGCCGGTCGATGCGCGTAAAAGCGGGATCCCGGGTCAAGCCCGGGATGACGGAAGTGGGGGCCGGGATGACCGCTCACCACCCCAAAGCCCCCCCCTCCCTCGCAAGCGAGAGAGGTGACGGCCGGGATCAATATCCCAGCGTCGCCTCCAGAAACCATATCCGCTGCTGCGTCTCGTCGGCCCAGCCGTCGACAAGTCCGCTGGTTGCGATATCGCCATCGGCTTCGGCGGCCGCCTTCACCTCTTTCAATTGCGCGAGCAGGATTTTGTTGTCGCCTGCAAGCGCGCGGATCATCGCCTCGGCGCCCACGCCCGCGGCATCATCGTCGCGGATCGACGCGCGGCGGCTGACGTCGCCGATCGAGCGCAGCGTCGGCGCGCCATTCTTGCGCACGCGCTCGGCGATAAGGTCGGTCGTCGCGAAAATCTGGGCCGCCTGCTCGTCGAACAACAGGTGCAGTTCGCGAAACTGCGGTCCCTGGACGTGCCAGTGATAATTTTTCGTCTTCAGATAGAGCGCGAAACTGTCAGCGAGCAGCGCGTTCAGCCCATCGGCGACGGCGGGAGCGTTGTTATTCTTGTCGGACATGGGAGCATCCTTTCTGTTGTCCCGCCGATATAGCGAAGCGGCGCGCCGCTTTCCCATTGAACCTTTGGGTAAGCTTCATCGACAAAAACGATGAAACGCATTCGTACGGACAATCTATCCGATCAGTCCGAACGCTCCCAGCGCGGTTCGTATTCCCCAGAGGGTCAGGATCGCCGCCGCAAACCAGCGCAGATTTCGCGCCATGCTGCGTTCGGCGAGCGCTGGGCCGAACGCGAGGAAAGGCAACATTGCGAGCACCCAACCGACGAACCCGCCCGCCGCCGCCCATTGTCCTGCACCGCTCGTCGCGGCGAGCGCGCCGATCAGGAAATGACTGCGGTCGCCAAACTGGTTCACCAGCATCCGGCCCGCGAGCATCGCGGGTGACGCATCGACGGCGCCCGTATCGACCGCCGGTTTCATCCGCCACAACAAGGCGACTGCCGCCGACAGCATCGCCAGCGCGACGAGCAAGGCGGCCACGCCCTGGCCGATCATCGCATTGGCGACCGCACCCGCGATCGCCGCGACGACGGCATTGATGATAAACGCCCCGAAAGCGATCACGACCGTCACGCGCCGGTCGCCCCGCGCGCCGAGCAGCCGCGATAGCGCGATCCCGCTACGCCCGTCGGCATTGGCGAGCAGCACCGCCACCAGCGCAAGCATGATTGCATCCATGACGGCAGGTCTGAAGCGTCAGGCGGAAGCGGTCAATGACCGAGGCGCACCGCAACCGATGCCAGCCAGGCCTCGTGCGCCGCAGTGGAAAGCGTTCCCCGCGGCACCGCCGCAGCATCGCTCATCGCGTCGAGGTAGGTCAGGATCGCGGCGCGATAGCCGCCACCCGCAACCGCCGATTCGAGCCGGCTGGCGAGCGTTTCCACTGCGGCAAAGCCGTTATCGCGCGCGAGGCAGCGGATGTCGTCGATCCCCTGCACGATCTGCGCGAGTGCGCAATGCGGCAACGCTTCGGCGAGCGCCCCGATTTGTCCGGTAATCCGGTTCTGAATATCGAGATATGGGTCGGTCTGGTTCCGCATCGTCCACCCCCTGTTCGTATCGGGAACGATGCGCTTTTTTGGTTAACGCGCGGTTAGCGGCGGTCAGCGATGGCCGGGAAGGCCGCCCAGTCCCTGCTTGCTGCGATACATGTCGCGGTCGGCGGCGGCCAATATGTCCGATTCGGTCATCCCCGTCTGCAGCATCGCGATCCCGAAGCACGCCGACAGCGCAATTTCATGCCCGTCATATTCGGCCGGGGCCGCGGTCAGCACGGCACACAGCCGGTCGACCTGCGCGCGCGCGCCATCCTCACTCGACTGGTCGAGGATCAATCCGAATTCGTCGCCGCCGATGCGCGCCGCGACGTCGGTCGCGCGGATCGAGCTGGCGAGCCGCTTGGCGATCTCCATCAGCGCGAAGTCGCCCGCGGCATGGCCGAAACTGTCGTTGATATATTTGAGCTGGTTGACGTCGATGAAGACGACCGCCGCGCGTTCGGCGTGGCGTTCGAAACGCGCCATGCGATGATGGATCGCGGTCAGGAAATAGCGGCGATTGAACAAAGGCGTCAGCGTATCGCGCTCGGACACGCGTTCGAGCTCGGCGACGGCGATCTTCAATACGCGGTTCTCGCGGCGCAATGCGTCACGTTCCCGGCGTATTTCACGCAGTTGGTCCTCGATGGAGTCAACAGCGACGGTCCCGAAATGGTCGACCGCCAGCCGCGCCCCCCCTACGCTATCCATGCCTTGTCCCCGGCGCGCCCTACCCTCCGCCAGCCGGATGCCGACGGATATCGTGCAACAACCCTAGCCGCGACTTGATACCAATCGGTAAACGCGAAAGCATCAATTGCGCGGCGTTGCCCGCAGGCCAAGCAGTCGCTAGGGGGAATGCGGCGGCGATTCATCGCGGCCCACAGGAGGGATCGGGTGATGGGCGATAGCGCGCCGCAAGTCGGTGTGATCATGGGCAGCCAGTCGGACTGGCCGACGATGGCGCACGCGGTCCAGATCCTCGAAGAGCTGGGCATCACGCATGAAGTGCAGATCGTCTCGGCGCATCGCACCCCCGATCGCCTGGTCGCCTATGCGAAGAGCGCAGCGGAGCGCGGGCTGAAAGCGATCATCGCGGGCGCAGGCGGTGCAGCACACCTGCCCGGCATGGTCGCTTCGATGACGCGCGTTCCCGTGTTGGGCGTTCCCGTCCAGTCGGCGGCACTCAGCGGCGTCGACAGCCTCTATTCCATCGTCCAGATGCCCGGCGGCATTCCCGTTGCGACCTTCGCGATCGGCAAGGCGGGCGCGACCAACGCCGGCCTGTTCGCCGCAGCGCTGCTCGCAAACGAAAACGCGGCCCTCGCCGACAGGCTTGACGGCTGGCGCGAGGCGCAAACGAACAGCGTCGCCCCCACTCCGGTTCGCGAGGGCTGACCCTTTGCTGCCACCCGGTTCGACGATCGGTATCTTGGGCGGCGGCCAGCTCGGGCGCATGCTTGCGGTCGCGGCGGCACAGCTCGGCTACAAGGTCCATATCTATGCGCCCGACGCCGAAAGCGTCGCTGCCGAGGTTACCGCCCACCACAGCCAGGCCGCATGGGACGACGAGCCGCGCCTCGCCGCCTTTGCCGCAGCGTGCGACGTCGTCACCTATGAGTTCGAAAATGTACCCGTCGACACGGTGCGCTTCCTCTCGGGCCACGTGGCCGTGCGCCCCGGCGCCGCCGGGCTCGAAATCGCGCAGGACCGGCTGACCGAAAAGAATTTCGTCGCCGGGCTCGGCGGACGCCCCGCGCCTTTCGCGGCGGTGCCGGGCCGCGCATCGCTCGATACGGCGCTTGCCGAAATCGGTGCACCCGCGATCCTCAAGACAGTGCGCATGGGTTATGACGGCAAGGGGCAGGCGCGTATCATGACCCCCGCCGACGCCGACGCCGCGTGGGACGGCATCGACCGCCATGCCGCGGTGCTCGAAGGCTTCGTGACCTTCGCGCATGAATTCTCGGTCATCCTCGTGCGCGGGATCGATGGCGAGGTCCGTTTCTGGGATAGCTCCGTCAACATCCACGAAGGCGGCATCCTCGCAACCTCCAGCCTGCCGCCACCGCAAATCGTCGTCGACCAGCAGGACGAAGCGCGCGCGCTAATGGCGCGGATCGCCGAAGAGCTCGACTATGTCGGCGTTCTCACCGGCGAATTTTTCGCCACCGCCGATGGTCCTGTCTTCAACGAAATGGCGCCGCGCGTCCACAACAGCGGCCACTGGACGATCGAGGGTGCCGTCGCCAGCCAGTTCGCGAACCATATCCGCGCGGTCGCCGGGCTGCCGCTCGGCAGCACCGCAACGCGCGCGCTGCCCGTGACAATGCGCAACCTGATCGGCGGCGATATCGCGGACATCCCCGCACTGCTCGCCGACGAAAACTGCCACGTCCATCATTACAGCAAGACCGAGGTGCGCGAGGGGCGCAAGCTTGGTCACGCCACTTGGGTTGGAGCCGCTCCCGCATGAACCGTCCCGAAATCACGCTGATCCTCGCGCGCGCCGCCAACGGCGTGATCGGCGCTGACGGCAAGATGGCGTGGCACCTCCCCGCCGATCTTCGCCGCTTCAAGCAGCTCACCATGGGCCGGCCGATGATCATGGGGCGCAAGACTTTCGACAGCCTGCCCGCCATCCTCGAAGGCCGCCGCCACATCGTCCTCACGCGCGATCCCGACTGGCAGGACGAAGGCGCCGAGCCCGTGGCGACGATCGAGGAGGCGCTGAAGCTCGCGAATGCGCCGCATGTGATGGTGATCGGCGGCGCCGAAATCTATCGCCTCTTCCTGCCGCTCGCCGACCGCATCGAACTGACCGAGGTCGCGCTCGAGCCCAACGGCAACGCGGCGATCGACTATCCCGCCGCCGCCGACTGGCGCGAGATTGCGCGCGAAGATCATCCCGCCGACGACGCCGGCCGCCCCGCGTACAGTTTCGTCACGCTGACAAGGAAATAGGCCCATGCGTCGCTGGTTGATCGGCATATTGCTCGTTGTCGCGGTTGCCGCGCTCGCTTTCTTCACCCTTGCGCCCGGCATTCTCGAGCGCGGGATGAACAAGGTCGACGGCAAGCCGCTGCCGGCGGTCAGCGAACGAGCCAGGGCGCTTCACCAAACGCTGACGATCGTCGACCTGCACAGCGACACCCTTCTCTGGAAGCGGAACATTCTGGACCGCGCCGAGCGCGGGCATATGGACCTGCCGCGGCTCGAAGACGGCAACGTCGCGCTGCAAATCCTCGCCAGCACGACCAAATCGCCCAAGGGCCAGAATTACGACGCGAACGGCGCCGATACCGACAATATCACCGCGCTGGTGATCGCCCAGCTCCAGCCGATCCGTACCTGGAGCTCGCTGCTCGAACGCTCGCTGTGGCACGCTGAAAAGCTGCACCGCGCGGTCGCCGCATCGGCGGGCAAGCTGCGCGCGGTCGATACGCCAGAGGATATCGACACATTGCTCGCCGACCGCCGCAGCAAAGTGCCGCCCGTCGGCGCGATGCTCAGCATCGAGGGACTGCACGGCCTTGAAGGCAAGCTCGCGAACCTCGACAAGCTCTATGCCGCCGGCTTCCGCATGGCGGGGCTCACCCATTTCTTCGACAATGATCTCGCGGGATCGATGCACGGCCTCAAAAAGGGCGGGCTCACCCCGACCGGGCGGCAGGTTGTCGCGGCGATGGAAGCGAAGGGCATGATCGTCGACATCGCGCATTGCTCGAACGCCTGCGTCGCCGACATCCTTAAGATCGCGCGCCGCCCGGTCGTCTCCAGCCACGGCGGGGTGCAGGCGACGTGCAAGGTCAACCGCAACCTTTCAGACGAACAGATCAAGGGGGTCGCCGCGACCGGTGGGCTCATCGGCATCGGCTATTGGGACGCCGCGGTCTGCGACACCTCGCCCGCGAGCGTCGCAAAGGCGATGAAGCATGTCCGCGACCTCGTCGGCATCAATCACGTCGCGCTCGGCAGCGACTATGACGGCGCGACGACCGTGCGTTTCGACACGTCGAAGCTGGTGCAGGTAACGCAGGCACTGATCGACGCCGGTTTCAGCGACGACGAAGTCCGCGCCGCGATGGGCGGCAACGCGATCCGCGTGCTCAAGGCGGGGCTCGTGCCGCTCACCCCGCCAGCAGGCTGAGGGATGGCCTTGCTTCCCAAAACCGTTCGCCCTGAGCTTGGCGAAGCCTGTCCTGAGCGCCTGCAAGGCAGTCGAAGGGGGCCGTTCTTCCTTCTAGCGCCGTCGAAGAATAGAACAGTGCTTCGAAAAGCTCAGCACGAACGGGGAAAGAGCAATCGATGATCCGCCTCGACGGCCACGACCGTATCGAGGGCGATCTGCGCGGCGGCGTGATCGCACTCGGCAATTTCGACGGCTTCCACGCGGGACATCAAGCGGTCGTCGGCCGCGCGGTGCGCCACGCGCGCGACGAGGGCCGCCCAGCGATCGTCGCGACTTTCGACCCGCATCCGGTACGCTTTTTCAAACCCGACGTCCCGACCTTCCGCCTCACGACACTCGCCCAGCGGCTCGAACTGTTCGCTGCGGCGGGTGCCGACGCGATGCTCGTTCTGCCCTTCGATGCGACGCTTGCCGCAACGACGGCCGAGGATTTCATCACCGGGCTGTTGCTCGATCGTTACGGTGCTGCGGGCGTCGTCACGGGCGCCGACTTCGTCTTTGGCAAGGGCCGCGGCGGCAATGTTGTCACCCTGGCCGATCATGCCCGCCGCCTTGGCTTCTTCACCGAAATGGTCGCGCCCTTGGGCGATAGCGCAGAGGTAATCTCGTCAAGCCGCATCCGTGAAGCATTGCAGGTGGGCGACTGCGCCGCCGCGACGCGCCTGCTCACCCGGCCGTTCACCGTGCGCAATGTCGTGCAGCATGGGGACAAGAACGGCCGCCTGCTCGGCTTCCCGACCGCAAACCTCGAAATGGGCCAATATCTGCGCCCGCGTTACGGCATCTATGCCGTCACTGGCCGGCTGCCCGACGGCTGCGTTCTGAAGGGCGCCGCGAACCTCGGCATTCGCCCAAGCTTCGATCCGCCCAAGGAATTGCTCGAACCGCATTTCTTCGACTTCGCCGAAGATCTTTACGGCCAGGAAATCGACGTCGCCTTCCACGCCTTCATCCGGCCCGAGGCGAAGTTCGACAATATGGACGCCTTAATGGTTCAAATCGCTGTGGATTGTGACGCGGCAAAGGCGCTACTGGCGGACATCTGACCCTCGCCGCGAGAGGGGCGACAAGGGGGAATGATGACCGACAGCGACGATTGGGCATCAGCCCTCGAAGGCCCGCCGAAAAAGCCGATGAAGCGCCGCACGAAGATTCTGCTATGGGTCTTTGCCGCGATCGTCGCCTGGTTCACTCTCTCGAACGCCAGTTTCCTCGCCCCCGACCCCGCGGGCAAACCAAAGCTCATCGCGCACCGCGGCGTCTATCATCTCTATGACAAGCGCGCCGCGGCGGGCCGCGACACCTGCACCGCCGCGCACGCGCTCCCGCCAAGCCACGACGTGTTCGAAAACACCCCCGAATCGATGCGCTGGGCAGTCGGGCTCGGCGCGGCGATGGTCGAGGTCGACGTCGCGCCGACGAAGGACGGGCGCATGGTCCTTTTCCACGACTGGACCGTCGACTGCCGAACCGACGGCAAGGGCGAGACGCGCGACCTGACGCTGGCCGAGTTGAAAGCGCTCGACATCGGCTATGGTTATACCGCCGACGGCGGCCAGACCTTCCCGCTGCGCGGCAAGGGTGTCGGCAAGATGCCGACGGTCGAGGAAGGCCTCGCCGCGCTGCCCGTCCACCCGATCCTCTTCAACTTCAAGTCGAACTACGCCGCCGAGGCCGAGCAGCTTTTTACGATCCTGAAGGCCGCGGGCCGCGACAGCCGGAATATCGGCGATGCCTTCTATGGCGGCGAACGCCCCGTGAAGCGGATGCGGCAGTTGCTGCCCGCCAATTGGTCATTCGACCTGAAAGACGGCGCGAAAGCCTGCACCAAAGATTATGTCACCTATGGCTGGACAGGTATCGTCCCCGAAAGCTGCCGGAACGGCGTGATCGCGATCCCGATCAACTATCAATGGGCCTTTTGGGGCTGGCCCGACCGGCTGATCGCACGGATGGACAGCGTCGGCGCGCGCGTCATCGTGCTCGGCCCGCATGAAAGCGGCAAGTCGAACGAGGGTCTCACGACACCGCAACAACTCGCGAAAGTGCCCGCCAGCTTCAACGGCTATATCTGGGTCGAAGATATCCGCGAGGTAGGGCCGGCACTGCGTCCGCGGCAGAAATAGCCCCGCTCCTCTGAGGTTTGGGTCAGATTGGACCCAATTGTTCCCCGGCGAAAGCCGGGGCCCAGTATGACGGGTCATGTTGAAACAAGGCTACGTCTATATCCTCACCAACAAGCGCAACGGCACGCTCTACATCGGCGTGACCAGCAACCTGCCGCAACGCATCTGGCAACACCTCACAGGAACGGTCGAAGGCTTTGCCAAAACATACGGCCTCCGCACGCTCGTCTGGTTCGAACATTTCGACGACCTTCAGGACGCGCGCCGCCGCGAACTTCAGATGAAAGGATGGAAGCGCGCATGGAAGATCGAGCTGATCGAAACGCTAAATCCTGACTGGCGTGATCTGTCTGCAAATCTTGTTTGACGCCGCATGGGCCCCGGCTTTCGCCGGGGAACAGAAAATGCGCTTACCCCTTCATGTTCCCCGGCGAAGGCCGGGGCCCACGCGCCACAAACCGACTTCGAAAGGGAGCAACCACTTAAAAGGTGAAAATCTCCTTTTGTTACGCTAAGCGCCGCGACCATGACTGACACGCCCTCCATCGCAGAACAGCGCGACTATCGCGACACCGTCTTCCTGCCCAAGACCGACTTTCCGATGAAAGCCGGCCTGCCGCAGAAGGAACCGCTGATTCTGGCCAAATGGATCGAGGGCAATCTGGAAGGGCAGATCCGCGAAAGCCGCAAGGGCCGCGACCAGTTCATCCTCCACGACGGCCCGCCCTATGCCAATGGCGACATGCATATCGGCCATGCGCTCAACCATATCTTGAAGGACATGGTCGTCCGCACGCAAACGCTGAAGGGCAAGGACGCGCCCTACGTCCCCGGCTGGGACTGCCACGGTCTGCCGATCGAGTGGAAGGTCGAGGAGCAATATCGCAAGAAAAAGCTCAACAAGGACGAGGTTCCGGTCGAGGAGTTCCGCGCCGAATGCCGCGCCTATGCGCAGCATTGGGTCGACACCCAGCGCGAACAGCTCAAGCGCCTCGGCATCGGCGGCGACTGGGATCATCCGTATCTGACGATGGATTATGAGGCCGAGGCCACGATCGTGCGCGAACTGCTGAAGTTCGCCGCGAACGACATGCTCTATCGCGGAGCCAAGCCGGTGATGTGGTCGCCGGTCGAAAAGACCGCGCTCGCCGAAGCCGAAGTCGAATATGAGGATATCGTCTCGACGCAGATCGACGTCGCGTTCGAGATCGTCGAAAGCCCGATCAAGGAACTGGTCGGCGCCTATGCCGTCATCTGGACGACCACGCCGTGGACGATCCCAGTCAATCAGGCTTTGGCCTATGGGCCGGAAGTAGAATATGTTCTGGTCGGCGAACATGGTGGCGCCAAATATCTTGTGGCGAAACCGCTCCTACTCTCGGGCGCACTTTACAGCCGATTCTTGAACCAAGATTCGACCGAGATTTTTTGGCAGGGCAAAGGCACCGACCTCGCCGGCACCATCGCCCGCCACCCGATGCACGCGCTCGGCGACTTCTTCGCGCGCCCGCGTCCCTTCCTCGCGGGCGATTTCGTCACCACCGACAGCGGCACCGGGCTCGTCCATATGTCGCCCGACCATGGCGAAGATGACTTCGACCTGTGCAAGGCGAACGGCATCGACCCCGTTTTCGCGGTCGAGGGCGACGGCAAATATCGCGCCGACTGGGGCTGGCTCGGCGGTCAGGGGTCGGTAATCAACCCCAAGTTCAACGCCCCCGACGGCCCGATCTGCACCGACCTGCGCGAGGCCGGCGCGCTGCTCGCCGCCAGCGCCGATTACAAGCACAGCTATCCGCATAGCTGGCGCTCGAAAGCCAAGGTCATCTATCGCTGCACGCCGCAATGGTTCGTGCCGATGGACAAGGTCATGACACATATCGAGCCCAAGACCCCGCGCGAAAAGCGCTGGGAGAATGAGGGCGGCGCGCTCAACCCGCACGAGGAAGATCTCTGCGACGCGCCGACGCTGCGTCAGGCGGCGATGCAGGCGATCGACGACACGCGTTTCGTCCCCGCAAAGGGCCGCAACCGCATCGGATCGATGGTCGAGGGCCGCCCCGACTGGGTGCTCAGCCGCCAGCGCGCGTGGGGCGTGCCGATCACGCTCTTCGTCGATCGCAAGACCGGGCAATATCTGAACGACCCCGCCGTCAACGACCGCATCGTCGCGGCGGTGAAGGCGGGCGGCGTCGACGCGTGGAACGACGCGCGCGCGCAGGAATATCTCGGCGATCAATATGACGCCGCGAACTACGAACGCATCGTCGACATTCTCGACGTCTGGTTCGACTCGGGCTGCACCCACGCCTTCGTTCTGGAAAGCGGCCGCTGGCCCGCGCTCGTCCGCCACGACGGCGGCACGCACAGCGCCGACCTCTATCTGGAGGGCAGCGACCAGCATCGCGGCTGGTTCCAGTCGTCGCTGCTCGAAAGCTGCGGCACGCGCGGCCAGGCGCCGTACAAGGCGGTGCTGACGCACGGCTTCACGATGGACAGCAAGGGTTTCAAACAGTCGAAGTCGCTCGGCAACACGACCGATCCCGTCAAGGTGATGGAAACCAACGGCGCCGACATCATCCGGCTGTGGGCACTCAGCGTCGACTTCACCGAGGACCATCGCATCGGCGACGAGATACTGAAAGGCGTTGCCGACCAGTATCGCAAGCTGCGCAACACCTTCCGCTACCTGCTCGGCGCGCTCGACGGGTTCAGCGAAGAGGAACGCATCACCGACGTCGCGGCGATGCCCGAGCTTGAGCGCTATATGCTCTCGCTGCTGGCCGACCTCGACGCCAAGATGCATCGGGCGGTCGATGATTTCGACTTCAACGGCTACACGCGCCTGCTCGCCGATTTCTGCAACGAGGATCTGTCGGCCTTCTATTTCGACATCCGCAAGGACGTCCTCTATTGCGACCTCGGCCCTGCAGCACCGCTCGGCACCGACACGCGCCGCGCCTATCGCAGCGTGCTCGACATCCTGTTCCACGCGCTCGTCCGCTACGCGACCCCGGTGCTGGTGTTCACGGCCGAGGAAGTGTGGGGTACGCGCTATCCCGAAGCCGGTTCGGTCCATTTGCTCGAATGGCCGAGCGTCGACGCCGCATGGAACGACGCCGCGCTCGCGACCAAATGGGCGGGCGTCCGCACCCAGCGCGAGGCCGTGACCGAGGCGATCGAGCCCTATCGCCGCGAAAAGACGATCCGTTCGAGCCTTGAGGCCGAAGTCACGATCCCCGATCCGACGCTCGATCCCGCGGCGCTCGAGGAAATCTTCATCGTGTCGGTCGCACGCGCCGGGGACGAACTCGCGGTCACCCGCACCGAAAACCACAAATGCGGCCGCTGCTGGCGCCACCTGCCCGAGGTGACCGAGGACGGCGCCTTGTGCAATCGCTGCGACACGGTATTGACCGCGGCATGAGCAGAACCCGTTCCCCCTATCTGCGCTTCGGCCTGATTTTCGCCGCCGTCGCCTTCATCCTCGACCAGATCACCAAATGGGTCGTGACGGTGCCGCTGTCGCTGGAACCCAAGGGGCAGATTGAAATCACCAGCTTCTTCAACCTGACCTGGGCGGAAAATTGCGGGATTTCGCTGTCGATGTTCGCCAGTTGCACCGACACGACGCGCTGGACGCTCGTCGCGGTGACGGGGATCGTCGCCGCCGCAGTCGCCTTCTGGATGACGCGCGAGCAGGCGAAGGGCGATGTGATCGCGCTCGCGATGATCCTCGGCGGCGCGCTCGGCAATATCGTCGACCGCGTGCGTTTCGGCTATGTCGTCGACTTCGCCGACCTGCACATCGGCGATTTCCGTCCCTTCATGATCTTCAACGTCGCCGATGCGTGCATCACGCTCGGCGTGCTTTTGCTGGTTGCGCGCGCGCTGCTCTTGGGCGAAAAGGCCGCGAACACGGACGGTCAGCCGTCCGCCGATTAACGGGGCGCATTGGGAGTATAGTAAAGTGAACCGGACCACCGCCATCTTGGCCGCCTCGATCCTCGCCACGACGCTGTCGGCCTGTGGGTCGAACAGCCTGTTCAGCCGCGACCGCCCCGACGAAATGATGGTGTCGCGTCAGGCGCCGCTCGTCGTGCCGCCCGATTTCGCGCTGACCCCGCCGGCGCCTGGCACCGCGCGCCCCGGCGGCGAATCGACCGCCGAACAGACGCTCCGCGCCCTCTTCGGCGGCCCGTCGCAGCGTAGCGCAAGCGAAACGCAGATCATCGGCAGCGCCGACGGCGCACGTTCCGACCCGGGCATCCGCAGCCAGATCGGCAGCCCCGACACGCAGGTTGTCGACAAGGGCCTCGTCGTCCGTGACATCCTCGCCGCGCCCGAAGGCGACGGCCGCGACGCATCGGCGGCAATCCCGACCAGCTAGGCGGCGCTTCGGCTCAAAAGAGCCACGCCAGAAACGCCACCGCAATCAGGCTTTCGATCATCGCCCGCGAGGCATGACCGAAGGCCTTGAGCGCGCCCGCGCGCAAATGCTGGCGGAACCATAATATCTGCAAGGTTCCGAACCACAGCAGCGCGAACAGATAAAGCCCCGCGCCTGTCAGCACCGACCATGTATGCGCAAGGCGGATCAGCACCTCGGACAATCCGCTCATCAAAGCGAGCGGCGCCGCGACATAGCATTGCGCGTAAAAGGGCCCGCGCAGCGTCTCGCGGTCGAGCGGTTTGCGTTTCGCGCGCAGCAGCCGCGCCGCGAGCACCAGCGGAAACAGGCTAAAGGTCGCGGTGCGCAGCAGAATCAGGCTCGAATCGTCGCTGATAAGTGCGCTGAGGCCCACCTTGCTTCCGATTTCCTCCGCCTGCCCAACGAGCGACAGCTCGATTCCGTGCCCGATGATCAGGGTCAACAGCAGGAACAGCGGCGGCGCGAGCGTGTCGGTATATTGCTTGTCCTCGGCATCATGCTGCTCGAGATCCGAATAATCCATCATCTTCAGCGGCCGCACCAGCGTGCGCCACAAAGTGACCGGGTAAAAGATCAGCCACGACATCACCTCGTACAGCAACTCGTCGAGCGACTTTAAGAGGTTGAAGAAGTTCATGCCGACGCCTCTGCGCGGCGGCGTCCCTCGGCGAGCCACAGGGCAAAGCTGCGCACTGTCGTCGGGCGCCCTTCTTCCCACGCCGGCCATGCCCGCCAGTCGTAGCCCCGCTGCTGGCAAAAGCGTTCAAGCCAGTCCTGCGGCTCCTCGGGATCGATCGGAAGACTGTTCAGAAAATCGTCGTCGGGGTGCGGCGTCGCCGGCGACCAATAGTCGGCGAACTCCTCCCACAAATATCGCGCAATATCAGGATCGGAGACCTCCGTGACGGCCGACAGGAATTCAGCCTCGCTGAGATTGGGCCGCGACGCCGCGAGCTTCGCAGCCTGGCTTCGCCAACGGCGCGCCAATATCGCCCATAACAGCAGGAACAGTCCGACGCAGCCAGCGGCGAACCACCAGCCGCTCAAGCCCGCACGCCTGCTTCCTCGACGCCCGCGCTATTGTGTCGCAGCGCTTTCAGCACGGTATCGACGATCTGTGGCGCGTTGAGCCCTGCCTCGTCATATTGCAGCTCGGGTTTGTCCTGATCCTGAAAAACGTCGGGCAAGCGCATCGTCCGCAGCTTCAGCCCCGCGTCGATCAACCCCTCGTCGCTCGCCAGCGTCAGCACATGCGCGCCGAGCCCGCCGACGCTATTCTCCTCGATCGTCACGCAGACTTCATGGCCGCTAAGCGTCTTGCGGATCAGTTCCTCGTCGAGCGGCTTGGCGAACCGCAGGTCGATCACGCTCGTCGACAGCCCGCGCGCTTCCAGCGTATCGGCCGCTTTCAGCGCCTCCGCCAAACGCGTGCCGAGCGACAGGATCGCGACGGTCTTGCCCGAACGCACGACGCGCCCCTTGCCGATCTCGAGCTTCTGCGGAACCGTCGGCAATGCCACCCCGGTGCCGTTGCCGCGCGGATAACGAAAGGCGATCGGCCCATCGTCATATTCGGCGGCGGTATAGGTCATATGGACCAGTTCGGCCTCGTCAGCCGCCGCCATCACGACGAAATTGGGGAGCGTCGCCAGATAGGTGACGTCGAACGACCCCGCGTGCGTCGATCCATCAGCGCCGACGAGCCCCGCGCGGTCGATCGCAAAGCGCACCGGCAAATTCTGGATCGCGACATCATGCACGACCTGATCATAGGCGCGCTGGAGGAAGGTCGAATAAATCGCCGCGAACGGACGCATCCCCTGCGCGGCAAGCCCCGCCGCAAACGTCACCGCATGCTGCTCGGCAATCCCGACGTCGAACGTCCGGTCGGGATGCGCCTTGGCGAATTTGTCGACGCCCGTCCCCGACGGCATGGCCGCCGTGATCGCGACGATGCGCTTGTCGGTCTCGGCGAGTTTCGCCAGCGTCTCGCCAAAGACATTCTGATACGCTGGCGGTCCCGGCGGCGCCTTCGCCTGTTCGCCGGTGATCACATCGAATTTCTGCACGCCATGATATTTGTCGGCGGCGGCTTCGGCGGGGGCATAGCCCTTGCCCTTCACCGTCACCGCATGGATCAGCACCGGGCCATGGTCGCTGTCGCGCACATTCTCCAGCACCGGGATCAGATGCTCCAGATTATGCCCGTCGATCGGCCCGACATAATAAAAGCCCAGCTCTTCAAAGAGCGTCCCGCCCATCGCCATGCCGCGCGCATATTCGTCGGTCTTCTTCGCCGCCTTGTGCAGCGGTTCGGGCAGCTTGCGCGCAAAGCGCCGCGCAATCTCGCGCAGCTCGATGAACGGCCGCGACGACACGAGTTTCGCCAGATAGGCCGAGAGCCCGCCGACGGGCGGCGCGATCGACATGTCATTGTCATTGAGGATCACGATCAGCCGGTTGCCCGCCGCGGCGGCATTGTTCATCGCCTCATAGGCCATGCCCGCCGACATCGACCCGTCGCCGATCACCGCGATCGCGCGCCCGGGCTCGTCCTTCAGCTTGTTCGCGATCGCAAAGCCCAGCGCCGCGCTGATCGAGGTCGACGAATGCGCCGCACCGAACGGGTCATACTCGCTCTCGCTGCGCTTGGTGAAACCGCTGAGGCCGCCGCCGGTGCGAAGGGTGCGAATCCGGTCGCGGCGCCCCGTAATGATCTTGTGCGGATAGCATTGATGCCCGACGTCCCACACGATCTTGTCGCGCGGCGTGTCGAACACATAATGGAGCGCGGTCGTCAGCTCGACGACGCCAAGTCCCGAGCCGAGATGACCCCCGGTGGTGCCCACGGCCGAGATCATCTCGGCGCGCAGCTCGTCAGCGAACTGGCGGAGGTCTTCGGGCTTCAGCTTGCGGAGGTCAGCGGGGACATCCACCGTGTCGAGCAGCGGCGTATGCGGACGATCAGTCATCGCGCCGTCATACTGCCAAGCGGATGGGGTGTCGAACGAAAAGGGATCAGTCGCCAGCGCCCCCTTCGCTCACTTCCTCGCTCTCTTTCTCGCGGCCCTTTGCCGCATCGACCTGCGCATAAAGCCCGCGCACCATCAGGTCGGTGAACACCAGCATCACCCCGACCATGCCGAGGAACAATGCGACCGCGACGGCGGGGAGCGGTCCGACGCTGTCGACGCCCTCCTTCTTCATCGCGGCCGCAAGCACCGCCGCGGCGGCCATGAAGGCATAGCCGATCAAGCGGGGAATGCGGCTCATGACGCTGCGCCCGCTCGGGAACCAATGGCGATGTGGGGGAATATGAAAGCGATGAAGGCGCGCTGGTGCATGAAAGTCACATGCGGCCAAATGCATCCTTCGGCAAGACGAAGCCGTTGCAACGGCAGAATGTTTACTTACACCCCCGTAAAGAGGGGCAAGACCATAGGATGTTTAAGCGGATGACCATGCCCGATTTGACCCAGCTCTTCCGCATCACCCGCCCAGCGCACCTCCTCCCGCTCCTCGCCGCCTTCGCTTTCGCCGCGCCCGCCGCTGCTGAAGACGCACCATTGCCCTACGAAATCACCGTCACCACCCCCGACACCGGCCTCGCGACCGGGATCGACGACGAACCCGCGCGCTTCCTCCAGAACACCGATATCGACGAGAATATCCTGCTTCCCGGCGCGCGCACCGACGATGACGAGGGCGAGCGCAAATGGTCGCGCGATTATTTCGCGGTTGCCGCGGGCGTGCTCAACACGCCCGACTATAATGGCTCGGACGACCGCCGCTTCCTGCCCGCCTTTTACCTGCGCGGGCGGATCAGCGGCTTTTCCTTTTCGACGCGCGGCACCAATCTCCAGGTCGACCTGATCCGCCACCGCCGGGGGCAAAAGGTTGACTGGAAATTCGGCCCGATCGTCAGCCTGCGCGGCGATCGCACCGGCAGCGTCAAGGATCCGCAGGTCGACCTGCTCCCCGACCGCAAGATGGCGATCGAGGCCGGCTTCTTCACGGGCGTCACCAAGACCGGCGTGGTCACCAGCGCCTACGACCAGATCGGCTTTCGCCTGGTTGCCACCAAGGATGTTTCGGGCCGCCACGGCAGTTGGGCCGCGTCGCCGACGATCGACTACGGCACTCCGCTTTCGAAACGCGCCTATATCGGTGTGTCGGCGTCGGTGAATTTCTACGGCAAGGGGTTCGGCCGCTATTATTACGACATCGACCCCGTCGGCAGCGCCGCGAGCGGTCTTCCGGTCTATTCGCGCGCGGGGACCAAGGCGACCGCGGGCAAATATACGCTCGGTATGGCGGGCGCCTATGCGCTCTCGGGCGACCTTCGCAAAGGCTTCGTCTTGATCGGCGGCGCCCAATATGGCCGCCTCATCTCACGCTTCGCCGACTCGCCGATCGTGAAGGACGCGGGCAGCGTCGACCAATGGCTTTTCGGCGGCGGGCTGGCGTACCAGTTCTGACGGTTTTCGACCGGTTGCGGACCTCCCCACCCTCGTCACCCCGGACTTGATCCGGGGTCCCGCTTGAGGCCGAAGTCAGTGAGCGCGTCAAAAAGCGGGATCCCGGATCAAGCCCGGGATGACGAAGTGGGGTGACGCAACGTCCGCTCCCCACCCCCAACCCGCCACTCCGCAACCCGGCTTCGGATGCGCCTCGGCACCCGATCACATATGCGCGGTGACCGCAGGCGGGTTCCACCAATTATTGCCCGCTCCATCCATATGTGTCACCGGCAACGCTGCCATCTCGGCAGGGGTCAGATCGTCGAGGCATGCGATCGACACCGAATAATAAGCGCCGCCGATCTCCTCGACATAGCCATGGCCGAACGACGACACGCCGCACGTCTTGCAGAAGACATGATGCGCGCTCCCCGATCCGAACACATATTCCTCCAGCGCCGCGGGATCGGTCAGCAGGCGAAAGGCGTCGGGCTTGATCTGCGCGCTCCAGTTCCGCTTCTTGGTGCAGATCGAGCAATTGCATTTGCCCGTTCCTGCCTCGAGGTCGATATCGGCCTCGAACTTGACGGCGCCGCAGTGGCACGAACCATGGTGGGTCTTCAGCATCCTAAAATCCTCCGGTCTGACGGGCGCCGCAGGCCGGCGCCTCTCACCCGAGGAGGATTAGCCCACCCCCCTGACAGATCATGTCAGGAGGCGGCGTCATATCCGTTCCGTCGCCACCAATCGGCCATCAGCACCGCCCGCCGTCGCCCGAAACCCTCGTCGCCGATCCGCGCCGCGCCGATCCGGTCGATGCGGAAACTGCGAAAGTCCTGTCGCAGCAGGCACCAGGCGGCGATGACCTGCTTATCCTCGAAATAGGCGAGCGCCGCGGGCCAGATCGCACGCTCGCTCGCCATGCCCTTCTCGTCGGCATAATCGATGTGCAGCGTCTTTTCCGCCCGCATCGCCGCGCGCACGGTTGCGAGCAGCGGCGCATTGCTCTCGCGCCAGCGGCTGTTCACCGGCCACAGCCCCGACTCGTCGATCCGCTGCTTGAGTTCGTCGGGACTCGCTGCCGCGATCTTCGCAAGCGCCAGCCCTGCCGCGCGCGACAGCGATCCGTCCTGCCGCCCCTCGACCCAGCGCGCGCCGAGCACCAGCGCCTCCAGTTCATCGGCAGTGAACATCAGCGGCGGCAGGAAAAAGCCGGGGCGCAGCATATAGCCGACCCCCGCCTCGCCCTCGATCGGCGCGCCCAGCGCGATCAGCGCCTGGATATCGCGATACAGCGTGCGCACCGACACGCCCTGCTCCTTCGCCAGCGCCTCGGCGGTCACCGGCCGCCGCCGCCGGCGCAAGCCGTCGATGATCGCAAAGAGCCGCCCCGTCTTGTCCGCCATGATGCTCCGCTTCGCTCAGTGCCGTCGATAGGTCCAGCGACGCGCCTTCGCCCCGTCGATCGCCGAAATCGTCGCGGTCAGCGTGTCGCCGGTGCGGGCATAGGCGATGCGCTGCGGATAATCATGCGCGGCATTCTCAAAGGTCGCGCTCGCCCCCTCCAGCCGGACCAGCCGGAACGCCACCGGTGCCCCGCCCTGCGGCATCGCGATATAGGCGAGCGCGCCATCCGCGCCGCGCGCGATGCGGATGAACTCAAACTCGCGCAGCATGTCGCCGCGCCCCGACCGGCTGTACCCGATCATCATCCCGCCGCGCGGCGGTGCCCAGCTTTCCTCGGTCCAGCGCCCGTCCGCATCGCTCACCCAGTCGCCCGCGAGCCAGCCGAGATCCTCGACGCGCGCCGTGGGGCTCGCCGCGACGAGCAACAGCGCCAAAGCCGCCGCGATCATCCGCATGAATTTCTCCCTCTCCGCCCTTTACCATCGTCCCATCGCCATCATCAATGGACAGCGCCGCCACCGCCCCCTATAACCCGCACCATCCCCGGGGAGCCGCGTCTGTGATGGCCGGTTGAGAGCGGAATATACCGCGACCCGTTGAACCTGATCCGGTTAATACCGGCGGAGGGAGGGTCGGTATTCCATACGCGGAATCCCCGTCTTCGCTCCGATAACAACGGAGCGACTGCACATGGCCGACATCGATTCCCGCCTCGACAAGGGCGCCGCAACCCCCATCGGCGTCACCACCGGGCCCATTCGCGGCAGCCGCAAGATCCACGTCGCGACGCAGACCGGCAGCGGCATCCGCGTCGCGATGCGCGAGATCGACCTCGACCCGCATTCGGGCGAGCCCCCCGTCCGCGTCTATGACACCAGCGGCCCCTACACCGACGCCAACGCCACCATCGACATCAACGCCGGCCTCCCCGAAATTCGCGCGGAGTGGATCCGCGGCCGCGGCGACGTCGAGGAAGTCACCCAGCGCGAGGTCAAGCCCGAGGACAACGGCCAGCTCGGCCCCGACCGCAGCGGCGGCGTCCCCGCTTTCCCGAACGTCCGCCGCAAAGTGCTCCGCGCGAAAGCGGGCCAGAACGTCAGCCAGATGCACTACGCCCGCCGCGGCATCATCACCCCCGAGATGGAATATGTCGCCGAGCGCGAGAATCTCGGCCGCGCGCGCCTCGCCGAATATAAGCGCGACGGCGAAAGCTGGGGCGCGAGCATCCCCGACTATGTCACGCCCGAATTCGTCCGCGATGAAGTCGCCCGCGGCCGCGCGATCATCCCCAGCAACATCAACCACCCCGAGAGCGAGCCGATGGCGATCGGCCGCAATTTCCTCGTCAAGATCAACGCCAATATCGGCAACAGCGCGGTCGCATCCGACGTCGCGGCCGAGGTCGACAAGATGGTCTGGTCGATCCGCTGGGGCGCCGACACCGTCATGGACCTGTCGACCGGCCGCAACATCCACGACACGCGCGAATGGATCATCCGCAACTCGCCCGTCCCGATCGGCACCGTCCCCATCTATCAGGCGCTCGAGAAAGTCGGCGGCGTCGCCGAGGATCTGACCTGGGAGATTTTCGCCGACACGCTGATCGAACAGGCCGAGCAGGGCGTAGACTATTTCACCATCCACGCCGGCGTCCGCCTGCCGTATGTCCCGCTCGCCGCAAAGCGCATGACCGGTATCGTGTCGCGCGGCGGCAGCATCATGGCGAAATGGTGCCTCGCGCATCACAAGGAAAGCTTCCTCTACGAACGCTTCGACGAGATTACCGAGATCATGAAGGCGTATGACGTCGCCTACAGCCTCGGCGACGGCCTCCGCCCCGGCAGCATCTATGACGCGAACGACGAGGCGCAGTTTGCCGAGCTCTACACGCTGGGCGAACTCACCAAGCGCGCCTGGGCACAGGATGTGCAGGTGATGATCGAGGGGCCGGGCCATGTCCCGATGCACAAGATCAAGGAGAATATGGAAAAGCAGCTCGAAACCTGCGGCGAGGCGCCCTTCTATACCTTGGGGCCGCTCACCACCGACATCGCGCCGGGCTATGACCATATCACCAGCGGCATCGGCGCCGCGCAGATCGGCTGGTACGGCACCGCGATGCTTTGCTACGTCACGCCCAAGGAGCATCTCGGCCTGCCCGACCGCGACGATGTGAAGGTCGGCGTCGTCACCTACAAGCTCGCCGCGCACGCCGCCGACCTCGCCAAGGGCCACCCCGCCGCGCAGGTCCGCGACGACGCGCTATCGAAAGCGCGCTTCGAATTCCGCTGGCGCGACCAGTTCAACCTGAGCCTCGACCCCGACACGGCGGAGCAGTACCACGACCAGACCCTCCCGGCCGAGGGCGCCAAGTCGGCGCATTTCTGCAGCATGTGCGGCCCCAAATTCTGCTCGATGAAGATCAGCCAGGAAGTCCGCGACTTCGCGAAGCTGCAAAATCAGGACAGCGCAGGCTTTATCGCCGCCGAAGAGGCCGAAAAGGGCATGGCGAAAATGAGCGAGGTTTATGAAGAAACCGGGCGCGAGCTGTATATGGGCGCGGGTGGGCGGGAGCATGACTAGACGACATGCAAGTCTTGTCTAGTATACCAAGGAAATTTCCCTAAGCTGAGAAAATGGAAGAAGCACATTTCAAGCGGGCGATCCTGCATCTAGCCGATCTCGGTGATACCGACATTCTGCCGCCTTTGTTTGAATTTCAATTTTTCAAGGAAGCCGCTGATCCGATAGTAAAAAAGCTATCGTCATTTTCAGCGGCTTCTTACAACCCCGTAGGCGCGTTTGAGGTCCTCAGTCCAAAAACGCAGACATCCTTCCGGATCGCGCATCAACTGCATTCTACGGACGCTCTTCTTTTTACCGCCGCCGCGATTGAGGTTGCTGAAGCGATCGATGAAGCTCGTCTTGGGCCGGAACAGGGGGCATTCTCTTATCGATTTGACAACGACCCTACTTCATCAAGCCTCTTCACTGACACGTGCTCGTATCACGACTGGCTAATTTCTATTGCCGAACTATGCGAGCCTGACGAAGCGTTTTCAAATGAACCGCTTGTACTAGAAACTGATATTTCCGACTTTTACGGAAGAATATATTTTCATCGCATTGAGCATGTGCTCGACGATATTGAGGCCGCCAGCCCTCCTCGTAAAATTATTGAAAATGTTATCAAAAATTCACGGGCGCGTCAGTCTTATGGCCTTCCCGTTGGCGGAGCGGCATCTCGGATTATCGCTGAAGGCGTCTTGATTGACGTCGACAATATGCTGCGGCGAGAAGGCTTTAAGTTCACGCGGTTTGTCGACGACTTCCGCATCATCGTTGAGAGCCCGGCGCAGGCTCACACCGCCCTTTGCCGATTAGCCGAGCACCTGATGCTAACCGAAGGCCTGTCTCTTAACGCCGCGAAGACCCGTATCTTGCCTGCGTCATCTGTAAAGGACGAAATTGACAATAGCTTTTCTGAGGTTTTCACTAACGAAGAGAGAAACGGGCTAGATCGATACCTAAAAGCGATTTACGATTCAGAAGACGTCGCCGAAACAATCGCTGACGAAATTGACGTACCCATCCTAATCGAAAAGATAAGCAAAGTTCTAAAGCTAGATAAGATTGAATACACTTCAATTAAACTTATATTGAAAGCATTAAGAGCAAACACCGTAGAAGATATTGAGTCTTTTATATCAAGGTTTTCCGAACTTCTCTATTTTGCCCCAAGAGATTTTTGCATGGTGCTTGGATCTCAGGCCCAGCAAAATCCCAATAATGCCGAACTGATTGCTGAAAAGCTGCTTTCCATTGTCGGCCATTCTCCGTTCAAAGATATGGCCTTGGTAAGAATTTGGGTCAATCACCTGTTCGTGTCGGGCGCCCTACCGATCACGGATGCCCGAATGACTCAACTGGAGTTCGGGAACACTCAGATCGAGCGCAGGCAGAATATTTTGCTGCGCGGGCGCTTGAAAGATCGAGCTTTTTTTCGTGAGGCGAAAACTCGATTTGGAGATTTGAGCGAGTGGGAGAAGCCGGCGATGATGCTTGGCGCATCTTGCCTAGCAGCGAGCGAGTACGAGACGTGGCTTGGTTTCTGCAAAGGAAAATCGACCAACATTATATTCGATGAATACATTTCATGGCTAAAGGCAAATAGATCAAATTTGCTAGAGAAGTTGGATCAAAGCTTTGTGGTAAAATCCCGCAGGCAGCGCATAGCAGAGCTCTTTGCCGACATTGACATTACAAGCCTCCTTGGAAGCCTTTCGGGAAAAAAATCGGCAGAATGATCGCCAAAAGAGAAGAAACATTGTATCGGTTCACCCTGTCGGCCAGTCATTTTGTCCACCGCAACTGGCGCTTCACTGATCTTCTTACCGCCGACCACATGATAGCCAATATATAGGGGGACATTCCGCCTCGCCCCCACACCATGCTACACTCCCACCCATGCGCGCCCGGAACCCCCTCTATGTCATGGCCAAGCCGCCGCCGGAGGTGCAGGCGGCGATCGCCGCGTTGCCGCGTAACGACCGCGGACGCGGCCCCGAGCTGCTCCATGTCACGCTCATCTCGCTCTACGACCTCCACTATGCGCCGCCCGAGTGGCTGCCCGCGACCATCGCCGCGCTGGACAGCTTCGCCGCGGCGCCCTTCGCGCTCCGCTTCGACCGGATCGAGAACCGCAAGGCGGTGACTTTGCGCACGCGCGATCCGCTGGCCGGGGCGCGGGCGTTCCAGAAGGTGCTGGTGAACCATCTGCTGCGCGAAAAGGCGCCGATCATGGACGGCACCACCCCCGAACCGCATATCACGATCAACTATCGCGGCGACCGGCTGGGCAGTGAGACGCTGGGCAAAAAGACGCCGCCGATCGGCTGGACGGTGGACGAGATCATCCTGATGGAAAGCATCGTCGGCAAGACGACCCATGTCGAACATGGCCGCTGGCCGCTGTGTGGGGATGCGGGCTAAATGATTGGGATCAGGAGCGCGGCGCGGATGCCACTATCCTGAATTCGTCATCCCGGACTCGATCCGGGATCCATCGCAGCGCTGAAGTCATGGCCCCCGGATCAAGTCCGGGGTGACGATAAATCGCGTCAGGTACGCCGGACCGCCCGATCCTATTTCGCGCCGCGCGGGCCAGAAACCCCTTTCCTATAATGTGCACATCTGCTCCACTCTGTCCGACGCTGCGGCAACGCCATTTTTTGGCGTCCGCTCCGTTTCCGCCGCCGCCCCTGTCCCGCCTGTCATCACGTCCGATACCGCATCGCCAATGGGCTGAACTTTCCTGAACTTTGGCTGGCAACCGACCCTCGAAGGCACCGCAATGTCCCACGCCTCGAACATCGTCCATTGCACCGGTCCCGGCGATCCGCACGCGCTCGACGGCATTTCGCGCCGCCACCGCAGCGGCGACCTCGACACGCTGTGCCCGGTCTGCGCCGGTTACGGCCAGTGGAACACCCAGATCGACCTGGTCAGCCACCGCTCGATCCGTCACGCCTGCCCCAAATGCGACGGGCGCGGGTGGATCGAGACCGGCGACGACATGGTCCCTTCGCACGACATCGAGCGGAGCGAAGCCGGGCATCCGGTCTGGACGATACGGCTCGACCCCTCCGACGACCGCGAATAGGCAAGCGCGAACCGCACGCGGCTCGACTTGGCGGCGCGGCGCCGATAGGCTGGCGGTCTCTGGCGATATTGGGAGAGCGGCGATGCGTGGACAGGCTTGGCTGACGATGGTTGCGGTGCTGGCGCTCGCCGGATGCGGCAAGGCGGAGGCGCCCGCACAGGCACCGGAGGGCGCACCCGAAAAATCGGTGCTCGCCGAAGGACCCAAGGCCAAGGTCGACACGATCGCCGCGGCCGACATACCCCCCGGCGTCCGCGATGCCGTGCTCGCCCGGGTACCCGGCATGAAAATCGCCGAGACCGAGCGCAAGGAGCGTGACGGCAAGATCTTCTACGATGTCGAGGGGACGCGCCCCGACGGCAGCCCGGTCGAGCTCGACCTGATCGAAGAGGCGGGGAAATATCGCGTCGTGGAGATGCAGCGCGACATCGCCTGGGCCGACGCGCCCGCCCCGGTGCGCGCCGCCGCGGGCGCCGCCGCCGATGCCTTCGCCCCCGCGCGCGTGATCGAAAGCACGCAGGAGGACGGGACGGTCGTCTATGAACTCTTCGCGCCGGGCAAGGCCGACGAACCCGCCGCCGAGGTGAACTGGAAGGGCGGCAAGGCGGTGCTGCGTAGCGAACGCAACGAATATTGATGACCGGCCCCGCCCCCACCGGACCCGACGCCGGCGCCACCTTCTACCACGGCACGCGCGCCGACCTTGCGGTCGGCGACCTGCTTGGCGTCGGCTGGGGCAGCAATTATCAGGCCGCGCCGATGTCGTGGATCTATTTCTCGGCCGCACTCGAGTCGGCGATCTGGGGCTGCGAGCTGGCGGCCGGAGAAGGGCGCGAGCGCATCTATGTCGTCGAACCCACCGGCGACTGGTTCGACGATCCCAACCTCACCGACAAGAAATTCCCCGGCAACCCGACGCGCAGCTATCGCAGCCGGTCGCCGCTTCGCATCGTCGGCGAAGTCGAAAGCTGGACCCCGCATGCGCCCGACGTGCTCGCGGCGATGAAGGCCAATCTGGCGCGGTTGCAGGCGGAGGGCGCGCCGATCATCGACTAGCGGCTTGCCAAAAGGGCGCTACAAATGTAGCGCATTGGTTCGTTCATCCTGCACATCCGGGAGCTCCGATGCTGACGACCCTGCTCACCCTCGCCGCCGCAGCCGCAACCCCCGCGCCCACCGACCTCGCGGCAATCGAGGCGACCTGCTTCGACTATGTCGACGGCCAGCTTGAGGGCGATCCCGAACGCGTCAAACGCGCGCTCCACCCCGACCTCGCCAAGCGCCGCGTGACGGGCGACACCCCCGACGAGCGGCTCGGCCTGCAACGCATGAGCCGCGAGGAACTTGTCGACCTCACCAAACGCGGCGCGCTCAAGACCCCGCGCGGCGAGTGGAACCGCTCGTGCCGGATCCTCGACGTCGCCGGCGACGCCGCCGCGGTGCGCGTCGAAACGCCGTGGTTCGTCGACTATTTCCACATGGGTAAGTTCGGCGAGCGCTGGATGATCGTCAACGCGATGTGGCACATGAAGCCGCGCACGGCCGCGCAGTGAAGGCCCTCTTCGCCCTCGCCGCGGGGCTGCTGCTGACCGCGCAGGCCCCGGCCGCTCCCGATCCGCGCAGGCCCGCCCCGACCTTCGACAGCGTCGCGCCCGACCTGCCCGCACTCTCCCGCCCCGCCGTGCTGATCATCAGCAAGACCAACGGCTATCGCCACGACAGCATTGCAGAGGCGGTGCCCGCGATCGAAGCGCTGGTAAAGGCGCGCGGCTGGAGCAGCTTTGCGACCGAGAATGCTGCGGTGTTCAACCCCGACCAGCTCGCCAAGTTCGACGTTATCGTCTTCGCCAACGCCAGCGGCGACATCTACACCCCCGACCAGCGCGCGGCGTTTCAGGCGTGGATCGCAAAGGGCGGCGGCTTCGTCGGCCTCCACAGCGCGGGCGACGGCAGCCATCCCGACTGGTTCGTGAAGATGCGCGGTAATGGCCGGTTCACTGGCCATCCGGGCGGCGTCGACCAATTCCAGACGGCGAAGCTGGTCGTCACCGACCGCAGCCATCCGGCTACGCGCCACCTGCCCGCGGTCTGGCCGTGGACCGACGAATATTATAGCTGGGACGCCGCGCCCGCCGCCGACGCGCATATCCTCGCCCGCCTCGACGAGACCAAAATGCGCCTCGAACCTGGGCTGCGGATGGGTGACCACGCGCTCATCTGGTGGCGCTGCGAAGGCCGCGCGCGCATCTTCTACTCGGCGCTCGGGCACCAGGCCGAGGCATGGGGCGATCCCGCACATCTCAAAATGGTCGACGGCGCGATCGGCTGGGCAGCGCGCAAGGAAGGCACGGGCTGCGACTGATTCACGATCTGCGCACTGGAATTTGTTCGCTATTTGTTCTAATAGAATGATCGTTCTCACCCCCGCCGATTCGCCATCAGGAGGAACCGATCATGCCGCGCAGGATTTTCGCACGACGCCCCCTCTATCTGATGGTCAAGCCGCCGGCCGAAATCGCAGCGCGCATCGACGCCCTGTCTCGAAACGACCGGCGCCGCGGGGTCGATCTGTTGCATATGACGCTCGCGGCGTTCGGCGATCTGGCCGAAGCCCCTGCCGGCTTTCTCGAACTTGTGATCCGCGGGCTTGACGACTTCGACGCCGGCGCTTTTGCCGTGCGGTTCGACCGGATCGAATGCCGCAAGGCGACGACGCTGCGCAGTTCGGCGCCGCTTTCCGCCGCATGGGAATTCCAGCGGCAGCTTGCCGAATATTTTCACCGGCATGGCTTCAAGGAATTCAACCTGCCGCCCGAGCTTCACGTCACGATCAACTATCGCGGCGATGATCTCGGCGCCGAAGCGATCGATCCGATCGAATGGACCGCGACGGAGATGCTCCTTGTCGAAAGCGTAACCAGCCAGGCACGCCATATCGTGCACGGCCGCTGGCCATTGCCCGGCGGCGAACGCGGATTCTGCCGGGCCGCCTAGCCGGTGACTTCCAGCGGGCCGCCGGCCGTGCGCGACGGGGCACGCTCCCTGCCACCACTGCTTCGCGCTACTTTTTCGCTTTCGCCGGCTTTTCGAGGTTCGCCTCGACCGCCGCGCGGATCAGCGCCTTGAACGCCGCCTCGTCTACCTCGTCGCCCTCGAACAGATCGATCGCGCGCCGCGCGTTGCCGTCGAGGCTCGAATTGAACAGCTGTTTCGGGTCGGCGAGCGCCGCGCCCTTGGCAAAGGTCAGCTTGACCTTGTCCTTATAGGTTTCACCCGTGCAGAGGATGCCCGCATGTTCCCACACCGGCACGCCAGCGGGGTTGGACGGCTTCTGCCATTTGACCGTCTCCTCAACCTCTGCGTCGGCGGCATGAATCAGCGCGCGCAGCTTCGCGAGTGTCGCCCCGCGCCAGTCGCCGAGCCCTGCAATCTTCGCGTCGATCAGATCCGCCGCCATGTCGTCCCCTTACATCTTCTCGCCGGGCAGCGCCGCGGCCTGTTTCACCCAGTCGGCGAACGCCGCCTCATCGACCTTGTCGTCTTCATGGATATGGAAATAGCGCGTGTCGCCGCTTTTCGACGCCACCGGCGGCACGGGGTTCAGCGCCCCGCCGCGAAAGAAGGCGACCTTGATATAGCGGTCGAAGCAATGAATGCTGAGGAACCATTGCGTCGGCTCGCTCGACTGTCCCGGGGGACCATAGAGCGGCGAGTTCCATTTGACGGCCTTCGCGACCCCCGGAACCGTCTTTTCGATCAGCGTGTCGAGCCGCTTCCAGACCGCTGACTTCCACCCCGGCATCGCCGCGATATAGGCCTGGACCGGCGCATCACCATAGCCTTTCGGGATTTGCGGATTGCCGCCCGACAGCAGCACGGGCTTGGGTTCGGCCACGCAGCCCTCAACGTTCGTCGCGATAAAAGGGGCGGTCGCCTGCGATGGTTACCCGCTCCATCCGCCGCACGGCGGGGAAATAGTCCGACGCCGCATAATGCTGGCCCGCGCGATTGTCCCAAAAGGCGATCGAACCCGCGCGCCAGCGAAAACGGCACTGGATTTCGGGCACCGCGGCCTGGGCGTAAAGATGCGCGAGCAGCCACTCGCTCTCCTTTGCCGACACGCCTTCGATATGGCTGGTGAAGGCGGTGTTGACGTACAGCGCCTGCTCACCGGTCTCGGGGTGCGTGCGCACGACGGGATGCAGCTGCGGCGGATATTGTTCGTGCAATTCCTCGATGCTCTTGCCCAGCCTCTTGGCAAAGACGCGCGCGATATCGTGCACCGCGCTCAGCGATCGGCACCAGTCCTGCATCGCGGGCGACAGCCCGCGGAACGCCGCCGCCATATCTGCGAACAGCGTGTCGCCGCCGACTTCGGGCACCTCGATCGCGCGCAGGATCGACCCCAGCGACGGCTCGGCACGCCAGGTAACGTCCGAATGCCATTCATTCTCGCGCCCGCGCGAATCGGGTCCATGCGCGATATGCAGCACTTCGGGATTGGGCTGACCCTTCGGCGTCGCGGGGTGGATTTCGAGCGGCCCGAAACGGCGCGCAAAGGCGATATGCTGCTCGGGCGTGATGAACTGGTCGCGAAAGAAGATCACCTTGTACGCAAGCAAGGCGGCGCGGACTTCAGCGATCGTGGCGTCATCCTGCGCTTGCGCCAGATCGATTCCGGAAATTTCGGCGCCGATCGACGGCGTCAGCGGCGCGACCGTCAGACGTTCGAAAACCCGCTGCGATGCGGTCGATTCGACCGATGCGACAAAGGCCATGGCTTTCCGCTCCTGCTGTTATTTTGGAAGCATGAGAAAGCCATGGCGGCGGCGAGTCAAGCCGCGGTGCGACTAGCCGATTATCTCAGCGGTCGCCGCCCGCTCGATCGCCGCGCGCCAGTGACGCCGCACCGGCAGCAGGAAAATCTCGGACAGCGTGCGCTCGATCTCGTCGGCGGTCAGATAGCGCCGGTCGGTCCGCCCGTCAGCCAGCCGCACCGTCAGCCGGTTGTCGCGCAGGCCATAGCGCGCGTCGGCGGTCGTACGCGCGGCAATGAGCTGATGCCGGAAATGCGAGCCCGGATGCGCCGATGTGTACCAGTTGCCAAGCTCATAATCGATCGCGGGCGGCGATATGTTTTCGATACGGTAGAGCGTCCGCCATTCGCCCTCGATCGAAGCTGCCACCTGCCATTCGCTCCCCTGCCGTATAATATGATAGCGTTCGTGGCGCGTCGGCTGCGGTTCCTCGCTGTCCATCGCAAGTGGCTGCGGCGGCACCGCCGAGCCGAAGCCGACGTCAGCAAGCCAAGGCCGGCCGTCGAGCTTCACCCGCACGACCATATGCGTGCGCGGCGTCGGCGGCGCATCGTCGGGAAGCAGCCAGCGCACACGACCGAGCAACCCCTCTGCGTCGAAGCCGATCGCCTGCAACACACGCAGGAACAGGCCATTCTGCTCGAAACAATAGCCGCCGCGCCGCTGCCCGATCAGCTTGGCGTCGATGGCGTCGGCGCCGATGTCGATCCCGGCGCCGGTCAGCGCGTCGATCGCCTCGAACGGGATCGCCGCGATATGCGCCGCCTGTAACGCGGTCAGCACGTCGAGCGTCGGCGCGACCGGTCCTCTATAGCCGATACGCGCCAGATAGCGCGTCAGGAAGGACGCGGCAGGCGCGTCGACGTTGGTATCGTCGAGGTCGGCAGGGGAGGCAGCGGGATAGTGCAGCATGGACAGGGCTCCGTTCGCGAATCAATTGCCCTCGCCTTATGAAATCTCAAGCCCGGTTGAGGTCAAGCGCCGATCGGCGAAGCGTCCGCGTCCCGCAAAGCGCCATCATCTTGGTAACTTAGCCATTGCGGAGGACCACCGGCTGCGGCAGACCGCCAAGATAACATAAGGTCGCAGACCATATAATGATCCAGGAGCCCCCATGCACATCACCCCTCGTTCCCGCCTCGCCGCCGCGCTTGCGCCGGCCGCCCTGCTTTTTGTCGCCGGCACCGCCAACGCCGCGACCTGCGAAGAAGCCTTTGTCAAAAAGGGCAATCCGATCACCGGGCTGCGCTTTACCGGCGCGGTGACCGTCGCCGACCTGCCGCCCGCGGTCGCGATCGGCCAGATGCGCGGTATCGTCGCCGCAAAGGGCTATGACATCATGGCCGACGAGGCCGAATATGGCTCGATGCTGATCGAACAGCCGATGACCGGCACCGTGCGCGCCTTTCCGATCCAGATCACCGCGACGCAAACCGGCGGGATCGGGACGGTGGTGATGGAGGCCAAGCTGCGCGCTGGCCAGTCGGTCGGCGGCGATGCCGCCAAGGCCGAGATGTGCGGCATCCTCAACCAGATCAAGGGCGGCAAGGCGGGCGCCGCCGCAGCGAAGAAGGGCGCGACCGCGACCACCGTGGCCGCTGCACCGGTGAAGATGAACTCGCTCAGCTTCTCGCAGCAGGTGTCGAAAGATACCGAGCGCAACGCCGCGGGTATCCTCACCCGCTACAAGGGGAAACAGTTCACGATCGACGGCCTCGTCGATTATGTGACGAAGGACGGCAAGGATTTCCGCGTCGGTTACAAAATCCCCCAGCCGTATGAACAAGCGATCCGCCTGCCGAACCAGGCACCGTTCAAGACCGACATCGTATGTTATATGGCGCCGGGCCAAGCGGCCTATTCGCTCCAGCTCAAGCCGAACAAGAGCATCAAACTGACCGGCACTGTCGAAGATTTCGACGAATATAAGCATGTGATCTGGTTGAAGGACTGCCGTCCCGCCCAATGAGGGGAGGCACAGCGATCGGAGGAGGCGCCATGCGAGGAACGATAGCGATTGCGCTGGTTTTCGGCATGGCGGCTCCCGCGATCGCTGCCGACCCGCCTTCAGGTGACGTGGCGAGCCTCCGCGCCTTTGCCGACGCGTTCGACATGGCGCAGATCGTGGAGGATCGTGGAGCGCTGGATCGCATGGTCGCTGACGATCTCGTCTTCATCGACGGCAGCGGCAAGCGCTATGACAAGGCCTTTTTCATCGACGGCTGGACCGGGACCGACGACGATTACGACCCGGTGACGTTGACCGACCGCGTCATCCAGCCGCTCGGCAAGGACGCCGGCATTGCGAGCGCCGAGACGGTCTTGTCGGGACGTTCGGCCGGCAAGCCCTTCCGCGTCCGCATCCGCTTCACCGACATCTTTCGCCGTCACGGCGATAGCTGGCAGGCCTCCTATATCCACGTCACCCGCATGGCGCTGGAAGACAAATAGCCGAAGGATTCGACTCTCGCCCGGAACGAGAACATAATAGGAACATTGATCCGATTCGGAGGATGGATGATGAACGCGATGTTCCGTTATTTTCTGGGGTTTCAGGTTGCCGCGGACCGCGCCGGCTGGCTCGCGCGCCAGTTGCCGCCTGTTTCGGGCGACCTGTTCGCGGGCTTGAAGCCGCAGAACTATCATCTCACGCTGTGCACGATCGACGAGACGTCGGCCCAGCACCCCTTTCTGCGTCAGCGGGTCGCCAATGCGTTCGAAGCGGGCCTGCCCGCTGCCAGCCCCATTCCCTTCGGCCGTATCGTCAGCAAGGACGCAGGGGCCGAACTCGTCACGGCCGGCAGCATTGCCGGAATTCGTCAGCTATACGAAACGCTCGTCGCCTTGCTCGCACCGCATGGGATCGAGCCATTGTATCGCCAATCGGGGCTCCGCCCGCACATCACGCTCGGCTATGGCCGACATCCGTTCGATCCGGTTCCGCTCGCGTGGAACTGGACGCCCCGCGACCTCGTCCTCATCGAAAGCCACGTCGGCCACAGCCGGCACCGCGTCCTGCAACGCTGGCAACTGCCCGCGCCCGCACAGGGCGCCTTTGCCTTCATGGAAGACGAACTGCCCCCAGCGCTACGTTACGCCGCCTAGCCTTCAAGGCTGTGCTCAAGCGTGATCTCGCAATCGAGCAGTTTCGACACCGGGCAATTCTTCTCGGCTTCCTCGGCGATCTTGGCGAATTCATCAGCGCTGATCCCCGGCACCTTGCCGGTCAGCGTCAGCGCCGATTTGGTGATCGTGAAACCGCCGTCCTGCTGCTCCAGCGTCACCGCCGCACTCGTCTCGAGCGTATCGCCATTATAGCCCGCGCGCGCGAGCCCGAACGACAGCGCCATCGTGAAGCAGGCCGCATGCGCCGCGGCGATCAGTTCCTCGGGGTTCGTCCCCGGCTGCCCCTCGAAGCGCGTCCCGAAACCATAGGGCTGCTTGTCGAGCACTCCCGATTTGGTCGTAATCGATCCCTTGCCTTCCTTGCCGAAACCTTCGTAGCGGGCGGATGCGCGATTGACGGTCATGCTCTTATCTCCTCTGTGGGGTGAGTCTCGTATCTGTTTCTACATCAAGGGGCCGACAAGGGCATACCGACAAAGGTATGGCCGCACCCATCCTTCGGTCAGACAAGGGCGCGCCGCATGCCAACCCGCTTCCACGCCTTTTCATGGAAGAAGAATGCGACAGCATTGATACATGGTTCAATGATCGCGATCCCGCCCGCCAGCGCGACCGACCCCGTCATCACATAGGCGACGCTGAACCCGATGGTCAGGTGGATCGAGAGGTAAGTAAAGGTCTTGATCAGATCGAGGGGCATGGCGCATCTCCAACGGAACGAGGCACCAACTTAAGAATGATTCGCAAAAAGCGCTAGATGCGGCTTTAGGTCAGTCTGATCGATTTTGTCGCTCGACGCCTGCACGGTCGAGCTCTGAGTTCAGCCGTCCGGTCAGCCACAGTCCCCACATCCTGAAATCGGCGGCGAGGCTCCACAGCGGATAGGTGAAGGTCGCCGGCCGGTTCTTCTCGACCCCGAAATGCGCGACCCACGCAAAGAAATAGCCCGCGAGCGGCAAGGCGATCAGCCACCCCCAGCGGCCCGCCACGACCGCAGCAATCGCGATCAGCACGACAAGGCTCGTCCCCACATAATGCAGCGCGCGCGTCGACGCCTTGCTGTGCTCGCGCAGATAGAAAGGCCAGAATTCGGCAAAGGTCGTATATTGGCGCGCCATCGCCCGATGCTGCCTCCAGCCAGGGCAGAGGTCAACTACAGGCTACGCGCCGCCTCGTCGATCAGCGCCGCGACCTCGACAGGCCGCGAGGCGAGCGAGGCATGCCCGGCCTCGAGCGTGATGATCTTGCGCGCGCCGAGCCGGCCCGACATCGCCGTCTGGTTAGCCGGGTCGATCATCCTGTCCTCGCTCGAAATCTGATACCAGCTTGGCTTCGCGCGCCACGCCGGATCGCTCACCGCCTCGCCGAAGGTCGAAGCAAGCGGCGCCTTTTGCGTCACCGCCTTCACCAGCGCCTCGTCGGCGCTCACATCCTGACAGAAGCTTTCGTGGAACTTCTCGGGTTTGATCCAGAGATAGCCGTCGGCGTCGGGTGCAAGGCTCGCGGCGCCCGCGGGCGGGTGCTGCTGCGTCAGCGCGCCCGGGCTCTCGCCCGCATCGGGGGCAAAGGCGGCGATATAGACTAGCCCCGCGACATTCGGCGCGCTCCCCGCTTCGGTGATTACCGCGCCGCCATAGCTATGCCCGACGAGCAGCACCGGCCCATCGACCTGCGCAGCGATCTGCCGCGTTCGCGCCGCGTCGCCCGCAAGCGAAGTCAGCGGCAGCTCGACCGCGCGCATGCCCCTGTGCCCCAGTCTGTCGAGCTCGACGATCGCCTTTGCCCAGTGCGCCGCACCGCCCCAGAAACCGTGAACGAGGATGATCGTAGGAAGCGCCGCCATGGTCCCGACTCCTGTAGAATTTCGCGAGACCCGAAGCTAACATGCCCGGCAATCACCTGACAGCGAAGAAAGCTGGCGGGATTTCGGGGGAGGAATTTTCATGAAAAAATCGACGCGTGCGCTACTCGGGCTGGTCCTGCTCGATCTTATCGTCGTCGCCGGCGCCTGGTGGATGATCGACCGGACGCAAAGCGGCGCGTGGAACTCGAACGATCCGGCGGGCTCTATCACGATGGTGACGACAACCGCCGGCATGCTGGTCGGCGTAATCTCGGTCGTGCTGCTGCTCGCCTTCGTCACGCACCGCCGCGCCGGGAACTGATCGGCGGGCCTTTCGGGCCGCCCGCACGCTCACTCCTTGCTGTTGACGATCACGTCCCAATGCTCCTCGACCAGCGCGAAGCGCTTGGCCTCTTCGGCCTTGAACTTAGCGAGGTCGGGGAACAGGCGCGCACCGACAGCTTCTGCTGCGGCATCATATCCGGTGCCATCGCCGACCGCGTCCTCGGCGCCGCGATAGGTGATCGTCACGCGCAGGTCCCATCGCGTTCCGCCCGCCATATGGGTGAAAGGGGTGGTCGTCTCGATCCGGGTGATAAAACCCAGCCGCTTCATCTCGTCGAGGATCGGCTGGTGGTTCTTTGCATAGAGCGCGCGGAACTCATCCATGCCGCCCCAGCGGATGCGATAATAATATTCGATCGTCACAGGGGTCGCCCTTGGGACAGCCGACGCCGCGGCGGTGGCGGACGGCGGCGCTTCGGGCGCGCTTGCGATCAACAGCAAAGGCAGAATGGAAAGCATCGTCGGCCACACCCTTCGCGTCGAAGTCTATGCGCGATGCACCGGGGGTTCAAGGTGCCGGAATCAAGACAGCCCTCCCGCCTGGGTCGCAGGGGCGGGAGGGCTGTGTTCCGGACCGGCGTGGTGGGCCGGGCCGGAGACGAAAATCTGTCGATCAGCGTGCCGCGGCTTCGCGGACCTTCTGCACCGCGGGGAGCAACAGGCCGATCAGGATCTGCACCGGGTTGGATGTCACCGTCATGCTGCCCTGTGCGGGCTGCGCCGACTGCGCCATTGCCGGGGTCGCCGACAGCGCGATGGAGAGCGCAAGCACAGGGGCGAAAAACATCTTCTTGGTCATCGTCTCTTCCTTTTCTCATCCGTCGATCTGAATTTGGTTCGGGTCGGTCCCGATGCCCCGCTTATGCCGCGCAGCCGGACGGGCGGCCGTGATCGCCATCACTCGGCCGGAGAAATTTCATATACCGCTGAAAAGAAACGAGAGAATCTACGCTTGGCGCTTAACCCGGACCAATGCGCTATCGAGCGCCTGCAGAAATTGCGAACGGTCGGCCTTCGAAAAGGGCGGCGGACCACCCATCCCCTCACCCATTCCCGAACGCAGGTCGGCCATGATCGCGCGCGTCGCGATCGCGGGGCCGATCGACGCGAGGGTGAAGGGCTTTCCGTTCGGACCGAGCACGGTTGCCCCTGCCTTCAGCGCGCGGTCGGCAAGCAGTATGTCGGCAGTGACGACGATGCTGTGCGCATCGGCGGCTTCCGCTATCCAGTCGTCGGCTGCATCGAAGCCATCGGACACGACAACGCGCTCGATCAGCGGGTGCTCGGGAACACGCAGCCGGCTGTTGCTCACGACCTTCACCGCCACCTCATGCCGCCAGGCGACGCGGTAGATTTCATCCTTCACCGGGCAGGCGTCGGCATCGACAAGAATCTGGATGGCGTTGGTCATGGGAAAAGATTCAGCCGACCTCAACGCCCTTCCAGAAGGCGATGCGATCCTTGATCGCGGCCGCCGCTTCCTTCGGATCGGGATAATACCAGGCGGCGTCCCGGTTCACCTGCCCGCCCACAGTGACATGATGATAATGCGCCAGCCCCTTCCAGGGACAAACGCTCGTCGTCGCGCTGTCGGACAATAGTGCGGCATCGACCGCATCCAACGGGAAATAATGATTGCCTTCAACGACAACCGTATCGTCGCTGTCGGCGATCACCGCACCGTTCCACCGTGCCTGCACCATCTCGACCCCGCTTCCGCCGCGCGCGGCTATTTCTTCATATTATCGAGCCCTGCGACGACGCCCACCTTGGTCGATGGATTGCTCGCATTGGGCTTCTTGGGCTTTTCCGCCTTGGGCTTGCGGGCTTCGCGGCTCGATTTCTTCTGGCTCTTGGCCATGGTCAATACCTTGAAATGTGGCGGACGCCTATGCCCGCCTCGGCCAGTCTACGCCCTTTGCCTGCCCGCGTCGCCTCTTATCCCGCCAGCCCGTCCCAGACCAGCTTCGCGCCGAGCGGGACCATCAGCAGATAGATGATGACATAGAAACGCGCGCCGTCGATCCGCTTCAACCAACGCACAGTGAGCAACGTCGAGACGATCGCGAGCGGCATCAGCAGCAGCGCGGCGACAAGAACCTCATGCGGGAAGGCGCCGAGCGCGATATAGGCGGGCACCTTCATCCAGTTGATCGCGGCAAACAGGATCGAACTCGTGCCCACGAAGACAAGGTGCGGCAGGCGGCGCGGCGTTACCCACATCTGGAACGGTGGGCCGCCCGCGTGCGCAATCTGGCTGGTGAAACCCGTCGCGACCCCGAACAGGCTGCCGACCCAGCCCGGGGAGGTCGATGCGGCAACGACGCGCCCACCGCGCTCGACCCACAGCCGATAGAGGCCGAACGCCAGCGTGATCGCGCCCAGAGCCGCCATCAGCTTCGCTTCGTCGACGCGTTCGGCATAGGCATAGCCCGCCGCGATACCCACGGCGGCGCCAGGCAGCATCCACGCGATAACCCAGCCGTCCCACGTCTTGCGGAACGACCAGACGCTGACGACGTCCTGCACGATCAATATCGGCAGCAGCAGCGCAGCGGCGATCGTCGGCGGCAGCACCAGCGCGACCAGCGGCGTCGCGAGCGCCCCGACGCCCGACAGTCCGCCCTTGGCCAGCCCGAGCAGGATCACCGCAATGGCAAGCACCAGCAGCGTCAGCGGATCGGAAAGCAGGCTCATGTTTTGGCGACGTCCGGAGTTTCGGGTAACCGCCAGTCGATCGCGCCGCGACCCTGCGCTTCGAGGAAGGCATTAGCCTGGCTGAACGGCCGCGACCCGAAAAAACCGTTGTACGCCGACAAAGGCGAGGGATGCGGCGCGCGCAGGATCAGGTGCGGGCTGCCCGCTCCCAGCCCCGCGACATTAGCCGCCTTCTTCTGCGCATGGCTGCCCCACAGGATGAAGACCTTGGGCGCCGGATCGGCCGCAACGGTGGCGACGACCGCGTCGGTGAACTTCTCCCACCCCTTGCCCTGATGCGATGCGGCCATCCCGCTCTCGACCGTCAGGCAATTGTTGAGCAGCAGCACGCCCTGCTGCGCCCAATGGTCAAGATAACCATGCGCTGCAGGCTCAATCCCCAGGTCGCTGCGCATTTCCTTATAGATGTTGACGAGGCTCGGCGGCGTCCGCACGCCGGGCTGGACCGAAAAGCAAAGGCCATGCGCCTGCCCCGGGCCGTGATAGGGATCCTGCCCAAGAATGACGACGCGCACATCCTGCGGCGGCGTTGCGTCGAGCGCTGCGAACCAGTCGCGCGGGCGCGGAAAGATTGCCTTCCCCTTCGCGCGCTCGTCAGCCAGGAATTGCTTCAGCGCCGCCATATAGGGCTGCTCGAACTCGCCGCCGATGCGTGCAAGCCAGTCGGGATGCAGTTTAACCTCAGACATGCCCGCGCTTCACCAGAGGAGCGCGGCCTTGTCCAGTACCGTTGCCCGCAAACGGCCGGCCTCGACGAATTGCGAACCTCTTCATCATCGCCACCCCGGACTTGATCCGGGATCCCGCTTGAAGTCGAAGCCAGTGAATGCATCAAAAAGCGGGATCCCGGGTCAAGCCCGGGATGACGGAAGCGGGCGATGGAACGTCCGCTCACCCCCCTAAGCTGCCTCGGGATCGCAAACCGGTGCGGCGGCCTAATAGGGACTTTTCGGCGCCGTTCCCGGCCGTGTGAACAGCTTGCCACGTTCGGCCCAAAAGACGAGAGCAAGGCCGACCACCGCGCTGATCAGAAAGGCATAAGCGAGCGGCAGCGTCGTGCCGTCATATTGCTGCCCGATCGCCGCGCCCACCGTCGCCGCAAGCAAGGTCTTGGCAAAGCTCTGATACGACGACGCAACGCCCGCCATATGCCCGAAATCCTCCATTGCGATGGATCCGAAGTTGCTGCCGATAAATCCGACGAGGCCGACGTTGACCATCATCAGCGCGGTGAACATCCACAGCGTCTCGACACCGCTCAGCGCCGCGACGATCTGCAGGATCGAGGTCGCCATGAAGGCGAAAACTGCCGACTGCGACACACGCCGCGCACCAAACCGTTCGACGATCGCCGCATTGGAGAAGTTGGCGATCGCGATGCCCACCGCGACGCACGCAAAGATCAGCGGGAACATCGCCTGCGCCCCGAACACCTCGGCGATGATCTGTTCGCTGCTGTTGAGATAGCCGTAGAGCGCGCCCTGCATCATCCCCGACGCGATCATATAGCCCGCGGCGCGGCGGTGCCGCGTCACTGTCGCCCAGCCCGCAATCATCGTGCGCAGGTCGAGCGGACGCACATCGGCGGGAGCGAGCGTTTCCGGCAGCCGGCGCAGCCAGAACAGCATGACGATCGACATCACCGCGAGCACGATGAAGATCGCGCGCCAGCCCGCGACTGCGGCGATCCCGGCGCCGATCGTCGGCGCGATGATCGGCACGATCATGAAGACAAGGAAGATCAGCGATAGGCGCTTTGCCATCGCATCGCCGGCAAAAAGGTCGCGGATCACCGCGACGACGATGACGCCGAGCGCTGCGCTGATCAGCCCGTGGATGAAGCGCAGCACGAGCAGCATCGCAAAGCTCGTCGCGAGGCCGCAGCCGATCGCGAGCGCGAGATAGGCGAAAAGCGCCGGAACGAGCACGCCCTTGCGCCCGAAGCGGTCCGACAGAGGGCCGTAAAGCAGCGAGCCAAAGCCGATGCCGAGCAAATAGATCGAGATGACATGCTGGCGATCGTTCGCGACAGTAACGCCCAGCGCTTCGCCGATCGCGGGAAGCGCAGGCAGCATCGAATCGATGGCGAGCGCATTGAGCGCCATGACCATCGCCATCATGACCACCATTTCACGGTCGCCCGGCAGGCTCCGTTGGGGGGATTGGGCCGGCTTGTGCATGGCAGCAGCCTATGCGCCCCCGCCGCCGCTTTGGATAGTCCCGAATAGCCCGCGAACCCAAAGGGCATTGCTATGCAAAGAAAAAGGGCCGCCCTTTAAGGACGGCCCTTCGCATTTCCTGGCTTGTGGTTCAGCCCTGGCGGGTGCCGGTCATCGCCATCGAACCAAAGGCGCCGGCCTTGATCGTGCCGGTCAGCGCGTCACCGTCGATCGTCGCTTCGCATTCGAGCGTCATCGGCATCGGCACCTTCATGTTCATGGTCCAGGTCAGCTTGTTGCCGTCGACCTTGCCATTTTCGACATCGAGCGAACCCATCGCGCCGGCATTCTGGCCGGTGAAGCCGTCGCCGCTGCTGTTGACGGTGAAAACCGACTTCTGGTCGCCCATCGGCGACTTGGTGACGCAATCATAGCTGCCATCGACTTGGGACATTGGGGCTCTCCTTACTGAAACTGATGTTAGTTATCGAGGGACACCGTTTCCACCGGCAAACCCAATCCGTCAAGCTGCGGTTTCACGACCGCGGCATCGCCCACGACGACATAGACAAGATCGTCGGTGCTCAGCGCTTTGCGCGCCGCCGCATCGATCGCGGGCGCAGTCATCGCCTCATAGGTTGCGGGCAACGTCTCGTAATAATTGTCGGGGCGAGCGAACTTCACGATCTGCCGCAGGCCGCCCAGTACGTCGCCCGACGTTTCGAAGCTGCCGGGCAGCTCGCGAACGTTGCCGTTGATCGTGCGTTCGAGCTCTTCCTTCGTCACGCCCTTGTCGCCGAGGAAGCTTTTCAGGTCGCTTTGCAATTCTTTGATCGAATCGCCGGTGCGATCGGCCTGCACCGGCGCTGCGGCGACCCAGGTCAACCGGTCCTGTTCGCCCGAAATGCGGCTGCGCACGCCATAGGACCAGCCTTTGGTTTCGCGCAAATTCGTGTTGAAGCGCGACAGGAAATTGCCGCCGAAAATATCGTTCGCCGATCGCAACACTTCGAGCTCGTCACCACCCTTGGCGGCAAGCACTTTGCCCGCAAGGATCACCGACTGCGGCGATTTCGGCCGGTCGAACAGCAGGATGCGCGGCTTCGGCGTCGGAATCGCAACCTCGAAATGCTTCACCGGCTTGGCCGTCGCGGGTGCCTGCCACTGGCCCAGCGTCGCATCGAGCTGCTTCTTCACTTCGGCCAGCGTCGTGTCGCCGACGACAAAGATACGCGCATTGTCAGGACGGATCCACGCCGAGTGGAAGGCCGCAAGCTGGTCCTGCGTCGCCGCCGCCACCGATTTCGCATTGCCCAGGCCCGACGGCGGGATGCCATAGGGATGGTCGGCGCCGTACAGCACCGGCGTCAATATGCGCGAGGCGATCGCACTCGGATTGTTGAGTTCGGCCTTGAGCCGGTTGAGCTGCTGCGCACGCACGCGCTCCAGTTCCTTGCCGTCGAATGCCGGGTTGCGGATATAGTCGGCAAGCAGGCTCAGCGAGGCGCCGAGATTGGGTTTCAACGCGAACAGGCTGAACACCGTTTCATCGGCATTGGCAGTCGCATCAATCTGTGCGCCCAGTCGCTCCTTCGCTTCGGCGAAGGCGATCGAATCGAGGCTCTTCGTGCCCTCGTCCATCAGGCTGAGCATCAGCGATTGGGTACCCAGCGCGCTATGCGGGTCAGCGGCATAGCCAGCGTCGAAGCTGACCGCGACATTGACCGTCGGCACCGTCGTGCGGCGCGCGAAGACGACTTCGACCCCGTTCTTGAGTTTCGCGCGTTCGATCGCCGGGAAGTCGAGAGCCTTGAGATCGGCGACAGCAGGCAGTTGCGAGCGATCGGCAAACGACGCGGCTCCGCTCGTATCGGGGCCGACATCGCCGAGCGCCTCGTTCCAATAGCGGTCGGGCTGGACGGGTGCGGTCACCTTGCCAGCCGTCACCGCGCCGCCGCGATTTTCGCCGCCCTCGGTGCGTTCGCCGGGCGTATAGGTCAGCGAGAACGCCGGGCGCGACATCCATTTCTGTGCGACCGCCTTCACCTGCTCGGGCGTTGCCTTTGCCATCCGGTCGAGCTCGACCTTGTAATAAGCGGGATTGTTGGAATAGAGCGCGCCCTCGGCCAGCGTCACTGCCTTGCCGCCGAAGCCGCCGACCGATTCCAGCCCGGCGATCGTCCCCGCTAGATAGCTGGCGGCGGTGCGCTGCAGTTCGTCGGCCGTCGGCCCGCTGGCAAGGAAGCTCGCGATTTCGTCATCGAGGCGTTTGCCGACGACCGCCGGATCGACGCCCGGTTTGACATCGGCCTGCACGATCAGGAATCCGGCGTCTTCGAACGGCTGGGCCCCCGCCGACACGCTGACCGCGATCGGATCCTTGCGCACCATCGCATTGTCGAGCCGCGACGACGACAGCCCGCCGAGCACGGTCGCTGCCATCTGCAGCGGCACCGCTTCGGCGTCGTTGAGACCGGGGATCGTCCACATGCGATAGATTCGCGTTGTGGGGACCAGATCCTTCACTTCTTTCGCCAGCGGCGCGGGCAGCGACGGGACCGACGTTGCCGGGGCCTTCACTTCGGGGCCGCGGGGGATGTCGCCGAACCATTCCTGGACCTTGGCCTTTGCTGTGGCGACATCGACGTCGCCCGCGAGCACCAGCACCGCGTTATTCGGGCCGTAATTGTCGCTGAACCACTTTTTCACATCATCGAGGCTCGCCGAATTCAGATCGCCCATCGAACCGATCGTGCTGTGGTGATAGGGATGGCCGGTCGGGAAGAGATTTTCGAAAATCTCGTAACGCAGCAGGCCATAGGGGTTATTGTCGCCCTGGCGCTTTTCGTTCTGGACGACCCCGCGCTGGTTATCGAGCTTTTCCTGCGTCACCGCGCCGAGCAGATGGCCCATGCGGTCGCTTTCGAGGAACAGCGCGCGGTCGAGCGCGCCCGTCGGCACCGTTTCGAAATAGTTGGTGCGGTCGACGTTCGTCGTCCCGTTGCTATCCGTCGCACCGACCTGTTGCAGCGGCTCGAAGAAATCGCCGGGCGCATTTTCCGAGCCGTTGAACATCAGATGTTCGAACAGATGCGCAAAACCCGTCTTGCCCTTCGGTTCATGCTTCGACCCGACGCGATACCACACCGATACCGCGACGACCGGCGCCTTGCGATCCTCGTGCACGATCACGCGCAGGCCGTTGTCGAGCGTAAAGGCCTGGTAGGGAATATCGACCGCCTTCACGAGATCAGCGATCGGTGCCGGGTTCGCGGCCTTCGCCTTGGCCAGCGCCGGCCCCGCGGCAACGAGCGAAGTGGAGACCGCCAGAGCGAGGGCAAAACGATGGAAACGGGGCATGAGAATCCTCTTGTACGGGCGCAGGCCTGATGCCCGCGTGCGACCGGGTGCCGGACGGCACTGTATCAATGGTTTAGGACAGCGGTTCGCGGCTTTCAAGGCCGATAGAATCGGGCCCCGCTCGCCTTCAGCGCCGCCGGATCGAACAGCACCGGCTTCAGCTTGTGCGCCACGAACAGCGGTGCCTGATCATTGTAATGCGGACTATCAGGGCGCGTCGTCGCCGACCCGAATGGCTGGATCGATTCCGACTGGACCTTGCCATCCTTGTCCCAGGTCACGAACATGATGAAGCTGTCGCCATGGCGCACCTTCAACCGCCCGTCGGGTTCGGCATCCCACAACGTCGACGCCCGCACCGTGTCGTTGCCGCCATCGAGCGGCAGGTCGACACGGTTCGCCCCCTCGCCGTGCCGCAGCCGCAATACGGTCCCGAGCTTGGGATCGAGCCCGTCGAAATGATCCTGCAGATGCGCGACGGCCTCTTTCAGCACTGTCCGCGGATCGGGTGCCGCACGGCGCTGGTAATGGCTGCCGTTGGCGGGGCGCAGCACCATCAGCGCCAGCGCATCGCCCTTCCCCCGGCCATCGAGATTCCAGTCCCATTCGCTGAGCAGTTTCTGCGCCTGCGCCAACGCAGGATCGCCCTTTGTATCGAGCGCAAGCAGCCGGGCCATCCACGCCTTTGCATAGCCCGTCTTTGAATAGGCGGTGTCATATTTGATCGTCTTCAGCCGCGCCGCGTCGATCTGCCCCGATGCCTCGAACAGTTCGATCAGCCGCGTCGCGCGATTGGTCATATCATCCTCGATGCCGAGCAGCGGTGAAAAAGCTGCGGCATCAAGTTCGTCGCCAGGGCCCGCCGCGACCCAAGGCGTGTTATTCGCGTTCATCACATAGCCCGAGCGCGGATTGACCAGCGCGGGCACACGGTCGAACGGCAGCGTCTTCGTCCACAAATCCGCCGACGTGTCGCCGGGCAGCACGCCGCGCCAGTTGAATCCGGCGGGCCGGTCGGGGAACATCGCATTATAGAAAAGCCCGATATTGCCCTTCGCATCGGCGTAGATGAAATTGGTCGCGGGCACACCCTGCCCGGCCATCGCCGCGCGCCATTCGGCGAAATTCTTCGCCTTGTTCAGGCGGTAATATTGGGTGACCATATTTGCCTGGTCGATCCCTGCATAGCGGATCGCAAAAGCGCCCTTTTCATTTTTTACCACCGGCCCGTGGACGGAGCGATATATGGTCCGCGGCACGGGCAGCACGAAGGGGCCGACCTTGACCTTCAACCAGATGCGCTTTTCCTCGAGCGGGCGCCACTGGCCGTCGAAGCGGTAATTCTTGCCGCTGTCGTCGAGAGCAAGCTTGTACACGTCGATCAAATCGGGCCGGTTCACGGTGTTGGTCCAACCGAGATATTTATTGTGCCCGAGGAAGGGATAGGGCGAGCCGGGGAAGTTCGCGCCCGCAAAATCCCAGCCCTCTTCCGAATGGACGACAAGTTCGTACCAGGCGACGCCGCCCGTCCACGGCTGGTGCGAGTTCGACACGAGCCGCGTTGCGCCGTCGGTCGAGCGCGCGGGCGCCACCGCCATGCCATTCGATCCATTGTCGGCCGGATCGCGGCCGACCGGGGTCAATTCACGCGGAACGAGCTTGCCCGTCGCGTCGAGCGCCGGGCCGCCCTCACGCGCCAGAGCCTTGTCCTCGACGAGCGAGCCAAGCACCGAATCGAGCCCGAAGAAGAAGGGCGAACGCAGCACGAAGCCCGCAACGACATCCTCGCCGGTCACCGGGAACAACCCCGACAGGCGCACCTCACCCGGATGCTTGTCGGCATAATGGTTGAGCCCTGCGGCATAAGCGGTGAACAATGCCCGCACATCGGCGGGAAGGCGGGGCCAGTCGCGCGCGGTGGTTGCCCGCACGCCCAGCAGCGCCTCCGCATAGTCGATCTTCGCGCCATCCTCGCCCAGCATCGCGCCGGCACGGCCGCGCGTCATCGCCAGCACTTCCTGCAAGGTCGAGAAATCGTCCTCGGCATGGGCATAGGCGACGCCATAGGCCACATCGGCGTCGGTCTTGCCGAAGATATGCGGCACGCCGAATTTATCGCGCGCGATACGGACGTCGCTGGGCTTGAAGGCAGGCGCTGCGGGCGCCTCGGCAGTCAGCGGTTCCCAGAAAGCGAGCGATACGGCGGCAACCGCCAGCAGCAACAGGAACCCCAGAAAAATCCGTCGCAGCATTGTTGGTCCTCTTACGGTTTGGCCCGCAGGGCTATGTGACCGCCATGTCGTCCGATGGCAAGCGACTGTCGTTCGTCGAGCCGGATTTGCGGGCGCGCGCTCCCCCGCTATGCAGGGTGCAGGTCATTGAACAACGGGGAATATCGAACCATGCGCATGAAACATCTGCTCCTTTCCGCTTGCCTGTCGCTCACCATCGCGCCGGCCGCGATGGCACAGGACATCGCCGGATCGGGCGTCGTTCCCGCAACTGTCGGCAACAGTGCCGAGCGCGCGATCGGCTTTGCCGCGAATGCGCCCGCAGGCGCTGCCCTCGTTGTCGTGATGACCGACGCAACCTTGCCGCCGCTCGACGGCGTATCGCTGAACGCCGCCGAACGGCAGGCAATCACCACGGCGATCGCCGCAGCCAGCTTCGACGGCAAGCCGGGATCGACCCTGTCGCTTCGCGGCATCGGCGCGCATCCCCGCATCCTGCTGGTCGGCGCAGGGCCCACGCCCTCGTCGCTTGCGCTCGCCGAGGCCGGCGGCAAGGCGGCGCAGGAACTCAAGAGCGAAGCGCAGCCGGTGGCGATCGCGGGCGCCTTTGGCGACGCCTCCGCCGCCGATGTCGCTTATGGCTTCACGCTCGGCCAATATCGGTTCGACCGCTATCAGACAGTCGGCAAAAAGGTCCCGGCAACCGGCGCCGTAACCTTCGTCGGCGCCAATCCGTCGGGCGCCGAAGCCGCCTTCACCAATCGCTGGAAACCGCTCGCCGACGGCGTGCGCCTGTCGCGCGACCTCGCGAACGAACCGGCGAACGTCATCTATCCCGAGACGTTCGTCGCCGAGGCGCGCAAGGCATTTGCGGGCGTCGCGGGCGTCAGCATCGAAGTGCTGGACGAAGCGGCGATGCGCAAGCTCGGCATGGGCACGCTCGTCGGCGTCGGTCAGGGCAGCCCGCGCGGGTCGCGGCTGCTGCTGGTCCGCTATCGCGGCGCGAACGCGCCCGACGCACCGACAGCCTTCGTCGGCAAGGGCATTACTTTCGATTCGGGCGGCCTGTCCCTCAAACCCGGCGCCGGGATGGGCAATATGAAGGGCGATATGTCGGGCGCCGCGTCGGCAATCGGCGCGGTCGTGTCGCTCGCCAAATCGCGCGCGCCGGTACATGTCGTCGGTGTCGCGGCGCTTGCCGAGAATATGCCCGACGGGAATGCGCAGCGTCCGGGCGACGTCACCCGCACCATGTCGGGCAAGACGATCGAAATGGTCAACGCCGACGCCGAGGGGCGCCTGGTCCTCGCCGACGCCAATGAATATGTCGCAAAGACCTACAAACCCAAGGCGATCGTGAATATCGCGACGCTGACCGGTGCGGTCGTCGGCGCGCTCGACAACAGCTATGCGGGTCTCTTCGCACGCGACGAAGCACTCGCGGCGCGGCTTACCGCCGCAGGCACGGCAAGCGGCGAAGAATTATGGCGCCTGCCGCTCCATAAGGATTATGCCGAGCGGATGAAGTCCGACATCGCCGACATCCGCAACTCCGCGACGGGCCAAGGTCCCGGCGCCAGCTTGGGCGCACATTTCATCGGCTTCTTCGTCGACGAGGCGACCCCGTGGGCGCATCTCGATATCGCCGGGGTCAACCGCTCGGAGAAGGCGACCTCGCTCGTCCCCAAGGGCATGACGGGCTTCGGCGTACGCCTGCTCGACCGGTTCGCGCGGTCGAGCGAGTAAAAAATTCTCGCAGAGGCGCGGAGCGCGCGGAGAAAAAGAGATCGGCGGCTACGCCGCCCACTATTTCTTCTCTGCGTCCTTTGCGCCTCTGCGAGAAATTTCCGCTCCGCGTCTCCGCGTCTCCGCGTGAACCTTTTCTGTCCCAGCATCTTTAGCCACCTCAACAACCCTTGTGTTGCCAAATGGCAACACTATCTTGCTGGGCAAGAAAGGGGCTTTCTGAATGAACCTCGAAAAATTTACCGACCGCGCCAAGGGCTTTTTGCAAGCGGCGCAGACGATCGCGATCCGCATGAACCATCAGCGGATTTCGCCCGAGCATATCGCCAAGGCGCTGCTCGAAGACAATGAAGGCATGGCCGCGGGCCTGATCGCCAAGAGCGGCGGCGACGCCGCGCGCGCGGTTGCCGGCATCGACGCGCTGCTCGCCAAGGTTCCCGCCGTGTCGGGTTCGGGCGCGCAGCAGACGCCGGGCCTGGACAATGACGCCGTGCGCCTGCTCGATCAGGCCGAACAGGTCGCGTCGAAGGCGGGCGACGGCTATGTTACCGTCGAACGGCTGCTGCTCGCGATGGTAGTTTCGGCGGGCACCCCGGTCGGCAAAGCCTTTGCCGATGCCGGCGTGAAGGCCGATGCGCTGAATACCGCGATCAACGATCTGCGCGGCGGCCGCACCGCCGACACGGCCTCGGCCGAAGACCGCTATGAAGCGCTCAAGAAATTTGCCCGCGACCTCACCGAAGTCGCCCGCGAAGGCAAGCTCGATCCGGTCATCGGCCGCGACGAGGAAATCCGCCGCACGATCCAGATCCTTGCGCGCCGGACCAAGAATAATCCGGTGCTGATCGGCGAGCCCGGCGTCGGCAAGACCGCGATCGCCGAGGGCCTAGCCCTGCGCATAACCAATGGCGACGTCCCCGACAGCCTGAAGGACCGCCGCCTGCTGTCGCTCGACATGGGCGCGCTGATCGCGGGCGCCAAATATCGCGGCGAGTTCGAGGAGCGGCTGAAGGGCGTGCTCGACGATGTGAAGGCCGCCGAGGGCGAGATCATCCTGTTCATCGACGAGATGCACACGCTCGTCGGCGCGGGCAAGGGCGAGGGCGCGATGGATGCCTCGAACCTGTTGAAGCCCGCGCTCGCGCGCGGCGAACTCCACTGTATCGGCGCGACCACGCTCGACGAATATCGCAAGCATGTCGAAAAAGACCCCGCGCTTCAGCGGCGCTTCCAGCCGGTGTTCGTCGGCGAGCCGACGGTCGAGGATTCGATCTCGATCCTGCGCGGGCTCAAGGAGAAATATGAGCTGCACCATGGCGTGCGGATCACCGACGGCGCGATCGTTGCCGCCGCGACGCTGTCGAACCGCTATATCTCCGATCGCTTCCTGCCCGACAAGGCGATCGACCTGATGGACGAGGCGGCGAGCCGCATCCGTATGGAAGTGGAATCGAAGCCCGAGGAAATCGAAACGCTCGACCGCCGCATCATCCAGATGAAGATCGAGGAATCGGCGCTCGGCAAGGAAAGCGACGCCGCGTCGAAGGACCGGCTGGCGAGTTTGCAGGCCGAGCTTGCAAACCTTGAGCAGCAGTCGGCGGGGCTCACCCAGAAATGGCAGGCCGAAAAGGACAAGATCCACGCCGAGGCGAAGATCAAGGAAGAGCTCGACGCCGCGCGTTCGGCGCTCGATCAGGCGCAGCGCGCCGGCGATCTCGCGAAGGCGGGCGAGCTATCTTATGGCACCATCCCCGGCCTCGAAAAACGGCTGGAGGAAGCGCAGGCGGCCGCGGGCAATGCGATGCTGCGCGAGGAAGTGACCGCCGACGATATCGCCGCGGTCGTGAGCAAATGGACCGGCATCCCCGTCGACCGCATGATGGAAGGCGAGCGCGAGAAGTTGCTCGGCATGGAGAGCACGCTCGAGCAGCGCGTCATCGGCCAGGACGAAGCCGTCCGCGCCGTCTCGACCGCGGTCCGCCGCGCCCGCGCGGGGCTTCAGGACCCGAACCGCCCACTCGGCAGCTTCCTCTTCCTCGGCCCCACGGGCGTCGGCAAGACCGAACTCACCAAGGCGCTCGCGCGCTTCCTGTTCGACGACGACAATGCGATGGTCCGCATCGACATGTCCGAATTCATGGAAAAGCACAGCGTCGCGCGCCTCGTCGGCGCGCCTCCGGGCTATGTCGGTTATGAGGAGGGCGGTACGCTCACCGAGGCGGTGCGCCGCCGCCCCTATCAGGTCGTGCTGTTCGACGAGGTCGAAAAGGCCCACGCCGACGTGTTCAACATCCTGTTGCAGGTGCTCGACGACGGGCGCCTTACCGACGGGCAGGGACGCACGGTCGACTTCACCAACACGCTGATCATCCTGACCTCGAACCTTGGCAGCCAGGCGATCGCCGCGCTTCCCGACGACGCCCCGGTCGAACAGGCCGAGCCTGCGGTCATGGAAGTCGTTCGCGCGCATTTCCGGCCCGAGTTCCTGAACAGGCTCGACGAGATCGTACTCTTCAATCGCCTCGCGCAGCAGCATATGGGCGGCATCGTCGACATCCAGGTCGCGCGTGTCCAAAAGCTGCTCGCCGACCGCAAGGTGACGCTCGACCTGACCGACGCCGCGCGCGCCTGGCTTGGGCGTGTCGGTTATGATCCGGTCTATGGCGCGCGGCCGCTGAAACGCGCGGTGCAGAAATATCTGCAGGATCCGCTTGCCGATCTGATCCTGAAAGGCGAAGTGAAGGACGGATCGACGATCAAGGTCGACGAAGGCGACGGCGCGCTGAAACTCGCGCCAGCATAGGAGCGGTTTGCGTGAACGATGAGTGGGCGCGGCTTGATGCCGCCGCAGGGCGAAGCATTGCAACGGGGCGCCATGCGGAGGCTGCCGCGCTGCTCCGGCAGACGACCGTGCTCCGGCCCGATCATGCCGATGGCTGGTTCAATCTCGGCTATGTGCTGCGCCAGATGCGCGCCTATCCCGAGGCGCTCGAGGCTTATGCCGAAGCGCTGCGCCGCAATGTTTCAAGGCCCGAGGCGGTACACGTCAACCGCGCCGCGATTTTGTCCGAATATATGGAGCGGACGGCCGAGGCCGAAACCGAACTTCGCACCGCGCTCGATCGGAACCCCAAATTTCTGCCGGCGTGGCTCAACCTTGGCGGCCTGATGGAAGATATCGGTAAGGCCGATGCCGCCGCCGACGCGTACCGCGCGGCGCTGCGCATCGCGCCGGGGAACGGCCATGCGCGCGGCAGGCTCGCAGCAATCCGCGTCCACAAGGGCGAGGTCGAACCCGCGATCCGCGATCTGGAGGAGAGATTGCAAGGCGGCGCCGACAGTCCAAACGATGCCGCCGAGCTTCTCTTTGCGCTCGGCAACGCGCTCGATACGGTCGGCCGTTACGACCGTGCATTCGCGGTGGTCGCCGAGGCGAACCGGATCAATGAATCGATCCGTCCGGCCCCGCGCCGGTACAATCGCGCCGCGCAGGAAATGCTGGTCGACCAGCTCATCGCCGCCTTTCCCGATCGCCCGAACGCCGCCACGGACGCCGACGGCGGCGCCGACGGAGGCGAGCGGATGATCTTCATCTGCGGCATGTTCCGGTCGGGCTCGACCGTGATCGAACAATTGCTCGGCCGCCATCCGCTTGTCCGGATCGGGGGCGAACTCGACCTCATCCCGTCGATGGTCCACGAGCGGTTGATGCCCTATCCGGAAGCGATCGGCGACCTGACCGCCGCCGGGCTGGACGAACTGCGCGGCCAATATCTGCAGACGATCCGCACCAACTTCCCCGATGCCGCCTATGTCACCGATAAGCGGCCCGACAATTTCCTGCATATCGGCCTGATCAAGACGCTGTTCCCGGCGGCACACATCGTTCACACGCGGCGCGAGACGCTCGACAATATCCTGTCGATCTTCTTCCTGAACTTTGCCGAAACGATCAATTACAGCGACCGGCTCGACGATGCGCTCCACTATGTCGGTCAATATCGCCGGCTGATGGCGCATTGGGAGCAGATTTTTGGGGCCGACATCATCACGGTCGAATATGACAGGCTCGTCCACGCACCCGATGCGGTGATCGCCGATGCGTTTCGCGACCTGGGCCTGCCCCCGATCGATCCGGCGGCTGCGGATACGGGAGCAGCTCCCGTCATTCGCACCCCGAGCAACTGGAAAGCACGCTCGGCGATCCACAGCCAGTCGTCGGGACGCTGGAAAAATTACGCCACCGAACTCGCATCCATCCGGGAAGCGCTGGCGGCCATGGATGGCGGATGAAGGTCCGGCAAGGGAAGCCTAGCGATCGCGCGAGGTAATGTCGAAAAAGCGTGCGAGCAGATCCTGCTCCGCCGACGACAAATAGGGATTCCAGACGTCGAGGATCAGCACGACGCGCGGCTCGGCGCTGCGATTCCACGCCTCATGCTCGATCGTGTCGTCGAAGGCGAACGCCTCGCCGACACGCCATTCGCGCGTCTCGCCGCCCACGCGAAAGCTACAATCGGACGGAACCACCAGCGGCAAATGGACGATCGCGCGCGTATTGGTGACGCCAGTGTGCGGCGGAATATGCGCGCCCGGTTTCAGGATTGAGAAAAAGGCCGACGGCGCCTTGCCCGGAACGCGGTTCTGCGGGATCGCGTCGAGCGCGGCCGCCGTTTCGGGGCAAAGTGCGCAGACACTCTCATTCTTCTCGCCATATTCCCATAGGAAGCAGGCGCTCCAGTTCAGCGAATTGTCGAGCGTCGACCATTTATTCTCGGGCGTGCCGGGCTCCTGCCGAACATAGGGCCGGATCGCGTCATTGCCGTTTGCGAGCAGCGCCAGCGCCTCGCCGCGAATGGCGTCGGTGCGCGCCTCGATTTCGGCGAACCATGGAAAATGCGACCGGTCGAAAAATTCGTCGGCGGGCAGGAACGGATAGAAAAGACCCGCGCATTCGTTCTGATAGATGCGGCGGCGGCCGAGGCTGTTGTCGACACAGGCGGTGAAGCGGCGCCCCGCCGCGCCCATGGCGGCCAGCTCGGCACCCAGTTCGCGGTCGACGGCGTCGGCGATCGCGCCATTGTGGCGTTCGAGGAAGGCGCGTCCATGCTGCAGCGCCTCTTCGACGCGCGGCGGCCGCTCGGTCATCGCGCTCGCCATCTGCACGATATTGCTCCACCGCTGTGCCGCCTCGGCTTCCTCGCCCAGCCGCTCGTGCAGTTCGGCGATGCGGAGCAGCGCGATGAAATGCCGGCGATCGATATCGAGCGCGCTTTGCAGCGCCCGCCGCTCACCCTCGTCATCGCCGGCCGCACGGCACGCGGTCGCAAGGTTCAGCCACAGCGCCGGCTCTTTCGGATCGGCGGCGGCGGCGGCGGCGAAACTCGCCTGCGCCTGTCCGGAATCGCCGTCGGCGAGCGCGCGCATTCCGCGTGCGTTGTGCAGCCGCGGATCCGTGGAATATTGCGCCAGGGCGTCGTCGAGAATCTGACGTTCGGCTGCCGCATCGCCGCGTTGCCGCGCCTGTATGGCGGTCGCCAGCACCTGTTCGATCGCTTGGATATCGATGGTCATAGGACCGGCTAATCCACTAGCCGCGCGGGCGCAAGCGAAGGCGACTGTTGAAGCAGGGGCGATATCGTTGCAGACGGAACCCAAGGCATTGGGTGCCGGCGAAAGGGACAAATGAAGATGACGCCGGAATGGCTTGCCCACCGTTATGACGAAGGGAATGACGCCGTCCATTTTGTGAGCGCGCCGCGCGCGCTGCGCCGTTCGGTGCCGTTCCTGACCGACGAATATCTGGAAGCGACCGACGCCCCGACGATATGGAAGCGCGGCGATGCGCTGGCGGCAGCGCGCGGCGCGTCGCAAACGCATTTCATCTTTCATTCGGCCTATTGCTGTTCGACCCTGCTCGCACAGGCTTTTGACATTCCCGGTGCCGCCCATTCGCTAAGCGAGCCGCAGATATTGAACGACATGGTCGGCTGGCGACATCGCGGCGGCGACCCGGCAGAGATCGGCATGGTCACCGACAGCGCGCTCCAACTGCTTGCGCGTCCGTTCGTCGAGGGCGAAGCGACCGTCATCAAGCCATCGAATGTCGTCAACGGCCTTGCCACGGCACTCCTGTCGATCCGCCCCGAGGCAAAGGCCGTGCTGCTCCACGCGCCGCTGCGGCTCTTTCTCGGATCGATCGCCCGAAAGGGCATGTGGGGGCGGCTGTGGGTTCGCGAACTACTCTCGCGCCAACTCGCCGAGGGCATGGTCGACCTGGGTTTCGAACCGCGCGACTATCTGTTGCACACCGATCTTCAGGCTGCAGCCGTCGGCTGGCTGGCGCAGCATCGCCTGTTCAGCGACATGGCGCGGAAATGGCCCGACCGGATCCGGACACTCGACAGCGAGACGCTGGTCGCTCGGCCCGGCGAAGCATTTGCGGCGCTGGCCAGCCTGTTCGGGATTGCGCTGACCGAGGCGCAAATTGCGTCGACCGTCGCCGACGTCTTCGCGCGCGATTCAAAGAGCGGAAAGGCCTTTGCGAGCGGCCAGCGCGCCGCGGACCAGACCGCCGCCGAGGCGCTTCATGCCGACGAGATCGAGAAGGTCAGCAGTTGGGCCGAGGCCGTCGCGGCATCGGCGGGCATCGACATGGCATTGCCCGCGCCGTTGCTCGGCTAATCCTCCACCACAGCCTTCGATAAAATAGTCGGCACAAAAAAATGGGGCGGTCCGAAGACCGCCCCATCCTTTTTCGTCCGATCGGTGCGGATCAGAACTTGAAGTGCACCGAAGCAGCGTAGCGGCGACCGATCGTGTCGTACGTCGACGGATAGGTGTTGCCGCCGTTGAACGAGGTCGAACCGGCACTCGAACCGACGATCGGGGGCTGCTTGTCGAACAGGTTGAACGCCGACAGGGTCAGGTCAACATTGTCCGAGAAAGCGAAGCGCGCCGTCAGGTCGAAATAATCGTACGACTTGATGCGGTTGAAGTTGACCTGGCGACCAACCAGTTCGCCACGGCCCGTGATGGTGCCGCTGAACAGGTTGCGCGAGGCGTCGGTGAAGCCGCGATCGAGATAATCGCTGGCCTGACCTTCATACTTCATGCCGTCGATATGGCGCCACAGGAGCGAGATATCGATCTTGTCGAACGAGAGGGTCGTACGCTGGGTCCACGACAATTCGGGCTGCAGCGAACCGACGGTCAGACCGTTCGAGATACCGCAGTTCGTGCTGTAGTAGCCCGTGCACTCGCGTGCGAACGAACCCGGCGACGCCTGGAACTTCGAGCTCATGGTATAGTTACCAGCGAAGTTCAGCTGCAGTTCGGCAAAGCCAAGGTCGGTGCGGTAGTTGACCGTAAGGTCGATACCGTCGGTCCAGAGGCGGCCGTTGTTGGTGAGCGGCGTCGGCAGACCCGGGATCGGGTTCGCCGCCGTCGAGGTACCGCTGAGGCGACCGTTGATCGCGTTACGACGGATACCCGTACAGGCCGGATCGGTAGCCGAAGCAGCCGTGATGTTGCCGAAGCATGCCCCGATAACGTCACCCGGCGTTGCGGCCGTGATCGCGTCCTTCACCTTGATGTTGTAGTAATCCAAGGTGACGGTGAGACCGCTGATCAGATCCTGCGGGCGAAGCACGACACCGAACGAGTAGGAGTCCGACTTTTCCGGACGCAGGGTCGGGTTGCCGCCGCCCGTTGCGTTTGCCTGTCCCGCGCTGGGGTTCTGGATCGAACCGATCGAGGCCAGCGGCGCACCCTGGGCAATGCAGACCGCTGCCAGGTTGGCATTGGTGGTCGGAGCCGCGCCGGCGCAAGGATCGACCAGCAGGTTGGTCAGGCCCGTTGCCACCGGTGCGAAGAGTTCGCCGATGTTCGGGGCGCGAACCGCGCGCTGGAAGTTACCGCGGAACTTGATCGCATCAGCCGGCGACCAGTTCAAACCGAACTTGTAAGTGGTCGCGTTGAACTTCGGATCGCCCGCTGCGTCGATCTTGTACTTCGAATAACGGATACCCGCTTCGAAGGTCAGTTCGTCGAAGAAGGGCTTATCCGAAACGAGCGGAACGATAAGTTCGCCGAACGCTTCCTTGACGTCGAAGCCGCCGTCGAGCGGAAGGATCGCCCCGCCGGCACCGCCGAGTTCACCCGGGATCGAGGCCAGGTTATCGGGCGCGCGCTGTGCGGTGTAGTTGCGATATTCGCCGCCAACTGCGAACGAAACCGGTTCCGATGCCCATGGCACGGTCGCGCCGCCGAAGTCGCCCGACAGAACGCCATGGACCTGCGCCAGCGAGGTGCGGTTGACGATCGTGCTGGTGATGCCGCCGATGAACGCGCCCATTTCCGGCGTGATGCTGCCCTGCGGACCGAACAGGTTGAGCGGAACGCAGCCGTTCGACGTGTTCTGGCAGGTCGTGGTGTTGGTCGCGTTCAGCGCCTGCTGGACGCGCGAGTTCGCCACATAGCCCGTGCGGGTTTCGGCGTTTTCGCTTTCACCGTACGAACCATAGACGTCGAGCTTCAGCGAGTCGTTGAACGAATATTTCAGGCCAGCCGAATAGTCGAAGAAGGTCGTGACATATTCGCTGATGCGCGGCCCGAGTTCCACCGAGCGGCGATACACCGTCTGCAGCGGAATGGCGGGATTGTTGTCGCACGTCGGACCCAGGGCGATGCCGGCGAAGCCGCAAAGCTGGTTACGGATCGTCGAGTTCAGATAGGGGTTCTGGCCCGGAACGGTCAGACCGGCGGTGCCGAAGATACCCGAAGCTGCGATGATCGAGCTGACGCGGTTCTTCGAGAAGAGGCCGCGGGCATAAACTTCCAGCTTGTCCGAAACTTCGTAACGCGCCTTACCGTAGAAGCTGAAACGCTCGAACGGCGTCGTGTAGACGTTGAACGGGTTGAAGTTGAACGCGTTGTAGAAGGGCACGAGGCTCGAGCCATCGGGCGCAATCTGGAAATCGTCGGTCGCAGTCGAAATACCGGTCGGCGACGAGGTGAACGAGTCACCCGAAGCCACGCCGGTTGCCGACGAGAGGGTGAATTCACCGAAGGGACGCGCACCGAAATAGAGCGGGTCGGCTTCCTGATAGCTGAGCGCCAGCACGGCGTTACCGCGACCATCGTCGAAGTTCGCGCCAAGGACGAGGTCGGCGCGGAACACGTTGGTGTCGCCACGTTCGCTGATCTGTTCGCTGATGACGGCGTCAAGGCCGGCGAAATCTTGCTTCGTGACGAAGTTCACAACACCCGAGACAGCGTCCGCACCATAGCTGGTCGAAGCGCCGCCGGTCAGGACGTCGACGCGTTCGATCAGCGCGACGGGGATGTTGTTAAGGTCGACGATGCCCGAGAAGCTCGACGGCGCGAGGCGCTGCGAGTCAAGAAGGACGATGTTACGGTTCGCGCCAAGGCCGCGAAGGTCGACGCGTGCGCTGCCGACGGTGCCGTTGTTGACGTTGCCGCCAAGGTTCGGCGTCACGCCCGGCAGTTCGCGGAGGAGCTGTTCGGCGTTGTTGGTCTGGCGAAGCGCGACTTCGTCCGCGCCGATCACGGCGACGGGCGACGAGCTTTCGAGATTCGGGTTACGAATCAGCGTGCCGGTGACGACGATTTCGCCGGTGGTGGCGGTGTCTTCCGCCGGCGCGTTCTGCGCGAAGGCAGGAGCCGAAACCAGCGCCACGCTCATAACGAGCGGCGCGGCGCCGAGCTTCAGCTTTGAATATTGAGTTTTCTTCACAGTGCAGTCCCTTGCTACTGATGGATGAACTACCTGGACCCCCGACGCGACGACAAAAGTCGCCACGTAAATGCCCCGATAGCGTGCGGGATGACTGTTCGTTCATCGTGAGTAAAGGGAATTCCCGCCGCTTTCCGTCGTTTCAAAGGCCATTGTGATGTATTTGCAACAAGCGAGGCAGACGGCGAAACACAATGCGCGAAAAGGGCCGCTTTCGCGACATTTTGTTTCATCGGTTACGAATTCGGCGGCAACCTTGCCAGTATCAAGTGCCGATGGGACCCGCGAGTTTTCCGGGATCGAGGCGGGTATCGCGCCACTTCAACCCCCAGTGCATATGTGGCCCCGTCGCGCGCCCCGTCCGCCCGACCGTACCGAGTTGCTGCCCCTGAACAACCCGGTCGCCGACTTTCACGTCGAGCCGCTGGCAATGGAGGAAAGCGCTCGACAACCCCATGCCATGGTCGACGATCAGCAAATTGCCCTCAAGGGTGAATGGGGCGGTGGCAGCGAGCACGACAACCCCGTCGGCGGGTGCGACGAACGGTGTTCCGGCCGGGACCGCAACGTCGGTGCCGCTGTGATAGGTGCCGGGCTTGCCCTGATAAATACGTTGCGCGCCGAAGAAGCCCGACAGGCGGCCGGTGACTGGCCAGCGGAACGTCTGACGCCAGCCGTCGGATACGACCTCCATGTTGCGCGCCGCGGCGATCTGGGCGAGCTCGGCCGGCCGGCGCCGTTCGAAATCGGCGTCGCTCGCCGCGCTGCCCCGATAAGGCGCGTTGATATGCTCCAACCGCCAGCTTCCGGGCGCAACCACGATGGGGCGTTCGACCGTGCGCCCGTCGCCCAGCGTCGCAACGAGCCGCGCGCTGGTCGGAGCGTCGCGGTCGAAAGCGATCAGGAAGCCGCCATCGGCCGCGACGGGAATTGCCTTGCCGTCGAGCGTGAGCGCGCGCGTGTCGCTCGGCACCTTTCCGACCATCACTGCGCCCTGTTCGGCAAGACCGGCCAATGCGAAATCTGCACGAACCGGCGCGCGGGACGGCGCGGGCGGAGAGGATGGCGGCGTTACGGGCTGGGCCGCGGGGCGCGGCGCGGGCCGGGCGTCCGTTTCGGCGGCCGGAACGCATCCGGCAGCAACGACCATCAGCGTCAGCGCCGCCCCATGCCGTCGCCAGTCCCTCACAAAGCTCATGCCTTGCGCGCGGCGTCCAGTTCGGCCTGCACCGAAATCTCGGCAGTGGCATAAGGCTCCTGCCGCGCGACCGACCAATAGCGCAGCTCGTCGAGCCCGATCGGCGCGCCACTCACCGCGCACAACACATGGTCGCCGGGCGCGAGGACGCGAAAACCGTTCGGTCCGTACTGCAGACGGGCAAGGCGGTTGCGGCTGGCGATCAACATGATTCTCTATCCATTCGGCGTTACGTCTTTCCCGCGACTATAACAGCATCGCGCCGCGCAGCCACCCCCGGAAGCTCAGAAGAGCTCGCCCTGCCCCCGTTTGGGCTCCGCCGGCGAAGGCTTGCGCACCGGCTTGGGCGTGGGCGTGGGCGGCGGCGCGCCATCGCCCGCACCGACAGCGACCGGCACCTCGCCGTCAGCGAATTGGAGCTGCAAATGCCCGGCGCCGCGCGCCTTGGCCGCGGTGGTCACGATCGCACCGCCCGCATCGCGCACCATCGCATAGCCGCGCGACAGCAACGCGCGGGGGTCAAGGCTGTCGAGCAGCCGCCCCAGCCCTTCGAGCAGCGCCCGGTCACGATCCCAACGCCGCGCCAGCAGCGCGGGCCGCATCGCGGCACCGCGCGTCGCGAGCCGTTCCGAAATCACCGTCAGCCGGTGGCGCTGGCTGCGGTCGAGCCGGTCGCCCGCATCGTCGAGCCGCTGGCGCTGCGGCGCATAAAGCGCGTCGCGCTTCGGCAAATGCCGCGCCAGCGCCGTGAGCCGCTCGCCCGCCAGCGCCTGATGCCGGTTCGCCGCGCCGATAATCCGCCCGTTCCAGGTCGCGAGCTGCGAGATGAGTTCGGCGCGCACCGGGACCGCCATCTCGGCCGCCGCGGTCGGGGTCGGCGCGCGGACGTCGGCGGCATAGTCGGCGAGCGTCACGTCGGTCTCGTGCCCCACCGCGCTGATCGTCGGAATGCGGCAATCGGCGATCGCGCGCACGACGACCTCTTCATTGAACGCCCACAGATCCTCGATCGACCCGCCGCCGCGCGCAACGATGACGAGGTCGGGGCGCGGCACTCGCCCGCCCGGGTCAATCGCATCGAAGCCGCGGATCGCATTTGCGACCTGGGCCGCCGCGCCGTCGCCCTGCACCAACACCGGCCAGACGATGACATGCGTGGGGCAACGGTCGGCGAGCCGGTGAAGGATATCGCGGATCACCGCCCCGGTCGGTGAGGTCACGACCCCGATCGTTCGCGGCAGATAGGGCAGCCGATCATATTTTCGCTCGCGGTCGAACAGCCCCTCGGCGCCAAGCCGCGCCTTCAATTTCTCGAAGAGCAGCATCAGCGCGCCTTCGCCCGCAACCTCGAGCGTATCGACGACAAGCTGATATTTGGAGCGGCCCGGATAGGTCGTGAGCTTGCCTGTGGCGATCACCTCGATCCCGTCCTCGGGCCGAAAGGCGAGGCGACCCGCCTGCCCCTTCCACATCACCATGTCGATCAGCGCATTATCGTCTTTCAGCGCCGCGTAGAAATGCCCCGATGCCGCACGCTTGGTCCCCGACAACTCACCCCGCACGCGCACGCGCGCAAAGCCATCCTCGACCGTCCGCTTGATCGCCGCCGATAATTGGCTGACCGACAGGGCTGGTGCATTGTCCCCCGGCGAAGCCTCGGCTAACAGCCGCGCTTCGGTGCCATCGTCGGACGCCGTATCGGGAAAAGGGACTGACATGAATATCCTGCTGGTCGGATCGGGGGGCCGCGAACATGCGCTCAGCTGGCAGTTGGCACAATCGCCAAGCTGCGCCAAGCTCTATGCCGCTCCGGGCAACCCGGGGATCGAGGCGCACGCCGAATGTGTCGCGATCGCCGCCGATGACATCGATGGCCTGATCGCCTTCGTAAAGGCGCACGCGATCGATTTCGTCGTCGTCGGACCCGAAGCCCCGCTGGTCGCCGGCCTTGCCGACCGCCTCCGCGAAATCGGCATTCCCGCCTTCGGCCCGTCGGCCGCCGCCGCGCGGCTCGAAGGTTCGAAGGGCTTTACCAAGGATCTCTGCGCGCGCGCATCGATCCCGACCGCCGCCTATGTCCGCTGCACGTCGGCAGAGGAAGCGCTTGCGGTTCTCGAAGGCTTTTCGATCCCCGTCGTGATCAAGGCCGACGGCCTCGCCGCAGGCAAGGGCGTGATTATCGCCGAAACGCGCGAAGAGGCAGAGGCCGCGATCGACGACATGTTCGATGGCGCCTTCGGCAGCGCGGGCGCCGAAGTGGTGATCGAGGAATTCATGACCGGCGAGGAAGCGAGCTTCTTTGCGCTTTCCGACGGCACTGATGTGATCGCCTTCGGCAGCGCGCAGGACCACAAGCGCGTTGGCGACGGCGATGTCGGCCCGAACACCGGCGGCATGGGCGCCTATAGCCCCGCCCCCGTGCTCACCGCCGATCTCGAAGCCGCGGTGATGGACCGTATCATCCGCCCGACGGTGGCGACGCTCGCCGCGGAGGGCACGCCATATGTGGGCGTGCTGTTCGCGGGACTGATGCTCACCGACGAGGGGCCGAAGCTGATCGAATATAATTGCCGCTTCGGCGATCCCGAATGCCAGGTGCTGATGATGCGCTTCAGGGGCGATTTTGCCGCGCTCCTATACGCCGCCGCGAGCGAAACCATCGCCGCGGCCGAGGCGCCGGCCTTTTCGCACGACTATGCGCTCACCGTCGTGATGGCCGCAAAGGGCTATCCGGGCACACCTGAAAAGGGCGGCGCAATCCACCGCATCGCCGATGCCGAGGCGGGAGGCGTGCGCGTTTTCCACGCCGGCACCGCACGCGAGGATCGTGTGATCGTCGCCGCCGGCGGCCGCGTGCTCAACGTCACCGCGACGGGCAAGAGCGTGACCGAAGCACAGGCACGCGCCTATGCCGCGGTCGACAAGCTCGATTTCCCGAGCGGTTTCTGCCGCCGCGACATCGGGTGGCGCGAAGTCGCGCGAGAGGCGGAGTAAAAATTCCGCCGCAAGGAAATTAATGGTGGCCCGTTCGTTAAGGTAGACCCGACAAACAAGCCCGCATAGGCTGGCCGAAAATCACAAGCGGAGAAGATCATGACCTGGCTTCAGGAAAACTGGATTATCGCGGTTGTCGGACTCGTCGTGGCCGTCGTGCTGCTCTGGTGGCTGTTCGGTCGCTCGAAGCCCGCGGACATCGCAGAGCCGACCGTCGAACCGGCGAAACCCGCCAAGCCGCTCGAACCGGCAAAGCCCGAAATCATTGCGGCTGAACCGGCACGCTTCAAACCGCTGGAACCAAAAGCCCCGGTCGCCGCGCCCGTCACGCCCGCAGCACCGCCGCCCGAACCGGCCGCCAAGGCGCCGCCGCCCGCACCCACCCCCGCCCCGGAACCGGCACCCGTGGTCGAAGCGGCTGCCAAGACCCCGGCCCCCAAACCCGCGGCGCCGAAGCCCGCGTCAAAGCCCAAAGCCGCCGCAAAGCCTGCCGCGAAAAAGACCGTGGCCAAGGAACCGGTGGCGAAAGCCGCGACAAAGCCCGCCACAAAGGCTGCACCGAAGGCGGCAGCCAAACCCGCGGCGAAAAAGGCCCCCGCCAAGCCGGCACCGGTCGAAAAGGTGGCCATCCCCGCGGAACCGACCGTTCCTCCGCCGCCCGCGGCAAAGCCCGCCGCCAAACCGGCAGCGGCGAAGGCCGACAATCTGCAATTGCTGAAAGGCGTGGGGCCCAAGCTTGCCGTCCTGTTGGGAGGCCTTGGCGTAACCAGCTTCCAACAGATCGCCGATTGGACCGACGCCGACATCGCGCGGATCGACCCGCAGCTCGGTACCTTCCAGGGCCGTATCGCACGCGACAATATCGTCGATCAGGCGGGCTATCTCGCCCGCGGCGACAAGGCCGGTTTCGAAGCGAAATATGGAGCACTCGGCGGGGAGCTCTGAGGGAACTCCAAAGCGACCGGTTGCTGCCCCGCTTCTGACCTCGTCACCCCGGACTTGATCCGGGGTCCCGCTATCTTGTGAAGCGGGCGGGTAAATTCGAAAAGCGGGATCCCGGGTCAAGCCCGGGATGACGGAAGTGGGCGGCTGAACGGCAGCCCCACCCAAAAAGAACGCCGTTCGAATAATGCTTTCCTACATTATCGCGCCATGCTCCACACTGGCGGATGGAACATAGCACCGCCCCCACCCGCCTCCTCGCCGACACCTGCCTCGCCTTCACCGCTGTCGAACAGCAGCGTCTCCGCGCCGACGGGTGGACGCCCGAAACACAGGCGAATTTCATCCGCGCGCTCGAAGCGATGGGTTCGGTCGGCAAGGCGGCACGCGCCGTCGGAATGGGCCGCGCGTCCGCGTACCGGCTGCGCGAACGGGCCGGGGCGTCGAGCTTTGCCGCGGCGTGGGACCGCGCGATTTCGGCGGGGCGCATTCACCAATATAGCGTCGCGATGGACCGCGCGCTCAACGGGGTGACAATCGTCCGCGTCCTGAAGGGCGGCGCCATCGATGTCAGCGGCGGCCCCGACATGGCGGTCGTCCATGCCGCGCTGCGCGACGACGCCATGCCACCGCACCGGCTTAACGCGGCAAAGGAGACAGAATGACGGCGAACGTCCGTATCTTTTGTCGCCTCAAGACCGGAAACGGCCGGGCGTCACTCGCCCTCGTCGTCTTTCGGCTTCGACAGCTCGGTGACGAGCAGCTTGTCGATCTTGCGCCCGTCCATGTCGACAATCTCGAAACGCCAACCCTTGTCGGTGAAACGTTCGCCTTCCTTGGGCAGATGCTTCAGGATCGCGAGCGCATGGCCGGCCGCGGTGGCATAGTCACGGTCGTCGCCGAGTTCGATCCCCAGCCGTTCGGCCATCTGGTCGGCGGGCATCGAGCCCGCGATCAGCAGGCTGCCGTCTTCGCGCTCGACAACGAACGGCTCGCTGCCGATATCCTGATCCGACGCGAATTCGCCGGCGATTGCTGCGAGCAGGTCGGCAGGAGTCACCAGCCCTTCGAAATGGCCATATTCGTCGTGAACGAACAGCATCGGCACATCGGCGGCGCGCAGCGCTTCGAGTGCGTCCATCGCGTCGATCTGGTCGTGGATGACCTTTGCCGGGCGCATCAATTGCTCCAGGTCGAGTACCTCGCCCTGAAACAGCGCCGCGGCGATATCGCGCGCCTGCACAACCCCGACGATGTCGTCGACCGAACCGCGCGCGACCGGCAAACGGCTGTGCGGCGTTTCAAGCAATTTGTCGCGCACACCGCGCGTGTCGAGCGAGACATCGACCCAGTCGACATCCTTACGCGGCGTCATCACCTCGCGCACCGGCCGGTCGGCCAGACGCACGACGCCCGAGATGATCGCGCGTTCGCTTTCCTCGATCACCCCCGACTTCGACGCTTCGGCGACGATCAGGTGCAATTCCTCGGCGGTGACCCGGTCCTCCGATTCGCGGTTGAGGCCGAGCAGGCGAAAGACGAGCGCGGAACTATTGTCGAGCAGCCAGACAAGCGGCGCGGCGATGCGCGACAGCCAATACATCATCGGCGCGACGATAATCGCGATCCGCTCGGGCGCGCGCAGCGCGAATTGTTTCGGCACAAGCTCGCCCGCGATCAACGAGGCATAGGTGGTGAGCGCGATGACCGTCGCAAAGCCCGCTGCCTCGGCGGTTTCGGGATCGAGACCAAGCCAGGCCGAAAGCCGGTCAGCGACCGGCTGGCCCAGGCTCGCGCCCGAATAAGCGCCAGTCAGCACGCCGATCAGCGTGATGCCGACCTGCACAGTCGACAGGAAGCGCCCGGGGTCGGAGGCGAGCAGGCGCGCAATCTTGGCGCCACGGCTCCCGCGCTTCTCGGCCGCCTGCAGCCGCGGGTCGCGCGACGAGACAATGGCGAGTTCGGACATGGCGAAAACGCCGTTGAGCAGGATGAGGATCAGGATGATCACAACATCCGACCAGGGAAAAGGGGTCATTGGGCGGTCGTACGGCGCATCGGCGCCCGGCCCCTGTCAGTGTCGGTCATGTCCACCCTATAAGCGAAAGGCGCGGCATTGCACAATGGCACTCACCTGAATGCTCTGCTCAGTCGGCGTTCAGGCGATTTTTGGAACCAGATCGCCGGCCATATGTTATCGGCAAGGAAGGGCGGCGTGCGAGGATCAGACGCATCCGCCGGATAAAGGGAGCGAAAAAGATGAACAGCAAGACGATCAAGCTCACCATTTTGACCAGCATCGGCGCCATCGCGCTGACGGGCTGCGTTACCGACCCGGTGACCGGCGAACGCAAGATTTCGAAGGCCGCGATCGGCGGCGTCGGCGGCGCCCTCGGCGGTTATCTGCTCGGCGACCTCATCGGCGGGCGTAACAGCCGCACCGAGGAAATCGTCGGCGCGGGCATCGGCGCGGTCGCGGGCGCGGGCGTCGGCTATTATATGGATCAGCAGGAAAAGAAGCTTCGCGAACGCACCGCAGGCACCGGCATCGACGTCGAGCGACAGGGCGATCAGCTTGTGCTCAACATGCCCGGCGACGTGACCTTCGACCTCAACAGCGCGATGGTGAAATCGCAGTTCCGCAGCGCGCTCGACAATGTCGCCTCGACGCTCGCCGAATATCCGAGCACCTATATCGACGTGTACGGCCACACCGATTCGACGGGCAGCGACACCTATAACCAGGGCCTGTCCGAACGCCGCGCCGCGTCGGTCGCCGACTATCTCGCCGGCCGCGGCATCCAGCGCGCGCGCATGGCGACGCTCGGCTATGGCGAATCGCAGCTCAAATGCTCGCCCGAACGCAGCGAGGCCGACTATCAGTGCAACCGCCGCGTCGAAATCCGTATCGCGCCGGTCACGCAGGCCGACGTCAACGCGGCGCGCTAAGAGGTTCCATTCCCATGGAAAAGAGAGGGCGTCGCCGAAAGGCGGCGCCCCTTTTTATCCCAGGCTCGGGAAGCTCGCCTTCAGCCCGTCGATAACGAACTGCGCCGCGAGCGCCGCGAGCAGCACGCCCAGCAGCCGCGTGATAACGGCCTCGCCTTTGTTTCCGATCAGCCGCATCAACGGTCCAGCCGAAAGCAGCGCAGCGAGCGTCAACAGCAGCACGAGCAGCAGCGCGCCAAAGATCACAAAGGCGCGGTCGAGCCCATTGTTCTGCGACACGAGCAGCATCACCGATGCGATCGACCCCGGCCCCGCAAGCATCGGCATCGCCATCGGGAACACCGACACATCTTCGATCTCGGGGGTCGCCATCACCTTTTCGGCGCGCTGTTCGCGCCGTTCGGTGCGTTTTTCAAACACCATATCGATCGCGATGATGAACAGCATGATCCCGCCCGCAATGCGGAAACTGTCGAGGTCGATGTGGAGGAAGCTTAGCAAAGCCTCGCCGAACATCGCAAAGAAAACGAGGATCAGCCCCGCGATCACCGTCGCTCGGATCGCCATCGAGCGGCGCTGCGCGGCACTCGCTCCCGTCGTCAGGCTCGCATAGATCGGTGCGCAGCCTGGCGGATCGATGACCACGAACAGCGTGACAAAGGCGGAAATGAAAAGATCGATCATGGCTGCTTCGGCGCCGCGACCTGATCGTCGATGACGGTCGTCATCTCCTTGCCGTCCCACAGGCGGATCGTCACCCGGCGCGACTTGTCGGCGCGGACGGTGGACGTCCAGCTCAGCGTCTGGTCGGGCGACAGGCCGACCGCCATATCGTCACCCTCGCCGCCCGCCGTAATCGGCACCGCAGGACGCGAGCCGCACACCGCCTGCTTCGACGCAATGAAATCGGGAGCTTCGCGCGGCGTCGCCAGCGCATCGCCATGGTCGAGGGTCCAGGTGAGCTTGCCCTTCTTGGGATCGCGCAGCCAGACCGTCGTAAAATATCCGTTCGCCGGCCCCTTCTGCCAGGCACCAGTGGTGACCCCTACATTGCCGTCGCAACTGGTATAGACCGCATGCGGCTGCCACTTCACCGCCTCGGCGGGGTCTTTTTGCGATTTCAGCCAGTCGCGCGCCTTGACGCGCTGCGGCACGAACATCACCGCTTCGGGCGCCGCGGTTTCGCGAAACGCCGTCCATTGGCCCTTTTCCTGAGCAAGCCGCGAAAAACCGATCTCGGCAGCGATGAAGGCGCTGGGGTTCGCTGCGAGCGGATCGCGCTGGCGTGCCGCCGCAGCGCCGCCTGCGATCACCGCAAGGGAAATAGCCGCGACGGCCAGACGGCGCATCAAAAACCCTCCGGATCGGCGAGCCCGGCGCGGCGGTGCGCGGCCACGAGCGTGTTGCGGAGCAGGCAGGCGATCGTCATCGGGCCGACGCCGCCGGGCACGGGCGTGATCGCCTCGGCAACCTCGGCCGCCTCGCCATAGTCGACGTCACCGACCAGCCGCCCCTTCGCCGCGCCCTCGGCCGGCGGCAGGCGGTTGATGCCGACGTCGATCACGATCGCGCCGGGCTTGATCCAATCGCCCTTCACCATTTCGGGCCGTCCGACCGCAGCGACGACGATATCGGCACGGCGTACCAGATCGGGCAGATCCTTCGTCCGGCTGTGCGCCATGGTGACGGTGGCATTCGCGCCGAGCAGCAGCGCCGCCATCGGCTTACCGACCAGGATCGAGCGTCCGAGGACGATCGCGTCCTTGCCCGACAGATCGCCAAGCCGGTCCTGCAATAGCAACAGGCAGCCATAGGGCGTGCAAGGCACCATGCCCGCGATGCCCAGCGCAAGGCGCCCGGCACTGACAGGGGTCAGCCCATCGACATCCTTGTCGGGATCGATCGTCGCAACCGCCGCCTGCTCGTCGAGGTGGCCGGGGAGCGGTAATTGCAGCAGGATGCCGTCAACCGCCTCGTCGGCGTTAAGCCGCGCCAGCAACGCCTCTACCTCGGCCTGCGTCGCCGTTGCGGGCAGATGATGCTCAAAGCTTTCCATCCCTGCCGCGACTGTCGCCTTGCCTTTCGACCCGACATAGACCGCGCTCGCCGGATCATCGCCGACGAGCACGACCGCAAGACCGGGCGCGCGGCCGGCCGCAGCCTTGAAAGCCGGAACGGCATCGGCAATCCGCGCCCGCAGGCCGGCGGCGAAAGCCTTGCCGTCGATGACCTGCGCGGCGGTCATCACGCCATTCCGTTGGCGTAGGCAAGCCGTGCGAGATAGCTCAGTACCGGCCCGTCGATGATGATGATCAGAATCAGTACCAGCATCGGGGTCAGGTCGAGCCCGCCGAAATCGGGCATGATGCGGCGAAACGGGCGGTAGAGTGGCTCGGTAATCCGGTCGAGAACGGTCCAGAGCTGGCCGACGAACTGGTTGTGCGTGTTGATGACGTTGAACGCGATCAGCCACGACATCACCGCCTGCGCGATGATGAACCACCACAGGACCGTCAGGATGATATGCACGATCTGGAGGAGCATGAGAAGCAAGGCGATTTCTCCGAAAAAGGGTATTGCCGCGTCTCTTAGCGGTGAATGAGCGTCCCCGCACCCCTCGCGGTGAAAATTTCAAGCAGCATCGCGTGCGGGATACGCCCGTCGAGGATGACCGCCGCCTCGACCCCGGCATCGACCGCGGCGACGCAGGTTTCGACCTTGGGGATCATGCCGCCGGTGATCGTCCCGTCGCGCTTCATTTCATCGATCGCCGGGCGGTCGAGATCGGTGAGCAATGCCCCCGATTTGTCGAGCACCCCGGCAACGTCGGTGAGCAGGAAGAAGCGCTTGGCGCCTAGCGCACCCGCAATCGCGCCCGCCATCGTGTCGGCGTTGATGTTATAGGTAGCGCCATCGGCGCCCAGGGCCACGGGGGCGACGATCGGGATAAAATTGTCGTTGGTCAGATTGACGAGGATCGTCGGGTCGACCGCGACGGGTTCGCCAACGAAGCCCAAGTCGACGTGGCGCTCGATCCCCGAATTGGGGTCGGGCTCGGTACGACTGACCTTCTCGGCGAGGACGAGATTGGCGTCCTTGCCCGAAATGCCGACCGCGCGGCCACCAAGCGCCGCGATCCAGCTTACGATCTCCTTGTTGATCTTGCCCGCCAATACCATTTCGGCGACCTCGGCGGTCGCGGCATCGGTGACGCGCAGCCCTCCGACAAAGGTCGATTCGATGCCAAGCTGCTTCAGCATGGCGCCGATCTGCGGCCCGCCGCCATGGACCACGACGGGGTTGATCCCGACCGCCTTCAACAGCACGACATCTTCGGCGAAATCGCGCTGCGCCTCTGGGTCACCCATCGCGTGACCGCCATATTTGATCACGAAGGTCTCGCCAGCGTAGCGCTGCAGATAGGGTAGCGCCTCGACAAGCGTTTCGGCCTTGGCAAGCAGATCGGGCATTTTCGAAGGATCGGTCATCGACATCATCCGGCGTTCTTCGCATCCAGGTGGCGGCCGAGCGCGACCACCGCCATCACCAGCAGCGGCACCATCACCGCCGACAAAACGACCTTGGCGATCATCTGGCCAAGCATCAGGTCGCCGATCGGGCGGACCCCATAGAAGCTGACGGTGATGAAGATCAACGTATCGATGATCTGGCTGAGCGCCGCGGCGACAAAACCGCGCACCGGCAGCAGCCGGCCGTTGTTCGCGGTCATCCGCGAAAAAAGCCAGACGTTGAGGCTGACGGACACGCCATATGCCAGGATTCCCGCCGCCATCATGCGCCACCCCTGTCCCACGATGATCGGGAAAGCTTCCTTGGCGGGCTCATACATCCCCTCGTCGGTCGGCAGTTGCAGCACGAATATGGTCAGGATGATCGCCAGGATAAGCGGAATGAATCCCAGCCGCACAAGCTTGTCGGCAACGACGCGCCCGTGAAGTTCGGCGATGCCGCTAGAGATCGCAATCAGTGTCAGGAAAGGGAAAATACCAGCCTCGACCGCTAGCGGACCAAGCGCGACCTGTTTCGCACCCAGGAAACCGCCAAGCGGAACCATGCCGCCGTAGAGGATTGCGAACAGCAGCAACGAAGGCGCGATCACGCGCGAAGGGCTATTTTCCATCGAGGCCGCTTAATCGCTTTTGCGGCGGGTGGAAAGGTACCGCATCGGCACAGACTTGCTCCACCGCCAAAGCCCGCTAGACACGGGTATCAATTTGCGGGGGACGCACAGAAATTATGGAACGCCTGATCGGTCTGCTCGGCATTGTCGCATTGCTCGCGATTGCCGTGCTTTTTTCGTCTAACCGTCGCTGGATTCGCCCGCGTATCGTCATCCCCGCCTTTCTGTTGCAGGCGGGCTTTGCAGTGCTCGTCATCGGTACGCCGTGGGGGCGCGCGGTGATCCAGGCGATGTCGAACGGTGTGTCAAACCTTCTGAGCTATGCGGACGAGGGCACGAAGTTCCTGTTCGGCGAAGTGTTGACGCAGGCCCCCTATGGCAAGGCCGTTTTCGCAATCGGCGCGCTGCCCGTGATCATCTTCTTCGCGTCGCTGATTTCGGTCCTCTATTATCTCGGGGTCATGCAGTTGATCATCAAATGGGTCGGCGGCGCGATCCAGAAGGTTACTGGAATTACAAAGGTCGAAAGCCTCGGCGCGGCGGCGAACATCTTCGTCGGCCAGTCCGAATCGCCGCTTGTCATCCGACCCTATCTCGCGGGCCTGACCCCGCCGCAGCTCTTTACCGTAATGACTGTCGGCATGGCGGGTGTCGCGGGAACGATCCTCGGCGCCTATGCGGGGATGATCGGCCCGCACCTCCTTCCCTATCTTCTCGCCGCCAGCTTCATGTCGGCGCCCGGCGGCATCCTTATGGCCAAGATCATGATGCCCGACGATCCGAAGGATATCGGCATCGAACCGATCGTGATGCCGGAGGCAAGCCACGACGAGGAAAAGCCTGCAAACATCATCATGGCCGCGGCGCAGGGCGCGCAGACCGGGGTCAAGCTGGCGGTCGCGGTCGGTGCGATGGTGATGGCGTTCGTCGCGCTCGTCGCGCTCGCCAACGGCATCCTCGCAGGGATCGGCGGCTGGTTCGGGTTCGAGGGCCTGTCGTTCCAGGCGATCATCGGCACGATCTTCCGTCCGGTCATGTGGCTGATGGGCGTGCCTTGGGAAGAAAGCGCGACGGTCGGCGGGCTGTTCGGCAGCAAGGTGGTGCTCAACGAATTCGTCGCCTTCATCGATCTTGGCCGGGCACAGGGCGACATGTCGGCGGCAGCGGTCGCGATCGCGACCTTCGCACTCTGTGGTTTCGCCAATTTCAGCTCGATCGCGATCCAGATGGCGGTGACCGGTGGGCTTGCCCCGAACCAACGCCCGATGATCGCGAAGCTCGGCCTGAAGGCGCTTCTCGCGGGCAGCCTCTCGAACCTGATGTCGGCGGCGCTCGCCGGCCTGATGCTCGGCGTCGCACCGCCGCTCGCCGCACCGCCGCCGGCCGCTCCAGCCGTCGCAGCGCCCGCACCCGCACCCGCAACCGCACCGACGGCGGAACCCGCCAAGGCGCCCTGATTGATGATCTTGTCCGGCCTAAGCTCAACGGGCGATTGGGAGAATTTGCAAGCCGCCTGCGAATGACGTAAACTTCGGGATATAACAAATCCCGGGTCGCGTTCGCAAAATGGGAGGCTGTCATGAAAACCGCATATCGTTTGTCGATCCTAGCTGCGGCCGCAGCGTCGATAGGGGCGGGTTTCCTCGCCACTTCATATGCCCAGACCGTCGAGACCGAACGCTACCGCCCTGATCGCCCGCCAGAAGCGACGATCTATCGCGACGCCGGTTATCGCGGACCCGCGGTGTTCGTCGGCGAGGAAAAGCCGAACCTCGGCCTTGCCTGGCCGGTCAATTCGATCCGCGTCCCGAACGGCCGCTGGGAGCTGTGCGAAAAGACGCGTTATCGCGGCAATTGCCGCACCGTCGATCGCGACACACCGATGCTGAATAATGTTCTGCGCGGCCTCACCATCCAGTCGATCCGCCCGGTCGGCGGCGGTGGCGGCGGTGGCTGGAACCCGGCCCCACCCGCCAACGATCAGGTCGCGCGCGGCAATTTCGCCGAATTCCACACCCAACCCGCGGAACGGAACTATCGCGTCCTCGCCTGCACCCGCGGTTCGGCAACGGCCGCCTGCGCAGCGCAGTCCGCAGACACCTGGTGTCGTTCGATCGGTTGGAACGGGTCGGCGCGCGAGCATATGGAAACGATCAGCGGGCGGGTCTACCTCGCCGACGTGTTGTGCGTGCGTTCGGGCTATTGAGGGGGAGAGATGATATGAAAAAGACGACAATTCTTGTCGCGATCGGCACCGCGACCCTCGCGTTGGCCGCCTGTTCGTCGGTGCCGCGCAATACCGGCACGAGCTATGATTGCAGCGGCGGCACAAAGCTAAAGGTCGATTATGTCGGCAGCACCGCGATAGTCCGCGTCAACGGCATGCGCTCGCTGGTGCTGAAGCAGACGCCGTCGACCGGCGGCTCGGTCTACGAGAACAAGAGCGGCGCGCGGCTTCAGCGCAACGGCAATGAGGTGACGTGGAACACCGCGCTGCGCTCGGCGCCCGAAAGCTGCCGTGTCGTCTATAAGCCGATGTAGGCTGGAGTCGAAAGCCCGCTACAACGTCATTTGGGCCAGCGCTGTGCGGACTTCGGCGACGAATAGGTCTGGTTGTTCCCAGGCGGCGAAATGTCCGCCTTTCTCGGGTTCGTTCCAATAGACGATATTCCGGTAGCGCCGCTCGGCCCAGCGCCGTGACAGGCGCATGATCTCGTTCGGGAACAGACTGCATCCGGTCGGCACCGAAATCTCTCCGGCGGAGAAATTGCGGAAGCTGTGCCAATAGAGCCGCGCGGACGAAGCGGCGCTCGCCGTTAGCCAATAGAGGCTAACGGTGTCGAGCATCGCATCGCGCGACAGTATCTTTTCGGGATGGCCGCCGATCGACTGACCGCCTGGCTGATGCCCGCAATCGGTCCAGCCGTGAAATTTCTCAACGATCCACGCCATTTGCCCGACCGGTGAATCGGTAAGCGCATAGCCGATCGTTTGTGGCCGCGTTGCCTGCTGCGTCGAATAACCGCTGTCCTTCGCCTGATACCAGCCGAAGCGTGCGAGATAGAGCTTTTCGCTGTCGGTGAGGTCGGTCATCAAGTCGGGCGGCGGTGCGCCGACCACCATGTTGACGTGGATGCCCGCGCAATGATCGGCATGGTTCATCCCGATCGCGCAGGTGACCGCGCTGCCCCAGTCGCCGCCCTGCGCAAAATAGCGGTCATAGTCGAGCGCTCGCATCAGCGCGTCCCACGCCGCACCGATATGCTCCACGCTCCATTTTGCCTCGGTTGGCTTGCCCGAAAAGCCGTAACCCGGAAGTGACGGGATCACGAGGTGATAATCGGCCGCCAGCGGTTCGATCACGTCGAGGAATTCGAGCACCGACCCCGGCCAACCGTGCGTCAGGACAAGCGGGCGCGCATCGGGATTGGCCGACCGGACATGCAGGAAATGAATGTCGAGCCCGTCGATCGTCGCGAGATAATTGGGGAGCGCGCCTAGCCGCGCTTCGGCCACGCGCCAGTCGTATTTATCACGCCAATAGGCCGCAAGTTCCTGTGCATAGGCAAGCGGGATGCCCTGATCCCAGTCATCCACCGTTTCGCGCTCGGGCCAGCGCGTTCGCGCCAGCCGATCCTTCAGATCGTCAATCGCCGCTTGCGGCACCTCGACGGCGAAAGCCCGGATATTGTCGACCTGCATCTGCCCACCCCTCTCAAGCCGATAATATCAGGGCCGCGCTGGCGCCTTGCAGCCGCGCTCGAGCCCGACACCCTTCAGGAAGCCGCGCCGCACCGTTCCGGCGTAAACCGCCAACGCATAACGCCGCCGTTCGGCATTGGCGCCAGTAACTTCGCCAATCAGGCCCCGAAAAGGAATAATTCCTCCTGCCACCGTTCCGGCGACGCGGCCGGCGGTTTCCTCGCGCTTCTTCGCGCGATCCTTGTCGACCTGTTCATTGACGTCGGGACCCAGCACTTCGTTGAGTTCGTTCAGTTCGTTGATGATCGCCGCACATTTTCCGAGCCCCGCGAGCGAATAGGGCGCACCCTGAATTGCGAGGAGCTTGGGCGGAACCTCCTTGCCGTCGAATGGCTCGGCAACCGTATTGGCGGTATCCTTGATCGTCGATTCTTCGGGCGCGCCCTGTTGTGCCTGGACGGGCATCGCTCCGGCAAGAAGCGAGGCGGCAAGTGCGAATAAGGTCTTGTTACGCATGATCATATCATCCCCTGCATTCCATATACCCAACGCACAGGACACCTTTCGGCTCCATCCGCCACCCTTATAGCGGATGAGGCAAGGCGGTCTGCCCCTTCAGCCGCTGCGCTCGGCTCACCGGGTCGGAACAGGCTCCGGTCCAGTCCAGTCGTAGAAACCACGGCCGGCCTTCTTTCCGACCCACCCGGCATCGACATATTGAACAAGCAACGGCGCGGGACGGAATTTCGGATCGCCGGTGCCGCTGTAGAGCACACGGATGATTTCCAGGCAGGTGTCGAGCCCGATGAAATCGGCGAGCGTGATCGGGCCCATCGGGTGGTTGAGGCCGAGGCGGCAACCCGTATCGATGTCCTGCATCGTCGCAACGCCTTCGCCCAAAGCGAACACCGCTTCGTTGATCATCGGCATCAGCACGCGATTGACGATAAAGCCTGGCGCGTCGTTGGCATGGACGATTTCCTTGCCTAACCCGCGGCCAAAGGCCTCGACCTTCGTCAGCGTGTCGTCGCTCGTCGCAAGGCCGCGGATCAATTCGATCAGGCCCATCACCGGGACGGGGTTAAAGAAATGGACGCCGATGAAGCGCGCGGGATCGGGCGTCGCCTGTGCAAGGCGCGTGATCGGGATCGAGCTGGTGTTGCTGGCGAGGATCGCGGTCGGCGACAGATGCTGGCCGACGCTCGCGAAGATCGCGCGCTTGATCTCCTCGCGCTCGGTCGCCGCCTCGATAACCAGGTCGGCGGGGGCGAAGGCGCTGTGATCACCGACCGGGGTGATGCGGCCAAGCAGCGCGTCGGCGTCGGCCTGCGTTATCTTTTCCTTGGCGACGAGCCGGTCGAGCGCTTTGGCGATGCCCGCCTTGCCCGCTTCGGCGCGGGCGAGGTCGATATCCGAGAGAAGTACGTCATGCCCTGCGCCCGCCGACACCTGCGCGATACCTGCGCCCATCTGTCCCGCACCGATAACGCCGACGATCATATGCTGCCCTTTCGCTGAAAACCTGCCCGTGCCCCTACGGCTTGGGGTTTGTGCGTCAAGAGCGCGCGTCAGGGGGCGGAGCGGAACTCCGTCGCTTCGGCGAGGATCAGGGCGAAGGCGGGATCGGCATCGTCCCATGTCGCGAGCGGGGTCCAGCCCGATGCACGCAGGAGAAGATTGGCGTCGCGCGGGCCGTATTTGTGGCTGTTCTCGCTATGGATCGTCTCGCCTTTCGCCATCGCATAAAGGCGGCCGTCGATCGTGAATTCCATGTCGCACGCCGCGACGAGATGCATCTCGATGCGGGCATGGATGTCATCCCATATCGCGCGATGGCTGAAATTCGCGACCGGGATATCGCCGCCAAGCTCGCGATTGATCCGTTCGAGCAGATTGAGGTTGAACGCCGCGGTCACGCCGGCGGGGTCATCATAGGCGAGTTCGAGAGTCGCCACATCCTTGATCCGGTCGATCCCAATCAGGAGGAGCGATTCTTCGCCGAGCGCACAGCGCCAGTTACGCAGCAGGTCGACCGCAGTGCGCGCGACCATGTTGCCGATCGTGCTGCCCGGAAAAAAGCCGAGCTTAGGCAGATCAGCGATTTCGTCGGGCATGGTCACGCGCTGGGTGAAATCGGCCTCTACCGGATAGATTGCGAGGCCTGGAAAACGTGCCGCAAGAGCCTCTGCGCTGTCGCGCAGGAAGTCACCCGAAATATCGACCGGCACATAGGCCGCGGGTTCGATCGCATCGAGAAGCAAGGGCGTCTTGGTCGAGCTGCCCGAACCGAGCTCGACGACCGCGCGGCCGGGACCGATGGCCCCGGCGATGTCGGCGGCGTGGCGAGTGAGCAGGTCGGTCTCGCTACGCGTCGGATAATATTCGGGGAGCGCGGTGATATCCTCGAACAATGCCGAGCCCGTCGCGTCGTAAAACCAGCGCGCCGGAATCGCTTTTTGCCTTTGCGCGAGGCCCGCGTGGACGTCAGCGCGGAAGGCGATGTCGACGCCGGCGTCATCGGCCGAAACCTGACGAAGGTTGCGCACAACGCCCATGTCAAAGATCCTTTGCGAGCCGCACGCCGGTGAACTGCCAGCGCTGGTGGGGGTAGAAGAAATTGCGGTAGGAGGGACGCAGATGGCCGCGCGGGGTCGCGCAACTGCCGCCGCGCAGCACGAACTGACCGCTCATGAACTTGCCATTATATTCGCCGACCGCGCCGGGCGCGGCGCGGAAGCCGGGATAGGGGCGATAAGCGCTGCCGGTCCATTCCCACACGCTGCCGAACATCTGTTGCAAGCCGGTGTCATCGGCCGACGCCGCTGGCTGAACCGGCCCCGCGACGTCGAGTTGCTGCCCGCCATGCGGATCGAAGAGGGCCGCCGCGGCTTCCCATTCCTGCTCGGTCGGGAGGCGCGCGCCGGCCCAACTCGCAAAGGCGTCGGCCTCGAAAAAGCTGATGTGCGTGACGGGCGCGACGGGGTCGATATCCTGCCAGCCCGACAGGGTGAAGTTTTGCCCATCCTGCCAATAGGCGGGCGCCTCGATATCGCCGGCCTGTACCCACGCCCAACCGTCGCTAAGCCAGAGCGACGGGGTGTGATAGCCGCCGTCGGCGATGAATTCCTGCCACTCGCCATTGCTCACCGGACGGTTGGCGAGCGCGTGCGGGGTCAGCAGCGCATCATGGCGAGGGCCTTCGCAGTCGAAGGCGAAACCGGCGCCGCCATGCCCGAGCGCGGCCACGCCATCGCCGCCCCTGATCCACTTCATCGCGGAAAACTGCGTAACTTCACTCGCGATTCGCGTTTCCCATACGGCGGGTCCGAGCGGGTTTTGCGCGAAGAGGTGCTTGAGATCGGTGAGCAGCAGTTCCTGATGCTGTTGCTCATGATGGATCCCGAGTTCGACGAGCGCCGATACGCTGGCCGGAAGATCAGGCAACGCGGTCTGGACGGCGGCATCGACATGCGCGCGCCAGATGCAGACCTCATCGAGCGACGGGCGCGTCAGCAGGCCGCGATGCGGGCGCGCGTGGCGCGGCCCCTCTGACTCATAATAGCTGTTGAAGAGGAAAGGATAGCGCTCGTCGAAGAGGCGGTAGCCCGGAACATGATCGCGCAGGACGAAGGTTTCGAAGAACCAGGTCGTATGCGCAAGATGCCATTTGGCAGGCGACGCGTCGGGCATCGACTGCGCGCTCGCGTCGGCGTCGGAGAGTGTCGCGGTCAGATCGAGCGACAGCCGCCGCGTCGCGGCGAAGCGCTGCGTCAGGCTATCCAGCATATCGGTCGTCGGCGAAGCATCGGTTCGGCTGGCCATGGTGAGACAATCCCCCAGGGTATGATTCGGTTTCGCTGGTTGCCCGATTATGGTTACGCCGCGATGGAAAGTCTAGAACATTAAGGGAACACCAAAGTATAGGGGGCGCCATATGATCCGGTCGCATCGTCCCTGCGGCGCCGATGTCGTGAACCGGATCAAGTCCGGGCCGTCGAACGGGATCAGCGCGTCGCGCCGGGTTTCCACAATATGTCGCCGCCCGCCGCGGCGTTGAGGTGCCGCGTAAGCACGAAGAGATGATCCGACAGGCGATTGAGATAATTGAGCGCGATCGGGTTGAGGTCGCGCGCCGTACCCGCGGCGACCGCGGCACGCTCGGCGCGGCGCGTCACCGCGCGGGCGAGGTGCAGCCGCGCCGCGGCTTCGGTGCCGCCGGGCAGAATGAAGCTTTTGAGCGCATCCAGCGCATCGTTCATACCGTCGATCTCGTCCTCGAGCCGCGCGATCTGGCTCGGCACGATGCGCAGCGCCATTTCGTGCGGGCCGAAACCGAACTGGATGTCGGGCGGAGTCGCAAGGTCGGCGCCGAGGTCGAACATTTCGTTCTGGATGCGCGCGAGCATCGCGGCTTCGTCGCTTGCCGGGTCGAGCGCCGCAACGGCAATGCCGATCGCGCTGTTCGCTTCATCGACGTCGCCAATCGCCGCCATCAGCGCGTCCGATTTGGCAACGCGCGAACCGTCGACAAGCCCGGTGGTGCCGTCGTCGCCGGTACGCGTGTAGATCTTGTTGAGCTTGACCATATTGCCTGCCTACCGGTGCCGCATACGCAATGCGCTTATTTCCCGGCGGCGAAGAGGCCGATCAGCACGAGCAGGATGATCGTGATCGCCTGCCACTTCACGCGCGACATCATCATCTTGTTCTGCATCACCTGATTCTCGTGCGCCGTGCCGTCCACCTGGGCGCGGTGGCCTTGCGAGAAATAGAAGAGCCCCCGCGCTAGCGAGAAGAGGACGAAGCCGGCGGCAATTACGACGCCAATGATGAGCAGGATTTCCATGCTTCCACTCTAGGGATTTTGCAGCGAATAGCCAGCGGGAAGCCGGTCGGCCGCCAAATCGGCGGCGAGCGCCCGTCCATCGATACCCCCCGCGCGGAGCGAGGCGAGCGAGGCCGCGGCATCGCGTTTCGCCAGCCTTTTGCCATCGGGGCCGCAAACGAGTGCGTGGTGACGATAGAGCGGCGTCGGCAGGCCGAGCAGCGCCTGGAGCAGCCGGTGGACGTCGGTCGAGGCGATGAGGTCGGCGCCGCGGATGATGTGCGTCACGCCCATATCGGCATCGTCGAGCGTGCTCGCGAGATGATAGCTCACCGGTGCATCCTTGCGCGCGAGGACGATATCGCCGTGGGCCGCAGGATCGGCGGTGCGGAGCCCCTGCCCCACCTCTTCCCATATAAGCGCACCGGTTTCGGCCAGCGCGCGCGCCATGTCGAGGCGCCAGCAATGCGGTTCATCGGCGAGGCGGCGTGCCCGCTCGGTTTCGGACAGATTGCGGCAGGTCCCGGGATAGACCGCCCCGGATGGTCCGTGCGGCGCCGACAGACTCGCGGCGATATCGGCTCGGGTGCAGAAGCAGGGATAGACCAACGCACGCGACCGGAGTTCGGCAAGCGTGGCGGCATAATCGTCAAGCCGCGCCGACTGGCGCACCGGATCACCGTCCCGGCCGACCCCGAGCCAGTCGAGATCGGCGAGCGAGGCCGCGACATATTCCTCCCGCGAGCGGCTGCCGTCGATATCGTCGATGCGGATCAGGAAGCGGCCAGCGGCGCCGCGCGCAGCCGTGTATGCAAGCACTGCGCTGTACGCGTGGCCAAGGTGAAGCTCGCCGGTCGGACTCGGGGCAAAACGTGTCAGCATTGGCGCCCTCCTGAATCCATATGCTGTGCCGAGTCAAAGTGAATCATTCCATATCTTGCGGGCAGAAGCCCCCTTGACGTCAGAATCTGATAGGGCATGTAATGATGGTGTCACGCGCGGGAGGCAGTGGCGCGCTATCCCGTGAAGCAATGGGGGCAGCGTTATCTAGCCATGTTCCATCCCGATCTTGCCCGGCATCCCGATAGCTGTCCGGCACTCGTTCTCAACGCCGATTATACGCCGCTGAGCTATTATCCACTGAGCCTCTGGCCATGGCAGACCGCAGTGAAGGCGGTGTTCCTCGACCGCGTTACCATCGTCGAAAATTACGAACGCGAAATCCATTCACCGACGCGGACGATGCCGATCCCGAGCGTGATCGCGCTGCGCCAATATGTGAAGCCGTCGGAGCATCCGGCCTTTACGCGTTTCAACCTGTTCCTGCGCGACCGCTTTGCGTGCCAATATTGCGGGTCGGGCAAGGAGCTGACCTTCGATCATGTCGTCCCGCGCCGGCTGGGCGGGCGCACGACGTGGGAGAATGTCGCGACCGCCTGTGCCCCGTGCAACCTCAAGAAGGGCGGCCGGACGCCGCAACAGGCGCATATGCCGCTCTATCGCCAGCCCTGGCGCCCGACGAGTTGGCAGCTACAGGACAATGGCCGAGCCTTTCCGCCGAATTATCTGCACACGAGCTGGATCGACTGGCTTTATTGGGATGTTGAACTGGAGGGCTGAAGGGCGCACAACGGCGACGACAGCATGGGTTCACCTCGATGGGACTAGGCGCCCGCCAACCATCGAAAAAAGGAGAAACATCATGGTTCGCATTACCCGTATGCTGGCCGTCGGCATCGTTGCCGCACCGCTGCTCGCCGCTTGCGCGACGATTCCGCCCGCCGAACAACCCGTGTCGGTCACCGGCAGCATCACCTATCGCGAGCGCATGGCGCTGCCGCCGACCGCGCAGGTCGAAGTGACACTCGCCGACGTCAGCCTGATGGACGCACCGTCAAAGACGATCGCGCAGCAGTCATTCACTGCCGACGGACGGCAGGTGCCCTTCGCCTTCACGCTGACGGTCGACCAGCGCCAGCTCGATCCGCGCCACAGCTATGCGGTGTCGGCGCGCATCACCGACGCGTCGGGCAGGCTGATGTTCATCACCGACACGCGCAATAGCGTTACGTTCGATGGCCGCCGCGCAATCGATCTGGGAACGTTGATGCTGGTCGAGACGCGCTGACATCGAACCGAGCGAAGTGGGTGATTGCCGAAAGTTGGCGTGAAGGAACATGCGCAACTCTGTTACGTTCGACGTACATCGGACAATCGATTTGGGGTCACTCCACGTCGTCGAGACGAACTGATCTTATAGAAGCATAGCTATGCGCGCCTTGACGCTGTGCCTTCGCAGGTGCAGCAATCCGCCGCATGGGCCCGCCTATCCAGATCTCGCAAAATCCCGACATCCGCTATTTGGGGCGGATCCTCGGCGACGTCATCCGCACCTATGGCGGCGACAAATTGTTCCGCCAGACCGAATATATCCGCTCGTCGAGCGTCGACCGCCATCGCGGGATCGCGGGTGCCGAGGCGATCGATCCGGGGCTCGATGCGCTGAGCCTCGACGACACGATCGCGTTCGTGCGCGGGTTCATGCTCTTCTCGATGCTCGCGAACCTTGCCGAAGACCGGCAGGGGGTTGCCGCCGAGCCCGAGGCCACGGTCGCCGCGGCGATCGAAAAGCTGCGCGCGGACGGGATCGACGGCAATGCGATCACGGCGCTTCTCAGCGCCTCGCTCGTCGCGCCGGTGCTGACCGCGCACCCGACCGAGGTGCGGCGCAAGTCGGTGCTCGATCACAAGAACCGCATCGCCGAACTGATGCTGCTGCGCGATGCCGGCGCCGAAGAGACGCCCGAGGGCGATGTCGTCGAGGATGCGATCCGGCGGCAGATCGTGCTGCTGTGGCAGACGCGCCCGCTGCGCACCGAGAAATTGTTCGTTGCCGACGAAATCGACAATGCGCTGACCTATTTGCGCGACGTCTTCCTGCCCGTCGTGCCGAAGCTTTATGCGCGCTGGGAAGCCGAACTGGGCCAGCGCCCCGCGAGCTTTCTGCGCGTCGGCAGCTGGATCGGCGGCGACCGCGACGGCAATCCCTTCGTCACGGCCGAGACGATGCACATGGCGACGGGGCGCAACGCCGCTGCGGTTCTCGGCCATTATATCGACGCGGTTCATGGGCTGGGCGCCGAGCTGTCGGTGTCGGCAAGCCTCGCCGCGGTTCCAGAAGCGGTCGAAGCGCTGGCCGAAGCGAGCGGCGATGCCGCGCCGAGCCGCCGCGACGAGCCCTATCGCCGCGCCTTGTCAGGTATTTATGCCCGGCTTTGTGCGACTTATGCGCAGATCGTCGGCCGCGCACCGCCGCGGCCCTCGGCGCTGACCGGCGCGCCCTACGCCACCCCCGCCGACTTCCGCCGCGACCTCGTCACGATCGCCAACGGCCTGTCGGCGAACAGCCAGGGCCAGTTCGGCGGCATCGGGGCATTGGGGCGGCTGATCCGCGCGGTCGAAGTGTTCGGATTCCATCTCGCGACGCTTGACATGCGGCAGAATAGCGCCGTGCACGAACGCGTCCTCGCCGAATTGCTGTCGGTATCGGGCGTGTGCGCCGATTATCTGGCGCTAGGCGAAGAAGAGCGCGTCGCGTTGCTGACGGCGGAGCTGCAAAGCGACCGGCCGCTCGCGGCGCCGTGGCATCAGTGGAGCGACGAGACTGCCGGCGAACTCGCGATCGTCCACGCCGCCGCCGATGTCCGCGCGCGGCTGGGGCAGGACGCGATCTGCCAGTGGATCATCAGCATGGCGCAGGAATTGTCCGACCTGCTCGAAGTCCATATCCTCGCGCGTGAAGCGGGGCTGTGGCGGAGCGGCGACGCGGCAGGACAATCGAACCTGATGGTCGTGCCCTTGTTCGAGACGATCGCCGACCTCGATCGCGCGCCCGCAATCATGGCGCGTTATTTCGCGATGCCCGAAATCGGCCCGCAGATCGGCCAGCGCGGGCATCAGGAAGTGATGATCGGCTATTCGGATTCGAACAAGGATGGCGGGTATCTGACCTCGACCTGGGGATTGCACCAAGCGTCGCAGGCGCTGACCCCGGTGTTCGAGGATGCCGACACCGCGATGCAATTGTTCCATGGCCGCGGCGGCGCGGTCGGGCGCGGCGGGGGCAGCGCCTTTGCCGCGATCCGCGCGCAGCCCGCGGGGACGGTGCAGGGACGCATCCGCATCACCGAACAGGGCGAAGTGATCGCGGCGAAATATGGCACGGCGGCGAGCGCGGCGACGAACCTTGAGGCGATGGTGTCGGCCAGCCTGCTCGCGAGCCTCGAGCCCGAGGCGCTGAGCGATACCGATGCGGTCCGCTTTACCGCGGCGATGGACCAGCTGTCGGACGGCGCCTTCGCTGCCTATCGCGGGCTGGTCTATGACACGCCGACCTTCAAGGATTTCTTCCGCGCGATGACGCCGATCGCGGAAATTGCGACGCTGAAAATCGGGTCGCGGCCGTCGAGCCGCACCAAATCGAGCGCGATCGAGGATCTGCGCGCCATTCCCTGGGTGTTCAGCTGGGCGCAGTCGCGCGCGATGCTGCCGGGCTGGTACGGCACCGGCGAAGGCTTTGCGGCGTTCGAGGACAAGGCGCTGCTCGCCGACATGGCGGCGGGCTGGCCCTTCTTTGCCGCGCTGCTCGGCAATATGGAGATGGTGCTCGCGAAATCCGACATGGGGATTGCGGCGCGCTATGCCGAACTTGCCGGGCATATCGACGGGCATGATGCGATTTTCGGCCGCATCCGCGACGGGTGGAATCGCGCGCATGACGGCTTGCTCGACATCACCGGCCAGACGCGGCTGCTCGACAAGAATCCCGCGCTCGAAGCGTCGATCCGGCTGCGCCTGCCCTATATCGAGCCGCTGAACCTGCTCCAGATCGAGCTGATGAAGCGCCACCGCGCCGGGGAAACCGATCCGCGCATCGCCGAGGGTATCCAGCTGACGATCAACGCGATCGCGACGGCGCTGCGGAATAGCGGCTAGACCAACTCAACCCGTCATTGCGAGCGAAGCGAAGCAATCCAGAGTGTGCGTAAACCGCTCTGGATTGCTTCGCTTCGCTCGCAATGACGATGGGGTTTGAGGGGCGCCTCAGCTCTTGGTGATCACAACCTCGCCCTTGGCGTTCGCGCCATCGGGGCCGAATTTGATCGTGAAGTCGGCGCCGTCCTTGTCCTTGCCCGCGAGCGTGTCGCCGCTGCGCGTGACCTTGACGTCCTTTTTGGCGAACTCGCCCGCCATCCAGTCGGCCGCCTTCGTCGGTGCGGCGGGCGAGGTGAAGCCCAGTTTGACGACCGCCTTGTCGGTGCCATTCTTGTCGTTGGCGTCGACGTTGACCGTCGTGACCTTGCTGCCCGGATAGAGTTTCACGCCGTCGATGTCGAAATCGCTCTCGATATCGAGGTCGACGAAATCGGGAATATCGATGTCGATCGCGGCGCCATCGCCCCCGATCTTGATATTGCCGCCGTCCTTGCCGGTCTTGATCTGGACTCCGCCATGCTCGTCGCCGGCGTTGATCGAGACCTGGGTGCCGCTCTCGGAATTTTTCTCCTCCGAGCCGCAGGCGGCGAGGAGCATCATCGGCGGAATGAGGAAGGCGAGACGCATGAACTATCTCCTTGGTGCGTTAGTTATATAATACACCTTGGGAATTAGCGAGTCAATCTATCCGCTTTCGTCATGCCGGACTTGATCCGGCATCCCGCTTTTTCGACGTTTCACAGCGGGACCCCGGATCAAGTCCGGGGTGACGAGGAAATAGATTTACGCGTCGATGCTGGTGCGCAAATCGCCGTGGACCAGACCGCCGTCGACGGTGATCGTGTCACCGACGACATAGTCGCCCGCCTTCGATGCGAGGAAGATCGCGGCGCCCGCCATATCTTCGGGCACGCCGATGCGCTTGACCGGGATGCTCTTGGCGACCGCATCGCCATGGTCGCGCGCCGCCTTGTTCATGTCCGACTGGAAGGCGCCGGGGGCGATCGCGGTAACGAGGATGTGATCGGTGACGAGCCGCGCGGCGAGGCGCTTGGTGAGATAGAGGATCGCCGCCTTCGACGCGTGATAGCTGTAGGTTTCCCACGGGTTCAGCCGCTGGCCGTCGATCGAGCCGATGTTGATGACCTTTGCCGGACGGTCGGCGGTGCCACCCGCTTTCAACAATCCGTGCAGCGCCTGCGTCAGGAAGAAGGGCGATTTGACGTTGATGTCCATCACCTTGTCCCAGCCCGCCTCGGGGAAGCCCTCGAACGGTTCGCCCCACGCCGCGCCCGCATTGTTGACGAGAATGTCGAGCCGTTCCTCGCGCGCTTCGAGCTCCTTGGCGAGCGCGCGGCATCCCTCGACGGTCGACAGGTCGACCGGCAGGCCGATGACCTTGCCCGGATAGCGCGTTTCGAAATCGGCGACGGCTTCCTCGATCTGCGCGGTCTTGCGCGCCGAGATATAGACGCGCGCAGCGCCCGCGGCGAGATAGCCCTCGACGATCATCTTGCCGATCCCGCGCGAGCCGCCGGTGACGAGTGCGATGCGGCCGTCGAGGCCGAACATGTCCTGAAGATTCATTGTCTTTCTCCCCGGCTCAATAGCCGTTCATCCGCGCGACCTGGTCGATGTGATAATGCACATCGCCCATAAATTCGGCGAGCGCGCGGTCGCGTTTCATATAGAGGCCGATGTCATATTCGTCGGTCATGCCGATGCCGCCGTGCATCTGCACGCCTTCGCGCACCGCGAGGTTGGCGGCGCGACCGGCTTTGGCTTTCGCGACCGAGACCATCAGCTTCGCGCCTTCGCTGCCTTCATCGAGCAGTTGCTGCGCCTTCATCACCGTGGCGCGCGCGACTTCCATTTCGCCGTAAAGATGCGCGGCGCGGTGCTGGAGCCCCTGGAACTCGCCGATCAGCTTGCCGAACTGCTTGCGTTCCTTGAGGTAATTGACCGTCATGTCCATCGCGCCCTGCCCGACGCCGACCAACTCGGCGGCCGAACCGGTTCGCGTTGCAGCGAGCAGCGCGTCGAGGATCTGCTGACCCGCATCGACTTCGCCGATCACTGCATCGGCATCGACTTCGACGCCATCGAGCGTGACATGGCTGGCGAGGCTCGAATCGACGAGCCGCCGCGGATCGGCGGTCACGCCCTTCGCGTCCTTCGGCACCGCGAACAGCGTGATGCCGCCGTCGGTCTTTGCCGCGACGATGCTGACGTCGGCAACATGGCCGTGGAGAACGAAGCTTTTCTTGCCGTCCAACCGGAATCCGTTGCCCGCACGCGTCGCGGTCGTCGCGATACGGTCAGGGCGATGCTTGGCGCCTTCATCGATCGCGAGCGCGACAATCGCTTCTCCGCTGGCAATGGCGGGGAGCCACCGGCCCGCCTGCGTGCCACCCGCCTTGGCAAGCGCCGCAACCGCACCGACGCTGGTCGACAGGAAGGGTGACGGAGTCAGGTTGCGGCCAATTTCCTCGAGCACGATGCCCGCCTCCATATGCCCCATGCCGAGCCCGCCATGTTCCTCGGGAACGAGCATGCCCGGCAGGCCCATTTCGGTGAACTGCGCCCAAAGGTCGCGCGAAAAGCCTGTGGCATCGGCGCTGTCGCGGAGCCCACGCAGGTGCGACACCGGCGCCTGTTCGGCCACGAAGGGTGCGACGCTGTCCTTGAGCATCGCCTGATCGTCATTGTGATAGAGAGGCATGGGTCAGGCTCCGGGCAGGTCGAGAATACGCTTGGCGATAACGTTGAGCATGACTTCGCTCGTCCCGCCTTCGATCGAATTGGCCTTGGTGCGCAGCCAGCCGCGCGCCCGCGCCCCGCCCTTCGTCTCTTCGCTATCCCATTCGAGCGCCTCGCTGCCGCCGCCCGACATCACCAGTTCATGGCGGCGCTTGTTGAGTTCGGTGCCGACATATTTCATCATGTTCGAGCTGGCGGGATGCGCGCGGCCGGTCTTCCACATGTCCATGAAACGCTCGCCCATCGCGCGATAGGCAAATACGTCGACGTCGAACGCCGCCATTTCTGCGCGCAGGATCGGATCGTCGAGTTCGCCCGCCGCATTCTTGCCGATCGCCTTGGCGAATGCGCCGCCGATGCTGACCATGTCGCCGCCAGCGCCGCCGCCCGAGATCATCTCGCGTTCGTGGCCCAGCAGATATTTGGCGACGTCCCAGCCGCGGTTGATCTCGCCGATATATTGCGTCTTCGGCACTTCGACATCGTCGAAGAAGGTTTCGCAGAACGGGCTGTTACCGCTGATCAGCAGGATCGGCTTGGTCGTGACGCCCTTGCTCGCCATGTCGAAGAGCATGAAGGTGATGCCCTGATATTTGTTCGCCTTGTCGGTGCGGACGAGGCAGAAAATCCAGTCGGCCTTGTCGGCATAGCTCGTCCAGATCTTCGACCCGTTGACGACCCAATGATCGCCCTTGTCCTCACCGAAGGTCTGCAAGCTGACGAGATCGCTGCCCGATCCGGGCTCCGAATATCCCTGGCACCAGCGGATTTCGCCGCGCGCGATCGGGTTCAGATATTGAACCTTCTGCTCCTCGGTGCCGAATTGCAGCAGCGCGGGGCCGAGCATCCAGATGCCGAAGCTATCAAGCGGCGAGCGCGCGTTGATGCGCTTCATTTCCTGTTTGAGGACCTTGGTCTGCTCGGGAGTCAGCCCGGCGCCGCCATAGGGCTTCGGCCAATCGGGCACGGTATAACCCTTTGCCACACAGGCCTCGAGCCATTGCTTCTGGGCCTGATTCTTGAAGGTCCAATTGCGTCCGCCCCAGCAGACATCGCCTTCTTCGCGGATGGGCTCGCGCATTTCGGCAGGGCAGTTCGCCTCCAGCCAGCTGCGCACTTCGGCGCGAAAAGCGTCCAGATCGCTCATGTTTCAGGCTCCTCTTCCTGACCCAAATCTAGGAGCAGTCGCCTGCTTTACGCAAGCGTCAACTTGGGTCGACCCACCTGCCGTTACGGCGCCGTAGCGTCGGTTCGACCAGCGTTGACGCGGGTCCTTTGGCCCCTAAGCTAAGTGGCAAAAGAAAACGGGAGAATGGGTCATGCGATTCGCAGGCAAGGTAGCCGTCGTCACCGGCGCAGCGTCGGGCATCGGCAAAGCATCGGTCTTGAAACTGGCCAGCGAGGGCGCGCATGTCTTTGCCGCCGACATCGATGAAGCGGGCGGTCGCGCACTCGCCGAGCAGTCGAACGGCAAGATCGATTTCGTCCGCTGCGACGTTACCAAGCCCGGCGATATCGAGGCGTTGATGAACGAAGCGGCGGCGAAAGCCGGCGGCATCGATATCGTCTTCAACAATGCCGCCGCGGGCGGCGACCGCGCGCCGATCGACGAGATCAGCCCCGAAGGCTGGGACCGGACGATGGACCTGGTGCTGAAGTCGGTCGCGATGGGCATCCGTTATGCCGCGCCGCATATGAAGGGCCGCAAGGGCGCGAGCATTGTTAATACGGCGAGTGTCGCGGCGCTCGGCGCGGGCTATTCGCCGATCGCCTATGCGGTCGCCAAGGCGGGCGTGCTGCATCTCAGCAAGGTCGCGGCGACTGATCTGGCGCAATATGGTATCCGCGTGAACGCCATCTGCCCCGGATTCATCAATACGAACATCTTCACCGCCTCGCTCGAAGTGCCGGGCGAACTCAAGACGCAGGCGAATGAAGTGATCGCGCAGATGAGCGCGAATGCGCAGCCCGTCGCGCGCGGCGGTCAGCCCGAGGATATCGCCAACGCCGTCGCCTATCTGGCGAGCGAGGAATCGAGCTTCATGACCGGCACGCATCTTCTCGTCGACGGCGGGCTCACGATCGGCCAGCGCCATGCTTGGGACAAGGAAACGCCGGGCATGTTCGACGCTCTGCTCGCGATGGAGGAAGCGGCAAAGGCCGGGGCCGCCGCGTGAGCGCTGCAAGCGTCGCGGCGCCGAAAGCCGAGCGCCTGCCCGTCTGGCTGAAGGTCACCCACGGGCTCGGCAGCATCGCTTACGGCGTCAAGGACAACGGCTTTTCGACCTTTCTGCTGCTCTTCTACAATCAGGTGATCGGGCTCGACGCCGGTATCGTCGGCGCCGCGATCATGGTCGCGCTGATCGCCGACGCTTTCGTCGATCCCGTGATCGGCGAGCTCACCGACCGGACGCGCAGCCGCTGGGGCCGCCGCCTGCCCTGGCTTTACGGCGCGCCGATCCCGCTCGCGATCGCGTGGATGCTGCTGTGGAGCCCGCCCGAGATGAGCGACACGATGACCGTCGCCTGGCTGATCGGCCTTGCGATCGTCGTCCGCTCGCTGGTGTCGATGTGCGAAGTCCCCTCGGTCGCGATCGTGCCCGAACTCACCGCCGACTATGACGAGCGAACCGCGGTGATGCGCTTTCGCTTCCTGTTCGGCTGGGGCGGCGGGCTCGTCATCCTGCTGCTCGCCTATGGCGTCTTTTTCGGTGGCGCGAAGGGGCTCGTCGATCCCGACGGCTATTTCCCCTATGCGCTCGCCGGCGCGCTGATGATGTCGGGCGCGGTGCTGATCTCCGCCGCCGGGCAGCACAAAAGGATCGCCGTGTCGAACCTCGCCGATGTGAAACCGCCGACGACGCTGCGTCATATCGTGCGCGACATGCGCGACACGCTGTCGAACCGCGCCTTCCTTTGGCTCGTCTTCGCGGCGCTGTTCGGATATGTGAATCAAGGCATCACCTTCTCGATGAACAATTATCTGCTCGGCTTTTTCTGGCAGTTCACGCAGGGTGAGATGATCGCCTATGTCTTCCTGCTTTTCGGGACGATGGTCGCGGCCTTTTTGCTGGTCGCGCCGCTCTCGGCAAAGCTCGGGAAGCGCGACGGCGCGATCCTTGCGGGCGCGGTCGCGCTGCTCGTCAACAGCGGCATCTATTTCGCGTGGATCCAGGGTGTCTTCCCCGGCCTGCCCGGCAAGCCGAGCGTCGCGGCGATGTTCGCACTCGTGTTCATATCCAACACCTTCTCGATCATGCTGATGATCCTGTCCTCGTCGATGATGGCCGATGTGGTCGAAGCGTCGCAGAGCGAGACGGGGCGCCGGTCGGAGGGGCTGTTCTTCGCCGGCTTTTTCTTCATGCAGAAATGCGCGACCGGCATCGGCATTTTTGCCGCGGGGCTGATCCTGTCCTTCGCGGCCTTTCCGGCGAATGCGAAGCCGGGCGAGGTCGGCAGCGACGTGCTCGGCAATCTCGCGCTCGGCTATGCGCTCTCGGTGCTCGTCATCGGCACGCTGGGGCTGATCGTGATGCGCAAATTCCCGATCTCGCGCGCCGATCACGAGGCGCGACTCGCGCTGCTGGGCGATGCCGCGCGCGCAGAGCCCGACGCGAGCGGAGCGCACCCGTAAGCGAAAAATGCGCGCTGTGACCAAATGAGGTAATTTTCGGACCGCAGGACTTGGCAAGGCCGGCGAATCGGTCCAAGGGTTTACGTAAACGTAAAGGGAAAGGAAGCGCAGATGGACTTCGATCTCACCGACCGGCAGGTCTATTGGCGCGACCGGGTCCGCGACTTCATCGAGCGCAAGGTTCGCCCTGCGGTCCCGACCTATTACGAGCAGGACAAGGCTGGCGATCGCTGGAAAGTCATTCAGGTGGTCGAGGATCTGAAGGCCGAGGCGAAAGAAGCCGGCATCTGGAACCTGTTCATGCCGCCCAAATCCGCCGCGCACCATCATGTCGACGAGACGTTCGAGTTCGAGGGGCCCGGCCTCTCCAACCTCGAATATGCGCTGTGCGCCGAGGAAATGGGTCGCGTTGGCTTTGCGAGCGAGGTGTTCAACTGCTCGGCGCCCGACACCGGCAATATGGAAGTCTTCCATCGCTACGGAACGCGCGCGCAGAAGGAAAAATATCTCGGCCGGTTGATGAATGGCGAGATCCGTTCGGCCTTTCTGATGACCGAGCCGCGCGTCGCATCGTCCGACGCGACCAATATCGAAACACGCATCGAGCGCGACGGTGACGATTATGTGATCAACGGCACCAAATGGTGGTCGTCGGGCGCCGGCGATCCGCGCTGCGAAATCGCGATCGTGATGGGCAAGACCGACTTTGCCGCCAAGCGCCACGCGCAGCAGTCGATGGTGCTGATGCCGCTCAACGCGCCGGGCGTGAACATCCTGCGCCACCTGCCCGTATTCGGTTATGACGATGCGCCGCACGGCCATATGGAAATCGAGCTGAAGGATGTCCGCGTCAACGCCGAGGAAGCGATGCTGCTCGGCGAAGGCCGCGGCTTCGAGATCGCGCAGGGGCGCCTTGGGCCGGGCCGCATCCACCATTGCATGCGCACGATCGGTGTGGCGGAAGAAGCGATTGCGAAGATGGCGAAGCGGCTGCAGTCGCGCGTCGCCTTTGGCAAGAAGGTCGCCGAATATAGCATCTGGGAACATCGCCTGGCCCGCGCGCGCATCGACATTGAGATGACGCGGTTGCTGTGCCTGAAGGCCGCCGACATGATGGACAAGGTCGGCAACAAGACCGCCGCCGCCGAGATTGCGATGATTAAGGTGCAGGCGCCGAACATGGCGCTGAAGATCATCGACGATGCGATCCAGGCGCATGGCGGCGCGGGCGTGTCGGAAGATTTCGGGCTCGCCAAGGCCTATGCGCATCAGCGCACGCTGCGGCTCGCCGACGGTCCCGACGAAGTGCATGAACGCGCGATCGCCCGGATCGAATTCGCCAAGCATAGCGAAGCGAGCCAGCCCGGCTTCTCGTCGGGCGACATCGGCGTTTCGCGTTAAAACCAGAACCGGAGAGATATTGTGACCAAAGCCGCGATTCTGATCGAGCCGGGCAAGCCGCTGTCGATCGAGGATGTCGTCGTCGCCGACTGCGGTCCGCATGAGGTGCGCATCCGCACCGCCGCATGCGGGCTCTGCCATTCGGACCTGCATTTCATCGACGGCGCCTATCCGCACCCCCTCCCCGCCATCCCCGGCCATGAAGCCGCGGGCATCGTCGAGGCGGTCGGCAGCGAAGTTCGCACGGTCAAGGTCGGCGACGCGGTCGTCACCTGCCTGTCGGCATTCTGCGGGCATTGCGAGTTTTGCGTCAGCGGGCGGATGTCATTGTGCATGGGCGGCGACACGCGCCGGGCCGCCGGATCGGCACCGCGGATCACGCGTCCCGACGGGTCGCCGGTGAACCAGATGCTCAACCTTTCGGCCTTTTCGGAGACGATGCTCGTCCACGAACATGCCTGCGTCGCGATCGACCCCGAAATGCCGCTCGACCGCGCCGCCGTCATCGGCTGCGCAGTGACGACGGGCGCGGGCACGATCTTCAACGCGTGCAAGGTGACGCCGGGTGAAACCGTCGCCGTCGTCGGTTGCGGCGGCGTGGGGCTCGCGACGATCAACGCCGCGAAGATCGCGGGCGCGGGGCGCATCATCGCCGCCGACCCGGTTCCCGAAAAGCGGGCGCTGGCGGTCAAGCTCGGCGCGACCGACGTCGTCGACGCACTCGCCGACGATGCCGCGAAGCAAATTCTGGAGCTGACCAAGGGCGGCGTCGACCATGCGATCGAAGCCGTCGGGCGGCCTGCGTCGGCAAGCCTAGCGGTCGCTTCGCTGCGCCGCGGCGGCACCGCGACGATCCTTGGCATGATGCCCCTGTCCGAGAAGGTCGGGCTGAGCGCGATGGACCTGCTGTCGGGCAAGAAATTGCAGGGCGCGATCATGGGGGGCAACCGCTTCCCGGTCGACATTCCGCGCCTCGTCGATTTTTATCTCCGCGGCCTGCTCGACCTCGACTCGATCGTCGCCGAGACGATCCCGCTCGCGAAGGTCAACGAAGGGTTCGACAAGATGAGGAAGGGCGACGCCGCACGGTCGGTGATCGTATTCGACCAATGACGCTCGACGCGCAAAAGGCGTTCAGCGGCACCGTCGCGCCCGAGGGCGCCGATGTGCTCGACGAGGCGAAGCTGACCGCGTGGATGGAAGCCAATGTAGAAGGTTTCGAAGGTCCGCTGACCCAGCATAAATTCGCCGGCGGCCAGTCGAACCCGACGTACAAGATCAGCGCGCCGTCGGGCAATTATGTCCTGCGGCGCAAACCCTATGGCCAGTTGCTTCCCTCGGCGCATGCGGTCGACCGCGAATATAAGGTGCAGGCGGGACTGTATAAGGCGGGCTTCCCCGTCGCGCGCCAATATGGGCTTTGCACCGATGACAGCGTCACCGGCAGCTGGTTCTATGTGATGGGGATGGTCGACGGCCATACGATCTGGGACGGCGCGATGCCGGGGTCGACCCCCGAAAACCGCCGCGCGACCTATGAGGCGATGATCGACACTCTCGCCGCGCTACATGCGGTCGATGTCGAAGCGGCGGGGCTGTCCGATTTCGGCAAGCCCGGCAATTATTTCGGTCGTCAAGTCGATCGCTGGACCAAGCAATATCGCCTCGCCGAAACCGAAACGATGGACGAGATGGAGCGGCTGATCGAATGGCTGCCCGCCACCTTGCCTGAACAGACGCGCACCAGCGTCGTCCATGGCGATTATCGCATCGACAATATGATCTTTGCCAAGGACCGGCCCGAAGTGCTCGCGGTGCTCGACTGGGAATTGTCGACGCTGGGCGATCCGCTCGCCGATTTCACCTATGTCGCCATGGCGTGGGTCACCGAGAATGGCGGGCGCTCCGGCGTTTCCGACCTTGATCGCAAGGCGCTCGGCATCCCCGAGCTCGACGAGATGGTCGAACGTTATTGCGCCGCCACCGGCCGCGATGGCGTGCCCGACATGAACTGGTATTTCGCCTATAATTTCTTCCGCCTCGCGGGCATCATCCAGGGCATCAAGAAGCGCGTGATCGAGGGAACCGCCTCGTCGCAGCACGCCAAGGATATGTCCGAACGCGTCCGTCCGCTCGCCGAGAAAGCGTGGGAATTCGCGAAGAAAGCCGGCGCATGAGCCTGTTCGACATGAGCGGCCAGGTGGCTTTGATCACCGGATCGTCGCGCGGTATCGGCAGGGCGACGGCCGAGGCCATGGCCGAACAGGGTGCGAAGGTCGTGATTTCGAGCCGCAAGCAGGATGCGTGCGACCAGGCGGCGGCCGAGATCAATGCGAAGTTCGGCGAAGGCACCGCGATCGCGATTGCCGCGAACATCTCTTCGAAAGACGATCTTCAGAATCTGGTGGACGAGGCGCGCGCAACCTTTGGCAAGATCACCGCGCTGGTCTGCAACGCCGCGTCCAACCCCTATTATGGCCCCGGCCTTGGGATCAGCGACGACCAGTTTCGCAAGATCATGGACAATAATATCCTGTCCAACCACTGGCTGATCACGATGGTCGCGCCCGAAATGCTCGAACGTGGCGAGGGTTCGATCACCATCATCAGCTCGATCGGTGGGCTCAAGGGATCGCCGATCATCGGTGCCTATGGGATTTCGAAGGCCGCCGACATGCAGGTCGCGCGAAATTTCTCGGTCGAGTTCGGACCGCGCGGGGTGCGCGTCAATTGCATCGCGCCCGGCCTGATCCGCACCGACATGGCGCGCGCATTGTGGGAAAATCCGGAGAATCTCAAACGATCGACGGCCGCTTCGACGCTAAAGCGGATCGGCGAACCGCACGAGATCGCGGGCGCTGCGGTCTTCCTCGCCAGCAAGGCGGGAGCATTCACCACCGGCCAGACCATCGTGTGCGATGGCGGAGCCACGATTTCGGGAGGCGCATGATGGGCGCATTGGACGGCAAGGTTGCGATCATTACCGGTGCGGGCAGCGGCATCGGCCGCGCGAGCGCGCTGCGCTTCGCCGCCGAGGGCGCGAAACTCGTCATCGGCGACAAGACGGCAGCGGTGCACTACACGGCGAAGCTGGTGAAGGATGCCGGCGGCGAGGTGATAGCGCTGGAGATCGACGCCGGGATCGAAGCAGACGTAGCTTCGCTCGTCGCGGCCGCAAAAGAGAATTTCGGCGGGCTCGACGTTGCGTTCGCCAATGCCGGGATCATCGGCGACATGGGGGGAATCTTCGATTTCGACCCCGCCGCCTGGGCCGAAACGCTGCGCGTCAACCTGATCGGCCCCGCGCTGATGGTGAAGCACGCCGGCAAGGCGATGGTCGATCAGGGTCGTGGCGGCGCGATCGTGCTGACCGCGAGCGTCGCGGGCCTGAACTCCGGCGCGGGCCCCGGCGCCTACTCGGCGTCGAAGGCGGGCGTTATCAATCTCGCCAAGGTCGCGGCACAGCAATTGTCGACGAGCGGCGTGCGCGTCAACGCGGTGTGCCCCGGCCTCACCGAAACCGGGATGACCAAACCGACCTTCGATTATGCCAAGGCGAAAGAGGTGACGCACAAGCTCGGCCAGCTCAACCCGCTCCGCCGTGCGGCGCAGCCCGAGGAACTCGCCAATGTCGCGCTGTTCCTTGCGAGCGACCAGGCAAGCTATATCAATGGACAGGCTATTGCCGTCGACGGCGGTCTGACAAGTTCGCATCCGGTCACGCGCCAGCTATTGGGGCAGACATCGCACTGACGGAGACGAAACTTGCAATATCGGGAACTCGGAGACAGCGGAATCAAGGTGTCGGCGATCTGCCTTGGCAGTTGGCTGACCTATGGCGTCGGCGTCGATGATAGCGAAGGCCGCGCGTGCGTCGATGCGGCGTTCGATTCGGGCATCAATTTCATCGATACCGCGAATATCTATGGCACCGGTGCCGCCGAGGAATTTCTGGGACGGGCGCTGAAGGATCGTCCGCGCGATTCCTATGTTCTCGCGACCAAGCTGTTCTTTCCGATGACCGAAACCGACCGTGGCCTGTCGGCACCGCAGGTCGCGAAGCAGATCGACGCGAGCCTGAAACGGCTCCGCACCGATTATGTCGACCTGTATCAATGCCACCGCTATGACAATGACACGCCGATCGAGGAAACGATGGAAGCGTTGTCGGAGGTGGTCCGCAGCGGCAAGGCGCGCGCGATCGGCTTTTCCGAATGGACCGCCGAACAGATACAAGGCGCACTCGACCTCGTCCCCCCGAACGTCAAATTCACGTCGAGCCAGCCGCAATATTCGATGCTCTATCGCAAGCACGAACCGAGCGTCTTTCCGCTGTGCATCGAAAACGGCATCGGTCAGATCGTATGGTCGCCGATGGCGCAGGGCGTGCTCAGCGGCAAATATAAGCCCGGCGCCGCGCCGCCCAACGACAGCCGCGCGACGAGCGACGATGCGCATTATATGCGCCATTTCCTGACCGATCCGGTTCTCGAAGCGGTGCAGAAGCTGGCACCCGTCGCGGCGCGTGCGGGATGCAGCATGGCGCAGTTCGCGATCGCGTGGGTGCTCGCCCAGCCAGGGATCACCAGCGCGATCATCGGCGCGCGCAACCCGGCGCAGCTTAAGGAAACGGTCGTCGCGGGCGATCTGACGATCGATCCGGCCTTGCTCGCCGAAGCCGACGCGATCCTGAAAGAGGTCATCATATGGTAGCACATGGGTTCAACACGGCGCGGCTCGATCGCATCCCCGCCTTCCTCGAGGCCAAATATGTGGGTCCCGGTCGCCTGCCGCACGCCGCGACTTTGGTGTCGCGCCGCGGCGAGATCGCGCACCAGTCGGTCATCGGCGAAGCGCGGCCGGGCGAGGCGCTGAAAGAGGATGCGATCTTCCGCATCGCGAGCATGACCAAGCCGATCACCAGCGTCGCCTTCATGATGCTGGTCGAGGAAGGCAAGGTCGCGCTGTCGACCCCGCTCGCGAAATTCTGCCCGGAGTTCAACGATACCGGCGTCTTCGTCGCGGGCGGCGGCAATGTCCCATTTCTGACGCGTCCGCCGACGCAGCCGATCCGCATGGTCGACCTGCTGCGCCATACCGCGGGGCTGACCTATGGCTTTCAGGAACGCACCCCGGTCGATGCGGCATATCGCAAGGCGCGGATCGACGATTTCGACGCCGATTACACGATGGACAGCTTCATTGCCGATCTGGCGAAGATTCCGTTGCAGTTCGACCCCGGCGCGCACTGGAATTATTCGATGGCGACCGACGTGCTCGGCGCGGTGATCGAGCGCATCGAGGGCAAGCCGTTCGCGCAGGTGTTGCAGGAGCGCATCTTTGGCCCGCTCGGCATGGTCGACACCGGCTTCAAGGTGCCCGCCGACCAGCAACACCGACTGGCCGATGCCTATGCCTTCCATCCCAAAGAGGTGAAACAGGATTTCGACAGCGGGGCCAAGAGCCGCTGGGCGAAGGATCGCAGCTTTCATTCGGGCGGCGGCGGGCTCGCCTCGACGCTCCACGATTATCACCGCTTCTGTCTGATGCTGCTCGGCGGCGGCAAGCTTGGCGATACGCGGATCATCAGCCGCAAAACGCTCGACCTGATGACATCGAACCATCTGCCCGGCGGCGGCGACCTGACACAGCACAGCGTCGGCATCTTTTCCGAGGATGAGAATGCCGGAGTGGGTTTCGGGCTCGGATTCGCAGTGACCCTCGACCCGGCCGCCGCCGGCATTCCGGGCTCGACCGGCGATTATTATTGGGGCGGCATGTTCTCGACCGGCTTTTTTGTCGATCCGGTCGAAGAGATTTGCATGGTCTTCATGACCCAGCTCATGCCCTCCTCCACCTATCCCGTGCGGCGCGAGGTCAAGACCCTGGTCCACGCCGCGATCGACGATTGAAATTGCAACACCGTTTTCCGTTCGCCGCGCGCGGACGGGCTCAAGATTGAAGGAGTCTCCCATGTCCGAAGAAACCCCCGTCAGCGTCACGCTGGAAAAGGACGGCAATGTCGCCGTCATCATCGTCAACAATCCGCCCGTCAACGCGCTGAGCTGGCACGTCCGCCAGGGCCTCGAAGATCATTTCGGCGCGGCGCTGGCCGATGACAGCGTCGAGGCGATCGTGCTGCGCTGCGCCGGCGGCACCTTCATCGCGGGCGCCGACATCAGCGAATTCGGCAAGCCGCCGCGCGGCCCCGATTTCAACGCCGTGCTCAACAGCATCGAAGCCGCATCGAAGCCGGTGGTCGCCGCGATTCACGGCACCGCACTGGGCGGCGGGCTGGAGACGGCTCTTGTCTGCCATTACCGCGTCGCGGTGCCCTCGGCGAAGCTCGGCGTCCCCGAAGTGAAGCTCGGCCTGTTGCCCGGTGCAGGCGGCACGCAGCGCCTGCCGCGCGTCGTCGGGGTCGAAGCCGCCGCGACGATGACCTCGACCGGCGATCCGCTGCCCGCCGCGAAGGCGAAGGAACTCGGCCTGGTCGACGAGTTGGCGGGCGAAGACAGCCTTGCCGCCGACGCCATCGCCTTTGCGCGCGCGAAGATCGCCGACGGTCCGCGTCCGACGCGCGAACGCCCGGTGTTCGGCGATGTCGCGGTGATCGAACAGCTCAAGACGGCTAACGCCAAGCGCTGGCGCGGGTTCGAGGCGCCTTACGCCAACCTCGCCTGCGTCGAAGCCGCGACGCGCCTGCCCTTCGAAGAAGGGCTGGCGTTCGAGCGCGAGCAGTTCATGAAGCTGATGTTCGGCAGCCAGTCGGCCGCCCAACGCCACATCTTCTTCGCCGAACGTCAGGCCGCAAAGATCGACGGCCTGCCCAAGGACACGCAGCTGCGCGACATCAAGAAAGTCGGCGTGATCGGCGCCGGCACGATGGGCGGCGGTATTTCGATGAACTTCCTGCAGAAGGGCATCCCCGTCACGATCGTCGAGATGGCACAGGACGCACTCGACCGCGGCGTCGGCGTGATCCGCAAGAATTACGACGCCTCGGCCGCGAAGGGCCGCTTCAAGCCTGAGCAGGTCGACCAGATGATGGGCCTGCTGACGCCAAGCCTCAGCCTTGACGATCTGGCCGATTGCGACCTGATCATCGAGGCGGTCTATGAGAATATGGACGTCAAGAAGGACATCTTCGGCAAGCTCGACAAGATCGCCAAGCCCGGCGCCATCCTTGCGTCGAACACCAGCTATCTCGATGTCGATGAAATCGCGACCGCGACGAGCCGCCCCGGCGACGTGCTCGGCATGCACTTCTTCTCGCCCGCCAATGTGATGAAACTGCTCGAGGTCGTGCGCGGTGAAAAGACCGCACCCGACGCGCTGGCCACCGCGATGGCGATCGGCAAGAAGATCGGCAAGGTCGCCGTGGTCGCGGGCGTTTGCGACGGCTTTATCGGCAACCGCATGCTGAAGCCGCGCCAGTTCGAAGCGATGAAGCTGCTGCTCGAAGGCGCGACGCCGGCACAGGTCGACAAGGTCCATGTCGAATTCGGCATGCCGATGGGCCCGTTCCAGATGAGCGACCTTGCCGGGGTCGACATCGGCTGGCACCGCGACCCGAACCGGATCGAAAGCATCCGCGACGCGCTCGCCGCCGAGGGCCGCTGGGGCCAGAAGAAGCAGGCAGGCTTCTATGACTATGACGACAAGCGCAATCCGTCGGAAAGCCCGCGCGTCGCCGAGATCATCGAAGAGTTCCGCAAGAAGGCGGGAGTCGAAAAGCGGGAGATCACCGATCAGGAGATCATCGAGCGCACGCTGTATCCGATGGTCAACGAAGGCGCTCTGATCCTCGCCGAAGGCAAGGCGCAGCGCGCGTCGGACATCGATGTCGTCTGGATCTATGGCTATGGCTGGCCGGTGTATCGCGGCGGCCCGATGTTCTGGGCGGGGCTTGAAGGCACCGACAAGATCGTCGCGGCGCTCGAGAAGCATGGATTTACCATCGCGCCGCTGCTGAAGGAAAAGGCAGACGCGAAGTCGGGTTTCTAAACCCAATTTCGCTTACGAAGATATGGCCGCTTGTCCCGACGCGGGGCAGGCGGCCTTTCTTTTGCCTTCGCACCATCGCAGGTGCGACCGGAAACTTGCGATTCAGGGTTAAAGCGCTGGCAAGACCTGCCGTTAGGGCAGAGCATGAACGCCATGTCCGCCCTCGCCGTCCTTCTGCTTGCCGGCACCGCTCCGGCCGCCGCGCCCGTGGCACCGCAGGTCACCGCTGTTGCGGTGGCACGGGCACGCATTTTGGCGCCTGCTGAGATACGGCGCGTCGATGGACGGATCGAAGTCCGCACCGGTCAGCGTGGCGCCCCTACGCAAGTGCATCGCACCGAACGCCGCGATGGCGGCGAAACGGCGGATTTTTACTGATCAAGCGCCCGCTTTCGCATCGGAATCTATTCCTTTGCGAAGCAATATGCTGTTCCCCGGCGAAAGCCGGGGCCCATGCGAGGTCGCGCCGTGCCTTCTGGGCCCCGGCTTTCGCCGGGGAACAGTCTTGAGTTCGAACGGAATTTTACGCCCGGTTAGGCTTGCAGCGTCTGGATGATCGCCGAAAAGTCGCGGCCGTCCTTGTCGGCTTCGACAAAGGCTTCGTACAGTTCGCGCGCTTTCGCCCCCATCGGCACGTCGGCATCGACGCTCGCCGCCGCTTCCATCGCGAGGCGCAGATCCTTGAGCATCAAGGCCGCGGCGAACCCACCCTTGTAACCATTGTCGGCGGGGGTCGTCGGACCGACGCCGGGCAGCGGCGCATAGCTGGTCAGCGACCAGCACTGCCCCGACGACACGCTCGCAATGTCGAAGAATTTCTGCGGGTCGAGCCCGAGCTTCTGCGCCAGCGCCAGCGTCTCGCACGTTGCGACCATCGATGCGCCGAGCAGCATATTGTTGCAGATTTTCGCGCCCTGCCCCGCGCCCGCGTCGCCGGCGTGAATCACCGCCTTGCCCATTTTGGCGAGGATCGGTTCGGCGCGCGCAAAGCCTTCGTCGGTGCCGCCGACCATGAAGGTCAGCGTGCCCGCATTGGCGGCCGCGATGCCGCCCGACACCGGCGCATCGACCGCGACCAGGCCCTTGGCAGTCGCGGCTTCGATATTCGAGCGCGCGGTCGCAACGTCGATCGTCGAGCAGTCGAGGAGCAAGGTGCCCGGCCCGGCATTCGGAAAGACGTCGCTTTCATAGACCGACGCGACATGCTTGCCCGCGGGGAGCATCGTCACCACGGCCTCGGCGCCGGTCACGGCTTCGGCTGTCGACGCGGCACGCGAACAGCCAGCTTCGACGGCGCGCGCGAGCGCTTCTCCGCTGAGGTCGAAGGCGCGCACCTCATGGCCCGCCTTCGCCAGATTTGCGGCCATGCCGCCGCCCATATTGCCGAGCCCGATAAATGCGATTTTCATGTCAGCGACCCTTCCACACGCCTTCGCGCTTTTCGATGAAGGCGGCCATTCCTTCTGCCTTGTCTTCGGTCGCGGCGAGAATCTGGAACAGGCGGCGTTCGTAGATCAGCCCTTGGTCAAGCGTCGTTTCGAACGCGGCGTTGACCATGTCCTTGTTCACCATCGCGGCCATCGGCGGCATTGCGGCAATCGTCGTCGCGGTCTTCACCGCTTCATCGACCAGCGCCGCATGTTCGACGACGCGGGCGACGAGGCCCGAACGCTCGGCCTCGGCGGCATCCATCATTCGGCCCGTGAGGCACATCTCCATTGCCTTCGCCTTGCCGATCGCGCGCGTCAGTCGCTGCGACCCGCCCATGCCCGGCGCGACGCCAAGCTTGATTTCGGGCTGGCCGAACTTCGCCTTGTCCGACGCGATGATGAAGTCGGCCATCATCGCCAGCTCGCAGCCGCCGCCCAGCGCGAAACCGTTCACCGCGGCGATCCACGGCTTGCGGACCTTCTTCACGAAATCGCTCGTCCATTTCGAGAAGAAATCTTCGAGGTAGAAATCGGACGCCGGCTTATCGGCCATTTCCTTGATGTCGGCGCCCGCCGCGAAGGCCTTGTCGCCCGAACCGGTGAGGACGGCGCAGCGCTGGCCGGGGTCGGCTTCAAACGCCGCAAAGGCTGCGATCAGATCGTCAAGCACGCCCGAGTTCAGCGCATTGAGCGCCTGCGGGCGGTTGAGCGTCACCAAGGTGACGGCCCCGCGCGTTTCGACGAGGAGGGTTTCGTAAGTCATTCGGCAATCTCCGGATTTTCGTCATGCCGGACTTGATCCGGCATCCCGCTTTGCGACGTCGAAGAAGCGGGGGCCCGGACCAGGTCCGGGGTGACAAAGGTTGGGGGGCAAGGGTCAGCTAAGCGGCGTCCATTTCTCGGCTTCGGGCAGCGGCGCAAAGATCGCATCGATCCAGTCGTCGGTGACCGCCTCGGCGGTCGGGGGATTCCACTTCGGGCTGTTGTCCTTGTCGACGATCAGCGCACGTACGCCCTCGATGAAATCATGCATCGCGACAACGCGGCTGCCGATCGCATATTCCTGCGTCATCTGCGCTGCGAAGTCGTGCATTTCGCCGCCTTCCTTGAGCTGGCGCAGCGCGACCTTGCACGTCTGCGGCGATTTGCCGTGCAGCGTCGCGAGTTCCTTGATCGCCCATTCGCCGCCATCGGCTTCGAGCGCGCCGAGGATATCCTCATAGGTGTCGCTCGCGAACAGGCGGTTGATCCGTTCGATATGCTGGGTGATCGCCGCAGGCGGCGCGGTAACCGACAGTTCACCCAATATGCCGCCGATGCGGGTCGGGTCGACCGCGATCCGCGCCTTCGCGTCGGCGAGCTTTTCCGAGGGCAGATAATGGGTCGCAAGGCCGAGCGCGAGGCACTCGGCGCCGTCGAGCCGCGCACCGGTGAGTGCGAGATAGGCGCCGACGCGCCCTTCCAGCCGCGGCAGATACCAGCCGCCGCCGACGTCGGGGAACAGGCCGATCCCCGTTTCCGGCATCGCAAAACGTGTGTGCTCGGTCGCGACACGATATTTCGCCGGCTGCGAAATGCCGACTCCGCCGCCCATCGTGATGCCGTCCATGAACGCGACGACGGGCTTGGGATAAGTGAAGAGCAGATGGTTGAGGCGATATTCGGTGTGGAAGAACAGGCGCGCTTCCTTGCCGTCCTTCGCCCCGCTTTCCGCGAGCATGCGGATGTCGCCGCCGGCGCAGAAACCGCGGCCCTCGCTATGGTCGATGATCACCGCCTCGACCGCGTCGTCATCCCGCCATTTCACGAGAGCGTCGATCATCGCGTCGCACATCGGCAGGTTCAGCGCATGGATCGCCTTCGGACGATTGAGCGACAAGCGGCCGACGCGGACGTCGGTCGAGATCAGGACATCGTCAGTTATATTGGTGGTCATTGGCGCAGCAGGTCCCTTCCGACGATCATCCGCATCACCTGATTGGTGCCTTCGAGGATCGAATGGACGCGCAGGTCGCGCCAGAAACGTTCGATCGGATAGTCGCGAAGATAGCCATAGCCGCCGAACAACTGGAGCGCGTCGTTGACGATCTTGCTGCCATTGTCGGTCGCGAGCCGCTTCGCCATCGCCGAGAAGCGCGACTTGTCGGGCGCATTCGCGGTGACCTTTGCGGCCGCGAGATACAGCAAGGCGCGCGACGCTTCGAGATCGGTCGCCATATCGGCGAGGGTGAATTGCGTGTTCTGGAAATCGGCGATCGGCTGCCCGAACTGTTGCCGGTCCTTGCTATAGGCGATCGCCTCGTCGAGGCAGCGCTGTGCGCCGCCCAGGGAGCAGGCGCCGATGTTGAGGCGGCCTCCGTCGAGCCCCGCCATCGCGAAGCGAAAGCCGTCGCCCTCGGCACCGACCAGATTTTCCACCGGCACGCGGCAATCCTCGAAGATCACCTGCGCCGTGGGGGAAGCGTTCCAGCCGAGCTTTTTCTCGGGCGCACCGAAGCTGAGGCCCGGCGTGTCCTTTTCGATGACGAGGCAGCTTATGCCCTTCGACTTTTCTTCCGAGGTACGGACCATGCAGACATAAATGTCGTTATAGCCCGCGCCCGAGATGAACTGTTTGGTGCCGTTCAGGACATAATGGTCGCCGTCCTTCTTGGCGGTCGTCTTGAGCGCGGCGGCATCCGAGCCCGAGCCCGGTTCGGTCAGGCAATAGCTCGCGATTTTTTCCATGCTGACGAGTTCGGGCAAGAAGCGCGCCTTGATCTCGGCCCCGCCGAAGCGGTCGATCATCCAGGTCGCCATATTGTGGATCGAGACATAGGCGCTGGTCGCGGGACAGCCATAGGCCATCGCCTCCATGATCAGCGCCGCCTCGAGCCGGCCAAGGCCGATGCCGCCCGATTCCTCCGCGACGTAAATGGCGCCGAAGCCGAGCTCGCCCGCGGCCTTCCACACCTCGACGGGATAATGGCTTTTCTCGTCCCATTCGGCGGCAAAGGGCGTGATGCGGTCGGCGGTGAATTTGCGCGCCATATCCTGGATGGCAAGCTGGTCGTCGGTAAGCTGGAACTGGTCGGTCATGGTCACTTCTCGATAATAGCTTCGGCTTCGATTTCGACTTTCCATTCGGGACGGATCAGCGCGGGCACAACCAGCATCGTCGATGCCGGACGCACATTTTTGAATGCCGATCCGTGCGCGCGCCCGACAAGGTCGGCGTCCGCGGCGTCGGTGATATACATGCGCGTGCGCACGACATCGGCGAAGCTGCCGCCGAGCGCTTCCAGCGCTTCGCCGATGATCGCGATGCAGCGCGCCGCCTGTGCCCCGGCGTCGCCGGGGGTCGAGCTGCCATCGGGCTCGATCGGCGCGCAGCCCGCGACGTCGATGCGGTTCCCCACCCGAACCGCGCGGCTGTAGCCATAGACGGGTTCGAACGGGGATGCCGAGCTATGGTTGCGACGGCTGGAATCAGCCACAGGTGACCTGCGTGATCTTATAGGCGTCGTCGTACATGACGTTCACGCGATCGACACGATAATCCATCGTCATCGCCGAGCGCGGTGGGCCCCAGCGCAGTGTGCGGGCGCCCGCGGCTTTCAGGATCGCGCCGCCGAGATCGGGGGTCGCGGTCTGACCGACATAGGATTGCGCGGCGTCGGCCTTGCACGTCATTTCGGCTTCGGGCGGCGGTGGGGTCGATTCGACGGGTGTCCGTTCCTGCGTACAAGCCGCAAGCGGCAGAACGGCGGCAATTGCGAGCAAGCGAATGTCCATCGTATGTCTCCCTTTCTAAAAAGCCGTCATCCGGCGCAGCGCGTATAGCGCATCGCGCCCGCCACGGCACCCTCGCCGGAGTCGCGGCGGACGAGCGTCTTGCCGCCGTCGTCAAGGTCGAGCAGCATCCTGCGATCCCATTCGACACCTTCGCCGCTGAACCGAAAATCGGCGACGATACGGACCGCGTCGCTCTGGCGAACACGCGCCAGTTCGCCGTGCGATTCGTAGAAGCGCAGGTTCGTCGCATCAATCGTCAGCGCCGTGAGATCGGTGCCCTTTCTTGCCGTGCAGTCGGCCACCTTGAGCGCCCAGCGGCCGCGGATCGCGGGCGGAATCGTCTTGCCGTCGGCCTTGATCGAAACGTCCGGTTTGGCAGGTGCTTCGTCTGCAGCTTTGGGCAGGTCCGCGTCGACCACCGCGCCGGAGGGTTCGGCGGGCGCCGAGCGTTCGGCCTTTTGCAACGGGCCGATCGTCGCGGTCGCCTCGGGGCCCGATTCCTCGTCCTTGCCGCCGCTGCACGCGCCAAGAAAAAGCGTCGCAGCAAGTATAACCCGGTGCCTCATCGTCAACCTCCTTGCGGCGCCGACCATATGTCGGCGCCGTCAGGAGAAGAATGCCCGATGGCCGAGCCGGGTTTCATGCGTTCGCCCGTCAGCCCATCGTCGGGATGACAAAGGCGTTGCCGCCGTCGGGCGACCCGTCGGGCCAGCGCGCCGTTACGGTCTTGACCTTGGTCCAGAACTTTACGCCTTCCATGCCGTGCTGGTTGGTGTCGCCGAACGCAGAGCGTTTCCAGCCGCCGAACGTATGATAGGCGACCGGCACCGGGATCGGTACGTTGATCCCAACCATGCCGACATTGACGCGCGCGGCGAATTCGCGCGCGGCATGGCCGTTGCGCGTAAAGATGGCGACGCCATTGCCATACTGGTGCTTGCTGGGGAGTTCGAGCGCGGTTTCGAAATCGGGCGCGCGGACGATCTGCAGCACCGGGCCGAAAATCTCTTCCTTGTACGATTCCATATCGGTCGTGACATGGTCGAACAGCGTCGGCCCGACGAAGAAGCCCTTTTCGTGACCCTGCAAGGTAAAGCCGCGGCCGTCGACGACCAGTTCGGCGCCTTCATCGGCGCATTTCGCGATCCAGCCCTCGACCTTTTCCTTGTGCGCCTGCGTCACCACGGGGCCGTAATGCGCCTCGGCATCGGTCGAAACGCCAACGCGCAGCGCCTCGATCGCGGGAATCAGCTTCTCACGCAGACGGTTCGCGGTGTCCTCGCCCACGGGAACCACGACGGGCAGCGCCATGCAGCGTTCGCCCGCCGAACCGAAGGCCGCGCCGGTCAGGTCGTTCACCACCTGGTCGAGGTCGGCGTCGGGCATGACGATGCCGTGGTTCTTCGCGCCGCCCATCGCCTGCACGCGCTTGCCGTTCGAAACACCGCGGTTGTAGACATAATGCGCGATGTCCGACGAGCCGACGAAGCTGACCGCGCCGATGTCGGGATGGTCGAGGATCGCGTCGACCATTTCCTTGTCGCCATGAACGGTCTGGAAAATGCCTTCGGGCATGCCCGCCTCGAGGAACAGTTCCGACAGGCGGACGGGGACTGACGGATCGCGCTCGCTGGGCTTCAGGATGAAGGCGTTGCCGACCGCAGTCGCGACGCCGCCCATCCACAGCGGGATCATCGCGGGGAAGTTGAACGGAGTGATGCCCGCGCCGATACCGATCGGCTGACGCATCGAATAGACGTCGATGCCGGGACCGGCGCCCTGCGTATATTCGCCCTTGAGCACATGCGGTATGCCGCAACAGAATTCGATGACTTCAAGCCCACGCTGAATGTCGCCCTTCGAATCGGCGATGACCTTGCCATGTTCGTTCGACAGCATCTCGGCGAGCTGGTTCATATTCGCTTCGACGAGGCGTTTGAATTCGAACATCACGCGCGCACGGCGCTGCGGGTTGGTCGCGGCCCATGCGGGCTGGGCGGCTTTGGCGGCGGCAACGGCGCGGTCGAGTACGGCGCGGTCGCCGAGCGCAACCTGCGCCTGCACGCCGCCGTTGTTGGGGTCCAGGACGTCGGCGAAGCGGCTGCTGCCGCCGGCGCCGCCGACGATGTGATGGTCGATCTGTCGCATGTTCGAATCTCCCGTAAAATCTTGCCGCTGCCACAGACCAGTTACGGCACGATTGCAAGGGATAGACTTGCAGCATTATCCTGCATATTTGCAGCATATGGACTGGGACAAGCTGCAATATTTCCTGTTCGTCGCGCGCCACGGCACGCTCGCGCGGGCCGGCGCGGCGCTGCATGTCGATGCGACGACGGTCAGCCGTCAGGTCAGCGCGCTCGAAGCGGCGCTTCAACAGACTTTGTTCGAACGCGCGCCGACGGGTTTCGTCCTGACCGCGGCGGGCCGGGCGCTCGTTCCGCACGCCGAAGCGATGGCGGCAGCGGCGGCGCGCATCCATATGGCGCCGGACGGCGGGTCGACGCTGTCGGGGCAATTGCGCGTGAGCGTGTCCGAAGGCTTCGGCAACAGCTTCATCGCACCGCGCCTCGGGGGCTTCGTCGCCGCGCATCCCGAGCTTGAGATCGACCTTGTCGCCTCGTCGGGCTTCCTCAATCCATCGCGGCGCGAGGCCGATATGGCGGTGCTGCTCGCACGGCCGCGCAAGGGTCCGCTGATCACGCGCAAGCTGTCGGACTATAGCCTGGGCCTTTATGCCCCCGCCGACCGGCGCGACTGGCAGGAGGCGGTGGTCGCCGCGCCGCTCTCACGCGCGGGCATTCCTGTCATCGGATATATGCCGGACATACTTTACGCGCCCGAACTCGATTATCTGGGCGAGATCGAACCGGGGCTGCGCGCCAATGTACGCTCGTCGTCCATCCTCGCACAGCGGCGGATGATCGCGGGCGGCGCAGGTGTCGGGGTGCTGCCCTGTTTCCTTGCCGCGGGCGATCCCGCATTGGTGCGCGTTCGGCCCGAGCAGACGGTCGCGCGCGCCTTCTGGCTCGCGCTCCACCGTGACGTTGCGCCGCAGCCGCGCATCCGGGCATTTATCGACTGGCTCGATGCCGAGGTGCGCGAGAGCCGGGGGTTGCTGGTGCCAACCTAGATCGGGCGCCAGTCGGAGGAGAGCAGGCCGCTGTCGCCGAACAGGCGCTCCATCGCATCGGGGCCCGCCGCCGCGTCGCGCAGCTTGTCCGCGAGTGGATCGTCGATCGGATGGTCGCTGCGCAGGAAGGCGATCCAAGCCGCAACCGCGGCTTCGAGCGACGGGCAGCGCTGCCCGCGCGCCTGATGCCACGCCAATGTTTCGAGCCAGCGCTGCGGGATCTTCTGGCTGCCGTCCATCGCGATCTGGATCAGCCGGTGGTGGAGCGCGGGATTGGCGAAACGGTCGATCAGCGCACCGGCATAAGCGGTCAGATCTTGCCCAGGCGCCGCGTCGATCGTCGGCGCGGCCTCGTCCAGCATCAACCGTTCAATGACGGGGCGGATCGCGGGATCGGCGATCGCCTGATGCACGAACTCATGGCCTTGCCCGATCCCGATATAGGCGAGCGCCGAATGCGCACCGTTGAGCATGCGCAACTTTGCAGTCTCATAGGGCGCGACATCGGCAACCAGTTCGGCACCGACATTTTCCCAGCGCGGACGCGGGCCGGCAAAGTCATCCTCGATCACCCATTGGCTGAAGCCTTCGGTAACGACCGCACCCTCGTCGCGCACGCCGAGCGCGGCTTCGACCGCCGCGCGATCGGCGTCGGTCGTCGCGGGGACGATGCGATCGATCATCGTCGCAGGACAAGTGCATTCGCCGTCGAACCATGCCGATAAATCGAGGTGATAGGCGGCAAGATATTCGCGCATCAACCGGCGCAGCACCGCGCCATTGCCGGCGAGGTTGTCACAACTGAGCAACGTAACGCCGCCGAGGCCGGCCGCCTTGCGTGCAGCAAGACCAGCGGCAACGAACCGGTAGAGGCTCGCCCCGCCGACCGCCGCAGCGAGGTCGAGCGACCCGTCGGCACGGCGCAGATAGCCCTTTTCGGTCACGGTGAAGCTGACGATATGCGTCGTCGGCGCCGCGATGGCGTCGATGACGGCCTGCGGATCGTCGGCCGCAACGAGCACCTTCTGCACCGCGCCGATCAGCCGCAACCTGGCCCCTGCCGTGCTGCGCGTGCTGACCGTGTATAGCCCGTCCTGCGGGTTAAGCTGCGCCGCGACGTCGCCCGATCGCAGCGACACCCCGACGATGCCCCAGTCGCGGTCGCCCGCAGCCATCGCATCGTCGGTGTAGACCGCCTGATGCGCGCGGTGGAACGCGCCGATGCCGATATGGACGATCCCGGGCGCCTGCGCGCCGCGGTCATAGCCCGGCGCCTGGACCGACGCCGCGAGCGGCGTTTGCGCTGACAGTCTCACAGCTTGTACGCGGCCTTGGCGAGATTGTAGCTGAGGTCGGTGGCGAGCTCCGCCGCCTCCCACTCTTCCATCCGATGCTCGGCGACAAGCTGCGCGAGGAAGCCGCAATCGATTCGCCGCGCGACATCGTGGCGCGCGGGGATCGACAGGAAGGCACGCGTATCGTCGTTGAAGCCGACTGTATTGTAGAAGCCCGCCGTCTCGGTCATCTGGTTCCGGAAACGACGCATCCCCTCCGGGCTGTCGTGGAACCACCAGGCCGGGCCAAGCTTCAGCGCCGGATAGTGACCCGCGAGCGGCGCGAGTTCGCGCGCATAGCTCGTCTCGTCCAACGTGAAGAGGATGATCGTCAGCGCGGCTTCATTGCCATAACGCCCGAGCAACGGGCGCAGCGCATGGACATAGTCGGTGCCCGTGGGGATATCGGCGCCCTTGTCGCGGCCATAATGCTCGAACAACCAGGGATTATGGTTGCGGAATGCGCCGGGGTGGATCTGCATCACCAGCCCGTCGTCGAGGCTCATTCCCGCCATCACGGTCAGCATATGCGCGCGGAACAACTCGGCGTCGGCGGCGCTGACGTCGGGAGCGGTCACACGCGCGAACAGTGCTTCAGCCTCGGCATTCGACAGGTCGGCGGTTGCGGCGGTCGGATGACCATGGTCGGTCGAGGTCGCGCCCATTTCGGCGAAGAAGGCGCGACGATTGCGGTGCGCGGCGAGATAGCCGGCGTAGCTGAACGCATCCTCGCCCGACAAATCGGAGAAACGTTTCAGATTATCGCGAAAGCCCTCGAACTCGGGATCGACGACGGGATCGGGGCGGTAGGCGGTGATGACGCGGCCGCCCCATTCGCCGCTGGCATTGGCGGCGCGGATCACGCCGTGGTGCTCGAGCGTATCGATCGGGCTCTCGGTCGTCGCGATCACCTCGATCCCGAAACGGTCGAACAGCGCGCGCGGGCGAAAGGCATCGGTCGCGAGCGCTTCGGTGATGCGGTCGTAATAGAGGTCCGAAGTCTCGGCCGAGAATTGCACGTCGAAGCCGAACGCTTCGGCAAACACCCAGTCCATCCACATCCGCGACGGGGTGCCGCGGAATAGATGGTAATTCTGCGCGAAGATCCGCCAGCTTTCGCGCGGGTCGGCGTCGCGGTTCCGGATACCCAGATCATCGAGCGAAACGCCCTGCGAATAGAGCATCCGGAACACATAATGGTCGGGGTGGAGCAAAAGCTCCGCCGCGTTGCCGAAATGGGCATTGCCCGCGAACCAGCTTGGGTCGGTATGTCCGTGCGGGCTGATGATCGGCAGGCCCGCCACTTCCCTATAGAGTCGGCGCGCGATGTCGCGCTGCGCCGGATCGGACGGGAAGAGGCGGTCGGGGGAGAGGACCAGCGGACGAGGCATGGATCAGGCTTTGCTTTCTACGGTGACCGGCGCGAGGCGCGGGCTAAGGATGTGGATCGCCAGCACGGCAAGGAAATAGACGACGGTACAAGCCGCGAAGATGAGCGTGTAATTGCCCCCCGTCGCGTCGAGCACGAGCCCGGTCGACTTCGCCATGATCATGCCGCCGACACCGCCCGCGAAGCCGCCGAGCCCGATCACCGAGCCGACCGCACGTTTCGGGAACATGTCGGGCGGGATCGAGAGGATCGTCGACGAAAAGGCCTGATGCCCCGCGAGCGCGATGCCGATCAGCACGACCGCGAGCCACATATTGTCGAGCCCGGAGACGAACAGCAAAGGCAGCACGCAGCAACCCGCGCCGAGCATCGTCGCCTTGCGCGCGAAATTGACGCTGTGCCCCGTCTGGATCAATTTCGACGATACCCAGCCGCCAAGGATGCTGCCGACGTCGGAGAGCAGATACATGATGATCATCGGCAGCAGCACGACCTTCAGATCGACATTATAGGTGGTGCTGAAATATTTGGGCAGCCAGAAGAGCATCAGGAACCATACCGGGTCGGTGAGGAACTTGCCGGTCGCATAGGCCCAGGCTTCGCGCTTGGTGACGATGGCGCCCCAGCCGAGGCGCTCGATCTTTTCGGGGGGATCGTGCTCGATCCACGCGAGTTCGGCGTCGCTGACCTTCCCGCTTTCGCGTGGGTTGCTGTAGAGCCAGAGCCAGAGCAGCAGCAGAATGATGCCGAAGGCGCCGGTGTAGATGAAGGTCTGACGCCAATCGAAGCCCATCCAGACCATGAAAAGCCAGATTGTCGGCGCGGTCAGGATGACGCCGATCGTCGTCGCGCTGTTGACCCAACCGATCGCGTAGGAGCGTTCCTTTTGCGGAAACCATTCGCTCGACGCGCGGACGACCGACGGAAAATGACCCGCCTCGCCCACGCCGAGAATGACGCGTGCCGCCATGAAAGAGGCGACCGACCCCGCAAAACCATGCGCGATATGACCGATCGTCCAGATTGAAATGGCGATGCTGTACCCGATCTTGGGCCCGAAACGGTCGATCAGCCAGCCCATGAGCAAAAAGCCGAGCGCATAGGCAGCCTGAAATGCGGTGACGATGTTGCCATAGTCATTCTCGCTCCACCCAAGCTCGGTGCCGAGCGTCGGGGCGAGCAGGCCGAGCATGGTGCGGTCGATATAATTGACCGTGGTCGCGGCAAACAGCACCGCGACGATCAGCCAGCGATAGCGGCCGGACCTTGGCACCGGCGCCGCCGTACCTCCGTCCGCGAATGCCTGTGCCATAAACCTCTCCCGTTATGTTGCTTTAGTAGCTTTTGATCGAGCAGCCGACGCGGATTTTTCCGTCGAACAGCGCTTCGGCGCGTTGGCCGGGCGTGATTTCATGAATGCCGGTAATCGCGCCCGCCGACACCCAGGTGCCGGGCGGGATCGCGATGCCGCGTGTGCGCAATATGTCGATCAGGAACAGCGCCGATCCGAACGGACCGTCGAGCATGGCCTCCATCGTCGCCGCGCCGACGGTTTCGCCGTCGATCGCCATTTCGACCGGCATGCGGATGAGGTCGACGTTGCGCCAATCGGCAATCGACGGGCCGAGGATCAGCCCCTTGTTATTGCCATAGTCCGACGCGGTGACCGCGGGGCCGTGGCGATTGATTTCGGGAAAGGGCGAGCTCGCGATCTCGATACCCGTGCGGACGTCGGCAATACATTCGCGCACGGTGTCGATGTCATAGTCGCGCGTACCGACGTCGCCGAAGCAGAGAAGGACCTCGGCCTCCGCCGCGGCGAACCCGTCGGCATAGACCGGCATCACCGGATTGGCGGCGCCATCGAAGATTTCGTTGGTGAAGATCGGTCCGGTCAGGCGGTTGCGGCCGTAGCGGTCGACGAGCTCTGCTGCGATCCGCCCGACTTTCCATCCACCGACGCGGCGCCCATCGATCGCGATCGCGCTATCCTGGATCGCATAAGCCTCGGCCATCGTCTGCGGCATCGTGCCGGGATAGACGGTAAGCGGTGTCTTTCCCGCACGCGCGTCGATTAATGCACGCGCTACATTCTGTTGATCGCTTGTCGCCAGCATCTTTCTCATTTCCCTCTTCCGCGAAGCGGTGTAAGAGACACCGGTGTCAAAGGCAAGCAAATATCATATGTATGACAAATTTCCCAACGTGCCGGGTGCTGAGCGGCGATGACCGGTAACATCGCAACCCGTGCGATCCGCGTCCATGATGCGGACAATGTCGCGACCGCGATCGCCGATATCGCTGCCGGCGAGAGGCTATTCGCCGATTCCCCCGTTCGAGCCTCGGTCGACCTGGGACGTGGGCACAAGGTCGCGATCGAGCCGATCGCGCGCGGCGCGGCGGTGATCAAATATGGCTTTCCAATCGGCACCGCGACCACCGACATCGCCCCCGGCGAGCATGTCCACAGCCACAATCTGGCGACTGCGCTGAGCGGCGATGGCGATTATCTGTACGCGCCGGATGCCGGCGAAGCGGCACAGCCCGGCAAGACAGCGCCGACCTTCCGCGGCTATGTTCGTCCCGACGGACGCGTCGGAACGCGCAACGAGATATGGATATTGCCGACGGTCGGCTGCGTCGGCAACCTTGCCGCACGCGTTGCGCGGATCGCGGGCGAGCGCCATGCGGGACGCGTCGACGGCGTCCATGCGTTCAAACATCCCTTTGGCTGTTCGCAGCTCGGCGACGATCTTGGCCACACGCGCGCGCTGCTTGCCGCGCTTGCGCAGCATCCCAATGCAGGTGGCGTGCTGATCGTCGGACTCGGGTGCGAGAGCAATCAGCTCGGCGCGCTGCTCGACCTCATCCCGGCCGAACGCCGCGCGCATATCCGCACGCTGTCGGCGCAGGCGGTCGAGGATGATGAAGAGGCGTGCCTCGAATCCATCGACGCGCTCGTCGATGGCTGCGCCGATACACCGCGTAGCGATGTGCCGCTGTCGAAGCTGGTGCTCGGCGTCAAGTGCGGCGGTTCCGACGGCCTCTCAGGCCTGACCGCCAATCCGCTCGTCGGGCGCATGGCCGATGCTGTGGCCGGGGCGGGCGGCAAGGTGGTGCTGACCGAGATCCCCGGGATTTTCGGCGCCGAGCAGTTGCTGATGGACCGCGCGGTATCGCAGGAAATCTTTGACGAGACGGTCGCGCTGGTCCGGGATTTCAAGGACTATTTCATTCGCAACGGCGAACCCGTGAGCGAGAATCCCTCACCCGGCAATATCGCGGGCGGGATCACGACGCTCGAGGAAAAGTCGCTCGGCGCGGTGCAGAAGGGCGGCAAGGTACCCGTAGTCGATGTCCGGCGTTATGGCGGCGAAGCAACGCTGCCGGGACTGACGCTGCTGGAGGCGCCGGGCAACGACGCGGTATCGTCGACCGCGCTGACCGCGGCGGGCGCGACGATCATCCTCTTCACCACCGGCCGCGGCACGCCGCTCGGCTTTCCAGCGCCGACGCTGAAGATCGCATCGAACAGCGCACTGGCACAGCGCAAGGCAGGCTGGATCGACTTCGATGCCGGGACAGTACTCGACGCGGGATTCGACAGCGCGGCGGATGCGCTGCTCGGCCTGATCGCCGCGACAGCCTCAGGCGCCGCGACGCGCGCCGAGAAAAACGAGGAACGCGATATCGCGATCTGGAAATCGGGCGTGACGCTTTAATCCAGCGCGCGGAAGGTGAAGTTGCGGAAGCGCGCTTCGCCCTGCCCGGCCGAGTAGAGGCCGGGCCGCAGCATGAGGAAGCCGCCGCGGACATTATGGTGGTAACCCGAGACCTCCATGCCGCGATCGAAGCGCACCCACGTCTTTCCCCCGTCGCCGCTGGTGTCATAGGTGACGATATGACGGTCGTTGGTGACACGCATCCGCATGCGTGTCCCGTGCGGATTGGCGGGGCGCGCGCGTTCGATGCCATATTGGTGGGTGACGAAGCGCTCGCCGTCGAAACCCAGCCCGCAGTAAAGCTTCTCGTCGTAGAAGAGGATCAGCCCCGCGGTTCCGCCCGGCGCGATCTCGATATCGCATTCGAAGCGGTACGCCTGATCGCCCGCGATGAGCAGCAGCGGCGATGAATCGACCGGCGCCTTGCCGCGCGCAGCCAGCACCAGCGCGCCATTTTCAACCCGCGCGCGGCTGCGTTCGTCGGCGGCGGGCTTGAAGAAATTCCATTTCGCGCCCAGCGCGAGCGCGCTGAAATCGTCCGATAGCGCCATGCCGTGCGGCCCAGCGACCGTGCCGCCCGCGGGTTTCGCGATCGGCTGCGACAAATCGCCGCCCTTCATCCGGAACCAGCCGTCGTCGGTCCATTCGATCGGGTCGAGCAAGGCCTGGCGCCCCAACGTCCAATAGCCGTTCTCGAACCCGTGATAGACGCTCCACCAGTCGCCCGCCGGCCCTTCGACCAGCGTCGCATGGCCGCGCGACCACCATTTTTCAGCGGCCGTTTTGGTATGGACGAGCGGGTTCGCGGGGCAATTTTCCCACGGCCCATGGATCGATTTCGACCGCGCCGCGATCACCATATGCCCCGTCGGCGGCCCCGCGGTGCCGCCGACAGCGGTGATCATATAATAATAGCCGCCGCGCCGCGTGATCTTCGGCCCCTCGGGCGCGAAGCCTTCGACGACCCAGTCGGCGGGATAACGCCATGGGTCATAGACATGCTCGGGCTCGCCGACGCGCGACAATCCGTCGTCGGACAGGCGCACGCGGTCGCCCCCCGACAGGAACAACCAGCGCGACCCATCTTCTCCGACCGCATGGCCGGGATCGATATGGTTCGGCAGATTGAGGTCGACCGGCTCGCTCCACGGCCCCTCGATCCGGTCGGCCCAGATCACCCAGCTCGTGTTGGGGCCTTTCGTGGGAATATAGAGATAATAGCGCCCCTTGTGCTTGCAGAGTTCGGGCGCCCACACCGATCCGATATTCTTGTGGAGCGCGGGGCCGATCGGGCGCCAGTTCACCAGGTCGCGCGAATGCCAGATGACCAGACCCGGATAGGAGTCAAAGGTCGAGAAAGTCATATAATAGTCGGATCCGTCCTTCAGGATCGACGGATCGGGATGGTCGCCCGCCATGATCGGGTTGAGAAAGCGCCCGTCGCCAAGATCGGCCTTGCGCTGCCCGTCGAAGCCCTTGGCCCAGGCCGGAACGCGAGCCGCAGATGCAGGCGTCGCCCCGGCCCATGTGGCGGTCGCGCCGATGCCCGACAGGCCGGTCGCAAGCAGACCGGTGCCGGCGAGTTTGAGCATGTCGCGGCGATCGGTCACCTAATCTTCTCCTCAAAAAAGAAAGACCCGGTCCCCTGAAATCGGAAACCGGGCCTCACCGGGACTAACCCATTGGCGTCAGATTTTGACGCGTGCGCCGAACAGGAAGGTGCGGCCGAAGTGGTTGTTCTCGTAATTGCGGTCGGCATCGATATCGGTGAAGCGATAGCGATATTCGTCGGTCAGATTGATGCCCTCGACCGAAATTTCGATATTGTCGGTGATCGCGTAACGGACCGACGCATCGACGTTGATCGTCGAGCCATAGCCTTCGAAGACGTTGCCGGTGCCGCTGTTGGCGTCGGCATAGCGGCTGCGATAGCTGACCGAGGCACGCGCGCTGAACTTGCCGTCGTCATAATAGAGCGTGCCGTTATAGGCGCGCTTCGACAGGTTGAAGAGCGTGCCGTTGCGCACCGCCGACACATTCGCCCCGCCGGGGACGATCGACGGGCCGGCGACCGTATAGTCGGCGTCCGAATCGACGTAGGTCGCGTTCACGATGCCGCCGAAGTTCGACAGGAAGCCCGGCAGGAATTTGAACGGTGCTTGCAACGAGACTTCGATGCCTTTCAGCTTTGCACCTTCGCCGTTGCCGATCGAGGTGATCGTCCACAATTGGCCTTCGGGATTGATCGAGCCCGGGCTGCTCGGCGGGATCACCGACGTCGGCAGACCGGTCGATGCGAAAGTCCCGCTCGTCGTCGTCGCGACCGGGAAGCTCGCGATGTCCTTTTTGAACAGCGCGACCGAGAAGATCGACTGCGGCGCGAAATACCATTCGAACGCGAGATCGTAGGAGGTCGCGCGGAACGGGTCGAGGAACGGGTTGCCGTAGTTGATGCGATAGTTGAACCCGTCGACCGACCCGCCCGGGGTCAGGTTGCCGAGCGTCGGACGCGTCATCACATCGGCGACCGCGGCGCGGATGATGATGTCCTCGTGCGGGAAGAGCGCGAGGTTCACCGAAGGCAGCCAGTCCTCATAGCTGCGCTTCACCGTCACCGCCGCGCCGCTGTTCAGCCCGCTCGAGGTCTGCGCGGTGTGAACATAGCGCACGCCCGCGTTGAGTGCGTAACGCAGCCCGCCGAGTTCGCCCTTGGCATCGAACTGCAGATAGCCGCCGGTGACCTCTTCGCGCACGGCGCGATTGTTGCCGGCGTCGACTGCGGCGACACGGTCATAGAGCTTGGTGAAATCGGTCGTCGCGTCGAGGTTGGCGACCAGCCATTCGGTCGTCGTGCCGGACGGTTGCCCCGCCTTGCCGAGCGTGAACAGCTCGGCGAGTGCCGAGGTGACCGGGAAGCCATAGATGGCGGCGGGCCCGAATGCCGACGACGGCGAACAGGCTAGCGTGCCGAGAACGCGGTCGACGCCCCCGTTGCCGCACACCACCGTGTCGCGCGTGAAGGCGATACTGGCGAAGTCGAAGCGACGATAGACGCCGCCCGCCTTCACCGTGAAATCATCGCTGATGTCCCATTCGGTGCGCAACTGGGCGGTGCGGAACTTATTCTCCACCTCCGACGGACGGTCGCGGATTTCGGCAAGCTGGAAGTTCGCCGGATTGGTGACGCTGGTGCCAAAGGTCAGCAGCGGGCGTGCCATGTCGCTATAGTCGTAGCGATAATCCTGCGCATCGCGGTCGTCGAAGACGATCGTCGTTTCGAGCGGGATCGACGCGGTCGATTTCGACAGGCCGCCCAGCAGAGTGAAGCGGAACGTATCGCTGACGTCCTGGTCCCACGTCGCGCCGACCTGCCAGAATTCGGTCTTTGCCTTGCGCAGATAATGTTCTGTGCGCACCCAGGCGTCGTCGAGCGTCGCCGAGATCAGATTATTGTCGTCGTCGATTTCATAGTCGCTGACGTTGATCGAACGTTCGTTGCTGCGCAGCAGCACTTCGGCCCAACGCTCGCGGCGCTGGTGCTTGAAGCTCGAATAAAGACCGTCGATCGAGATTTTGGTCGCATCGCTCGGCGCGAACTGAATCGTCCCGGTGAGGCCGAGGCGTTTCTTGTCGTGCGCGATTTCGCCGTAACGTGGGATACGCGGGTGAAAGGCGAGCGACACGGCATTGCATGCGGCGCTCGGGATATAGGTGCCGCCCGCATTGGCGGCGGTCCAGCAAGGCGTGCCGTCGACCGAGTCGAAGCGCGCCTGCGCCCAGCGAACGCTATTATTGCCGAGTTCGAGCGTCTTCTGGTCCGAATAGGCAGCGGAAACCGCAAAGCCGAGCGTGCCGGCGTCGTTGACCCAGCTCAGCAGCCCCGCAACGCGCGGCCCGACTTTTTCGGAGAGGTCGTTGTAGCTGCCTTGCGCCGACAGCGCCGCGGTGAAGCCACCCTTGCCGGCGAGCGGATTGCCCGTGTTGAGGTCGACCACCGCCCCCAGCGACCCTTCGTCGAGTTCGGCCGACGCGGTCTTGTGGACGACGATCGAGCTGAACAGCTCGGATGCGAAAACGTTGAAATCGAACGCACGGTCGCGGTTCGCCGACGCGCCGTCGGTCGAGGTTGCGACGGTTTCGAGCCCGTTGACGCGAACGCGGGTAAATTGCGAGCCGAGCCCGCGGACGGTGATCCCGCGGCCTTCGCCGCCGTCGCGCTGGATCGTGATGCCGGGAATGCGCTGCAGCGATTCGGCGAGGTTCTGGTCAGGGAATTTGGCGATATCTTCGGCGACGATCGCATCGACCGCAGCAACCGACTCGCGCTTGACGTTGAGCGCAGCGCCGAGCGACGCACGAAAGCCGGTGACGACGATCTCGTCTGCGCTGGCTACGGGTTCGTCGGCGGCTGTGACGTCCTGCGCCCAGGCCGGCGCGGCCGCGATTACGGCAAGCGATGCACCGCACGCCAGCCGGGTCAAAGTGCGAATGCTCCGCATTGCATGAATTGCCATTATCATCCTCCCTTATCGCCCCGTTGCCCCCGCTCGCGCAAGGAATGACACCGGTTACTTTGTTGGACAAAGCGATTTGGCACACCGCTTCGTCCGTCGATTTTTCAGAGAGTGAGATGGCCCGCCGCGTGTCGCGACGAACCGGATCAGACCCTCTCCCTTGGAAATATTTTCTCGTTGACCGATTGGGGTAACCGGTGTCAGAAAGATTGCGGATTGCGACGAACATGTCAATACCCCAATGATGAGGAGAGATGGGATGGCCAAAAAGCCCTGGATAACTGCGCTTTTTCTAGCCCTTAGCCTGTCATCGGGCTCGGCGATCGCGGCCGATGCGGCGCCGCTGGCCTTTCCGGGCGCGGTCGGTCCTGCGGCACAGACCCCAGGCGGACGCGGCGGACAGATATTGCGCGTGACCACGCTCGCCCCCGATGGTCCGGGGTCGCTGAAGGCCGCGATCGAGACGCCGGGGCCGCGTATCATCGTGTTCGAGGTCGGCGGCGTGATCGACATGGGCCGCACGACAATCGAGATCCAACATCCGTTCCTGACCATCGCCGGCCAGACCGCACCCGGCCCCGGCGTCACGCTGATCCGCACAGGGATCGATGTGAAGACGCACGACGTCGTGATGCGCCATTTGCGCATCTATACCGGCGTCGACGGCCAGCCGAAGCGCAGCGGGTGGGAAGCCGACACGTTTTCGACCGTCGCGGCGCATAATGTCATCGTCGATCATTGCACGCTCATGTGGGGGATCGACGAGAATATGTCGGCCTCCGGCCCGCGTTTCACCGGCAAGAATGTCGATGAGTGGCGGCGGGGCACGAGCCACAACATCACCTTTTCGAACAATCTGGCGGCCGAAGGCCTCGCCGATGCCAGCCATCCGAAGGGCGAGCATAGCAAAGGGTCGCTGATCCACGACAATGCCACGGGCATCGTCTTCTATCGCAATGTCTGGGCGCATAATGTCGAGCGCAACCCGCTGATCAAGGGCGGCGGACAGGCGCTGATGATCAACAATCTGATCTATAATCCACAGCATCGCGCGGTGCATTATAACCTGATGAATCTCGAATGGGTCGGGCACGACTATGTGACCGGACAGATCACCGCGATCGGCAATGTCATGCGCGGCGGCAACGACACCGATCCCGACCTGCCCTTTCTGATGCTCGGCGGCGACGGCGACCTTGAATATTATGGCAAGGACAATCTGGCGGTCGACCGTCACGGCCAGCCGCTGCCCGAGTTCGGCCGTTATGGCGAGACGCAGGCCAAGTTGATCCGTGCCAAGGCGCCGCTCGCGCCGGTCGGAGGCTATAATGTCCTGCCGGTGCGCGACGTCGAAACCTCGGTGCTGTCGACCGCCGGCGCGCGGCCCTGGGCGCGCGACGCCGAAGAGATTCGCGTGCTCTTTTTCGTCGCCGAAGGGCGCGGCGAGGTAATCGACGACGAAAAGGAAGTGAGCGGCTATCCCACGGTCAAGGAGGCGCGCGCGCCTTTTGTCGCAGCCGAGTGGGACCTTGCGACGATGGAACCCAAATCGGGCAGCTATCCCGGCCAGACCGCGCCCATGCCGCAGGAGCATTTGTCGGCACGCGACCGCGCGTCGCGAACGGCTAACTGACGATGAACGCGCTTCTTGCTCTGATACTCGCGAGCGCCGGCGCACCTGCAATGGTCGTGATCGACGAAGCGGCGACGGTCCGCGAAGAGGCGCCGCCGCACGGCGCGATCGGCATGTCGACCGCCTACCGGATCAGCGATTCGGTCCCTGCGCCGCGCAGCTTCGAATTCCGCAAGCGCGCGCTGCATATCGGCGCCGCGATCGGCGTGCATCCGATCGATCATGACGAGATTTATTATGTCGTCTCGGGCACCGGCGTCGTCCATTCGGACGGCGAAGAGAAAGAGCTGAAGGCCGGCATGGCGGCGTGGCTCTACAAGGGCGCCAGGGTCGGCATCCGCCAGACCGGAGGCGCGCCGCTGGTGCTGATCATCGCCTATCCGAACAAGGCCCCCGCACCATGAGCCTCGACCGTCGCGCGCTGCTGACGGCCAGCCTGGCGCTGCCCTTTGCGAGCGCGGCAGCGGGGCAAGCAGTATGGACACGGCCGGCAGGCCTCGCGCCCGATGCAAGCATCGCGCTCTGGCCCGAAGGTCATATCAACCCTCCACCCGGGCTTGTCGAACAGGTCGTACAGCGGAGCCACGATCCGAACGCCAGCGACCGGATGCTGCAAGGCATTACGCGCCCGCGGCTCGACATCTTCCGCCCGGCAAGGCCCAATGGCGCGGCGGTGATCCTCGCGCCCGGCGGCGGCTATCGCTACGTCGTGGTCGACAAGGAAGGTTATGAACTCGCCCGCTGGCTGAGAGCGCGCGGCGTGACCGTCTATGTGCTCTTCTACCGCCTGCCCGGCGACGGCTGGACGAACGGCGCCGACGTGCCGCTCGCCGATGCGCAGCGTGCGGTACGGCTGGTGCGCAGCCGCGCAAAGGCCGACGGGATCGACCCGGCGCGCGTCGCCTTCGGCGGCTTCTCGGCGGGCGGGCAGGTCGCGACGAGCCTGCTTACGCGCTTCGACGCAAAGATTTACGATCCGGTCGATGCCGCCGACGCCTTGCCGGCGCGTCCCGATGCCCTCGGGGCCATCTATCCCGTGGTATCGATGGACCCGGCGATCGCGCATGCGGTGAGCCGCGAGAAACTGATCGGCGCCAACGCCGACGCGGCGCGCGAGAAACTTTACTCGCCCGAACGCAATGTCCGCGCCGACCAGCCGCCGCTGTGGCTGCTCCACGCCGAGGACGACAGCGTCGTGAAGGTCGAGAACAGCGTTCGGCTACGGGAAGCGACGCGCGCCGTTGGAGCATCGGTGGAAGCGCATTTCTTCGAGCGCGGCGAACATGGCTTCGGACTGATGAAGACGGCGGGACTACCCGTTGCAATCTGGCCCGAGCTGCTGTGGAACTGGCTCGGCGGGCACAGGATCGTCTAGCTGCCCGGCTGGATATAGGGCACGCGCGCGAACAGCTCGCGCTCCCATTTTCTCGGATCATTCTCTACGCGGCTCGACGTATCGAAGATCATCGTCCGCCGTTTATCGAGATCATAGGCCGGCCAACCCGGATCACCCGTGCGGGCAAAGCGGACGAAAGCGTCCATGACGCGATCGCTCATCGCCTGCTGCGCGGGGGTCGGATCGGGGATCGTGCCGAAGCTGAGCGCGATATCGTCGGCATGTTTCGCGCCCTCGAAATCGAGCTGGTAGACGAAGCCCGGATGACCCGCGCGTGCGCGCGCTTCGGCCTCCTCGACCTGCCCGCGCCAACTGCGCGCGGCAGTGACGATGCGGTGGAACAGCTCGAGCGGCGCGGCCTGCGGATATCGGCTGCGAAACTGGCCGACCACCCACGATGGTTCGATATCGATGCGCATCTCCGGCGCGATCCGCACCGCGAGATTCCCGAAACTCAGGCCCGACAATTGTTTGCCTTCGGGCGCATAGAAGGCGCGCGTTTCCATCACCGTGTTGCCAAGCATCATCGGGATGCCGAGCGACTGCGGCGCGGCGTCGGGCCAGAAGGGGTGGCGCGTCAGATGTTTCATGTCGAGCACCGGGCCCATATAGACGCCGCCGCCAAGGATCGGGTCGGTCGCCGACAGCGCGGCAACGAGCTGCTCGACCGGAGCGGTCGCGGGATCGAAGCCCGTGCCCAGCTTGGCCAGAAACGCCTGCGCCCGCTTTGTCGCGTTGAGCGGGCCCGAGGCAGTGACCTGTTGCCCGCTCATCGTGATCGCCTTGTGAAAAAGCCCCTTGGCTTCAGGCATCGCCATCAGCGTTGCGATCTTCGCACCGCCGCCCGACTGGCCGAAAACGGTGACATTGCCCGGATCGCCGCCGAACGCCGCGATATTTCGCTGCACCCATTTGAGCGCGACGATCAGGTCGAGTTGCCCGGCATTGCCGCTATCGGGGAAACGCGGATCTAGCCCGGCGAGATACAGATAGCCGAGCGCGTTGAGGCGGTGGTTCACGGTGACGACGACGACATCGCCGCGCGCCGCGAGGCTTGCGCCGTCGTTGACCGGGTCGGTGACGCTGCCGGTCGAATAGGCACCGCCGTGGAAATAGACCATGACCGGGCGACGCCCCTCGCCCTCTAGCGACGGTGTCCAGACGTTGAGAAAAAGGCAGTCCTCGGATTGCGGATGATATCGGTCGCCCTGCTGCGGGCACGCCGGGCCGAAGACCATATCCCGGCCCTTCCGCCCGTCAGGCCGCAACGGGGCTTGCGGGTCCGGACCGAATTGCTCGGCCCTGAGCACGGCGACCGGCGCCGCGAAGCGCGCAGCACGCGCATAGCGGATGCCGGCGAAACGATAGGGAAGCCCGCCGCCGCCATTGACGTTTGCATACAGACCATCGGGTGTCTCGATCATCGAAGCCCGATCGTGGCGGGCCTTCGCCGGAAAGGCAGTCGCGACGCCAAGCGCAAGGCCGCCGCCGATCAAAGTACGGCGGCTGACCCGTTCAGCGCCGGACATCGAGCCCGCCGCCGTGGAAGGCGTCGATATCGGCCTGACCAAAGCGGCTCGCGTCGCCCGGCAGCGAATGTTTGAGACAGGTCAGCGCGAGACCGCTTTCAGCCATTGCACGCGCATCGCTGCCCGACAGATGCGCATGGAGGACGCCTGCAGCAAAGGCATCGCCCGCGCCGATGCGGTCGACGATGCCGGTGACGTCGATCTCGGGGGTCTGGTAACCACCATCGCGCAGGTCGACGCGCGCCGCGATGCGGTGATGGTCGGCCGTGGCCGTATGGCGCGCGGTCGAGGCGATCAGTTTGAGGCCCGGGAAGGCTGAGAAACCAGCCTCGGCGGCTTCGCGCCGCCGGTCTTCGCCTTCACCGCTGAAGGCCTTGCCCAGCACAAGCGACAGGTCGCGGTGATTGCCGAACAATATGTCCGCCGAGCCGATCAGTTCCGACAGGATCGTGCGCGGATCGCTGTCCCATGCCTCCCACAGCATCGCACGATAATTGCCGTCGAAGCTGACAGGCACGCCGAGCCGTTTCGCTGCACGTGCCGCCGCGAGCGCGGCTTCGGCAGAGCGCGGCCCGAGCGCGGGGGTGATCCCCGACAGGTGGAGCAGACCCGCGCCCGTAAGCAGCCGGTCGAAATCATAATCCTCGGCACCCGTCGCCGCAAAGCTCGACCCGGCGCGGTCATAGACGATCTCCGACGCGCGCAGCCCCGCCCCGACGCTGAGGAAATAGAGCCCCATTCGTCCCGGCGCATCGGAGACGTCGGAACAATCGACGCCCGCACCCCGCACCGCGGCGACGGCACCGCGGCCCAGCGCATTCGCAGGGACGCGGCTGACCATCGCGCAATCGTGGCCAAGATGGGCGAGACCTATCGCAACGTTCGCCTCGGCGCCCCCGACATGGAGCGCGAGCGACGGCGATTGCATCAGCAATTCGTTGCCGGGCGCAGTCAGGCGGATCAGCAGTTCGCCGAAAAAGACAAGGCGGCCTTCGGTCATCTCACTCCCCGCTCACCCCGTCCGTGCCGGAGGGTGGCCTATATTGTTATCGCGCGAGCCAGCCGCCGTCGACGGCGAGGATATGGCCCTGCACATAGTCCGACGCCGATGACGCGAGGAAGACCGCAGCGCCGCCGATGTCGCTGGGGTCGCCCCAGCGGCCGGCCGGGATGCGCTCCATGATCTGGCGGTTGCGCGTCTCGTCACCCTGCAATGCGGCGGTGTTGTTCGTCGCGATATAGCCGGGCGCGATCGCGTTGACCTGCACGCCCTTCGCCGCCCACTCATTCGCGAGCAGCTTGGTGAGCCCGCCGACCCCCGATTTCGATGCGGTATAGCTCGGCACGCGAATGCCGCCCTGAAAGGTGAGCATCGAGGCGATGTTGATGATCTTGCCCGAACCGCGCGCGATCATGTGACGGCCGACGCTCTGACAGAGGAAGAAGAGCGTCTTCAAATTGGTGTCCATCACCGCGTCCCAGTCGGCCTCGGTGAAATCGACCGCGTCCGCCCGGCGGATGATGCCGGCATTGTTGACGAGGATGTCGATGCGTCCGAATTCGGCGAGCACCGCATCGACGAGCGGCTGCACGGCGCCGACGCTCGACAGGTCGGCGGCGAAATTCTCGCCCTTGCGGCCGAGCCCGCGCACCTTGCCGACGGTCTCGTCGGCGGGGGAACGGCCGGCGGCAGCAATGTCGGCTCCCGCTTCGGCAAGCGCAAGCGCGATCCCCTGCCCGATGCCCGTGTTGGCACCGGTGACGAGCGCAACCTTGCCCGAAAGATCGAACAGGCCCGCCATTACGAAAGCTGACAGATGTCGAGGACGTTCATGTCGGTATAGTCCTGATTCTCGCCCGCCATCGCCCAGATAAAGGCATAGGCCTTGGTGCCCGCGCCCATGTGGATCGACCAGGGCGGGCTGATCACCGCTTCCTCATTCTGCATCACGATGTGACGCGTCGCCTCGCCTTCGCCCATGAAATGCATCACGCGGTCGGTGTCGACATTGTCGAGTTCGAAATAGAAATAGATCTCGCTGCGGCGCTCGTGAATGTGCGGCGGCATCGTGTTCCAGACGCTTCCTTCCTTGAGCACGGTCAGCCCCATGACGAGTTGCGCGCTGTCGCAGACACCCGGAATGACGAGCTGGAAGATCGTGCGCTCGTTCGATTCTGCCAGGCTGCCGCGATCGAGCGCATTGGCGTCGGCGATGCCCAGCTTGCGCGTCGTGAACGCCTTGTGCGCGGGGCACGACGCCAGATAATAGCGCGCGCCGGCACCCGCGAATTCGACGTCCTTCGCACCCATCGTGACATAGAGGCAGTCCTTGTTGCCGAGCGTGAAGCTCTCGCCGTCGACGGTGACGGTGCCTTCCACCGATGACACGTTGACGATCGCGAGCTCGCGGCGTTCGAGGAACGGATGCCCCGCGGCCGACGGCGGCTCGCTCTGCGCGGGCAGCTTGACCGGCGCCGAGCCGACGGCAACGCCGCCGATCACGAAACGGTCGGCGTGGGTATAGTTGAGGACGCACTCGCCCTCACGGAACAGGTTCTGGATCAGGTAGCGATCGCGCAGTTCGGCGTTCGACACCTCTTCCATCATTACGGGATGGGTGGCGTAATAGGTCTTGGAAAACATGGGATCGCATCCTCGCTCGATATTTCTGGCTTGCTGCCTTGCTAGATTTGATGGTAACCGGTGTCAAGAGGTGTTGGCACCCCCGCCGGGCGGTTGATTTTACGCTTTCGAGCGCCCATCTGCAGGGAAAGCGCGAGCCGGGCCAGAGGCTTGCAGGGGAAAGACAGAATATGGCGGCACAGAATAAGGGGCCGGGGAGCAAGCAACCGACGATCAACGACGTCGCAGCGCTTGCAGGGGTTTCGAAAAAGACCGTGAGCCGGGTGATCAACCGCTCCGAATTCCTGACCGACAAGACGCGCGCGGCTGTCGAAAAGGCGATCGAGCAGCTTGGCTTCGTCCCCAATCCGCAGGCACGCGCGCTCGCCTTTCGCCGGAATTTCCTGATCGCGCTGCTGCACGACAATCCGAATGCGCAGACCGTGCTCAATTTTCAGCGCGGCGTGCTCGACGCGATCAAGGACAGCGATCTTGCGCTGCTCGTCCGTCCGGTCGATCGCGGGTCGGACAAGATGCTCGACGATGTCCGCACTTTCCTGGAAAAACAGCGCCCGATCGGCGCGATGTTGCTGCCGCCGATTTCTGAGAATGACGATCTTGCCGCGCTCTGCGAGGATCTTGGCGTGCGTTACGTGCGCATCGGGTCGGCGCGGATCGACGATGCGAAGCATTGTATCTCGTCGAACGACCGCGAGGTGGTTGCCGAGGCGGTGCGCGGGCTGGTCGCTCTCGGCCATCGCCGGATCGGTTTCGTGCGCGGCCCCGTCGGCTTCCGTTCGGCGGCCGAGCGCGAAGAGGGTTTCCGCGAGGCGCTGGCCGAGGCAGGGCTCGACCTGCCCGCCGAACTTTATGCGCCGGGCAACTACCGCTATACCGCCGGGATCGAGGCCGGTGAGGCGTTGCTTTCGCTGCCCGCGCCGCCGACCGCGGTCTTCTGCTCGAACGACGAGATGGCGGCGGGCGTGATGAGCGTTGCGCACGGAAAGGGAATCAAGGTTCCCGGCGAATTGTCCATTATCGGCTTCGACGACAGTCCGACGGCGACGCATATCTGGCCCGCGCTCAGCACGGTGCGCTGGCCGATCCGCGAGATGGGCATCCGCGCCGCGCAGACGCTCGTCCCCGACTTCCTCAGTCCGGGCACCAAGGGCGGCGACGATGAGAGCAACGTCCTCGCCTCGACCTTCGTCGAGCGGCAGTCGGTCGCGCCGCCGCCGGGGCGCTAATCCTCAGCGCCGCCGGCGCGCGAGCTGATATTCGTAAAGCGACGGCGCCGCATCGACCGCCTGCCCCGTCCCCTCGATATAGGGCGCGGGATCATAGCTGACCGTGATATTGCGGTTCGCATGCAGCCCGACGATCCGCTCGCCCGGACCTTCGAGGCCGCTCGTGATCGCAACCGTGGCATCGGCGGGCACGCTTTCGGGCACCACCAGCTTTGCATTCCACAGCGTGTTGTAGAGCCCATGCCCCGGCTTCCAATAGGGTGCGCCGCCGCCGACCCACAGCTGGTAATGCCAGCCGTCCTTGCCCTGCTTCGGATCGATATGCATCTCGATCGCGTCGAACAGATTCTGATGGTTCGATCCGCTGTGCTGATCGATGATCGCCTCCTTGTCGACGACCGAACGCAGGAAGACCGAACGCGTCGAACGCGTGTTGATGCTCACCGGGTGAACGACCGGATTCTCGACCTTCAGATCCTTGACCAGCACATTGTGCACGGCGCCGACATGCACCGAATAATGCGCGCGGCGGTCGCCCGTCGTCGTGATGTCGGCGATCGTCAGGCTCGCGGCATTGTCGGTCAGGATGCCGCTGTCCGCGCGGTCGATCGTCAGCTTTTTGACCCAGCCGTCGAACACGCCGGTCATATAGATGCCGTTATAGCCCTGCTCGAGATGATGGCCGAACGCTGGCGCCTCGGGGAATTGCAGCCGCAGATTCTGGATGCCGACATTCGAAAGATGCGTCCAGTCGGCGACGACCGCGGGCTGGTCCGCACGGACATCGTGAAGCAATGGATCGCCGAGCGTGACCGTCTTGCCGCGCACCGCCGCGACGCGCGTCGCCTGCGCGACCACCGGCCGGTTCGGGAAGGTCCAATGATGCGAGCCGATCGGCAGGTCGGTATCGCCATAGAGCGATTTCAATATCTGGCTTTTGGGTCCGTCAACCGAGAACCATTGTAGCTGCACGACATCGCCGACCTTAAGCTTCGATGCATCGTTTACCGTCAGCGTTCGCGCGAATTGCTTGCCCGATACACCGTTGGCGAGCACCGGGTCGCGGACATCCTTTGTCCCGTCATAAGAGACCGGCCGGCCGCCCGCCGGCGCGACAAAGATCATCCCGCCCGCCCAGGTATATTCGGTGAACAGATAGTCGATATTATGCTCGGGCTCGACCTGCTGCTTCTTCTCGCGCACCAGATATTCGCGCAGCTCGTCATAATCGTGGCTTTTGTCGATCAGCTTCAGCGGCCGCGGGAACCAGAGTTCGCTGCCGCCCGCGCCATTGCCCGCACCGTCCAGGGTGATGTCGCTGCGCGTGATGCGCAACACTTCGGTGATCTGTATGCGCCCCTTCGGGAAACGCAGCGTCACCTTGCCCTTCACCGCATTTGCTGCGGCGAGCGCGCGCAGCACCGCCTTGCTATCGTCGAGCCCATCGTCGGGGATCGCGCCATGATCGGTCACGTCGATGATCGTGCCCGCATCGGCGGGGATCGGCGCCACCCCGAAGCCATAACCGGCGTAGCTGAAGTCGGGCAGCGGGTTTGCCGCCGCCGTCGCAGGGTCCGACAGGATTTTGGGCAATTTCGCCGGTTGCGCCTGAACTGGTAGAGTGAGCGCCGCGCCGAGCGCCAGAACCGAAACAAGGCGCGCGCGCCGATCACCCGAAACCATAATCCGATACACTCCTTGTGATCCGGTGGACCGGCGGCGCACGACCCGAAAAAAGGTCGGGGCCGCCGGTCCGGGGACCTCTTTTAAAACTTCGCGCGCACGCCGACGGAGAAACGCCGCTCGGACAGGGCATAGCTGTTGAGCGCGGTCGTGTTGAAATTGCTATACTCGGTCGTCGCGGATTTCTTGGGCATCAGATTCTGTGCCTGGAGCGACAGCGCGATATTCTTCGTGATGTCGACCCCGACCTGCGCGTCGAGCTGCGAGCGCGAGCCGACGAAGCTCGGCCGGCCTTCGGAGAATTCGAACACCGCCTCGTCGCGGTAGTTATACGCGATGCGCGCCGAGAAGGGGCCCTTCTCATACAGGCCGACGAGGTTGTAGCTGTTCTTCGACACCGCGACGAGCGGGAAGCCCGCGCTGTCCTCCGAATCCGAATAGGTGTAGTTTGCGATCACGCCGAAACCGTCGAGCGGCGAGGGCAGGAAGTCGAGGAACTGCTGGATGCCGATTTCGAAGCCCTTGATCTTCGCGCTCGACAGATTTTCGGGGCGCGAGAAAGTCAGTTCACGCCCCTGCGGGTCGAGCGTCGTGTCGACGCCGGTGGTCACAAAGCTCGCGATGAAATTTTTGACGTCCTTGTAGAAGACCGCGCCCGAGATCAGCGAACTTTTGCCCGTATAATATTCGAAGCTGATATCGGCCTGCGTCGAGATCGGCGGCTCCAGATTCACATTGCCCCCGGTGACCGAAAGGTTGGTCGCGTTGAAGAAGGTCGAGGGTGCAAGGTCGGCGATCGACGCGCGTTGCATCGTCTGCGATCCCGACACGCGGATCAGGAAGTCGTCGCTGACGTTGAACGCGATATTCGCGCTGGGCAGTATGTTCGTATAGCGATTCTTGTCGGTGCGCAGCGTGCTGACGGTGCCGACATTGACATAGCTGTCGACCGACAGCCGCGTCGATGCGATGCGCACGCCGGCGTTCGCCTTATACGGGATCCCGGCAATCTCGCCCTCGCCCGACACCATCAGGTAACCGGCGAGCGTCTTTTCGCTGAAATCATAATCGCGCTGGAGATTGGGCAGCAGGGTCGAGCGGCCGTTCGCATTCGGATTGGGTTCGGCGGCCTGCGCACGGTTGAACACGTAGTCGAATGTCGGCGCGGTGCTCAGAAAGCTGCGCGGGAAGGTTCCCGGAATATCCGACAGGAAATCGCCCGCATCGACGAGCTTCAGATAGGGCTCGATCTCGGCGCGGGTCGGAGTGACTTGGCTGCGGAAGGCATTCGAGCGCGCATGGAGGTCTGTATAGCGGACCCCCGCGGCAATCGTGACGCCGCCGGTTTCGTAGCTGACGTCGAGCTTCCCCGTATATTCGTCGAGCAGGCCGATAAGGCGATTGCTGCGTACCCCGTTCGTGGCCGGGTTGTACGACGCATAGCTGGTCGGGTTGAACGGCCCGGTCAGCGTCAGCGACGGGATGGTGGTGTCGCGGAAATCGAATGCGCCCGGAACCAGCGCGGTCCCCTGCAAGGTGATGATCTGGATCGTCTGGTCGATCGTACCCTTGCTGTAATAGCCGTCGGCTTCGATCGTCAGCCCGTTGTCGCCCTCATATTTGCCGTTGAGGCCATAGAGGAAGCTTTCGGTCGGCTCGTTGCGGATCTGCCCAGCGGTGGTGACGGTGCCATTGGCGTTGCCCGCGACGACCACGCCGTCCTCGACGATGCGGTTGGTGACGGGGTTGGCACCGGTGGGCAGGCGGAAAGCGAAAAAGTCCTGCCGCCGACCGGTCTTGAGCTTCGAATAAAGCGCATCGGCGGTAATCGTGAATTCCGGCGTCACCTCGAACTGAATCGCGCCGTTGAGGCCGAGGCGCGAACGGTCGACCGTGAATTCCTCATATTGCAGCAGCACCGGGGTCGGGACCACGCCGCCACCGGTGCCGGTGTAGGTGCGGTTGAGGAAATTGTTACGCTCGAACGTCTGTGTCTTCGACGTGCGCTTCTGATATTCGCCCGCGATCATCACGCCGATCCGGTCGTCGGCGAATTTGGTCGTCGCAAAACCCGTGATCGCGGGTTCGAACTTGTCGCTGTTTTCCGAATAGACGCCCTGCGCACGGACCGAGATCGTCGGCTCCTTGAACGACAGCGGCTTCGGCGTGACGAGGTTCACGGTGCCGCCCAGCCCACCCTCGGCGTTGCTCGCGAGCGGCGACTTGCGGACTTCGAGGCGGCCGAACAGGCTGGATGGCACCGAATCGAGGCCCGACGAGCGTCCGAGCTGGTCGTTCTCGGGCGGCGACAGGCGGGCCGACCAGCCGAGCAGCGTGCGGCCGTCGACTTCGACGCGGACCTGCTGAAGACCACGCACCGAGACCGATTGACCCTCGCCGAAGACGCGGGTGATCTGGACGCCGGTCACGCGCTGCAGCGCTTCGGCGACGTTCGCGTCAGGAAGCTTGCCGACATCCTCGGCGGTGATGACGTCCATCACCTGCTCGGCTTCGCGCTTGATATCGGCTGCGCGTTCGAGCGAGGCACGGATGCCGGTGACGACGATCGCGTCGTCGTCCGCCGGGGGCGCCGCATCCTGTGCGTGTGCCGGCGACATCGCCAGCACCGCGAGCGATGCGCCGCCCGCCAATTTCGCCAATGTCCGGATACCCCGCCTTGCCTGAATCGCCATTTTCATCCTCCCACGCCGGCGGCGGACCATGCCCGTTCGCCCATGATTTCCCACGGAGGTGGCGCCTGCCGACCGCGGCTTCGCGGCGCGATCGGTCGCCCTCCCCTTTTCTATTTCGTTGCCCGGAACTGGTAACCGGTGTCACGAATGATGCGGGAACTACCACGCCCCTGTCAAGCGATAATTGTATGACAACTACCCTGGTAGTATGACAACTTTGCCTCATGTCCCGATCGGGCCTGACTGACGGAAAAATTGTCGCAAATTGTCTCATCGCGCCCATTGCACTTGCCAGCAGGGGGGCAATGGGCTGAATAGGCGCAAAACCTCCCTTTCCGCTGCGACCCGAAACGAGATTGACCTTTATGCTGGACAAGAGGCCGCTGCTCCGCGTCGGAGCGCTGTGCGCCATCGCGCTGTCGTTGGCCGCCTGCACTGCGGAAGAAGAAAAGGGCGGCCGCGGCGCGCCCGAGGTCGGCTATGTTACCGTCAAGGTCGAGCCGGTGCCCGTGACCTCGTCGCTCGGCGCGCGCACCGTCGCGTTCGAGACGAGCGAAGTGCGTCCGCAGGTGAACGGCCTGATCCGCCACCGCCTGTTCACCGAAGGCGGCTTCGTCCGCGCGGGTCAGCCGCTTTATCAGATCGACGCGAGCCTCTATCAGGCCGGCGTCGATCAGGCCGCCGCCAATCTGGCGAGCGCGCGCGCCAGCGCGCAGGCCGCCGAGGAACGCGCACGGCGGCTCGAACCGCTCGCAAAGATGCAAGCGGTCGCCGAGCAGGATTATACCGATGCGCTTGCACAGGCGCGCATGGCGCGAGCCGCAATCGCCCAGAATGGCGCCGCACTAGAAACCGCGCGCATCAACTTGCGCTTCGCGACGATTACCGCGCCGATCAGCGGCCGGATCGGGCGCAGCCTTGTCACGCCGGGCGGACTCGTGAGCGCCAGCCAGGCGACCCCGCTCGCGGTGATCCAGCAAACCGACCCGATGTATGTCGACATGCAGCAGTCGAGCGCGGAGCTTACGACGTTGCGGCAGGCGATCGAAAGCGGCGGAGTGACCGCGGGCAGCACCTCGGTCCGGCTGCGCATGGAGGATGGCAGCGCCTATCCCTTTGCCGGCACCGTTCAGTTTTCCGATGTCACGGTGAACGAGGCGACGGGCACGGTCACGCTGCGCGCGCGCTTCCCCAACCCCCGGGGCATATTGCTGCCCGGTATGTTCGTGACCGCCCTGTTCGATCAGGCGGTGAACCCGAAAGCAATCCTGCTGCCGCAGGCCGCGGTGCAGCGCGATTTCGACGGGTCGGCCTTTGTCTATCTGGTCGGCAAGGACAATAAGGCAGCCCGGCGCAAGATCGTCGCCGACCGCACGTCCGGCCCCAACTGGGTCATTACCGACGGGCTGAAGCCCGGCGAGCGGGTGATTACGCAGGGCATCGGCAATCTGCGGCAGGGTGCACCGATCCGCCCGGTCCCGGCGAACAGCGCGCAGCGCGTCGGCGCACCGGCCAAGGGCGGCGACGCCCAGGCAAAGGGCAAGTAACCTCTTATGTCGCGCCTTTTCATCGACCGGCCGATATTCGCCTGGGTGCTGGCGATCATCGTCATGCTCGGCGGCGTGGGCGCGCTATTCACCCTGCCGATCGAGCAATATCCCGACATCGCACCGGCGCAGGTCAATATTCGCGCCAGCTATCCGGGCGCGTCGGCCGAGACGATCGAGAACAGCGTGACGCAGGTGCTTGAACAGCAGCTGACGGGAATCGACGGCCTTCTTTATTTCAGCTCGCAGTCGAGCTCGCGCGGACAGGCGAATATCACCGCGATCTTCGAAAAGGGTACCGACCCCGACATCGCGCAAGTGCAGGTCCAGAACAAGATCCAGTCGGCGCTGTCACGCCTGCCGCAACAGGTGCAGGCGCAGGGCCTCCGCGTTACAAAGTCGAACTCGGACACGCTGCTGCTCGTCGGCGTCTATGATTCGACCGATACGCGCGTGAATCAGGACGTCTCCGACTATATGGCGTCGAATATCCAGGACCCGCTGTCGCGGGTCGAAGGGGTGGGCGAGGTCAATATCTTTGGCGCGCCGCACGCGATGCGCATCTGGCTCAATCCGCAGCGGCTCGCGGCCGTGTCGTTGATGCCGAGCGACGTGATTTCGGCAATCACGGCGCAGAACAGCGAAGTCGCCGCGGGCGACGTCGGCGGCCTCCCCTCGCCGCAGGGGCAGATGCTCAACGCGACCGTCACCGCGCAATCGCGCATGCAGACGGTGCCGGAATTCGAGAATATCGTGCTGAAGACGCTGCCCGATGGCGCGACGGTACGGATCAAGGATGTCGCGCGCGTCGAAATTGGCGCCGAAAGCTATGCCGTCGTCAGCCGCATTAACGGACATCCGGGTGCGGGCATGTCGATCTCGCTCTCGCCGGGGTCCGATGCGCTCGAAACCGCCGACCGGGTCAAGGCGCGCATGAAGGAACTCGCCGCCGATTTCCCTGACGGCCTCACCTACAGCTATGCCAATGATTCGACCGAGTTCATCAAGCTGTCGGTGAGCGAGGTACAGAAATCGCTGTTCGAGGCGATCCTGCTCGTCATCCTCGTGATGTTCGTCTTTCTGCAGAGTTGGCGCGCGGTTCTGATCCCCGCGATCGCGGTGCCCGTCGTGCTGCTCGGCACCTTCGCGATCTTCTATATGCTGGGGTTCAGCATCAACACGCTTACGCTGTTCGGGCTGACGCTCGCGATCGGCCTGCTCGTCGATGACGCGATCGTCGTGGTCGAGAATGTCGAGCGGTTGATGGAAGAAAATCCCGGCATGTCGGCGCGTGACGCGACGATCCAGTCGATGAAGGAACTGCAGGTCGCGCTGATCGCGATCGCGCTCGTGCTGTCGGCGGTGTTTATGCCGATGGCCTTTTTCGGCGGGTCGACCGGCGTCATCTATCGCCAATTCTCCGTCACTATCGTCTCGGCAATGGCGTTGTCGGTGCTCGTCGCACTCATCCTGAGCCCTGCGCTTACCTCTACCCTGCTCAAGCCGAAGAGCCACGGCGATGCCTCCGCAAACGGCGGCCGCTTCCCGCGCGTCCATGCCTTTTTCGAGCGCGCCAAAAATGGCTTCAACACACGCTTCGACCGCACGGTCGAACGTTATGTCGGCAGCGTCACCAAGGTCGTCGACCGCAAATGGCTGTTCCTCGGCATCTATGCGGTGCTGCTCGTGGCGCTCGCCTTCCTCTTCCTGCGGCTGCCGAGCGGCTTTTTGCCCAATGAGGATCAGGGGCGCGTGCAGGTCCAGTTCCGCCTACCCGCGGGCGCGACGCAGGGCCGGACGCTCGAAGTGCGCGACGCGATCGAAAAATATATGCTGACGTCGGAAAAGGCGAACACGCAGGCGCTGTTCCTGATCGCAGGCGGCGGTGGCGGCGCCGCGGCGGGGCAGAATACCGGCCAGGGCTTCGTCAACCTCACCCATTGGGACAACCGTCCGGGCAAGGAAAACACCGCCGACGCGATTGCAGAGCGCGCGCGCAAGGCGCTGAGCGGCCTGCGCGATGCCCAGATCTTCGCGCTCGTCCCCGGCGCGGTCCGCGGCCTCGGAGATTCGTCGGGCTTTACGATGCAATTCCAGAACCGCAGCGGGATGAGCCGCGCCGAATTTGCCGAAGCGCGCGACAAGCTGCTCGCAATGGCGAATGAAAATCCCAAGCTGACTTCGGTGCGCCTGTCAGACTTGCCCGACGTAGCGACGCTCAAGATCGACGTCGATACACAGCGGCTGACCGCCTATGGCATCAACAATGCCGACGTGAACTCGACCCTCTCCACCGCTTGGGGCGGGCGCTATGTCAACGACTTCATCGACAAGGGCCGCGTCAAGCGCGTCTATGTTCAGGGCGACGCCCCCTATCGCGCGCGTCCCGAAGATCTTGGCCAATGGTTTGTCCGTTCGGCCGACGGCGAAATGTCGCCTTTCTCTGCCTTTGCCAAGACGAGCTGGTCGACGACGCCGAGCAGCAGCTCGCGCTTCCAGGGCGTGCCCGCCTTTGAAATCTCGGGCCAGCCCTCGCCGGGCACCAGCTCGGGCGAGGCGATGGACGAGATGGAGCGGATGGCGGGCGAAATCCCCGGCACCAGCGTCGCCTGGTCGGGCTCCTCCTATCAGGAGCGCCTCTCCTCGGGGCAGGCGCCCCTGCTCTATGGCCTGTCGCTGCTCGTCGTCTTCCTCTGCCTCGCCGCGCTTTACGAAAGCTGGTCGATCCCGCTCGCGGTGATCCTGGTCATTCCGCTCGGTCTGATCGGCGCTATCTTTGCCGTCAATCTGCGCGGTCTCGAAAACGACGTCTATCTTCAGATCGGGCTGCTCACCACAATGGGCCTCGCCGCAAAGAATGCGATCCTGATGATCGAGTTCGCTGAACAGGAAGAACGCAAGGGCAAGCGCGTGATCGAGGCCGCTATCGCCGCGGCGCGTATCCGCCTGCGCCCGATTTTGATGACGAGCTTTGCCTTCATCTTCGGCGTGCTGCCGCTCGCCATCGCGACCGGCGCCGGCGCGAACAGCCGCGTCGCGATCGGCACCTCGGTGATCGGCGGCATGCTCACCGCCGCCTTCCTCGCAATCTTCTTCATTCCGCTCTTCTTCGTCCTCGTCCGCCGTGGCGTGCGCGACGGGCTTGCGGCGGCGCGTGCGCGGTTCGGCAAGAATAAGGATGAAGGCTCGGCCGAGGTGCCGGCATGATTGGCACCCGTGCCTTCCTCCTCGCCACTACGCTCGCGCTCGCGGGCTGCTCGCTCGCGCCGAAGACGGTGCTGCCGGCCCTGCCTGTCCCACAAAGCTGGCCTGCCGGCGACGCCTATCTGCTGCAGAGCGAGGCGGCGCTTCCGATCCTCTCGTACAAAAGCGTCTTTACCGATCCGCGGCTACAGGCGCTGACCGATCAGGCGCTAGCCAACAACCGCGACCTGCGCGTCGCCTATGCCAATGTCGCCGCGGCGCGTGCGCAGGTGCGCGTCACGCGGTCGGGGCAATTCCCCGAACTCGGGATCAATGCCGGCGCGGACTATTCGGATAGTGGAACCGGGAACGGCAGCGGCGATTTCTCGCTGCGCGGCGGCATTACCGCCTTCGAACTCGACCTGTTCGGCAAGCTCGCCAATGCGACCGAGGCCGACCGCAATCGCGCACTTGGTACAGAGGCGGCGTCGCGTACCGTACGCCTCGCGCTGATCGCCAATCTCGCCGACGCCTGGGCGACCTATGGCGCCGACCGCGACCTGCTGAAAATCGCCGAAGACACTGCCGCGAATGCCCGCGAAAGCGTGCGGCTGACCAAGGCGCGACTCGACGGCGGCGTCGCGCCGCGCACCGACCTGCGCCAGGCCGAACAGATACTCGCGACCGCCGAGGATTCGATCGCGCAGCAACGGACCGCACTCGCGCAGGACGAGAATCTCATCCGCCTGCTCGTCGGCGGCGATATCGACCGCGCCCTGCTCCCCCTGAGCCTCACCGAAGTAACGCCGTCGATCGTGTCGCTGCCCGCCGGAGTCAGTTCGGAGATTCTGCTCCGCCGTCCCGACGTGATCGAAGCCGAATATGGCCTCCGCGCCGCCAATGCCGACATCGGCGTCGCGCGCGCGCGGCTCTTCCCGTCGATCTCGCTCACCGGTTTGCTTGGTTTTGCGAGCAACGCGCTCTCCGGTTTGTTCGACAGCGGGTCGTTCAACTGGTCGGCGGGCGGCGATGCGACGGCGACGATCTTCGACGCCGGCGGCCGCCGCGCGGGGGTCGCAGTGAGCGAGGCGCAGCGCGATGCCGCGCTCGCGGGCTATGAAGGCGCTATCCAAACCGCATTCCGCGAGGTCGCCGACGCACTCGCGGTGCAGGGCACGATATCCGAGCGGGTCCGCGCCGCCGCTGCGAACACCGAAGCCGCAAGCGACACGGCAACGCTCACCGATGCGCGCTACAAGGGGGGCGTCGACAGCTTCCTCTCCAGTCTCGATGCGCAGCGCAGCCTCTATTCGGCGCGGCGGAGCGAGATCGGAACGCAATTGCTGCTCGTTAGCACGCGAATCACTCTGTTCCGTACGCTGGGCGGCGACAGCAGCGCGGGAATCGCGACAGTCGCTCGCTAACCCTTTCTAGCTGCACCATTTCCCGACCCTTCTTGACAAGCGCCATCCCAAAAGCGCTAATGGAACATATCAGGAACAAATGATGCGCGAGTCGTCCCCCATACTCGCCGGGCTGCGCCAACGCATCGCCCGGCTGGCCGCCGATGGCGGTTTCGAAAGCCGCCGGACCGACGGCTGGCTGGAGAGCGGGCACGCGCGCTTCGACGCCGCGATCGGCGGCGGACTTGCAGTCGGACGTACCCATGAATTTTTCGCCGCCGATGCGCTCGACGCGACGAGCGCCGCTGCCTTTGCGGGGCTCATGGCCTTACGCACCCCGGGCAAAGCGCCGCTGATCTGGCTGCGTACCACCGATGCCGGGAAGCGTACCGGCCATATCTACGCCCCTGGCATCGCCGAGCTGGGTGGCGACCCCGACCGGCTTTTGCTCGTCGAGACCGCCGATCCCAAAATGCTGCTCGCCTGCGCGAACGATGCGATCCGCTGCGCGGGATCGGCGGCGGTGATCGTCGAAAGCTGGGGCAAATTCCCTTTGCTCGATCTGACAGCGGGACGCCGCCTCGCCCTCGGAGCACGCGATGCTGGCACGACCTTACTGATGCTCCGCCTCAATGCGGTGCCGGCACCGAGTGTCGCCGAGACGCGCTGGAGCGTCGCAGCGGCCGCATCACATGCTCTCGAAGCAAACGCCCCCGGCGCACCCGCCTTCGACCTCGAATTGCTGCGCTGGCGCGGCGGCTCTGCACCCGCTCGCTGGCGACTGGACTGGAACCATGACGAAAACCGATTTGGGGACACGGCGCTATCTGGCGCTCTTCTTCCCCTTCCTGCCCGCCGAGCGATGGCTTCGCACGGCGCCGCGGCCGCCTGACGCACCGCTCGTCTTCGCCGAAAAGCAGCGCGGCGCGATGCGAATCGCGAGCGTCGACGCGGCGGCGCTTGCGGTCGGACTGCGCCCCGGCATGCCGCTTGCCGATGCGCGCGCGCAGGTTGGCGAACTCGCCGTCGTGTCGCACGATCCGGGACTCGACCATGAATGGCTCGATCGACTCGCACAGGGCTGCGCACGCTATTCTCCGCTTGTCGCGCTCGACGCCCCCGACGGCCTGATCCTAGACATTGCTGGCACCGGGCATCTCTTCGGCGACGAGGCGGGACTGATCGCCGACCTCGATATGCGCCTTACGCGGCTTGGCGTAACACTCCGCCACGCACTGGGCCCTACCGCCGACGCCGCACGCGCGCTCGCGCGGTATCAGGCACGCCCCGCCCCCGACGAAGGACAAGCGATCCGCCGTCTTCCGGTTGCCGCGCTCGAACTTGAGACCGAGGCGACAACCGCGCTTGTGCGCGCGGGGCTCAAGACGATCGGCGACCTTGCGAGCCGCCCGATGGCGAACCTCGCCGCGCGCTTCGGCGCCGACGCCGCGATGGCGCTGCGCCGGATATTGGGCGACGCGCCGAGCCCGCTTGATCCGCGCGTCGCAGCGCCGCCAGTGATCACCGAACGCCGCTTTGCCGAGCCGCTTGGCAGTACCGCGCACGCCACCAAAATCCTTGCCGAACTTGCTGCCGAAGCGATCGAAGACCTCGCCGAGCGCGGCAAGGGCGGGCGCCATTTCAGGGCGACCTTCTTTCGCAGCGACGGCCTTGCGCGCAGCATCGCGATCGAAACCGGCCACCCGACCCGCGACACCGGACTCGTCATGCGCCTGTTCGCCGAGCGTATGGACAGCCTCGCCGACCCGCTCGACCCCGGCTTCGGCTTCGACATGATCCGCCTTGCGGTGCCGCGGCTCGAGGCGCTCGGCGCAAGCCAACTGAGGCTCGAGGGCGGCGCGGTAAAGGAGGCCGCGATCGACGAGCTCGCCGACCGTCTCGCGACGCGGCTTGGACGCGGTCGTGTGCGACGCCTCCGCCCCGTCGACACGCATATTCCCGAGCAGGCGCAGCTCGAGCTGCCCGCAGTCGACGCACCGTCGCTGCTACCTTGGCAGACGCCCGAGCCCGGCGAGCCGCCGACGCGCCCTTTCCACCTGTTCGATCCGCCGCAACCGATCGAGGTGATCGCCGAAGTGCCTGACGGCCCTCCGCAGCGTTTCCGTTGGCGCCGCGATTTTCATGCCGTGCGCCGCTACGAAGGGCCGGAACGCATTGCCGCCGAATGGTGGCGGCGCCGAGACAATGGCGGACTGACGCGCGACTATTACCGGGTCGAGGATGCGCAGGGCCGGCGCTTCTGGCTCTTCCGCCACGGTCTCTACGATGAAAAGCCCGACCCCCGCTGGTATATCCACGGGGTCTTCGCATGAGCGAGGCGCCCCAGCCCGGCCCCGAAACCGGCTTCGCCGAACTGATCGCGGCGACCAACTACAGCTTCCTGCGCGGCGCCTCGCACCCCGCCGAGATGGTGGCAGAGGCAATCGCCCTCGGCATGACCGGCATCGGCATCGCCGACCGCAACAGCGTCGCGGGGGTGGTCAGGGCGTGGGCATTCCTCAAAGAGGTGCAGGTGAAGCAGCCCGAGATGGTGAAAGACTTTCGGCTGGTGGTCGGCGCAAGGCTCGTCTTCGCCGACGGCACGCCCGACATCGTCGCCTATCCGATCAGCCGACACGGCTGGGGCCGGCTGACGCGGCTCCTTTCGACCGGCAACCTGCGAGCCGAAAAGGGCGACTGCATCCTCCACCTCGAAGATCTGCTTGGCCATTGTGACGATCTGCTGTTGATCGCGATGGATGGTGACGAGGCGCTGCTCCGCACGCTCAAGCGCGCGCGTCCGAAATCGGTGTGGCTGGCGGCGACGATGCCGCAATCGGGTGCCGACGCGCGGCGATTGGCCGAACTTCAGCGGCTGTCGGCAGCAACCAACGTCCCCCTGCTCGCGACCAACGACGCGCTGTATGCGACCGCCGCACAGCGCCCTCTCCATGATATCATCACCTGCATCCGCGAAGGCGTCACCATTCATAAGGCGGGCAAGCGGCTGCGCGCCAATGCCGAACGCTATCTGAAGCCGCCGGCCGAAATGCGACGACTTTTCGCGTTTCATCCCAGGGCAATCGACGCGAGCGCGAAGCTGCTCGGCCGTATCGGCTTTCGCCTCGACGATCTGCGCTACGAATATCCGCACGAGCCGGTGCCGCCAGGCTGGAAGCCCTTCAACTATCTCCACCATCTGGTGAAGACGGCGGCGGAAAAACGCTATGGCGCACCGCTGAAGCCGAAGATCCGCAAGATGATCGGCAACGAACTCCGCCTGATCCGACGACGGAACTATGTCTATTATTTCCTGACCGTCTACGATCTCGTCCGTTTCGCACGGGCGCAGGAGCCGCCGATCCTGTGCCAGGGCCGTGGGTCGGCGGCCAATTCGATCGTCTGCTTTCTGCTTGGGGTCACCTCGGTCGATCCGGACGAACACAAGCTGCTCTTTTCGCGCTTCGTATCGGCCGAGCGCGACGAGCCCCCCGACATCGACGTAGATTTCGAGCATGAGCGACGCGAAGAGGTGATCCAATATATCTACGACCGCTATACGCGCGACCGTGCGGCGATCGCTGCAACCGTCATCCATTATCGTCCGCGCAGTACGATCCGCGAGGTCGGCAAGGCGCTGGGATTCAGCGAGGACGTCACGGCGCGGCTCGCGGACACGAGTTGGGGCAGTTGGGGCGACGAGGTACCCGTCGAGCGGCTCGCCGAAGCCGGACTCAATCCCCACAACGGCGAAATCGAGCGGCTGCACCGCTTCGTCGGCGAACTTCTAAAGGCACCGCGGCATTTATCACAGCATGTCGGGGGCTTCGTCCTCACCGAAGGGCGGCTCGACGAGCTGGTGCCGATCCATAATGCCGCGATGGAGGATCGCACCTTCATCGAATGGGACAAGGACGACATCGACGCGCTTGGGCTGATGAAGGTCGATGTGCTGGCACTCGGCATGCTGACCTGTATCCGCAAATGCTACGATCTGATGCGCGAGCATGGGCTGGGCGACCACACGCTGGAACTCGACATCGATTCCAAGGATCCGGCGGTTTACGACATGCTTTGCAAGGGCGACAGCATCGGGGTCTTTCAGGTCGAGAGCCGCGCGCAGATCAACATGCTGCCGCGCCTGCGGCCCCGAAAGCTCTATGATCTGGTTGTGCAGGTCGCGATCGTTCGTCCCGGGCCGATTGAGGGCGATATGGTGCATCCCTATCTGCGCCGCCGAAATAAGGAGGAGGAGGTCGAATATCCCTCCCCCGCTCCGCCCCATGACCCCAATGAATTGCGCGAAGTTCTGGGCCACACCTTTGGCGTGCCGCTGTTTCAGGAGCAGGCGATGAGCTTGGCGATCACAGCGGCTGGCTTCACGCCCGAGGAAGCCAACGGTCTGCGACGAGCAATGGCAACTTTTCGCAACGTCGGAACGATCGACAATTTCCGTGAGAAAATGGTCGGCGGGATGGTTGCGCGCGGCTACGAAAAAGAATTCGCCGAACGCTGTTTCAAGCAGATCGAAGGCTTCGGCAGTTACGGCTTTCCCGAAAGCCACGCCCAATCCTTCGCGCGGCTTGTCTACGTCTCCTCGTGGATCAAGCATTATCACCCCGCGGTCTTCGCGTGCGGTATCCTTAATTCGCAGCCGATGGGCTTCTATGCCCCGGCCCAGCTCGTCCGCGATGCGCGCGAACATGGGGTCGAGGTGCGCGAGGTCGACGTCAACGCCAGCCATTGGGACAACAGCCTCGAACGGCGCGACGACGGCAGCCTCGCGCTGCGGCTCGGCTTTCGGCAGGTCGACGGGTTTCGTGAGGAATGGGCGAAAGCAATCGCCGATGCGCGCGCTACGCCCTTCGCCTCGGTCGAGGAGCTGGCGCGCCGCGCGAACCTGCCCTCACGCGCGCTGCGCCTGCTGGCCGAGGCGGATGCGTGCCGGTCGATGGGGCTCGACCGCCGTCCTGCACTCTGGGATGCCCGCCGCGTCCGGCAGGGCGTGCTGCCGCTGTTCGGCGCGGCCGAAACCGACGAGCTTGGCGCCGAGGAGGATCCGCAGTTGCCGCCGACACCGATGGTCGAACATGTGCTCACCGATTATCAGACGACGCGGCTGTCGCTGAAAGGCCATCCGATGGCGTTCCTGCGCCGCGATTTCGAGCGCGAAGGCATATTGAGCGCTTCGCAGGTCTCTGCCGCGAAGAACGGGTCGATCGTCCGCACCGCGGGCGTCGTGCTGATCCGTCAGCGGCCGGGGAAGGGCAATGCGATCTTCATCACGCTCGAGGATGAGGGCGGGATCGTCAACATCCTGTTATGGGCGCGCCATTTCGAACGCTATCGCCGTGCCGTCATGGCGTCGCGGCTGATGCTGGCCGAGGGCGAAGTACAGCGCAGCAAGGAAGGCGTGATCCACCTGATGGCGACGCGGATCGTCGATCGCACCCAAATGCTCGACACGCTGGGGAGCGACCGGCGTTTCGAACCCGAAGTCTGCCGTGCCGACGAGGTCAAGCATCCGCAGCTACCGCGCGGTTATGCGACGAAACATGGTCATCCGCGCGACGTCCGCATCCTGCCCAAGTCGCGTGATTTTCATTGAGCTGCGTTTTCCGGCTGACGCCGGAAGCAGCACCGGCCCGCTCCCCCACCCGGCCTCCCCACATAGTATTCTATGGGAGGCCGGGTGGGGGAGCGGGCCGGTGCCGCGCCTTCGCGAGAAAAGATGATGCCCCGGCTGTGGGGGCCGGGGCATCGGATCAGGCTATCTAAGGGACCAACCAAATATAGCCTGAAATTTGTTCGCGAAGTTTAGCCGCGGAGCAGGTTCATCACGCCCTGCGAGCTCTGGTTCGCCTGGGCGAGCATCGCGGTCGATGCCTGCGCCAGGATGCCGGCAGCCGCGAGGTTCGTCGATTCGACCGAGAAATCGGCGTCTTCGATGCGCGACTTCGATTCCGACATATTCGTGACACTCGACGTCAAATTATCGACAGCCGAGGTCAGGCGGTTCTGCTGCGCACCAAGGTTCGCACGTTCGGTAGCAACCGTCTGGATCGCCGTGTCGAGCGTCGCAAGCGCACCGGTCGCGCCGGCAGCGGTCGAGAAGTCGAGCGCGTTCACGCCGAGACCCGTAGCGTTGAGGTTGGCGATGCGGATGTTCACGACTTCCGTGGCGTTAAGGCCGGTCTGGATGTCGAAACCAGCGGTGGTCGAGACGCCGCCGTTGATCAGCGTGTTGCCGTTGAAGGTGGTACGCGATGCAACGTCACCGATCTGCGAGATCAGCGCGGCGACTTCGGTCTGGACGGCGGCGCGGTCGGTCGTGCCGTTCGTGCCGGTCGAGGCCTGAAGCGCCAGTTCACGCATACGGACCAGAATGTCCGAAATGCTGCCGGCGGCGGTGTCGGCGGTCTGCGCCAGCGAGATGCCGTCGTTGGCGTTGCGGATCGCCTGCGTCAGGCCGCGGGCGTTGGCTTCCATACGAGTCGCGATGGCGAGACCGGCAGCGTCGTCCTTGGCAGCGTTGATGCGCTTGCCGCTCGACAGGCGTTCCATCGCCTGCGACTGCATCTGGTTGGCAACACGCGAGTTATTCTGGGCGCGAAGCGCGCTCACATTGGTGTTGATGACGGTCATTACTTGTTCCTTTCCGGCCTCGATGGCCATTCCCATGATGTGAGGGCTCGAGGAGCGGTCACGAAAGCAGTAACGGCGGCGCCCACCGGCGATTAAGCGCCCGCGTCAAAAAAACGCCAAAGGCCACCGAAGGACTGGCTGCACCTCGATCAATCTATTGAAAATACGCCATTAAAATTTTTGGCACGCGCTTTGCATTCTTATTTGTGCGTGCGGCAGACCGCCGCGCATCAGGACGGATGAAGAAGCAATGAGCACGATTGACCCGAGCCGGCTGCTGCAGATGCGCAGTTCGATTCTCAATCAGAACCAGGCGCTGCAGCGCGCCGCGGGGCGTGGCGGTATCGGCGGCGGCGCAAGCACCGAAGGCGCCCCCGATTTCGGCGCCGCGATCAACAATGCGCTGCAACAGGTCAACGCGCAGCAGTCGAAGGCGAGCCAGATCAGCGAAGCCTATGAGCGCGGCGACACGCACGACATCGTCAGCGTGATGATCGAACGGCAGAAAGCCTCGCTCGGTTTCGAAACCACCCTGCAAGTCCGCAACAAGCTGCTGTCCGCGTATCGCGACATCATGAACATGCCGGTATAATCCATGGCCGAGACCCAGATCCTTACCCCCGTCGACGACGGCTCCGCGAACCGCCTCCCCGCCCCCGTCCTCGGCGGCCGGCTCGCCCCGCTCACCGGCTTCTTCCGCCAGCCCGCGGTGCAGCGCGCGCTGCCCGCGATTGCGATGACCTCGGCGATCGGCATCGCCGCGCTCGCTTATTTCACGATGCAGGCCGCGCCGCAGGCGCAGCTTTTCGCCGGGCTCGACGACACCGACAAGGCCGCGGTCGCCGACGCGCTGCAGACGCAGGGCATCGCGCACAGCATCGACCCCACCACCGGCGCGCTGACCGTCGATGCCGACAAATTGCATCAGGCGCGCATCGCGCTCGCCGGACAGGGGTTGCCCAAGGCGGCGCCGAGCGGCGACAGCCTGATCGCCGCGCTTCCCATGGGGTCGAGCCGCGCGATCGAGGGCGAAGCGCTGCGTTCGGCGCGCGAAGCCGACCTGTCGCGGACGATCGAGACGATCGACGCGGTCAAGAGCGCCCGCGTCCACGTCGCCGCCGCCGAACCCAGCCTATTCGTCCGCGAAGACAAGCCCGCCACCGCGTCGGTCATGCTGACGCTTCAGAACGGCCGCTCACTCAGCGACGGCCAGGTTCAGGCGATCCGTTTCCTCGTCGCCTCGTCGGTCCCCGGCATGAACGCCGATCAGGTTTCCGTGATCGACCAGCGCGGCGCCCTGCTCTCCGACACCGCATCGGGTAGCGACATGAAAGCGTTCCAGCTCCAGCTTCAGGTCGAAGACCGCTTCCGCCGCGCGCTCGACACGCTGCTTGGCCCGATGCTCGGTGCCGGCAATTATACCGTCGAGGTCCACGCCGACGTCGATATGTCGGAAAGCCAGGCGACGCGCGAAAGCTTTCCTGAGAATGACCGCGCGCTGACCAGCGAACAAATCACCCGTTCGACCAGCGGCACGAGCGCCCCTGCGGTCGGCATCCCCGGCGCCCTGTCGAACCAGCCGCCGCAGGCCACGACGGTCACCGCGACCGGCCCGCAGACGGTTCCCCCCGGCGCGGCGCCCGCGCCCGGAACCGAGAGCAATGAAAATGCCGCGCGCGCCTATGAAGTCGGCCGCGAGATTTCGGTGACACACTCGCCCCAGGGCAAGCTGCGCCGCGTTTCGGTCGCCGTCGCGCTCAATCAGGGCAAAAAGGCGCTGACGCAGGCGGACCTCACCAAGATCGACAATCTGGTGAAGGGCGCGATCGGATATGACGCAACGCGCGGCGATCTGGTTGCGATCAACCAGCGCCCGTTCGCACTGGTCGAGGACACGTCGCCCGCTTTCTACGACCAGGGCTGGTTCCTGCCGCTGGTCAAGCAGGTCGGCGCGATCCTCGCCGCACTGCTCGCTTTCCTGTTCATCGGCCGTCCCATGATCCGCGCCGCCAAGGAGCGCGCCGCCAAGCGCATCGCGCAAAATCAGGAACTCGAAGCCTCGCTGCTCGCCGCCACCGACCGCCCGGCGCTCGCCAGCGGTCACGCCGGGCGCGAAATCACGCTCGAGATGATCGAGCAGGCGCCGAGCTATGAAGCGCGCGCGAACTTGGTCCGCGCCTTTGTCCGCCAGGACTCGGCGCGCGCCGCGCTCGTCGTCCGCCACCTGATGCAGGAGGGCGCCCGTGCCTGACGTCGCCGAACTGGATAACGCCCCCGTACCGGCCGCAATCGAAGGGTCGGCCGCCGCCGCGATCCTGCTGATGCTGCTCGACGAAAGCGAAGCCGCAACGATCCTGAAGCAGCTCGATCCCGATGAAGTACGCCAGCTTGCCAAGGCGATGTTCGACACCGCCAATGCCAGCGAACAGCAGATCGGGCTCGCGCTCGACCGCTTCGTAACGCGCAGCCGCGACGTCAGCGCGCTCGCGATCGGCGCCGACATGCGCATCCGTACCGTGATCAACGAAGCCGTCGGCAACGTCCGCGCCGACAATATCCTGGCCGCCGTCGCACCGCAGCGGAGCGCCGCGTCGCTCGAAATGCTGCGCTGGATGGACGTCGATGCGATCAGCGGCCTGCTCGCCAGCGAGCATCCGCAGGTCGGCGCGCTGATCCTTTCGGTGCTCGTCCCCGATGTCGCCGCGCGTGCGATCGAAACGCTCGACGAAGTGCTGCAGGCCGACCTGGTGCTGCGCGCCGCAATGCTCACCTCGGTCCCCGCCGCCGCGATCGAAGATCTGGAATCGGTCCTCGCCAGCGCGAATGTCGACGGCCAGCGCGTCGCCAAACAGGCGATCGGCGGCCCGAGCGACGTCGCAAAGATCATGAAGAAGATGCCGAAGCAGCTCTCGGAACGCACGCTCCGTTCGCTGAAGAAGCACGACCGCATCCTCGCCCAGACGATCGAGGAGGAAATGTTCATCTTCGAAAATCTGCGCGACCTCGACAAAAAGAGCCTCAGCAGCGTGCTGCGCTCGGTCGATGCCGCCCAGCTCGCGATCGCGCTCAAGGGCGCCGACGAGGATATGGTCGACATGTGCCTCGCCACCATGTCGCAGCGTGCCGCCGAAACGATCCGCGACGAGATGGCCGAAATGACGATGGTCAAGCGCGCCGACGTCGACGACGCGCAGAAGAGCGTGATGCAGATCGTGCGCCAGATGGCCGCAGCCGGCGAAATCATGATCGCGGGCGGAGGCGACGACTATGTCTGATCGCACTTCCGAGACCGGCTTCGCGCCTGTCAGCCTTACCGACGCGATGGCGCGCGGTAACGGCTTTCGCCCGATCTCCTTCGCACCATCGGCCTATGCGCCGCAGCCTGTCGAGGAAAGCTTCGACGAGCCCGATCTCGACGACCCGTTCGCGCTTGGCCTCGCCGAAGGCCAGCGCCTCGCCGAAGCGGCCTTTGTCGCCGAACGCCACCAGCTCCTAGCGCTGCTCGCCGGCGCCGAGGCACTGCAGGACGAGCCGAGCGAGGAACTGGCGCAACTGATCGCCACCACCGTCGAGCGGCTGGTCCGCCAGATCGTCGCGACCGCGCCGATCGATACCGAATGGTTGCAAGCGCAGGTCGAAACGGCCGCCGCGATGATCGCCGACGCCGACAAGGCGCGCACGCTCTGGGTCCATCCCGAGGATGCCGCGCTGCTCGCCGATGCGCCGCTCGCAATGGCGATCGAAAGCGATACCGCGATGATGCGCGGTACGGTGCGGATCGAAACCTCGACCGGCTGGATCGAGCATGGCCGCGCGGTTTATCTCGAAGAGCTGCGCTCGGCACTTGGCGAAAGGGAAGCCGCGTGACGCGCCGCCTCGCCCTCTCCGCACAGCAATTGCTCGATCCCGTCGACTTGGCGCACGCCAGCCCGCGCCGCGTCGGGACGCTCGTCTCGCACGAAGGCATCATGCTCGAAGTGTCGGGTTTCCCGATGCCGCTCGGCAGCAATGTCCGCATCCGGTCGGCCGACAACGACTATGTCTATGGCGAGGTCGTCGGCTTTCGCGGTCACCGCAGCCTTGTCCTTCCCTTTGACATGAACAAGCCGCTGGTGACCGGTGCGCCGGTCGAACCGCATGGCGCATCGAGCATGGTGCCCGTCGGCAAGACCTTGCTCGGCCGCATCATGGATGCACAGGGCAACCCGCTCGACGGTCGCCCCGCGATCAAGTCGCAATTCCAATGGCCGCTCGCCGGGCGCAAGGTCAATCCGCTGCGCCGCGGCCGCGTCACCCGCGCGCTCAACATGGGCGTGCGCGCGATCAACGGCCTGCTCACCGTCGGCGAAGGCCAGCGCGTCGCGATCATCGCGGGTTCGGGCGTCGGCAAGTCCGTGCTGATGGGCCAGATGATTGCTGGGACCGAATGCGACGTCATCGTCGTCGGGCTGATCGGCGAGCGCAGCCGCGAAGTCAGCGATTTCGTCGAAACCAAGCTGCCCCCCGAAGTCCGCAAAAAATCGGTCGTCGTCGCGGTTCCCGCCGACCATCCGCCTTTGCTCCGCCTGCGCGCCGCGATGCGCGCGACCGCGATCGCCGAAGCCTTCCGCGCTGAGGGCAAGAAGGTGCTGCTGTTGATCGACAGCCTGACCCGCGTCGCCCATGCGCAGCGCGAGATCGGCCTGACGCTGGGTGAGCCGCCGACGATGAAGGGCTACCCGCCATCGGTGTTCGCGCTCATTCCGTCGCTGTGCGAACGCGCCGGCATCGACCGCGAGACCGGCGGCTCGATCACCGCGCTCTACACCGTGCTCGCCGACGGCGGCGATATCGACGACCCGGTCGTCGACTCGGCACGCGCGATCGTCGACGGCCATATCATCCTGTCGCGCCAGCTCGCCGAACAGGGCGTCTATCCCGCGATCGATGTCGCCCGTTCGCTATCGCGCACGATGGTCGATTCGGTCGATCCCGAGCATGCCGCCGCCGCCGCGCGCTTCCGCCAGCTCTGGTCCGCCTATGAAGAGAATCGCGACCTGATGTTGATGGGCGCCTACGTCGCCGGCGCCGACCCCGTGCTCGACACCGCGATCGCACGCCACGCCGACCAGCTCGCCTATGTTTCGCAGCCTGCCAAGGCGCAGGTCGATTTCGACATTTCCCGCCAAGCCCTGATTGAAGGATATTCCGCATGAACGCCCGTACCGCACGCCGCAAACGTATCATCCGCGTGCGCTCCGTCGAACATCAGATGGCGGAAGCCAATCTGGCGCGCGCCAATGGCGAACTGGCAAGCCTGGTCGAACTGGCGAAGCGGCTTGAGACGCTGCGCGTCGACCTCGCCATGGCGAAGGGTGCGGTCGCGGGTCGCGCGCTCAACACGATGGGCGAGCTCGCAATGCGGCTCGATATCGCGCAGGAAAGCCTGACCGCACCGCTGAGCAATGCCAGCCAGCGTCGCGACCAGGCGGGTGCGCTCGCGCAGAGCGCGATGGCGAAGGAAGAATCGGCGGTTCGCCTGTACGAACGCAGCCGCAAGTCGGCCGAAGCCGAACAGGAACGCCGCGACGACGCCAATCGCCCGCACCGTCCGCGCACGGGTATGCGCCTGCGTCTGATCGAAGGCGGCGCGGCATGATGAGCGCGTCCTCTCTCCCCACGCCGCAGGGCGCAATGCCCGCAGGCTTTGCGACCTTCCTCGCCAACATCGGCCAGCTTCCGGTGGAAGGCGGCGAAGGCGGTTTCGACCAGTTACTCGCCGCAGCGCCGGTCGCGGTCGCCCCGGCCGCTCATACCGCCGTCGCGATCAAGATTGATCCCGCGCTGGGCGCCAATTCGCCTGCTCCGCAGGCCGAAACCCCGGCCGAAGCCGACGTCGCCGTCGAAACCCCGGTGATAAAGGCTGAACCGGCCAAAGCCGATCCGGCGGCATTGGCCACAAATCTTTTGATCGCGCTGAACGGCAACATCGCCGGCGCGGCGCCCGCACCAGGCAAGCCGGTAACAGCGAAGCCCGAAGCGGACGCCGCGTCGCCCGAAACCCTGGAAACCGGTGAAACCGTGGCGACTGCGCCGGCCACGAATTGGGCCGCGATCGTGGCGGCCGTCGTCCCTGCTGCGACGAAACCCGCAAAACCTGCAGAAGCCGCCGCAGCTCCGGCCGACGCCGGCGCGCCTGCACTTCCCGTTGCCCCGCGCCCGCGCGATGCCGCAGCGGCGGCGGTCCTCCCCGGCATCGACGCACCCATCGCCAAGCCTATCGAGGCAGCGCCGTCGATGACGATCCTCTTCGCCCAGCCCGCCGCACAAGGGGCTGCAACGCTCGCACAAGCGGCGGCGCCCGCGGTGATCGCCGAACGGGTGCTCGACATGGACAGCGACGGCGCATGGATCGACCAGCTCGCGCATGACATCGCCGCGACGAAATCGGACAGCGGCGACATCAGCTTTCGCCTGATGCCGAAGCATCTCGGCCGGCTCGACGTTGCGATGCAAATGGGCGACGAAGGCGTGTCGTTGAAGATGGACACCCATCATGAAGCGACCGCGACGATCGTCACCGTCGCGCAGGGCCGCCTCGTCGACGAACTGCGCCAGCAAGGCGTCCGCGTCGCCGGCGCCGAAGTAACCTGCACGCCCGGCGAGACCGGACGCCAGTCGCAAAGCCACAGCCAAGGCCATGGCCGCGCAACCACCCACCTAATCGAAACCGCCACCGAACGCGCCGAGCCGCGTGACGAAGAGCGTGCCGCCGACCGCCGCGGCCGCTTTGCCTGATCAGAAAGGGTCCCACCATGGCCAAGGATAATGTCGAAGGCGCCCCCAAGAAAAAGGGCAAGTTCAAGAAGCTGCTGTTCATCGGCATCGCCGCCATCGCGCTGATCGGCGCGGGCGCGGGTGCCGGCATCTATTTCGGCGCGCTCTCCGCACATGAGGCGAAGCCTGAGGATCATTTTCCCAAGCTTGTCGTGCGCAGCGAAGGCGAGGCCGAAGCGGCCGGTGCCGAAGGCGAGGAAAAGGAAGCGCCGCCGAAGGTCGGCACCGTGTCGGTCCCGAACGACAAGTTCAAGGTCGATCCCAAGAAATATGAGATCACCTATTATCCGATCACCGACAGCTTCACGACGAACCTTGCCGACGGTTCAGGCTTCCTGCAGATCGGTATCAGCCTTTCGACCTTCTATGACGGCAAGGTTATCAATAATATCAAACGGCAGGCCGTGCCAATTCGTTCGGTCGTGCTAATGGTGCTCGCCGAACAGGATCCGGCTCTGCTCTCCACATCACAGGGGAAACAGCGGCTTCAACGTCAGTTGACCGCCGCAATCAACGATGTGCTGCGTGAAAAGGAAGGTTTCGGGGGTATCGACAATGTCTATTTCACAAGCCTGGTGATTCAGTGACCACCAGCACCAAAACCGTCAAAGCCGTGAAGGCACCGGCCGCAGCTGCGGCCGCACCTGCGGACACCAAAGAGTCGCTGCTGCTGCGCAGAGCAGCGGACGGCTATGCCTTCCCCGCGCTTGAGAGCGTGGCGAACCAGTTTGCGCGCAGCTTGCGCGATCTCGTCCGCGCGCTCGGCGCGCCGGCGATCCAGGTCGAACGGTCGGGCGCCGAACAGATGAGCTTTGCCGAGTGGAGCGCGTCCGCGGCCCCCGCCATTTTCTGGCGCTATCATGCACCGCCGCTCAAGGGCCCGGTGCTGCTCGCAGGGTCGCGCTCGCTGCTGCTCCAGCTGGTCGACATCTTCTACGGAGGTCGCGGCCAGCTCGCCGCCGAGCGCGAGGAACTGACCGACGCCGAGGATCGCTTCGCAGCACGTCTCGGCCGTGACATCGGTTTGCAACTTGCCGCCGCATGGCGCGGCAAGCTTGCGATCGAACCCGAACTTGATTGCGTCACCGCCGACCCCGCAAAGCTCGCCGCAGTACGCGCCGACGATGAATTGTTCGTCCAGCGCTTCACGCTGCGCGGCGCGCCGTTCGAGGGACGGACGATCATGTGCGCCTATCCCGTCGCCGCGCTGCGGGGGATCGCAGGCGACGAACTGCTTCCCGACATGCAGGCGAATGGCGGCGGCGACCCTGTTTGGGCGGGCGCGCTCGACAAGGCGCTGCGCGACGTGCGCATGCCGGTCCGCTCGGTGCTCGCACGTCCAGAGATCAGCCTCGTCAAGTTGCTCGCGCTCGAGGTCGGCGACATCATCCCGCTTACCATGCCGCGCCATGTGCCGGTGACCGTCGCCGGACGCAGCTTCGCGCTCGGCAGCATCGGCGAAGCCAATGGCAATGCCGCGATCATGATAGACCATATCGAAAAAGGACCGGACAATGACTGATATCAGCGACGCCCCGAAGGCGCGCGCCGACCGGCGCGACAAGAGCATTGCTGCCGCGCCCAATTTCGACCTGCTTGCCGGCGTCTCGCTGCGCGTGTCGGTCGAGGTTGGATCGACGTCGATGACGCTTTCCGAACTGCTTGCGATCGACGAGGGCAGCGTGATCGAACTCGACCGCGCCGCGACCGACCTCCTCGACATCTACGCCAACGGCACCCTCATCGCGAAGGGTGAGATCGTCAGCGTCGACGGCCGCTATGGCATTCAGGTTGCCGAAGTCGTCGCGCCCGCACGCGGCCTCGAAGGTTTCGAGCGGAGAGGCTGATGTTCGAATATATCCTCCGCCTGCTCATCCTGCTGCCGCTCGTCGGCGGCATGGCGTGGGGCAGCCTGTGGCTGTGGAAGCGCGTCCAGATGGGCGTACCGCTCGTCGGCGGCGCCACAAAGACGCGCGCAGTCGAAATGATCGACGTGCTTCCGCTCGGCCCGGGATCGAAGCTCGCGGTGGTCGAATTCGCGGGACAACGCGTGTTGATCGCGGTTTCGCGTAACGGGATTACCCGCATCGCCGACGACAGCCAGGGCGATTTCCATGCGGACTGATCGCCGCTTCTGGCTGCGCGCCGCCGCACTCGCGGGCGGCGCCGCGCTGCTTTGTGCGGCGCCTGCTGCCTGGGCGCAGGCGGCGGACGGCCTCAATCGCGCGGTGAGCGAAATCGGCGGCGACGGTCGGCCGCTGAGCCTGTCGCTCCAGATCCTAGTCCTGATGAGCCTGTTGACGGTGCTGCCGTCGCTGCTGCTCATGATGACCAGCTTTACACGCATCATCATCGTGCTGTCGATTCTGCGCCACGCGCTCGGGCTACAGCAAACGCCGCCGAATCAGGTACTGGTGGGCCTCAGCCTCTTTCTCTCGCTATTCGTGATGCAACCCGTGATCAGCGAAGTGAACCGCGTCGCGATCGAGCCTTATGGCCAGGAACAGATCGACATCGGCGAGGCTGTGTCGCGCTCGGGCACCGCGCTCCACGGTTTCATGATGAAGCAGACGCGCAAGACCGACTTGATGATGTTCGCCAAAATCGCGAAAGCGCCGACCTATGCGAGCCCGAAGGACGTGCCTTTCTCGATCTTGCTGCCGGCGTTCGTTACCAGCGAGCTCAAGACCGCGTTCCAGATCGGCTTCCTGATCTTCCTGCCCTTCCTCGTCATCGACCTGATCGTCGCCTCGGCGCTGATGTCCTTGGGTATGATGATGTTGTCACCGACGATCATCTCGATGCCGTTCAAGCTGCTGCTCTTCGTTCTCGTCGACGGCTGGGCGCTGACGATGGGATCGCTCGCTTCCTCTTTTGTGAGTTAGCGGCGTGGAGGCTGACTATTTCATTGGGGTGGCACAGCAGTCGCTGTGGATTCTCGCGCTCGCCTCGGCGCCGCTGCTGCTGCCGGTGCTCGTCATCGGCGTGCTGCTCGGCATGGTACAGGCTGCGACATCGATCAACGAACAGACGCTGACCTTTGTACCCAAGCTGATCGTCGCGGCGATCTGCCTCGCTATTTTCGGCGGCAGCATCCTTGTTCTGCTCACCGATTTCACCCGCGAAATCTTCGCGCAGATCCCCAGCCTGGTGAAGTAATCCAGGGATGAATCCCGCCGACATCCCGAACATCGAGGCGATGCTTCAGCTGTGGATGCTGGGGATGATTCGTCCCGGCGCGGCGTTCATCGCCGCACCGGTGTTCGGCGCGACGAGCGTGCCGGTGCAGTTGCGGCTGGTGATCGCACTCGCGGTCGGCGTGCCGGCGGTTGCGGCATCGGGCATGGCGCTACCGCCCGAGGGTATCGTCTCGGTACCGGGCTTCTTCTTCGTCATCGGAGAGGTCGTGATCGGGCTGGCGATCGGTTTCGTACTCCAGATGGGTCTTGCCGCCGCGCTGCTCGCGGGCGAAGTGATCAGCAACGCGATGGGGCTTGGCTTCGCGTCGATGGTCGATCCGCTTAGCGGCGCGTCAAGTTCGGCGATCGGCCAGTTCCTATCAATGATGGCGACCGCGCTGTTCCTCGCCGCCGACGGCCATCTCTTGCTGATCGACATCGTGGTGAGCAGCTATACTGCGCTGCCCCCCGGCAATGCCTTCCCGTCGTGGGACGCGATCGGCGGCGTCATCCGCTTCGGCAGCCTGATGTTCGCGGCGGGCCTGACCATCGCCATGCCGGTCGGATTCGTGCTGATCCTGGTCCAGATCATCATGGGCGTGATCGGCCGCTCAGCACCCGCACTCAACCTGTTCGCGGTCGGCATTCCCGCGACATTGCTCGCGGGGATCGTCCTTCTTGGGGTAGCGACGCCGGCGATGGCTGAGGCGGTCGCGCATATCCTGTCCGACGCTCTCGACGCCGCACGAATGGTGGCGGGGATCTGATCGATGGCGGAAGGCAGCGACAAGGACCAGAAGACCGAACAGCCGACGGCAAAGAAGCTCACCGATTCGGCCCGCGAAGGCGATGTGCTGATGTCGCGCGAGCTGGCGACCGCGCTGATGATGCTCGCCGCCGCGGGTTGGATCGTCGCCGCCGGCGGCTGGTTCGTCCAGTCGGCGAGCGACCTCGTCCGTCGCGGGCTGACGCTGACAGCCGCCGACGTCGCCGACTTCGCTCCCGGCGAAGCGCTGATGCGCAACGGAGTCGAGATATTGCTGCCGCTGGCAAGCCTGTTCGCGCTCGCGCTGGGCGCCGCGGTCGCGGGTCCGGCGATGCTCGGCTCGATGGGTTGGCGCGGCAAAGCCCTGGGTTTCAAGGGCAACCGGATGAACCCGATGAGCGGCCTAAAACGCATGTTCGGGATGCAGGGCGCGACCGAGCTCGGCAAGGCGCTGGCGAAAGTGCTCCTGCTCGGTACGATCGGTTACTGGTTGGTCCAGAACAGCCTGCCCGCGATCATGTCGATGGCGCAGGCCGACCTGATGGCCGCGATCGGCCTCGCTGGAAAGGCGATCGGCCATGCGATGCTGACCCTCGCGGGCGGCCTTGTTGTCATCGCGCTGATCGACGTGCCGGTGCAATGGTTCCAGCGCAACAAGCGGCTGATGATGAGCAAGCAGGAGATCAAGGAGGAGATGCGCCAGTCCGATGGCGCGCCCGAACTCAAGCAGGCACAGCGCCAGCGGGCGCATGAGATTTTGAGCGGGTCGGCGCGCAAGGCGGTGTCGGAGGCGACCGTCGTCCTGACCAACCCGACGCATTTCTCTGTCGCGCTGCGCTATCGCCCAGGGGACGACGCGGCCCCGGTCGTCGTCGCACGCGGGCGCGGGGATGTCGCGCTGTCGATCCGCGAGCTCGCAAGAACCGCCGGCGTCCCGATGCTCGAATATCCCCAGCTCACGCGTGCTATCTATTTTACCGCACGCGCTGGCCGCGTGATTCCCGAGGAACTCTTCGTCGCGGTTGCGACCGTGCTCGCCTTCGTGTTCCAGCTTGAGCGCGCCGCCGCCGAAGGGCTCACGCAGCCCGCGGTCGATATCCCGCCGTCGCATCGTTTCGATCCCGAGGGTCGCCGACAGGCTTAATCTTCCCCGCGCACCGCCGTTAAGGAGTGCGAAGGATATTTGCCATGGTCAGTTCAATTGCCAACAGCCTGGGCTTCGGGTCCGGCCTCGACGTCAAACAGCTTGTCACCGACCTGTCGAATGCGTCGCGCGATCCCAAGATTAAGCGCATGACCGAACTGACGCAGGCGAATCAAACGCGCATCAGCGCGCTTGCGCAGGCGCGGTCGGACCTCGACGGGTTTGCCAATTCGCTGGGCCAGATGGTCAGCGACGGCACGCTCCGCAGCACGCCGACGGTTTCTGACGAAAGCGTGCTCAGCGCCACCAGTCGCGCCGGCCTTTCCGCCGACAGCTTTGCCGCGACCGTCGTGGTGAACCAGCTCGCGCGTGCGCAGACCAATTATTCGGGCGTCGTCGCCGACCGCACTGCCGCGATCGGCGCGGGGACGATGACGCTGACCGTCGGAGGCGTCGCCAAGACGATCACCATTGACGCGACGAACAACAGCCTCGACGGGCTGGCCAATGCTATCAACGCGAGCGGAGCCGGCGTCACGGCGTCGATCATCGCCGACGAAGGCGGCCAGCGCCTGATCCTGAAAGGCCCGACGGGCGACGTCGGCGCCTTTACGCTTACCGCCGACGCGGGTGCCGATCCGGGACTCGCCGCCTTCTCGACCAGCGGCGGCATGACCGTCGGCCAGACTGCGGCGAACGCTGAATTCACGATCGACGGAGTGGCATTCAGCCGCGCGAGCAATATCATCGACGATGTCGTTCCGGGCATGTCGCTGACGCTGAAAAAGGCAGCCCCCGGACAGGGCGTCGACATCGGCGCGAGCCGGCCGCTCGACATGATCAAGCAGACCGTCGGCGATTTCGTCTCGGTCTATAACCAGCTCAAGAAAAGCTTGGTCGCAGCCTCGAATATCTCGGGCGCCGGGTCTTCGCTCCGCGAACTCGAACGCGAACTCGGCAGCCTCGTCAATAAGGTGCTGTCAAGCCACGGCACGATTAACAAACTGTCGGATATCGGCATTTCGACGACGAAAGAGGGCCTGCTCTCCGTCGACAACGCCAAGCTCGACAAGGTGCTCGCCAGCGACGCGGGGGCGGTCGAGGCGCTGTTCAATCCGCGCCGCGATGCAACGCACACCGAAACCACCGATCCGGGCATCGCCTTTGCGCTCGATGCGATCCGGGACAAGGCAGTCGGAACCAACGGCGCGATTGACCGCGTGTCGAAATCGCTCGATGCCAAGAAGGAAAATCTCGCCGACCAGCTCGAAAAGATCGAGGAACGCGAGTCCGCGTACAAAAAAAGGCTCGAGAAGCAATATGGCACGCTCGAAGCCAAGCTTGCGGCATTCAAGGCCACGCAATCCTATCTCGAACAACAGATCAAGCTCTGGTCGAACCAGGGTAACGACTAAAGGCCTCCGACGTGACCGCTACAGCCTCAACCGTCCGGGCGACCGGGCTTTACCGCCGATTGCAGAACGAAAGTCGCGCCGCGGCCGCCGACCCCGTCGAACTCGTCACCATGCTCTATGACGAGTTGGAGACCGCCGTCGGCGTGCTCGGGGCGATGGTACGCCAGGGGCAGCGTATTTCGGCGACCGAGCCGGCGCATCGCGCCCGTGCAATCCTGATCGGCCTCGACGTCAATCTCGACCGTGACAAAGGCGGCGATGTCGCGACGGCTCTATCGCGCGTCTATCGCAGCATGCGACGCAAGCTTGATGATGCCGTGGCGGCGAACAGCGCCGAGGGGCTGGCCGAGCTGCTCGAAGGAATTCTGACGATCAGTGCCGCTTGGCGCCAGCTCCGCTGACACCGACCCGATCAGCCGACGGCAAAACGGCCCGCCCTTTCTAATGAAAGAGCGGGCCGTTGCCGTTTGTGGGCTTGCGAGCCCGCTGGTTACCCGGCCGCCCAAGGTGGGGACGGGCGGCCGGGTGGTGCGGGAGCGGACCAGAGCTCCCTTTTCCAGCGGGTGCTGAAACTCGTATCGCAAGGCCGGTCAGGCAGCCTGCTGGTGAACCCCATATTTGCGCATCTTTTCGATAAGCGTCGTGCGCTTCAGCGTCAGGAGACGCGCAGCTTCCGAAATGATGCCATCGGCAAGGTCGAGCGCGACGTGGATCTGTTCGAGTTCGATTGTCTCGATCTCACGCTTGAGGTCGATCGGGCGCCCCGGCGCCGGCGTCTTCGTCTGCGGCGCGGCCGAAGCGAAGGGCGCGGCGGCAAAGTCTTCCGCGCTGGCCTGCACCGCGGCAGGGCTGCTGGGGACAGCCTGCCGCGGCGCAAGCGCTGCGGTGGGGTTCAGAAGGATGACGACATCTTCGAGACCGAGCGTCTCGCCGCCATGGAGAACACTGGCGCGTTCCACGAAGTTACGCAGTTCGCGGACGTTGCCCGGCCAAGCGTGCTGCATCAGCAGCGCCATAGCGGCATCGTCATAGCGGCACTTGGTCTCCGCCGTCATGTTGCGCTGGAAGTGACGGATGAGCGCCGGAATATCCTCGGCGCGGCTGGCAAGGCTGGGGACCTGCAGCACAACCACGCCGAGCCGGAAGAACAGGTCTTCGCGGAATTTGCCATCGGCGATCGCAGCGCCGAGATCCTGATGGGTGGCCGAGATGACGCGGACGTCGACGGCCTTAACCTCGCTGCTGCCAACGCGGACGATCGTCCGGTCTTCAAGCACGCGGAGCAGTTTCACCTGCATGTCGAAACGCATGTCCCCGATTTCGTCGAGGAAGAGCGTACCGCCCTCGCTCGCTTCGAAATGGCCGATGCGGCGGGCATGGGCGCCGGTAAAGCTGCCCTTTTCATGCCCGAACAATTCGGATTCGATGAGTTCGCCGGGGATCGCGCCGCAATTGATCGCGGAAAAGGCTTTGCCCGAACGAGCGCCTTCGTCGTGGATCGCACGGGCGACGAGTTCTTTGCCGGAGCCCGACGGGCCGCAGAGCATCACCGAGGCGTTTGAACGCGCCACGCGGCGGATCATCTCGCGCAGCCGGCAAGCCGCCGCGCTCGTGCCGATGATCAGCGCTTCGAGCGCCGGATTATTGTTATGCCCCACAGTCATTCTGGTCTCCACCGCACCGCCCGCTCGGTGCCCCTTCGATGGATTCAGGAATTGACGAAACTGGTAAACAAAAGCTTATCGGCCGTTAGCTAAGTCATTCATAACAAAGCGATATTGCCAGTTTGGCAGCATCTGTCGCGCAATCGCGTTAACTAACGTCGATATACTGCCAAACTGGCACTAATTGTCTCCAGCGGATCGCCAGCCGAGCGTGATCGAGATGCGGCGATTGCGCGGATCGAATCGGTCGGAGGGGACATAGGGCTCCCGATCGGCGACCCCTTCGATACGCGAGAAGCGGCCTGAGGAGATGCCGCGGAACTCGAGATAGTGACGCGTGACCTCGGCGCGGTCGACCGACAAGCGCCAGTTGTTCGTGCCCGACTTCGCTGACCAGGGCGCGGCATCGGTATGGCCGCGGATCATCACCTGGTTCGATACGGCCGCGACCGGCTTGGCGATTTCGCTGAACAGCCGCGCGCCGTCCGCGGTCAACTGGCTGGTGCCGATCACGAACATCGAGAAATCGGCGTCGTCGATGACATCGATACGCAGCCCCTCGAGGGTTTCGGTAAAGCGGAGGTTCGGCGCGAGACGCTTGAGGTCGCCCTTGCTCTGCAATTGCTGCATCAGCGTCTGCGCGAGGCGCTGGAAACGTTGTTTGTCGCTCGCACGCTCGCGGCCCGACGCTTCGCGCGGCCCGCCGTCGGCGTCGCGCGGAATTGTCATCGCGCGCGTCCCCGTCTGCGCCGCACCGTGCGGATATTTGTCGACCGAGACGAGCGAGTCGCCGCCGAACAGGCCGTTCGACCCAGCCGTGTCCTGCTTGCTCTGGACGATCGTCGGCGCGAAATAGTCGGCAAGCGCCTTGCGCTGCTTTTCGTTCGTGGCGCCGAGCAGCCACATCAACAGGAAGAAGGCCATCATCGCGGTGACAAAGTCGGCATAGGCGACCTTCCACGCGCCGCCGTGGTGGCCGCCGTGCGCTTCCTGGATCACCTTCTTGACGATGATCGGCCGCGGCATGTTGGGACGCGCGGCCATCAGCGACCCCGCATTCCGTCAAAGACTTCGGCAAAGCTGGGCTGGTTGCTGTGGTCGACACCCGAGCGCGCAGCCTCGATCACCAGCGGCTGCGGATGGCCGTGGAGCGACGCGATGATCAGCTGCTTGACGGTGTGATAGATGGCGTTGTCGCTTTCGATCACCGACTTCGCTCGCGTCGCGAACGGGCCGACGAGACCATAGGCGAGAAGCACGCCGAGGAAGGTGCCGACGAGCGCCGAACCGATCATCCCGCCGAGGATCGCCGGCGGCTTGTCAATCGAACCCATCGTCTTCACGACCCCGAGCACCGCGGCGACGATGCCCAGTGCGGGCAGCGCGTCGGCGAGGCTCTGCAGGCCCTCGGCAGGTTTCATCGAATGATGGTTGTGGCTCTTCAGCGCATTGTCCATCACCTCTTCGACCGCGTGCGGATCAAGCGTGCCCGACGATACGACGACGAGGCGCAGCGTATCGCAAATCAGGTGGACCAGCGTATCGTCCTTCAGAAGCTTGGGATATTGCTGGAAGATCGTCGAGTTCTTCGGATCCTCGATATGCGGCTCGACCGCGACCGGCCCTTCGGTGCGCATCATCTTCATCAAGGTGGAGACGAGCAGGATGCAGTCGAGATAATCCTGCTTCTTGTACTGCGGGCCCTTGAAAACCTTGCCGAGCCCGCCGCCGAGTGCCTTCAGGTCAGCGCCGGAATTGCCGATGATCAGCGACCCGAGCGCGGCGCCACCGATGATCAGCATCTCGTGGGGCAGCGCGTGCATGACGGGACCCAGATTGCCCCCGGTCAGCGCGAAGCCCCCGAAGACCAGCAGGATCAGTACGACAATGCCGACAACGGGAAACATGTGCGAGCAACTCCATTAGGAACCGGCTGTCGAGGCCGGCCTCCGCAAATTCAGGGCGTCTTGATGATTAACGGCAGCAACGCCGCAAAGTTGAGGGGCGTCAGTTCAAAATATCGAACAAGGTCTGGCGGTTGATCTTTGCAAAGGCCGCCTGCGCCGCCTGCAGCGTCAGATCCTGCGCATTGAGCTGCGCGATCGCGACGTCGAGGTCGGTGTCCTCGATATCCGATCGTTCGTCCTTGAGCGTGATCCCGCGCACCGCGAGCCCGTCGCCAATGCGATCGAGCCGCCCGCCCGCCAGGCCGATTTCGGCATGTTTGTCGGCGACATGACCGATGGCAGTGGCAAGAGCGCCCATCGAGGCACTCATCCCGGCCTTGTCGCCAGCAGCCACCGCCGTGGCGGCATCGCGGATGCCGGTGGAAAGGCTATTCCCGCCGATAACGAAAACATCCGCTGCCGAAGGAACCGGCGCGAAGGTCACGTCGGAATCGAAGCGCATCACACGGGCGGTGCCCGTCGCGAATACGGGTTCGCCATTGGAATCGCGCGTCGCCGCGAGTGCGTCGAGTTCGTCGGCAATCGTGCCAAGCTCGGCGGCGATCGTCGCGCGGTCAGCGGGGTTCGCCGTATCGCTCGACGCCGCAATCGTCAGCTCGCGCGCGCGCGTCATCAGATTGGTCACCGACTTCATCACGCCGTCGGCCTGCGACACGAGCGCCGACGCCGAATTGATGTTCGACGACCATGCGGACATGCTCGATTGGGTCGTGCCGATCGTCGCGATGCGCCGCGCCGCAACCGGATCGTCGGACATGCGAAGCAGTTTCTTGCCGCCCGAAATCTGGATCTGCGTCCGCTCAAGCGCATCGGCGAGTTTTTGTTGGCGCGCTATTTCGCGCGTCATGCGATTGCCCACGGCGTTGATCATGATCCTGCCTTCCTTACAGCGAGCTCAGGAGCGTCTGCATCGTTTCGCGCGCGACCTGAATCGTCCGCGCGGCGGCCGAATAGGCCTGCTGGAACCGCAGCAACTCGGCGGCTTCGGTATCCAGATCGACTTGGCTGACGCCATCGCGCGCAGCCGCCGACGCATCGGCGCGCGTTGCTGCGGCGGCGCCCTGCGCGCGCGCCGACGAAACGGCCTGCGCCTGCGTCGCGAGATGTCCCGACCAGCGCGCTTCGGGATCGTTCGCGCCGCGCATCGTACCGAGCGCCAGCATATTGCCGTTGCTGCCCGATGCGTTGGCCGCTGCCACCTGATCGGGAGCCAGCGCCGTCGCGGTCAGCGTTGCCGCGCTGGTGCCGGTGAACAGGGGCTGGCCCGGATTGCCATTGGCGTCGGTACCCGCCTGATGCGCGGCGTTGAGCTGGCTCGCGAACTGCGTCGCCATCGTATCGAGCGATGCTCGCTGGTCGGCAACATGGTTCGCGCCCTCCGCAAGACCGGCGAGCGAGCCCGTCGAGATCGCGAGCGGCGAACCACCTACGCTGTACGACAGGCGGCCATCGGGCGCCGCAGTGACTGAGATCGGGTTCACCACGCCGCCGCCAACGAGCAGGTCGCCCGATCCGGCCGCGCGCAACGTCACCGCGCCATTATTGTCGAACGTCGGACTGACGCCCGCCTGCGACGACAATTTGTCGAGCAGCCGGTCGCGTTCGTCGAGCAGGCTCGCCTCGTTTGTGGAACCCGGCCGCGCCTTGCGCAGCCCGACGTTGATCTGTTCGAGCGCATTGAGGTCTGCGTTGAATTGGTCGACGCCGCTCGCAGCCGCCCCCTCAATCCCCTCGCCCATCTTGTCGAGCTGGTTCGCGGCGGTACGGAAACCCGAGGCGATATCGTCGACCGACTGCAGGAACTGCGCGCGCAGCGTCCGGTTCGTTGGATCGGAGGTCAGCTGGTCGGCCGTGGTATAGAGCTTGGTAAGCCCGGTCTTGATTCCATTGGTTTCGTCGCTGAGTGCGCCTTCGACCTTGTCGAGCCAGGAGAGCTTTACCCCCGAACGTTCAGCATCGCCGGAAGTGATGCGCGAATCTTCGATCAACCAGCCGTCGACCGAACGATCGAGACCGCGGATGTCGACCCCGCCGGGATTGGTGTTGCCGCGATAGAAGATCGAGTTGCCGCCGCCGACGGCCTCCATCATCTCAAGCCGCCGCCGCGCATATCCGGGCGTCTGGGCGTTGGCGATATTGTCGCCGATCGTCGAGAGCGCGCGCGAATAGGCCTTGAGCCCGCTATAGCCGATGCCGAGAAGGTCGCTCATTGCACGCCTCCCCCGGCACGACCAGCGAGACCGGCAAGCTGGCCGCGAAACTGCTGCTCGACCATGTCGGCGATCCCGAACTGGCGCATCGCGGCCAGGCTGTCGGCAGTGCGCGCGTCGGCCATTTCGCGAAAATTGTCGGTCGCGCTCGATCCGAAAATGTCGTCGCCAAGCTTCGCCTGCCGCATCGAGGCCATCAACTGGCGCAGGATCACGGCTTCGAAAGCCTCGGCCGCCTTGCGCAGCCCGCCATCGCCGCCGCCCGCGGCAGCGGGAGACGGGGTGGCACCGATCGAAGAAATGGAGCTCGTCATATGATCACCAGTTCCGCAGTGAGTGCGCCGGCCTGGCTCAGCGCCTCGAGAATGGCGACAAGGTCGCCGGGAGGAACGCCCATGCGATTGATCGCATCGACGAGTTCAGAAAGCGAAGCGGTCGGCTTGACCAGCATCACCGGACGATAGTCCTGCTCGACGCTGATATCGCTCGACTGTTCGACTGCGGTCTGACCGCGGCTGAATGGAGCCGGTTGCACGACCGTCGGCGATTCCTTGATCGAGACGGTGAGCTTGCCCTGCGTGACCGCCGCGGTGCCAACGCGGACCGCGCCATTGATAACGACCGTTCCGGTGCGCGCATTAACAATTACTTTTGCAGGAGGCTCGGCGCGCTGGACGCCAAGGTTCTCAATCTGCGAGATCAGCCGCATGCGCTCGTCACCGCTGCCCGCCGCGCGAATGGCGATGCTGGCACCGTCGATCATCGATGCCGAGCCGGGTAGCGCGGCGTTGATCGCATCGGTCACCCGCTTGGCATTGGTGGCATCGAACTGATGCAGGTTGAAAGTCAGATAGCTCGAAGTCGCAAAGCCGGTATCGACCGCGCGTTCGACCGTCGCACCGCTCGCGATGCGGCCGCTCGACGGCACATTGACCGTCAGCTTCGACCCGTCGGCGGCATCGACGCCGAGCCCGCCGATGACGAGATTGCCCTGCACCATCGCATAAATCTGGCCGTCGGCGCCATAAAGCGGCGCGAGCACGAGCGTGCCGCCGCGCAGGCTTTTGGACTTGCCGATCGCCGACACCGTGACGTCAAGACGTTGACCGGGTTTGGCGAAGGGCGGCAGTTCGGCGGTGATCATCACGGCCGCGGCATTTTTGAGCGCCGGATTGACCCCCGGCGGCAAGGTCAGGCCAAAGCGCGATACCGCGCCCTTCATGCCCAGCGTCGAATAATCGAGGCTGTCGTCACCAGTGCCCGCGAGGCCGACGACGATGCCGTAGCCGGTGAGCTGGTTGGCGCGCAGGCCCTGGAACTGGCCCATATCCTTTATGCGCTCAGCGTGCGCGGGCGCCGCAAAGGCGAGACTCGCGACGAGGAGCGCAAAAAGGGTGAACAGGGTCGGACGCTGGGTCACTTCAAATTCCTCTGTTAGAACGGGCTGATGATCGAGAAGAAGCGCTGCAACCAGCCTTGCTGGCTTGCGCGGGCGATCTCGCCCTTGCCGACGTAACGGATTTTGGCATCGGCTACGCGCGTCGACAGGATGCGGTTGTCGGGGCTGATGTCGATCGCGCGGATGATCCCCGAAATCTGGACGCGTTCGTCGCCGCGATTGAGCGTGAGCAGCTTTTCGCCGCGCACGAACATCGTCCCGTTCGGATAGACTGCGGCGATCGTCACGCTGACTTCCCCCGACAGCGCGTTCGACTGCGACGCATCGCCCTTGCCCTTGAACTGCTGACCGCCGCCCGCCGCGATATCGCTGGGGCTGAACAGCGACAGCGGACCAGTGGTCGGCGGGGTCAGGCCGATGCTGCCGTCGCGCTGTGTGCCGGCGGCATTGCTCTTCGTTGCCGCCGTGCGCTCGACGAGCTGGATCGTGACGATATCGCCGACGGCGCCTGCGCGGCCGCCCGAGGTGAGCGCGACATAGCTGCCCTGAAAGATCGAGCCATTCGCCGGCGGCGATGCCGGCGGTGCCGGCATCGAAACCGAAAAGGCATCGGGCGGCAGCTTGTCCTTCGCGAGCGCCGTCATGGGCGCCAGCGCGAGGGTCAGCATCACCAGTTTAGAGAGTCTGCGAGGCATTTTTCATCATCTCGTCGGTGGCCGAGATCATCTTCGAATTGACCTCATAGGCGCGCTGCGTCTCGATCATGTCGACGAGTTCCTCGACGACATTGACGTTCGATCCTTCGAGCATGCCGCCACGCAGCGTTCCACGACCTTCCTCACCAGCGCCGCCGACAAGCGGCGCGCCCGAGGCCTGCGTTTCGACGAGCATATTGCCGCCGATCGCCTGCAGCCCCGCCGGATTGGCGAAGCGCGCAATTTCGATCCGCCCGAGTTCAAGCGCGGTGCCGTCGGCGCCCGTCGCCGAAACGGTGCCGTCGAGCCCGATCGTCACATTGCTCGCATCTTCGGGAATCTGGATCGCGGGGCTCAGCGGCTTGCCATCCGAGGTCACGATCGTGCCGTCGGGGGCGCGGCCGAAATTGCCCGCGCGAGTATAACCGGTTCGTCCGTCGGGCATTTCGACCTGGAAATAGCCGGCGCCGTCGATCGCGACGTCGAGGCCGTTGCCCGTCGTCTGGAACGTGCCCTGCGTGTCCATGCGCGCGGTACCATTGAGCGCAACGCCGGTACCGAGATTGAGACCGGTGGCATAACGGTTTTCCGCCGTCGACGGCGCGCCCGGCGCGGTCATCATCTGATAGCTCAACGTCTCGAAGCTTGCGCGGTCGCGCTTGAAGCCCGTGGTGTTCACGTTGGCGAGGTTGTTGGCGATCACCTGCATCCGGAAGCCCTGGGCATCCAGACCGGTCCGCGCGACGTGCAAAGCACCGATACTCATTTCATATTCTCCTTAACGGGGGAGCTGCATCAGATTGGCGGTCGCGCTGTCCATGTCGCGCGCGTCGCTGATCATCTTCAATTGGGTGTCCCAGCTGCGGCTCGCCTCGATCATCTCGACGAGCGCGGTGGTGGCGGTGACGTTCGATCCTTCGATCGAGCGGGTCAGTAACCGCGCTTCGGGATCGTCGGGCAGGATGCCGCCGCCCTTCACGCGAAACAGGCCATCGAGCCCCTTGGCGATATCCGACCCAGTCGGGGTCGCGAGACGGAGCCGGTCGACTTCCTGCGGGTTTTCGGGATCGCCGCCCTGCGGAACGATCCATACACGGCCTTCCTGATCGATATTGATCGCGTCGGCGGGCGGGATCGTCACCGGGCCCTGCGTCCCTTGCACGGGACTGCCGTCGCCGGTGGTGAGCAGCCCGCTTGGCGAGATCTGCAGATCGCCGCGGCGCGTATAAGCCTCTTCGCCATTCTTGGCCTGCACGACGAGCAGCGCGTCACCTTGCATCGCGATATCGAGGTCGCGGCCCGTCTGGGTGACGGTGCCGGCCTTCATATCGGCGCCGAGCACTTCCTCGGACGACATGGCGCGCGCATCGAGCCCGCTGCCATCGAGCCACAGCGCCTGCGCGCTCGCCATGTCGGCGCGGAAACCCGGCGTCTGGGCGTTCGCCAGATTGTTGGCGATCGCCGTCTGCCGGGACATGCTGCCCCGCATCGCGGCGAGGCTGGTATAGATAAGGCGGTCCATCTGATTACTCCCGGCAGGCGGCGGTCAGCGATGCGTCAACGCATGCCGATGATCGTCTGGGTCAGCTGCGACGCGCCCTCGATCGCTTTGGCATTCGCCTGAAAGTTGCGTTGCGCCGACATCAGCATCACCAGTTCCTCGGTGATATCGACGTTCGAGCGTTCGAGCGCGCCCGAGCGGATCGCACCCATCGGGCCATTGGTTGCGGCATCGATCGTGGGCGGGCCGCTTTCGCCCGTCGACTGCCAGTGCGCGTCGCCGGTCGGGCGTAGGCCCGACATCGTCGGGAAAGTCGCCATCGCGACCTTCCCGAGCACCTGATCTTCCCCGTTCGCAAAGGTCGCGGTGACGAGACCATCGAGGCCGATCGAGACGTTGACGAGACCCGAGGTCGGGTCCGTCGGAGCCCCCGCGGGCAGGCGCATGTCGAAGGCGCCGGCCAGCGTATTGTTGGTGACATTGCCGTTCGCGTCGACCGGAAGAAGCTGCAGCTTCGCGCCCGTCGAATCGATGACATAGCGGTCGGGGGTCGGTTCGAACGAGCCGTTGCGCGTATAGGTGATGGCTTCACGCGGGGGCTCGCCCTTCACGATGAACATGCCTTCACCGACGATCGCGAGGTCGAGCGTCTTTTCGCTCGCTTCGTACGACCCTTGCGTGAACTGCTGGGTGATGCCGTTGAGGCGCGTGCCCTGGCCAGCGATCATCTTCGTCGACTGCGTCGGCGACGAGGCGAAGATATCGCCGAACTGCGCCTTGCTGCGCTTGAACCCGATCGAGCCGGCGTTCGCGATATTGTTCGAGATGACCGACATGTCGGTCTGCGCGCCCTTAAGGCCCGAAAGCGAAGTATAGAATGACATGGACTTATCCTTCCTGCGTGGTGGGGGTCGAAGGCTGAGCAGCCTTGATGTCTTTGAGCAGCTGGGTCTGCGCGGTGAGCTGTTCCGAAATCTTCGAAAGCACCGTGTTCGTCTCGCTGATCCCGGCGAGGCTCGAAAATTGCGCCATCTGCGCGACCATCTGCTGGTTATCGACCGGGTTAAACGGATCCTGCTGCGAAAGCTGCGCGGTCATCAGGCGCAGAAAATCGCCCTGGTCCATCTGCTGGCTGGTGCCTTTGGGGTGGATCACGGGGTTGTTGTTGGTGATGCTGTTGACGCTCATTTTACTGTCCCATCCTGAGGGTTTCGTTGATCAGGCCCTTCGCGGTTTCGAGGACCTGGACATTGTTTTGATACTGGCGCGCGGTCTCGACCATCTCGACCAGTTCGGCGGCGCTATCGACCGCGGCTTCCCAGACGTTGCCGTCGGCATCGGCGAGTGGGTTAGACGGATCGTGGCGCTTCGACGGCGCCATTTTCGAGGTCGTGACCTGGTCGATCTGGACCGTCGCGCGGCCATGATCGTCCATCACGGTACGAAAGACGGGCTTGAGCGAGCGGAAGGCACCTGCCTCGCTGCCCGCGACCGTCCCCGCGTTGGCGAGGTTCGACGCCGTGGTGTTCAGCCGGACGAGCTGCGCCGACATCGCGCGACCACTGATGTCGAAGACGGAGAAATTGCCGTTCATCGTCATTCGCCCTTGATCGCGCGCGAAAGCGTGTTGATGCGGCCGCTGAGGAACGACAGGCTGGAGCGATAGGCGAGCGCATTTTCGGCATAGGCGGTTTGCTCAGTCGCCATTTCGACGGTGTTTCCATCGAGCGACGCCTGCACCGGGACGCGATAGCTGATCGCACCCTCGGTCGAGGTACCTTGCTGCGCGAGGTCGAGCGCCTTGGCGAAATCGATGTCGCGCGCCTTGTAACCAGGGGTCGCGGAGTTCGCGATGTTCGACGCGAGCATCATCATGCGCTGACTGCGCAACTGCAGCGCCGTCGCATGCAGGCCAAAGAGTTTCTCGGATGCCATCATCAAATTCCTTTCGCCGGGGCTCGGGCCGCTGGGCACGGACGCGCGGAAAAACACCAAGGTATAATGCAATGGCCGTGCCAAAAGATAATAATTCATGTTTTTCAGATATTTAACTTCGAAAGGTCCTTGCCGCGCTAAAAGCTCGTCAAAAATCTGACGAGGCAGCGCGACACGCCGTGGAACGACGCACCAAAGCGCGACTGGCACGCTTCCTGCAGATTATCGGGCGACCATTTTGGACCAAAGGAGATGGACCTTGTCCCGTAACATTCTCGCGCGCTTTGCCGCATGCGCTGCCGCCCTGTCGCTCGCCGCCCCAATCGCGGCGCATGCACAGCAGGGCAATGAGGATTGGCAGACGATCGACGTGCTGACCGACATGGTCGCAAACGCGATGGGCCGCAACGCGACCCCCGTCGACCGGCGCATCAAGCTCGCACGCTGCCCCGAACAGGCGTCGGTCACCGCGGTCGACGCCCACACGCTCGCCGTCCGCTGCGCCTCGCTCGGTTGGCGCCTGCGCGTCCCGATGACCGGCCCCGCCAATGCCTCACCGGTCGCCGCCAGCTTCGCCCGCCCCGCGGCGAGCGCCCCCGTCATTCGTCGCGGCGACAACGTCCGCGTCACGATCGAAACCGAAAGCTATTCGATCAGCTATGCCGCGATTGCAACGCAGGACGGCCGCGTCGGCGAGACGATCGCACTGCGAGGGAGCGACGCCAAATCGACGCTCAGCGCGACCGTCACCGGCCCCGGCCGCGCGCGCCTCGACGACTGATTCCCAACTCTCACTACCCACCCACTGGCCCGGGCTGTCGGCTTTCCGACGGCGCCGGGCCTTTCTTTTGTTTTTTTGCGACGGGTCGCCTTAATCGCCGCGTACACCATCCGTTAAAGCCTTCGTGAACCGCGTCGTCACTTTTCTGACGGCATCGGATGGAGGCTTTTATGTCGGGTGACAGCAAGATCGGACCAGTCGGTGGCATCGGCCGTGCCGGCCCGCTGCGCAGGGTCGCCAGTGAAGCGACGACCGCGATGCGCGCGCCGGCGCAGCTCCAGCCGGTGCAGGACAATCTGCCAACCGCACGCTTGACCCGCCTTGCGAGCAGCCTCGCCGACCAGGCACCGCCGGTCGACGTCGCGCGCGTCGCATCGCTGCGTACCGCGATCGCGAACGGCAGCTATGGCGTGCATCCTGCGATCATCGCGAGTGCAATGATAGACTTCCACGGCCGCGGGGGCGAATGATGCAGGCACAGATGGAAGACCTGCAATCGCGGCTCAACGATCTGGTCGGCGCACTGGACGGGCACGATGCTGGAGCGATTATCGCCGCCACCGAAGAGCTCGCGACCGCGGTAATCCTGTTCCGCGGCGTCACGATTCCCGCGGGGAGTGAACATCGCGCGCGGGCACTGATGGGCCAGACGCTCAATCAGCTTGAGGCCGCCGCGATGCGCGTCAACATCCTGAAGAACTGGACGCGTCAGAGGATTGACAAGAGTCACGAGATCCGCGGCACCCGTCCGCGCGGAGCGGCTTTAAGCTACTGATAATATGTTAATTAACTGCCGTTTCGACGAAATGGCACGATGATTGCTTTTGGTTCTGCCGAACAAGCGGAACCAAGAACCATGAACGCAATCAACAATCCCAATGCAGCGACGCGCATCGCCGCACCCGTCATGGATGCGGTGCAGAGCGCGTCGGCGCGCACGGGGATCGATTTCGATTATCTGTTCGACGTTGCGCGCGTCGAGAGCGGCTATAATCCGACCGCGAAGGCACCGACCTCTTCGGCGCGCGGCCTGTATCAGTTCACCAAACAAACGTGGCTCGCGACGCTCGACCGCCATGGCGCGAACCACGGGCTTGCCTGGGCCGCCGATGCCATCGGCCGCGACGCGTCGGGCCGGCTGACCGTTGCCGATCCGGTGCTCCGCCAGCAAATCCTCGACCTGCGCGACGATCCGACGGCATCGTCAAGCATGGCCGCCGCGCTGACCGGCGACAATCGCGACTATCTTGAAAGCCGCATCGGCCGCGCCGCCGAACCGGTCGACCTCTATCTCGCGCATTTCCTAGGAAGCGGCGGCGCCGCCAAATTCCTGACGGCACTCGAAACCAATCCCGACCAGCCCGGCGCATCGATGATGCCCGAGGCGGCGGCCGCAAACCGGTCGGTCTTTTACGCCCCGGACGGCAGCATGCGCAGTCTTGCCGAGATCCGCGAGCGCTTTCGCGTGAAACTCGAAGACGGCGGCAAGATCGAAAATATGAAGCCCTTCGCCCCATCGGGCTGGCACGCGCAGGCGAGCAGTTCGGCGGGCCTCGCGGGCGCAAACGGCGGAAGACCGCCCCTGCAGATGATGGATATCCAGCCTATGCCCAAGAAGCTCTCGATGGGCTTTGCCGCCGATGCCTATCGGCGGCTCGCGTCGCTTTCGGGAGGCGCGGCATGACCGACAACTTCAGCCTCGGCAACATGGGCCGCATGGCCGGCGCCGCCGCGCTCCCCGTTGGGATGTTGATCCTCGTCGGCTTGATGGTGATCCCGGTTTCGCCGCTGATCCTCGACATCAGCTTCGTCGCCAATATCATGATCAGCCTTGCGATCCTGATGGTCGCTTTGTCGGCCGCCAAGCCGCTCGACTTTTCGTCCTTCCCGACCGTCCTGCTGCTCGCAACGCTGTTCCGCCTCGCGCTCAACGTCGCCTCGACGCGCGTCGTGCTCGTCCACGGGCACGAGGGCACCGCCGCCGCCGGCCATGTCATCGAGGCGTTCGGGCAGGTCCTGATCGGCGGCGACTATGTCGTCGGCCTGTTTGTCTTTTTCGTGCTGATGATCATCAACATGGTCGTCATCACCAAGGGTGCGGGGCGCGTGTCCGAAGTGTCGGCGCGCTTCACCCTCGACGCCTTGCCGGGCAAGCAGATGGCGATCGACGCCGACCTCAACGCCGGGCTGCTCAGCCCCGAAGAAGCGAAGGCGCGCCGCGTCGAAGTGGCGACCGAAGCCGATTTCTACGGATCGATGGATGGTGCCTCGAAATTCGTGAAGGGCGACGCGATCGCGGGCCTGCTGATCCTGTTCGTCAATATCGTCGGCGGGCTGATCCTCGGTATCTTCAGCCACGGCCTCAGCTTTTCCGACGCGGGTAGCAACTATGTCACGCTCGCGATCGGCGACGCACTCGTCGCGCAGATCCCGGCGCTTCTCCTCTCGATCGCCGCCGCCGCGATCGTCACCCGGGTCGCCTCGCCGTTCGACCTTAGCGGTCAGATCAGCAGCCAGTTCGCCTCGCCGACGGTGTGGATGGCGGTTGGCGGCATCCTCTTCATCCTCGGCCTGGTCCCCTCGATGCCGCAGATGCTGATTCTGCCCGCCGCGGCGCTCTCCTTTGGCATCGGCTGGCAGTTGCGCCGCAGCGCCGCAGCGGTCGCCGACCTGCCCGAACCCGTCGCCCCGGCACCCGATCCGTCGCATATCGAATGGGCCGACGTCAGCGACGCGAGCGCGTGCCAGCTCGAGATCGGCTATGCGCTCGTTACCCTCGTCGACGAACGCAAGGGTTCGCCGCTGATGACGCGTATCACTGGCATCCGCCGCCAGTTGTCGAAGGAACTCGGCTTTGTCGTGCCGCCGGTGAAGGTCACCGATGACCTGTCGCTGCCCGGCAACGTCTATCGCATCTCGGTAGCTGGTGTGATCGTGGGCGAGGACGAGGTCTTCCCGAACGAAATGCTCGCGCTCGATTCAGGCGATCTTGTCACCAAGGTTGCAGGGCGTCCGTGCAAGGATCCGACCTTCGGCCTCGACGCGCTGTGGATTCCGAAAGCGATGCAGAATGACGCGATCGCGGCGGGCTATACCGTTGTCGATCCGGCGACCGTCGTCGCTACGCACCTCAACAACAGCATCGTCGGTTCGGCCGCCGAACTGTTCGGCATCGACGACGCGCAGGCGCTGATCGAAAATCTGAAGACACATTATCCGCAGCTCGCACAGAATCTCAGCCCACAAGGCTATTCGCTGCCGCGCGTCGCGAGCCTCTGCAAATCGCTGCTCGTCGAGCGGGTGCCACTGCGCGATTTCCGCAAGATCGCCGAGGCGATGGTGGCGCTGTCGCCCCAGCAACTGAGCGAGATCGACCTCATCGAAGCGGTGCGCCAACGCATCGGCGCGCTGATCGTGCAGACGATCGTGCCGAGCCGGATGCCGCTTCCCGTGGTCACCTTCAGCCCCGAGGTGGAGGTGCTGCTGAACCAGGCGGTGCGCGCCAACCCCGCGGCCGAATGGCCCTTCGAACATGGCATGGCGATGACGATCATCGAACAGGTCGGACAAGCGGTCGAACCGCTTCTGCTCCAGACGCGCAGCTTCGCGCTCGTCGCCTCGCCGATTTGCCGCTCCGCCCTTTCGCGCCTTGTGCGCGCCACTTTCCCCGACGTCGCCGTCATCTCCTACCTCGAGATTCCAGCGACCAAGCAGACCGAAATCGTCGCGACGATCGGCGCCGAAGTGCCCCGCCTCGCGTCCGGGCCCGACGCCCACATGGAGGACCAACCGCATGAGAATTGAGCCCGCCGAGCAGTTTGCCGGGGCCACCGGCCGGACGTCGCGTGCGCGCGGCTATGGCGAAAGCGTCGAGGCACTGGTCGAGGAATATTCGCCGCTGGTCCGCAAGATCGCCTGGCAGGTGTTTTCGCGCGTATCGCGGACGAGCGAGCTCGACGACCTGATCCAGACAGGTCTGATCGCGCTGATCGAGGCCAGCCGCAACTATGAGGAACGCGGTTTCGCCTTTGCTACCTATGCAACGACCCGCATACGCGGCGCGATGATCGACCAACTGCGCCGGGAGGCCGATGTTGGCCGTTCGGCGATGGTCGCGGCAAAGCGCATCCACGCAATGCGCGCCACGCTCGAACAGCAGTTGATGCGGACGCCGACCCCTGCCGAAATGGCGGTCGCGTTCGACATGTCGGCGGAAGATTATTTTGCGCTCGAACGCAATGCGACGCACGGCCGCTCGACCTCGCTCGACGAACTCACGGACATCGGCGCCTTCCTGGCGGCCGACGAGGATGACAGCGCGGACGAGCGGTGCGAGCAGGAGGATCTGATGGGCGCGCTGCGCCAATGTGTCGGCCGACTCTCCGAACGTGAGCAAATGGTGCTCCAGCTCTATTTCTTCGAAGAACTCAACCTGCATGAGATCGGACTGACGCTCGACGTCAGCGCCGCGCGGATCTGCCAGATCAAGCGCGAGGCGATGATCAAAGTCGACCGCATGATAAAGGAAATGACCGAATAAGGGCGACCGGGTGCGGTGCGCGCGACCAGTCGGCCCCGCACCCGATCAAGGGGGGATCAAGCCGCCAGCGTCTGCCCATCCTGCCAGGCGGCGCCGATTTTCTCGAAATAGCTCGCCATCCGCTCGGTCCCAATGTCAGTCAGCCGAACGATGGTACGCCGCCGATCGCGCTCGTCGATCGAGCGATGTACGAGCCCCAGCCGATCGAGCGCGCTGATCATGCGCAAGCCCGACGACAACGGAACGCCCGCACCGGTTGCAAGGTCGCTGGCGCTGAGCACGCGGCCGTGTGCGCCCGCCAGCATCAGGTCGAGCATCATGTCCCAGACGGGACCGGACATTTCGGTGGTGCCGAAATGGCTACGGCGGATGCGCCGAATCTGGATACTGAACGACAACTGGTCGAGCAGGCCCGCCTTGAGCGGCGTTCCGGCAGCGTCGACGACGCGCATGGCCGCCGGCGATTCCTCGCCGCGACCTGCAAGCAGCTGATGGATCTGGTCGACCCGTGATTTCAGTTCGGCAATTTCTTGGTTCGAAAATTGCTGCATGTGAAGATGCCCTTTGGGCAGCCACATCAGACCGTGACGTCGTTCCGCCGACCGTGAGATCCCGATGCATAGATGATGAGCAACAGGATCGGGTACGATATATAGACCGAGAGGAGCGAATAGGGTCGCGCCAATATCTCCGAGAACATATATTTCTGGATGTGACCGAAGATGGCGATCAGCTGCCATCCGGTGATCCAGTAAGGCCAGAAACTGTGAGTCCTCATGGCGATGAACCAGAAGCTCAGCAGAACCAGCACGTCTATGATGAAGATATTCAGTTCAATATCGTTCCAGGTGGGGAAAGGCGTCACGGCACTGGTGAGAACCGAGGCGATCAACGCTGTATAAGCTGCCCAGCGTTCGAGCGGCCCGCCGCGTTGGATCGCGACGGCCACCGTAATGAGCAGAACAGCATAATAGATCGCGACGGACCACATTGTGGCTGTCAGCCTTTCTTGCGGATCAACCGGCCTTCGCGAACGTAGTGGCCCCGTCGCCCGAGCGATCGTTGCTGCCTTCATCGACCAGCTTGGCAGCCGGCTTGACGCCCGCACCGAACATGCGCGTGCCCAGGCCGACTTCCTTCTGGGTCACCGTCAGTGCCAGATGCGCGTCGGTCAAGAGCTGCCGGACTTCACCGGCGGCCGCCAGTGCATGCGCGACCTTTGCCATCGCTTCCTGCCCGACGATCGCCGACATGTTGGTTTCGCGGCGCGCCGTGGGCAGCGTCGCGGCAAGCTGGGCGATACGGATCATCGCTTCGTCGATAGCGTCTTCGGCGTGGTGCAGGTCGGAAGCGATCTTCTTCGCTGCAGAAACTCGTTGATTCAGCATCTTCTTTTTCCTTGAAAAAGAATGCTACCGGTTCCCCCCCGCAGCATTCGTTCGAGCATCAAGTCAGAACACGACCGAGCCCGACAAGGATCGAATAGAGGGCGGAGAAGGCCAGGATTGTCGCAAATGCGATCAAAATCGGCCAGATAATCCTTTCCATCAACCCGTGCCGGTTGGCCGGCTGGGACGCGGTAGGAAATGGCGAACCTATATCGAAAAATCGCCGAAACGAACTGCGCCCCGGATCCGCATCGTCGGACGGAGAAACGTCGCCAAGGTCGATCAATTGATATGTCAAAGGCTGATAAGGGGTAACATGGTCGAAGACACCGTTAACCGCCAGGATACGCGCAGCCTCTATTCTGTTGGAAACATTAAGTTTCTTTAACACCCGCCGCACCCGCTCATCGACGGTGTGTGGCGAGACGTTCATCAGCCTGGCGATCTGCTTGGAATTTTTGTGCTCGTAAACATGCCGCAACGTTTCGATCTGCGCGGCAGACAGCAGGCTTATGTAGTTGTCAGGGTCGCCTTGCACGGGGTTGGAATAGAGCATCACGAGTCGAAATCAAGGTCACTAGCCGCCTAATTTCCTGCCTGCCTCATTCCCGGCCACCGGTGTCGCGCGTTTCGGCCAGCCACAGGCGAGTTAACTTAACGGCTTTCCTTGAGCGTCCGATAACGCAGGATCGACTTTTCGATGTGCCGGCGCGCTGCGCGACGTGCCGCGACGGGGTCGCCCGCCTCGATGGCGACGACGATCGCTTCATGGTCCCGGTTGATCGTATGGGCATAGCGTTGATGCTGAACCGGATCATCGCCCTGCAGATAGAGCCGCCGCGACGGAACGAGGCGCACGCCGAGAAACTGGGTGAAGCGCAGGAAATAGGAATTGCCGGTAGCGCTCGCGATCGCCGCATGAAACGCCGCATCGGCAGCGACCGAGGCGTCGACATCGCTGCTTTCTTCCATCGCGTCGAGTGCACGGCGCAGCGCAGCCAGGTCGGCATCGGTGCGGCGGCGCGCGGCAAGGTCGGCCATTTCGGCCTCGAACCCCATGCGCATTTCCAGCAGCTTCAAAACATCTTCGATTTCGCCGATTTCCTCGGCGGTGACCTGAAACGCGCGATATTGCGCACCGTCGGGAACATAGGCGCCCGACCCCCGCCGCGACACGAGCAGGCCGCGGGCCGCGAGGCGTGAATAGGCTTCGCGCACGACGGTGCGGCTGACGCCGAACGTCTCTGTGATTTCTTTTTCGGTCGGGAAACGCGATCCGACGGGCATTTCGCCCGTTTCGATCTGTTCCTCGAAGCGCTGGACCAGATCGTCCGCCAGCGACGCCGCCTTGGTTACCGCCATGGATGCTGCGTTATCATTGCGCCGCAGAACTGGCTAGGGCCGGAAATCGGGCCGCTGCGTATCGACATAGCTATTCCACGCGTCCTCGCTCGCAAAATCACCCCCGCGATCCCACGCCGCGCCGCTGTAATAGACAAAGGCCCTTCCCGGCTGCACGCGAACGAGGACCAGATAATTGTCGGCATCCTCGACAAAGCCTACAAAAACGGCCGGGTCGACAATCACCGCCGCCGCCATTCGGCCCTTTCCGCTATCGCCGTCGCCCTCGGCAGGGCCCCACCAGCTCATGCGTGCATTCGCGCTATCCTTTCTGATCGTGCCCAGCTTGCTTCCATTGATAGGCCGTTTCGAAATACCGATCCCGACGATCAGCTCCGCCTCGCTGCTCGACGCGATCGTCGAGGTCATCCGCGTAAAATTCGTCCCCGCGGGCAAAGTGAAGCGCCGCGTCTCGCTCACGCTGCGCAGCGTATCGACGGGCCAGGGGTCATAATCAACGGTAAAGTCGGCGACCTCGGGGCCCGATTGCAAGATATTCGGCCGCACATAGTTCCGCGAGGTCCAAAGCTTGTTGTCGTACCAGATGCCGAGCCCACCGATACCGCGCCCAGTGCCGACATTATAGAAGTCGATCCCCTCGCCATGGTCGGCGTGCTGATCGCCCGTGCGGAGCTGACGGTCCATGAACGGCCAGCGGACGCGCTTTCCCCATGCGTCGATCCCCGATGACGAGGGCGGCTCAGCCCGCTCAAGCGCGCGGCCATAAATGCGGTGCGCGATCCGGTCGTTTTCCCAGAGCAGGTCGTCGAAGCGGTAATCGGCGACCACAACCGCCGCGCGCGCTTTCTGCTCCTGCGCTGTGGCGGGGCGAAGCGGCGTATGCTCCTGCGCCGCGGCCGGCATGACCAGCAGGGCAAGCGCGAGCAAGGCCGGCCGCATCACCAGCTCCACATCGTGCCGTCCTCGAGCCGGTTCACCGGCAAATAGGCGCGAGCGTAGGGAAAGGTTTCGGCGAGCGCCTCGTCGATGTCGACCCCCAGCCCCGGCGCGTCGCCGGGATGGAGCATGCCGTCCGCGAAACTATATGCGTGCGGGAAGACCGCATCGGTTTCGGTCGTATGGCGCATATATTCCTGAACGCCGAAATTGGGGATCGACAGCCCCAAATGCAGCGCTGCCGCCATTGTCACCGGCGACAGATCGGTCGCGCCGTGGCAGCCGGTGCGAACCTGATAAAGGTCGGCGAGCGAGGCGATCTGGCGCATATGCGTGATCCCGCCCGCGTGAAGCACCGTTGCACGAATATAGTCGATCAGCCGGTTTTCGATCAGCGCTTTGCAATCCCAGATCGACGAGAAAATCTCGCCCACCGCGAGCGGCGTCGTCGTATGCTGGCGGATCAGGCGAAAGGCGTCCTGATCCTCGGCAGGCGTGGCATCCTCGATCCAGAAAGGACGGTACGGCTCAAGATCCTTGCCGAGCCGTGCCGCTTCGATCGGGGTCAGCCGGTGATGGACATCGTGGAGCAGATGGACGTCCCAGCCCAGCGCCTCACGCGCCGCCGCAAAGAGTTCGGGGACGACGCGCATATATTTCGCCGTCGACCAGATATTTTCGGTCGGCAGGTCATTGTCCGCGGGCTCGTAAAAATAGCGATCGTTGCTTACGCCATAGGTCGACGCCATTCCGGGCACGCCGCATTGCAGGCGGATCGCCTTGTAACCCTGGCGCTGATAGTCGAGCGCCGCCTCGATCGTGTCCTCGATCGTCGTTCCGTTGGCATGGCCATAGACCATGCAGCCCTCGCGCGCCGCGCCGCCGAGCAGCTGGTACACCGGCAGGCCCGCGACCTTGCCCTTGATATCCCACAACGCCATGTCGACCGCGGCGATCGACGCCATCGTCACCGGCCCGCGCCGCCAATAGGCACCCTTGTAGAGATATTGCCAGATATCCTCGATCCGGTGCGCGTCGCGCCCAATGAGGCAGGGGACGACATGTTCGGACAGATAGGCCGCGACCGCGAGCTCGCGGCCGTTGAGCGTCGCATCACCGACACCGGTCGTCCCGTCGTCGCATTCGATCTTCAGCGTCGTGAAATTGCGGCCCGGCGAGGTCAAAATCACCCGGGCTGACACGATCTTCGGCATTCTATCCCCTCACCGCCAAATTGCCTAGTTGTGTGACAACCTTATTGACACTCGATCCAAAAGGAAAGACATATGTCACCGGTGTCAAGACGAAAAGCCGGACAGGTCGAGGGAGAGGGTGAAGTGATGCGAAGCGCCTGGCGCGCCTTGGCCGTGGCCAGCCTGTCCGCTGCCGCGTTGTTCGCGGCTCCGGCATCCGCTGCCGCCGACACGGCGGGCACGGCGCATCCTGACCTATGGCCCGCGATAACCGCACGCACCGCCGATCCGGCGATCGAGACGCGAATCGACGCGTTGATCGCGGCAATGTCGCTCGAACAGAAGGTTGGGCAGATCATTCAGGGCGATATCGGCAGCACGACCCCCGACGATGTCGCGCAATATCACCTCGGATCGATTCTCAACGGCGGCAGTTCGTCGCCCGGCGGCGACGAATTCGGCCCCGCGTCGGCATGGGTCGCGGCCGCCGATGCCTATTATGACGCATCGATGCGCCCGAACGGCACGCTGCCGCGCATCCCGGTGATGTGGGGGTCGGACGCTGTCCATGGTCACAACAATATCGTCGGCGCGACGCTGTTTCCGCACAATATTGGCCTCGGCGCGGCGCGAAATCCCGCACTGATGGAGAAGATCGGGCAGGCAACGGCGATCGAGATGCGCGTCACCGGGCTCGACTGGACTTTCGCGCCCACGATCGCGGTCGCACGCGACGACCGGTGGGGGCGCACCTATGAAAGCTTTGGCGAGGACCCGGCGATCGCGACGAGCTACGCCGCCGCGCTCGTCCACGGCATTCAGGGACGCCGCGGCGACAAGGACTGGCTGAGAGGTCCGCATATCATCGCCACCGCCAAGCATTTCCTTGCCGACGGCGGCACGGCGGACGGTCGCGACCGCGGCGATGCCCGGATCGACGAAGCGGAACTGGTCCGCCTTCATGCGCCCGCCTATGTCGCCGCGCTGGGGGCCGATGTCCAAAGCGTGATGGCAAGCTTCTCGGGATGGAATGGCGTCAAGATGCACGGCAACGCCAGCCTTCTGACGCGTGTGCTCAAGCAGCGCTGGGGGTTCGACGGGCTCGTCGTCGGCGACTGGGACGGCCATGCGAAAGTGCCGGGCTGCTCGCCCACCGATTGTCCCGCATCGATCGCGGCGGGGCTCGACATGTATATGGGGCCCGCAAGCTGGAAGGGTCTTTATGCCTCGACGCTCGCCGCCGCGCGGTCGGGAAAGCTGTCGATGACGCGGCTCGACGACGCAGTGCGCCGCATATTGCGCGTCAAGCTGCGCGCCGGTCTGTTCGAAGCGGGCAAGCCGTCGATGCGGCCCTATGCCGGCCGCTACGAATTGCTCGGCGCGCCCGATCACCGCGCGGTCGCGCGGCAAGCCGTTCAAGAATCGCTGGTCCTGTTGAAGAATGATGGCGTGCTCCCGCTCAAGTCCAGCGCGCGCATCCTTGTCGCGGGCGACGGCGCCGACAATGTCGCCAAGCAGTCAGGGGGCTGGACGCTGACCTGGCAGGGCACCGGCACGCGTCCCGAACATTTTCCCGGCGCGACCTCGATCTTCGCCGGGGTGCATGAAGCGATGATCGCCGGTGGCGGCACCGCGGAGCTGGCGGTCGACGGTCGCTACACGGCGAAGCCCGACGCCGCGATCATCGTCTTCGGCGAAGATCCCTATGCCGAATTTCAGGGCGACCGCGCCGACCTCTATTTCGACGACACGCACGATAATCTCGGCATCATGAAACGACTGAAAACGGACGGTATTCCAGTCGTCGCCGTCTTCCTCTCGGGCCGCCCGCTGTGGGTCAATCGCCACATCAATGCAGCCGACGCCTTTGTCGCGGCATGGCTGCCGGGATCGGAAGGCGACGGGGTCGCCGACGTCCTGTTCGGCAAGGCCGATTTCAAGGGAAAACTCCCCTTCTCATGGCCCGCCGACGCCAAGGGTGCGCCGCTCAACGTCGGCGATCCGGATTACAAGCCGCTTTATCCTTTCGGCTTCGGACTGAAACTCGCTGACCGCGCCGCTGCCGCCGCGCTCTCCGTAGACCCCGCTATCATCGTCGAACAATCGCTCACCGGGCCGATATTCGCGCGCGGACGCGGGGTCGGCACACGCCTGCTGCAAATCGACGGCGCCAACGACAGTCCGCAGGCGATCAGCGGCGCGGCGGACAATGGCGCGATCGCGGTGCGCCCGGTCGACCGCGACGCGCAGGAGGATGCGCGCGAGATCGACTGGTCGGGCAAGGCGCGCGGAACATTGATCGTCGCCAACGCGCGCGCCGCCGACCTGTCGGGCGTGGGGCCGATCGCGCTGTCCATCGACCTCAAGGTCGATCAGGCGCCGACCGCCCCCGCGACGCTTGAACTGCGCTGCGGTCCCGGCTGCACCGCGCGGCTCGACATCAGCCCTCGCCTCGCCGTGATCGCTGGCCAGGGCTGGCAGACGCTGACGATCCCGCTTTCCTGCCTGTCCGGCGCGCGGCTCGACCATGTCACAGCGCCCTTCGCGCTGTCATCGAGCGCGCCGATGCGCCTCACCCTCTCGTCGATCGCCCTCACGCCCGTAAAGGAAACGCCATGTCGCTGAGCCTCTTTGCCCTGATGATGACCGCCCCCGCCGCCGCGATGGCGCCCGCCGAGCCTGTGATGCCGCGGCCCGCCGCAATCCTGGCGCAGACGCGCCGCGTCGCCGATTGGCAGCTCGCAAACCGGACCAACTGGGCGACGATGCCCGCCGCGCGCAAAAGCGTGCAGGAAGTACGCGACTGGCAACAGGCTACCTTCTGGATCGCACTCACCGAACTCGCAAGCCGCGACAAGGCTTATGCAAAGCCGCTCCTTGACCTCGGCCGCGCCGAAAAATGGCAGATGGGCGACCTGCCCTTTCACGCCGACGATCAGTTGATCGGGCAGGCGTGGCTGTGGGCGGCGCAGAATGGCGAGGGCAAGAAGGCGATCGCCCCGATGCGCGCCTATTTCGACCATGTCCTCGCCAATCGCCCGACGATCAGCCTCGAATTCATTCCGGTCGCGCCGGGCAAGGGAACGTCGAAATGCACCGACCGCTGGTGCTGGTGCGATGCCCTGTTCATGGCACCGCCGACGATGCTGCGCCTAGCCAAGGCGACGGGCGACAAACGTTACGCCGATTTCGTGCACGAGGAATGGAAGGCCACCACCGACTATCTTTTCGACCCGTCGGAACAGCTCTATTTCCGCGACAGCCGCTTTTTCGACATGCGCGACGCCAAGGGACGCAAGCTGTTCTGGAGTCGCGGCAACGGCTGGGTGATGGGAGGCCTCGTCCGCGTGCTGCAGGTGCTGGACAAGAAGGATCCGCAGCGTCCCTATTACGAAAAATTGTTCAAGGACATGGCGGCGAAACTCGTCACGCTGCAAAAGGCCGACGGCTATTGGCCCGCGTCGCTGCTCGACAACGACCCCGGCACACCGCCCGAATCGAGCGGCACCGCCTTTTTCACCTATGCCTTTGCATGGGGCGTCGACAACGGCCTGCTCGACCGCACGACATACGAGCCTTCGGCCGTGCGCGGATGGGATGCATTGCAGCGCGCCGTGCAACCCGACGGGATGCTCGGCTGGGTCCAGCAGGTCGGCGATCGCCCCGACAGCGTGTCCGCGAAGGAAACGCAATTTTACGGCAGCGGCGCCTATCTGCTCGCCGGCACTGCAATGTACGACCTGTCGAAAAGGCGCGTAAAGCGTTGATATGAAACGGGCCGATCCAACCTGATCGGCCCATTCCCGCTTTGCATCGCGGGCGATTGACTTACCCTCTCAAAGTTGTAATACATTTCGCAAGTTGTATTACATCTAAAATTGACACCGGTATCAACCGGGTCAGGGCCGCCAACAGGGGCGGCGCCAAAAAGGAGAGGGAAATGAAGTCACCATCGGCCTTGCCGACCCGCGCAGCTCTACTGGCCTCAGCCGCGCTGTTCGCCGCCCTGCCGGCGCAGGCGCAGGAAGCGCCCGAAAAAATCGCAAGCGAACAGCCCGCAGCGGTCGATGGCGGCGATGAGATTCTGGTGACGGGCACGCGCGCAACGCAGCGCAGTTCGATCGAATTCAAGCGCGCCGCCGACGTCGTCGTCGACGGCCTCGTCAGCGACGAGATCGGCGCGACGCCGGACAATTCGGTGGGCGATACGCTCGAACGCATCGTGGGCGTCTCAGCCGACCGCTTCAAGGGCAACGCCAACGAACTGTCGGTGCGCGGCCTTGGCCCGACCTTGAGCTTCTCGACCTTCAACGGCCGCGAGGTGTCGACCGCGGGTCCCGACCGTTCGGTTGCCTTTCAGCAATTCCCGTCCGAACTCGTCAACGGCGTGCTCGTCTATAAGACCCAGCGTGCCGACTTCCTCGAAGGCGGCGTCGGCGGAGTCATCGAGCTCAAGTCGATGAAGCCGCTCGATTATGGCAAGCGCCGCATCCAGTTCGAAGTGCGCGGCGATTTCCAGCCGCAGGACAACGACGTCTATCAGCACGACGGGCTCGGCTATCGCGCCAATTTTTCCTACACCGACCAATTCACGACGGGGTTAGGCGATATCGGCATCTCGATCGGTTATCAGCGGCAGGACACGACCGCGCCCGAAGATTATTATAACGCCAACGCGACCTTCCAGCTCTGTAATACCTCGGCGAACAATCCCTTCCAGTTGACTGGCACGACCGCAGTGCAGACGGGCGCCGGCGCGAACCAGAATTGCACCTTCGCCACCGGCCCGCGCAGCGCCGGTACGCCCGCCGTCGTGGTCGGAGAGACGCGAGGCGATGCCTATTTCGCCAATTCGTCGCGCAGTTTCCGCACCCAGACGACCTCCGAAGTGCGCGACGGCCTGATCGGGGCGATCCAGTGGCGCCCGTCGCCCGATTTCGAGATTTCGCTCGACGGCCAATATTCAAAGCGCAACAGCCTGGAGGATCGCAATGTCCTGGGCATCACCGAGGGGCTGCGCGGGATTCAGCCGCTGATCATCGGCAATGGCAGCAACGGCTATTCGCCCGGCGCGCTGATGAGCTATCGCGGCAATTCGAACCTCGAAAACCAGCTCGAAACGCGCCGCCGCGTCGAGGAATATCTGGGCGGCGGTTTGAGCCTGATCTGGTCGCCCGACCGCTGGAACGTCGCGTTCGACGCCTCCTATTCGAACAGCCACCGGACCGAGACGCAGAAGCAGACGCGCATGCGATCGACGCGCCGCGTCGGCTATACGCTGACCTATGAGGGCGACGATGTCGTTCCCGTCGTCGCGTTCGACAATTTCGACATCACCGACCCGAGCCTGTTCCTCGCGACCGCAAACAACGCCGTCTATGCGCGCAACCGCTTCGTCACCGACCGCAAGGACCGAATCTGGGCGGCGCGGCTCGACATCGACCGCGAACTCGACGGCTTCATCACCGGGATCAAATTCGGCGGGCGCGTGTCGGATCACCAGCGCACGAACGACAATGCGCGCAACAACGACCTCAACACGATTCCCGGCACGCCCGCCCAGGTGACCGCGCTGATCACACAGGCGAACCAGCAGTGCCGCGTGCCGTTCACGACGACCAGCTATATGAGGGGCATGGGCACGAACGTCACCAAATGGGCGACGTTCGACAATGACTGCCTGTTCCGTACCTTTGCCGGTTCGGATGACGCGCTGCCCTATCCGGCAGACGGCCGCGACCCGAGCGACATCGACGTTACCGAACGCATCTATGCCGCCTATGCGATGGCGAATTTCGCGTCCGACGCCGGCAGCGTGCCGTTCAGTGGCAACGTCGGCCTGCGCTGGGTCAAGACCGACATCACCTCGATCGGTTTCCGCCAGCCGTATCGCATCGTGATCGACACCGTCGGCGACACCTATTCGATCGGGGTCGACCCGGCGGGCCAGCTCCAGACGAACAAGGCCAAGGGCGGTTACGATTATTTCCTGCCGTCGGCGAACATCGCCTTTGACCTGTCGCAGCAGGTCAAGCTGCGCCTCGCCGCCTATCGCGCGATCGCGCGGTCGGGGATCGAAAGCTTCGGCGCCGGGGTCAACCTCAACCCGACGACCTCGGCCACGGGCGTCGACAACATTATCTTCAACGCGACCACCGGCAACCCGAACCTCAAGCCTCTGCGCGCATGGAACCTCGATGCCAGCCTTGAAATTTACGCGTCGCAGGACACGCTGATCTCGGTCGCGGGCTATTATAAATGGGCAAAGGGCACCGTGATCGGCCGCTCCGAACCGATCCCGTCGGACATCACCGTGACGACGATTCGCGACGGCGGAGCGCCGGTGACCGAAACCTTCACGATCAACCCCGTTGCGCCGTCGAACGACCTCGAGACGCGCCATCTCTATGGTGTCGAGGCGACCGCGAGCCATGCCTTTACGTGGCTGCCCGACCCGCTCGACGGTTTTGGCGTGCAGGGATCGGTGAACCGGGCCTTCGCCAATTTCGAATATCCCGATACCTCGCCCATCGCCGATTATGTCGACCCGGCGAATCTGATCGGGCTGTCGAAATGGACCGCGAGCGGATCGGTGTGGTTCGAAAAATGGGGCCTCTCGCTGCGCGCAAACCTTCGTTACCGCTCCGGCTATTACAAGCCCAACGGCGGCACCAACCGTGAGATCCGCGGCGGCACATATCTGAACCTGTCGGCACAATATGACATCACCAAAAACGTCCAATTGAAGCTGCAGGCGCTCAACGTCACGAACACGCAGGATATCATGTACAAGGGCGGATACGACAGCATCGCCGAGGTGTCGCGCAGCGGCCCGCAATATTTCTTCGGCTTCCGGGTCCGCCTGTGAAGCGAGCGACTTTAGCCCGACTCCCTTGGGCTATACTGGCCGCCGCCGCGTCATTTCCGTCCGCGGCGGCGGCTTTTTCCCCGGATTCGACGTGCGAGGCGAGCGAGGGCTATTCGGCCTCGTTCGACGGGCGCCGCACCTTCACGCTGCGTCCGGGCGACCTTGAGGCCATCAAGGCTGCGCTGCCGTCCGATCCGGCGATCGGCGCCGCTTACCGCGATCTGATCGCGCGCGCCGACAAGGCGATCGCGGCAAAACCCGCCTCGGTGATGGACAAGCGCAGCATCCCCGTATCGGGCGACCGCCACGACTATGTCAGCCTTGCGCGTTACTGGTGGCCGAACCCCGCCAATCCGAAGGGCGCCTATGTGCGCCGCGACGGCGACACCAATCCCGACGTCGAAAGCAACCGCTTCGACCGCAGCGCGCTGAGCCGCATGACGCGCGAGGCCGACACGCTCGCGCTCGCTTATTATTACAGCGGCGAGCGTAAATATGCCGAGGGTGCGGCGCGGGTGATCCGCACATGGTTCCTCGACCCTGCGACGCGCATGAACCCGAACATGAATTTCGCGCAGGCGGTGCCCGGCGTATCGAACGGCCGCGCCGAAGGCGTGCTCGACGGCGCCAGCTTTATCGGCGTGATCGATGCCGCGGGGCTGATCGCGCCATCGGGTGCGCTGACGCCCGACGAGACGACCGCGCTCGAAGACTGGTTCGCGCACTATCTCGACTGGATGCTGAAGAGCGCCAATGGCAAGGCCGAGGGCAAGGCGTCGAACAACCACGGCCTGTGGTACGATGCGCAAGTCGCGCGCTTCGCGCTTTTCGCGCGCAAGCCCGAAATCGCACGCGAGATCGCCCTCGCCTTTCCAAAGGGGCGGATCGCGCAGCAGATCGACACGTCGGGTGCGCTGCCCAGGGAACTGACGCGGACGCGCAGCTTCCATTATTCGCTCTATGCGCTGGACGCGGCCTATACCGTCGCCGACAGCGCGGCGTGCCTCGGCGTCGACCTTTATCGCGCCGAAGAAAAGGGACGTTCGTTGCGCGGGGCGACCGATTATGTCGCCGCATATCGCGGCCGCGGCGCCGAATGGCCGTATAAGGAACAGGGCTGGCCCGCCGAAATGCTCGACGAACTGCTGGTGCACGCTGACGATGCCTGGGGTCCCGGCGCCTATCCGCGCACGATAAGCGGCGACCTGTTGCTGCGCCATCGCACGCGATAAGGACGAGGGATGATCGCGCGCCGCTCGCTGCTTCTTGCCGCCCTGCTCGCTGCCCCGGCAGCTTGGGCACGGCCGCGGTTCCGCGCGCCCGACACCCGCACGATCGAGCGCCGCCGCCTGCTGCCCCAAGCCGCTACCCTGCTCGGCGCCGAACCGCGGACGATCGCCGCGATCCCCGCGCCGCGCAGCCCGGCGGGGCCGCAGGACTATTATTCCGAGGGCGATTACTGGTGGCCCGATCCGGCGAACGCCGGCGGTCCCTATGTCCGCCGCGACGGGCGCTCGAACCCCGACAAGTTCGACGGCCACCGCGACTCGCTGATCGCCTTTGGCCGCACCGTGCCCGCGCTGGCGACGCTATGGGATCTCACCGGCGACGCGCGTTTCGCCGACGCCGCGATGCGCCATCTTCGTGCATGGTTCGTCGATCCCAAGACGCGGATGAACCCGAACCTCAACCACGCGCAGGCAATCATCGGGGTAAATAGCGGCCGCGCGATCGGGGTGATCGACACGCTGCAGATCGTCGAAGTCGCGCGCGCCGCCGCGCTGTTTGCCCGCAAGAATGCACCAGGTTACGCCGCGATCCATGAGGAGGTCGAGCGCTGGTTTGCCGAATATCTGACCTGGCTCACAACATCGCCCTTCGGCACCACCGAACGCGACGAGAAGAATAATCACGGCACCTGCTGGCTGCTCCAGACGGCGTCTTTCGCCGCATTGCTTGGCCGCGCGGACGTCCTTGCCGATGCGCGAATCCGATTGAAGACGATCATCATCCCGACCCAGATCGAACCCGACGGCCGTCAGCCGCTCGAACTCGCGCGCACCAAGCCTTTTGCCTATTCATTGTTCAACCTCGACGTGCTTGCCGCCACGGCATGGCTGCTCGGAGGCCGCGAACTGGTCGACTGGACGACCCCCGACGGCCGCTCGATCAGCGGCGCGATCGCATGGATGGCGCCGTTCATCGCCGACAAGACGAAATGGCCGCTGCCGCCCGACATCGAATATTGGGACGGCTTCCCGGTGCGCCAGCCGAGCCTGCTCTTTGGTGGCCTAGCGCGGAAACGCCGCGACTGGCTGGACCTTTGGCAAGCTCTGAACCCCGATCCCACGATCGCCGAAGTCGTGCGCAACTTCCCGGTGCGCCAGCCGCTGCTCTGGCTCTAGTTGCGGCCCTCGACCAGACCGCGCGCGATCACCTGTGCCTGAATCTCTCCGGCGCCCTCAAAGATATTGAGGATGCGCGCATCGCACAGAATACGGCTGATCTCATATTCGAGCGCATAGCCATTGCCCCCGTGGATCTGCAGGCCCGCATCGGCATTCGTCCAGGCGGCGCGCGCGGCCAGCAGCTTCGCCATCCCAGCCTCGATATCGCAACGCTTGCCCGAATCCTTCGCGCGCGCAGCGGCATAGCTCAGCTCGCGCGCGACGGTGAAATCGACAAGGCTCATCGCCAGCTTGTCGGCTACGCGCGGAAAGTGGACGATCGCCTTGCCGAACTGCTTGCGGCTGAGCGCATAGTCGAGCCCGAGTTCGAGCGCACGCCGCGCCACCCCCACGGCGCGCGCGGCGGTCTGGATGCGCGCGCCCTCGAAGGTGCGCATGAGCTGTTTGAACCCTTGCCCTTCGGCGCCGCCGAGCAGCGCATTGGCGGGCGCCACCATTGCATCGAACTGCAGCGCATATTCGCGCATCCCGCGATAACCGAGCACCTCGATCTCGCTGCCGGTCATGCCGGCGACGGGGAATGGTTCGGCTTCGTTGCCGCGCGGTTTGGGGACCAGCAGCATCGACAGACCGGCATAGCCCTTCGCGTCGGGAACGGTGCGCGCAAGCAGCGTCATCAGGTCCGAACGCGCGGCGTGGGTGATCCAATTCTTCGCGCCGTCGATCACCCAATGATCGCCGTCGCGGCGCGCGCGCGTCTGAAGCGAACCGAGGTCCGATCCGACATCCGGTTCGGTGAACACCGCGGTCGGCAGGACTTCGCCGCTCGCGATCCGCGGCAGCCATTCGGCCTTCTGCGCGTCGGTGCCGCCTGTCGCAATCAGCTCGCCCGCAATCTCCGACCGGGTGCCAAGCGACCCCGCGCCGATCCAGCCGCGCGACAATTCCTCGGTGACGATGCACATCACCAGCTTGCCGAGGCCGAGCCCGCCGAACGCCTCCGGGATACAGACGCCGAAGGTGCCAAGATCGGCCATCGCCTGTACGGTCGCATCGGGGATCAGCGCATTCGCGAGGTGCCAGCCATGCGCGTTGGGCAAAATCTCGGCATCGGTGAAGCGGCGAAACTGGTCGCGGATCGAATCGAGATCGGCGTCGTACAGCGACTCGCTCGGCCAATGTCCGCCAGCGAGCGTCGCGATCTTTGCGTCGAGCGGGTTCGCGCCTTGGCCGGCCTCAAACCAGTCAAGCACCGCCTCCAGCGAAGCGACCGTCGTCGCGACCCACGCGAACCCATGCGCCGCGCGCTGCTCGCTGTCGATGGGCCGCGACGCGAGTCGTTCCGCGAGCGCCATTCGCGCGGCGTCACGATAGGCTTGCGCTGCGTTCAGCGCGTTCTTCAGATCGGCTTGTATTACCAACAATTCGTTTGTCCTGAGCTTGTCGAAGGGCCGTTCTTCGTTTCGGACCTTGCGAAAAAAGACGGCGCTCCGACAAGCTCAGCACAAACGGCTTTTTGTTGAGATGGCGGCTTCATCCTTGTCGATGCACGCCAGGTCGATCTTCGTCCGCTCCACCAACGCTTTCAGATTCTCCGCATGCTGCTCGCCCGCCGTCATCAACGACAAAGCTGCCGCGAAATTGCCGACGGCGGTGCGGATCGGCAATGATGGCGGCGGGGCGAAGGGGCATGACGTCAATTCTCCATGGTCAGGCGATGCCGACGATACCGGCATCGATCAACCGGGCAAGCTCTCCCGATGAAAGCGACAGGCGCTCGCTCAATATTTCCTCGCTATGCTGCCCGTTGCAGGGTGCCGAGCGCGGCGGCTGACGTTCCTGCTGCGGCAATGTCGCGAAAGCGCCTGCGGCGGGATAGGCAAATCCGCTAGGATTGTCGGCTTGCCCGAAGATCGGGTTGTGGGCGACCAGCGTGGGATCCTGCACCGCATCGCGCATCGTTCGGTAAGGCGAATGGACGATTCCCCCGGCGTCGAACACGACAGCAAGGTCGGCATGGTCGCGGCTCGCGATCGCGGTTTCGAACAAGGGATAGAGCGCGTCGCGATGGGTGAAGCGGAGCCCGTCGTCCGTCGCGAAGGAGACGCCGCGCGCGGTCTCGATCGCGGCGACCGCCTCGCCAAGGCCGAGCGCCGCGACCAGATTCGTCCATTGGCGCGGCGTCACCACGACGATCATCGTGCGCCGGCCGTCGCGCGTCACGAAATCGCGCCCGAACAGACCATAGACCGCATTGCCCAGCCGCGGCCGGTTCGCGCCCGCGTAAAGCACCTCGGCAATGCCGCCAAGATTGGCGACGGTGCCGATCGCGACGTCGGACAGTGGCAACCGCACCTCGCCGCCTTCGCCCGTCATGCTCCGCCGCTGCATCGCCGCGAGCAGCGCAAAGGCGGCATAGGCCCCGGTGAGAAGGTCCCATGCGGGCAGCACATGATTGACGGGGTCGGGGCCCGCACCCGTCAGCATCGGATAACCGACGCTGTTGTTCACCGTATAGTCGAGCGCGGGCGAGCCATCGGCCCAGCCCATGACGCGCACGGTGATCAGGTCGGGCCGCCCCTCCGCCAAAAGATCGTGCGACAGGAAGCCGCCGACCGGGAAATTGGTAACGAACTGGCCCGTCGCGCGCACCAACGCCTGCAGCAATTCGCGCCCCTCAGGCCTGCCAAGGTCGAGCGCGACCGATTTCTTGGCGCGGTTGAGATTTTCCCAATAGAGCGAGTCATTGGCGTCGGTCACCGGCCAGCGCCGGAAATCGGGGCCGCCGCCGATCTGGTCGACGCGGATCACCTCGGCGCCCATTTGCGCGCAATAAAGCCCGGCGGTCGGAGAGGCGACGAAAGATGATGCTTCGATCACCGACAAGCCGGCCAGCAGGTCGTACATCGGGCGCCCGTCTCCCTGAAGTCACCGGGCGGAACCGCCGGTTGAAGCTATCTGGCGCACCCGAAGGGATTCGAACCCCTGGCCTCTGCCTTCGGAGGGCAGCGCTCTATCCAGCTGAGCTACGGGTGCTGATAGAGCGCGGCCTCTAGCAAGCCCGCGCGTCGCCAGCAATGGCCTATCGACCAGCGCGCGCCGATGTGCGAAGCGCGGCGGATGGGCATAGGGCATCCGGCGTGAAATCATCCGAACAAGGCTGGCCGATGGCCGCCGATCTTTATGGCGAGATGCAGCTCGAGGCGCACCCGCCCGCCAGGCGGCGGTGGCGCGACTTTCTGCCCGGCATCCTCGTCACCGCCATCGCCGCGCTCGCGGCCGCGTGGCTCGCCGACCATTATGCCGCACCGATCGTCTTGATGGGCCTGCTCATCGGCCTCGCCCTCTCCTTCCTGTCGCAGGACCCCCGCACGCACGCAGGGCTCGACCTGATGTCGCAGACTGCCCTGCGTATCGGGATCGTACTCGTCGGCGCGCGGATTACTGCCGAACAGCTGGTCGAGCTTGGGCCGTTGCCCTTCGCGCTGCTCGTCCTCATCATGCTCGCCGTCATCCTGATTACCGTCGCGAGCGCGCGCCTGTTCGCGCAGGATCGGCACGCCGCGCTGCTCGCAGGCGGGGCGACGGCAATCTGTGGCGCTTCGGCAGCGCTCGCGCTCTATTCGCTGATCGGCGATCGGCGCGTCGACCAAGCACGCTTCACGCTGACACTCGTCGGCATCACTGTGGCAAGCGCGCTTGCGATGACACTCTATCCCGTGCTTGCGGCGGAGCTCGGGCTGACCGACGCACAGGCGGGTTTCCTGATCGGCGCGTCGATTCACGATGTCGCGCAGGCGATCGGCGGCGGCTTTTCCTTCTCGCAGCCGGCGGGCGAGATTGCGACGATCGTCAAGCTGACGCGCGTCGCGCTGCTCGCGCCGATGCTGATGCTCGTCGCGCTCTGGCTTGGAAACAGCGGCGAAAATGGCGGCAAGTCGCGCATCCCGCTGCGTCTCCCCTGGTTCATTCTGGGCTTTCTCGGCGTAGCGGCGGTCAATTCGCTCGTTGCAATCCCGAAGCCCCTACAGGACGGCGCGGCAACGGGCGCGCAGGCGCTGTTACTGCTCGCGATCGTCGCCACCGCGATGAAGGCGCGGCTGCACCTGCTGCTCGATCAGGGATGGCGCAGCTTTGCACCGATCATCGTCGCGACGGTCACGAGCTTTCTGTTGTCGTTGGCGGCCGCGATGAGCCTATGACGTCGCGACGTCATGGCAAGCCCTTCGAATCTCAGCTTTTCGGCAGCGCCCAACTGACGGTCAACTGCGTCGCGCGGCGCGGAATGTCGAGCTTTGCCTCGCTGAAATTGACCTTTTCGTTCGGCGGCAGCATCCGCACCGGCGGCTTGATCGTCCAGCTATAGACGATCGTCCCCTGCGCATCGCGCAGTTCGGCAAGGATCGGCGGCACGCGCTGTTCGCGGTCGGTCGGATTGATGATCACCCCCGACGCGGCAAAATAGATCGTACCGTCGGCCAGTTCGCGATGATCCTGGTTCGGCGGCAGTTCGATCACCAGATCGGGCTCGTCGACCCCGCCCGGCAGGCCAAGGCCCTGCGCCCAGCCCGGCAGACCGAAATACATGAGCCCCGCCGTCGCCGCGAGCATCAGCGCGGCGGCGCTCGCGGCAATGATCGTCCAGCGCTTGGCCGGATTGCGGCGCGGGCGGCGGAACGGCAGCGGTGCATCGTCAATCGGCGGCGCGGCACGGCGCACCGGTTCGGCAGCAAAGCCCGATGGCACCGGCGCACGCGCCGCCTCCGGTTCGGGATAATCGGAATAAGTGGCTGCCGGGACGGGCGAAACCTCCGGAACCGACGTTGGCGCAGGCGCGGCGCCGGGTTCGGGCGCGTTCACGACACGCGGGGCGACGGCCGCCATCGGCGCTGCGGCGGGCTCCTGAAACCAGCTATGGCGGCAATTGGCGCAGCGCACGGTGCGGCCCGTGGGTCCGATCGCCGTATCGGGAACGACATAGCGCGTGTGACAGGACGGACAGGCAAGGATCATGGGCTTCCTCTAAACACGCCGATTCGCACGTTGCAAGCGCCGCGTGGCGTTTGAGGCGGCTACGGCACTTGTCCTCTGTGGATAGCCGTGCGAGATGCTGCCGGATGAGCGGACCAGCGCCCCTGTTCCTTGACCCGGCGTCGGCGCGCAATAGCGCGCTGGTAGCGCCATGACGGACGCGGCTTCAGCGCGGCCAGGCGGCGCGATGGTCGAGTTCGACGGCGTCGGCCTCCGCTATGGCCCCGATGCCGAAATTTTGAGCGATATCAGCTTCAACCTCCAGCCCGGCAGCTTCTATTTCCTCACCGGCGCATCGGGAGCGGGCAAGACGTCGCTGCTCAAGATGCTCTATCTCGCGCAGCGCCCGAGCCGCGGCATCGTTCGCCTGTTCGGCGAGGATCTGGTCGCGATGCCGCGCCACCGCCTGCCCGGCTTTCGCCGTCGCATCGGCGTCGTGTTTCAGGACTTCCGCCTGATCCCCCACCTCAGCGCGCGCGACAACATCGCGCTGCCGCTGCGGATTGCAGGGGTCAGCGAAGAGGATCTGTCGGGCCCGGTCGGCGAAATGCTGAGCTGGATCGGCCTCGGCGACCGGGCCGATGCCCGCCCCGCGACATTATCGGGCGGCGAGCAGCAGCGCGTCGCGATCGCGCGCGCGGTCATCGCGCGGCCGCAATTGCTCGTCGCCGACGAGCCGACGGGTAACGTCGATCCCGAAATGGCAATGCGCCTGCTCGGGCTGTTCGAGGCATTGAACCGCCTTGGCACCACCGTCGTCGTCGCCACCCACGATATCCATCTGATCAGCCGTATCGAAAATGCGCAGATGATGCGGCTCGAACGGGGCCGCCTCTCCGACCCGACGGGCGCCTTGCGCTATCCGCCAGCGAACCGGACCTGATCGATGATCATCCCGCGCGTGCCCGTCCAACATCGCCGCCTGCTCCCCGACCGCCGCCTGTCGGGGCCGACGCCGTGGGTGATCGCGATACTGATGATGCTGACCCTGCTTGCCGCCGCCGCCGGGGTCGGACTCGCGCGGTCGGCGAACGCCATCGGCGCCGCGATTGCGGGACGCGTGACGGTCCAGATCGTTACGGCCAACCCGGTGACGCGCGCCGAACAGGCCGCCGCACTCCGCCGCGCCGCCGCCGCCCAGCCCTTCGTCCTTTCGGCGCGCGCGGTCGAGCAGGAAGAGTTGCAGGCGACGCTGGGCCAATGGTTCGGCAGCGAAGCGGGCGGCGAGGGGGGCGACGATCCGGTACTGAAATCATTGCCCCTGCCCGCGCTCGTCGACATCGACTTCGCCGGCGAGGGCCGCAGCGGCCATATGCGCCAGTTGCAGGCGCTGGTCGCGCGCGAAGCACCCGGCGCGCGGATCATCCCGCACGCCGAATGGCTCGGTCCGGTCGCCCGGCTGATCCGTTCGCTCGCATGGATCGCCGGCGGCATGGTGGTGCTGATGACGCTCGCCAGTGCCGCGGTGGTGATCATGACCGCACGCGCGGCGCTCGCCACCCATTTCCCGACGATCGAAATGCTCCACATGATCGGTGCCACCGACCGCCAGATCACGCGGCTGTTCCAGCGCCGCATCGCGATCGACACCGCCTATGGTATCGCGCTCGGCAGCGCGGTTGCCGCCGCGATCCTGCTGTTGATCGGCTGGCAATGGTCGGGGGTCACGTCGGGCCTTGCCGCGACCGCGTCGTTCGGCCCCGCCGGCTGGGCGCTCTTGCTGGCACTGCCGCTATTGGCTATCGCGCTAGCCGCTCTCACGGCGCGGCAGACCTTGCTCGCCGCGCTTAAGAAGATTCTATGATCAAGCGCCTGATTTCCCTGTTGTTCCTGGCCTGGGTGCTCGGCTTCGCATGGTTCGCGCTGCTGCTGCCCCTGCCCGCCGGCGCACAAAAAACCGATGCTATCGTCGTGCTCACCGGTGGCCCGGGACGCATCGATCGCGCGCTCGAACGGCTCGAAGCGGGCGATGCCAAACGCCTGCTCATCAGCGGCGTCGCTCGCGAGGTAAAGCCCCGCGAGCTTGCGGCCGAATATAAGCGCCCGGTATCGCTGTTCGATTGCTGCATCGCGCTGGGGTTCGAGGCCGAGGATACCCGCTCGAACGCGACCGAGGTCGCGACCTGGGCGCAGCGGCGCAAGTATAAGAGCATCCGGCTGATCACCACCGACTGGCACATGCGCCGCGCCGAATATGAAATCGGCCGCGCGGTCGGCGACACGGTGACGATCCTGCCCGATGCCGTGCGCAGCCAGCCCAATTTCGCCACCCTGTTCCGCGAATATCATAAATATCTCGCGGGGCTGGCGGGCGGCCTCCTCGGGCTCTAAAGCGAGCGCCGATGCGCTACACTGTCGCCCTTTTCCGCTCGATCCTGTTCTGGCTGCTGTTCGTGTTGATGAGCAGCTTCAGCTCGATCGGCGCGGTGATCGCCCTGCCGATCTCGCACCGCGCGACGATCTGGTTCGTCCGTATCTGGGCGCAGTTCCACCGACTGATCTGCCGCTTCGTGCTAGCGCAAAAGATCGTCGTCGAGGGCGAGATGCCCGATATTCCGGTGCTCTATGTCTTCAAGCATGAGGGCGCGTTCGAGACGATCGAACAGCCGGGCCTGTTCAAGCATCCGGCCGTCTTTGCAAAGGAGCAGCTCTTCTCGATTCCCGTCTGGGGACAGGCGGCGCGTTTCTATGGTCTGATCCCCGTCGATCGCGACGGCGGCGGCAAGGCGATGCGCGCGATGCTGAACGCGGCCAAGGCCGCACTCGCCAAGGACCGCCCGCTGGTGCTGTTCGCCGAAGGAACGCGAATTCCCCATGGCGAGGCGCCGCCGCTGCGTTCGGGTTTTGCCGGCATCTACCGCCTGCTCGGCGTGCCCGTGATCCCGGTCGCGGTGAACAGCGGCATCGCTTATCCGCCGCGCCGCTGGGTCAAATGGTCGGGCACGATCACCTATAAGGTCGGCGAGACGATCCCCGCGGGCCTGCCACGCGAGGAAGCCGAAGAACGCGTCTGGCGCGCGATCAATGCGCTGAACCCGCCCGAAGCGCTGCTGGCGAACAAAGCCTCGGCTTAATGCTTGCGCCCGAAATCGGGCGCCGCATCATCCTGCCCCTGTTCGATGATCGAACGACGGATCGCGCGCGTGCGCGTGAACCAGTCCTCCAGCTTGTCGGCATCGCCGCGGCGGATCGCCTGCTGCAGCACGGTCAGATCCTCGTTGAAGCGTTGCAGCGTCGCGAGCACGGCGTCCTTGTTCGCGAGAAACACATCGCGCCACATCACCGGATCGCTCGCCGCGATGCGCGTGAAATCGCGGAAACCGCCGGCCGAATATTTGATCACCTCGCTTTCGGTGACCTCCTCCAGCTCGCTCGCGGTGCCGACGATCGTGTAAGCGATAAGGTGCGGCAAATGGCTCGTGACCGCGAGCACCATGTCGTGGTGCGCTGCATCCATCATCTCGACCTTTGCGCCGAGCGCTTGCCAGAAAGACGTCACCGCCGTCACGGCCGCGTCGGGTGCATTAGCGCCGGGCGTCACGATGCACCAGCGGCCTTCGAATAAAGTCGCAAAACCTGCCGCGGGACCGCTATTCTCGGTCCCCGCGACCGGATGCGCCGGAATGACGGCATGGTTGGGCAGCGTCTTTGCCAGCGCGTCGGCGACCCCCGCTTTCGACGAGCCGACGTCCGAAATGATCGCATCGGATTTGAGCCCAGGCGCAATCGCCACGGCCGCATCGGCCATACGCCCCACCGGCACCGCCAGGATCACAAGGTCGGCATCGGCCACCGCCGCAACGGCGTCGTCGGCGATCTCGTCGCAAATCCCGAGTTCGCGAGCAATCTTGCGCACGTCGCCGCTGGCATCGTGGCCGGTCACCACGACCTGCGGCAACCGCTCGCCGATCGCGCGCGCGATCGACGAGCCGATCAGGCCCAATCCGACAATCGCGACGCGATCAACGCTCGACGCTTTTGGCATCAGCCGTTCAGCGCCGCGCGGATCGCCGCCGCAAGCCCGCGTGTCTCCTCTTCGGTACCGATCGTCATGCGCAGCGCGTTCGGCAGCCCCTGTCCGGGCAGCCAGCGGACGATGTAACCCGCGTCCATCAGCCGATTATAGACGGTCTCGGCGCTGACATCGCCCTCGAACAGCACGAGCAGGAAGTTGCACGCCGACGGAACGACGCGAATGCCATGGTTGCCAAGACTTTCGAGCTCTCCGGCCAGCCAGTCGCGCCATGTCGCATTATGCTCGCGGCTGTGCGCAACAAATTCCTCGTCGCCGAGCGCCGCGACCGCCGCCGCCTGTCCCGCACGCGTGACGTTGAACGGCAGGCGGATGCGGTGCAGCGCCGAAATCACCTCGGCCGCGGCATAGCCCCAGCCGATGCGTTCGGCGGCAAGCCCGTGGATCTTCGAAAAGGTGCGCGTGATAAAGACATTCGGCTGCGTCTTCGCGAGTTCGAGCCCGCCGTCGTCCTCGGCGTCGGACAGATATTCCGAATAGGCCTGGTCGATCACGAACAGGACGTTCTTGGGGAGCCCGGCATAGAGCCGCGCGACCTCGTCGCGCGTCGCGAGCGTGCCGGTCGGATTGTTCGGATTGGCGAGATAGACGACGCGCGTACGCTCGGTCACCGCCGCGAGCAACGCGTCGACGTCGGTCGCATAATCCTTGTCATCGGCCTCGATCGGCACCGCGCCGACGCGGCGCGCCGCGATTTCATAGACCGCGAAACCATAGCGCACATAGAGTATCTCATCGCCCGCGCCCGCATAGGTGCCCGCCGCGAGGTGGAGCAGTTCGTCCGACCCGTTGCCGCAGATGATCCGCGCCGGATCGAGCCCGAACTTTGCCGCGATCGTCTCGCGCAAGATCGCCGAGCCAGGGTCGGGGTAGCGGGAGAGCGCATCGGGCGCCGCCTGCGCCGCAGCAAACGCCGCGCGTGCCTTTTCGCCCGTTCCGAGCGGATTTTCGTTCGCGCTCAATTTGATCAGCGGCCGGCCATCGGCGCCGGCCGACTTGCCGGGAACATAGGGAGCGATGCCGCTGATCCACGGCTTCGGAGCGAGGGTGGCGCTGGTGTCGGTCATGCCGCGCCGTTTAGCGGCTGTACCGCGCGAGTCCAGCACGTTGACACGTCCCGTCCGCCCGCTTAGCCCGGCGCGAACCATGGCGAGCCTGCTCCACCAGATTCAGCACCAAAGCGTGACGATCGCCATGCCGCTGCCGCTCGACAGCGGACAATTGCTGGGCTCGGTGACGATCGCGTATCAAAGCTATGGCGCGCTGAATGCCGACAAGTCGAACGCGGTGCTGATCTGCCACGCGCTGACCGGCGACCAATATGTTGCGAGCGACCATCCGGCGACGGGCAAGCCCGGCTGGTGGGCGCGCATGGTCGGCCCAGGAAAGCCGATCGACACCGACCATTTCCATGTCATCTGCGCCAATGTGCTCGGCAGTTGCATGGGGACGAGCGGCCCCGCTTCGCCCGACGCCGTGACCGGCGCGCCGCTCGGCATGGCCTTTCCCGTCATCACGATCACCGACATGGTACGCGCGCAGGCCATGCTGCTCGATCATCTCGGCATTTCGCGACTTCATGCCGTCGTCGGCGGCTCGATGGGCGGAATGCAGACGCTTGCCTGGGCCGCGACCTATCCCGATCGCCTTGCCTCGGCACTCGTCATTGCAAGCGCTGCGCGGCATTCGGCGCAGAATATCGCCTTTCACGAGGTTGGGCGGCAGGCGATCATGGCCGACCCCGACTGGCAGGACGGCCAATATTACGGCAGCGCGCGTGCGCCCACCAAAGGCCTCGCGGTCGCACGCATGGCGGCCCATATCACCTATCTCTCCGAGGAAGGGCTGACCGAGAAATTCGGCCGCCGCCTGCAGGCGCGCGATATCAAGAGCTTTGGTTTCGACGCAGATTTCCAGGTGGAATCCTATCTCAGGCATCAGGGGCTTGCCTTCACCGACCGCTTTGACGCCAACGCCTATCTCTACATCACGCGCGCGATGGATTATTTCGACCTCGCCGACACGCATGACGGCCGCCTCGCGGGCGCCTTCGCCGCGGCGAAGGACGTGCGCTTCACGCTCGTCAGCTTCGATACCGACTGGCTCTATCCGACCTCCGAATCGCGCCGCATCGTGCAGGCACTGCAAAGCGTCGGCGCTGCGGCAAGCTTCGTCGAACTGTCGGCCCCCTTCGGCCACGACAGTTTCCTCCTCGACGTGCCCGCGCTCGATCGCCTTGTCGCAGGGTCGCTTCGGGCAGGTCCGCCATGAGTGAAACCTATCGCCTGTCCTTCGACCGATCCGACATGCAGCTCGGCGCAATCCACGCCTTTTTGACCAAGAGCTATTGGGCGGAAAATATTGCCCCCGCGACCGTCGAGCGCGCGATAGAGGGATCGTTATGTGTCGGCGTCTTCGCACCGGGCGGCGATCAGGTCGGGTTTGCCCGCGTCGTCACCGATCGTGCGACCTTCGCCTATCTGGCCGACGTCTATGTGCTCGACGCGCATCGCGGGAACGGCCTCGCCGCTCGCATGGTAACCGCGCTGCACGATCATCCCGACCTGCAGGGACTGCGACGATGGATGCTCGCGACCAGCGACGCCCACGGCCTTTATGCCGCGCTCGGCTGGACCGCGATCGAGGATAGGGCACCGTTCATGCAGCGGCATTTCCCCAACATCTACAGGCCGGCCTGACGATGAAGCTGCGCCCCGACCTGGCAATCATCGCCGATGCCGTTCCCCAGGCGTCGCGCGTGCTCGACGTCGGCTGCGGCGATGGCGAGCTGATGGCGGCGCTGCGGGACAAGGGAGTCGATGCGCGGGGGCTGGAGATCGACCCTGACAATGTCACTGCCGCAATCGCGCGCGGCCAGTCGGTCGTGCAGGGCGATGCCAACCGCGACCTCGCCGACTATCCCGATGACGCATTCGACTATGCGATCCTGTCGCAGACGCTGCAAACGACCGAGCGCCCCGACCGCATTGTCGACGAATTGCTGCGCATCGCGCCGCGTGCCTTCGTCAGCTTCCCCAATTTCGCGCACTGGCGCGTGCGGTTGGCCTTGCTGTGGAACGGCCGGATGCCGGTAACCCGCCTCCTGCCTGTCGCCTGGTACGAAACGCCGAATATCCATCATGTCACGGTCAGCGACTTTCGCGATCTCGTCCACGCGAAGGGTATCAAGGTAGAAAGGGTCTGGCACCTTTCAGGCGACAAGCCGGCCAGCGACGCGGCGGCAAGCTGGCGCGCGGAACATGCGATCTTCCTGATTTCGCGCTAATCGCGCTTCTTCAAGCCGTTCGCGAGCAAATCATTCGCGATCCGTGCGATCTCTGAAATGTCGCTCTCCGTATCCCACAAGCCATAGCGCATCCCGAGGAAGACGTTCATCCCGCCGATCGCCCAGGCGTGGATCTCGCTGACGTCGTCCCGGATCTCGCCACGCTCGGCGCCCTTTTCCAGGCGCTGGCGCACGCGCGCGACCGTCGTTTCATAATGGCTGCGATAGCTCGCATAATCGACGAATTCGGCTTCATCGATGATGCGGTAGATCTCCTTATGCTCGCGCACGAAGCCGAGATAGGATTCGAGCCCGATACGCTCGGCGCTGATCTCGTCGGGCGCGGCCTGCACCAGCGGCGTGACATGGTCGCGCAGCTGCTCGCTCATATAGCGGACGAGCGCCTGGAAGATCTCCTCCTTCGAATCGAAATAGGTATAGAAACTGCCGAGCGCGGTCCCGGCGCGGCGCGTGATCGCGCTGATCGACGCCTCGTGAAATCCGCGCTCGCCGAATTCGACCGCCGCGGCGTCGAGCAGCTTGCGCAGCGTACGGCGCCCTCGCTCGGTACGCGGCGTCTTGTCGCGCGCGTCACCCGTGCCCTGTTCCGTTTGATCCATAACGGCCCTCATCTCCCCTCCGTCGCTGCATCGTGGCTTTTCCGCACCACTGGCAAGCAAAAAACGACGGCTGCACATTCCAAGTTGAAACTTGGTTCATGTTTCATTATTGGATGCGACGCGGCTTGGCAAGCACCGGCCCAAGATAAACCAAACAGGGTGGCGAGGGGTCACCCGCCACATGGGAGAGTCATATGCGTCCTTTCGCCCGCCCGCTGCGTCGTGCCATTCTTGCCACCAGCGCGCTTTCGATGATCGCCTTCGCCCCCGCCGCTTTCGCGCAGGAAGCAGGCGCGACCGACGCCAGCGACGGCGATATTGTCGTCACCGCCCGCCGCCGCGAAGAATCGCTGCTCGATGTGCCGATCGCAGTCACCGCTTATTCGGGCGCGGCGCTGGAGCAATCGGGTGCATCCGACATCACCGCCATTTCCGACACGACGCCCAACGTCACGCTGGAAAATTCGCGCGCGACCAATTCGACCCTGACCGCGTTCATCCGCGGCGTCGGTCAGCAGGATCCGGTCGGCGGGTTCGAGGCCGGCGTCGGCATCTATCTTGACGATGTGTATCTGAACCGCCCGCAGGCCGCGGTTCTCGACATTTATGATGTGGAGCGGATCGAGATTCTGCGTGGTCCGCAAGGAACGCTTTACGGCCGCAACACCATCGGCGGCGCGGTGAAATATGTCACCAAGACGCTGCCGCAGGATTTTTCGCTGAAGCTGCGCGCGACCTATGGCACCTATGATCAGGCAGAGGGTGTAATCACGGCCAGCGCGCCCATCGGGGACCTGCTCCGTGTCGGCGGATCGCTTGCACGGCTGTCGCGCGGCGGGTTCGGCAAGAATCTGACGACCGGGCTCGACAATTATAACAAGGATATCTGGGCCGGGCGGGGAACCGTCGAGTTCGGCGGCTATGGCGAACCGGTACTGATCCGGATTTCGGGCGATTACACCAAGGACAAATCGCAACCGCGCGGCGGCCATCGCCTGATCCGCAGCCTGCAGACCGGCACGCCCGTGCTCGACGATGTCTATGATACCCGCGGCGGCCTCGTCACGCCCAAACAGGATATCGAGGCTCACGGCCTCGCCATGAATGTCTCCGCCGAACTGTCGGACACGGTTACGCTGCGCAGCATCAGCGCCTGGCGCAAGGACACCAGCTTTGGCCCGATCGATTTCGACGCGCTTCCCGCTGTCGATGTCGACGTGCCCGGCATCTATAAAAATGAGCAGCTTAGCCAGGAATTCCAGATCCTCTATCAAAGCGACAGGCTGAACGGTCTGGTCGGCTTCTATTATCTCAATGCGTCGGCGATCACCAATTTCGACGTGCTGCTTTACACCACCGGCAACCTGCTCGGTTTCCCGCAATTCTCGTCTTACACCGGGGGTACTGTAAAGACCGACACATGGTCGGCGTTCGGCGATTTCACCTATGACGTCACCGATCAGTTGTCGATCTCGCTCGGCGGACGCTACACGTCGGACGTTCGCGACGCCCGCATCCTGAAGCAGCGCCGGATCCTGGGGCCGGACCCCCAGCTTGGCGGCAACGCGCCGATTGCGCTGGTCACCGATTCCAATTTCACGGGGTCGCGCAAGTTCACCAAATTCACCCCGCGCGCCTCGATCGCGTTCAAGCCGACCGACGATCATCTGATCTATGCATCCTATTCGAGCGGCTTCAAGGGCGGCGGTTTCGACCCGCGCGGCAACTCCACCGGCGCACCGGACAGCAATCGCGACGGCGTGCGCAGCTATGACGAGATATTCAATTTTCTGACCTTCGACCCCGAAACGGTCGACAGCTATGAAATCGGGTATAAGGGATCGCTGGCTGACGGCCGCCTGCGCCTTGCCGTCACCGGCTTCCGCGCCGATTACAAGGATGTGCAGATCCCGGGTTCGGTCGGTGTCGATAATAATGGCGACGGTGTGTTCGAAACCTTTGCCGGTATCACCACCAACGCCTCGAAAGCCCGTTTGCAGGGGGTCGAAGTCGAAAGCTCCGCCACGCTGGCACGCGATTTCGCCGGCGACGGATCGGCGATCAACCTGGCGGGCACGCTTGGCTATATCGATGGAAAATATCTGACGTTCATCAACAATCTGGGCGTCGATGTCGCCGATTTCCGTCGCATCCAGAATACGCCCAAATGGACGGCATCGGGCACGCTTTCGGGGCAGTTGCCGGGCTTCTCGGGCTCGATCAACGCATCAACCACCCTGTCCTATCGCAGCAAGACCACCCAGTTCGAAACCCCCAGCCCCTACCTCGATCAAAAGGGCTATGCGCTGTGGGACGCGAATCTGGTCTGGTCCTCCAGCGACGACAGCTTTTCGATCGGCCTCCACGCCAAGAATATATTGGATAAGCAGTACAAGACATCGGGCTATCAGTTCATCGCGGTCAATCCGACGACGGGCGTCCCCATATTGACGCCCGCCGGCAATGTGTCACCCAGCCTGGGGCAGGAGGGCGTGGTCACCGCCTTTTACGGCAACCCGCGGCAGGTCTTCGTGAGCGGCACGGTCAAATTCTGATTTTCGGATAAGGGGGAGAAAGGGGCGTCCATCGCGGCGCCCCTTTTTCTTGCGCACCGGTCGGCGAAACGTCCGCCATGGGGTGGTGAGCAGGGAGTGCTTCATCCTTCTTCGTCATCCCGGGCTTACCCGGGATCCCGCTTTTTGAAAGCATCGATACACTTCGCAGAATAGCGGGACCCCGGATCAAGTCCGGGGTGACGATTAGAGGGACGGCAACTTCCGGTCGTCAGCCGCCCAGCGGCGGCGCGCCGCTGGGCGAAACCATACGCTCGCCGTCGATGACGATCGGGCTCGCGACGCCGTCGATTGACGCGCCCGCGGGCCGGAAGCGCATCCGGCGCGCAATAACCTGCGGATCGGCGAACACCTGCGCCAGATCATTGATCGGCCCCGCAGGCACACCCTCGGCCTCAAGCGCAAGCGACAGCGGCTGCGCGTCCCACGCCGCAATCTTCGCCGCAAGCAGCGGGACCAGCTCGGCCCGATTCGCAAGCCGCATGGCATTGTTGGCGAAACGCGGATCGTCACCCCATTCGGGCACACCCAATACCGCGCAGAGCTTCCGATATTGCCCGTCGTTCCCGACCGCGATGACGAGCTGGCCGTCGGCGGTCGCAAAGACCTGATAGGGCACGACATTGGCGTGCGCATTGCCCATCCGCTTCGGCGCGACGCCGCTCGCAAGATAATTGGCCGCCTGATTCGCCAGCACCGCGACCTGGCTGTCGAGCAGCGCCATATCGACATGCGCACCCATATTCGTGACGTCACGACGTCGCAACGCCGCAAGGATTGCGACCGCCGAATACATGCCGGTAAAAATGTCGGCGTAAGCGATCCCCGCCTTTTGCGGCGCTCCGTCGGGTTCGCCGGTCAGCGACATAAAGCCGCTCATCGCCTGCACGATATAATCATAGCCGGCACGATGCGCATAAGGCCCGGTCTGGCCGAAGCCGGTGATCGAACAGACGACCAGCCGCGGAAAATCGGCACGCAGCCGCGCGGGATCGAGCCCATATTTGACGAGCCCGCCGACCTTGTAATTTTCGATGACGACGTCGGCGTCGGCGAGCAGCGCGCGCACTTCGGCCTGCCCCTTGGGGCTCGCGATATCGATCGCGACGCTCCGCTTGCCGCGGTTGCAGCTATGATAATAAGCCGCGCCGAGCGCTTCGCCATCCGCGCCGGTGACAAAGGGCGGCCCCCATTCGCGCGTATCATCGCCTGCGCCGGGGCGCTCGACCTTGACCACCTCGGCGCCCAGATCGGCGAGCAATTGCCCGCACCAGGGGCCCGCGAGCACCCGCGCCAGTTCGACGACGCGGATGCCCTCCAGCGGTTTAGGCAAAAGCCGAAATGCCCGTGATCGCGCGGCCAAGGATCAGCGCGTGGACGTCGTGGGTGCCCTCATAGGTGTTCACCGTTTCGAGATTCACCGCATGACGGATCACATGATAATCGGCCGAAATCCCGTTGCCGCCGTGCATGTCGCGCGCGACCCGGGCGATATCGAGCGCCTTGCCGCAATTGTTGCGTTTCAAGAAGCTGATCGCATCGGGGATGAGCCGCCCCTCGTCGATCAACCGCCCGACGCGCAGCGCTGCCTGCGTGCCAAGGGCAATTTCGGTAAGCATATTGGCGAGCTTCAACTGCACGATCTGATTCGCTGCGAGCGGACGTCCGAACTGCTTGCGCTCTCCGGTGTAGTTGCGCGCCGCTTCATAGCAGAATTCGGCGGCGCCCATCGCGCCCCAGCCAATACCGTAACGTGCGCGATTGAGGCAGCCGAACGGTCCTTTCAGCCCCGACACATGCGGCAACAGCGCATCCTCGCCGACCTCGACCGAATCCATCACGATTTCACCGGTAACCGACGCGCGCAGGCTCACCTTGCCTTCGATCTTGGGGGCTGAAAGCCCCTTCATGCCCTTTTCGAGCACAAAGCCGCGAATCGCGCCGTCATGCGCTTCCGACTTCGCCCACACGACGAACACGTCGGCGATCGGCGAGTTGGTGATCCACATTTTCGCGCCTTTGAGGCGGTATCCGCCTTCGATCTTCTCGGCGCGCGTGCGCATCCCGCCAGGGTCGCTACCCGCGTCGGGCTCGGTCAGGCCGAAACAGCCGACGAGCTCGCCCGAGGTCAGCCCGGGCAGATATTTGCGCTTCTGTTCCTCGCTGCCATAGGCGTTGATCGGGTGGATCACGAGCGAGCTTTGAACCGAACAGGCCGACCGGTAACCCGAATCGATCCGCTCGACTTCGCGGGCGATCAGCCCGTAGCTGACATAATTCAGCCCCGCGCCGCCATATTCGGGGTCGATCGTCGCGCCGAGCAGCCCGAGCGCGCCCATTTCGGACATGATCTCACGGTCGAATCGTTCGTCGAGGAACGCCGAAGTCACGCGCGGCAGCAGTGCGTCGGTCGCATAGGAGCGCGCCGTATCGCGGACCATCCGCTCCTCTTCGCTGAGCTCCGCGTCGAGCTGGAGGGGATCGAGCGGGTCGAGCGCTTCGATGCGCTGCGGATCGGCGAGGGCCATGGAACGGGCTTTCTCTCAAAAAGGCGGGCAGCCCTTTGAGAGGCTTGCGCGCTACGGGGTCGGTTCGGCCGTTTTGCGGGCCATTGCGGCAGCAGGGCTGTCGCGCGGCTCCAATATCGCCGCGGTCTCGATCAGGTCAAGCGCGCGCCGCGCTTCATGATAACGCCGCGCCTCGATCAGCCACTCGCTCGCCACTTCCGAACCCGGCATCGCCTCGACCTCGGCGATCGCAAGGTCGGCCTGTCCGGCCGTCAGATAGCGGCGCGCACGATCGAGCCGTTCGGAAGCGCGCGGCGATTGGGTTCCCGCAGCGCGCACGACGAACAGCTCGCCCAGCTCGCGGCGCAGCCCGGTCCACAGGCTGCCGTTTCCGTCGTCGCCGCGCCCGACAAGCTGCGGCGCCATCGCGTCGAGTTCGGCGCGAAGCTGTTCGAGCGTCACCGGCTCGCGCGACGTATCGATGATCGTCTTGACCGCATTCGGTTGGTCGTCGCCGAAGCGCAGCCGTAGCTGCGCGTCGAGATAGCCGAGCGAGAGCCCGCGATCGAGCGCGCGGCGCACCGCAAAAGCCACGAGCAGCCCTTCGGCGCGCGAAGCATTGCCCGATGCAGATTCGGCTTCGAGCGTGATCCGCGACAGCCGCTGTTCGAGTTCGGCGACGCGCGTCGCAAGCGCGTTGGCGCTATCGATCGGCGCCACCATGGACGGCACGGCATTGGCTGTGCCCTTTACGGCAGGTGGGCCGGTGGTTCCTGCGGGCGCCGCAATCATTTTCGCCGGCGGCGGCAGATTATTCCCCGTCAGCCAACGATTCACAGCCCACCCGCCGCCGACGATGCCGATCAGAAGCAGCAGGAAGGCACCGATAGCGATAGCGCGAAACGATAGTCCCTGTGCAGGTACCGCCTCGTCCGCCGACGAGGACGTGTCGATGCTGTCGATTGCCATGTTTCTCTTTCGAACGACCCTATTTTGCACCCTTGTGCCACAAAGCACGCGCCTGTGCCAATATTGCGACATCGTCCGGCTGTGCCGCAATGACGAGCGCGCCCCAGCCCTCACCCGCCGCCGCCGCGGCCGCGGGGCTGATTGCGGCCAGCGACAGATGTCCGCGCGCCGTGCCGACCAGATCGGAAATACGGCGTGCAGCGCGCGGCGAATGCGCGAGCAAGGTGGCCGGGGCGCCGGTCAGTTCGGCCCATCGGGCGGGCGGCGGGACCGGATCCACCGCATAGCAGGGAACCGGCACGATCGCGGCCCCCGGGGCATCGAATTCGGACCGATCGCGGCCGCAAAGCCATAATATATTTCGAATATCTCCTGACGTCATATCGTCAAGAAGCCGCCGGACGTCCGACGATCCGGTCATCGCGACGGCCAGCCCCGCGGCCTCGGCCGCGCGCGCCGTCGCCGCGCCGACGGCATGGACAGGCAGCGACGCGAGCGCGGCCAGCCCCGGACCCGCCAAACGCGCGGCAAAGGCGCTGGTCAGCAACAGCGCATCGAAATCGCCGGCCTGCGGCGGCATCCAGTCGACCGGTCGCGCGGCGAAAAGCGGCATCGCATGCGCGTCGAATCCCATCGCCCTCGCCCGCTCCACCGTCGCCGCATTGCCCGGCTCGGGCCGCGTCACGATCAGCGGCGGGCCATCGGTCATGCCGCGAACAGCCGCCGGACGCTATCGGGCGCTTCATCGAGCAACCGCTGTGCCAACCCCGCCGCGGCCGCATCATCGGCGACGATGACATGCCCCGCCGCATGATCGGCGCCATCGTCGGAGAAAATCTCGGCATCGAGGCGCAGCGCGCCGTCGTCCTGCCACCACGCATGTGCCGCGACCGGTGAGCGGCAATCGCCGCCGAGCGCCGCCAAAAACGCGCGCTCGGCTGCGACAGCAAGATGGGTCGGCGCATGATCGACCGCGGCGAGCAACGCGCGGGTATCCGCATCGTCGGCGCGGCACTCGATCCCGATCGCGCCCTGCGATGCCGCCGGAAGCAGCAGGCTCGCCTCTTGTACCGTCCCGACGTCATGCATTCCGAGGCGGTCGAGCCCCGCCGCCGCGAGCAAGGTCGCATCGGCATCGCCCGCCGCAATCTTTGCAAGCCGCGTCGCGACATTGCCGCGCAGCAGCACCGTCTCAAGGTCGGGGCGGATCCGCTTCACCTGTGCCGCACGGCGCGGGCTGCTCGTCCCCAACCGCGCCCCCGGCGGCAGTTCCGCAATTGTCGCCACGCCGATTCCCTCGCGCACCACCAGCCGGTCGCGCGGATCAGCGCGTTCGAGCATCGCGCCGAGGAAAAATCGCGCGTCGCGGATCGTTTCGACATCCTTCAGCGAGTGGACGGCGATATCGATCGTCCCCGCATCGAGCGCCGCATCGAGTTCGCGCGTCCACAGCGCCTTGCCGCCAACTTCGGCAAGCGCGCGGTCCTGGATCTTGTCCCCCGTCGCGGTCATCGGCACGATTTCGAGCGCCGTCATCTCAATGCCATGGCTGGCAATCAGCGCCGCCATCGCCATATGCGCCTGTGCCATTGCCAACGGCGACGCGCGCGTACCGATGCGCAGCGGGTTTTCGGGGGTCGGAAGTTGGTTCATGGGCTTTGCTGCTAGCGCGGCTTGCCCTGCCGATAAAGGGGCGGGTAAAGGAACGCGCAATAATATGACCCTGATCCTCGGCCTTGAATCGAGCTGCGACGAAACCGCGGCAGCGCTCGTCGACAGCGAGCGGCGCATTTTGGCGCATCGCGTCGCGGGGCAGGAGGCTGAGCACAGCCCCTATGGCGGGGTCGTTCCCGAGATCGCGGCGCGCGCGCATGTCGACCGGCTCGCGCCGATCGTCGAGGGCGTGCTCGCCGACGCGGGGCTGTCGCTCGCCGACGTCGACGCGATCGCCGCGACCGCTGGCCCCGGGCTGATCGGGGGCGTGATGGTCGGGCTCGTCACCGGCAAAGCGCTTGCGCACGCCGCGAACAAGCCGCTGATTGCGGTCAACCATCTCGAAGGCCATGCGCTCAGCCCGCGCCTTGCCGATGCAAGCCTCGAATTTCCGTACCTCTTGCTCCTCGTTTCGGGGGGCCATTGCCAGTTGCTGCTCGTGCGCGGCGTGGGCGACTATCGCCGCCTTGCGACGACGATCGACGATGCCGCAGGCGAGGCTTTCGACAAGACCGCGAAGCTGCTTGGGCTCGGCTATCCCGGCGGCCCCGCAGTCGAGCGCGTCGCAAAGGACGGCGATCCTTTTGCAGTGCCGCTGCCGCGCCCGCTCATCGGCAGCGCCGAACCGCATTTCTCTTTCGCAGGGCTCAAGAGCGCCGTCGCCCGCGCCGCCGCATCAGGCGCGCACAGCATCCCTGATCTCGCCGCTTCCTTTCAGCAGGCGGTCGTCGACTGCCTTGTTGACCGCAGTCGAATCGCGCTCGCGGCTTGCCCGGATGCGACCGCTTTCGTCGTCGCGGGCGGGGTCGCCGCCAATGGCGCGATACGCGGAGCGCTGACCGATCTTGCCGCGCGGTTCGACAAGCCTTTCGTCGCGCCGCCGCTGTGGCTCTGTACCGACAATGGCGCGATGATCGCCTGGGCGGGCGCCGAACGGTTCGCTGCGGGGCTCACCGATCCGCTCGACACCGCCGCGCGTCCACGCTGGCCGCTTGATCCAGAGGCCGAAGCGGTGCGCGGCGCGGGAGTGAAAGCATGACGTCATATCGGAATTTTGGCGTGATCGGCGGCGGCGCGTGGGGTACCGCGCTCGCGCAGCTTCTCGCCGCCGACGGCACTCCCGTGCGCCTGTGGGCACGCGAGGCGGATGTCGTCGCCGCGATCAACGCCGAACATCGCAATCCGGCCTTCCTTCCCGGTGCAGCACTCTCGTCCTCGCTGACCGCAACCGGCAATCTTACCGACATGGCCGATCTTGACGCGTTGCTCGTCGTCGTCCCCGTCCCCTTCCTGCGCGCCGTGCTCGCCGAGCTACCCGCGGGCGGAGCGCCGCTGGTCCTTTGCAGCAAGGGCATGGAGGCCGGAAGCTTCGCCTTCCCGATCGACATGGCGCGCGATCTTGCGCCGAAGCGGCCGCACGCCGTCCTTTCCGGCCCGACCTTCGCGCACGAAGTCGCCGCGGGGCTGCCGACCGCGATCACCCTCGCCGCCGCCGATGCGGGCGTCGCCGCCGACATCGCGCAGACGCTCGCGCGCCCGCATTTCCGTCCCTATGTCTCGACCGACGTCATCGGGGCCGAGATCGGCGGCGCGGTCAAGAATATCCTCGCGATCGCGTGCGGCATCGTCGACGGCGCCGGGCTCGGGCTCAACGCACGCGCGGCGCTGATCAGCCGCGGCTTTGCCGAAATGACGCGTTTCGGCCTGTCACGCGGCGCGCAAGCTGAAACGCTCGCGGGCCTCGCTGGCCTTGGCGACCTTGTCCTCACCTGCACCTCGTCCGCCTCGCGCAACTTCGCGCTCGGCCAGGGGCTCGGGCGCGGCGAAGCCGCCGACGTGCTGATGGCCGACCGCCGCACCGTTGCCGAAGGTGCCTTCAGCGCACCCGTCGTCGCCGCTGCCGCGCGCGCCGATGGCATCGACATGCCGATTACCGACACTGTCGCGCGCCTCGTAGCCGGCGAAACACGCGTCGGCGACGCCATTCAGGCTTTGCTCAGCCGACCGCTGCGACCCGAAGGGCGATGAATTGCTTCGTACAATTGCCTGCCTCCCCCGACCGCGCTAAACTGCGCAACGGGGTAAAGCAGAAGGGGCGCCAGGCTTGAGCCATACCGATAGCGCAGCCGCGCCCCGATCGCCGGACGCCCCGTCGGGAGACGCGGATACTGCCGCGTTGGCCAAGGGCGGGCGCACCAATTTCTTCGGCTTCATCCTCCGCCTCGTCGCACGCCTGCCCTTTCTCTATGTGGCGGGTCGCTGGTACGGGCCCGAAGCGGTCGGCCGCTTTGCCTTCGCCGTGCTCGTCATCGAACTCGTCGCGCAGCTCGCGACGCTGGGGCTGAAGCGCGGCCTTGCGGAACAGCTAAGCGCTCCGGGCGCCGACCAGCGCACCGTCGTTTGGGACGGCATGTTCGTTGCCTTCATCGCCTCGGCCGCCGGATCGCTGCTGCTGGTGCTATTCCCCCAGTTGATGTTCCCCTCGGGCGGCATCGACAGCGCAGATCGCTGGATGGCCTTGCTCGTCTTCGCGATCGCGGGGACGGATATCGCACTCGCCGCCTGCGCTTATAAATTCGACGTCGGCGCCACGGTGCGCGCCCGCGCGGTCGTCGAGCCGTGGGTCATCAGCATAGCCGCTGCCGGATTCTGGTTCATTTCGGCGCGCGACGGGCTGATGCTTTCCTATGGCGCCGCGATGCTCGGCGCCTTCCTGACCGCGCTGATCCCGATGCTACGCCATTATGGGGGCCCGCAGGGGTGGCAGCCGCACCCGGCGCACTTGATCGCAGTTGCGCGGCGCAACGCGCCGCTTGCCGCCGCCGACGCGATCGAATGGGGCACACGCCGCCTCGACCTGTTCATCCTCGGTCAGTTCACCTCGCCGACGATCTACGGCATCTATTATATGGCGCAGCAGGTCGCCTCGCTGCCGCAGAAGCTCAAGACCAGTTTCGAGCCGATCCTGGGCCCCGTCATAACACGCAATCTTGCCGAGAACCGGCTCGCAGCCGTCGCCGCGCAGGTCAGCCAGGTCGGATTCTGGATCATTGCAGCCCAAGCAGGAGTCGCGCTCGCGCTCGGCATCCCCGGCGAAGCGGTTATGGGCCTGGTCGGCCCCGAATTCGTCAGCGGCACGGCCGCGCTCGCCTTCCTGCTCGCTGCCGAGGTCGTCGCCGCGACCGCAGTGGTGAGCGAAGCGGCGCTCGTCTATGTCGCGCGCCATCGCAACCTCTTGATCAGCATCGCAACGCTCGCGCTGCAGGCCGGATTCAGCGTCGCGTTGATCCTGATCGCCAAATCGATGGGCCTGCCGCCGATCTATTATGCCGGAGCCGTCGCGCTCGCACTCATGCTCGCGCTCGGATTTGCGTCGCTGGTGAAGGCACGCCTGCTCGCGCGCATCCTCGGCGCGCCCGTGAACAGCCTGCGTTGGGCGCTCGTCTGGGCCACCGCGGGCGCCACTGTGCTCGGCTATGGCGCGACGCAGCTTCCCGAATGGGCCGAGCTGCTGATCGGCGTTCCCTTCATCCTCGGGGTCTATGGCTGGCTGATCTGGACACGCGGCTTCGGCCCTGCCGACCGCGAACTGTTCAGGAAACACCCCGATCCGGCGGCGTCCTCCGCCGCCTGATCGTCAGTCGACGGCTTTCTGGGCCGCATCGCCGACGTCTTCGGCAGCGTCTCCGACCTTTTGCGCCGCTTCGGCGATCGCCCCGCTCTCGGCCTTTTCGCTAGAAAGAAACTGAAAGGCGAAAAAGGCGGCGATCAGGATCGCAACGAGGAAAATCAGGCCAAGGCCCATTCCCCCGCCGCGCCGCGGTTCGCGATCGATAACCGTGGTGGTGTGCGTCGTCCCGTCGGGATCGCGCGTCGTGTGGATTTCATCGGCCATGGGAAAATCCTCCTGTGCCTGTGATGCGGCATAGGACGCTCCGTGACCGATAAAGTTCCTAGCCGAGGCGTTCGGCGACCTTGGCCTTGAGGTCGGTCTGCGCACGCGGGCCGACCTGCGCGATGATTTCGCGCGCGCATACCGCGCCCATCGTCAGACAATCCTTGATCGAACGGCCTTCGGTAAGACCCGAGAGGAACCCCGCCGCGAACAGGTCGCCAGCGCCCGTCGTGTCGACGACGGTTTCGATCGGTTCGGCGCCGACCTCGGTGCGCGTTCCGCCCTGCAACGCGATCGCGCCATGCGAACCGCGCGTGACGATCAGCAGCGGCACCTGCGGCGCGATCTTCGCAACCGCCGCTTCGAAATCGTCGGTCTCGGCGAGCGCGCAGATTTCGACCTCGTTCGCGAACAGGATGTCGAACAGCCCTTCGGCGATCAGCTTGCGGAAATCGGCGCCGTGGCGGTCGATGATGAAAGCGTCCGACAGCGTGAAGGCGACCTTGCGGCCCCCCGCGCGCGACACGTCGATTGCACGCCGCATCGCCGCGCGCGACAGTTCGGGATCCCACAGATAGCCTTCGAGATACAGAATCTCGCTATCGGCGATCCAAGCCTCGTCGATCATGCGTTGTTCGAGAAGGTGGCTGGCGCCGAGGAAGGTGTTCATCGTGCGCTGCCCGTCGGGGGTGACGAGGATCAGGCAGCGCGCGGTCGGCGCGCCTTCGCTGAGCGGCGGGGTTTCATAAGCGACGCCGAGCGCGCGCAGATCGTGGGTGAAGACATGGCCAAGCTGGTCGTCGGCGACCTGCCCGATGAAGGCGCAGCGTTCGCCGAGCGCCGCCATGCCCGCAAGCGTATTCGCGGCGCTGCCGCCCGAAACCTCGACCGCCGGGCCCATCGCCGCGTACAGCCGCTCAGCCTCTTCACCGTCGATCAGCCGCATCGATCCCTTGGTCAGCCCCTCGGACTCGATCAGCGCGTCGTCGGCGCGGGCAAGAACGTCGACGATCGCATTGCCGATGGCGACAACGTCGAAACGGGCGGTGGAGGCCATGAAAAATCCAGTGCTATATGGGAAAAGCTGCGCGCGCCTTTAGGGGCGACGGCGCGTCAACGCAAGCGCGGGTGCTTGACGCAGCGCGCCGCGCCGCTCATCCACCGGTGATGGCCCGCGCCGTCCACGCTTTCCTGCTCGCGCTCAAAGACCTGCCCCAGCCGCGCGTGCTCCGCGTCCTAGCGCAGAGCCTGGCGCTCACCCTGCTCCTCCTCGCCGTTTCGGGCGCGGCGCTTTTCCTCGGCACGCGCTGGGCGCTCGCCCACTGGAAATGGCTCGACGAGGCACAGCTCGACATGGCGGGGGTCCTGATCGTTCTCCTCATCATCGCGGGAAGCTGGCTGCTGTTTCGCGCGGTCGCTATCGTGGTCGTCGGCCTGTTCGCCGATGCGATCGTCGCCGATGTCGAGGGGCGCCATTATCCCGCCGCCGCCCGTCGCGCCGTCGATGTCGGCTGGCGCCAGAATATCGGCCTCGCGCTCGCATCGCTCGGCCGGCTGATCGGCGGCAACCTGCTCGCGCTGCCAGTCTATATCCTGCTGCTCGTCACGGGCATCGGCACGCCGATCTTTGCCCTGCTCGTCAACGCCCTGCTCCTCGGCCGCGATCTCGAGGCGATGGTGCTCGCGCGCCACCCCGGCCATGCGCGCTTTGACCGGCCGGCGCGCTGGTCGCTCGGCCTGCTGTCCGCCGCAAGCTTCGTGGTACCCGTCGCCAATCTGTTGGCGCCGATTCTCGGCGCCGCTATGGCCGTCCATATGTTGCATCTCGGCAAGGGGGACCAGAATTGACGATCGAAAAACGCCGCCTGGCCGCCATCGCCGGCCCCTCGCTGCTTCTAACTTTGACGCTGGGCGCCTGCGCCGGCTCCGCGATTCCGCGCGCGACACCCCCGCCCCGGACGACTGCGCCGCCGCCAACTACCGTCGTGAAACCGGTGCAGAACAATGCGTTGATCGGAAACAGCGCCGACGCGATCGGCCGCATGTTCGGCAAGCCGCGGCTCGACATCTCCGAGGGCGCCGGCCGCAAGCTGCAGTTCGCCGGATCGAACTGTATCCTCGATATCTATTTTTACGCGCCGCGCGCGGGCGCCAATCCCGTCGCAACGCATGTCGACGCGCGCACTCCGGATGGCCGCAATGCCGAGGTCAACAGCTGCGCGCAGGCCCTGCAGCGCTAAGCGACGTCACGACGTCAGTTCGGCAAGGGCCCATAATGCCGCGTCGGCGACCATAGGCGATTCGTCCATCGCCAGCCGCTCGAGCGCCGGCACGAAGCGCGCATCGCCGCTGTTTCCCGCCGCGATCGCAGCGTTGCGTACCATCCGCCCGCGCCCGATCCGCTTGATCGGCGACCCCGCAAACACCTGCCGGAAATCGGCATCGTCGAGCGCGAGCAGGTCCCCGATCGACGGCGCCACCAGCTCGGCGCGCGGCAGGAAGGCGCGGTGCGTGTGCGCGGTGTCGGCAAACTTGTTCCACGGGCACGCCGCAAGGCAATCGTCGCAGCCATAGATCCGGTTGCCGATCCCGCGCCGCAACGCGACCGGAATCGGACCATTATGTTCGATCGTAAGGTACGAGATACAGCGCCGCGCATCGAGCCGATATGGCGCCGGAAATGCCTGCGTCGGGCAGGCGTCCTGACATGCCGCGCAGCTTCCGCACGTATCGCGCCCGGGCGTTGACGACGTAAGCTCCAACGTCGTGTAGATCGCCCCCAGAAACAGCCAGCTGCCATGGTCGCGGCTGACGAGGTTGGTGTGCTTGCCCTGCCAGCCGAGCCCGGCGGCCGCTGATAGAGGCTTTTCCATCACCGGCGCGGTGTCGACGAACACTTTGACCTCGGCATCCTTGACCTCGGCAACGAGCCAGCGTGCGACAGCCTTCAGCGCCTTTTTGACGATGTCATGATAATCGCCGCCCTGCGCATAGACCGAAATGCGCCCGCGTGTCGGATGCTCGGCGAGCGCCAGCGGGTCGAGCGCGGGGGCATAGCTCATGCCCAAAGCAATCACCGACCGGACCTCGGGCCATAGCCCCTTGGGCGATCCGCGCTGCTCGGCGCGGCTTTCCATCCAGATCATGTCGCCGTGGCGCCCCTCGGCGAGCCACTGGTTCAACCGCGCCGCCGTTTGTGGTGCCGCGTCGGCACGCGCGATTCCGAACGCCGCGAATCCATGCTCGCGCGCGACCGCTTCGAGGCGTTGTTCCAGGGAAGGCAAGGCTTCGGCAACCATTGGCGCTCTATACGCGAGCCGCCTCGCCGTGCCATAGTCCGGTGAGCGAATGATCGGGGACCGAAATTTGAACGATTTCAGCGTCGAGGCGAATGGCCTCACCAAATATTTCGGCAATTACAAGGCGGTCGATCATGTCAGCCTCGCGGTGCCGACGGGCAGCATTTACGGCGTACTCGGCCCCAATGGCGCCGGCAAGACGACGAGCCTGCGCATGACGCTCGGCATTATCGACCCCGACGAGGGCGCAAGCCAGCTCTTCGGCGGACACAAGCCGCAAAGCGTGCGCAATCGTATCGGCTATCTTCCCGAGGAGCGCGGGCTCTATCCCGGGATGAAAGCGCGCGAGGCGATCGCCTTCATGGGCGCGCTGCGCGGGCTCGACTGGGCCGAGGGCCGCCGCCGCGCGGAACGCTTCATGACCGAACTCGGGCTCGAACGCGTCGTCGATACCAAGATCCGCAAGATGTCGAAGGGCATGGCGCAGATGATCCAACTCATCGGCTCGATCGTCCACTCCCCCGACCTCATCGTTCTCGACGAACCTTTTTCGGGGCTCGATCCCGTAAATCAGGAGCGACTCGAAATGCTCGTGCGGCGCGAACGCGACCGCGGCGCGACGATCCTATTTTCGACGCATGTCATGGCGCACGCCGAGCGGCTCTGCGACCGCATCGCAATCATCGCGCGGTCGGCGCGCCGGTTCGAAGGCACGGTCGACGACGCGCGCGCGCTGCTGCCGATGCAGGTGCGCTACACCCCGCGCACGGCGAGCGATCACGCCACGGTCGCTGCGAACCTGCCCACAGGAGCCGAGCTGCGCGGCGATGCCTGGCATTTTGCGATCGGGGACAGCGACGTCGAGCCGTTGCTCGCGCGCATCACCGCGAGCGGCCTTGGCGTCATCGGCCTGTCGATCAGCCGTCCCGCGCTGCACGATGCCTTTGTCCATATCGTCCGGCAGGTCGATGCGGGGTTCGATGCCGATGCGACCGAGGACGCCGTCGAGGAGGCAAGCGCATGACCCCCTTTATCCGCAGCATGTTCGTTGTTGCGCGGCGCGACTTTCTCGCGATCGTTGCGACCCCGACCTTTCTCCTGTTCCTGCTTGCGCCGCTGTTCATGGTCGCGATGGGCCTCGCCGGCGGTGTCGGCGCGTCACAGCTTGCCGACAGCGCGCGCGGTGCTGGCCGAATCGTCGTCGTCGCAGACCCTGCGGACATCGAAGCGTTACGCGCCGCCGACATGCGCCTTCGCGCTGCGATGGCGCGCGAACCCGCGACGCTCGATATCCGGATCGCGGGGCCCGCGAATGCCGATCCCGTCGCGATCGCGCGCGAAAAAGGCAGCGACACCTACGCCGTCATGAGCGGCCCGCTCACCGCCCCCCGCATCGTCGAACGCGAACGGGGCAGCAGCGCGGGCCGCTATCTCGGTCTGCTCGCGGGCGATGTACAGCGCGCGCGCGCCGCCGGCCCGCTCCCATCGATCACCCCCGATTTCGAAGCGCTGTCCAGCGGCGGCGCGAGCATTGCGGTGCAACAGTCGATCGGGTTCGGCGCAGTGTTCGTCATCTTCCTCCTGACCCTGCTCCTGGCGGGCCAGACGGTGAGTTCGCTCGCCGAGGAAAAGGGCAACAAGGTCATCGAGATTCTCGCCGCCGCGGTCCCGCTCGAAAGCGTTTTTCTCGGTAAGCTGCTCGGCATGCTTGGCGTCGCCGTGCTGTTCATCGCCTTCTGGATGGTCGTCGCGATGGGCGGCGGGCTGGTCGCTGCGACACAGGTCGATCCCGCTGCCATCGCCGCCGCGGGCAAGGCCGGCAAGGCGGCGACCGCGCTCGCCGCGATGCCCGCGACCGGCTGGCCCTTTTTCCTCGGTATCGGCTTTGCCTATTTCATCCTGTCCTTCCTCCTCCTCGGCGCGGTCTTCCTCGGTGTCGGCGCACAGGCGGGGTCGGTGCGCGAAATCCAGATGCTCAGCCTGCCGATCACCATCTTTCAGGTCGGCATGTTCAGCCTCTCGGCAGGCGCGGCGAGCGCGCCGGGCAGCGGGCTTGCACATTTCGCGCAGATATTTCCCTTCTCCTCCCCGCTCGCGATGGCGGCCCGCGCCGCAACCGACGATGCGCGAGCCGTCCACCTGCTCGCGCTCGGCTGGCAGGCGATCTGGGTTGCGCTCGTCATATGGCTTTCGGTCCGCCTCTTCCGCGCCGGCGTGCTGAGCAGCGGCAGCGGCTGGAAATTCTGGAAGAAGAGAAAGACCGCCTGAGCCGGCGGGTTCGACGGAGTCGCCAACCCGTCCGTTACCGCCATCCGGACTTGATCCGAGGGCTCGCTCGATACCGAATCCGGAAACTGCGTCAAAAGAAGCGGGATTCCGGATCAAGTCCGGGATGTCGACGCGGCGTAATCTTCCCACCCCAAAGCCCCCCTCCCCATCGTTGACAAAGCTGTAAATAGTGGCATTCTGCAACTCAATTGGCCGCGGACAAGACGGCCGTGAGAGGAGCACCCCATGGCCACCCAGATCCGCGTCGAACCCGAAATCAACCCGCTGGACGTCAGCCGCGCCGAGCTGTGGCGCAAGGATGTCTGGCAGGAACCGATGCGCCAGTTGCGGGCCGAATCGCCGATCTATTATTGCGAGGATTCGAAGTTCGGTCCCTATTGGTCGGTGACGACCTACAAGCCGATCCAGCATATCGAAGCGCTGCCGAAAATCTTCTCTTCCTCATGGGAATATGGCGGCATCACCGTCGCCGGCGACGGGGTCGAATATCTCAAAGAGGGCGAGATCCCGATGCCGATGTTCATCGCGATGGATCCGCCGCAACATACTGCGCAGCGCCGCACTGTCGCGCCCGCTTTTGGTCCGTCGGAGATCGAGCGCATGCGCGCCGACACCGTCGCGCGTACCGCGGCGTTGATCGATACGCTGCCGGTCGGTCAGCCCTTTGACTGGGTCGAGAAACTCTCGATCGAGCTGACGACCGACATGCTCGCGATCCTGTTCGATTTCCCCTGGGCCGATCGCCACAACCTCACCCGTTGGTCCGACGCGCTCGGCGACATCGAATCTTTCGACACGGCCGAACTACGGCATGCGCGCACCGCGACGGCGTTCGAAATGGGTGCGGCGTTCAAGGAATTATGGGATCACAAGGCGAAGAATCCCGGCAAGCACGACCTCATCTCGATCATGCTTCAGTCCGACGCGATGAACCATATGAGCGAGCATGAGTTCATGGGGAATCTGATTCTGCTCATCGTCGGCGGCAACGACACGACGCGCAATTCGATGTCGGCCTATGCCTATGGCCTTCACTGTTTTCCCGAAGAGCGCGCAAAGCTTGAAGCAAATCACGATCCCGACCTCGCAGTCAACGCGATGCACGAGATCATCCGCTGGCAGACGCCGCTGGCGCACATGCGCCGCACCGCGATGGAAGATACCGAACTGTTCGGTCACCAGATCAAGAAGCGCGACAAGCTGGCCCTGTGGTACGCCTCGGCGAACCGGGACGAGGAGATTTTCCCCGACGGCGACCGGATCATCGTCGACCGCGAAAATGCCCGTCGTCACCTGGCCTTCGGTTATGGCATCCATCGCTGCGTCGGCGCGCGCGTCGCCGAGTTGCAGCTCACGACGCTGATCTCCGAAATGCAGAAGCGCCGTCTGCGCGTGAACGTCCTCTCCGAACCCGAGCGCGTCAACGCCAGCTTCGTCCACGGCTATCGCCACATGCAGGTCGAACTCGAAAGATATTGACGCGTGATGTAACCGGTCGCGATCGGCGCGCGTATTTCGGGTAAGGAGTCCCGATATGATCGAACGCCGTACCATCTTGTCCGGTCTCGCGCTCGGCGGCGCGGTGATCGCCGCGCCGATGCTGTTCGCCAGGCCCGGCGCGCGCCCGAAAGGTCAGGCCGGCTGGCAGCTTTCCGACGCCGAATGGAAACAACGCCTGTCCCCGCTTCAGTATCGCGTGCTACGTGAGGCGGCGACCGAGCGCGCCTTTACCAGCCCGCTCGACAAGGAAAAGCGCGCCGGCACCTTCGACTGCGCGGGCTGCGCGCTGCCGCTCTATTCGAGCAAGACCAAGTTCGACAGCGGCACCGGCTGGCCCAGCTTCTGGGCCCCCCTCAAGGGCGCAATCGGCACTGCGACCGATCGCGAACTCGGCTACCCGCGCACCGAAGTGCATTGCCGGCGCTGCGGCGGGCACCTCGGTCATATGTTCGACGATGGGCCGAAGCCCACGGGCAAGCGATATTGCATGAACGGCGCGGCATTGCGCTTCCGCCCCGCCTGAGACCGCCTTACCGGGGCTTCACCCGCCACACCGACAGGCCTGCGCGCGACGCGATCGGCACGGCCTCGAGCCATGCCGGCGGTTTTCCGGCATAAAGCTGCGCCGCGAGCGCATCCTTGCGGGCGCCCCGATATCGGGTGAAATCATTCGCCGTCCGGCAATAGACGATCAGCGTCGCCTGCTGCTTGTGCACGAGCGCTTCCGCCTTCGCCGGATCGTCCGCAAAAATGCGGATTGTGTCGGCCATCGCCTCTTTGTTGCGGTGGTGCGGCGTCGCGACAAGGCTGTGACGCGTCCAGAAAATCACCGGAGCGCCAAGATCGATCGGGGTCAGGATCGTCGTCGTCGGCAGCCCCGCCAAATCGGCGATGGCAGCGGGATCGAGGCAGTTGGCCATATAGGGATTTGCGAGCGCAGCGTCCGCCTCGGCCTTTTTGTCCTCAGCTTTCAGCGACGGGACGAGCGGACCGAGCACCGCTGCGACCGCGATGCTGCCGAGCAGCGGCAACGTCAGCACCGCGGCGACCGACGCCAGAACGCGTGGCACCGTCGATGTGATCGTCCGCGCCCGGACCCATGCACGCACGCCGAGCCAGGCGCAGCCGGGCAAGGCGAAAAGATGCGCGGTCGATGCGCTGCGCAGAACCAACAGCGACAGCGCGGCCGCACCGATCAGCGCGACGATGATCGTCGCCCAGTTTCTGCGGTCGGCCGCGAGGGTGCAGCTCCGCCACGCAAGCAGCGATCCCGCAAGGCCGATCACCGAGGGGACGAGCACATGGATCACATCATGCGCGCGCGACATCCACAAGGGCTGGCCTTCAAGGACATTGCGATACCAATATTTCACGACGATCGGATCGAGCGCGGCGAACGGTCCGTTCGCGCATTGCGGTTCGGTCCACACCAGCGCGACCGCCGCCGAAGCGCCCGCAACGCCGAGCAGCAGGAAGCGGATCGATGCCCGGGCCGGGTTGATCCGGGCCGCGGAAAAGGTCACCGCCGCCGCGGCGGCGAAGGCTGCCATATAGGGCGCCGAAAGCGAATCGCACCATGTGCCCGAAAGGCCGACCGGACCGCGCGTCGCGAACTGTAACAGCAACGCTCCGGCTGCCAGTGATCCCATATAGCCACACAGCCGCGCGCGATCTTCAGCGCCTCCGCCCAGTGCCCAGCGCAGCGCGGCAAGCCCCGCGAACAGTGCGACGATCGGCAATCCTTCGATCGACACCGCTAGCAACGCCGCTGCAAAAATGCCCCCGAGCACGCCCGCCTGCCAGGTCGCGGGGCGCAGCGCCTGCGCCATAATCAGCATCGCGAAGAAAATCTGCCAGCCGTGATGGTCGACCCGAAGCGGACGAAACTGCACCAGTATATAGCCCGACATGATCAGGAAGAGCGGCGCGGCATAGGCGATCCGCCGGTCGGAGAGATTGCGATAACCGAGGACGCAAGCGACGCTGAGCGCCGCGCCGAGCAGCGGGGGCCATAGGGTCATCACGATCCGTTCGGCCATCGCCTGTCCGAACAGCGGCTTCAGCAGCAGGATGCCGGCCGCCAGCGGCGCGTCGACGATACGCGACCAGTGCATCAGCACCCCGCCGCCTGCCGGATTGACGCGATATTGCGACAGGTCCCACCAGCTTTGCCCGGCGAGCAGGTCGCGGACCTGCGCCATGCGCATGGCATCGTCGGTGTCGGACAGATCGAGCGCGCCGATGCCGTGCCATTTCGCGATGATCGCGACGAGGCTCATCAGCCCCCAGATGATCAGCGCGATACGGACCGGCGTGAACCATGGGCCGAGCATGATCCCATCAGACGACGGCGCCCGAGCCGGCGGCGCGCCCGCGGCAAGCGCGCGCGCGTCGCTCATGCTGCGGCGGTCCGGAACACGATATGACGGCGCAGCAAATATGTGGTCTGGAAGCTGACGGCGATCGCGGCGAGCTTCGCGAGCCGAGGATCAAGGCCGAGCGCACTGCCGCCACCGACGATCGCGGTGGTGACCGTAAGCCCGACGAGCGCCGATCCGACAAACAGCAGCTTCTGGCGATGCCGCTCGCCCGTACCGCGCGCCGCGGCGCCGTCGGCAAAGACGAGCCGGCTCGACACCATCCAATGCACCAGGATCCCGGCGCAATAGCCCGTCGCCGACGCCATCACCGGCGACATACCGGCGTCGAGCAACAACAGGAACAGCCCCGCGTCGCTGCCGAGCGCAAGCCCGCTGGCGAGCAGATAGTTCAGCCAGCGAATTTCGCCGCGCCGCACCGACGCGACCAATTTTGTCACAGGCAGCATGCCGATCCCCCGGCCCGGCCCTACGCGGCTTTCGCCACGCGCGCCGGCACTTCGCGAACCGAGGCCAGTGCCGCCTGTTCGCCCTCGGTGCCGCTCTCATGATATTCGGCATCCTCGTTAACGCCCCAGATATCATAGAGTTTTTCGCCAGCGACGATGTTGCGCACCGTCAGCATCGCGGTCATCATCGCGTGATCCTGATTATTATAGCGGTGCATTCCGTTGCGCCCGACCATGTGCAGCGTCGGATAGCGCGCCTCGAGTTCGCTGCGCATCGTCTCGACATGCGCGGCATAATCATCGTCGTAAACCGGATAGGCCTTTTCTTGCCGGACGACGGCGCCGCCGACGACATCTTCGGGGTCGCAAAGGCCCAGAACTTCCATTTCCTTGGTTGCCAGCGCGATCAGTTTCTCGTCGCTCGACGCCCAGAGTCCGTCGCCCTCGAAACAGAAATATTCGAGCCCGACGCACGCCAGTTCGGGGTCGGGCACCATTTCGGGCGACCAGCTTCGGAAATTCTGCACCCGTCCGACCCGCACTTTGCTGTCGTGGATATAGATCCAATTGTCGGGGAACAGGTCTTCGGAGCGTATCTTGAGCGCAACGGTCAGGAAGTCGCGATATTTGAGGTTCGGCGCGGCATTCAGCGCGCACGCGGGCAGCGGATGGATGCGTGCCGCCAGTTCGCGCATCGGCGCCGAACTGATGACATGCGCGGCGTCGATCACGATATCGCCGTCGGGACCGGTCGCGGTCATCCGCCAGCGCCCTGTCTTCTGGTCCTGCGTCAGCTGCTTGAAGCTATGGCCCATCAGCACATGGTTGCCACCCGCGACGACCTTGTCGCGCGCGGCTTCCCACATCATGCCGGGGCCGAGCCGCGGGTAGCGAAAGGTTTCGAGCAACGTCTTCGTCGCCATTCCATCGTTCGGCTTCTTGTTGAGCCCGAGGCTGCGCTTCAGGCCGTCGATCACCGCGCCGCCGAGCGACAAGCCCTTGATACGCTGCGCCGCCCAGTCGGCCGACATTTCGTCGCACGGCATGCCCCACACCTTCTCGGTATAGGTTTTGAAAAAGATCGAATAGAGCTTCCGCCCGAACTGGTTGATCGTCCAGTCCTCGAAACTGCGGACCGCCTTGTTCGGGAACAGTTTGGCCTGCGCATAGCTCACCATGCACAGCGTCGAGCGAAAGATGCCGAGGTTCCACAGCGCCTCGAACGCGCGCAGCGGATAGGAATAGAATTTGCCCTCGTAATAGATGCGGCTCATCCGCGGGCGTTCGATGAAATCATGCGGAAGAATCTCGTTCCACAGGTCGACGACTTCGCGGCTCTTCGAAAAAAAGCGGTGTCCCCCGATGTCGAAGCGAAAGCCCTCATGCTCGACCGTGCGGCTGATCCCGCCGACATAGACCGGGTCCTTTTCGATTACCGTCACATGGTAACCCTGCTGTGTCAGCTGATAGGCGGCGGTAAGCCCCGCCGGCCCCGCGCCGATGATAGCAACGTCGACGCCCGTCGGACGGCTTTTCGAACCAAAGGCTTCGGACATTTTCGATTGTTCCCCACAGGCAAATTCTTGCTCGCTACCCCTGTGGCCAATCATGGATAAAAAGTGGTTAACATCGGGCCTCGATTCTCGCGAAAACGCGGCTTCAAACCTTGGGCTTCGGGCGCTGTTGCGGTAAACTGGCGACAGCCAGGAGGCGCGATATGGCAGGCGGTTTGGCAATCGTATTGAGCGGAGGCGGCGCAAAGGGCGCGTTTCAGGTCGGCGTCGTCCACGAACTCGTCGTCAATCGCGGGGTCCGGCTCGACATCGTCGCGGGCGTGTCGACCGGCGCGATTCAGGCGCTCGGCGTAGCGCAGGATGATATCCCCGCCCTGCTCGACACATGGCTTGCCATTCGTGGCAACAGCTCAATCTACAAATCGCGCCCGCTCGGCGTCGTCGGCGGGCTGCTCGGCGAAGATGCGCTTTACGACACCGCGCCGCTCAAACGGCTGCTCAAGGGCTTCGCGAACGACGCAAAACTCCGCGCGAGCGGGCGCAAGCTGCTCCTTGGTGTAGTCAACTTGGGCACCGGCACCTATCGCACGATCGACGAGAGTGTGCCCGGTATCCACAATTGGGTCTATGCAAGCTGCGCGATGCCGCTCTTCTTCGATCCGCTAAAGACGCGGGCAAGCGACGGAACGGAGGAGCAATGGGTCGACGGCGGCGTCCGCGATGTGACGCCCCTCAGCTCGGCGCTGGAAATGAATCCGCGCGGTGTGATCGCGGTCCGCGCCTCTCCCGCGCCGCGCCCCGGACCCGTGCGCACCTTTCCCAACCTCATCAAGATCGGGCTGCGCGCGGTCGACATATTGCAATCGGAGGTGTCGGCGAACGACCTCGCCGGCGCCGCGCTGATCAACGACCTGATCGCGGCGCGCGAGGGCCAGCTCCGCGCGCTCCAGAACGAAGGCATCGGCGGCGCGCAGGCCGCGCGCATCCTCCGCCCGCTCGACGTCCAGATCGCGCGCTACCGTTTCGCGCCGATCCGCATCATCGAACCCGAGGAAGAGGTCGCCGAAACGCTCGAATTCAACCCGGCAAAGATCCGCGCCGCAATCGACGCCGGCCGCCGCGCCGTCGACCGCGAATGGGACGCGCTGGAACCGTTGCTGAGCTGAATGGATCAAACAGCAGCTTTCGACGGGAAGCGGACAGATTCTCTCCTCGTCACCCCGGGCTTGACCCGGGGTCCCGCTTGAAATCGAAGTCAGTGAGTGAGTCAAAAAGCGGGATCCCGGGTCAAGCCCGGGATGACTGAAGTGGGTGGCTGATCGCCCGCTTCTCACCCCAAAACAAACATCGCCTTCAAATAGGTCTTTCCTACATTATCCGGCCGTGCCAGCTTTAATCCGGCTCTTTCATTCGGTGAACAAAAAGCGGTCTCTGCCTGCTTGCGGGTGCGACCATGATCGGACGTGCCGCGCACATCCAGCACTCCGCGACTTGCAAATCAGGGCTCTCACAGGGCTGAACTTTCCTGAACTTTGGAATATTGCGCCGACCCGATCCCGGATCCAGCCGAGCGATGTCCAAAGAGGGCAACGGCAACTCCCCACCCCTAACCCGCCATCCCGAGCCACCCCGCAAGCCCCCCGCCCGCGACGATCGCCGGCGTGACCCACGCGCCCTTGACGCGCCACACCACCGCCAGCGCCGCGGCAAAGAGTAACAGCGCAAACAGGGGATCCGCCACCCGTGCGCCCGTTGCTTGCCCCAGCTGGACGAACGTCGCGGCAATGATGCCGACCACCGCCGCGGCAACGCCGGCGAGAACGCGGTGCAGTGCGGGATTCTCGACAATCGCCTCCAATCGCTCGAACAGGATCAGCGAAAAGGCGAAGGCCGGCAGGAACATGCCTGCGGTGATCGCCAGCGCGCCGCCCGGACCCCCCGCAACATAACCGACGAAGGTCGCGAAAATGACCAGCGGCGCCGGAAGCACGCCCGCCAGCGCGATCCCATCGAGAAAAGTCCCGTCGCCGATCCAGCCGCGCCCTACGGTATCGGCTCGAACATAGGGGATCGCGGTATAGGCGCCGCCAAAGGTCAACAGCCCACCCTTCAGCCCCGCGACAAACAGCGCCGCGAGCGTGACGGGAGCTGCGGTCGCAGCCGAAGCAGCCGACATCGCGGGCTGAGCCATCAGATCGATCGCCACCGCGACGCCCGTCGCGGCGATCAGGGTCGCTATTGCGACCGCGGGACGATGCGCCGCGGCATAGACGAGGCCCCCGGCAACGAGCGGAATCCAGAAGGGCACGCCCGCCAGCGTGGCGAGCAAGCTCGCCGCGGCAATCAGCGCGAGCAGCCAATCCTCGACGATATGCTGCCCGATCCGAACCACCGCGCGCAGGATGATCGCCAGCACCGCGACCTGCACGCCGAGCAATATTCCCGCAAACCCGGTCCTGCCCGCGATCCACTCGACATAAAGCCAGCCGGCGACGAGCATCAGCGCCAGCCCCGGCAGCATGAACCCCAGCCCCGCGAGCAATCCGCCGATCCGGCCGCGCGCGACCATGCCCAGATGCACGCAAAGCTCGTGCGCCTCCGGCCCGGGCAGGACCTGCAGCACCGCGAGCAGCCGGTTGAAACGCCCCGGATCGATCCAGCGCTCCTCGTCGACCAGCGCCTGCCGGATCATCGCTATCTGCGCGACCGGTCCACCAAAGGCCAAGCATCCGAAACGCAGGAATTTCAGGAACAATGCCGCCAGGCTGAGCTCTGACGGGCGGGTTGAGGCAAGATCGGTTGTCATATTAACGCTCCGAGCGCCGCAAAATGCAGCGGATGGAGCGGAACTTGGGCGGAAGACCCCGCCTGAACGGGCGTCCGCACCGGCCCGTTGCCGCCGATATCGTCCGAAGCCTGAACGAAGTCAATTGTGGTGATGGGCGCAGTTCGAGACCTAACGCGGCCGACCACGGCGGGGTAGGCACATCGATACCGGTCGAAGGTCCCCATTCGAGCGGTTGCCGACCTCTCCATCATCGTCACCCCGGACTTGATCCGGGGTCCCGCTTGATTTCGAAGGCCGGTGGATGCGAATAAAAGCGGGATCCCGGGTCAAGCCCGGGATGACGAAGTGGCTGACGCAACGCCCGCTCACTACCCCAAAACAACCTGACAACTACAACCCGCCATCCCCCTCGCCCGGCGGACCGCGGGCCAAGTTGCCGCCCGATTGCGCTTCGGCCCGTATCGCAACGTCGCGGCTCAGCGGCTTCAGCGCCACCGTCCCCAGCCGCACCCGCGGCATCGCCTTGCCGGGTGCCGCGCTCAGCACAAGCGCGCCGTCGAGCCGCAGCGCCGCCGCCGACGCCTTGCCCGGCCGCACCGTGTAACGGCCGTAAGCGACGCCCTCGAACAGGAAATAGCCGTCGAATTCGGTGATCGTCGTCGCGCGCAAACGTCCCTCGGCATCGACCAGTTCGACGCTCAATCCCTCGACCGGATTGCCGCCGTCGCGGCGCAACACACCCTCGATTTCGCCCGCCGCCGCCATGGGCAGCAGCACGCGCGTCGCCACCCCAGGCCGCGGGGTCACCACGACACCCGGCAACGCGGGCTGGACATAGGGGTCGGGCAGGCTGCCCGCATCGATCCCGATCATCACCGGGCGGAAAGGTTCAAGGCCGTCGATCGCGCCAAACCCCGCCCTGTCGGTCGCCGCATCGACGAACGCATTGCCAGCGGTCAGCGGCACGTCGGGCAACGCAGTTTCGCCGGGCTGGCGGACCCCGTCGCCATTCTCGTCCATCCATACCTCGGCGACGACTTGTCCGCGGCTCGCGAGCTTCTCGCTCGAAACGCGCCAGCCGCCGTTCGATTTCGGCCCAAAGCTGAAGGCGAGCGCCAGCGATGCCGCGACCGATCCGTCGCTCGCGACCTCCCCAAAGCCCGTAAGCTGCAGCTTATTGAAACGGCGCGTATATCCCAGACCCGCCCGCGCGCGATCGAGGCCCCGGTCATAGCCGAGTTCGGTGCGCCATTCGGCATCGCCCCTTCCGGCCCATTCGCCGATCAGCGTCATGCGCGAATCCGCATTGGCGCCCGACAGCGCAAAACGCGCCTCACCACGGACGCGAACGCGCCCGATGCGGGCGTTGGCGAGCAGGCTGGCGGACAGATTGTCAGGCGGATCGGGACCAACCGGCACCTTCGTCCGACTCCAATCGAGCTGCCCGGTAAAGGTCAGCGCGCGAAAACTCGCCGACGCGCGGGCGCTCGCTTCCAGACTGTCCACCCCCGACCATCGTTCGACGTGCCGCACGTCGAAATGCAGCGGCAGCACCGTCCGCCCCAGCTTGACCGACTGGTCGATCGACACCGAAGAGATACCGTTGATATTATTGATCAAACGGTCCGAAACAAACCCGCCCCACCCGCGCATCGCATCGGCGCGAATATAGGTCTCGCCGAATGCCGCAAGCCAGCTCGCGCGCGCCGCCAGACCTCCATTGTCGGCATAGCTTCCGCCCACCTCCAACAAGGTCGGCCCGATCGACCGGCGCAGCGCTACCTCGCCATAATTATAGCGGACATTCTCGATCATCAGGCTGTGGAAATAGGCCGCGGCGGAAGTGCGCGTGTCGAGCCCGCGTTCGAGCCCCATCGTCCCGCGCCAGCCGCGCCGAAATGCGCCGCGCCTTTGATTTCCGAACTCGATCAGATCGGCATTTTCCTGCGCGAACCCCGCCCAATACCAGGTCTGCTGTGGCGGGATCGAATCCATTCCCACCTGCACCTGCCGGATTTCGCGCCTGATCTGCCCCTGCGGTCCGTAAAGCACGATCTCAAAACGGTTCGCGCCATATTGCAGCGGCACATCGACAAATTCGTAGCGGCCGTCGCCGTTCGGGCTCGTAAAGGCGAGCAGCTGCCCGTTGCGATAGAGCTCGGCATCCCAGCCCGCGGGCAAGTCGCCGCGAAAGGTCGTCTTGTCGAAGGCGTCGGGCCGCTCGATCGGCCGGTTGGTGAGCACCGCGCCGCGCCCCGGCGCCGACGCCGCGACGATGCCGGTCGAGAGCAGGCTGACATCGCCCAAGCCATAATGCGTCGCCCTCAACGGGCCGAGCAGCCGCCCCTGCGGATCGGTACGATAGAGCCGCATCCGCAAACTGTCGGGCACCCCCTCATTATCCGATGACAGCCGCGCGTCGAAACTCTGACCTGCCACCTCGCCCGCCGCGAAAATCTCGTAACGTCCCTGGACATAGGACCCGCCGCGCTTGTCCGAGACCACACCCGCCGACGCGACGACATCGACCGACGGCATCGCCCATGCCTGATATGGCCGCGCTGCTTGCGGCAGACTTGCAAGGTCGAAAGCGGCCTGCGGGCGGATCGAGGCTGCGCGCGCGCGGCGTTCGGCGGCGAGCTGGAACGGCAGCTTGTCCTTCGAGTCGATCCGCAGCACCGCATTCGACAGATCGGCGGCGAGCGGAACGCCCAGCCACTCGTTCAGACTGGCCAATTCGACGCACCACCCCGCAGGCGTGTCGCGGATCGTCGTGGCGGTCAGGCGAAAGCTCTGGCTTCCCGCGCGTACTTCGCCCGCGTCGCGGTCTATCGCAAGACTCCGCCGCTCGTCGAACACCCAGCCGGTTGCGCGGCGCAACTTTTTGTCGACGCGCACCGCGAGGTCGAGCGCGAGCACGACATCGCCCAGATCGACGCAGATCCCCTGCGGCGTCTGATAGCCGCGCACCCCGTCGCCGACCCGATATTGCCCCGAGCGCATGTCGAACAGCCAGCTGTCATCCTCGTTCGGCGACCAGCCGTCGCCCGCGATCGAAACGGGCTTTTTTTCTACGGCTTCGGCGCCGGCAGGAAGCAGCCCCACCAGCGCGAACCCGGCCATCGCCGCCTTCATCCATCGGGAAAGCGCCGCGCGGATCATCATCCCGCCCCGCTCCGCTCCCGCAACCTACATCGTCATTTCACCACCCGCTCGGCCTCGTCGATCGTGCCGCCGCCGATTTCGCGATCTTCGGTGTAGCGGATCTGCACCGGACCTTTCAGCTTCGCCGCCAACTCGCCAGGAACGCGGAGCGATACCTTGCGCGCGCCGACTTCCGGATAGACCGCAATCCCGCGCGCAACGAGCAGCGGCTCGGCCAGCCCGGGCCGTGTCACCTCGATATCGCCATAAACCGAACGATTGCCCGTGCGCGAAAGGTCGAAATTGAACGCCGGGCCGTCCTGTGTCTCGCTGACCCAGGCTTCGCCGATCGACGCTTCTGCGCCGAGATCGCCGACCCGTACGATCACCGGAATTGTGATCCCGTAAATCGGCGTGAGTGCGATCGACACGCCTTCGCTTACCGGCTTGGGCTCGGCGGTCGCCGGCGCCGCATCGGGCACCGCGCGGAACAGCATATGCGCGCGATATTCCCCCGGGGGCGTTCCTTCGGGAAGACGCACACCGACGCGCACGACCTGCGGCTGGTTCGGTGGCAGCGTGACGCGGCGCGGGCTGAAGACGATCATGTCGAGCGCGGCGCGCTCCGCAGTCGTCACATTCTCCTCGGCAATCTCGTCGAGCCCGCCGTCGGCCGTCATCCGCTTGATCTCAAGGCTGATGCGATAGGTTGCAGGCGTATTGCCGATATTGTTCAACACCACTTCGGTCCCGCGCGATCCGTCGAGTATGACGCGCGTCGGCGCGACGAGCAGGTCGCCCGCCGCCAGCGCGGGCGATACCACGGCGCCAAGCGCAGCCGCGGTGAACAGGCCAAAGGCCTTCAAAAAACGAAGCATTGGATACGATCCCCACAATCGTCCGGGAGCCGGCCCCACACCGTCCCGATGGTCGCATCCTGCCTGCACCGACATGGTTGATATTTCGCTAACCAACTGGCGTCAGGACCCGATATCTTCGCCATTCGGTCGCCTCGATCGCGCAATTGGCGGGTTCTGATCCTGGTGGTCCGGACGAAAAAAGGGGTCGCCGGACGCGCGCCCGTCGACCCCATTTTAATGGCTGGCGGATCTCGGCCCGCCAGGCCCCCCAACGCTTATTGGTAGTTTGCGGTGACGTTGAACGTCCCGGAATAGTCGCCCGATGCCTGGTTGGCGCCCACGCTCAGCGTGCCGCCGACCTGAAAGCTGCCACCGGTCGGGCTCAGCGTGATGTTCGGCGACGAATAGGTCAGCGTCGACGTCATCGTGCCGCCGAGCGAACCGTTGAGCGTGACGGTCGAATCGCCGCCAACGAGCACGACGGCGCCGTTCGTACCCTGAACATTATAGCTGCCCGCCGTCGTCGTGCCCGTGCAGGTCAGGCCCGCGCCGCAGGTCGCGGCACCGGCGGTCGACACTGCGACGGTCGAAGCCGTCGCGCCGCTGATGATCGTCGCATATTGCAGGTCGCTGGTCTTGGTGAGCGTGATCTGGCGAAGGATCTTGGCCGTGGCCGTCCCGGTGGCCGACGCCGCCTGCGCCGCCGAGGCGTTCATGGCGAGGGCAGCAATCGCGGCGCCCAGAAGGGCGCGCTTCATTCCAAAGTTGCGCATATGATTTGGTCCCTTGATACCGAAGAATTTCGGTCGAATTTTCGAATGGATATCCCACCCCATTCGCCGACTCGTTTAGACAGGGACCTGTTCAGGCTTTGCCAGCAAGATTGGTTAACGACGCAGCAAGAACTGGCCGGAGGAGACCGATATATTATCGTGAAATCAATATGCTATCTATGAATAGCGAAGAATGCCGCACCGCCCGATTTTTCGTCGACGGCCCGGACTGATACATTTTGATGCGCGTTATGGCGCGAATCAGATCCCCTCGCCCGAAAGCCGCTGGCAAATCATGTCGAGCTGGTCGAGCGACGCGAATTTCAGCGTCAGCGCCCCCTTGCCCTCGCCCGCATATTGGATGGCAACGCCAATCCCAAGCAGCTCGGACAGATGCCGCTCGACCGCGACGATATCGGGATCGCGCCCGCCATCCATGCTCTTATATTCAAGCGGCGCCTTGCGCGGCGCATCGTCGCCCTTGCTCGCGCGGACCAACGCCTCGACGGCGCGGACCGACAGGCCTTCCTTCGCGACGCGGCGCGCGATCGCTTCGGCGTCGTCCGCGCCGATCAGCGCGCGCGCATGCCCCATCGCCAGCGATCCGTCGCCAACCAGCGCCTGCACGCTTTCGGGCAAGTCGAGAAGGCGCATCAGATTTGCAACATGGCTGCGCGACTTGCCGACCAGCTTCGCCAGCGCTTCCTGATTATGCCCGAAATCGTCGATGAGGCGGCGATAGGCACTCGCCTCTTCGATCGCGTTGAGGTCCTGGCGCTGGATATTCTCGACCAGCGCGATCTCATAGGTCGCGGCGTCGTCGAGTTCGCGCACAAGCGCGGGAATCTGATGCAGCCCGGCACGCTGCGCTGCGCGCCATCGCCGTTCGCCCGCAACAAGCTGATAGCCGTCTCCGTCGGGCGACCGGCGGACGATGATCGGCTGCAGCAATCCGCGCAGCCCGATCGAATCGGCCAGTTCGGCGATCGCATTCTCGTCGAAATGGCGGCGCGGCTGACCGGGGAGCGGACGAATCGATCCGACCCCGACATGCTGCACGGCATCGCCCGATACGGGCGCAGCCGCCTTCGCAGCGCCCCCGGGGGTCGCCAGCACCGGGGCCTCGACGGCAACATCACCGAACAGGGCATTGAGCCCGCGGCCGAGCCCCGAGGGCCGCTTGCGCGCTGGCGTCGATTCCGATCCAGTTTCGTATTTATTATCAGCCATTTATGCAGCCTTGCGGACGTTTGGAAGCCGGTCGATCAGCTCACGCGCCAACGCGATATAGGCGGCCGATCCGGCGCAGCGGTGATCATAGATCAGCGCGGGAAGCCCGTGGCTCGGCGCTTCGGACAGGCGGACGTTGCGAGGGATGACCGTTTCGAACACCACCGGGCCAAGCACCTCGCGAACGTCATCCGACACCTGATCTGTCAGCCGGTTGCGGCGGTCGAACATCGTCAGCGCGACGCCGAGGATCGACAATTTCTGGTTGAAGCGCTCGCGCACACGCTCGACCGTGGTGAGGAGCTGGCTGAGCCCCTCGAGCGCGAAAAATTCGCACTGCAGCGGCACGATCAGCGATTCGGCCGCAATCAGCGCATTGAGCGTCAGCATCCCGAGCGACGGCGGACAGTCGATCAGGCAGATATCCCACTGCCCCGCCTCGGCGCTCGACAGCGCCTGTTGCAGGCGGTGCAGGCGATCTTGAAATTCGATCAGTTCGATCTCGGCGCCCGACAGGTCGACCGTAGCGGTGACGATATCGAGCCGCGGGACGGCGGTCGGAATCGCGCATTCGGCAAGCGTCGCGTCGCCGCGTAGCAATTCATAGCTCGAACATTCGCGTTGCGATTGCTTGATACCGAGCCCGGTCGACGCATTGCCCTGCGGATCGAGATCGATGATCAGCGTGCGCCAGCCGGTGGCCGCGAGCGCGGTCGCCAGATTGATCGCCGTTGTCGTCTTGCCGACCCCACCCTTTTGGTTCGCCACGGCAATGCGGATCATCGCTTTCCTCGCTGTTTTGCCGATATTTTTCCGGAGCCGACCAAAATCTGGCTCTCAGCGTCCGTACGGCTCTGTTCCACGTGGAACATTCTCTGCCATGGCTCGGGCAGCAAAGCCAGTTCCTTAACTGCGTTTCGTCCTTTTGGCAGCAGCCAGCGCGTCGATTCGGTGGAAAAACGGGCGGATAAGTCGAGCAGCTTGTCGAGTGGAGCGAAAGCGCGCGCGCTGATCGTCGCGGCCGGCCGCGTTTCAATACGTTCAAGCGGCGCTTCGGCAACCTCGACATGCGCCAGATCAAGTTCGGCGGCGACCGCGCGGAGAAAGTCGCAGCGCCGCTTGCGCGATTCGACAAGCAGCATGGGTCGCGCGCTCAGGATCGCGACGACCAAACCCGGCAGCCCCGGTCCACTCCCCAGGTCGATCCAGAGCCCCTCGCCCTCACACGTGTCGAAAGAAAGAAGCTGCGCACTGTCGGCTATATGGCGAACCCAGATATTGGGGATCGTCGACGCCGCGATCAAATTTTGCTGCCCATTTTCTTCGACGAGCATCTGCACGAATCGTTCGAGCTTCGCCCACTGGTCCGCCGTCGGCGCAAAGCTATCGCCGATCCATCCGCGTGCGCCCTCTTCGCTTTCTACGATCACGCCGCGCGCCGCCGGCTATGCACCATGATCGCCGTCAGTGCCGCAGGTGTCACTCCGTCGATCCGCGCCGCCTGCCCCAGCGTCTCGGGCTGCGCCCTCGTCAGCCGCTCGACCATCTCGCGCGACAGCCCGCCGATCGCCGCATAGTCGAGCGTGGGATCGAGTGCGATCGCTTCATTCGCCGCGAGCGCGCGAAGTTCGGCATCCTGCCGCGCGATATAGGGCGCATAATGCGCGTCCTCGCCGATCTCCGACAGGATAGCTGGATCGATCGAATCGAGTTCGGGCGCCAGAACGGCGAGCCGTGCGACCGACATGTCGGGGTAGCGCAACAGGTCGATTCGCTTGCGCATGATGCCATCGCCCGGAAGCGCGAGGCCGACGGCGGCATAATCGGCCGTTGCGACGGACGCGTCGAGCAAAGCTTCGGCCTTCGCGCGTTCGGCCTGTCGCGCCGCAAACAACGCCGCAGTCGCCGGGCGGACCAGCCCAAGTTCGATCCCTTTCGGCGTCAGCCGTGTAGCAGCATTGTCGGCACGCAGCCGCAGCCGATATTCGGCGCGCGCGGTGAGCATACGATAGGGCTCGGTCACCCCCTGCAGAACAAGGTCATCGACCATCACGCCAATATAGGATTCGCTGCGATCGAGGATCAGCGGGTCTCGCCCCTGCGCGGCCAGCGCGGCATTTGCGCCAGCGACCAGGCCCTGCGCCGCCGCCTCCTCATATCCGGTCGTCCCATTGATCTGTCCCGCGCAATAGAGTCCCGGCATCGCGCGCACCTGCAACGTCCGGTCGAGCGCACGCGGATCGATATGGTCATATTCGACCGCATATCCCGGCACGACCATGTCGACCGTTTCGAGCCCTATCATCGTTCGGAGCATCGCGAGCTGCACGTCAGCGGGAAGCGAGGTCGAAATCCCGTTTGGATAGACCAGAAAACTGTCGAGCCCTTCGGGTTCCAGAAACACCTGATGCCCGTCGCGATCGGCAAAACGATGGATCTTGTCCTCGATCGACGGGCAATAGCGCGGACCCGCTGCGCCGATCGCCCCGGTAAACAAGGGCGAACGATCGAGATTTGCCGCGATGATCGCATGGCTTTCGGCATTGGTGCGCGTGATCGCACAAAAAACCTGCGACACCGTGCGTTCGCTGTTCCACGTGGAACAGGTCCAGCGCGCACCCTCCGCGCTATCCGACGGTTGCTCGTCGAGCCGCGCCCAGTCGATCGTTCGTCCGTCAAGCCGCGGTGGCGTGCCCGTCTTGAGCCGCGCCATCGGGAGATCGGCGGCACGCAATTGTTCGGCGAGCCGGTGTGCGCCGGCTTCACCGATACGCCCGCCCTGCATCCGCTCCTCGCCGCGAAACAGTCGGCCGCCAAGGAATGTCCCGGTTGCGAGCACGACCGCGCTGGCTTTCAGCATCGACCCGTCTGCAAGGTCGAGTCCTTCGACCCGACCCTCGTCCGAAAGCCGAAGCCCCGCCGCCTCACCCGCGACGACGGCGATGCCGTCCTCGGCCGCGAGAAAATTCTGGATCGCCGCGCGATAAAGTTTTCGGTCAGCCTGAATGCGCGGCCCCTGAACTGCCGCGCCCTTCGAAGCGTTGAGCATCCGGTAATGGATTGCGGCGCGGTCGGCAGCGCGCGCCATCCACCCATCGAGCGCGTCGACTTCGCGCATCAGATGCCCCTTGCCCAGCCCACCGATCGCTGGGTTGCAAGACATCGTCCCGATCAGCGAGGGGTCGAAACTGACGAGCGCGACACGCGCACCAAGCCGCGCTGCGGCCGCCGCAGCCTCGGTTCCAGCATGCCCACCGCCAACGACGATGACATCGAAAATCGCTTCATTCTGCATGATTGTGGCGGCCTTTAGCGCAAAGCGCGCATCGAATCCACCGCGCTGCGACCGGCGCGATGTTTCACGTGGAACATCATTTCCCGATGCAGAAACGCCCGAACAACGCGTCGAGCATATCCTCCACTCCGGCGCGCCCGGTGATCCGGTCGAGCGCCGTCGCAGCGAGCCTAAGCCGTTCGGCGAGCAGGATTAAATCGCGCGCTTCGCGTGATCCTACCTCGATCGTGAGCCAATCGCGCGCTTCGGCGAGCGCGACACGCTGACGCTCGCGCAGCGCCGCTTCACCCTCGCGCGGCAGCAAGGTCCGCGCCATGTCGACAATATAGCGATGAAGCCTGTCCATCCCCTCGCCCGTCGTTGCCGACAGGACCAGATCGCAGCGCGCCGCTTCGGCCTCTGCCGCCGCATCACCGGACCAGCGATCGGCCTGCGCTGCGATCAGGATAGCGCGCGGATGTTGGGGCGCTTCTTTCGGCGCCCCAAGCCAAAGCAGGATGTCGGCGCCTTCAACCGCCGCCTTCGCGCGGTCGATCCCGATCGCCTCGATAACATCGGCACCTTCGCTGCGAATTCCCGCGGTATCCGAAAAGCGCATCGCGATGCCGTCGAGCGCGAGCGGGGTTTCGATCACGTCACGCGTCGTCCCGGCCACCGGCGAGACAATCGCCAGCTCGCGCTGCGCCAAGGCATTGATCAAGGTCGATTTTCCGGCGTTCGGCGGACCCGCGATTACAACTGAAAGCCCTTCGGCGATCACCTCCGCCGCCGGCCGCGCCAGCCATTCGTCCATCTCGCCCGAAAGCGTCCCCATCCCCGCAATCAAACGCTGCGCGACACTTTCGCCAACTTCGACATCATCCTCATCGGCAAAATTGAGCTCGGCCTCGGCGCCCGCCATCAATCCGAGCAGCCGATCCTGCCATCCCTCCACCGCGCGCGACACATGCCCGCTTGCCATGCCAAGCGCCTGCACCCGCTGACTCTCGGTCTCCGCGGCGAGAAGATCGGCAAGCCCCTCGGCCTCGGCGAGATCGATCTGCCCATTTTCGAACGCCCGCCGTGTAAATTCGCCAGGTTCGGCGCGCCGCAAGCCCGGCAGTGCGCCCAATGCCGTTTCGACTGCCGCGACCACCGCACGCCCGCCATGCAAGTGCAGTTCGGCGAGGTCTTCGCCCGTCGCCGTCGCTGGACCGGGGAACCACAGGATCAGCGCGCGATCGAGCGGCATACCCTCCGCATCCTTGAGCGCCGCAAGCGAGGCATGGCGCGCTTCGGGCAATCGTCCCGCCAGCGCCCGGAGCGCCGATCCCGCCGCTGGCCCGCTCACGCGTACGACACCGATCGCCGCCGGCGGCATCCCGCTCGACAGCGCAAAAATCGTATCTCTTACATCGGCTTGGATCAGCTCTTGCGCCCCTTGGCGGCCTTGTCGTCGTCGTCCTTGTCGGCCGATTTCGACCCGCCACCCATCAATCCACCGCCGAACTGGCCAAGCAACGACTGCACCAGCTCAAGCCCGCTGCCGCCCATCGGCACCCACGTCTTGACCATAGACTGGACCATATCGGGCGTGATGCCCTTCGCCATCAATTCCTTGACGCGGTCGAGGTAGATATCGTGCAGCGGCTCAAGATCGGGAAGGCCGAACAGCCGCCGGGCCTCTTCGGGGGTGCAATCGATCTCGATATTGAATTTCATCGCCTGTCTCCGCCCCGAAATGCCGGTTAGCCGCTTGAGCCCTGCTCATAGCCCCGCTAGCTTTGCGCTTTCCCAGCAAAGAAGCAAGAGACAGGAGAGCTCCCCACATGGCCGCGACCAACACTATCATCCCGACGCTCGACGGCGCCGGCAACATTCCCGCCTATGTCGCGCGCCCCGACGCCGACAGCACGCGCGCGATCATCGTCATCCCCGAAATTTTCGGGGTCAACGAAGGCATCCGGAAGAAGTGCGACGACTGGGCGGCCGAGGGTTATCTTGCGATTGCACCCGACATTTTCTGGCGGTTTGCCCCCGGCGTCGAGCTTAGCCCCGATGTCGAGGCCGAATTCCAGCAGGCGCTCGGATATTTCGGCCAATATGACGCCGACGACGGCGTCAAGGATATCGAAGCCGCAATCCACTGGCTGCGCGACCAGGGTGCGGACAAGATCGGCTGCGTCGGCTTCTGCCTCGGCGGCCGCCTTGCCTATATGGCGGCGACGCGCACCGATATCGACGCGTCGGTCGGCTATTATGGCGTGATGATCGACCAGATGCTGAATGAAAGCCATGCGATCGCCAATCCGTTGATGCTCCATATCCCAACCGAGGACCATTTCGTCGACCATGCCGCGCAAAAGAAGGTCCACGATGCGCTCGACCCGCATCCGAAGGTCATCCTCCACGATTATCCGGGGCTAGACCATGGCTTTGCCGCGACGATGGGCAATCGTCGCGACGAGGAAGGTGCGCAACTCGCCGACGGCCGCACCCGTGCCTTCTTTGCCGAGAAGCTTGCGTGAGCGCTCATCCTGGTCTCGCCGCCTGGCACGCCTATATGGCGGGCGGCGGCGACCCGCAGGCCTTGCGCGACCTGCTCGCCGAGGATGCGGTCTTTCACTCGCCCGTCGTCCACACACCGCAGGCGGGCCGCGACAAGGTATTCGCCTATCTCCACGCGGCGAGCCATGTCCTTGGCGGCGACGATTTTCGCTATCTTCGCGAGATCGTCGATGGCGATCAGGCGATGCTGGAGTTCCAGAGCAGCCTCGACGGCATCCAGATCAACGGCGTCGACATCATCACATGGAACCATGACGGAAAGATAAGTGATTTCAAAGTGATGGTACGACCGCTCAAGGCGATCAACAAGGTCTGGGAAAAGATGGCGGCGATGCTCCCTGAACAGGCGGGTCAGTAGCGGGCCGAACGGTGCTTCGCTGGATCGCCTTCCCTGTCCTCCTGGCCGCGACGGCGTTCGCGGCCTGGTGGACGCCCGCGCGCTGGACGCTGCTGCTTTGGGTCCCGCTCCTCCTTATTGCCGTCTATGACGCGGTCCAACGCCACCACAGCCTCCGCCGCAACTTCCCCCTGATCGCGCGCATTCGCTGGCTGTTCGAGGAAGCTCGCCCCTTCCTTTACGCCTATGTCGTCGAGGGTCCGTTCGACGGGCGGCCCTTTACGCGTGCCGAGCGCGACATCGTCTATGCGCGCGCGAAGGGCGAACTCGACAGCCATCCCTTCGGCACCGAACTGGACGTCTATTCGGACGAATATGAATGGATGAGCCACAGCATCGCGCCGGCCGCGGGCCCCGACCGCACGCAGCGTGTGCTCGTCGGCGGACCGCAATGTGCGCGGCCCTACGCCGCCGCGCCGCTCAACATCTCGGCGATGAGCTTCGGTTCACTCGGCGCCAATGCGATCGAGGCGCTCAATCGCGGCGCACAAATGGGCAATTTCTACCACGACACCGGTGAGGGCGGCTTCAGCCCCTATCACCGCATCCATGGCGGGGACATCGTGTGGGAGCTTGGCAGCGGCTATTTCGGCTGCCGTGACGACGAAGGCCGCTTCGATCCCGAACGCTTTCGCGACACCGCGCAAAACGACCAGATTCGGATGATCGAGATCAAGCTCAGCCAAGGCGCGAAGCCCGGCCACGGCGGCGTCCTCCCGGGGCCCAAGGTCAGTAGCGAAATCGCCGCGACGCGCGGTGTTCGCGAAGGCCACGACTGCATCTCGCCCGCCTCGCACTCGGCCTTCTCAACGCCGATCGAGATGATCGTGTGGGCGGCCAGACTGCGCGAACTGTCCGGCGGCAAACCCGTCGGGATCAAATTATGCGTCGGGCAGCCGCACGAAATCTATGCCGTCATGAAGGCAATGATCGAAACCGGCATACGGCTCGATTTCATCGTCGTCGACGGCGCTGAAGGTGGCACTGGTGCTGCGCCGGTCGAATTTTCGAACAGCGTTGGCATGCCCTTGAGGGAAGGCCTTATTTTTGTACGCAACGCGCTCGTCGGCTGCGGGCTCAAGGAAGAGATCAAGCTCGCCGCGTCGGGCAAAGTCCATTCGGGCGCGGGGCTCGCGATGAATTGCGCATTGGGCGCCGACTGGTCGAACGCCGCGCGCGCCTTCATGTTCACGCTGGGCTGCGTCCAATCGCTCAAATGCCACACCGACCAATGTCCTACCGGGGTCGCGACGCAGGATCCCGGCCGCCAGCGCGGGCTGGTGGTCGAGGACAAGGCCGAACGCGTACGGCGCTTTCAGGCCGCGACGGTGAACGCGCTGTGGGACATCAGCTCGGCAATGGGGCTCGAATCGCCCTGGCAGATCCAACCGCACCATCTTCACGAGCGCCTGAATTCGGCACGCTCGGACTCGATCGACCGCATCTATAAATTCTACGCGCGCGGGGTGCTGCTCGAAGATCCGGGATCGGTCGCGGGTGCCCGCTATTGGGCCATGGCGCGCGCCGACAGCTTCCGCGCGGCGCTCTAGATCAGGCTTAGTTCCGCCAGTTCGCGATAGAGTTCGGGCGGCAGATCAGCGAGCCCATCGCCCTCGTCCACTCCGCTTGGCGCATCGCTGTCGGCCAGATAACGCCAGCCCTGATGTGCGCGCTTTGGCTGCGGATGAATCCGCTCGAGCGCCGCGACGCAGACGATATCGATCCGCCCGTCGCTGCGATCATCGAAGCGCAGAATTTCAACGCGCGCGACAAGCGTATGCTTGACGATGAAATGCAGCTTGCCGCCGATCAGTTCGTCGGCGCGCTTCGGCTTGAACCGCGTCGTGAAACGGATCTCGCCGTCTTGCGCATAGTTGGTGATCCGCGCCTGCAGCGCCGGATAGTCGGCGCAGCCGACGGCGACGCGGGTCATATGAAGCTGGGACATGCCCGAGAGATGGGAAGCCGGCGAAAAAAAGCCAGCCCCGAAGGACTGGCTTTTCCCTTTTTAGCCGAAGAGCGTCCCGATCCCGACGCCGGGGTCGACCCAGCCTTCGTAGATCATCTTGATCGCGACATAGACGATGACGGCAAGGCCGACATAGGCGATCCAGCGGTAACGCTCGATATATTTGGCGATAATGTTTGCCGCGACGCCCATCAGCGCGACGGCAAAGATCAGGCCGACGATCAGGATTCCCGGATGCTCGCGCGCCGCCCCCGCGACTGCGAGCACATTGTCGAGGCTCATGCTGACGTCCGCGACGGCCACCGCCCAGGCTGCGCCGGCAAAGCTCTTGGCGGGCTTCAGGCCCGAATGCTCATCACCCTCGACTTCCGGCGAACCATGCGACTGGCCGGTGTGGCGCAGCTCGCGCCACATTTTCCACGCGACCCAGATCAGCAGCAGCCCACCGACGAAGATCAGCCCGACGATCTGCATCAACTGTGTCACGACGAGCGCGAAGGCGATGCGCAGGACAAGCGCTGCAAGCACGCCGATCAGGATGACCTTCTTGCGCTGTTCGGCGGGAAGCCCCGCCGCGAGCGCGCCGACGACGATCGCATTGTCGCCCGCAAGGACGAGGTCGATCATCAGCACCTGCAGGAAGGCGGCGAAGGCCGCAGGCTCGGTGATGTTCGAGAAATCCTTGACGATCGCTTCCCACATACCCGCGGGTCCGCCAAATCCGGCGGCATGCGTGCCCGCCTGGGTCAAAAATTCCAAAATCACACCGGCTCTCCGAAATAGCTGACCTCTGGCATAGGGTCATAAAAGTGATGCAGCAATGCCCGCCACTGCTGGTAGCGGTCCGATTGCCGGAAGCCGTCGCGGTGATCCTCGACCGACCTCCACTTCACCAAAAGCAGATAAGCCTGTCCGGTTGCTATCGGGCGACAAATTTTAAGCGAAATAAAGCCCGGCGACGCTTCGATCAGCGGACGAGCTTCGGCCACGGCCGCCTCGAATTCGCTTTCGCGTCCCACGCGGACGTGAAGCAGCGCATGTTCGATGACGGCCATGCCGAAAACCTTATTGGTTCATCGAGTCGAAGAAATCCTCGTTGGTCTTCGAATCCTTGATCTTGTCGAGCAGGAATTCCATCGCGTCGACAGTGCCCATCTGCATGAGGATGCGGCGCAGCACCCACATTTTCGACAGCTTGTCCTTCTCCACGAGCAATTCTTCCTTGCGGGTGCCCGATTTGCCGACGTCGAGCGACGGGAAGATGCGCTTGTCGGCAACCTTGCGGTCGAGCACGATTTCCGAGTTACCCGTGCCCTTGAATTCTTCGAAGATGACTTCATCCATGCGGCTGCCAGTATCGATCAGCGCGGTCGCGATGATCGACAGCGAACCGCCTTCCTCGATATTGCGCGCGGCACCGAAGAAGCGCTTGGGGCGCTGGAGGGCGTTGGCGTCGACGCCGCCGGTCAGCACCTTGCCCGACGAAGGAACGACGGTGTTGTAGGCGCGGCCGAGGCGCGTGATCGAGTCGAGCAGGATGACGACATCCTTCTTGTGCTCGACAAGGCGCTTCGCCTTTTCGATCACCATTTCGGCGACCTGCACGTGGCGCGTCGCGGGTTCGTCGAAGGTCGAGGAAACGACTTCGCCGTTCACGCTACGCTGCATGTCGGTGACTTCCTCGGGACGTTCGTCGACGAGAAGGACGATGAGGTAAACCTCGGGGTGGTTGTCGGTGATCGCCTTGGCGATATTCTGCAGCAGCACCGTCTTACCGGTACGCGGCGGCGCGACGATCAGCGCGCGCTGACCCTTGCCCTGCGGGCTGACGAGGTCGATCACCCGCGCCGACTTGTCCTTGACGGTCGGGTCGACGGTATCGAGCGACAGCTTCTGGTTCGGATAAAGCGGCGTGAGATTGTCGAAATTGACGCGGTGACGCACAGCTTCGGGGTCGTCGAAATTGACCTTGATCAGCTTGGTGAGCGCGAAATAGCGTTCGCCATCGCGCGGGGCGCGAATCTCGCCCTCGACGGTGTCGCCGGTGCGCAGGCCATATTTACGAACCTGGTTTGGCGAGACATAGATGTCGTCGGGACCGGCGAGATAATTCGCATCCGACGAGCGCAGGAAACCGAACGAGTCCGGGAGGACCTCGATCGTGCCCGACCCGATGATTTCCTCGCCCTCTTCGGCGAGTTCTTTCAGGATCGAGAACATCAGGTCCTGCTTGCGCAGCGTCGACGCGCCCTCGACGCCCAGTTCTTCCGCCATTTCGACGAGTTGGGCGGGCGCTTTGGTCTTGAGTTCTTTAAGATGCATTGGATGGATTCCGGGTAGAAAATCAGGGAGAAATGAAACGAATTCGTTGCACCTGCTGGTGCCTATCCGGCCGTGGGACGACCGTTAAAGATAGCGTCGGCGCAAGAAAGCGCCGCCCGCGCTAAGCGGGGTTGATCGGCCCCTATATCCGGGCCGGGTTCAAGTCAATCGCGCTGCGCCGGAAGACGCGGATTCTAAGGGCGGACGACGACGAGGATGACGATGATCGCCGCGGCGATGCCTGGCACCTCGTTGAGCATCCGAAGCTGCTTCTCGCTGAGCGGGCGCTCGCCCTTCTGAAGCTTCTTGAAATATCCGATCATCCAGCCGTGATAGCCCGACAGGGCAACCACGAGCAGGAATTTGGCAATGAACCAACCCTCGCGCCAATAATCGCCGTTGAACGCCAGCATCAGCCCAAAGATCCAGACGATGATCAGCGAGGGGTTCAAAATGATCCGCCGCAACCGATCCTCGCGCTCGATCCATTTTTTATCTTCGTCGGAGCCGACGGGCGCTTGGTGGTGATAGACGAAAAAGCGCGGCATCATGAACAGGCCGGCCATCAGGAAAATCACGAAAATGATATGCGCCGCTTTGACCCAAAGCATCGTCGCCCCCAAAAAGCCTGCCAGTTCCATATTTTATCCGCCGCGAACGCGTCTGATCAGATGTTCGACATGGGCGATCGGCGTGTCGGGCACGATCCCATGGCCGAGATTGAAGATATGGGGACGCGATGGGAAAGCCGCAAGGATACGGTCGATCGCCGTATCGAGCGCGGTGCCGCCCGCGACGAGCGCGAGCGGATCGAGATTACCTTGTACGGGCAGATGCGCCGGCAGGGCCGCGTCGGCCCACACCGGATCGACCGTCTCGTCGAGCCCGATCGCATCGACCCCGGTCTCGTCGGCATAGGCGCGGAGCTTGCCGCCGGCACCCTTTGGAAAACCGATAATCGGCGTATCGGGGTGCAGCGCCTTCAGGCGGCGGACGATCTCGGCGTTGGGCGCGATCACCCATCGCTCATATTGCGCCGGCGACAGGCTTCCCGCCCAACTGTCGAACAATTGGACGGCGTCGACGCCATTCTCGATCTGCCCAGAGAGATAGGTGACGGTCAGGTCGACGATCGCATCGATGATATTCTGGAATGCCGCCGGATCGCCGAACGCGAGCCGCCGCGCGGCCGCCTGATCCTTCGACCCCTGCCCCGCTACCATATAGGTCGCGACCGTCCAGGGGCTTCCTGCAAAGCCGAGAAAGGTCGTTTCGGGCGGCAAGGCTGCGGCAACGCGCGCGACCGTCGCATAAACCGGATCGAGCCGCTGGTGAGCCGTTTCCAGCGACGCTAGCGCGCTATCGACGAGCGGCGGAGCGAGCCGCGGTCCCTCGCCTGCCTCGAACCACAGATGCTGGCCGAGTGCGTGCGGAATCACGAGAATGTCGGAAAAGAGGATCGAGCCGTCGAAACCGAAACGCCGGATCGGCTGCAACGTCACTTCGGCCGCGGCTTCGGGGTCATAGCAAAGCTCAAGAAAGCCGCCCTTGGTTTCGCGAAGGGCGCGATATTCGGGTAGATAGCGTCCGGCCTGACGCATCAGCCAAAGCGCGGGGCGCTCTTGCCGCACCCCGCGCAGCGTTGCGAGCAGACTCTTCGGTGACGCCTTCACGCGGGCCCTCTTTCTCTCTTCATATACATATTTGAATAATATTGTGGTGGTTTGTAGGTCGGCGGACAAGCGCGGCTTTAGGCCGGGGCGTCCTTTTTGCCAACAGCTTGACTCTGCATGCCGCTCGGCCAGCCAGAGAGTCGCAAAGCACATTCCCCCATATTCACAGCCTGTGGATAAGATTCATGCTTTGTGGATAAGCGGTGGAGCGGAATCGACACGGCCGTGGATGAATCCTGCATGCCGATTTCATCCCTGGGCTTATGCCAAAAATTATCCACAGGCCGGCAAAACGCTTCGTGGCTTGCCTTTTTCGGCGCTTTCCCGCCATGGTGCCGCGATGGGCCGGCTCCACTTGCATCTCATATCCGACTCCACGGGCGAGACACTCGAAAATATCGCCAAGGCGGCGATTGCGCAGTTCGACGATGTCGAGGTCGTGCGCCACTTCTGGCCAATGGTGCGATCGGAATCGCATCTCGACCGGATCATGGCCGAAGTGCAGGCAAGTCCGGGGATGATCCTGTTCACGCTGGTGAATGGCGAATTGCGGGTCAGCCTGGAACGCCGCGCGAGTGCGCTCAATCTGCCGACTGTCGCGGCGCTTGACGCCGTCACCGATGCGCTGTCGCGGATGCTCGGACAGGAAGCAAAAGCGCGTCCAGGCCGCCAGCACCAACTCGACGCCGCCTATTTCGCGCGCGTCGAGGCGATCCAGTTCACCGTCGCGCACGACGACGGGATCGGCTGGGAAAATTGGGAACAGGCCGACATCGTCCTTGCCGGCGTGTCGCGGACGTCGAAAACCCCGACGAGCATCTATCTCGCCAATCGCGGTTTCAAGACCGCGAACATCCCGATCGTTCCCGAATCGCCGCCGCCGAACGCGCTGTTCAGCTTGAAGCGCCCGATGATCGTTGGGCTGACGACCGGACTCGACCGGCTGGTGCAGGTGCGCCGCAATCGCCTGCTCTCGCTCAATCAGGCGCCCGAAACCTCCTATGTCGACGACGAGCGGGTAAAGGCCGAACTCGCCTATGCGCGGCGTATGTTCGCCGACAATGGCTGGCCGGTTATCGATGTGACGCGCCGCTCGATCGAGGAAACCGCCGCCGCGGTAATCAAGCTCGTCGAAGATCGCGGCGCGGCATGACCATCCTTCTTGCCTCGCAAAGCAGCGGCCGCGCCGCGATGCTCCGCGCCGCCGGTCTCGAGTTCGAAATCAGCGCCGCGCATGTCGATGAGGAGGCGCTTACTGCTTCGCTGCTCGCCACCGGCCAGACCCCTCGCAACATCGCCGACGCGCTCGCCGAGGCGAAGGCGGTCAAAATCTCGTCGCGGCTTCCGGGTGTCACCGTCATCGGCGCCGATTCCACCCTCGCGCTCGACGATGGGTCGATGCTTTCGAAACCGGAAAGCCCCGAAGAGGCTGAAGATCACCTCCGCCGCATGGCCGGCGCGCGGCACCGACTGTTCAGCGCCGCGGTCGCCGCGCGCGACGGTGCGCCCGTGTGGCGCGCGATTGGCGAGGCGAAGCTGTGGATGCGCCCCTTGTCCGACGCCTTCATCGCCGACTATGTCGCGCGCGAATGGGACAGCATCCGCTGGACCGTCGGTTGTTACGAAATCGAGGGGGCAGGCGTGCAATTGTTCGAACGGGTCGAAGGCGATCCCTGGACCATCATCGGCATGCCGATGCTTCCGCTGCTGGCATGGCTTCGCACCACGGGATTGGCCGTATCATGAGCAATATTCCTTATGCCGAAGTGATCGGCGACCCGATCGCCCAGTCGAAATCGCCGCTGATCCACGGTTTCTGGCTTGAAGCACTGGGGCTCGCCGGCGACTATCGCCGCGCGCATGTAAAATCCGAAGGTCTCGCTGCGTACATCGCGGAGCGCCGTAGCGATCCCGACTGGCGCGGGTGCAATGTCACCATGCCGCACAAGGGTGCGGTGATGGATCTCGTCGATGATCCCGGCGACATTCGCGGTACGATCGGTGCAATGAACACGATCGTTCGGCAGAAGGACGGATCGCTGATCGGTACCAATACCGACGCCGCGGGTTTCTATTCGCCGCTCGCCGAACTCGATCTCGAGGGCGCAGCGGTCGCGGTTATCGGCGCGGGCGGCGCGGCGCGGGCGGTGCTGTTCGCGCTCGCACGGGCGAATGTCGGCGCGGTGACGATCCTCAACCGAAGTCCGCTGAAAGCGATGGGCCTCCTCGCGACATTCGGTCTCAAGGGAGAGGTCGTCGCGCTCGATGCGCAGCTCCCGCCGGTGTCGCTGCTCGTCAATTCGAGCAGCCTTGGCATGAAGGGCCAGCCGCCACTCGACCTCGACCTGTCGCCACTTACCGAAGATGCGATCGTCTACGATCTCGTCTATTCGCCGCTTCAGACCGGCCTGCTCAAGGCGGCCGAGGCGCGCGGGCTCGACACCGTCGACGGGCTCGACATGTTGATCGGCCAGGCCGCGCTCGCCTTCGAGCTGTTCTTCGGGAGCGCCCCGCCCGAGGGCCGCGACGAGGAGCTGCGCGCGCTGCTGACGGCATGACGCATAAGAAACGCCTTGGTTCGCGGCTCCGCCGGCCCTTCATCCTCGGCCTTACCGGATCGATCGGCATGGGCAAGTCGACTGCCGCGGCGATGTTTGTCCGCGAAGGCGTACCCGTCTTCGATGCCGATGCCGAGGTGCACCGGCTGCAAGGTCCCGGCGGTGCGCTTGTCGCTGCGATCGAGGCGCGCTTTCCGGGCACGACGGGTCCGAATGGCGTCGACCGTCAAAAACTCGGCGCGCTGGTGCTCGGCAACGGGCATGAACTCGCAGCGCTCGAGGCGATCGTCCATCCCGCGGTCGGCAAGGCGCAGAAGCGCTTTCTCGCACGCCACCGCGCACGCGACGTCGTTGTGCTGGACATACCTTTGCTCTTCGAAAAGGGCGGCTGGAGAAAAGTCGGCGCGATCGCCGTCGTCTCCGCGCCCGCGTGGATGCAGCGCAAGCGTGTGATGCGTCGTCCCGGCATGACTGCGGCGAAACTGAAGGCGATTCGACGGCTTCAGGTTCCCGATCGCGTTAAGCGGTCGCGCGCCGATTTCATCATCGAAACGGGCCGCCCCAAAAGCGAGACGCACCGTCAGATAAGATTCATCGCCTCTTGTTTCCACGCCCGATAGGGTCCAGATTATGGCTTCGATGCGTGAGATTATTTTCGATACCGAAACTACGGGTTTCGATCCCAAGAGCGGGGACAGGCTGGTCGAAATCGGGTGTGTCGAGCTGGTCGACCGCCGCGAAACCGGCGTCACCTTCCACGCCTATTTCAATCCTGAACGCGACATGCCCGCCGCGGCAGAGGCTGTGCATGGGCTTTCGATCCAGTTCCTCTCGGACAAGCCGCTGTTCGCGACTCGCGTCGACGAGTTGATCGAATTTCTGGGCGATGCGCCGCTCGTCGCGCACAACGCGGCGTTCGACTTCGGTTTCGTCAACGCCGAGCTCGCGCGCGCCGGCCGCCCCGCGCTCGATATGACGCGCATGTGCTGCACGGTGCAGATGGCGCGCAAGTTGCACCCCGGCGCGAAACACAGCCTCGATGCGCTCTGCACACGTTACGGCATCGATCGCAGCCACCGCGTCAAACACGGCGCTTTGCTCGACGCCGAACTGCTCGCGCATCTCTATATCGAAATGACTGGCGGGCGGCAGATCGGCCTCGGCCTCGCCGCTTCGGCTGCAAGCGCGGCCGCCCCGACGGTCGCCGCGCCCGCTGCGTCGCGCGGCCTCGACCGCCCCTTTCGCGAACCCCGTCCCCATATGGCGTCGGCCGCCGAACTCGCGCGCCACGCCGAATTTGTCGCAGGGCTGAATCAGCCGCTGTGGCTCGATACGGTGTGATGACCTTTCCCTAAATCATCGCGCCGGCCAAGAAGGAGAAGAAAAATGGAAATCCGCGTCTCTGGCCACCAGATCGAAACCGGCGAAGCGCTGCAGTCGCACGTATCGGATCGGATGAACGCGATTGCCGACAAATATTTCTCCCGCGCGATCGGCGCGCATGCGACCTTCGGCAAGGGGCCGCATGACAGTTTCCAGTGCGACATCGTCGCGCATGTGATGCAGGGGTTGGTGCTGAAGGGGCATGGCCAGGCACAGGATGCGCATGTCGCGTTCGAAGGCGCCGCCGAGCGTATCGAAAAGCAGCTCAGGCGCTACATGCGGCGATTGAAGGATCACAACAACGGCGTGGCAGCACCTTCGCCGACCGTCGACGAGATCGAGGACAATGCGGGCTACACCGTGTTCGACGCCGGTAGCGAAGAGGATGCGGGCGACGCGCCGGCGATCATCGCCGAAACCCGCGTCGATATTCCGAGCAGCAGCGTGTCCGACGCGGTGATGATGCTCGACCTCCGCAACACCAACGCGCTGCTCTTCGTCAACAGCAAGACCGGCACGCATAATATGGTCTATCGCCGCGACGACGGGACGATCGGCTGGGTCGAACCACGATAAGGCTGGATTTTCTCCGCCATCCGGCTTAAGGGCCGCGCCCAACGATGCCCGAAGCCGGGATGGCGGGGGGCCTGCCACGACAGATCCGCGATCGCCTGCCAGCAATTAAGTGTCTGGCGGCGGCCGGCGTTTAACAAGATTTGACCAGAGCAATGAATCTTTCTTCCCTTCTTTATCCAGCGACCGTGCGCGCGCACGTCCAGCTCGATTCGAAAAAGGCGCTCTTCCCCTTCGTCGGCGACCTCGCGGCGCGTTCGCTCGGTCTCGATGCGGGCGAAGTCAGCGAGGCGCTGCTGGAACGCGAGCGCCTCGGATCGACCGGCTTCGGTCGCGGGATCGCCCTGCCGCACGCCAAGATGGCCGACCTCGGCGGCGTGCGCGGGTTGTTCCTGCAACTCGCGAAACCGATCGAATTCAACGCGGTCGACGGTCTGCCGGTCGACCTGCTGTTCATCCTGCTGTCGCCGCTGGACGCCGGTGCCGACCATTTGAAGGCGCTTGCGGGTGTGTCGCGCATGCTACGCAACGACGCGATCGCCGAACGACTGCGCGGGGCGAAGAATGACGAGGCGCTTTACGCGCTGCTCGCCGACACCGAAACGCGTGACGCGGCGTAACGCCGCACCGCGAGTCATCCCGTGACGCGGCTCAAAAGCCGCTTCCTCGTCGACCTGTTGCTTCGCCGGACCGAAGCGGCGGGCGGTTTCGCGACCGTGCTCGCCAAGGGCGACGAAAATTCGGGCATCATCCTTGTCCAGTGCAGCGATCGCGGCGAACTGGGACCGTTGCTCGAACGGCGTTTTTCGGCGAATGGCCACTATATCTGGGAAGCCGTCGGTCCGGCCGACGCAAAAGATAGTGAATCGCGCGCCGCCTATCAGGAGCGGCGGCGAAAGGCCGATCCCGATCTGTGGCTGATCGAACTGGATATCGCAGATGCGCCACAACTCGTCGCGGAGTGGGCCGCGCTAACTTGACTCTGTTGCGGCGCACAATAACTGGCGCCCATTCGATAACGCGTAGGTCGTTCCGCGGGTTGCACTGCCTTGGCAAAGCACCCGGCAAAACGGTTTGGACACGCAGTCGGACGATGACCGCAGGCGGCGATACAGGACCATAGTCCCCCGCCTGTTTTGAGAGGTTCGGTTCATCGGCCGCACTTTTGACGGACAATATGAGTCGCATTTTGAACGTAGCCGGCATGGCTGCCGTCGGCATGACTGCCGCCTCCATGCTGCTTTTGGCGGAACCGGGCTTCGCAAGCGATCTTGCGGCCGACGCCAATATTCCTGCGATCATCCTGCCGGGCGCCGATGCGCCGGCTGCGGATGAAACGGCGGACCTGCCGACCGATGGCGAACTGCCGGTCGAAGACAGCAAGAAAACCGAAGACGATGTCGCACCCGAGCCGAAGCCGGCCCCGGTGACCGCCGATTCGCTCGCCGAACTCGTCGCCGAAACGCCAAAGCCCGCTGACATCGATCCCGAACTGCGCTGCCTCGCCGGCGCGGTCTATTTCGAATCACGCGGCGAATCGCTTCCTGGCCAACTCGCGGTCGCGCATGTCGTGATCAACCGTGCCCAATCGGGCCGTTTCCCCAAGAGCCTCTGCGGCGTCGTCCATCAGAAAAGCCAGTTCAGCTTCGTGCGCGGCGGCCGGATGCCCGCCATCCGCAACGCCGCGCAGTGGAACAACGCGGTCGCGATCGCGCAGATCGCGCGGGACGGTAGCTGGAAGAACCACGCCCCGGGCGCGCTCTTCTTCCACGCGCGCTATGTCTCGCCGGGCTGGCGCAAGACGCGCATCGCGCAGATCGACAACCACATCTTCTATCGTTGACCCGGGTGGCGCGGCGCAGAGCCGCGCCCTCTTCGTCTCCCGGACTTGATCCGGGACCCAGTCGCGCCATCGTCGGTGGATGCCTGGTCAGGCCCGGCATGACGGAGCAAAGCGCATGCCGTTCATTGCCAAGCCATAATTGCTGGCGCATGATACGGGTATGACGCGTCATCTTTCCGTCGCCCTGCTTGGTTCAGCGGCGCTCGCTCTCGGGGGCTGCGCCACCGCGGTTCCCCCGGTCGAAGTCACCCGCTTTCACACCAACGCGGCGCCGGGTTGGGCACCAGGGACGCGTTACGCCATCGCGACCGCGCCGCTCGATGCTCCGGGGAACGGGGCACCTGGTACGGCCATGCCCTCGCTCGAATGGAACAGCTATCGCGCCGCAGTCGACCAGCAGCTCCAGCGGCAGGGTCTTGTCGCGGCGGGCTCGGGCGAACGCGCGCCGCTCCTCGTCCGTATCGCCTTTGACCGCAGCGAGCAGCTTCCGGAAGGCCGCCGTTCGCCCGTATCGGTCGGCGTTGGCGGTTCGACGGGCAGCTATGGGTCGGGTGTCGGCCTTGGAATCGGGATCAATCTTGGTGGCGGTCCCAAGCGGATGGCCGATCTTCAGCTCTCGGTGCGCATCGACGATGCCGCGACGGGTCAGGCGCTGTGGGAAGGCCGCGCGCTGACCGCCGTTCCGGTAAAGGCGCCCGCCAACCAGCCCAGCCTTGCCGCGGCGAAATTGGCTGAAGCCTTATTCAAGGACTTCCCCGGGGAATCGGGACGCACTATCAGCGTCAAATGACCATCAGCATCAACGCCGCTTTCGACAGCGGCAATATCGTCGTGGAAAATGTCGACGGCACGTCGGCGCGCCTTTCGATTCGCAAGGACCGCGAATCGGACTTTTTCCAATGGTTCCACTTTCGCGTCTCGTGCGCCGTCGGCGATGCGCTCGATCTCGCGATCACGGGCCTCGCCGATTCGGCCTATCCCGACGGCTGGCCTGGCTATGCCGCCTGCGCCAGTACCGATCGCGAAACCTGGTTCCGCCTCGACACCAGCTATGACGCGGGCACGCTGACGATCCAGCACACCGCCGAAAGCCCCATTCTCTATATCGCCTATTTCGCGCCCTATTCGATGGAGCGTCATCACGATCTCGTCGCCCAGATCGCCGAATGCGAAGGCGTGACTTATCGCTGCCTCGGCACCAGCCTTGAAGGTCAACCGATCGACTGCCTCGAAATGGGCACGGGCGACACACAGGTCTGGCTTTATGCGCGCCAGCATCCGGGCGAGAGCATGGCGGAATGGTGGATGGAAGGCGCGCTGGAAAAGCTCGTCGACCCTGCTGACCCGCATGCGCGTTCGCTGCGCCAGAAATGCCGCTTCCACATCGTCCCGAATATGAATCCGGACGGTTCGTGCCGCGGCCATCTGCGCACCAATTTCGCCGGCGTGAATCTCAACCGCGAATGGGACAATCCGACTGCCGAACGCAGCCCCGAGGTGCTTGCGGTCCGCAATGCGATGGACGCGACGGGTGTCGACTGGGCGATGGACGTCCACGGCGACGAAGCGATCCCCGCGGTCTTCCTCGCGGGCTTCGAAGGCATCCCGTCGCTGAAGACGGAGCAGACAGAGAAATATAAGGCTTTCGAAACCGCGCTCGCCGCGAACACCCCTGATTTCCAGCTCGACCTCGGCTATGCCGAAACCGCGCCGGGGCAGGCGAATCTGTCTATGTCGACGACGCAGCTCGCCGAACGTTTCGGTGCGGTGTCGATGACGCTCGAAATGCCTTTCAAGGATAATCGCGACCTGCCCGACCCTGTCGCCGGTTGGTCACCCGAACGTTCGAAATTGCTCGCGCACGCGTGCCTCGCGACGCTGGACCAGCTTCTCTGATGCGAAAGGCGGACGCCTGGCGGATCGTCGAGGATGATTTGTCGGGCGCCGCCATCCGCGCGCTGCTCGAAGTCCATTTCGCCGGCATGCTTGCGAATTCGCCGGCCGAAAGCTGCCACTTCCTCGACTTCGATGGCCTCCGCGCGGATGGGGTGACTTTCTGGTCCATCCACCGCGGCGACGAGCTTGCAGGCTGCGGCGCACTCAAGATGCTGGGTAGCGCGCATGGCGAGATCAAGTCGATGCGCACCGCCGAACCCTTTCTGCGGCAGGGCGTTGCCGCGCACATGCTCGACCATATCATCGGGGTCGCGAGCGAACGGGGTCTCGAACGCCTCAGTCTCGAAACCGGATCGAGCGGGGCGTTCGAACCCGCGCTCGCGCTTTACCGGCGTTATGGTTTCGTCGAGTGCGAGCCATTCGCCGATTACCGGCCTGACCCGTTCAGCCACTTCATGACGCGTATTCTCTGACGCTTCATTCGCGGGAATGACGAACGGTCCATATGAAAACGGGGCCCGGAAGGGACTCCGGACCCCGTATTTTCGGTTGTTCAGGGGGCGTTGTTACGCGGCCTTCTTGTCCACGATCGTCGGCTGTGCGGCGCCGATCGCAATCTTGTGCGGCTTCATCGCCTCAGGCACTTCTCGTACCAGATCGATAACGAGCAGCCCGTCGGCCAGGTCGGCGCTGTCGACGCGCACGAAATCGGCAAGCTGAAAGCGGCGCTCGAACGCGCGCGTTGCAATCCCGCTATAGAGGAGCTGACGCCCCTCGCCTTCGGCGACCGGCGCCTTGCGGCCGCTGACGGTCAGCATATTCTGCTGCGCGGTAATATCGATCTCGTCCGACTTGAAACCGGCGACCGCGACGGTGATGCGGAAATGATCGTCGGCGACCTTTTCAATGTCGAAGGGCGGATAATTTTCGGCGCCCGAACCGCCCGTTTCGAGGAAATCGAACAGGCGGTCGAAACCGACGGTCGAACGGCGATAGGGGGTCCAGTCGAAACTGTTACGCATGGATCTTTCTTCCTTTTCAAAAGCGAAGTCAGGGACCGCGGCGGTAACCGCGATCGCCACCCGGCCCCGTATCGGCGGCCGGATGAGGACAATCTGGTAGCAGGCGAAACCATTTCAAGAGGGTGGTTGGCGTTCGGCGAAAACCCGCGCTAAAGGGCGGCACATCTCTCCATCCGAAGGATCCGAAATGCCCCAGCTCATCCTCATCCGTCACGGCCAGTCGCAGTGGAATCTCGAAAACCGCTTCACCGGCTGGTGGGATGTCGATGTCACCGAAAAGGGCGTCGCCGAAGCGGTCGCCGCAGGCGAGCTGATGAAGGCGAAGGGCATCGCCCCCGACACCTGCTTCACCTCGGTCCAGTCGCGCGCAATCAAGACTTTGAACCTCGCGCTCGAGGCGATGGGCCGTTTATGGCTCCCCGTCACCAAGGACTGGCGCCTCAACGAGCGTCATTATGGTGGCCTCACCGGGCTCGACAAGGCCGAGACTGCGGCGAAGCATGGCGACGATCAGGTCAAGATCTGGCGCCGCAGCTTCGATATCCCGCCGCCGCCGCTCGAAGCTGGTTCGCCGTGGGACCTGTCGACCGATCCGCGCTATGCCGGCATCGATATTCCTTCGGCCGAAAGCCTGAAGGATACTATCGAGCGCGTGCTGCCTTATTATGAAGCCGCGATCGTGCCGCAGCTTGCCGCGGGCAAGACCGTTCTGATCTCGGCGCACGGCAACAGCCTGCGCGCGCTCGTCAAGCATCTGTCGGGCATTTCGGACGCCGATATCACCGGGCTCGAAATCCCGACCGGCCAGCCGATCGTTTATGAGCTGAACGACGATCTGTCGGCGCGCGAGCGTTATTACCTCAGCGAGAAATAATAGACTTCGTCATTGCGAAGACCCCGGCGAAAGCCGGGGGACGCGGCAATCCAGAGTAGTGTAAACCTCCCTGGATTGCTTCGCTTCGCTCGCAATGACGGGTTGGGCGTGGACTAAAGCGTCCCCGTCACCGTCAGCTGGAAAAAGCGCCCGAACTTGCGCAGCCTTTGTTCGCTGAAGGCCACCGGCCCGTCGCGCCGGTCGACGAACACCGTGCGGTTGAACCCGTCCTTCATCCCCGCAAGGTTGCGGTACGACAGCTTTACCGTGAATCCCGCGACATCCTTATGCTCGATAAAGGCGGTGACGAACGGCCCGTCGGTATATTCCTTTTCGATCGCATTGAGCCGCAAATTCGGGCTGTAGCGTTCGTCGAAATAGCCGCCGCCCCATGCCAGATCGGTGCCGGGAATATCGTGACGCAGACTGAGGTCGACGACATATTCCTGCCCCCCGCTCTGGTCGCGCCACAGCCCGGTGAGCGGGTCGCGCACGCGGTTACGGCGCCAGGTGACGTCGCTGTTGATCCGCGCGCCTTTCCACCCCAGCCGGTCGAGCAGAAGCGTCGCCTTCGAACTGATGCGATAGAGATGCGAAGGCGGCAGATTGCCGCGCCCCTCGGTCGTCGGTGACAATGGCACCTGATCGACCAGATCCTGTGCATAGGCATAAGCGAAGGCGACCGACGCATTGCCCCACCCGCCCATGTCCTGAACGAATTCCAGCTCGGTACGATTGAGCACCGGCGGCACCAACAGGCCGTTGCCGCCATTGCCTTGCCCGTTCGCGACGTCGACAGAGCTCGCGAAATCGAAAAAGTCGAGCTGGTCGACGCGGCGCTGCAGGAACCAGTTGATCGTCGTCTTGCCGCCGACCTTCCACGCCAGCGCGACCTTGCCCTTCGGCCGGATGAAGCGGCGCGTCAGCCCGCCCGGGCCCGACGAGGTCAGTTCGCTATATTCGGCGCCAAGATTGACCTGCGCGGTCAGATTCGACGCGAGCGAGCGCCCCCATGTCAGCGACGCCTCGCCGCGCTTCTCCTCGACCTTGGTCCGCTCGCCGCCGAAGGTGACGGGCAGGAAGCTGCCGTCGGGTTGCAGCACCGCAAATTCGGAATCAACGTCGAGCGTGTTGTACGCGCCCTCCAGCGCGACCTGCCAGTCGGTCCCCCCTCCGGTGCGCCAGCTATATTCGCCGCGCAGGATCGACTCGCCTTCGTCGGCGCTTTGCTTGAAGCGCTCGCCCGTCCGCCCGCCGATCTCACGGTCGACGATGAAGCTGTCGACGAACGGGCTGTGCTCGAAGCGGTACAGGGTGATCAGCTTCAGCCGCCCCTTGCCCAGCCCCAGTTCGTAATCGCCGCCGATATCGAAATTATGCTCGTCTTCGGTGAACCGAAATGCCTCGCGCACCGTGCCGGCGCCGGGCTGAACCGAAATCCCGTCCACCCGTTCGTCAAGGTTGACCAGCTGACCGCCCAGATTGAAATTCCATTTGTTGCCGTTCGCGGTCGTGCGTGCGAGCGCCGCCGACAGGCGCGGCTGGTCGGCGTTGTAGCGGCCGAACTCGTCGCGCACGAACAGCAGGTCGCCATTGCCGTCGAAACGCTGTTCGGGGCCCCAATGCCCCTGACGTCGCGCCTCGTTCTTCAGGCTCAGCGTTACATTCGTGCCGCCAAGCTTGCCCGTCGTCGAAATCTCGCCGTTCAGCCAGTTTTTCTCCAGCCGCGGGCGCCATTCGGGCTGCCAACGGATGGTCGTCTTGAATCCGCCGCTCCCTGCGCCCGCGACGAGCACGACATTCGCGACCTGTCCGGTCAGCCCCGGCACATTCAGTCCGGCGCCGTCGACGATATCGATATAGGCGACCTCGGCGGCGGTGATTCGTGCGAGTGCGGTGCGCGCGTCGGTCGACTTGTTCGCGATGCGCTCGCCGTTGATCAGGACATTCTCGGTCGCTGCCCCCAGTCCGCGGTTGCCTCCGTTGGTGCCGGTGAGGATAAGGAAACCCGGCACCTTTTCGACCATGTCGAGCGCGGTGCGCGGTGCGAAGCGCGTGAAATCGGCGGGCGTATAACGTTCGGCGCCATTCACCGGGACCGGGATCGCGGGCGGCGCGTCGCCGGTGGGCTCCTGCGCCGCGGCGGGCGCGACCGACAGCAGCGCTGCAACGACAATCGATGACCCGTGAAAAACGGCCGACATAATTCCCCCTCGCAGCCGCTATCGAAACAGCGGGCCTCCCCAATCGCGAATAATTCGCAATGATTATTTTGTTATATTGTGTCTACCAACGGGCAGCAGCCGTCGACGAGCGTCGGTGGCGACGCCCTATTTTGCAGCATCGGTTGGGCAATCAGTCGCGCAGCAGCTCGTTGATACCGGTCTTCGCGCGCGTTTGCGCATCGACACGCTTGACGATCACCGCGCAATAGAGCGACGGCCCCGGCGTTCCGTCGGGCAGCGGCTTGCCCGGCAGCGACCCTGGCACAACGACCGAATATGCCGGCACTTCGCCGATGAAAACCTCACCCGTCGCGCGGTCGATGATCTTGGTCGAGGCGCCGAGATAGACGCCCATCGACAGCACCGCGCCCTCGCGCACGATCACGCCCTCGGCAACCTCGGCGCGCGCGCCGATGAAGGCGCCGTCCTCGATCACCACCGGGCCTGCCTGCAGCGGTTCCAGGACGCCGCCGATCCCGGCGCCGCCCGACAGGTGGACGTTCGCGCCGATCTGCGCGCAACTGCCGACGGTAGCCCAGGCATCGACCATCGACCCCTCGCCAACATAGGCGCCGATGTTGACAAAGCTCGGCATCAGCACTGCACCCTTGCTGATATAGGCGCCGCGACGGACGATCGAACCCGGAACGGCGCGGAAGCCCGCGTCACGGAAACGATTCTCGCCCCAGCCGGCGAATTTCGAGGGCACCTTGTCCCACCAGCGCGCGCCGCCGGGCCCGCCTTCGATCAATTCCATGTCGTTGAGGCGGAACGACAGCAACACCGCCTTCTTCAACCACTGATTGACCTGCCACGTCCCGCTCGCATCGCGTGCCGCGACACGATAGCTGCCGTCGTCGAGCCCTGCGAGCGCGGTCTCGACCGCCTCACGTACCGCGCCCGTCGTCGTCAGCCCCAGCGTATCGCGGGCGTCCCATGCGGCTTCGATTGTGGCTTGCAGGTCGGTGCTCATGAAATTCCCCAAGGTAATGGCAGTGTATCGAGCCAGTCGGCGATGTCGGTCGCGTGGAAATCGACATGCTCGGGCAGGTGGTCGCGATGGCCGCTTTCGCTGCCATTGTCCAGCCAGACGGTCGTCATGCCGAGCGCTTTGGCGGGCGTCAGATTGCGCGCCATATCCTCGACGAACAGGCTTTTTGCGGGATCAATGCCAAGGTGAGCGACCATCATGTCATAGGCGGCGGCTTCGGGCTTCGGGGTATAGCGCGTGACGCGGATGTCGCAGATGCCGTCGAACAGGTCCGCGATCCCGCGTGCATCCAGCACGCGCGCTGCGTAATCGGCATCGGCGTTGGTGAAGATCAGCTTGCGCCCCGGCAGCCGTTCCAGCCCCGCGCGCAGCCGCGCATCGACGGTCAGCCGGTCGAGCGCAATGTCGTGAACGTCGACCAGAAAATCCTCTGGATCGACACCGTGGTGGCGCATCAGCCCCGCCATCGTCGTGCCATGATCGTGGAAATATTGCTTCTGGACTCGCCGCGCCTCGACCGCGTCGACGTTCAGAAGCCGCATGATGAAGGCGCCCATGCGCTCGTCGATCAGGTCGAACAGCTTCGCCGACGGCGCATAGAGCGTGTTGTCGAGATCGAAGATCCAGCTGTCGATATGGTCGAGTGCGGGCATGATGGCCGGGCGCATAGAGGCTGGGGTGCGTAGGGGCAAGCTGGGTCGTTTTACCGGACGGCAATATCTATAGATCTAAATGCGAAGATGTTATCTTGACCGTCATCCCGGCGAAGGCGGGAATCTCAACGGCGCATCAAGACCAGAGGTCGAGATCCCGGCCTTCGCCGGGACGACGAAGCCAGGGGAACGGCGATGGCCGACGCGAACCGACGCAACAGCATCCGGTGGGTGGCCGGGCGGCCTTTGCCCCTTTTTCTCAGCATCGCCGCGCTTTCGCTGGCGGGATGCGGCGGTGGTGGCGGCGCGGCCCGCCCCTCGCCGACCCCCGCCCCGCCCTCTGCTCCCACGCCGACGCCAACCCCTACCCCTACCCCTACCCCTACCCCGACTCCCACCCCGCCGCCGACGGGCAATTTCAACACTGCCGAAACGCGCATGTCCGACGGGGTCAATTTCCATGGCGCGATCACCGCCTATCAGGCCGGGGCAACCGGACAGGGTGTCCTCGCGGGCGTGATCGACGACGGGATCGATCAGGACAGCCCCGAATTCGCCGGACGCATTTCGGCGCAATCGGCCGACGTAGCGGGATCGCGCGGTATCAACGGCGAAGGAACCCACGGGACGAATGTCGCACAGGTGCTGCTCGGCGGAAAGAATGACGCCGGCACCTTTGGCATCGCCTTCAACGCCAGCCTGCTCGTCCTGCGCGCCGACCGGCCGGGTAGCTGCGCGAGCGAGGATCCGTCGAACGACGAGAGCGGCTGCCGTTTTCCCGAAGTGGCGATTGCCGCAGGTCTCGACCGCGCGGTCAGCGCGGGCGCGCGCGTCGTCAACATCTCGCTCGGCGGCGAAGACCCGCCCGGGGCGACGTTGCGCGCGGCGGTCTCTCGCGCGACCGCTGCGGGAATCATCGTCATCGTTTCGGCGGGTAACGAAGGTGACACGACCGCGAACGGCAATGATCCGAACAACCCCGATCGCTTTGCGCAGGGGCTTCGCGATGCCGGCGGCGGGCTCGTCGTCATTGCCGGTGCGGTGAACGATCGTGGGGCGATCTCGGGGTTCAGCAATCGCGCGGGCGGCTATGCGGGCTCCTACCTGACCGCGCTCGGCGAAGGCGTGTGCTGCGCATATGAAAATGGCGCGCTCAAGACCGAAGGCAATTTCGTGTTCGTGCTCAATGGCACCAGTTTCGCGGCGCCGCAGGTCGCGGGCGCCGTCGCGCTGATCGCGCAGGCCTTTCCGAATCTTACCAGCCAGCAGATCGTCGCGCTCCTTTATCAGTCGGCACGCGACGCGGGCGCGGCGGGCGACGACGCCGTCTATGGCCAGGGCATTCTGGATATCGCGCGCGCATTCCAGCCGATGGGCGCTACCGCGCTTGCGGGCACTTCGACCGCCGTGGCTCTCGACGCGCCGCTGGGAATGCTCGGCGGTCCGATGGGCGATGCCGGCGGCATCGGAACGACGGGTCTCGTCACCGATGGCTTCGGCCGCGCCTTCAATGTGGATTTCGGCGGCTCGCTCGCTGCACGTCGGCCCGACTTCAAGCTGTCGGGCGCGATCGGCGGGCTGATACGCCAGCAAAGCGCCGCCAACTCGTCGCTCGCGCTTTCGCTTGTCGTCGCGCCGGGCACGGGCGGCACCGATGCACTCGCCGGCCTCTCTTTCTACGATGCGCAGCGTGCGCGTACCCTCGCGGCCTCGGTGATGACGCGCTTCGACGCGCGCACGCGGATCGGGTTTGCGGCGGGTCGCAGCGCCGGCGGCCTGCTCGCGGGTGAGCGCGGCGACAGCGGCCATGCCATGCTCATCGGTGACGCAGCGAACGAGGGGCTCGGCTTTGCCGCCAGCCCTGGCATCGGCACGATGATTCGCTATAATATCATTAATAATCAATATGTTAATCTCATTCTGGAAAATGGATGGGTCTCGGGCTCGCGTTGGCAGGACGATCCACTGCTCCGCTACCGCTCGGGCCGCGACAGTCGCTACCAGCGCGTCGGCGCCGCATGGGACGCCCGCTTTGGTCCTGTCCGGACGGCGCTCGGCGCCAGTTGGCTCCGCGAATCGGACAGTCTTCTCGGAGCCCGCCTTGGGCCGATGTTCGGCGCTGGCGGCGCGACCAGCCTCGTCGGCGACGCCGGCATCCTCCTCGATATGCAGGATGATTGGCAAATTGCGGCCAATTGGCGCCAGATGTGGACACGGCCGGACAACCAAGGCTTGATCGCGGGCGGCGCACTCTGGTCGACCGCCTTCTCCTTCGACGTTGCCAAGGCCAATCTGGTGCAAGTCGGCGACAGCGCCGCGCTCCGTCTCGCCCAGCCCTTGCGCGTCGCGCGTGGCGGCATCGACCTGATGCTCCCTGTCGCGCACGACTATGCGACCGGTCGCACCGACTTCGGGCGCCGCACATATAATCTCGCCCCGACGGGCCGCGAACTGGTTGTCGAGGCAAGCTATGCCATGGGCCTGTTCGGCGGCGAATTGATCGCGAATAGCTGGTGGCGGCGGGACCCGGGCCATATCGCCGCGATGCCCGACGATCGGGGCGCGGCGCTCCGCTTTACGATGGGCTTCTGATCGGCTTTAACGCTTCCCGATATCAAAACAGGGGATGCCAGAATGAAGCTGATTCATATTCCGCTCGCGCTGATCGGCGCGGCGCTCGCTTCGCCGCTCGCCGCGCAGGCGCCCGCGCGCACGATCATCCACGCGGGCCAATTGCTCGCCGAACCCGGCAAGCCCGTGCGCGGCGCATCGACGATCATTGTCGAGGGTGGCAAGGTCGTGTCGATCGCCGACGGCTATCAGCCCGCCGATCCCGGCGCGACGCTGATCGATCTCAAGGACAAATATGTCCTCCCCGGCTTGATCGACAGCCACGTCCATCTGACGAGCGATGCGGGCGGCATCGCGGGGCAGCTTGAGGAAATCACGCTCAGCCCGGCGGCGCAGGCCTTTAATGCCGAGGTGAACGGGATGAAGACGCTGCGCGCGGGCTTTACCACGGTCCGCAATCTCGGCGACGGCGACGGCGCGACCTTGGCGCTTCGCGACGCGATTCTCGCGGGCAAGGTAAAGGGCCCGCGCATCGTCGATGCCGGCAACAGCATTTCGGGCAGCGCGGGACATATGGACGGCTCGCTCGGCTATCGCGACGAGCTGCGGCCTTTCTTCGCGGGGGCCGGCAACACCTGCAACGGCGCCGACGATTGCCGCCGCGCAGTGCGTCTTCAGATCGGCCGCGGGGCCGATGTGATCAAATTCGCCTCGACGGGAGGGGTCAACAGCCGCATCGGCGCCGGTCTCGGCAAGCAGATGTTCGACGACGAGGCGCAGGCGATCGTCGAAACCGCGCATATGTTCGGCAAGAAGGTCGCGGTTCACGCGCACGGCGTCGACGGCATTCGCCTTGCGCTCGCGGCCGGGGTCGATTCGGTCGAGCATGGCACGATCCTCGACGAAGCGACGATCGCGGCCTGGGCGAAGTCGAAGGCTTATTATGTCCCGACGCTCTCGACCGTGAACGGCTACAAGGAACGCATCGCCGCGAACGCCAACGCTTATGAACCGGATGTGCTGGCGAAGATTCAGTGGCGCATCTCGATCACGGGCAAAAGCCTCGAACGGCTTGTGCCCAAAGGCGTGCGCATCGCCTTCGGCACCGACGCCGGCGTGTCGAAGCACGGCCGGAACGGCGACGAGTTCGAACTGATGGTCGAGCACGGCATGACCCCGATCGAAGCCCTGAAGGCGGCGACGGTGAACGCTGCCGACCTGCTCGGCCTGTCGAACGAGATCGGCACGATCGCGCCGGGCAAGAGCGCCGACATCATCGCGGTGGCGAGTGATCCGGTCGCTGACGTGCGCGTGCTCAAGAAAGTCGATTTCGTGATGGCGCGCGGGACGGTGGTCGACTGATCAGAGGGCGCCGCGAAGCGCCATCCAGCTATCGCGCTTCGCCGCGAAACCGATTGTATGCGCGGCGCTGCTCGACGGCAGATCGACGATGGCGATGCGACCGAGCGGTGGAAGCTGTTTTCGCCCGATCGCCGCCGCCTTGCCGCCGTTGAACGCGATCATGCGCAGTTCCGGCAGCCCGGCGATCAGTGCCGCGAGGTTGTGTGCTTCGGCTTCGCGGATCTGCGAGTCGCTGCTCGTTTGCCGTTCGGCGCTACGGATCACGTCCCACAGCCCGACCTTTGCGTCACGCAAGGCGTTGAGCCGGTCGTCATAGATCATGTCCGCGAGCGGACGGTCGATCACCTCGCCAAGCAGACGCCAGAACTGGTTCGTCGGATGGGCATAATATTGCCGTTCGGCGAGCGAACGGACGCCGGGCAGGCTACCGAGGATCAGCAGACGAGTGTCGGGCGCGATGTGCGGCGCAAAGCTGGTGTGGCGGACAGCGGGCATGCGCGACCGATAGCCCGCCCCGACTGGCGCAACAATATTGCCTGCCCCTTGACCGGGACGGGAATCGGGTCTAGGGGCGCGCTCGACCGAAAAGGACGGTTTGCCGCCTTTTTCAGTTACAACAGCGCTTGAACATTGCTGGCGCGGATGGAGCCTCCGGAAGATCATATCGATCGGCCGGGGTCTTTTGCTGTTATCAGGTCGGCCGTTTTCCGCCTTTTCGGGCGGGTTACGGGCCGGAGCTTCATCCACCGCAGTACAGTAACCGTTCGCTTTGATGGGCGGACATTTAAAGGTGAAGCATTCATGCCCACAATCAACCAGCTGGTCCGCAAGGGCCGGACTCCCCAGAAGGTGAAGTCTAAGGTCCCGGCGATGGACGCAAACCCGCAGAAGCGCGGCGTTTGCACCCGTGTCTATACGACGACCCCGAAAAAGCCGAACTCGGCGCTCCGCAAGGTTGCGAAGGTCCGCCTGACCAACAGCCGCGAAGTCATCACCTACATCCCCGGCGAAGGCCACAACCTCCAGGAACACAGCGTCGTGCTGATCCGCGGCGGTCGTGTCCGCGATCTTCCCGGTGTGCGTTACCACGTCCTGCGCGGCGTGCTCGATACGCAGGGTGTTAAGGACCGCAAGCAGAGCCGTTCGAAATACGGTGCGAAGCGTCCGAAGTAAGGACCGCTTTTTCGGCTATTTGATCATCCCAGGCTGCCTTGGCGCCGGGATGCTGTTGTAAAAGGAATTACCTATGGCTCGTCGTCGTCGTCCTGAACGCCGCGAAATCCTGCCCGATCCCCGTTTCGGTGATACGGTGCTGTCGAAGTTCATGAACAGCGTCATGCTGGACGGGAAGAAGTCCGTCGCCGAAAGCATCGTTTACGGTGCGCTCGAATCGGTCGAAGCCCGCGCCAAGAAGGAACCGCTCGGCGTGTTCCACGAAGCGCTCGCGAACATCCGTCCGAACATCGAAGTCCGCAGCCGCCGCGTCGGCGGTGCGACCTATCAGGTTCCGGTCGAAGTCCGTCCGGACCGTGCGCAGGCGCTCGCGATCCGCTGGCTGATCACCGCTGCACGCAACCGCAGCGAAACCACGATGGCCGCGCGTCTGTCTGGCGAACTGCTCGATGCGTCGAACAACCGTGGCAATGCCGTGAAGAAGCGTGAAGATACGCATCGCATGGCCGAAGCCAACCGCGCCTTCAGCCACTACCGCTGGTAAGCGCTCGCGGGACGGCCCGGGTCTCGAGATCCCGTCGTCTCGCAATCGTAACAATCGTTCCTATATCGGGGGTGGCTCCAAAGGCCTCCCCCCAAATCCAAGGAAAAGACCATGGCACGCAGCCATCCGCTCGAACGCTATCGCAATTTCGGTATCATGGCGCACATCGACGCCGGCAAGACCACGACGACCGAGCGCATTCTCTATTACACCGGCAAGTCCTATAAGATCGGCGAAGTCCATGACGGCGCCGCCACGATGGACTGGATGGAGCAGGAACAGGAACGCGGCATCACGATCACGTCGGCTGCCACCACCTGCCTGTGGAAGGCCGAAGAAGGTCAGGGTCCGGAACACCGCCTGAACATCATCGACACCCCCGGCCACGTCGACTTCACGATTGAAGTCGAGCGTTCGCTGCGCGTGCTCGACGGCGCGATCACCGCGTTCGACGGCGTTGCCGGCGTTGAGCCGCAGTCGGAAACCGTGTGGCGTCAGGCGGACAAGTACAAGGTTCCGCGGATGTGCTTCATCAACAAGCTCGACCGTACCGGTGCCGATTTCTATTATTGCGTCCAGACGATCATCGATCGCCTCGGCGCGACCCCGGCCGTGCTTTATCTGCCGATCGGTTCGGAAGGCGGCTTCAAGGGCCTCGTCGACCTGGTCAACGAGCGTGCGATCATCTGGAAGGACGAAAGCCTCGGCGCCGAATTCTTCTATGAAGAAATCCCGGCCGACCTTGCCGACAAGGCTGCCGAATATCGCGAAAAGCTCGTCGAGCTCGCCGTCGAACAGGACGACGACGCGATGGAAGCCTATCTCGAAGGCACTGTCCCCGACGTCGCCACGCTCAAGAAGCTGATCCGCAAGGGTACGCTGGCACAGGCGTTCGTTCCGGTCCTCTGCGGCTCGGCGTTCAAGAACAAGGGCGTCCAGACGCTGCTCGACGCGGTCGTCGACTATCTGCCTTCGCCGCTCGACATTCCTGACGTTCAGGGCATCAACCCGGACACCGACCAGCCCGACTCGCGTGAGACGTCGGACTCGGCTCCTCTGTCGCTGCTCGCGTTCAAGATCATGAACGACCCGTTCGTCGGTTCGCTCACCTTCGCCCGCATCTACTCGGGTACCCTGAACAAGGGCACGTACCTGAACTCGGTGAAGGACAAGAAGGAAAAGGTCGGTCGTATGCTGCTGATGCATGCGAACAGCCGCGAAGACATCGAAGAAGCCTATGCGGGCGACATCGTCGCGCTTGCCGGCCTCAAGGAAACCACCACCGGGGACACGCTCTGCGCCACCAACGCGCCGATCATCCTCGAGCGCATGGAATTCCCCGAGCCGGTTATCGAACTGTCGGTGGAACCGAAGACCAAGGCCGACCAGGAACGTATGGGCATCGCGCTCAACCGCCTGGCTGCCGAGGATCCCTCGTTCCGCGTGTCGACCGACCATGAATCGGGTCAGACGATCATCAAGGGCATGGGCGAGCTTCACCTCGACATTCTCGTCGATCGTATGAAGCGCGAGTTCAAGGTCGAAGCGAACGTCGGCGCGCCGCAGGTGGCGTACCGCGAATCGCTCGCGAAGGCTGTTGACGTCGACTATACCCACAAGAAGCAGTCGGGCGGCTCGGGCCAGTTCGGCCGCGTCAAGGTCAGCGTCGCTCCCGGCGAACGCGGCGCGGGCATCACCTTCATCGACGAAATCAAGGGCGGTAACATTCCGCGCGAATATATTCCGTCGGTTGAAAAGGGCATGCGCGAGTCGGCCGAAAACGGTCACATGATCGGCTTCCCGATCATCGACTTCGAAATCAAGCTCACGGACGGCGCGTATCACGACGTCGACTCGTCGGCGCTGGCGTTCGAAATCGCGGGCCGTGCGGCAATGCGCGAAGTGGCGGCGAAGGCCGGCATCAAGCTGCTCGAACCGGTGATGAAGGTCGAAGTCGTTACCCCTGAGGAATTCATGGGTGACGTGATCGGCGACCTTAACAGCCGTCGCGGGCAGATTCAGGGCACCGACAGCCGGGGCATCGCCCAGGTCGTCGAGGCGATCGTTCCGCTGGCGAACATGTTCGGCTATGTGAATCAGCTGCGCAGCTTCAGCCAGGGTCGCGCAAGCTACTCGATGCAATTCTCGCATTATGAAGAAGTGCCGACCAACGTCGCCGAAGAAGTGAAGGCCAAGATGGCCTGATGGGTCAAAGCCGCGCGGGCTTGCACCGCGCGGCAAGACCCTCTAAGGGCGGCGCCTGATTCAGCAGGCTCGTCCAGGACTGATCAACGCAAACATCGAACAAGAAGGTTGTTACATCATGGCCAAGGCTAAATTTGAGCGGACGAAGCCGCACTGCAACATCGGCACCATCGGTCACGTCGACCATGGCAAGACCTCGCTGACCGCAGCGATCACCAAGGTGCTGGCGGAAAACGTTGCGGGCAACGCCGCCGTTGACTTCGCGAACATCGACAAGGCTCCCGAAGAGCGCGAGCGCGGCATCACCATTTCGACCGCACACGTCGAATATGAAACCAACGGCCGCCACTACGCGCACGTCGACTGCCCGGGTCACGCTGACTACGTCAAGAACATGATCACCGGTGCTGCCCAGATGGACGGCGCGATCCTCGTCGTGTCGGCCGCTGACGGCCCGATGCCCCAGACGAAGGAGCACATCCTGCTCGCGAAGCAGGTCGGCGTTCCGACCATGGTCGTCTTCCTCAACAAGGTCGACCAGCTTGACGATCCCGAACTGCTCGAACTCGTTGAGCTCGAAATCCGCGAAGAACTGTCGAAGCGCGATTTCGACGGCGACAATATTCCGATCATCCCGGGTTCGGCTCTCGCCGCCCTCGAAGGTCGCGACGACAACATCGGCAAGGACGCGATCCTGAAGCTGATGGAAGCCGTCGACGCGTGGATCCCGCAGCCGGAACGTCCGCTCGACAAGCCCTTCCTGATGCCGATCGAAGACGTGTTCTCGATCTCGGGTCGTGGTACGGTTGTTACCGGCCGCGTCGAAACCGGCATCGTCAAGGTCGGTGAAGAAGTCGAAATCGTCGGCATCAAGGACACCAAGAAGACCGTCGTCACCGGCGTCGAAATGTTCCGCAAGCTGCTCGACCAGGGCCAGGCTGGCGACAACATCGGTGCGCTGATCCGCGGCGTCGGCCGTGAAGAAGTTGAGCGTGGCCAGGTTCTGGCTAAGCCGGGTTCGATCACGCCGCACACCGAGTTCACCTCGGAAGTGTACGTCCTGTCGAAGGACGAAGGCGGCCGTCACACGCCGTTCTTCGCGAACTATCGTCCGCAGTTCTACTTCCGCACCACGGACGTCACCGGTGAGGTTATCCTCCCCGAGGGCACCGAAATGGTCATGCCGGGCGACAACGTCCAGCTGTCGGTCAAGCTGATTGCCCCGATCGCCATGGACCCGGGTCTGCGCTTCGCAATTCGCGAAGGTGGCCGCACGGTCGGCGCAGGGGTTGTCGCGACGATCACAAAGTAATATAGGGCCGCGAGCCGCTCGATTCGGAAGTGATTCGGGCGGCTCGTAGCTTTAAGAATTTTGATGGCCGAGCCGGCTTCCACTAGGGGGCCGGAACAGGCCATTTCGGCTCTTTCGCATCGTTAGACGGGATTCGACTGGAACAGTCATGGAAACGCAGAATATTCGCATTCGCCTGAAGGCCTTTGATCACCGCGTGCTCGATCAGGCCACCACCGACATTGCCGACACGGCACGTCGCACGGGCGCACTCATTCGCGGTCCGATCCCGCTTCCGACGCGTATTGAAAAATTCACCGTGAACCGCGGCCCGCATGTCGACAAGAAGTCGCGCGAGCAGTTCGAGGTGCGTACCCACAAGCGGCTGCTCGACATCGTGCAGCCCACCCCGCAGACGGTCGACGCGCTGATGAAGCTCGACCTCGCCGCGGGCGTGAACGTCGAAATCAAGCTGGCCTAAGCCAGCGCAGCCCCGGTGAAAACCGGGGTCTCTATCGGCAGGCCGCTTCGGCGCCTGCATTGTCCGGAGCGATCCGGACCGACGATAGGGTGGATACCGCCGGTCGCTTTCCTTGGAAGGCATTTACGACCGGGCTGCGTCCCCCGTCTCGCCGCAAATCCTTCGGGATGGCGGCACCTCAGCCCGGACGGGGCGATGCATCGAAATTTTGGGCTGGGAGGGTTCTGTTGAGGCTTGCCTCGATGGGTCCCGCAAGCCGTGCGGAATGGTCCGCCCGGCCTCTGTTTAGGAGTATGGATCATGCGTACTGGCGTGATCGCGAAGAAAATGGGGATGACCCGCCTGTTTCAGGACGACGGCCGCCACGTGCCCGTCACCGTCCTGAGCCTCGAAGGCTGTCAGGTCGTCTCTGTCCGCGATAAAGAACGTGACGGCTATGTGGCCGTTCAGCTCGGTGCTGGCTCGGCAAAGGCGAAGAATGTCGCCAAGCCGCAGCGTGGTGCCTATGGCAAGGCCGAAGTCGAGCCGAAGGCAAAGGTCGTCGAATTCCGCGTCGCTGACGACGCGACGCTCGACGTCGGCGCCGAACTGTCGGCCGATCACTTCGTCGCCGGCCAGATCGTCGACATCCAGGGTGTTACCCAGGGTAAGGGCTTTGCCGGTGCGATGAAGCGCTGGGGTTTCGGCGGTATGCGCGCCTCCCACGGTGTTTCGATCAGCCACCGTGCGCATGGTTCGACCGGTAACCGTCAGGATCCGGGCCGCGTCTTCAAGAACAAGAAGATGGCCGGCCACATGGGCGCGCGCAATCGCACCCAGCAGAATCTCGAAATCGTCCGCACCGACGTCGAGCGCGGCCTTCTCTTCGTCAAGGGCTCGGTCCCTGGCTCGAAGGGCGGCTGGTTGCTCGTCCGCGATGCGGTGAAGCTGCCGCGTCACCCCGAGGCCCCCTATCCGGCGGGCATCAAGAGCGCGGCCAACAGCAACGAAGCCCCGGCTGACGCGCCGGTCGAAACGCCGGTTGAAGAAACCGTCGTCGACACCGCGGCCACCGACGGCGCACAGGAGTCCTGATCATGAAGGTCAAGGTTCAGACCCTCGACGGCAAGGCCGGCACCGACATCGATCTCAATGACGATGTGTTCGGCGTCGACGCCCGCGCCGACATCCTGCATCGCGTCGTTGCATGGCAGCTCGAAAAGCGCCGTGGTCCGGCTCGTGCCGCCCGCGAACGCAGCGATGTGTCGCGCACCGGCAAGAAGTTCGGTCGCCAGAAGGGCGGCGGTACCGCTCGTCACGGCGATCGCAAGGCGCCGATCTTCATCGGTGGTGGTAAGGCGCACGGCCCCCGTGCCCGCACCTTCGGCCACTCGCTGAACAAGAAGATCCGCACCCTCGGCCTGAAGATGGCATTGAGCGACAAGGCGAAGGGCGGCAAGCTCGTCGTTCTCGACACGCTCGAGCTCAAGGACGCGAAGACCAAGGCGCTCGCCGGCAAGCTCGGCAAGCTCGAACTCGGCAATCGCGCACTCTTCATCGACGGTGACGCGGTGCACGAAAGCTTCGCAATGGCTTCGGCCAACCTCATCGGTGTCGACGCGCTGCCCGCCATCGGTGCCAATGTCTATGACATCATCCGTGCCGACACGCTGGTCCTGACCCGCGCGGCGGTCGAAAAGCTGGAGGCCCGCTGCAATGGCTAAGGCAAAAACCATCGACGCGCGTCACTATGACGTGATCCTCGCTCCGGTGATCACCGAAAAGTCGACGCTGCTCAGCGAAAATGACGCGGTGGTGTTCAAGGTCGCGAACGACGCGACCAAGCCCGCCATCAAGGCCGCCGTCGAGGCGCTGTTCGATGTCAAGGTGCTGAGCGTCAACACGCTCGTCACCAAGGGCAAGACCAAGCGCTGGAAGGGCAAGCCCTACACCCGCAGCGACGTGAAGAAGGCGATCGTTCGCCTGGCCGCAGGCCAGTCGATCGACGTCACGACCGGCGTCTGATTGTAGGAAGAGGCAGAGAAAATGGCACTTAAATCCTATAATCCGACCAGCCCCGCGCAGCGCGGCCTGATCCTCGTCGACAAGTCGTCGCTGTGGAAGGGCAAGCCCGTCAAGGCGCTGACCGAAGGCAAGCGCAAGACCGGTGGCCGCAACAACAAGGGTCATGTGACCTCGCGCGGTATCGCTGGCGGCCACAAGCAGAAGTACCGCTTCATCGACTTCAAGCGTCGCAAGTGGGACATGCCGGCTGTCGTCGAGCGTTTGGAATATGACCCCAACCGCACGGCGTTCATCGCGCTCGTCAAATATGAAGACGGCGAGCAGACCTATATCCTGGCGCCGCAGCGTCTGGCCGTTGGCGACACCGTCGTCGCCGGCAAGAAGACCGACGTGAAGCCGGGCAATGCGATGGAATTGTCGCAGATGCCGGTCGGAACGATCGTCCACAATATCGAGATGAAGCCGGGCAAGGGTGGCCAGATCGCCCGTTCGGCTGGCACCTATGCACAGGTCGTCGGTCGTGACCGCGGTCTCGTCATCGTGCGTCTCGGTTCGGGCGAACAGCGTTATATCCGCGGCGAGTGCATGGGCACGGTCGGTGCGGTGTCGAACCCCGACAACCAGAACACCAACCTCGGCAAGGCTGGTCGCAACCGCTGGCTGGGCAAGCGTCCGCTGACCCGCGGTGTCGCGAAGAACCCGGTCGATCACCCGCATGGTGGTGGTGAAGGCCGCACCTCGGGTGGCCGTCATCCGGTTACCCCGTGGGGCAAGCCGACCAAGGGTGCTCGTACCCGTCACAACAAGTCGACCGACAAGATGATCATCCGGTCGCGTCACGCGAAGAAGAAGAGGTAAGCCATGGCTCGCTCGGTCTGGAAGGGTCCCTTTGTGGACCTTCATCTCCTCAAGAAAGCCGAAACGGCCCAGGACGGTGGCAGCTCTGCCCCGATCAAGACCTGGTCGCGCCGGTCCACCATCCTGCCGCAGTTCGTCGGGCTGACCTTCAACGTCTACAACGGCCGCAAGTTCGTGCCGGTGTCGGTGAACGAAGACATGGTCGGCATGAAGCTGGGTGAATTTGCGCCGACGCGCTTCTTCCCCGGCCACGCGGCCGACAAGAAGGGCAAACGCTAATGGGCAAGGAAAAGTCCCCCCGCCGCGTCGCCGATAACGAGGCTCTCTCGGTCGGCACGCAGATTCGCGGTTCGGCGCAGAAGCTCAACCTCGTCGCCGCGCTGATCCGTGGCCGCAAGGTCGAAGACGCGATGAACATCCTCACCTTCTCGAAGAAGGCGATGGCTGTCGACGTGCGCAAGGTTCTCGCCAGCGCCGTCGCCAACGCGGAAAACAACCACAACCTCGACGTTGATGCGCTCGTCATCAAGGAAGCCAGCGTCGGCAAGTCGATCTCGATGAAGCGCTGGCACGCACGTGGCCGCGGCAAGTCGACCCGGATCGTCAAGCCGTTCAGCCGCATCCGGATCGTCGTGCGCGAACAGGAAGAAGAGGCGTAAGATGGGCCAGAAGAGCAATCCGATCGGCCTGCGCCTGCAGGTCAACCGCACCTGGGACAGCCGCTGGTTCGCCGAAGGCCAGGACTATGGCCGCATGCTGGTCGAGGATCTGAAGATCCGTCAGTATGTGTTCAAGAACCTGCCGCAGGCCGCGATCTCGAAGGTCGTGATCGAACGTCCGGCCAAGCTGTGCCGCGTTTCGATCTATGCCGCCCGTCCGGGCGTCATCATCGGCAAGAAGGGCGCGGACATCGAAAAGCTTCGCAAGAAGCTCGGTGAACTGACGGGCAGCGACGTGTCGCTGAACATCGTCGAAATCCGCAAGCCCGAAGTCGACGCCAAGCTCGTCGGCCAGGGCATTGCCGATCAGCTCGAACGCCGTGTCGCGTTCCGTCGCGCCATGAAGCGCGCGGTTCAGTCGGCGATGCGTCTGGGCGCCGAAGGCATCCGTATCAACTGCGCCGGCCGTCTGGGCGGCGCGGAAATCGCACGTACCGAATGGTATCGCGAAGGCCGGGTGCCGCTTCACACGCTGCGCGCCAATGTCGACTATGCCGAATCGACCGCGCACACCGCCTATGGCGTGTGCGGGATCAAGGTGTGGATCTTCAAGGGCGAGATTCTCGGCCACGATCCGATGGCGACCGACCGTCTGATGCTCGACGCACAGACGACCGGCGTCCGTCCGGCTCGTGAAGATCGCCGCTAAGGACTGCTGACATGCTGCAACCGAAAAAAACCAAGTTCCGTAAGGCTTTCAAGGGCCGCATCCATGGCAATGCCAAGGGCGGAACCAGCCTGAACTTCGGCTCCTACGGGCTGAAGGCGATGGAACCCGAGCGCATCACCGCCCGCCAGATCGAAGCGGCTCGCCGTGCGATCAGCCGCGCGATCAAGCGTCAGGGCCGTTTGTGGATCCGCATTTTCCCCGACGTCCCCGTGTCGTCGAAGCCTGCCGAAGTCCGTATGGGTAAGGGCAAGGGTTCGCCGGAATTCTGGGCCGCTCGCGTGAAGCCGGGTCGCATCCTGTTCGAACTCGACGGCGTTCCGGGCCCCGTGGCCGCGCTGGCGTTCGAACGCGCCGCGATGAAGCTGCCGATCAAGACGAAGGTGATCGCCCGTCTCGGCGACACCTCGCATCTGGAGGGTTAAGGACATGGCCAAGACCGAAGATTTCAAGGCCAAGACCGACGACCAGCTCGCCGAACAGCTTGGCGAACTGAAGCGCGAGGCGTTCAACCTCCGCTTCCAGGCGGCCACCGGCCAGCTTGAAAAGGCCTCACGCGTCAAGGAAGTGCGCCGCTCGATCGCGCGCATCAAGACGCAGCAGACCGAGCGTACGCGCTCGGCCGCGAAGTAAGGAGACTATCGATGCCGAAGCGCATTCTGACCGGTACGGTGGTGTCCGACAAGGGCGACAAGACCGTCGTGGTGAAGGTCGAACGGAAGGTGAAGCACCCTCTGTACGGCAAGATCATCCGCCGCTCGAAAAAATATCACGCCCACGATGAGGACAACGCCATCAAGGCTGGCGAAACCGTCCGCATCGAGGAAACGAAGCCGATTTCGAAGCTGAAGACGTGGAAGGTGCTCGACAAGGTCGACACCCACAGCAAGCCCAAAACGGCCGCTGACGCCTAAGCTGATTTTCACGGAACCGCCGGGGCATCCCGGTAGGCCAAAAAAGAAGGAAATGCATCGATGATCCAGATGCAGTCACAATTGGAAGTCGCTGACAACAGCGGTGCCAAGCGCGTCCAGTGCATCAAGGTTCTGGGCGGCTCGAAGCGTCGTACCGCCGGCGTGGGCGACGTGATCGTCGTGTCGATCAAGGAAGCTCAGCCCCGCGGCAAGGTGAAGAAGGGTGACGTGCATCGCGCCGTTATCGTTCGCACCGCCAAGGACGTGCGCCGTGCCGATGGCTCGGTCATCCGTTTCGACAGCAACGCTGCCGTGCTCGTCAACAAGAATGAAGAGCCCATCGGCACCCGTATCTTCGGCCCCGTCGTCCGCGAACTGCGCGGCCGCGGCTATATGAAGATCATCAGCCTGGCGCCGGAGGTCCTCTAACCATGGCGAACAAGATCAAGAAGGGCGACACGGTTGTCATCCTGTCCGGCAAGGACAAGGGCAAGACCGGCGAAGTGACGCAGAGCCTGCCGAAAGACGGCAAGGTCGTTGTCGCGGGCGTCAACATCATCACGCGCCACCGCAAGCCGAGCCAGACCAACCCGCAGGGTGGCCTGGAGCGCAAGGAAGCGCCGCTGTACGCGAGCAAGGTCGCGATTGCCGATCCCAAGACCGGCAAGCCGACGCGCGTTCGTTTTGAAACCAAGGACGGCAAGAAGGTCCGCGTGGCCGTGAAGTCCGGGGAGACGCTCAATGGCTGACAATTACACCCCGCGCATGCGCAAGCGCTATGACGATGTGATCGTCAAGGCGATGACCGAGAAGTTCGGTTACAAGAATGCGATGGAAGTGCCGAAGATCGAAAAGATCACGCTCAACATGGGCGTCGGCGAAGCCACGCAGGACAAGAAGAAGGTCGAATCGGCCGCTGCCGAGATGGAACTCATCGCCGGCCAGAAGCCCGTCGTGACCAAGGCGAAGAAGTCGATCGCACAGTTCAAGCTGCGCGAAGGCATGCCGATTGGCTGCAAGGTGACCCTGCGCCGCGAACGCATGTATGAATTCCTCGACCGCCTGATCACGATCGCAATGCCGCGCATCCGCGACTTCCGCGGCGTGTCGGCGACCAGCTTCGACGGCCGTGGCAACTATGCCATGGGCCTGAAAGAGCAGATCATCTTCCCCGAGATCAACTATGACCGCATCGACCAGGTGCGCGGCATGGACGTGATCGTCACCACCACCGCTCGTACGGACGACGAAGCCCGCGAACTGCTCAAGCTGTTCGGCTTCCCCTTCCCGATCGTTGCGCAGGAAAAGGAAGCCGCCTGATCCCTCGGGATCTGGCAGGCTCTTTCAAGAAGGAAAGAGAACTTAAGTCATGGCGAAACTGAGTTCGGTAAACAAGAACGAGCGTCGCAAGCAGCTGGTGAAGAAATATGCCGGCCGTTATGCGAAGCTGAAGGCGATTGCGGCAGATACGTCGCTCGACGATGGCGAGCGTCTGATCGCGCGCCTCAAGATGGCGGAAATCCCGCGCAATGGTAACCCGACCCGCATCCGTAACCGGTGCGAGCTGACCGGGCGCCCGCGCGCTTATTATCGCAAATTCCGGCTGTGCCGTATCCAACTCCGCGATCTGGCCAACAAGGGCCTGATCCCCGGTGTTGTGAAGTCGAGCTGGTAAGGGACTGACAAGATGGCAATGACCGATCCCCTGGGTGATATGCTCACCCGCATCCGCAACGGCCAGCAGGCGAAGAAGGACAGCGTCCTGACTCCCGCCTCGACCCTGCGCGTCCGCGTTCTCGATGTTCTCCAGCGTGAAGGCTATATCCGCGGCTACAGCGAAGAAGCGCTGGGTGCCAAGGGCCAGCACAAGGGCATCCGCATCGAGCTCAAATATTTCGAAGGCCAGCCGGCGATCCGCCATGTGGCTCGCGTTTCGAAGCCGGGCCGCCGCGTCTATTCGGGTTCGAAAGAACTTCCGATCGTGCGCAACGGCCTTGGTATCACCATCGTGTCGACCCCGCGCGGCGTTCTCTCGGACGCCGAAGCACGCGAACATAATGTCGGCGGCGAAGTGCTGGCGGAGGTGTTCTGATGTCGCGCATTGGTAAAAAGGCAGTACCGATTCCGGGCGGCGTCACCGCCGCGATCGATGGCGGTCAGCTGTCGGTCAAGGGACCGAAGGGCACGCTCGCGATGCCGCTTTCCGACCTCATCAACTATGAAGTCGCCGAAGGCAGCATTTCGGTTCAGCCCGCGAACGGCACCCGCGAAGCACGCGCTTTCTGGGGCATGCAGCGTACGCTGGTCCAGAACCTGATCACGGGTGTGACCGAAGGCTTCACCAAGGTCCTCGAGATCACCGGTGTCGGCTATCGCGCCAACTCGCAGGGCAAGACGCTCAAGCTGCAGCTCGGCTACAGCCATGATGTCGATTTTGCGGTGCCCGAAGGCATCGAGATCAAGACGCCGGACAACACGACGATCGAGATCAGCGGTATCGACAAGCAGAAGGTCGGCCAGGTCGCGGCGGAAATTCGCCGTTGGCGTAAGCCCGAACCCTATAAGGGCAAGGGCATCAAATATCGCGGCGAGTACATCTTCCGCAAAGAAGGCAAGAAGAAGTAAGCCATGGCACATCTTACCACTTTCGAAAAACGGCGCCAGCGCGTCCGTACCGCCCTCCGCCAGCGTGCAGCCGGGCGTCCGCGCCTTTCGGTGCACCGTTCGGGCCGTCACATCTATGCGCAGCTCATCGATGACGCCGCCGGCCAGACGCTGGCTTCGGCCTCGACGCTGGACAAGGATGTCCGCGGCAAGACCGGCGCGACCACGGCTGCTGCCGCCGACGTTGGCAAGCGCCTCGCCGCTGCCGCGAAGAAGGCCGGCGTGACCCAGGTCGTGTTCGACCGCGGCGGTTTCCTGTTCCACGGGCGCATCAAGGCGCTGGCCGACGCGGCTCGCGAAGGCGGATTGGAGTTCTGATTATGGCTGACGAAGTACAGAACGTCGAAGGCGCTGTCGAAGCGACCGAAAACACCGGCGCTCCCCGCCGTGGCCGTGGTGGCCGCGACGGCGGTCGTGGCGGTCGTGACGGTGGCCGAGGCCGCCGCGACGATCGTCGCCCGCGCGACGAAGAAGGTGGCGAAGAGCTCATCGAAAAGCTCGTTCACATCAACCGCGTTTCAAAGACGGTGAAGGGCGGCAAGCGCTTCGGTTTCGCCGCGCTCGTCGTCGTCGGCGACGGCAAGGGTCGTGCCGGTTTCGGTCATGGCAAGGCGCGCGAAGTGCCCGAAGCCATTTCGAAGGCAACCGCTGCTGCGAAGAAGGCGATGATTCGCGTTCCGCTGCGCGACGGCCGCACGCTGCACCATGATGGTCGCGGTGTGTTCGGCGCCGGTAATGTGACGCTGCGTTCGGCTCCTGCCGGTACCGGCATCATCGCCGGCGGCCCGATGCGCGCCGTGTTCGAATCGCTGGGCGTTGCGGACGTGGTGACCAAGTCGGTCGGCACTTCGAACCCCTACAACATGATCCGCGCTACTTTCGAAGCGCTCGGTGAGCAGACCAGCCCGAAGTCGGTCGCGCAGCGTCGCGGCAAGAAGGTTTCGGACCTGATCAAGCGTGGCGGTGCTTCCGACCGCGCAGCCGAGGCCGAAGCCGCGGCGGTGACGGAGTAAGACGATGGCTGACAAGAAGATCAAGATCCGCCAGATCGGTTCGCCGATCCGTCGTCCCAAGAGCCAGCGTGCGATCCTGACCGGCCTCGGCCTGGGCAAGATGCACCGCGAGGTCGAAGTGGTCGACACCCCGGAAGTGCGCGGCATGATCCGCAAGCTGCCGCACATGGTCGAAGTCGTCGAGGGCTGAGCCCCTCACGACCCGACCTTATATCTATCAGCGCGATAAAAGCGAAAGCGAGTGCAATGACTATCAAGCTTAACGAACTTCGTGACAACAATGGCGCCCGCAAGGGCCGCATGCGCGTTGGACGCGGCATCGGCTCGGGCAAGGGCAAGACCGCCGGTCGCGGTCAAAAGGGCCAGAAGGCCCGTAGCGGCGTCGCGATCAACGGCTTTGAAGGCGGCCAGATGCCCCTTCACATGCGTATCCCGAAGCGTGGCTTCAACAACATCTTCGGCAAGGATTTCGCGATCGTGAATCTGGGCATGATCCAGAAGCTGGTCGACGAGAAGAAGCTCGACGCGAAGGCTGTGATCGATCACGCCGCGCTCAAGGCTGCCGGCGTTGCCCGTGGCGGCAAGGATGGCGTCCGTCTCCTCGCCAAGGGTGAAATCACCGCGAAGCTGAACTTCGCCGTTGCCGGCGCGTCGAAAGGCGCGATCGAAGCGGTCGAAAAGGCTGGCGGCAAGGTTGAATTGCCCGAACCCAAGCCCGAAGGCGAAGGCAAGAAGGCCCAGCGCCGCGCCAAAGCCAAGGCGGAATAATCAAGGCGAAGGGGCGGCTCGGAACACGGGTCGCCCTTCGTCGTTTGACGATCTGTTATTTCCCGTTCGATGCGAACGGATGATGCAGCCGGTATCGACGAGCTGCGTCGCAAAATAGGCCTTTCCCCTTGCGCTTCGTCACCGCCGAACGCACATAGGCGCCGGGTCGCGGGGGGCGCGGTCCGGAATATCCGAGGAAAACACCCATGGCCTCTCGCGCCGACCAGCTTGCTTCCAACCTGAACTTTTCGAAGTTCGGTCAGGCGACCGAACTCAAGAACCGCATCTGGTTCACGATCGGCGCGCTGATCGTCTTCCGTTTCCTGTCGTTCGTGCCGCTGCCCGGGGTCGACCCCGTTGCGCTGGCGTCGCTCTACAGCCAGGCCGCGTCGGGCGGCGTCCTCGACATTTTCAACACCTTCTCGGGCGGCAGCCTTGAGCGGATGAGCATCATCGCGCTCGGCGTCATGCCCTATATCACGGCGTCGATCGTCGTGCAGCTAGCGGCGGCCCTGTCGCCCAGCCTCGCCGCACTCAAGAAAGAGGGCGAAAGCGGGCGCAAGAAGCTCAACCAATATACGCGCTACGGGACGGTCGGACTCACCGCGATCCAGGGTTATTTCATCGCTGTCGGGCTCGAATCGCTCGGCGCGAGCCAGGGCATCGCCGCGGTCGTCGACCCCGGCATGTTGTTCCGCATCGGCGCGGTGATCAGCATCGTCGGCGGTACGCTCTTCCTGATGTGGTTGGGCGAACAGATCACCAGCCGCGGGATCGGGAACGGCGTCTCGCTGATCATCATGGCGGGCATTCTTGCCCAGTTGCCGCGCAGCTTCGCGCAGATGTTCACGCAGGTTCGTGAAGGCTCGATGGGCGGCGGCACGATCCTCGCCGTCGTCGGCGGCGCGATCGTCGTCATCGCCTTCATCAGCTTCATGGAACGTGCACAGCGCCGCGTCCTCGTTCAATATCCCAAGCGCGCGACGCAGCGCGGCGTGATGCAGGCGGACCGCAGCCACCTGCCGCTCAAGGTCAACACCGCGGGCGTGATCCCGCCGATCTTTGCCTCGTCGCTGCTGCTGATGCCGCTGACCGTCACTCAGATGATGGGCCAGAATGTTCAGGGCGACACCGCGACCGGCGATTTCCTGATCACGCTCAACCAGTATCTCGCGCACGGCCAGCCGCTTTATATGGCGCTCTATGCCGCGGGTATCGTCTTCTTCTGCTTCTTCTATGTTGCCGTGGTCTTCAATCCCGAAGAAACCGCCGACAATCTGAAGCGCCAGAACGGCTTCATTCCCGGCATTCGCCCGGGCAAGAACACCGCCGCCTATCTCGATTTCGTGCTGACGCGCATCACCGTGCTCGGTGCGGCCTATCTGGCGGCGATCTGTCTGATCCCCGAATATTTCATCGCGGGGTCGGGGTTGCCGTTCCAGCTCGGCGGCACCAGCCTGCTGATCATCGTGAACGTCACGATCGATACGATCAGCCAGATCCAGAGCCACATGCTCGCGCACCAATATGGCGACCTCATCAAAAAGGCCAAATTGAAGGGCGGCGTTGCGCGGCGTTGATCGCCAAGCTACGGCACTCGCGACACGGTAGGGCAAACAGGGGTCCCCATGACGCTGAATATCATTTTGCTGGGTCCGCCGGGGGCGGGCAAGGGAACGCAGGCGGTTCGGCTCGAAGAAGAGCATGGCATGGTCCAGCTCTCGACTGGCGACATGCTCCGCGCGGCGGTCAAGGCCGGGACGCCGATCGGCGTGCAGGCGAAAGCCGTCATGGACGCGGGCGAACTCGTCTCGGACGAAATCGTCTCGGGCCTGATCGGCGAACGGCTCGACCAGCTTGGCAGTGACGTCTCGGTGATCTTCGACGGCTATCCTCGCACCGCGGCGCAGGCCGAAGCCCTCGATGGCATCCTGTCGGCACGCGGCCGCAAGCTCGACCATGTGATCGAACTGCAGGTCGAGGAAGACGCGCTTGTCGACCGCATCACCGGCCGCTTCAGCTGCGCCAAATGCGGCGCAGGCTATCACGATCGATACAAGCTTCCCAAAGTGGACAATGTTTGTGACGTTTGCGGGTCGGAGGAATTCAAGCGCCGTCCCGACGACAATGAGGAAACGGTGCGCACGCGCATGGCCGAATATCGCGCCAAGACCGCTCCGATCCTGCCGATCTACGAAGCGCGCGGCATCGTGACGCACGTCGACGGAATGGCGCCGATCGACGAGGTCAACGACGCGATCGAAACGATCCTCGCGGGCTGAGGCTAGCCAGTCCTCCCAGCGCCGGTTATTGAGGCGCCAAGGGGGACAGGCTGATGGCATTTTCCAGTTATTTCGCGGGCGCGGCGACGATCGCGGCACTCGCTTTGGCGCCGGCCGCAAACGCCAAGGTCGTCGACCAGAGCGAGGCGGGCTTCACCGTCGCGCACACCGCACAGGTCGCCGCGACCCCCGCCGACGTGTGGAAAATGCTCCGCATGCCCGAAAGCTGGTGGTCAAAGGATCATAGCTGGTCGGGCGACGCCGCGAACTTCTGGCTCGATTCGCAAGCCGGCGGCTGCTTCTGCGAAAAATTGCCCGATACGGGTGCGGGCGTCGGCAGCGTTCAGCACGCGCGCGTCCTCTTTTCGAAACCGGGCCAGATGCTGCGCCTGTCGGGCGCGTTCGGCCCGCTGCAGGGCGAAGCGCTCAATGGCACGCTGACCATCCAGATCAAGGAAACCCCGACGGGCAGCGCGCTGCGCTTCGACTATGTCGTCGGCGGCTATATGCGCTTCAAGGTCGCGGATATCGCGCCCGCGGTCGACAAGGTGATCGGTGAGCAATTGCTCGGCCTCGCCAATGCGCTCGGCGGCGCGCTGCCGCCGACGCGCGACGAAAAGGCAGCGGAAAAGCCGAAATCGGAAACACCGGCGGCGAAGGAAGAGCCTGGGCTCGACGCCGCGGTCGCCGATCTGGTCGAGGAAGAAGCGAAGCCCGTCCCTGACGAAGGTCGTTAGGCGTCGGGCTTTCCGCGCAGCTTCGCTAAGGCCGCAAACGGCCCCGCGGCATCCTCGCTGAGTACGCCCTTTTCGGCAAGGATGCGGTCGGCGTCGGGATGGCGCGGGAACGGGTCGAGCGCGAGCGACAGCGTCTGCACGGCCGAATCGCCAAGATCGACCCTGTCGCCTTCGAGCGGGAGTAGGTCGAGATCCTCGCTTCCGATCTCGATCTCTTCATCTTCGCCCACCGGCGCATCGACATCGCGCAGAAAGCGGAGGTCGAAAGCTTCGTTGATCGTCGCCGGAACGGGCAGGTCGGTCGCGGCGCAGGCCTGTATGACATCGGCCCGCACTTCGCCTTTCGCGCCGATTCCGCCCGCGATCGCGCGGACTTCAGCGGTCAGTACAAAGCGGTCGATCGCAACCAGGCCGAGCCGCCGGGCGATCGCGTCGCGCGCGCCGGCATCGGCTTCGGCTGAAATGACGCGACCATGTGCTGCGTCGGCGAGCGTCACGACCAGCGGAAATTCAGGTGCGCTCACGCCCGCGCTCCGTCCAGCCGATCGGCGACGATCAGGTCGGACACTGGCGTTGCTGCAAGCTGGCTACGCAGCGATGCGACTTCCGCCATCACATGCGCCAAACCGGCCTCGTCCGGCTCCACCCCGCGCCACAGGTTGCGGACCAGTGCGGCGCGCAACTCGGCCGATCCGTCGGCCGAGCGATATGCGCCCAGCCGGCCGCCCAGCGCGCTCATCATCCGGCCCACCTGTTTGCCCACGACCATGTCGCCAAAGCCGATCTGACGCATCTGTCCGTCCATGTCGCCGACGAACAATTCGGTCAGTTGGACACCCGCGAGACCCTGTGCCGGTTCGTCGTCGATCCGGTGCAGGACGAGCGCAAGCACGAGGCTGATCATGTCAAACCTGCCGTCGAGCGTGTCGGGCACCGTACCTTGCGCATACCAGTGCGGCGCGCGCGCGGTTGCGACGACGGCATTCCACAGCGGGCGACGCGCCTCGCGCGGATCGGGTTCAGACGAGAATAATTTGCGAAGTGAAGAAAACATGCGGACCGCTTAGGCCGAATCACGTCATCGGAAAAGGGGCCTGAGTCAGCTTGGCGCAAGCTTTGCCGCGGCATAAGCCGCTTGTGCGCGCCGACCGCTTGCGGTTAAGAGGCGCGATTGCCAGCGCCCGCTTAAAAAGGGCGCAACGGAGATATGTTGATGCCGATCCATGAGCCCAAACTTTCCGCCCGTCCCGTGCGTCTGATCGTCGCCGGGCTGGCGCTCGCGCTGACCGTCAGCGGCTGTTCGCAGCTCAAGGGCCGGCAGGGCTATGTCGTCGACCCGCTGTTGACCGAAGCGATCACACCTGGCGTCGACAACCGCGAGTCGGTGGAAAAGACGCTGGGCCGTCCGACTTTCGTCGGCCAGTTCAGCAACAATGAATATTATTATGTGTCCCGCGAAACGCGCCAGCTCGCCTTCGCCAAGCCGCGCCCGGTCGATCAGCAAGTGCTGCGCGTCCGCTTCGATCCTGCTGGCAACGTCGCTGCGGTCGACCGTACCGGCCTCGAACTGGTGAGCCGGATCAGCCCCGACGGTGACAAGACGCCGACGCTTGGTCGTCATCGCAGCTTCTTCGAGGATATCTTCGGCAATATCGGCGCGGTGGGTGCGCCGGGTGCGCCCACCGGGCAGTAAAGCCTGCGATCTCTGGATTGGAAAGCGGCGGCGCCCAAGGCACCGCCGCTTTTTCTTATTGTGCGATCCCGCCTGCCGCCAGCACGGCGAGCGTGACAAGGTCCGACGCTGTCGATGCCATCGTCGCGACCTGCACCGGCTTTTCCATGCCGACGAGCATCGGGCCGATGACGGCACCGCCGCCGAGTTCGCGCAGCAGCTTCGCCGACAGGTTCGCCGACTGCAGACCCGGCATGATCAGGACATTCGCGGGGCCCGACAGGCGGCAGAAGGGATAATTCTTCATCACCTTCTCGTTCAGCGCGACGTCGGGCGCCATTTCGCCTTCATATTCGAAACCGGGCTTCCGCTGGTCGAGGATCGACACCGCCTCGCGAATGCTCTCCAGCCAGCTTCCCTCGGGATTGCCGAAGGTCGAATAGGATAGGAAAGCGACGCGCGGTTCGTGACCCATGCGGCGCGCGACCTGCGCGGTGCGTTCGGCGATATCCGCGAGCATTTCGGCCGTGGGCCGCTCGTTCACCGTGGTGTCGGCCATGAAGATCGTGTGATGTTGGTCGACCAGGATATGGATACCGAACGGCGTCTTGCCCTCGGCATGGTCGATCACGCGCCGGACTTCGCGCATCGACTGCGAATAGGTGCGTGTCGTGCCCGTGATCATCGCGTCGCCGAGCCCCATCTTGAGCAGCAGCGAACCGAAGATGTTGCGGTCGCGGTTGACCATGCGCTCGACGTCGCGGCGGAGATATCCCCGGCGTTGCAGCCGCTCATAGAGCATCTCGACCATCTGCGGCACATGCGGCGAATTGACGCTGTTGTGGACTTCGAAGCTTTCGGCATCGGCGACGCCCATCGCGCGCAGCTTGTCGTGCAGCCCTTCGCGCCCGACGAGCACCGGAATGCCGTAGCCGCCATCGCGGAACTGGATCGCGGCGCGCAGCACGACTTCCTCTTCGCCTTCGGCAAAGACGACGCGCTTCGGATTGTTGCGCGCGGCTTCATAGGCGAGCGTCAGGACCGAAGTCGTCGGGTTGAGCCTTGCGCGAAGCTGGGTGCGATATTCTTCGAGATTATCGATAGGGCGCTGCGCAACGCCGGTCTTCATCGCGGCTTCAGCGACCGCCGCGGGGACGATTTCCATCAGGCGCGGGTCGAAAGGCGAGGGGATGATATATTCGGGGCCGAAGCTCGACGCGCGCCCGCCATAAGCCGCGGCGACCTCCTCGGGCACCTGCTGGCGCGCGAGGTCGGCGATTGCGTATGCGGCGGCGATCTTCATCTCTTCGTTGATAGCAGTCGCATGGACGTCGAGCGCGCCGCGGAAGATGAAGGGGAAGCACAGCACGTTGTTGACCTGGTTCGGATAGTCCGAGCGCCCGGTCGCGATGATCGCGTCGGGGCGGGCTGCGCGTGCGTCGGGCGGCGAGATTTCGGGATCGGGGTTCGCCATCGCGAAGATGATCGGCGCGGGCGCCATATCCTTCACCATTTCGGGCTTCAGCGCGCCCGCGGCCGACAGGCCGAGGAACACGTCGGCGCCGACCAGCGCTTCGGTCAGGTTGCGCGCTTCGGTGGGCACGGCATGCGCCGATTTCCACTGGTCCATGCTTTCGGTGCGGCCCTGATAGATGGTGCCCTTACGGTCGCACATGATGACATTTTCGTGCCGCACGCCCATCGCCTTGATCAGCGCGGTGCATGCAATCGCCGCAGCACCGGCGCCGTTCACGACGACCTTCACCGTCGCAAGGTCGCGGCCTGTCAGGTAACAGGCGTTGATCAGGCCCGCCGCGGTGATGATCGCGGTGCCATGCTGATCGTCATGGAACACCGGAATGTTCATGCGTTCTTTGAGCGCCGCTTCGATGATGAAGCAGTTCGGTGCCGCGATATCCTCGAGGTTGATGCCGCCAAAGCTCGGCGCGAGCAGTTCGACCGCTTCGATGAAACGCTGGGGATCTTCGGTATCGACCTCAAGGTCGATGGAATCGACGTCGGCAAAGCGCTTGAACAGCACCGCCTTGCCTTCCATCACAGGCTTCGAGGCGAGCGCGCCGAGGTTGCCGAGGCCAAGGATCGCGGTCCCGTTCGAAATCACGGCGACCAGATTGCCCTTGATCGTATAGTCGTAGGCCTTTGCAGGGTCCTCGGCGATGGCGTTCACCGGAACCGCGACACCGGGCGAATAGGCAAGGCTGAGGTCGCGTTGCGTCGCCATCGGTTTCGATGCGACGATCTCGATTTTCCCGGGCCGGCCATATTCGTGGTAAAGCAGGGCCTCGCGGTCCGAAAACTGCACCTTGCTGCCACTGTCCATCATTAATCCTCTCAACTGATCCACAAGATGCGCGCCCGAGCCCATTCCCTAGCGTCGCCTTGGCGAAATGGAACCCGCGAATCGCGTGGCATGCTTGCCACGGGCCCATATCCATACCAAAGCATGTCGCATGCCTGTCACCGCCCGCTCTGCCGCCAATTCGAATAATGTCGCCCCCGCCGCAACGCCGATGATGGCGCAATATTGGGCGCTGAAGGAAAAAGCGGGCGATTGTTTGCTCTTCTATCGCATGGGCGACTTCTTCGAACTGTTCTTCGACGATGCGAAGGCGGCCGCGTCGACTCTCGATATCGCGCTGACCTCGCGCGGTGAGCATGACGGCCAACCGGTGGCGATGTGCGGGGTGCCGGTGCATGCGGCCGAATCCTATCTCGCGCGGCTGATCCGCGCCGGTCACCGCGTCGCGATCGCCGAGCAGATCGAAACCCCGGCCGAGGCGAAGGCGCGCGGCGGATCGAAGGCGCTCGTCGCGCGCGACATCGTGCGCTTCGTCACCGCGGGCACACTCACCGAAGAATCGCTTCTCGAAGGGCGCAGCGCGAACCGGCTTGCTGCGCTCGCGCAAATCGGCAGCGACGGCGAGGTGGCGATTGCGGCCGCCGATATTTCGACCGGACGGTTCGAGGTTGTCGCTGTGGCCGCTCTGGCGGTCGATGCCGAACTCGCCCGGCTGGCGCCCTCCGAATTGTTGCTCAGCGAAAGTGCCGAAGACTTGCCGATATCCTCGGCGCGGCAGATTGTGCGCCGCCCGTCCGCGGACTTCTCCAGCACCAGCGCGCAAAAACGCCTCGAAACCTTCTTCGGGGTTCAGACGCTCGACGGTTTCGGGCAGTTCGGCCGCGGCGAAATCGCCGCGATGGGCGCGCTCGTTGCCTATCTCGATCATGTCGGCACGGGCGGCCCGACCTTTCTCCAACCACCCCTGCGTCATCTCGCCTCGGGCCGGATGGCGATCGACGCCGCGACGCGCGAAAGCCTCGAACTCGTCCGCACGATGGCGGGCGGCCGCGAGGGTAGCCTGCTCGGCACGATCGACCGCACCGTCACTGCGGCAGGCGCGCGCCTGCTGGCCGACGATCTCGCGAGCCCGTTGACCGACAGGGACGCGATCATCGACCGGCTCGACCTTGTCGATGGTCTCGCGCGCGATGCCTTGTGGCGCGGTGAACTGCGCGCGGCGCTGCGTGCCTTGCCCGACGCCGGGCGTGCGCTTGGTCGCCTCGTCGCGGGACGCGGCGGACCCCGCGACCTTGCGCAACTGCGCGATGCGCTCGGTGGCGCACGGCTTCTGCGCGAACGGCTCGCGCGCCGCGCCGATCTGCCGCCCTTGCTCGCGCGTCTCCTGCCGGGGCTCGACGGTCATGGCACGCTGGTCGACGAACTCAGCCGCGCATTGATCGAGACCCCGCCGGTCGATGCCGCGCAGGGCGGATATGTCGCCGAAGGATACGACCATGCGCTCGACGCGCTGCGCGAAACCGCGCGTGACGGGCGCAAGGCGATCGCCGCGCTAGAGGCCGACTATCGCGACCGCACGGGCATCGCATCGCTCAAGATCCGCCACAATGGCGTGCTCGGCTATCATGTCGAGGTGCCCGCGAAGCACGCCGATGCGCTGATGGCACCGGAATCGGGGTTCACGCATCGCCAGACGCTTGCGGGGGTCGTGCGCTTCAACTCGTCCGACCTGCATGAAGCTGCGAGCCGGGTGACGCAGGCGGGTGTCCACGCCGTTGCCGCTGAGGCTGCGCACCTCGAATCGCTGACCGACGCGGCCATCGCGCGGCGCGAAGCGATTGCTGCGAGCTGCGATGTCCTCGCGCGCATCGACGTTGCCGCCGCGCTTGCCGATCATGCAATGAGCCACAATTGGTGCCGCCCCGATCTCGCCGACGAGCCGTGCCTCGATATCGCGGGCGGTCGTCACCCCGTCGTCGAGGCCGCGCTTGCGAAATCGGGCGAGCGCTTCGTGCCGAACGACGTCTCACTGTCGCCGCGCGATCGCCTCTGGCTCGTCACCGGTCCGAACATGGGCGGTAAATCGACCTTCCTCCGCCAGAACGCGCTGATCGTCGTGCTTGCGCAGGCGGGCGGGTTCGTGCCGGCGGCGTCAGCAAAGCTCGGGCTCGTCGACCGGCTGTTCAGCCGCGTCGGCGCGAGCGACAATCTCGCGCGCGGGCGCTCGACCTTCATGGTCGAGATGGTCGAGACCGCGGCGATCCTGGCGCAGGCCACCCCGCAAAGCTTTGTCATCCTCGACGAGGTCGGGCGCGGCACCTCGACCTATGACGGGCTCGCGCTCGCCTGGTCGGTGGTCGAGGCGGTGCACGAGGTGAACAAGTGCCGCTGCCTCTTCGCGACGCATTATCACGAACTGACGCGTCTCGCCGAAACGCTGAACGCGCTGTCGCTCCACCACGTCCGCGCGCGCGAATGGCAGGGCGATCTGGTGCTGCTGCACGAGGTGGCCGAAGGCCCGGCGGATCGCAGCTACGGCCTCGCGGTCGCGCGGCTCGCGGGCGTTCCGGCGGGCGTGGTCAAGCGCGCAGAGGCGGTGCTCGCGAAGCTTGAGGCGGGACGCGAGGCGACCGGCGGGCTAGCCGCGGGTCTCGACGACCTCCCGCTCTTTGCGGCCACGCTTGCCGAGGCGCCTGCCGCGGTGAAGGATGCGCTGCGCGACGCGCTGGCGGGGATCGACCCCGACGCGCTGGCTCCGCGCGAGGCGCTCGACGCGCTCTACGCGCTCAAGCGGCTGATGGCGGACGAGGCATGAGCGACCTGTTCGACAACCTCGACCAGCGCCGTGCGATCATCGATCGCCGGGCGCTGGCGGGGCGGCTCGACGAGATTGCGGGCGAGACGAGCGACACCGGCAAACGTCGCCGCGCAATGGTCGACCTTCTCAAGGGCGCACTGGAAGCGGGCCGCGCAGAAATCGAACGCCGGCTGCTCGAACGCCCTTCGGCGGGCCGCGTTGCGGCGAACGCGACGGCATTCCTGATCGACCAGATCGTCCGCCTCAGCCACGATTTCACGACGGGTCATCTCTATCCCGCAAGCAACCGGTCGGCGGGTGAGCGGATCACGCTGATCGCGGTCGGCGGCTATGGCCGCGGCGAGATGGCGCCGCACAGCGATATCGACATCGGCTTCCTCACCCCGTTCAAACAGACGAGTTGGACCGAGCAGGTGATCGAGGCGCAGCTCTATACGCTCTGGGATCTCGGGCTGAAGGTCGGTCATTCCAGCCGCTCGCTCGACGAGATGGTGCGCGCGGCGAAAGAGGATCTGACGATCCGTACCGCGCTGCTCGAAGGACGCTTCATCTGGGGCGACCGCGACCTGTACGACCAGGCGTCGGCGCGCTTCGATGCGGAAGTCGTCGCAGGCAATGCCCGGGCGTTCGTTGCCGAAAAACTGGCTGAACGCGACGAGCGCCATAAGCGCATGGGCGATTCGCGCTATGTCGTCGAACCCAATGTGAAGGAAGGGAAGGGGGGACTGCGCGACCTTCACACGCTCTTCTGGATCGGCAAGTTCATCCACCGCGTCCGCACCGTGCCCGAGCTCGTTGACGCCGGACTCCTGTCGGGCCGTGAGCTACGTCAGTTCGAGCGCGCCGAAAATTTCCTGCTCGCGGTGCGCTGCCATCTCCATACGCTTGCGGGGCGCGCCGAGGATCGGCTGACCTTCGACTTCCAGCCCGAAATCGCGCGCCGGATGCATTTCGCCGATCGGCCGGGAAAGAGCGCGGTCGAGCGCTTCATGCAGCTCTATTTCCTCCACGCCAAAAGCGTCGGCGACGTCACCGGCACCTTCCTTGCGCATCTCGACGACCAGATGGCGGCGCGCGGACGCCGCTTCCTGCCGACGATCCGGCGGCGCCCCGGCAAGCTCCACGGCTTCGTCCTCGACCGTGGCCGGCTCGCGCTGCCGAGCGACGATTTCTTTCAGCAGGACCCCGTCCGGCTGGTCGAGATTTTCGCGCTCGCCGACAAACATGGCCTTGAAATCCACCCGCAAGCGATGCGGCAGGCGCGCCACGATGCGAAGCTGATCGACGCGCGCGGGGTGCGCCGCATCGCGCGTGCGAACGAACTGTTCCTCGACGTGCTGACCAGCCCGCGCGATCCCGAAACGGTGCTGCGCTGGATGAACGAGGCGGGGGTGTTCGGCCGTTTCGTTCCCGATTTCGGCCGTGTCGTCGCGCAGATGCAGTTCGACATGTATCATCATTATACCGTCGACGAGCATACGATCCGTGCGATCGGGCTGCTCGCGGACATCGAACAGAACCGGCTGGCGGACGATCATCCGCTGTCGACCGCGATCATGGACCAGATCCATTCGCGGCGCGTCATCTATGTCGCGGTGCTGCTTCACGACATCGCGAAGGGCCGCGGCGGCGATCATAGCGTGCTCGGCGCCGAACTCGCGCTCCGTGTATGTCCGCGACTTGGCCTCAGCGAGGCGGAGACTGAAACCGTTTCGTGGCTCGTGCGCTATCACCTCCTCATGTCGGCGACCGCATTCAAGCGCGATCTCGCCGATTTCAAGACGATCCTCGATTTCGCGCAGGTCGTGCAGTCGCCCGAACGCTTGCGCCTACTGCTCGTGCTGACCGTCGTCGACATCCGCGCGGTGGGACCCGGCGTATGGAACGGCTGGAAGCGCCAATTGCTCACCGAGCTTTACGATGCCGCCGAGGAGGTGCTGCGCCTTGGCCATAAACAGCGCGGCCGCGAAGCGCGGATCGAAAGCAAGAAGGAAGCGGTTGCGGCTCAATTCGGTTTCGACCGCAAGACCTTCGACAAGGTCGCGAAGCGCCTTCCCGAAAGCTACTGGATCGCCGAACCGGTTGAGGTCATCGCGGCCAATCTCGTCCATATCCGGCAGGCGGGCGATGCGCCGCTGCATATCGCTGCGGTCCCCGACGATGACCGCGGCGCGACGCTGGTGATGGTGCTAGCCGCTGACCATCCGGGTCTCTTTTATCGCATCGCCGGCGGCATTCACCTTGCCGGCGGCAACATCATCGACGCGCGCATCCACACGACGCGCGACGGGCTCGCGCTCGACAATTTCCTTGTCCAGGATCCGCTGGGGCGCCCGTTCGCGGAGGCGGGTCAGATCGGCCGGCTGACGCGCGCGATCGAGGATGCGCTCGCCAACCGCCATAAATTGCTGCCCAAGCTCGAGGCGAGGGCGCTACCGCGCACGCGCGCCGAGGCCTTCCGCGTTGCGCCCAACGTCTTTGTCGACAACAAGGCTTCCAATCGGTTTACGGTGATCGAGGTCAATGCGCAGGACCGCCCCGCGTTGCTCAACCAGCTTGCCTATGCGCTCTTCCAGTCGAAGGTCACGGTGCACAGCGCGCATGTCGCGACCTATGGCGAGCGCGCGGTCGACACATTCTATGTGACCGACCTGATCGGCGACAAGATCGACAGCGCGGCGCGCGTGAAAAGCCTGGAAAAACGCCTGCTCGAAGCAGCGACGAACCACAGCGAGGATGCCGTCGCGGCCTAGAAGTCAAAGCCCTGCTGAATCGGGGCAATGGCGAGGGGCACGCCTTCGAGTTCGAGCATCCGGGCCTTGGAGGTCGAGCCGCCCGGTGCAGAGAAGCCGCCGATCTTGCCGCCCGCCGCCAGGACGCGGTGGCAGGGGATGATCAACGGGACAGGGTTTGTCGCCATCGCCTGTCCGACCGCGCGGGCATGTTCGGGGCCGGCGTCCAGCGCCCGCGCGACGGCGCCATAGGTCGTCGTCTCCCCCCAGCCGAGCGTGCGGACGAAAGCATAGACCTGCGCGAAAAAGGGCGGCTGCTGACCCGGATCGACCGGGACCTCGAAAAACTCGATTCGTTCGCCATCGAAATAGCGGATTGCCGCATCGATCACCGCCGCGATTTGGGCCGGCGGTTCCGCGCGGACGGCAGCGGGCAAGCGGCGCAGGATCGACCATGTGGTTTCGGACGCGGCCGGCGCGGGCAGCCGCAGGGCCGTGACGCCGGCCTCCGTCCAGCCGATCGCCGCGACCCCGGCCACGGTTTCGAAAAGCTGATACTCGCTTTGCCCGGCCATGCCTGTTTCTCCGTCGTTGCCGAAGATATAGGACGGATAACGCCCAAGCCATAGCGGCCCGGAACAACTTGCGAACCGATCGACAGCTTTCGGGTGGGAAGCGGAAGTTCAGTCACCCGTTTCCTTCATCCCGGGCTTGACCCGGGATCCCGCTTTTTTGGCACACTCACTGGATGCGACTTCAAGCGGGCCCCGGATCAGGTCGAACGAGCCACATGTCTCATTCGAGAGCGACGAAGAAGGACAGGGAAACTTACGCGCGAAACCCGTCTTCAACTCGCACGGCGTGCGAGGTAGACGCCCGCGATCATCAACGCGATCCCCGCGACGCGTTTGGTGTCGATCGCCGAACGCATTGCACCGAACAGGCCGAAATGATCGATCGTCGCCGCGCTGACGAGCTGGCCGACGAGCACGAAGAAGATCGCGTTGCCGACCCCGAAGCGCGGCGCGATAAAGGTCACCGCGATGACGTAGAAGGCGACGAAGATGCCGCCGAGGTAGAAGTGAAAGGGCGTTTCGGCCGACAGTCGCACTTGTCCCATCGACCCCGTCCACAGCGCGCCGGCAATGGCGATCAGCAGCGCGACCGCGAACAGCACGACCGACGCCGCCATCGGATGGCCGAGCTTTTGCCCCAGTCCGGAATTGAGCGCGGCGAGGATCGGGATGCCGATGCCGGTGAGCAGCATGATCGTGGCAAAGGCGGGTGCGTTGTTGGCGGCCATCTGTCTTCCTCCCCAATGTTCGCTCTTACAGGCCTAATTCCTCGAGCCCCGGATGATCGTCCGGGCGGCGGTCGCCGGTGCCGTCGCGCGGCCAAAGGAACAATCGGTCGCCCTCGGCAATCGCGACGTCGTTTATACTCGCGATGCGCCGCTGCATCTCTCCATTTTCGGAAAACTCCCAATTTTCATTGCCATAGGAGCGCCACCACTGACCCGCATCGTCGTGCCATTCATAGGCGAAGCGCACGGCGATGCGGTTTTCCGTGAACGCCCACAGCCCCTTCACCAGCCGATAGTCATGCTCGCGCCGCCATTTCGCGGTCAGAAAATCGACGATCGCGGCGCGGCCGGTGACGAAGGTCGATCGATTTCGCCACACGCTGTCCTCGGTGTACGCGAGCGCGACGCGCGCGGGGTCGCGGCTGTTCCAGCCGTCTTCGGCAAGGCGAACCTTTTGAACCGCGCTGTCATGGTCAAAGGGTGGGAGCGGGGGGCGGGACATCGGCTGTTCCTTTCTGGGATGGGCCTTTCAGGCAAAGGGTGTCGCGAATTCGATACGGATGCCGCCGGGCATCGCGCAGATGAAATGATGCGTGGTCGCCCCCTCGCGGATCGGTTCGGGATCGAATTCGATCACCGCGCCGGGATGGCCCTGCACGCGCGCGAAGACGGTGCGCAGCGCATCGAGGTCGGCGACGCGAAGCGCGAGATGGTGGAGGCCGATGTTGCCGCGGCGGTCGAAGGGCGTCGCGCTCGCGGGATCGGCGACCTGCCAGAGCGTGAGCAGCGTCGTGCCGTCGGAGACGAAGATCGCGGGATAGTCGGGGCGTTCGGCCGCGACGGTAAAGCCCAGGGCTTCGACGAAAAAATCGCGCGCCTCAACTACGTCGCGAACGGCGAGGCCGATGTGATGGGCGCCTTCTGTCAGCGATTTCGGGGTGATGTCATTGGTCATTCTATGTCCTTTCGTGGTTTTTCGGCTGACGACGGTTAGTGCCGCTCTGATTTGAGCGCGGCGATTTCGGCGCGTAGCTGGTTGAGTTCGGCTGCCATCGGCTGGATCGCGGCGGAAATTTCGGCCTCGGTGAAGCGCGGCGTGATGTGCTGCGAGCAATTCCATTCCCAGCCGATCACGTCGATGAATAGGGCGCGCTCCGGCGTCGCTCGATACGTCGTTGGCATCAGTGCAGTGACCGCGGCGGGGTCGTCGGCGAGTTCGACGCTGTGCGCGTGGCCGACGAGTTTCAGCCGCTCGCGGTTCGGATAATCCATCAGGAACAGCGAGACGCGGTCGTTGCCCTTGATATTGGCGGTGCTGATATATTGTTTGTTGCCGCGATAGTCGGCGAAACCGATCCGGTTGCCGGAGATGTGGCGGAGGAAACCCGCCGGGCCCCCGCGATGCTGCATATAGGGCCAGCCCTCGACATTGACGCTTGCCATATAGAAGCTGTCGCGTTCCTCGATAAAGGCAATTTCCTTGGCTGTCAGCGTGTCGGGGGTGCCGTCTGCACCGGCATCGAGTTTGGCGTAGGAGGCGCGCGATCCGTGGCGTTCTTGCTCCGCTTTCACCGCGTCGTCGAACAGCGTGTGTCGGTAATTCTGCGCCATCGTGCCAGCCTCTCTGCAAAAGGGAGCGAACGAAGGGCGTGGAGGAGGGGCGCGCCTTCGTTCGCCGGACCGGGAATAGGGCATTGTTCGATCGGTGATAATCGGGGAAGATCGAACAAGTTAATTCCATAAACTGGAATAATCATGGACCGGTTGCTCACCCTTGAAATGTTCGTCGCGGTTGCGAACGAGGGCGGTTTCGCTGCCGCGGCGCGCAAGCTTGGCAGTTCCCCGCCTGCCGTCACGCGTGGGATTGCGGCGCTCGAGGCGCGGCTGGGTACGGTTTTGTTTCACCGTTCGACGCGCGCGGTCGCGTTGACCGATGCCGGCGCGGCATTTCTGGAGCAGGCACGGCGCATCCTCGCCGACCTTGCGGGCGCCGAGCGCGAGCTTCGCGGCGCGGAGGCCGAACCGCGCGGACAGTTGCACCTGACCGCACCGGTGATGTTCGGACGGCTGCACGTCCTGCCCGTGGTGAGCGAACTGATGGCGCAGCACCGCGAGCTGTCGGCGCGAATGATGCTGATCGACCGCAATGTCCGGATCGTGGAGGAGGGGATCGACGTCGCGGTGCGCATCGGGCCGCTGGCGGACTCGGGGTTGAAGGCCGTGCGGATCGGCCGGGTGCGGCAGATGCTGGTTGCGAGCCCCGCCTATCTGGCGCGGCGCGGGGCCCCGGCACGCGTGGCAGAACTTACGGGGCACGACCTGATCGCCGCGATGGGGCCGCGTGCGGCGGGCGAATGGCAGTTCGCGTCGGGCCGCTGGCGCATCGAACCGCGCCCGCGGCTGGTCGTCAACACCATCGACGGGATTTTGGCGGCGGCTGAGGCTGGGCTCGGGATCGCCAATCTGCTGAGCTATCAGGTCATCGAGGCGGTCGATGCGGGGCGGCTGATCTCGCTGCTCGCGGATGAACAGCCATCCGCGTTGCCGGTGCATCTATTGTTCGAACCGTCGCGCGCGGGACTGCCCGCAGTGCGGTTGTTCATCGCGGCGATGAAAGCGCGGATGCGGATGGCGGGACTGGTTTGAAGGGTCGGCAGCGGCTGCCATCGGACTAGCGCAGCCCAAATGTTACAAATCAGTGGCTTTTTGGTGACGGCCAGATTCACGATTCTGTCATTTTAGCATAAGAATCGACTCCTAGAGGCCGCAGCGAACCAAGGCGCGGCGGGGCAACCGGTCGTGTTTGTCTGCAAACCCAAAAGGGGGCCTCAATGACCAGAATCCGTAAATTCCTTATGCTGACCGTCGCCCTGCCGCTCGCCGCTTGCGGCGCCGACGATGTGGCTTCGCCCGGCGAAGGTGTTGTCGTCATTCCCGCACCGACCCCCACCCCGACGCCGACTCCCACCCCGACTCCGACCCCCACGCCGACTCCCCCGGCGGCGAGCTGCCCGACGGGCACGGTCGACAAAGGCGTGATCGCGAACCGCCGCAACTGCGAAATCACCGGTCGCCTCAACGCCAATTTCCAGATCGCAAACCTCCCGGGCACGATCTACTCGCTCAACGGACGCGTCGACGTCGGCACCGATGTCGGCGGCGATGGCGCAGCGGCCGGTGGCCAGGCAGCGACGCTCACGATCGATCCGGGCGTCGTCATCTTCGCCTCGTCGGGCAACGACTTCCTCGTCGTCAACCGCGGTTCGAAGCTCAATGCCGAGGGCACTCCGACCAACCCGATCATCTTCACCGCACGTGCGAACGTCGTCGGCACCGCGACCGATACCAGCCAGGGCCTGTGGGGCGGCGTGATCCTGCTTGGCCGCGCGCCGATCAGCGATTGCCTCAGCGGCGCAGTGGGCGGATCGGCCAACTGTCAGCAGAACATCGAAGGCGCGACCAATGCCCTATACGGCGGCGCTACCGCGGCTGATAGCAGCGGCCGGATCCGCTATGTGCAGATCCGCTATTCGGGCTTCGAAATCGCGCCGGGCAACGAATTGCAGGGCCTCACCACGGGCGGCGTCGGCTCGGGAACGGTCATCGACCATGTTCAGGTCCACAACAGCTCCGACGACGGGATCGAAGTGTTTGGCGGCCGCCAGAACATGAAGAATCTGATCATCACCGGCGCCGACGACGATAGCCTCGACACCGACCTTGGCTACAAGGGCCTGATCCAGTTCGTGATCGGGGTGCAGCGCGCCGGCGGCAATTCGGGCGATGCGATGATCGAGGCCGACTCGAACGGTAACGAAGATGCGCAGCCGCGTCAGAACACGCGCCTTGCGAACTTCACCTTCGTGCATCGCAGCACGCTGGCCGCTTCGACCAACGCGATCCTGCTGCGCGGCGGTACCGACTATACGATGGTCAACGGCGTAGTGACGAGCCCCCGCTTCTGCCTTGACGTCGATGGCGCGACGACGATGCAGGCGGCAAACGCCGGTCTCGACGACGTCGGTCCGCCGGTGCTGAACTCGGTGGCCTTCGCCTGCACCGCAGGTGCCTTCGCGGAAGACGGCAACGTCACGGCGGCTGCCATCCAGGCGATCTTCAACCTGGGCACGAACAACAATGCGAGCTTCACCTCGACGCTGAGCAATGTTTTCGTAAACGGCGCCAACGAAACTGCGGTGACCGCATTCAACGCTTCGACGTTGAACCCGTCGGGCACCTCCTTCCTGGTGGCGACGCCGTACATCGGCGCGGTTCGCGACGCGAGCGACACTTGGTACCGCGGCTGGACCTGCGACTCGGCGACCGCCGACTTCGGCAGCGCCTCGTCGTGCACCTCGCTGCCGAGCGCCTGACCGCCAACACATTGACGAGGGGCGACGGCAAGGGCCGTCGCCCCCTTTTTTCGGATTAACTACAAGGGGGGACTCCTCATGAGGAAGTCGCACACATTCTCCAGCCTCCTGCTCCTGACCTCGGCGCTGATCGCGCCGAGCGCCATCGCGCAGACGAGCGAGCCGACCGAATCCGCGCCGGCCGCGACCACGCCTCCCCCCGCGGACGATGAACAGGTCGAGGTTTCGGTTCCCGGCGCCTCGTTCGATGGCGAAATCGTCGTCACCGGCCGTTACATTCCCAATATCGTACGCTCGACGCCGCAAGTCGTGTCGGTGCTCTCGAACGAGGAAATCGAACGCGCCGGCGACGGAGACATCGCGGGCGCGCTCCAGCGCGTTACCGGCCTGTCCGTCGTGGGCAACGGCTATGTATATGTGCGCGGCCTTGGTGACCGTTACTCGCTCGCTCTGTTGAACGGCTCGCCGCTTCCTTCTCCCGAACCGTTGAAGCGCGTCGTTCCCCTCGACCTCTTTCCGACCAGCATCGTCGGCAGCGCGCTCGTCCAAAAGACCTATTCGGCCAATTATCCGGGCGAATTCGGCGGCGGCGTGATCAACCTCACGACGAAAGCCCTGCCCGACGAACCTTTCCTCAAAATCGGGCTCGGCGTCAGCGGCGATAGCGAGACGACCGGCCAGCTCGGCTATACCTATTATGGCGGCGACCTCGACTTCCTGGGCTATGACGACGGCACGCGCTCGATCCGCGGCCCGCTCAAGGCGGCCTTGAACAGCGGCAAGCTCATCACCGAAGGCGCCGACTTCTCGGCGCGCGACATTCATGACATCGCGGCGAGCCTGTCGAACGCGTCGACCTCGCTTCTTCAGCGCAACAACAATATTCCGGTGAATTTCTCCGCGGATCTCAGCGCGGGTTCGCGCTGGGATATCGGCGGCAATCGTCTCGGCTTCATCGCCGCGGCCGGGTTCAGCAACAACTGGTCGACGCGCGATGCGGTCCAGCAGCTCTCGGGCGGCTTCGCCGAAGGGCGTCTCGACCCGAACGTCAATTTCCGTGCGGTGCGCACCGACAACCGGATCGTCGTCAACGGCCTGCTGGGCCTCGGCTTCGAGTTTGGCGAGCACAAGCTGCGTTGGACCAACCTCTATATCCACGACACGCTCAAGCAGTCGCGCCTGGCGACCGGTTTCGATGCCGAGGGTCTCGGCGACAATGTGCGGGTCATGAAACAGGACACCAATTGGGTCGAACGGCAGCTTATCGACACCCAGTTCGTGGGCGAATTCAAGTTCGACGATCTCAGCGTCGACATTCGCGGAACCTATGCGAACACCAAGCGCGACGCGCCCTATGAACGCAGCTTCAGCTATGTGTTCGACGAATCCATCGGCGACTATGTCAACAATCTGCGCGCCGGCGGCCAGAATGCCCGCATCGTGTTCAGCGATCTCAACGAAGATGTGTACGCCGGGGCAATCGACCTCGGTTACAAGCTTCCGACATCGATGAGCATCACGGTTCACGGCGGCTATGCTTACACCAGCACCAAGCGCGACGCTTCACGGCGCGAGTTCCGCTTCGTGCCGGCTGACGAACTGCCGATCCCGGTGACGCAGCAGCGCCCCGACTATCTCCTGTCGGACTTCAACATCTATACCTATGATATCCAGCTTACAGAGACTTCGGGTCAGGCGGGCGCGGCGGCCTATGAGGCCGGCCTTGATATCCATGCGGGCTATGGACAGGTCGAGGCCGAAGTCGGCCCCGGAATCACCCTGATCGCGGGCGTCCGCTATGAATCGGCAAAGCAGCATGTGACGCCGGTCGACCTTTTCGGTATCGGAACCGGCGGCGTCACCTCGACCCGCCTGAACAACAGCTATTGGCTGCCGGCCGCGACGGTCACCTGGAATTTCGCGGAAGACATGCAGCTCCGGCTCAACGCTTCCAAGACGATCGCGCGTCCGCAGTTCCGCGAGCTTGCGTTCCAAATCTATCAGGACACCGAATCCGACCGCCAGTTCTTCGGCAACCCCTTCCTCGTCGACAGCAAGCTGTTCAACGCCGAGGCGCGTTACGAATGGTTCTTTGGAAAGGGCGAACGCTTCACGCTCGCGGGCTTCTACAAAAAGATCGACAATCCGATCGAAGCCTTCGCTTTCCGTTCGACCGGCCAGCTCCAGACGAGCTTCGCAAATGCTCCCGAAGCGCAGCTCTACGGCGCTGAACTCGAGGTCCTGAAATATGTCCCGCTCAGCGGGGTTTCGGAATCGCCCTTCTTCGCATCGCGCCGTCTCGTGCTTGTGGCGAACTACACCTACAGCAAGTCGAAGATTAACGTCGGCGCCGACGACAACATCATCTTCTCGAACGGCGGTGTGCTTCCCGCGGCGGATTTCTTCCGCGATGGCGCGCCGCTCACGGGCCAGTCCGAACATGTCGGCAATCTCCAGATCGGGATCGAGGACCAGGACAAGCTGTCGCAGCAGACCCTTCTCCTTACCTATGCCAGCGAACGCGTGACGAACCGTGGTCCGTCGGGCACGCCGCAGCAGCCCGATATCAAGGAAAAGCCCGGCATCCGACTCGACTTCGTCGCGCGGCAGGGGATCACGCTGCTCGGGACCGAGGTCGAGCTCAAGTTCGAGGCGCGCAACCTGACCGGCACTCGCTATCAGGAGTTCCAGCAGGCCGGCGATTCGCGGATCGACATCAACAACTACAAGGTCGGACGCAGCTTCTCGATCGGCGCCGAACTGAAATTCTGACGTCTTCTATCATCGCGGGAAGGCGAGGGGTCGGCACGGTCCGGCTCGCCCGCCTTCCCCGCGCATGAAAAAGGGCGCAAGGCTGTTTCATGAAGGAAGCCGCGCCGTGAAGACGCCGCCCGGCGCCTTCAGCCGTTCGCCGGCCCCGCCATGGCTGCCGCCGCCGCGAGCAGCCCGCCGTTGAAACGCTGTGACAGCGCGGCGTCGGGGATCGCGTTGAACGCATGGATCGCCCCCGCATAGCTGTGCAGATCGACGGGCACCCCCGCCGCGACCAGGCGGCGCGCATAGTCGAGATTTTCGTCGAAAAAGAGGTCGAGGCTGCCGGTCGCGATATAGGCGGGGGGCAGGTTCGACAAATCCTCGGCCAGGCTTGGCGAAAACCAGCCGCGCCGGTCGTCGTCGGCCTTGTAGTCGCCCTGCAGCGCGCGCCAGCCGAAGCGGTTGCTCGGCCGCGTCCAGATGAATTCGCCGGTCGCCGGGTTGCCATAGGGACAGGCGTCGCTGCCGGTACGATGATCGAGCATCGGATAAGTCAGGAGCTGCCCCGCGATCGCCGGGCCGCCCAGGTCGCGCGCCATGATCGCGAGAGCGGCGGCCAGCCCGCCGCCCGCGCTTTCGCCCGCGACGACGATCCGGTTCGGGTCGAAGCCAAGCGCGTCCGACTGTTCGGCAAGCCATGCCAGCGCCGAGTGGCAATCCTCGTGCGGCGCGGGAAAGGGGTGTTCGGGCGCGAGGCGATATTCGACCGAAGCGACGGGCACCCCGGCGGACGCGGCCAACAATGCAGGGCCCGCCTGCATCTGCTCCACCGATCCCATCACCATCCCGCCGCCATGGATATGCAGGATCGCGCCGCCGCCCGGCCGCGTCTCCGCGGGGCGATAGAGAAATACCGGGATATCCGGTCCGCCATGGATCGACGGCACGACCAGCCTTTCGGGGGCGATCACCGGCGGCGGCAGGATCGAGTAGGTCTCCGCCGCCTTGGCACGAATTTGGGCGATCGGCGCGGAATCAAGATCGACCCGGGGAAACAGGTCGATCAGCGGCGCGATCTCGCGATCGACGAGGTGGCGGGTGTCCATTTCAAACTCTCCCTTTCATCGCTCGCCGACGCGAAGATCAGCCGCGCAATATCGCTCCGACCTTTGCCGCTGCCGCGACCACCTTGTCGGTAATCGCCTTCAACTCGGCATCGTTGAAGCTCTTTTCTGCCGGCTGCAATTCGACCTCGACCGCCAGGCTCACCTGACCCTCGGGCACGCCTTGGCCGGTGAAGCGGTCGAACAATCGCGCTCCGGTGATGCTCGTCTTGTCGGCGCCGCGAATCGCGCGCACCAGATCGGCGGCGGTCAGGCTGGTCGGCGCCAGAAAGGCGAAGTCGCGGCGTACCGACTGCAGCGCGGGCGGCGTGAACGCCGCGCGCGCGGGACCGCTTGCGCGCTTCGCCGGGATCGCGTCGAGGAAGATCTGTACCGCCATCACCGGGCCATCGACGTCGAAGGCGCGCGTCAGCAGCGGGTGGAGCGCGCCGAATTCGGCGAGCACCGCCTTGGGGCCGAGCCGCAGCGTCGCCGACTGGCCGGGATGCCAGATGGCCCCCTCGGTCACGGCTTCCATCACCTGCAAGCGGTCGGCGGGCGCCCCCGCGGCGTCGAGTAACGCCAGCGCGGCGGCCTTGGCGTCAAAGGCGTCGAACGCCGCCGCCTTGCCCGTCTGCCAGCCGCGCGGCGTCCGGTCGCCCGCCATGACGATGGCAAGTGTCGGATGCTCGGCGTCGGCCAGATAGCGGCGACCGATCTCGAACAGGCGAATGCTGCCCGCGCCGCGATTCTGGTTGCGCTGCGCCGCGGCGAGCAGGCCGGGCAGCAGCGACGGGCGCATGACTTTCAGTTCTTCGCTGATCGGATTGGCGAGCGACCAGGTGCCGCCGCCAAAGGGCGCGGCGTCGCTTTCGCTGATGAACGACCAGGTGACGGCTTCGTCGAAACCGGCGGCTGCCGCGGCGCGGCGCAGGCGGCGCTCGGTAAGCTGCTCGGCGGTCGCGGTCGGCTTGGCGACGCCGTCGGTCCGCGGCAGGGCGACCGACGCGATCGCGTCGAAACCGGTGATGCGCGTGACTTCCTCGACGATGTCGGGCGCGCCGTCGATATCGCGGCGCCAGCTCGGCACTGCGACCTGCCAGCGGCCGCCCTGTTCGGCCACCGAAAAGCCCAGCGCGGCGAGTATCTCTTGCTGCCGCTCGGGCGCGATTGCGATGCCGCCAAGCGTCGCCGACAGCGCCGGGTCATAATCGACCGTCTTGACCCCGGCGGGGGGCGTGCCCGCGCGCGTGACGGTCGAGGGCGTGCCGCCGCAGATCGCAAGGATATGCGCGGTGACGATCGCGGTCGCATCGTCCAGGAACGCGGGATCGACGCCGCGCTCGAAGCGGCTGCGCGCGTCGCTGGTCAGGGCAAGCGCCTGCCCGGTCAGCGCGATGCGTTCGGGCGTGAAATAGGCGATCTCGATCAGGACGTCGGTCGTCGTCTCGCTGCACCCTGAATGCTCGCCGCCCATGATGCCCGCGATGTCATGTACTTCGGCCGCGTCGGCGATCACCGTCATCGTGTCGGTGAGCACATAGTCCTTGCCGTTCAGCGCGGTGACGGTCTCGCCATCCTTCGCGCGCCGCGCGGCGAGTGCGCCGCTCAGCTTCGCACGGTCATAAATATGGCTCGGGCGGCCAAGGTCGAACATCACATAATTGCTGATGTCGACGAGTGCGGAGATCGAGCGCTGACCCACCGCTTCCAGTCGGCGGCGCATCCATTCGGGCGCGGTGCCGTTAGTGACGCCGCTGATCGTGCGGCCGAAGAAGGCGGGACAGGCTTCGGGATCGTCGGTCCGGATTTCGGTTGCGGGCGCACCTTCCCCGACGATCGTCGGGACGTCGAGCGGCTTCAGCGTGCCGAGCCCGGCGGCGGCAAGGTCGCGCGCGATGCCGCGCACGCCCATGCAATCCTGCCGGTTCGGCGTGATCGAAATGTCGATCACCGGATCGCCCGCGCCGCTATAGTCGGCAAAGGGCGTCCCGATCGGCGCGTCGGCGGGCAGTTCGATAATCCCGTCATGATCGTCGCCAAGCTCAAGCTCGCGCGTCGAGCACATCATGCCGTTCGATTCGACGCCGCGCACCGCCGCGACCTTCAACTCCATCCCGTTCGCGGGCACGACCGCGCCGGGCAGGCCGAGTACGCCGACCAGGCCTGCGCGCGCATTGGGCGCCCCGCACACGACGGTGAGCGGTGCCCCGCCGTCGCCGGTGTCGACCGTCAGCACCTGCAGCTTGTCGGCCTGCGGATGCTTTTCGGCGGTCAGCACCTTGGCGACGCGGAAACCGGCGAGTTTCTCGGCCGGATTTTCGACGCCTTCGACCTCATGGCCGATGCGGTTCAATGTCGCGACGACGTCGGCGACGCCATAATCGCCGTCCAGATGTTCGCGGAGCCAGTCGAGGGTGATCTTCATGCCGAAATCCCCCCGCTCAGCGTCGGGACACTCAGCGCGCCGAACCCGTAATGCGACAACCAGCGAAGGTCGCCGTCGAAGAAGGCGCGAAGGTCATCCATGCCATATTTCAGCATAGCCAGCCGGTCGACGCCGACCCCGAAGGCAAAGCCCTGCCATTCGTCGGGATCGAGCCCGCAATTTGCGATCACGCGGCGGTTGACCATGCCGCTGCCGAGCAGTTCCATCCACGCATGGCCTTCGTCGTCGCCGTTTCCGCCGACGATCCGGCGGCCCTTTTCCTGTTTATAGCCGACATCGACCTCGGCCGAGGGTTCGGTGAAGGGGAAATAGCTGGGGCGCAGGCGCAGCACGATGTCGTCGCGTTCGAAATAGGCCTTCAGGAAGGTTTCGAGCGTCCATTTGAGATGGCCCATGTGGATGTCGCGGTCGATGACCAGACCTTCGACCTGATGGAACATCGGCGTGTGCGTCGCATCGCTGTCGCTGCGATAGACGCGGCCGGGCGCGATGATGCGGATCGGCGGTTCCTGCGACATCATCGTGCGGATCTGTACCGGCGAGGTGTGCGTGCGCAGCAGCATCGCACGCCCTTCGGCATCCTTGTCGGGGAAATAAAAGGTGTCGTGCATCGCGCGCGCCGGGTGCGTTTCGGGAATGTTGAGCGCGGTGAAATTGCGCCAATCGTCCTCGATCTCGGGGCCCGTTGCGACCGCGAAGCCCATGTCGGCGAAGATTTCGGCAAGCTCGTCCATCACCTGGCTGACCGGATGGACGCTGCCGCGCGGCGCCGGCTCGGCGGGCAGCGACATGTCGACCGCTTCGGCGGCAAGTTTGACGTTGAGCGCCGCGGCGTCGAGCGCCGCCTTGCGCGCGGCAAGCGCGGCGGTGACCGTTTCGCGCAGGCCGTGGATTTCGGGACCCTTCGCCTGCCGCTCTTCGGGAGTCATGCCGCCCAGTGTCTTGAGCAGCGCGGTGATGGTCCCCGCCTTGCCGAGCGCGGACACGCGCAATGCCTCGATTGCGTCGAGGTCGGCGGCTGCCGCTATATCGTCCGCCAGTCGGGTCTGAATGGCCTGAATGTCGCTCATTGTCGTTCGTCCTGTTCCGGCGGCGCTGGCGCTGCCGGCGTGCATTTCTTTGTGTCTTGTGGATGGGGCGGCTGCCGCGCGTCCGTCGCCTGCCGCTTGCACCGAACGCGCCGCGCGGGTCAAGTCACTTGGCGGAAAACGGGGCGGTCCGGCGTCCCTATCCCGCAGGTTTGTGCAGGCCCTGAACCGCGGCGCCGGCGGCCGCGGCGCGTGCAAAAGCTGCGGCGCCCAGGATCGGCTTGGGACGCGCGGCATAGTCGCGCGGGCTCATCCCCATGAAACGCTGGAAATCGCGCGTGAATTGCGCCTGGTCGTAATAATGATGATCCATCGTATCGATCCACGCCATCGATGGATCGAGCATGAAGCGCGCAAGGCTTCGCAGGAAGCGTTGGCGCAGCAACAGCAGCTTGGGCGAAAAGCCGAAAGCGCGGTGGCTCAGCCGCTCGATCGAACGTTCGGAGAGTCCGAGTTTCGCCGAAAGATCGGCAACGCTCGTCACCTCATCGTCGACGAGCGCGCGGTGCGCGGCGAGGATCGCGGGATCGTCGGGCGGCGCATCGGCAAGGAGCGCGCAGACATGCGCGTCGATCAGCGCCGCTGCCGCGTCGACGTCGTTCACGCGCCGCAGGGTTTCAAGCAGGGGGGCGAAGGCCGCGAACGCCGGGTGGATGCTGCCGTCGGTCAGGCGGTCGGCCAGTTCTTCGGCGGGCAGCGGAATGAACTTCGCCCAGCCCATCGGCAGGATGCCGATGCCCCAGGTACGCATGTTGCCCGCCGCGAAATAGGTCGCGACGCTTGTGGGACCGGTCGCGATGAAGCGCGGCATTTCGGCTATCGGGCTGCCCCCGATCGCCGCGAGTGGGGCTTCGCCGTCGACAAATCGCAGGTTCGCCCATTCGGGATGCAGATAATCCTCGACCCGGCCGCCGTCGGCGATGCTGACCTCGCTCAGATAGATGGTGCTGACATAAGGACGCAGCGCGGGCGACAGCGGGAAGAAGCGCGTCGCGACGCGCGCGCCGGTCGAAGGATAACGAGATGCGTCGCTTTGCGGCATGTGTCTCATTTTAACGCGCAAAACGCATGAAAAACAATGTTCGACCGTCTCTGGCTGTCGGGTTCTTACAATTTTATGCGCGCGGGCTGCGTCATAGTTGCGTCGTCCGCTTTCGAATGGGGGCGTGCGAGGAGAATTGTGACGTAGCGCCAAAGGTGGGGATTTGGCGAGGACCTGAAACAAGCGACTGATTTTCCGAGCTTCGTCCCGGCCGGCAGCTTTCTGCGACCCACGGCTTCTCGGAACGGGCGGGGGGGCGATGGTTTACACTGGAACCATTGTCGAGGCGGTGCGGAGCGGGAGCTGCGCGCCGCCTCTTCGCTTGGGCCGCGTATATCTCTGTCGGCAACTCTCGGTCGATTCGTCACCCCGGGCCTGAGCCTGTCGAAGGGTTCGGGGGTGACGAAGATAGAGGGGCGGCAATCGGTCGCCACCCGGCGCGGCGACAGCCTAGTCCCGCGCCCCGAACAGCGCGGTCCCGACGCGCACATGTGTCGCGCCCAGCATGACCGCGGTCTCGTAATCGCCGCTCATCCCCATCGAGCGTAGCGGCAGGCCGTGGCGTGCGGCGAGTTCGTCGAGCAGCGCGAAAAAGGGCGCAGGTTCGATATCGGCAGGGGGAATCGCCATCAGTCCGTCGATCTTCAGCCCCGCGTCCTTCGCCTCGGCCAGCAAGGCGGGTAGGTCGGCGACAGTGCAGCCGCCCTTCTGTTCCTCGTCGCCGATATTGACCTGCACGAACAATTGCGGCTGCTTGCCTGCCTTTTGACTCGCCTTCGCCAGCGCCTGCACCAGCGAACTACGGTCGACCGAATGGATCGCGTCGAACAGCGCGACCGCTTCCTCGGCCTTGTTCGACTGCAACTGGCCGATCAGGTGGAGCAGGATATCGGGGGTTTCGGCGCGCAGCTCGGGCCATTTCGCCGCCGCTTCCTGCACGCGATTCTCGCCGAAGTGGCGCTGGCCAGCGGCGATCAGCGGGCGGATATCGGGGGCATCGTGAGTCTTCGATACGGCGATCAGGCAGATTTCGTCGTCTTTGCGCTGCGCGCGCTGCGCCGCGTCCGCGATATGGGCCTGTACATCGGCCAGCCGGTCTGCTGCTTCGCTCATCGTCTCGTTTCCATCCCGCGCGTTGCGCGCGCTCGCGACGCGCCTATAGAAAGCGCAATGCGCCCGCGCCACCCCTTGCCGAAAACATGGCTGTTCAGCGACGAGCGGACAAAGGCCGGTGCGGGCGAACTCGCCGCGCTGCTTCCGCCGGGCAGCGGCATCGTTCTGCGCCACGACAGCCTGCCTGCCGGCGCGCGCTGGCGCCTGTTGCGGCGTTTGATGCGTATCGCGCGTGTGCGCCGGCTGACCGTGCTGCTCGCGGGGTCACCCGCCACGGCGCGGCGCTGGGGCGCCGACGGCGTTCATCTTCGCCAGCGTGACGCGCTCTATGCGAAGCAGGCGCGGCTTCGGCTGTTGCTGACGATGCCCGTCCATGACGCTGCCGAAGCCCGCCGCGCGCGGCGGTCGGGGGCCGACGGCGTTTTTATCTCCCCGCTCCATCCGACCCGTTCACACCCCGGTGCTCCGACCCTAGGACGTGCGTCATGGCTACGGCTGGCGCGGCTATCGGGCGCGAAGCCGATCGCGCTCGGCGGGATGACCCTGGCACGCTTGCGCGCATTGAACCGCGCGAGCCGGATCGATCCGGGCTGGGCGGCAATCGATGCGTGGGAGGAAAAAGCGACGAAACGCCGCAAGCGTCAGAAGCGGAACGCAGTTCCGACATAGACCGCCTGGCTGTCACGGCGCGTATCGGTCAGCGGCTCGACGCGGTCGTCGCTCTTGTAGCGGACGCCGGCGGTGACATCGATATTCTTCGTCAGTCGATAGCTGCTGACGACATCGACGGCCGACGCTTCGCCGGGAGCCGTGACGCGATCGGTTGCCCCGCTCGGGTCGCTTGGGCGGTTGACCATACGCGTGGCGAAGCGCGACTTCTTCTCGTCCTGTTCCGGGGCCTTCGCGACCGGCAGGTTGCGAAGGTCGGTACCGCGCGGCAGCGCCGGCGTGACGAATTTCTCGAAGCCCACCGATGCGCCCAGATTATAGGCGACGGGGGTGATGGCGATCGGCGCGGTTCGGCCGACAGCAAGAGCCGAAGTGCGCGCGGCGCTCGACGCATCATCGCGCGCGCGGGTCACGACGGTGATCGCGCGATTCTTGCGGCCGTCGTCCGGCAGCGCCGGCGTGAAGCTGAAGCCGCTCCGCTGTTCGGCGGACATCTTGTTATAGCGTGCGATCAGCCGCTCATCACCCGATGCAGGGGTGAACTGGCCGAGCAGCGTTTCCGAAAGCGTAGTGTCGCGGATGCGGTCGCTGCTCGACATCGCGGCCAGGGCCGGCGGGAGCGCAAGCGAAACCACCGCAAAAGCGGTGAGGCTTCCCTTCCAAAAATGTCGCGACGTCCGCGCCATTGCTTTGCGACTCCAACCCCAATCGACTCGTCAGATAGGACTCCTGGCACGATATTGCCAGTGAATCCCGCCCTATTATCTCAGCAAAACCGCTTTTCGCCGAAATTGTTGCGCGATCGTCACAGTGCGTTTCGAATCTGACCAGAATCTGAACAGCCGCGCGGCCGGAATTGCCGCGCTTGCCCGATGGCGGCAACGGCGATAGAGACGCTGACAATTCCGTAATGCGCGGCCGGCTTCCCGGGATTTGGCGGCGCTCAATAGATAAGGTGTTATCGGCATGTTCCAGCTTTCCGTCCTTGCCAAGCTCGGTCGTCGCCCAGCCACGGCCGCGCTGCTCGGACTTGCGGCACTTGGCCTTTCGGCCTGTGCGAACAAGGACCGGCCGCGCGCCGACCTCGCCGCGAGCAAGGTGACGACGATCGGCGTGAACAGCTATTTGTGGCGCGCTTCGCTCGACGCACTGTCGTTCATGCCGTTGCTCCAGGCCGATTCGGCGGGCGGCGTCGTGATCACCGACTGGTATGCGAACCCGTCGAACCCGGGCGAGCGGATGAAGGTCACCGTGTCGATCCTCGACCAGGATCTGCGTGCCGACGCGCTGCGTATCGCTGCATCGCGCCAGGTCGCACAGGGCAGCACCTGGGTCGATGCGCCGGTGCAGGCGGCAACGGTTCAGAAGCTCGAGGAAATCATCCTCACCCGCGCCCGCGACCTGCGTCGCAGCGCCATCAGGGACTAATCCGGCGGCGCGCCTCTCGCGCCCGCCCAGACAGACTAACGGGGTAACCGACGAATGACCCGCGAACCGCGCTTTGGCGCCCTCGCCGCCGACGCCCGCTGGCAAAAGGCGTGGGAGGCGGCGAACAGCTTTGCCACGACCGACAGCAGCGACAAGCCGAAGGCCTATATCCTCGAGATGTTCCCCTATCCGTCGGGGCGCATCCATATGGGCCACGTCCGCAATTACGCGATGGGCGACGTGCTCGCGCGCTTCAAGAAGATGACCGGCCACGACGTCCTCCACCCGATGGGCTGGGACGCGTTCGGCATGCCGGCGGAAAATGCCGCGATGGAAAAGGGCGTCCACCCCGGAGGCTGGACACGCGACAATATTGCGGCGATGCGCGCGCAGCTGAAACGGCTTGGCCTTGCCATCGATTGGAGCCGCGAGCTTGCGACGTGCGAGCCCGATTATTACGGGCAGGAACAGGCGCTGTTCCTCGACCTGTTCGCCGCGGGGCTCGTCACGCGCAAGCATAGCTACGTCAACTGGGACCCCGTCGACATGACCGTGCTCGCGAACGAGCAGGTGATCGACGGCCGCGGCTGGCGTTCGGGCGCGCTGGTCGAGAAGAAGAAGCTGTCGCAATGGTTCCTGAAGATCACCGACTTCGCCGAGGAACTGCTGGAAGGGCTGGGGGCCCTCGATAGCTGGCCCGACAAGGTGCGGCTGATGCAGGAAAACTGGATCGGCAAGTCGCAGGGGCTTGAGTTCAGCTTCAAACTGGCGGGCGGCGCAGTCGGCTTCGATGTCTTCACGACGCGCCCCGACACGCTTTATGGCGCGAGTTTTGCGGCGATCTCGCCCGATCATCCGCTGGCTGAAAAACTCGCGAAGGATTCGCCCGAACTCGCAGCGTTCATCGAGGAATGTCGCCGTCAGGGCACCGCCGCCGAGCAGATCGACACCGCCGAAAAAATGGGCTTCGACACCGGGATTTCAGTCGAGCATCCGCTCGATCCGAACTGGCATCTTCCCGTGTGGGTCGTGAATTATGTGCTGATGGATTATGGCACCGGTGCGATCTTCGGTTGCCCGGCGCACGACCAGCGCGACCTCGATTTCGCACATAAGTACGAATTGCCCGTGTATCGCGTGATCGCCGACGGCGACGAAACGGCACAGCATTTCACCGGAGCCGAGGCTTACACGGGTCCGGGCAAGCTGGTGAACAGCCACTTCCTCGACGGCATGACGATCGACGAAGCCAAAGCGGCCGTGATCGCGCGCGCCGAGCATGAAGGCTGGGGCAAGGGCACCACCGTTTGGCGCCTGCGCGACTGGGGCGTCTCGCGCCAGCGCTATTGGGGCACGCCGATCCCCTTCATCCATTGTTCGGCATGCGGCATGGTTCCGGTCCCGAAGGCCCAGCTTCCCGTCGTGCTGCCCGAGGACGCCGATTTCTCGGTCCCCGGCAATCCTCTCGACCGCCACCCGACCTGGAAGCATGTCGCGTGCCCGTCCTGCGGCGGCGAAGCGGTGCGCGAGACGGACACGCTCGACACCTTCGTCGATTCGTCCTGGTATTTCCTGCGCTTCGCGTCGGCGCCGTCGGACAAGCCGTTCGACCCCGAAGTCATCCGCCGCTGGTTGCCGGTCGACCAATATATCGGCGGCATCGAGCATGCGATTCTCCACCTGCTCTACGCCCGCTTCTGGACGCGCGCGCTGAACAAGCTTGGCATGATCGACATCAAGGAGCCGTTCGCCAGCCTGTTCACGCAAGGCATGGTGACACACGAAACCTACAGCCGTGCGCAGGGTGAAGGCCTGCCGCCGCTCTTCTTCACGCCCGACGAGATCGAGCGCGGCGCGGACAGCGCGACGCTGACCAACGACGGCGCGCCGGTCGAGATCGGCCGCGTGATCAAGATGTCGAAGTCGAAGAAGAATGTCGTCGACCCCGACGCCATCCTCGACCAGTACGGCGCGGACGCTGCACGCTGGTTCATGCTCTCCGACAGCCCGCCCGAGCGTGACCTGCCGTGGAGCGAGGCGGGCATCGAGGGCGCCTGGCGTTTCGTCCAGCGCCTGTGGCGCCTGTTCGGCGACACCGAAAATGCCGGCGACGGCAGCGAAGACAAGGCACTCGCACGCAAGCTGCATCAGGCGATCGCAGGCGTCGCCGCCGATATCGAAGCACTTGGCTTCAACAAGGCGGTGGCCAAGATCCACGCGCTGGCGAACGAAATCGAAAAGGCCAAGCCGTCGGCGACGCGCGCCGAAGCGTGCCGCACGCTGATCCTGCTCGTCGCACCGATGATGCCCCACCTCGCCGAAGAGGCATGGGCCGCGCTGCCGGACAGCCAGCGCGCCACGGCGATGATCGCCGATGCGGCGTGGCCGGCCGCCGATCCGGCACTGCTCGTCGATGACGAGGTGACAATCGCGATCCAGATGGCGGGTAAGCTGCGCGATACGATGACGATCGCCAAAGGCCTCGACAAGGATGCCGTGGAGGCTGCGGCGCTCGCCCGACCGCGCATCGTCGAGCTGCTCGCCGGCGCTGCGCCGAAGAAGGTGATTGTGGTGCCCGACCGTTTGGTGAATATCGTTCCCTGATGCGCTTGCTTCTCGTCTCCTGCCTCGCGGCCGCTTCGCTGACCATCGGCGGTTGCGGTCTGCGCCCGTTATACGCGAACGGCAGCAAGGGGGCGGTGGCGCAAGTGCTCGCCGGCGTCGATGTCGCGGCGATCGAGGGGCATAGCGGCTGGCTCGTGCGCAATGCGCTCCGTGATCGGTTGCAGGCGACGCAGGGCGGCGAAGGCGCGGGCAAGCGCCTGCGGCTCGACGTCCGGCTGGAAGATTCGATCACCGGCTTCGGCGTCCGCGCCGACGATGCGGTGACGCGCGAACGCCGCACCTTGCGCGCGCGCTATCAACTCGTCGACGCCGCGACGGGCGAAGTGCTGCTCGACGCAACAGCTTTCTCCGACGCCGGGATCGACGTCGTCGGCAGCGAATATGCGACGATAGCCGCCGAATCTTCGGCGCTCGAGCGCCTGTCCTCGGCGGTCGCCGACCAGATCGTCGCGCGCCTCGCCGTCTTTGCGAACCGCGGCGGCGGACAACCGGCTGCCGTGCCCACCGGGCAATGAAGACGGTCAAACCGAACGAACTCGAACGCCTGTCGCGCCTCGACCCCGCGGTTCGCTTCACTCTCCTCACCGGTCCCGACGAAGCGACGATGGAAGCCGTCGCGAGTCATTTGCTCGGGCTCGCGGGCAAGGATGCCGAACGGCTCGACCTGACTGGATCGCAGCTCTCGCAGGACCCGTCGCTGCTCGCCGCCGAAGCCGCTTCGATGTCGCTCTTTTCGTCGGCGCGCGTGATCAAAGTCGACCTTAGCGGCAGCGGCGACGACGCCCTCGCCGCGGTTGAGGCGCTGCTGGCGGCCGAAACCGCGATCAACCCGGTGATCGCGACCGGCGCGTCGGTCACCGCCAAATCGAAACTCGTCAAGCTGGTCGAAGGATCGGACCATGCGGTCGCCGCGATCTGTTATCAGCCCGATCGACGCCAACTCGTCGGCATCGCGATGGCGGCGGCGCAGGAACAGGGATTGAGGGTGGCCAACGCCGACGCGCAATTGCTCGTCGACCTCGTCTCGGGCGATCAGGCGCTGATGCGGCGCGAGATCGAGAAGATCGCGCTTTATCTCGACGCGGGTCCCGACCGACAGCGGCAGGTCACCGCCGCCGACATAGCCGCGCTCGGTGCCGCGACGCACGAGGAGGATGTCAGCGAGTGCATCAATGTCGCGCTCGGCGGCAAGGTGCGCGAGCTTCCAGAGATGCTGGCAACGGCGGCAGCGGTCGGCGTTGCCGAGATCCGGATCATCCGCGCGCTCGCGATCCGCGCCATGGCGCTCGCCCGTCTGCGCGCCGAGGTCGACGGCGGCGCGCATCCCGCGACCGTCGTCTCGGCCAGGACCAGCGGGATTTTCTGGAAAGAGCGCGATGCCGTGACCGCGCAGCTCCACATCTGGGATTCGGTCCGCATCGCGCGGCTGATGAGCCGCTTGCTCGATTGCGAACGCGCGCTGAAGGCGTCGGGTACGGCGGGCGCCGTGCTGTTCCGCAAGCTGATGACCGACATCGCACACCAGGCCGCGCGGGCGCGGTAGCGTCGCCAGTTTGGGCGGGAGCGGACCTCCCCATCATCGTCACCCCGGACTTGATCCCGCTTGAAGTCGAAGTCAGTGAGCGCGTCAAAAAAGCAGGATCCCGGGTCAAGCCCGGGATGACGGAAGTGGGTGACGCAACGTCGCTCCCCACTCCAAACCCCCGACTCGCCTTACTGATACTCTACCGTCACCGGAATGCGCCCGCGATAGTCGCCGTCGTCGAGGCCGGCGACCTGAAGCCGGCCGCCGAAGCGGAATATCAGCCGGCCGTCGGCGCCGAGGCGCGGTGCGGCCGACAGGTCGGTGACCAGGCCGGTCACGCGCGCGGTGCGGCCGTGGCCGCTTTCAAGATCGACGCTGGCGGGAAGGATGACGCGAACCTCGGCGCCGGGTTCGCCGCGCACGGTTACGGTGCCGGTCAACGCAAAGCCGCCGAGGTCGACGACATCGCCGCGCACGCGGCGGGCGCCCGAGGCGGGATCGAGTTCGACCTCACCGCCCATCGCCCCCACTGCGACGCGGCCCATGTCGAGCCGGGTTTCGACATCGACGCGCAGCGGTATCTCGGCCTTTCGCGCGGTGATGCCCGCCCCCTTGTCCTGCGCGCAGAGCATGCATTGCGCGCCCACCGAAGGTGCGGCGCCGAAAGCCAGCATAAGCCCAAGGAAAAGACGCCATTTCACGCCCGCCTATCTAGCGCATTCATGGTTAAGCTGCCGTAAAGCCGCGGAGGCGCTAATCGCTGGTCTGTTTCCCGCTTTTCGGCCACATGTGCGCGATGACCATGCCTCCGCCGTCTCCCCGGCTAAACGCCCTCGCCACCGCGGTGCCGGGGCATGATATCCATCGATCCTTCATCGACTGGGCGACGCCGCGGCTGACCGACGAGCGTGTGCGTGCGATCTTTACGCGGATGACCGCGCGGTCGGGGATCGACCATCGCTGGTCGGTGCTGCCACCGACGAAAACTGGCGGATCGCCGGTTGAACCGGGCGGCTTCTACGATGTTCCGGGCCTGCCGCCGACGTCGTTGCGGATGGCGGCTTATGCGCAGCACGCTCCAGAGCTCGCGATGCAGGCGATCGGCGGGCTGGGCGATGCGCTCGATCCGGCGCGCATCACGCATATTGTCGTCGCAAGCTGCACGGGATTCGTCGCGCCCGGGATCGATCAGATTCTCGCAAAGCGGCTCGGCCTTGCGCCGACCGTCGAACGCGTGCTGATCGGGTTCATGGGCTGTTACGCCGGGGTCACCGCGCTGCGTACCGCGCGCCATATCGTGCGCTCGGAGCCCGACGCGGTGGTGCTGGTGGTCAGCGTCGAATTGTCGACGCTCCACCTCAGCCTTGCCGACGAGCCCGAACCTCTGCTTGCGATGCTGCAGTTCAGCGACGGCGCTGCGGCAGGGATCGTGTCGACAGCGCCGCAAGGGCTCGAACTCGGCGAAGGCCGCAGCCTGGCGCTGGACGACAGCGAGGATCTGATCCGTTGGGATATCGGCGACAGGGGTTTCGAGATGACCTTGTCGGGCGAGGTGCCGGGACGGCTGCGCGAAACGCTTGCCAACCCGGGCGTCCAACGCGAGTTGTTTGGCGATAATGGTCCGCCGCCGTTGCTCGCTGTCCACGCCGGTGGCCGGTCGGTGCTCGATGCGGTCGAGCATGCGCTGGCGGTCGCGCCCGAGGCGCTCGCCGACAGCCGCGCGGTACTCGCGCGTTTCGGTAATATGTCGTCGGCGACGATATTGTTCGTACTGGCCGACATGATGGCGCGCGGCGCGGTGGGTGAGGGGGTTGCGATCGCATTCGGGCCTGGGCTGGCGGCCGAAGCGATCCGGTTCAGCGCATGAACCCCTTTGCCAGTCTGCGTGTCCCAATCGAGCGCGACGAGGAAATGGACGCCGCAGAGTTGGCGCCCGAACGCTATGCCAAGGTGCTGGCCGACCTGTCGCGGATCAACGGCCTGACGATGGCGCCGCGCCCGACGCTGGGCTTTCTAGAACGGGTCCGCGCGCGCGGCCTTGGCGACCGGCCTTGGCGCATCCTCGACGTCGGGTTCGGCGCGGGCGACATGCTCGCCCGGATCGCGCGCTGGGGCGACAGGCGCGGGGTTGCGCTCGATCTGGTCGGCGTCGACCTCAACCGCAAGAGCGAAGCCGTGGCGGCGATGCGGCTCGGCGCGCGCGCGCGGTTGATCACCGGCGATTACCGGGCGCTTTCGGGACAGGGATGGGACATCATCCTTTCCAGCCTTGTCACCCATCATATGACGCCCGTGCAGCGCACCGAATTTATCCGCTTCATGGAGGCCGAGGCGGCGCGCGGCTGGCTGGTCAACGACCTCCACCGCCAGCGCCTGCCGTTCGCCGGCTACCCCCTGCTCGCGACGCTGGCCTTTGTCGACCCGATCGTCCGCCGCGACGGGCAGCTTTCGGTCGGGCGCAGCTTTCGCCGCGCCGAATGGCGGGCGATGCTGGCCGAGGCGCTGCCCGATATGGCGAACGAATGCCGCATCTTTCGCAGCTTTCCGTATCGGCTCTGTGTCGAGCATATCCGGTGAGCGACGCGATCGTCGTCGGCGCCGGACCTGCCGGGTCGGCCGCGGCGATCGGGCTGGCGCACGCGGGCGCAAGGACGTTGCTGATCGAGCGCGCACGCGAAACGGGCGACGCGCTGTGCGGCGGCTTTCTGAGCTGGCAAACGCTGATGCGGCTCGAAGCGCTCGGGATCGACCGCGCGATGCTCGGCGGGCAAGCGGTCCGGCGCGTGCGCCTGTTCGCGGGCCGACGACAGAGCGAGGCCCTGTTGCCCGGCGAGGCGATGGGCATATCGCGCCGCACGCTCGACATGGCCTTGCAGGCAGCCGCGCTGACGGCGGGGGCCGGGCTCGAACGCGGCGTTCGCGCAAGTGGACTTGAGCACGGCGCGGTGCTGACGCGCGATGGCGGGGCGCTGACGGCGCCCGCGATCTTCCTCGCTGCGGGCAAGCACGGGTTTCGGGGTTTCGCGCGCGATCCCGCCGACTGGCAGCGCGGCGATCCGGTAATGGGGCTTCGCCTGCGCTTGCCCGCGCATCCGACGCTCGACCGGCTGGTCGGCGATGCCGTCGAACTCCACCTCTTCGATCGCGGTTATGCGGGGCTGGTGCGGCAAGAGGGAGGGACCGGCAATCTTTGCCTCGCGGTCCATAAATCGCGGCTCGACGAGGCGGGGGGCGATCCTTCGGCGCTGCTGCACACGCTTGGCCATAGGATGCCGCACCTCGGCGAACGGCTGGCGCATGCCGACTGGTCGTACAGCGTCGATGCGATCGGGCATGTCCCATACGGATGGCGTGCGCATGATACCGCACCGGGGTTGTTTCGGCTCGGCGATCAGGCCGGGGTGATCCCCAGCCTTGCGGGCGAGGGCATGGGCCTCGCGCTTGCCAGCGCCGATGCCGCGGTGGCGGCGTGGCGTCACGGCGGTGCCGCCGCCGCGCCCGCCTTTCAGAAACGTCTGGCAATGCGGATGACGCGTCCGTTCGCGCTCGCCAACCTCGTCTGGCGAATGGGCGAAAATCCGCGCAGCGCCGGATATATGACCGGCGCGGCGTCACTTTTTCCGTCGTTGGTGCGAATGATATCGCAGGCGACGCGCATCGACCCGCGTTGACTGCCCCCCTTCCGCCCCCTTGCGGTGGGGCGCCGCCGCGCCGATATTATGACCAACAGCGACGGGCCCAGAATCGGCCCGTCTGAAGGAGATTCTCCATGACCGATCCGAAAACCGACAAGACGCTCGACCCGATGGCGCATTATGTGCTGCGCGAGGGCGGCACTGAACGCGCCTTCACCGGCAAATATACCGACCACAAGGGTGATGGCGTCTATCGCTGCGCCGATTGCGGCGAGCCCTTGTTCGACAGCCGGACCAAGTTCGACAGCGGCTCGGGCTGGCCGAGCTATACCGCGCCCGCCGCAGGCAGCGCAGTCAAGGAGCTGACCGACACCAGCCACGGCATGGTCCGTACCGAAGTGCGCTGCGCCAAATGCGAAGGCCATCTCGGCCATGTCTTCCCCGACGGCCCTGGACCGACCGGCCTGCGTTATTGCATCAACAGCGCGGCGCTTGACTTCGCGGACCGCGGGCAGGATGAGGCGTCAACCGGCAAGGATTGAACCTCCTTCCCGGACTGACGCATCAGGGGCGCAGTGAGGGAAGGAACACCGGCTTTGCGCCGCGAAAGACAGCAGGCTTCGTCGAATAAATCGTCATCGTCCAGCAAGCGTAGCGGCACGCCCGGCGGCGAGCCGCCGCGTTGGCGCGTGTGGCTGCGCCGCGCCTTTCGCTGGGGCCTTGGCCTTGCCGTCGTCGGGCTTGTCGCGCTGGCGGTTGCGGTCGGCATCGCGGTGCAACGCATGCCGAGCTTTGAGGAGCTCAAGAAATCGCCGGCGGGGCAGACGATCCGCGTCCGCGCCGCCGACGGCACCGTCTTCCTTTCGCTCGGGCCCAATTACGGTCGCTGGCTGACCCTGCGCGAAACGCCGCAGGTGATGCAGGACGCGATGGTCGCGGTCGAGGATCGACGCTTTCGCTACCATCCGGGGCTCGACCCCGTCGGCATGGCGCGCGCGGCGGCGGTTGCGCTGCAGAACCGCGGCAGCGGCCGGCGCCTGCAGGGCGCATCGACGATCACACAGCAGCTCGCGCGCAATATCTTCCTGTCGAACAGCTATGATTTCAAGCGCAAGGCGCGCGAGATGATCCTCGCGCTCGCGCTCGAATGGAAATTCTCGAAGGACCAGATTCTCGAGCTTTACCTGAACAAGGTGTATTTCGGCGGCGGCAGTTATGGCATCGACGCGGCGTCGAACAGTTTCTTCGGTCATAGCGCGACCGAAATGTCGCTGTCGGAGGCCGCGGTCGTCGCCGGTCTCGTCAAGGCACCGTCGCGTTATTCGCCGACCGCCGACGCGCAGGCCGCGCTGGGCCGCGCCGGGGTCGTGCTGGACGTGATGGTCGATGCGGGCGTCATCACGCGCGCGCAGGCGGACAGCGCCGAACCCGCGAATGTCCAGCTCGCCAAGGAAACCGGGCAGAATAGCGCGCGCTATTTCAGCGACTGGGCCCTGCCACAGCTCGACATGCTGATCGACGAGGGCAGCGAGGCGCTCGACGTCTATACGACGATCGACCTTGGCATGCAGCGCGCGGCGACCGCGGCGATCCAGGCCGATACGCCAAAGGGCGTGCAGGGCGCGCTGGTTTCGCTCGACCGCGACGGCGCGGTGCGCGCGATGGTCGGCGGCCGCGACTATGTCGCATCGAACTATAACCGCGCGACGCAGGCGCTCCGCCAACCGGGGTCGGCGTGGAAATTGTTCGTCTATATGGCCGCGCTCGAAGCGGGCTATAAGGTCAATGACAAGGTCATCGACGAGCCGGTGACGATCAACGGCTGGAGCCCGCGCAACTCGTCGGGCCGCTTCTCGGGCACGATGGATCTGCGCAGCGCCTTTGCCTATTCGGTGAACACCGTCGCGGCAAAGCTCGGCGACGAGGTCGGTTTCTCGGCGGTCGCCAACATGGCGCGCCGCTTCGGCATCACGACGCCGGTCAACACGCACCCGTCGATGGTGCTCGGCAGCGCCGAGGTGCGGGTGATCGACATGACCGCCGCCTTTGCCGCGGTGTCGCGCGGCGGCGTGTCGGTGCAGCCCTATGGTATCACCAAAGTGACGACCGCGAGCGGCGAGCTGCTCTATCAGCGCCCGGCCGAGCGCGGGAACACGCTGGTCGATCATTGGGTCGCCGCGGGCATCACCGACCTGCTCCAGACCGCGGTCAACACCGGGACCGGCAAGGCGGCGCAGATCGGCCGCCCCGTCGCGGGCAAGACCGGCACGACGTCGAGCAACAAGGACGGCTGGTTCCTCGGTTTTTCGAGCGGGATCACGACCGGCGTATGGATGGGCCGCGACGATGCGAAGCCCGTCGGCGGGTTGCAGGGTGGCCGCGCGCCGGCCAAGGCCTTTGCCGATTATATGCGCGTCGCGGTCGCGCGGCGGCCGGTGGAGCAGTTCGACACCGAGGTCGTGTTGCCCGAATGGCAGCTCGAGGATGAGGGCGAGGCCTATATGGGCGAACCCGGCGAAGAAGGATTTGTCGACGAGAATGGCATGCCGATCGAGCTGCCCTATGACAGCCGCCCGCCCGAAGGCGCTGCGCCGCCGCCGCCGCCCGAAGACGGTCCGGTACTCGACCAGCAGTGGATCGAGGAGCAGACCGGACGGCGGAACCCCGGCGACAATGGCGCGGCACCCAAAAACGGCGGCCAGCCCAAGATCGTCACCGTGCCAAAGGTGACACCGCCGCCGCCGGCCAAGGGCGCGCAACAGCGGCCACCCGCCGACCCGTCCAACTAGATCCCGGCCCTAGGATCAGGCCGTAAAGCGATAGCGGTGCAGCGAGCGCCCTTCGCGCCGCAGCCAGCCGCGCGCCGCTCCGACATCGCCGTCGTGCAATTCGTCGACCAGCGCGTGAAACGCCGCGCTATGGTCCATGTGGCGAAGGTGCGCGACCTCGTGCGCGACGGTCGCGCGGCGGACATGATCGGGTGCCATCACAAGCCGCCAGCTATAGCGCAGATCGCCATCATGCGTGCAACTGCCCCAACGGCTGCGCGGATCGCCGACGCCAATGCGGCCCACTGAAAGGCCCGCCGCGCCCGCGATCTCGCGGCTTTCGCGCTCCATCAGGTCGAGTGCCTGCGTCTTCAACCAACGCTCGATGCGGCGGCCGACGGTCTCGCGCGGGCCGCCGACGCGTAAATTTTCGCCGTCCAGACGGATCGCGCGCGGCGCGGCGGCATCCCAATCGATATGCCGTTCGACGCCAAGAAAGGGCACCGCGCTGCCGGGGCCGACGATGACGGGAAGCGCCGCCTTGCCGACCTGCTCGATCAGCCACGCCTGCTGCTCGCCGGCCCATTTCAATGCTGCGCGCTCGTTCGTCCGTCGTGGAACCGTCAGGCGCAATTCACCGCGCGCGCCGTCGAACACAAGCCGATAGCGGCGCGACTGTGCATGGCGCACGACGCGCACGGGCCAAGCTTCATCGCCGACCCAGATATGCGGCCCTTCGGGGGCGAAGTCAGACGATGCGTTCGACAAGATGATTCTCGAGCGGCCCGGCGACGTCTTCGCCGACCGTCCAGCCGACGATCGATTCGCCCGCGCGGTGCACCGCATCGCGGTCGCCGCAGACGAGATAATGCCAGTCGGGCAGTGGCTCGCCCTCGGCGCGCAGGCGATAGGCGCAGGTCTGCGGCAGCCATTCGAGGTCGTCGACCTTCGCTTTGGTCAGCGTCAGGCAATCGGGAACGTGGCGGCGGCGATGCTTGTAATCGCTGCAGCGCGCGGTCTTGAGGTCGATCAGGCGGCACGCGACATTGGTCGGATAGATGCGGCCCGTGTCCTCGTCCTCAAGCTTGTGCAGGCAGCATTTGCCGCAGCCGTCGCACAGCGCCTCCCATTGCCCGGCGTCAAGCGTGGCGAGCGGCGCTTCCCAGAAGGGGCGGTTCGATGTCGCCCCCGCTGCCATCATTTCACCCACTTCGCCAACTCGGCCGCGACCTTGTCGGGCGCACCCTCGTCGATATCGGACGACGGATCGTCGAGCGGCAGCAGCGCGAGCGGCTTGCCGTCGGGGTCCATCAGAAAGGCAAGCTGGCTGTGCGCCATCAGATAGCGGTCGGGCGCCGAACCCTCGACCTTGTTGTACGTCACGACATAGGCTTTCGCGACCGCCGCAATCTGTTCGGGCGTGCCGGTAAGGCCTAGCAGGCGCGGATGATAACGCGCGACGAAAGGCTTCAGGGCTTCGGGCGTGTCGCGGGCCGGATCGACGGTAATGAATAGCGGGACGACCTTGGCGCCGCGCGCGGCGTCGGTCTTTTCGAACTGCGACAGGCCGCGCATCAGTTTTTGCAGGTCGACCGGGCAGATGTCGGGACAGAAGCTGTAGCCGAAATAGACGAGGCGATATTTGCCCGCGAAATCACTGTCGCGAACCGTCTTGCCGTTCTGGTCGGTGAGCGTGAAGGCGCCGCCGATGCGCGCTCCTTCCAGCGGGGGCTTCGCCGCTGGTGCGTCGCCGCCGCCGCTGCACCCGGCAAGCGCTGCGCCAAAAGCGATCATCAGGCTTGCACGGACCAGCCTTTGTCCCATATTTGCGATATTCATCATGCAGCCAGCCTTGGTCGGCTAGCCGCGGAAAATCAACCTTTGTCGTCGCGCGAGCGGCGGACAAATTGCCCCAGGGGTCGCCGATCATGTTTCGCCGCGCGGAATTCCGCTTCGCCGCTTTCGTCGCTGTGCTGGTCGCCGCGACGGCTCTGTTGCTCAACCCCGCGCAGGCGCAGTACCGCGGCGGCTACGCCTTTCTGCAAGCGGTCGAAAGCCGCGACGGGACGAAAGCGACCGATGCGCTGAAGGACGATCCCTCGTTCATCAACACGCGCAACCCCGACACCGGCGAAACCGCGCTGATCATCGTTGCCAAGCGGCGCGACACCAACTGGCTGCGCTGGTTGCTCGCCAAGGATGCCGATCCGTCGGTCAGCGACCGCCAGGGCGTGACGCCGCTGATGCACGCCGCGCTGATCAACTTCACCGACGGCGCCGAGGAACTGATCAAGGACAAGGCGCCCGTCGACCAGGCCAACCGGCGCGGCGAAACCGCGCTGATCCTCGCGGTTCAGAGCAAGAATGTCGCTATGGTACGTCTGCTGGTCCGGAACGGCGCAAATCCTGACAAGGCTGACCATGTTGCCGGCATGTCGGCGCGCGAGTATGCGAAGCGCGACGACCGTACGGGGCAGATCACGGCGCTCCTCGATGCCAAGCCCGACGGCCCAGTGCGCGATTTCGGGCCCAAGATCGGCCCGAACTGACCAACGCAATGTGATATGAAGATTGACAATCACATTTCAGTGTGAGAAACAATCTTCATGTCTACACAGCTCATCGATCGCATTCGCGCCATCGTCGACGACGGGGCGATGTCCCGCTCGGGTCTCGCCCGCGCCGCGGGCCTCCACGCCAACAGCCTTCGCGATCTCGATTCGCCCGGCTGGAACCCGACGGCGGAGACGCTGCGCAAGCTGGAGAATTGGCTCGCGAACGGCAGCGACCTGTCGCCGATGGCGACGCCGGAGGAAATCATTGCCGAGGCGCGCAACGGGCGCATGTTCATCCTCGTCGACGACGAAGACCGCGAGAATGAGGGCGACCTTGTCATCCCTGCGCAGATGGCGACCCCCGACGCGATCAATTTCATGGCGACGCATGGCCGCGGCCTCATCTGCCTGACGCTCACCAAATCGCGCGTCGACACGCTCGGCCTCGAACTGATGAGCCGCCAGAACGGCACGCGGCACGAAACCGCCTTCACCACGTCGATCGAGGCGCGCGAAGGCGTCACCACGGGTATTTCGGCGGGCGACCGCGCGCGTACCGTGGCCGTGGCGATCGACGCGGGCAAGACCCGCGACGATATCGTCACCCCCGGCCACATCTTCCCGCTGATCGCCCGCGACGGCGGCGTGCTCGTCCGCGCCGGCCATACTGAGGCGTCGGTGGACATCGCGCGGCTCGCCGGACTCAATCCGTCGGGGGTGATCTGCGAGATCATGAACGATGACGGCACGATGGCGCGCCTCGACGACCTCGTTCCCTTTGCGCGGCGCCACGGGCTCAAGATCGGCACGATCGCCGACCTGATCGCTTATCGCAACCGCAGCGACCGGTTGGTCGAATGCGTGTCCGACGACCCGTTCGAATCGGATTATGGCGGCGACTGGCGCCTCAAATCCTATCGCAACAAGATCGACGGCACCGTCAATCTGGTGCTGCAAAAGGGCCCGGTCGACCCGGAGGGCGTGACGCTCGTCCGCATGCATCCGGTGTCGATCTTTGACGACATCATGGGTCGCCCGGGGCCGAAGAAGCGCCGCCTGCAGCGCTCGATGGACGCGATCGGCGAAGCTGGCGCGGGCGTGATCGTGATGCTGATGCGTCCGCTCCCCGGATCGGCCGACGCCGACGCGACCCCCGCGCCGAGCGGCGGCATGGACCTTCGCACTTATGGCATCGGCGCGCAGATTCTCGCCGACCTCGGCGTCCATGCGATGGAACTGCTCACCCCCACCCACAGCAATATCGTCGGCCTCGAAGGCTATGGCCTGTCGGTCGTCGGCGAACGCCCCATTCCCGGAGAAGCCTGATGGCGCATGTCCTGATCGTCGAAGCCCGTTTCTACAGCCACCTCAACGACATGCTGCTCGACGGCGTGCGCAGCGCGCTCGAGGCCGATGGCCATAGCCACGAAACGGTGACCGTGCCTGGTGCGCTCGAGGTGCCTGCGGCGATTTCGCTCGCCGCCGACACCGGGCGTTTTGACGCCTATGTCGCGCTCGGCGTCGTGATCCGCGGCGAGACCTATCATTTCGAGGTCGTGTCGAACGAAGGCGCGCGCGGCATCATGGCGCTGACGCTCGACGGCCTTGCGATCGGCAACGGCATCCTGACCGTCGAAAACGAGGAACAGGCGCTTGCGCGCGCCGACAAGACGCGCAAGGATAAGGGCGGCGAAGCGGCAAAGGCCGCGCTCGCCATGCTCGCGCTGAAGGAGCAATTCGGCATTGGTTGATCGCCCGCCTCCCAGCCGTTTTTCCGTCGTCGAGCGCGGCGGCCGGCTGGTGGTGATCGACAGGGAAACCGGCCAGACCCCGCCGACCGCGGCCGAACGGATGGACCTTCACGACCGCAAGATGGGGGTCGAGCCCATTCGGCCTGCCAAGCCAAGCGCAGCGCCCGATCTGTCCGCCGCGGCGCGCGCCGAATCGGGACTGAGCGCGCGTCCTGCGCCCGCGCGGCAACAGGCGGTATCGGCCGCCCCTGCGAACAGCGGCAGGGAACGTATTGCCGCCGCTGTCGTGGAGCGTAACAAGCGGCCTTGGACTGCTTCGCAGCCGAACGATCGGCCTGCACCGGCCGCGAGCCCTGCTCCCGCGCGGATCGAGGGCCGCGCCGCGCCGCAGGTCGGCGGCCGCAAGACGATCGTCACCGCCAGATGGTGGGATTCAAAGGGACCGCGCACGATCGATCTCGGCCCCAAGGGTCAGGCCGAGCTTACCGGCGGCTTCATGATGCTGTTCTTCGGCCTGGTGATCGCGGCGATCGTCGCGGCCTTCGTCGAGCCGCTGATCCTCTTCGTCGGCGCCTTTGCGCTGTTCCGTTTCGGCAGCAATATCCTGGGGCCGATCGGGGCCGGCATCGTCGACAAGGCGCTCGCCGAAAAGGGATGATCCGGACAGCACCAAGCCGCCCGGATCATGGGACATCTTACGCCGTTTGCAGCGCCGGATAGTCGGTGTAACCAACCGGCCCCGGCGAGTACCAGGTCTGCGGATTGTCGGCCGTCCATTCGGCGCCGGTCTGGATCCGTTCGACCAGGTCGGGGTTGCCGATGAACGGGCGTCCGAATGCGATCGCGTCGGCGCTGCCGTTCGCAAGCGCCTCCTCGGCCAGCGCGACATCATAGTCGCTGTTCAGGATCAGCGGACCTTTGAAGGCGGCGCGGATCGCGGGCGACTGTTTGGGCACGTCGGTGCGGCCGAAGGTGCCCTCGGGCCCCGGTTCGCGCAGCTCCAGGAAAGCGATGCCGAGCGCGTCGAGCGCCGCGGCCGCGGCCGGGAACAGTTTCTCCGGCGCGCTGTCGTCGACGCCCTGCGTCTCGCCATTGGGCGAAAGGCGTACCGCGACGCGCTCCTTGCCCCAGACGCCGATCAGCGCCTCGGTGACTTCGCGCAGCAGGCGGATGCGGTTCTCGACCGAACCGCCATAATCATCGTCGCGCAGGTTCGACCCGTCGCGCAGGAACTGGTCGATCAGATAGCCGTTCGCGCCGTGCAACTGCACGCCGTCGAACCCGGCCTTCTTGGCATTTTCCGCCGCCTTCACATAATCGGCGATGACGCGCGGGATTTCGTCGAGGCGCAGCGGGCGCGCTTCCTCCAGGTCCTTGCGGCCGACCGGCGTATGCGCGCGGCCGGTGCCGGTGGTCGCCGACGCCGAAACCGGCTGCTTGCCATCGTTGAATACCGAATGGACCAGGCGGCCCATGTGCCAGAGCTGCGCAACGATGCGCCCGCCGGCTTCATGCACGGCATCGGTCACCGGCTTCCAGCCTTCGACCTGCGCGTCGGTCCACAACCCCGGCGCGCTCGGCCAGCCAAGGCCTTCCTGCGAGATGCCGGTGGCTTCGGAAATGATCAGCCCGGCCGATGCGCGCTGGCGATAATATTCGAGCGCCAGCTCGTTCGGTACGAAGCCAGGTCCGGCACGACCGCGCGTCAGCGGCGCCATGATGATGCGGTTCGGGGCGTCGATCGCCCCCAGTTTAATCGGATCGAATAGTGATACGGCCATGTTTCCTCCACGTCGCACTTTCTTCGCGACGACCCCTTCGGCCGCCGCTATGGCCCGCGAAGCTATGGACGCAGCGGTGCCGGCACAATGGTACGTAGCAAAAGAAAATCTAAATGACAGCGAAGATGGACAGTATCGGTGCGGCGCCGGCGGGCGAGACGGGGGCGAACCGCTGGGCGTTCGCGGCGCTGATCGGCGGCAATGTCGCGTTGTCGCTCGGCGCGATGCTCGTTCGCCTTGCCGACACCGGCCCCACCGCGTCGGCTTTCTGGCGCATGACAATCGCGCTCCCGCTGATCCTGCTCTTCGCATGGCGCGAAAGCGGCGGGCGGGCGCCCCCGCGCCGGGCGATGTGGATTGCCGCGATCGCCGGAATCTTCTTCGCGCTCGATCTTGGGACCTGGCACATCGGCATCCTCCATACCAAGATCGCCAACGCGACCTTGTTCGGCAATTGCGCCAGCCTGCTGCTCGTCCTGTGGGGCGTGTTTCTGACGCGCACGCTGCCGCACGGCTGGCAGGCGCTCGCCGTGCTCCTCGCCTTCGCGGGGTCGGCGCTGCTCATGGGCCAAAGCTATGAAATGTCGTCCAATTATCTGCTCGGCGACCTGTTGAGCCTGCTCGCGGGCATACTTTATACCTGCTACGTGATCCTGATGCAGCGCGTGCGCGACACGCTCGCGCCATGGACGGCGCTTTGTATCGCCTCGATCGTCTGCGTTCCCGTGCTGCTCGGCACCGCCCTCGCGCTGGGTGAGACGATCGTGCCGCGCGACTGGACCCCGCTGATCCTGCTTGCGCTCACCAGCCAGGTTGTCGGTCAGGGGCTGATGATCTGGTCGTTGCCCCGCTTCTCTCCCCTGGTGCTGGGGCTGACCCTGCTGATCCAGCCCGCGATCGCCGCGCTCGCCGGCTGGCTGATGTTCGACGAACTGCTGGGGCCGGTCGATATTTTCGGCGGCATGCTCGTCGGCGCTGCGCTTGTCTTGATACGGTTGCCGAGCCGCCGCGCGGCGCCTATCTGACGGTCATGGCTTCGATCCTTCCCGCCGACCCGACCCTCGACGAGATTCGCGCTGCGCTCGCGCCGCTGATCGCGGCGTCGGCGGCGTTCGACGGCTTCGGCGACGCCGTCCTCGTCGACGCGGCGGCGCGGGTGGGTATCGACGCCGACGTCGCACGCCTCGCCTTTCCGGGCGGCGGGCGCGACATGGTCGACGCGTGGTTCGCCGATATCGACGCGGCAATGGAGGCCCGCTGGCCCGCCGAGAAACTCGCGACGCTGAAGATCCGCGATCGTATCACGACGTTGGTCGAAACGCGCATCGGGCTGCTCGCGCCGAATCGCGAATCGCTGCGCCGTGCACTATCTTTGCTTGCTTTGCCCACCAACGCGCCGCACGCCGCAAAGCTCGGCTGGCGCGCCGCCGACCATATGTGGCGGCTCGCGGGCGACACCGCGACCGACTATAATCACTACAGCAAGCGCGCGATCCTTGGCACCGTCTATGGCTCGACGATGGCGGTGTTCCTGAACGACGAGAGCGACGACTTTGCCGACACGCGCGCCTTCCTCGCCCGCCGCATCGACCAGGTGATGCGTTTCGAAAGCTGGAAGCATCGCCGCGCATCGCGCAGCATCGAACGGCCAAGCTTCGCACGCTTCGTCGGGCGGCTGCGCTATCCGGGGCGCTGACCGGTTTCGATAAAGGACTGGCGTCGTACGAGCGATATTGATAATCGCTCGCAAATGACTGCTTTCGAAAATATGCTCGATCGTGCGCCGCTGGGCGTCGCGGTCCGGATTGCCCGTATCGACTGGACTGCAATGTCGGAGGATGAAGGACGGCGCCTGCGCGAATTCGGTTTGATGGAGGGGTGCGAAGTCACTCCGCTTCACCGCGGCAGCATCTTTTCGCGCGATCCGCTGGCGCTCACCGTCGGTCGCATGAAAGTGATCATCCGCGGCAAGCAGGCTGCCGCGATCATGGTGGAGCCTGCGGCGTGACCGGCGCAATCCCTTCGATCGCCCTAGTCGGCAATCCCAATGCCGGCAAATCGAGCCTGTTCAACGCGCTGACCGGCGCGCGGCAAAAGATCGCCAATTACCCCGGCGTCACCGTCGAGCGAAAGGCGGGGCATGCAAGCTTTGCCGACGGCCGCCCGATATCGCTCATCGACCTGCCCGGCACCTACAGCCTGACGCCTGCGAGCCTCGACGAGGCGGTGACGCGCGACGTCGTGCTCGGTAAACAGGATGGCGAAAAGCGCCCCGACGCGCTGATCGTCGTGCTCGACGCCGCAAACCTCGACAATCATCTTTGCTTCGCGCTCGAACTGCTCGAACTTGGCCTGCCGACCGTCGTTGCGCTCAACATGCTCGACCTTGCCGAGCGTGACGGGCTGACGCTCGATGCCCAGCGGCTGTCGAAAGAATTGGGCGTGCCTGTCGTGCCGACGGTTGCGGTGCGCAAGCGCGGTTTGACCGATCTTCTCGCGGCGGTCGACGGCGCGCTCCAGTCGCATCAACCGCATGCCGCCGCCGCGCCCGCCCAAGCGAATGATGCATCGCTGCACCAGCGCGCGCGGACGATCGCGCGCGCCGCGATCCTCACCGAAACGCCTGTGCGCCGCTGGACGCAGCGTGTCGACAATGTCGTACTGCACCCCGTCGCGGGCATGATCATCCTGCTCGCGCTGATGTTCGTCATGTTCCAGGCGGTCTATGCCTGGGCCGGCCCGCCTGCCGATGCGCTCGAAGGGCTGGTCGGCGTGCTGCAGGGTTGGGTGGTCGACAATATACCGCAGAACTTCCTGCGCGATCTGGTGGTCGAGGGGCTGCTCGCGGGTGTCGGTGCGGTCGTCGTTTTCCTCCCGCAGATCCTGATTCTCTTCCTCTTCATCCTGTTGCTCGAAGCATCGGGCTATATGACGCGCGCCGCCTTTCTGATGGACGGGCTGATGGGCCGCGTCGGCTTGTCGGGGCGCGGTTTCATCCCGCTGCTGTCAAGCTTTGCCTGCGCGGTTCCCGGCATCATGGCGACACGCGCGATTCCCGATGAAAAGGACCGATTGACGACGATCCTCATCGCGCCGCTGATGACCTGCTCGGCGCGTCTGCCAGTCTATGCTCTGATCATCGCTGCCTTCATCCCCAACCGCGGGGTCGGCGGCACCGGTATCGGGCTGCAGGGGGTCGTGCTCTTCGGCCTCTATCTCGCGGGTATCGTCGGCGCACTTGTCGTCGCCTGGGCGCTGCGCCGTACCGTTGCAAAGGGCACCAACGCGGGCTTCATGATGGAAATGCCGCGATATCAGATGCCGCAGTGGCGCGACATCGCGCTTGGCCTGTGGCAGCGCGCGTGGATTTTTCTTCGCCGTGCGGGCACGATTATCGCGATGACGACGGTCGTCCTGTGGCTGCTTCTTACCTTCCCCCAAGCGCCCGAAGGCGAAAGCCAGGTCGAATATAGCGTCGCCGGCCGGATCGCGAGCGGGCTGGAGGTCGTCGTCGCGCCGATCGGTTTCAACCACGACATCGCTCTCGCGTTGATCCCCGCGATGGCGGCGCGCGAAGTTGCGGTGTCGGCTATGGCGACCGCGAACGCGATCGACGCCGACGGTGATGAAGATGCGATGGCACAGTCGCTCGGCGAACGACTGCAGGGCAAATGGAGCCTCGCGACGGCGCTCGCTTTCCTCGCCTGGTTCGTCTTTGCGCCGCAGTGTATTTCGACCATCGCGATCACACGGCGAGAGACCAATGGATGGAAATGGCCCATGTTCATGGTTGGCTATTTGTTCCTGCTCGCCTATGCCGCTGCCGGAATCACTTACTGGACAGCCGTCGCCTTTGGACTAGGCTGATCCTCCACATTTTATAGCGGAGCGGAGCGGCAATGGCTGGCAGCGTCAACAAGGTAATTTTGATCGGCAACCTCGGCGCCGATCCCGAAATCAAGTCGTTCCAGAACGGTGGCAAGGTCGCGAATCTCCGCATCGCGACGTCCGAACAGTGGAAGGACCGGATGACCGGTGAGCGCAAGGAGCGCACCGAGTGGCATCAGGTCGTGATCAACGGCGAAGGGCTGATCGGCGTCGTCGAGCGCTTCCTGAAAAAGGGCTCGAAGGTTTATATCGAAGGTTCGCTGCGCACCCGCAAATGGCAGGACCGCGACGGCAACGACAAATATACGACCGAGATCGTGATCGCTGGCATGGGCGGCACGCTGACCATGCTCGACGGTGCGCCGGGCGGCGGCGGTGGCGGCTCGCGCGGTGGTGACAGTTGGGCGCAGGGCGGCGGTTCGTCGGGTGGCGGCGCGTCGGGCGGCTGGGATCAGGGTGGCGGTTCGGGCGGCAGCTCGGGCGGCGGCTGGAATCAGGGCGGCGGCGGCAGTTCGGGCGGCGGACGCCCGCCGTTCGACGACGATCTGGACGACGACGTTCCGTTCTGAGGACGGGTTTTAGGCGATGACGGATATGATCACCGCCGCGGATGTCGCGCGCGGGGTATGCCGGCTGTTCGCGCAGCAAGGACTGGTCGCGATTCCCGAGGTGTCCTTGCCCAACGGGCGGCGCACCGACCTCACCGCGATCGACGCCAAGGGCAATATCACGATCGTGGAGATCAAGGTCAGCCGTGCCGATCTGCACGGCGACGGCAAATGGCCCGACTATTGCGACTGGTGCGACCGTTTTTATTGGGCGCTCGCTTCCGGGCTCGACCCCGCGATCCTCGAGACCGAGGGCTATCGCCCCGAAACCTCCGGCCTGATCGTCGCCGACCGTTATGGCGCGGCGGTGGTGCGCGAAGCCGCGAACTGCAACCTCGCGCCCGCGCGGCGCAAGGCCGAGTTGCTGCGGATCGGGCGGCTCGCGATGCGACGCTCAATGATTGCGGCCGACCCCGAACTGGCTGCCGGCTGGATCAAAGGCCAGTAGAGCTTAGGCGCTAGAGCTTAGGCGCCGCGTGCCTGCATTCGCGCGAGGTAGCGCGCGAGGATATCGATCTCGAGATTGACCGGGCGGCCTGCCGCGGCCTCGTCGAGCGTCGTCATTTCCTGCGTGTGCGGGATGATGTTGAGCGTGAAATGCGCCTCGCCATTCGGCTGGTCGGTCACTTCGTTGACCGTCAGCGAGACGCCGTCGACGGTGATCGAGCCCTTCGGCGCGATATGTGGCGCAAGCGTCGCGGGCGCGGCGACGGTGACCGTGATGCTGTCGCCGACGGGTTCGACCGACACGATGCGCCCGATGTCGTCGACATGCCCCGTGACGATGTGCCCGCCAAGCTCGTCGCCGATCTTCAGCGCGCGTTCGAGGTTCAGGCGGCGTCCCTTGTCCCACATGCCGGGAGCGGTACGCGCGAGCGTTTCGCCGCTCGCGTCGATCGCGAACCAACCGCCAGGGCCGTTGCTGCCCGCATCGACACCCTTTTCGACGACGGTCAGGCACGCGCCCGAACAGGCGATCGAAGCGCCAATGTCGATGCTGCCGACATCATAGGCGGTGTCGATGACGAGCCGCGTATCGCCGCGATCCTCGCGGCTGCGAATGGTGCCGATGTCGGTGATGATGCCGGTGAACATGCGTGCGTTATCCTTCTCTGACGCGCTCGTAGACGTCGAGCCGGTCGCTGCCAAGCAGGCGACTGTCGGAAAGGCGCCAGCGGCCATGTGCATCGGCCAGATCGGTGAGGCCGATGTCGCCGAGCGCGGCCTTGCCGCCGCCGATCAGGATCGGCGCGCGATAGAGCAGAAGCCGGTCGACGCGGTCGGCGGTGAGGAAGGCGGATGCTGCTCCGGCGCCGCCCTCGACCAGGATCGAATCGACGCCCTCGATGGCTTCGGGTGAGGCGATCGCGGTCCAGCCGTCGGGCGCGGCTCCCGACGTCAGCAGCAGTTTCTTCGGGCTGCGATCCTCCAGCCCCGGCAGGCGCACGTCGAGCTTTGGCGCGTCGGCTTCGAACGTGCCGCGTCCGACCAGGATCGCCTGATGTTGTGCGCGTTCGAGATGCCCGTGCGCGCGGGCGCGCTCGCCGGTGATCCAGCGGCTCGACCCATCGGCGCGGGCAATGCAGCCGTCGAGCGAGGTCGCGAGCTTCAACGTCACGAACGGCCGCGCTTCCGCGCGGCGCGTCCACCAGGGTGCCATCGCACTCCGCGCTGCGCCCGGAAGGAGGTTGAAAACGACTTCGATCCCGGCCGCCTGCAGCCGCGCGATGCCTTTGCCGTCGGTGCGTGGGTCGGGGTCCTGCGCCGCGATCACGACGCGCGCGATGCCGGCGGCAATCAGCGAATCGCTGCACGCCGGGCCGCGCGGGCTTTCATGCGCACAGGGTTCCAGCGTGACATAGGCGGTCGCCCCGCGCGCTGCTTCGCCCGCTGCCGCGAGCGCAATCGCTTCTGCATGCGGACGTCCGCCCCGCTGCGTCCAGCCGCGCGCGACGATCTTTCCCTGCTTGACGATGAGGCAGCCGACGTTGGGATTGGGTGCCGAGACTGGCCGACCGCGCTGCGACAGCGCGATAGCATTGGCCATCCAGTCGGCATCGGCAGGCCCCCGCTGCATGCGCTCAGTCGGCGGTTTGGTTGGGCTGCGCCCCGCGCGCTGCGCGCTCGGCCAGCGTCGAGCGGACCTGCACTGGTTCGCGCTTCTTCTTTGCCGCCGCGGCCGCCTCTTCGCCCAGCGTCTCGCGCGTCACCTTGTCGGCCTCGGTCGAATCATATTCGATACCCAGGCTGTCGGCGAAGCGCTGATACTCGGCGCGCTTCTGCGCGTTATGCAGCGTTGTTTCCTTGGCACGCGCTACCCAGTCGGCGCGAATATCCGCCGCGCTGCGGTTCGCGGTCCAGTTCTCGAAATAGATGATCTGTTCCTTGGGCTTTTCATAAGGGATCAGATATTTCTCGACGCCGGTGAAAATCAGCCAGGTCAGCGCCAGCGCGACGCCCCAGATCGCCCAGCGATGCGGGCGGGGTTCGCGAACATAGGCCCAGAAATCGGACAGGCCGCCGCTGACATCCATTTTGTTGAACATTCCCATGCGCGCAATTTAGGCGATGTCGCGGCGATTTGCGAGAGGGCGTGCGAATGGGAGCGATTGCGCCGAATGACGAATGTGAGCGTTCTCGATTGCAAAAAATGCAATAGCAGATGTGCTTTTCGCAGTTGCAACATTCATTGTGCAGTGCAATATCACACTTGCCTTTTAGGCATCCTCTCCCAAAACTTTCACGGGCCACCCTCGGGTGGCCCTTTTTTTTCGACCTTTTTGATTGAGAGGGTCGATTCGGAACATCCGCCTCAGTCTTGCGTCGGCATCCGCGTTTCGAATCGTCGTACTTCGGCGATAAAGCTGCCCGGCAGCGGCGTCGGTTTTCCGCTATCGGTATCAAGATGCGCATAGCTGATTTCGATATCGGTCAGCCGCTCGTTTCCGCGAAAAACGCTACAATGAACCGTGAAGTTCGTACGGCCGAAACGGCTGATTCGGGCTGCGATCGTGATTAGTTCGTCAAGCCGCGCAGGCGCGTGATACTCGATCTCACAATGCGTTTCGCGGATGTCTGTACCATATTGGTGAAAATATGGTCCGGGCTGTCCCTCGCCAAGCGCGCGGAAATATTCGGTCACCCCGATGTCGGCGTAGACCAGATAATTGGCGTTGAAGACGATATTCTGCCCGTCGATCTCGTTGAAGCGTACGCGCACGCGCTCCTGTACGCGAAAATCGGCCAGCGGCACGTCGCTGCGGCTATCGGTCATGCCCGGCCTCAGGCCGCGAGCGCGGCGCTGATGCGGTCGAGCGGCGCGCAAGCTGCTTCGAGCCATGCCCGCTCCTCGCCTTCCATCCCCGCGCCGACCTTTTCCAATACCGCGGCGTGATACGCGTCGAGCCAGTCGGCTTCGGCGGGTGAGAGCATCGCGACATCGACCAGATTTTGCGCGATCGGGGCAAAGGTGATCGTCTCGAACCCCAGCATGTCCTCCTCGGCGCCCGCGATGCTTTGCGGCGTGACGACGACGAGATTTTCGATGCGGATGCCGAAATGGCCTGCCTTGTAATAGCCGGGCTCGTTCGAGAGGATCATGCCGGCGTGCAGCGCTTCTTCGGTCCCCGCCTGCCCGCCGGCGGGTTTGGCGATGCGTTGCGGCCCTTCGTGGACCGCAAGATAGGATCCGACACCGTGCCCAGTGCCATGCGCATAGTCGACCCCGTCGGCCCACAGATATTGGCGCGCCAGAATATCGAGCTGGCTGCCGCGCGTCCCCTTGGGGAAGCGCGCGGTGGCAAGTGCGATATGACCTTTGAGCACCTGTGTGAAGCGGCGACGCATCTCGGCGGTGGGTGCCCCGATCGCGATCGTCCGCGTGATGTCGGTCGTTCCGTCGGCATATTGGCCGCCCGAATCGACGAGATAGAGCGTGCCGGTCTCTACCGCCCGGTTGGTCGTCTCATCGACCTTGTAATGCGGTAGTGCGCCGTTGGGGCCGGCGGCCGAGATGGTGTCGAACGACAAATCCTTCAGCACGCCGCTCTGGTCGCGGAATTCGCGGAGCTTCGCCGCTGCGCCGAGTTCGTCTAGTCCACCCTGCGGTGCGACCGCTTCCATCCATTTGAGGAAGCGCGCGACAGCAACGCCGTCGCGGACATGCGCCGCGCGCGTACCATCAAGTTCGGCGTCGTTCTTGATCGCCTTGGGCAGCACCGCGGGATCGCGATGGCGCTCGATCCTGGCGCCCTCCGCTTCGAGTGCGGTGAAGATCGCGGCGACGGCGCGGTCGGGATCGACCGCCACCTTCTTGTCCTTGAGGTCCGCCAGCGCCGCCTCGAACGCGTTTCGATCATGGATCCGGACGCTGTTGCCCAGATGCGCGCGCACGGCGTCGGTGACCTTTTCAGGAGCGATGAACAGGTCGGCGGTGGCATCCGCGTGGAGCAAGGCGAAGGCCAGCCCGACCGGCGTGTGGCTGACGTCGGTGCCGCGGATATTGAACGTCCAGGCGATCGAATCGAGCGCGGTCATCACGGTCGTATCGAGGCCCTTCGCCTTCAGCCAGTCGGCGATGATTTCGCGCTTCTCGACCGCACCCTGCCCCGCGAGCGCGGCATCGTGAACGGTCACCACCGCGTCGCTCGGCGCCGGCTGGTCGTCCCATGCGGCGTCGAGCGGGTTGGGCGTGACGGCGACAAGGCTAGCGCCCTTCGCGGCGAACCCCTTTTCTAGCGACCGTGCCCAGTCGATGCTGTGCAGCCAGGGATCGTAACCCACCTTCTGCCCCGCGCTCACGTTGGCGCCGAGCCATTCGGCGACGCTCGACTGCGGCACGCCGACATAATCGAACAGCGTGCCGTCGACCTGATCGCGCACCTGCACCGTATAACGCCCGTCGACGAACACCGCCGCCTTTTCGGGAAGCACGGCGGCCGTCCCGGCCGATCCGCCGAAGCCCGTCAGCCAGGCCATGCGCTGCGCATAGGCCCCGACATATTCGCTCATATGCTCGTCGCTGATCGGCACGATGAAGCCGTCGAGGCCGCGTGCGGCGAGTTCGGCGCGGACGCGGGCGAGCCGTTCTGCGTGGACGGGGCTGGACATGGCTAGTTCCTTGTTCCTACATCGCAGCATTCCTGCCCGATCGGGGCGACGCTGCGGGGGTTTCTTATGCGCGCTATTTGGATGTTTCTGGCCGCAATTACCACCCCGCTTGTCGTATCCCCGAGCGCCTTCGCCGAAGAGAAAGAGCCCAAATTGACCAACAGCCCCGCCGCGCCCGTCGCGGAAATGCGCCCGCACGACTTGACGCTGCACGGCAAGACGCTGTCCGATCCTTATCACTGGCTGCGGGACGAAAGCTATCCGACCGTCGATGACAAGGATGTGCTCGATTATGTGAAAGCTGAAAACGCCTATTTCGACGCCGCGATGAAGCCGCACGCCGCGCTGGTCGAAACCTTGTTCCAGGAGATGAAGGGCCGCATCAAGGAAGCCGATTCCTCGGTGCCGCAGAAGGACGGCGACTGGGTTTACTGGGTCGAATATGAAGAGGGCGCCGAGTATAAGAAATGGTATCGCAAGCCCCTGGCTGGCGGCGAGGCGTCCTTGATCCTCGACGAGGTCGCAATGGCCGCGGGCAAGGATTACTTCCGCCTTGCCGAAGTGTCGGTCAGCCCGAACGGCAAGCTGATGGCCTATTCGTTCGACGACAATGGCTCCGAACGGTTCGAGGCGCGCGTCCGCAATCTGGAGACGGGCGAGTTGCTGCCCGACACGATCCCCGGCACGCTCTCGTCGCTGGTGTGGACGTCGGGCAACGACGCGATCCTCTATGGCCTCGCGAACGAGAATTGGCGCACCGACAATGTCCGGCTGCACAAGCTCGGCACCCCCGTGAGCGACGATAAATTGCTCTACAAGGAGGCCGACATCGGTTTCGGCGTCGGAATCGGGAAGACCGCCGCCGACAATTATATCGTGATCGCGACGGGCGATAACGAGACGAGCGAGGTCTATCTGCTTCCCGCCGACAATCCGGAGGCGAAGATGCAACTCGTGTCGGCGCGCAAGAAGGGCCGCGAGTACAGCGTCGATGAACGCGAGGGGACGCTCTACATTCATACCAACGACGAGCATCCCAACTTCCGTGTCGCGACCGCGGACATCAAGGCGCCCGGAACGTGGAAGACCCTGATCCCCGGATCGAACGATAATTACCTCACCGGCCTCTCGATCTTTCGCGACTATTTCGTGATCGAATCGCGCGAGAAGGGTGTCGATCAGGTCGATATCCGCAAATATGATGCGCCGCTGAACCCCGGCAGGATCAAATTTCCCGAGGCTACTTACGTCGCGGGGCTTGGCGACAATCCCGAATATCATCAGGACAAGCTGCGCCTGGATTATGAATCGATGGTGACCCCCGATACGGTGTTCGACTATGATCTCGCGAGCGGGAAGCTTGAGACGCTGAAGGTTCAGGAAATTCCTTCCGGTTATAATCATGAAGAATATGTAACCGAACTGGTAAATATGCCCTCGCGCGACGGCACGCCGGTTCCGGTGTCGCTCGTCTACAAGAAGGGCACGCCGCGCGACGGCAGCGCACCGATGCACCTCTATGTTTATGGCTCATACGGCTACCGCGTCCCGCCGGGTTTCTCGACGACGCGTCTCAGCCTCGTCGATCGCGGGATGATCTATGCCATTGCGCATGTTCGCGGCGGCGACGATCTTGGCCGCGCCTGGTATCTCGCGGGCAAGACCGATCATCGCAAGAATACGTTCAATGATTTCGTCGATGTCGCCAAAGGCCTGATCGCCGCCAAATATACCAGCGCAGGCAAGATTTCGATCGAGGGCCGCTCCGCGGGCGGACAGGTGATGGGCGCGGTCTATAATCAGGCGCCCGAATTGTGGGGCGCGGTGCTCGCCGGTGTGCCCTTCGTCGACGTGATCAATACGATGGTCGACGAGACGCTGCCGCTGACCCCGGGCGAATGGCCCGAATGGGGCAATCCGATCACCGACAAGGCGGCGTTCGATTATATGTTGAGCTACAGCCCGTACGATAATGTGACGGCGAAGGCTTATCCGCCGATGCTCGTCTCGGCCGGCCTCAACGATCCGCGCGTGACCTATTGGGAGCCTGCGAAGTGGGTCGCGAAGCTGCGCGCGACGCGCACCAACGACGCGACGCTGCTGCTGCGCACCAACATGGGCGCGGGCCACGCAGGCAAATCGGGACGCTGGGGCGCGCTGCGCGAGGATGCCGAGGAGTTCGCCTTCGTGCTGACGCAGTTGGGTGTGGAGAAATAGTGGCGTCGTTCGCTCGCCGTTTCTTTCCCGTTGGCCGATGCACGCGCGGCCGGCTTATCGGCGTGCTGTTTCTGATCAGCATTGCGAAATTCCTGGTCGACCTTGGAAGCCATGGACGAATCGAGCTGACATTCAATTTGGGGTTCAGCTTCGATGCACTGTCCAATCCCGCGAGCTACCCCCTGTGGCGCGTCTTCGTGGAGGTCGTGGTTGGCTTAATCATTGCTTATATGGTGGTGGGGCGGCTCCACGATATTTCGCGTCCGGGCTGGTGGCTTGCGGTCATCATCGCCTTGCCCTTTATCGGAGAGGCGATTGGCTTGCCCGAAATCGCCTTTCTGTCGCTCATCATCTGGCTCGCGCTGCTGTTCTGGTCTCCCACGATCGGGCCAAATATTTATGGTCCGGATCCGCGTGGATGGAAGTCGCGCGAGCATTATGACACGCAACTCGCGGAGCTGAATCGGCCGCAAGGCACGAACGATCAAACGGCGGCGAGGTAACCCCGCGCGACCAGATCGCGCTCCAGCGTCGGCGCATCGACGAACTGGTGACCCGCGATGCCGACCGCTTCGGCGCCCGCGACATTCGCGGCAACATCGTCGATGAAAATCGCGCCCGCGGGGTCGATGCCGAATCGCTCTATCGCGAGGCGGTAAATCGCGGGGTCTGGCTTCAGCAGTTTTTCGGTTCCCGACACTATAATATCGCGGAAGCAATCAAAGACCGGCTGGGTCGGGCGGAACGCTTCCCAGAATTCATGCCCGAAATTGGTGATCGCGAACAGCGGGACCCCGGTAGCGTCGAGTCGTTCGACGAGTTCGAGGCTGCCGGGCATCGGGCCGGGAATCGTCTCGTTGAAACGCGTCGCATAGGCGTCGATCAGCGCGTCATGCCCCGGAAACTCGGTTTTGAGCTCGGGCAGCATGTCGGCAAGCGGGCGGCCCGCGTCGTGCTGAAAATGCCATTGCGGCGTGACGACATTGGTCACGAACCATTCGAGCTCGTCTTTTTCGGCGATCAGCTTGGCGAACAGATAGCGCAGGTCCCAGTCGAACAGGACGCGGCCGACGTCGAAGATCACGCTCTGGCGAATCATACGGCCTCCAGACACGCGAAAGCGCCGCCGGAAGCCTCCGACGGCGTAACGCTGTTCACCAAAAGCAAACGGGACGAAAACGCCCCGCGCAGGGGCATCAGCCCTGGCGCGCCTTGAAGCGGCGGTTGGTCTTGTTGATCACATAGGTGCGGCCACGGCGGCGGATAACGCGGTTATCCCGGTGGCGGTCCTTCAGCGACTTCAGGCTGTTGCGAATCTTCATGGTTCTTGTCCGTAAATCTTGGCGTGTTGACGCGAAGCGGCGCAACTATGGGGATAAGGCCGAAAAGTCAACCGCCCCCTCGCCCATATTTCGTCATGCCGGACTTGATCCGGCATCCATCGCCGCGCTCGATCGCATGGACCCCGGATCAAGTCCGGGGTGACGATGAAAAAGGAGGCCGATCTAACCCGCCAAAGCTTTTTGCCGCCGCCTTTGCACCGACGAGCCATAGCCCATCGCCTCGCGATATTTGACGACGGTGCGCCGTGCGATGTCATGCCCCTCGGCCGACAGTTTTTGCGCGATCGTCTCGTCGGAGAGAATCGCCTTCGCATCCTCTGCCTCGATCATCGCCTTGATCCGGCTTTTCACCGCTTCGGCCGATACCGCGCCGTCGCCCTCGGTCGCCGAAATGCCGCTCGAGAAGAAATATTTAAGTTCGAACAGCCCGCGTGCGCAGCTCAGATATTTGTTGCTCGTGACGCGGCTTACGGTCGATTCGTGCATGCCGATTTCCTCGGCCACCTGCCGCAGGGTCAGCGGACGCATATGCGCGACGCCATGCAGGAAAAAGCCCTCCTGCTGCTTCACGATTGCGCTGGCGACCTTGACGATCGTCCGCTGGCGCTGGTCGAGCGCGCGCACCAGCCAGTTTGCGCCCGCAAGCTGTTCGGACAGCCACGCCTTGCTTTTCGCCGCCGCGCCTTGCGCGAGTTCGGTGTAATATCGGCGATTGACGAGCAGCCGCGGCAGCGTGCCGCCGTTGATCTCGACCGCCCAGCCGTTTGCGGTCTGGCGGATATAAAGATCGGGGACGACCGCCGGCGCGCCCTCACCGCCGAATTTGAGGCCGGGTTTCGGATCATAGCCGCGCAGTTCGCGAATCATGTCGGCAAGATCTTCATCGTCGACCCCGCAGATACGCTTCAGTTGCGGGAAGGCGCCTTTTGCGACCAGATCGAGGTGCGCGATCATCGTCGCCATTGCGGGGTCGTAGCGGTCGGCCTCGCGCGCCTGGATCGCAATACATTCGGCAAGGTCGCGGCCCCCGACGCCCGATGGGTCGAAGTACTGGATGACGGCGAGCACTTCTTCGATCAGTGCAAGCGGTACGCCGAGCTGCGCCGCAAGTTCGGCAAGGTCGGCGCGAAGATATCCCGCCTCGTCGATCAGTGCGACGAGCTGGCCCGCGACGATCGCTTCGATGCCGCCAAAGCGCTCGCCGACTTGCGCCATCAGATGGTCGTGGAGCGTGCCGTCATGTTCGGCAAAGCTGTCGAAATCGATATCCTCACTAGATCCCGACAGCCCGACATTGTCGCTAGCGCTGTCGTGATGAAAGCTGTCGGCGGCGAGGTCGACGTCGAGGTCGTTCGCGGTGCCGCCATCGGCGGACAATGCCTGATCGGTGTCGAGCGACGCGGCTTCGGTCGTCGGTGCGTCGCCGCCGGGCGTGAATTCGGGATCGCCCGCGCTGCCGTCGCTGTCGGCCGAGGCGGTGTCGAGCAGCGGATTGCCCTCGAGCGCCTCGGCCAGATAGGCTTCGAGTTCAAGGTTCGACAGCGCCAGCAGCTTGATCGCTTGCTGCAGCTGCGGCGTCATCACCAGCGATTGCGACTGGCGGAGATCGAGGCGCGGACCCAACGCCATCGGCGACTATTCGATCACAATGAGAAGCCCTCGCCGAGATAGAGGCGGCGCACCTCGGGATCGGCGACGAGCTCTTCCGGGGAGCCGGCAAGCAGCACCTTGCCGTCGTAAATGATGCAGGCGCGGTCGACGAGGTCGAGCGTCTCGCGCACATTATGGTCGGTGATCAACACGCCGATCCCGCGCGTCTTCAAATCGGCGACCAGATCGCGGATGTCGCTGATTGAGAGCGGATCGATGCCCGCGAACGGTTCGTCGAGCAGCATGATCGAGGGGTTCGCCGCGAGCGCGCGCGCGATTTCGGCGCGGCGGCGTTCGCCGCCGGACAGCGCCATCGCTGCCGAATCGCGGAGGCGCGTCAGCCCGAATTCATCGAGCAACTCTTCCATCCGCCGTTCGCGCTCGATCTTGTCGGGTTCGCTGAGTTCGAGCACCGCGCCGATATTCTGCTCGACCGTCATGCCGCGAAAGATCGAGGTTTCCTGCGGCAGGTAGCCGAGACCGAGGATAGCGCGGCGGTACATCGGCAGAGCGGTGATGTCGGCACCGTCGAGCATGATGCGCCCGGCGTCGGGCTTCACCAGTCCCATGATCGAATAAAAGCAGGTCGTCTTGCCCGCGCCGTTCGGGCCGAGCAAGCCGACGACCTCACCCTTGCCGACCGACAGCGACACGTCCGACAGCACCACGCGCTTGTCATAGCTTTTGGCGATCGAAATGACCGCGAGGCCGTTGCCCGCGGCGGCATCCTCACGGACATGCGCCTTGTGCTCGGTGACGCCGTGATCGCCCTCGTTCAGCGTGCCAGTGATGGATTCGTCGTCGGTCATAGGTCGGTCGGTTCCGTTTCTAGCCCCCGAGCGGCGTTACCCCAGCGACGCGGCGAACGTCAATCTGGCAAGATTTTTGCAGGGCAATGAAAGCCGTGAGGGCGGCGGCGCCTAATGCGCCGCCTGCGGCCCGCGTACGATCCCCGACAAGGCGAGCTGTTCGTCGATTGCCGCGAGCAGGCGCGTCAGTGCCGCCTCGTCCTTCGCTTCGGCGCGCGCGACGAGCACGTCCTGCGTGTTGGAGGCGCGGAGCAGCCACCAGCCGTCGTCGGTGAGTACGCGCGCGCCGTCGGTCCGGTCGACTTTCGCGCCCGATTCGCCGAGCCGATCCAGGACTTCATCCACAATGGCGAATTTGCGGCTCTCATCGACCTGGAAGCGCATTTCGGGGGTGTTGACCATCGGCGCCATGCTGCCGCGCAGTTCGGTGACACTCTGCCCAAGCTTCGTTGCCGCCTCGATCAGCCGTATCGCGGCATAGGGCGCATCGTCATAGCCGTAATAACGATCGGCGAAGAAGATATGCCCGCTCATCTCGCCCGCCAGCGGGCTGCCGGTTTCCTTCATCTTCGCCTTGATCAGGCTGTGGCCGGTCTTCCACATCAAGGGCTTTCCGCCGAGTTCGGCAACGCGGTCGAACAGCGCCTGACTCGCCTTCACATCGGCGATGACCGTCGCGCCGGGCAGGTCCTTCAGAACCGCCGCGGCATATATTTGCAAAAGCTGGTCACCCCAGATCACGCGGCCCTCGCCGTCGATCGCGCCGATACGGTCGCCGTCTCCATCGAAAGCGACGCCGAAATCGAGGCTCTTCTCCGCGACGAGCTTGCGCAGGTCCGCGAGATTCTTTTCCTCGGTCGGATCGGGATGGTGATTCGGGAAATGCCCGTCGATGTCGGTAAACAACAGGTGGTGCTCGCCGGGCAGGCGCGCGGTGAGTTTTTCGATGACGGTGCCCGCGGCGCCGTTGCCGGCGTCCCAGCCGATGCGGAAGGCGCCGCCGGCGAAACCTTGGACCAGCCGGTCGACATAGGCGTCGACGATATCGATGCTCTCAGACGAGCCTTCGCCGCTGTCCCAGTCGCCCGCGGCGGCCATTTTACCGATGCCAAGGATGTCGGCGCCGTAGAAGGGACGCCCCTGCATCACAAATTTGAAACCGTTATAGTCGGGGGGATTGTGGCTGCCGGTTATCTGTATGCCGCCATCCACATCTTCGGTTGATGCGGCATAATAGAGCATCGGCGTCGGGCCGAGCCCGACGTTGAGTGCGTCAACGCCCGCGTCATTGACCCCGGCGATCAGCGCATCGGCGAGCATCGGCGACGAAAGCCGCCCGTCATAACCGACGGCGACGCGCTTGCCGCCCGCGCGGCGGACCAACGTCGCGAAGCTGCGGCCGATCGCGTAGGCATCCTTGTCCGACAGCGTGTCGCCGACGACCCCGCGGATGTCGTATTCGCGTAGCATCGTCGGGTGGAAATTGTGCGTCATCTTTGAACCTCTTTGGGGAGAGAAGGGGTCAGGCGGCGGCGAACAGGTCCCCGTCCGGATGCAATCGCTCACGCGCCGGTAGGTTCAGTCCGCCCATCGCCTCGCGGAGTTCCTGCCGCGCGACGACGTGGCCAATCCCCATGCCGCCAAGGTGTGCCTTGTCGAGCAGGGTGAGGCCAGCCGGGAAAAGCTCGCGATAGATGACGCGCTCACCGAGTCCCGGGATGACGCGGAAACCAACGCGGCGCGACAATTGGGTCAATGCTTCGCCGACGCGGCGCATATTGTGCGCGTCGACATGCTGAAGACGGTTGCGCAGGATGATCCAGTCGATCGTCCGCCCGTCAGTCTTTGCGCGTGCCTTGCGCGTGTCCCAGATCAGTTCGGAATAGAAGCTCGGACGCGTAACCTGGAAGGTTTCGGGATCGACCTGCCCGATCAGGTCGAAGTCGATGAAACTGTCGTTGATCGGGGTGACGAGCGTATCGGCGCTCGTCGCAAGGTGGCGCGCGAAGATATCGTCGCGTCCCGGCGTGTCGGCAATCAGATAGTCGGCGTCTTCCGAAAGCCGCGCGACCTGCTCGTCGAGTTCCTCGATCGTTGAGCCGGTGAATACCTCGAAGCGCGGGGTCGGCAATGCGACCTCGCGGCGTTTCGCGGTCTGCTCGCGGTTTTCGAGATAGCGGTGGAAGGTGCGCTGGCGCGGGTCGAGGTCGATCCCCGCGACGCGCCAGCCCTGCGTCGCCAGAGCCACAGCGAAATGCACCGCACAGGTCGATTTGCCGGTCCCGCCCTTTTCATTGGCAAAGATGATGCGGTGCGGTGCTGGCTTCGTCATGAGCGTTGCGATTTTCCTGTTAGCGCGGCATGGGCGGCCGGCGCGCGAAGTGATATAGTCGCGCCAATATCGGAGGGCGACCAACCGTGCAAATCATCCGTGACATCGCGATGCTGCACCGTGCCGTTACGGCACTGAAGCAGGGAGGAAAGAGCGTCGCTCTGGTTCCGACGATGGGATCGCTGCATAACGGCCATCTCTCGCTCGTCCGCATGGCGCGGCGCGTCGCCGACCATGCCGTCGTGTCGATTTTCGTCAATCCGACCCAGTTCGGACCGAACGAGGATTTCGACGCCTATCCGCGCGACGAGGCGCGCGACGCCGCGATGCTCGCGCAGGAGGGCACGGGGCTGCTCTGGGCGCCCGACGTCGCGACGATGTACCCTGGCGGGCACAGCACGCATATCGAGGTTGCCGGACTGGGCGCCGATTATTGCGGTGCCGCGCGCCCGGGCCATTTCGACGGCGTTGCGACCGTCGTCGCCAAATTATTCAATCAGGTGCGCCCCGATGTCGCTATTTTCGGCGAAAAGGATTGGCAGCAGCTCGCGATCATCCGCCGAATGGCGCGCGATCTCGATTTCGGGATCGACATCATGGGGGCACCAATCGCGCGCGACAGCGACGGGCTCGCGCTGTCGTCGCGCAACGCCTATCTGTCCAAGGAGCAGCGCGCGGCAGCGACCGCCTTTCCCGACGCGCTGAGCACCGCGGCGAAGGCGATCGCAGGCGGCGCCGATGTCGGCGAAACGCTTGCCAAGGCCGAAGCTGCGATCATCAAGGGCGGCTTCGACAGCGTCGATTATGTCGCGCTCGCCGACGCCGACAGCCTCGAACGCCTAAGCGTATTTCGCGCGCCCGCGCGGCTTCTCGCAGCGGCACGGATCGGAAAAACGCGGTTGATCGACAATCTTGCCGTCGGTTGACAGGCGTCGAAATTCAAGGATTTTCGTGGGTTTCACAGGATATCCACAAAAAGTTCGATCATCATTAACGCTTTGTTGACCATAAATCGCAAATTTGGGCCCCGAGGTCTCCATGTGGGGTGGAGGCAAAGGGGGTTTATCATGGCGAATAGTCTGAAGTCTGCCCAATATCTGATCGAGAGCCGTCTGCTCGACGCCGCACGCGGCGACGCCAATGCCTATTTCGATCTCGGTATCGCTTTTTCGACCGGCACCGGCGGGGTCGATGTCGACCTGATCCAGGCGCATAAATGGTTCAACCTTGCCGCGCTCGGCGGCAATGTCGAAGGCCAGCAGTGCCGTGCCGACCTGTCGGACGAAATGTCACGCGACGAAATCGCCGAAGCGCAGCGTCAGGCGCGCGCCTGGCTTGACGAGACGGCTCGCCGTCCCGCCGCTCGCCGCTTCGCGGCCTAATCCTTCCGCTTGAAGGGCGTATGCCCTTCCAGCCACTCCATTTCAGATTCTTCGGCGCGGCGTTCCTGTTCGAGGTAATCCGCGACCGCCCGGCGAAAGCCCGGGTCGGCGATGAAATGCGCCGACCAGGTCGCAACGGGCCCATAGCCGCGCGCGAGCTTGTGCCCGCCTTGCGCGCCCGCTTCGACGCGCTTCAAGCCGCGTTCGATCGCAATGTCGATCGCGCGATAATAGCATAGCTCGAAATGCAGATAGGGGATCTCCATAAGGCATCCCCAATAGCGACCATAGAGCGTATCGGATCCGAGGAAGTGCAGAGCGCCCGCGATTGGTCGCTCCTCGCTGTCAAAGGCGATGAGCAGGATGATCCGCTCCGCCATTCGTGCACCCATCAGGTCGAACGCTTCGCGCGTGAGGTAGGGATGTCCCCATTTGCGCGCGCCCGTGTCCTGATAGAAGAGCCACATCGCGTCCCAATGCTCGGGCCGGATCGCGTCGCCGGTGAGTTCCTCGATCCGTAGACCTTCGACGGCTCGCAGCCGTTCCTTGCGCAACTGCTTGCGCTTCTGCGAATTCAGCGTGACGAGGAAATCATCGAAGCTGGCATAGCCGCTATTCGCGAAATGGAACTGGATATCGCGGCGGATCAGCCATCCCGCCTCCTCGAACAGTGACATCTGCTCCGGCGCGACAAAGGTTGCATGCGCCGACGACAGCTCGTTCTGCCGCACCACCGCCTCTGCCGCTCGAAGCAGCAGCAAGGCGTCGCCCCTTTCCTTCGACAACAGGCGCGGCCCCGGCACCGGCGTGAAGGGCGCGGCGATCTGCAGCTTGGGATAATAATCGCCGCCAGCGCGCGCCCAGGCATCAGCCCAGGCATGGTCGAACACATATTCGCCCTGGCTGTGCGATTTGAGATACGCGGGCGCGGCGGCGACGAGCGCGCCGCCGGCATCCTCGACGAGCAAGGGTGCCACCTGCCAGCCGGTACCCGCCCCGACGCTGCCCGATTCTTCGAGCAACGTCAGGAACGCGTGGCTGACAAACGGATTGCCGCCGTCGTGAAGCGCGTCCCAAGCCGCCGCGCCGATCGCGGCCACGCCGCTACCGAGCGATATGGTGCGTGTCGGCGGGTCGGCCTCGGCCATGGCTTATGCTGGTCGCACCGCGACGATTGCGTCGGCCTCGACCGCGGCGCCGAGCGGGAGCACCGCGACGCCGACCGCGGCGCGCGCGTGACGGCCCGCTTCACCGAACAGCGTCTCGAACAGCTCCGATGCGCCATTGGCGACCTTTGCCTGATCGGTGAAGCCGGGCGTGCTGTTGACGAAGACGCCAAGCTTGACGACGCGCTCGACGCGCGACCAGTCGCCGCCCAGCGCCTGCCCGATCTGCGCGACGAGCATCAGCGCGACGCGCTGCGCGGCATCCTGGCCGCCAGCGACGTCGACATCCTCGCCAAGGCGGCCGGTGACGACCTGTCCGTCCCGGAAGGGCAACTGGCCGCTCACGTAAAGCAAGCCGCCATGTTCGACGACAGGCACATAAGCGGCGACCGGCGCGGCGGGCTTGGGGAGTTCGAGGCCGAGTTCGGCAATTTTGGCGGCGATATCCATGCGGCGTTCCTTGATTAGACCGGCTCGGGGGCCGGGGCGGGGATGTTTTCGGCAAGGCGCGCCAATATCCAGCGCTGCGCGTCATTCCAATCGTCGATTCGCGCGTGGGCATATTTCGCCGGGGCGATCTTGTCCGCGATCGCCGGCTCGCCGACCAGGTGCAGCCGCCACACGTCGGGCGCCTCATGCGCGACCGACTGGTGATGGCCGGCAAGATCGTCGATGAAGACCGTAACCGAAGGCTGATATTGCTCGATCAGGCGTCGCACCGGCTCGCCCTTGCCGCCGCGGCTGCCGATCACCGGCGCGTGGAAGTCGTGGAGCGCAAGCTGGTCGATCCGCGCCTGCTGATGTTCGGGGCCGACGTTGGTGAGGACGACGATATCGGCCTCGGCGCCAATCGCCGCCATCGCCGCGAGCGCGCCCATGATCGGATATTGCCGCGTCATTTCCGTGCGGAAAAAGCCGTCGAGGAGCGGCCATACTTCGGCCGCCTCAAGCGGCGTACCGCACTCCTTGCGCTTCAGCGCATTCGCGAAACTTGCATCCTCTATGCGAAAGATCACGCCATGTTCGGCGTCGACCCATTCGGCGAAGGGCACGACCATGTGCATCAGCACCTCGTCGCAATCGGTGATGACGAGCGGGCGGTTCATGCGGTGGTTCCTTCAAGTCTTTGCGCCGCGGCGGCGATGCTGGCGGGCGGCACCTGCAATGCATCGGCGCAGGCGACAAGATCATTTTCGTGGCCCGTCAGGAAAGACATGATCGCCGCAAGCGTCGCCTGCTCGTCCAACGAGGCGCGCAGTTCGTCCGGCGCAAGCCCGGTCAGGCCCAGCAACCGCTCGGCGCGCGGCTCGTCGCTCAATATCCAGCCGAGGGCCTGAAGCGCCAAGGCGGCATCGCCGTCGTTCAAGTCGTAAGTCCCTTCGTCGCGATGCAATTGTGTCATGCGGCCGATTCGCCTAAACGGACCGCGCACGCAAGGTGGGGAACATAAGCAACATGGGCAAGACCATCCTGGTCGTCGAAGATAATGAGCTCAACCTGCGTCTCTTCTGCGACCTGCTCAACGCCCATGGCTATAGCGCGCATCCGGTGCGCGACGGGCGCGATGCGCTGGCGAAGGCGCGCGAGGTTTCACCCGACCTCATCATCATGGATATCCAGTTGCCGCACGTCAGCGGGCTCGACCTGATCGGCCAGATGAAGGCCGACCTGACCCTGCGCGCGGTGCCGATCATGGCGGTCACGGCCTATGCCGGGAAGGGCGATGAGGAGCAGATCAAGGCGGCCGGCGCCGAAGCCTATGTCTCGAAACCGATTTCGGTGATCAAGTTCATCGAGAGCGTCGGCGCGTTCGCCTAGCTTTTGTCGGCCACCTGGCAACGCGTTGCGACGGGCCGCCCAAAATCGTCGGCGAATCGCTGATCCGCGCCGACGGTTGCGTCGTCGGGTTCAGCCACCGGCCAGCTTTCATTTCCTAATCCTGATCGCGGGGGTTCAGGATGGAAGGACATAAAATGTTTTTGATGAAGAGGCTGGCGCTGACCGCCTTGATCGGCGCGACCACGATGGCGGCCTTGCCGACCGAAGCCGATGCGCGCAGCCGCCACCATCGGCACGGCTATTACAGCGACCGCGGCCATGATCGCTATGATCGCCGCGACTACCGGCATCACCGCGACAAACGCTATTATCGCAATTGCCGCACGAGCGGCACGACCGGACTGATCGTCGGCGGCGCTGCAGGCGCATTGCTGGGCCGCGAAGTCGACCGCCGAGGCGACCGCGCGACGGGTACGATCCTCGGTGCCGCGGGCGGCGCGCTGCTCGGACGTGAGATCGACCGCAAGCGTCGCTGCTGACCGCGGCGGGCAGGGCGGACCGTCAGGCGGCGCAAGCGCCGCGGGCGGTCCGTTCCGAATGCGATGAGGTCGATGCGCGCTGCCAGGGCGCCGCATAATGAATGGCGACGGCAGTCGCCGAGGCTTCGACGGCGGCGGTCCAGACGCGGGCAATCCAGTGCGTTTCGGGGGTCGAACGGGTCATCTTCAGTCTCCTTCGTCCGGATTCGCGGACAAGGGAGAGCGCCGCCCGGACGAATCTCTATTAACCCGGTCGACATGACGATTGGTGCCGAAATTCGCCGTGCGGGCGACCAATTTTCGCGTTATGGTCAGACCCATGCAAAAAATCACCGATCTCGACGATTTCGACCGCCGGCTGCTCGAACTTGTACGGCACGATAATCTTCAGCCCGCACGAATCCTTGCCGAAAAGGTCGGGCTGTCGCTGTCGGCAGTTCTGCGCCGCCTGCGCCGCCTGCGCGAAGAGAAGGTGATCATCGCCGATATCGCGGTGGTCGACCCTGCGTTGACCGGATCGGCGCTCACCATGCATATCCTCGTTCGGATGCAACAGGCGGGGCCGCAGAATATGGATGCCTTTGCACGCGAGATCGCCCGTCATCCCGAAATCACGGGGGCGTGGGACGTGACGGGGGACGATGATTTCCTGCTGAAGGTGCAGATCGGTTCGATGGAGGAATATGACGCCTTCACGCGCCGCGCGCTGGGCGAGGACAAGGGCGTTCATTCGTTCAAGACGCTCATCACGATCCGGCACATCATCGAAAATGATGTCGCGCGCCGGCCGCTGCGCGATCGGTGAAGGCGGGGTGCGTCCTGGCGTAGAGGTGGCCTGCTGGACGAGTGGCCTGTCTCGACCGATCGCGGACCTCCACACACCGTCACCCCGGACTTGATCCGGGGTCCCGCTTGAGGTCGAAGCCAGTGAGCGCGTCCAAAAGCGGGATCCCGGGTCAAGCCCGGGATGACGGAAGTGGGGGACGGGATGTCCGCTTCCCACCCCCAAGCGGCCCTTCGTCCGCCACGGTTCGCGCGGCTTTCATATCCTACTTCGCGGCGGGCGCTGCCGCGGGGTCGTAGGACGAGACATGGTTCATCGCGATGACCCAGCGTCCGTCGACCTTGCGGAACAGGCGGGTGTTGATGCCTTGTTGCGCGCGTTCGGGCCGGGTCAGGCGATAATGGCTGATGAGCAGCGCGGCGTCGGGTGCGAGCATGTCGATGCTGATGTCATAGAAATGGACCGTGCCGCGGCGGTCGGGCGAGCCGCCATAATCGTGCACATAATGGTCGAGCGTCCCCTGCCAGCCGTCCTGTATCTTGCCCCCCGAGACGAAGATCACGCCGGGGTTGCGGAAGCCCGCCATATAGCCGGTGAAGTCGCTGCGATTCCACGCGGCCTCCATATCGGCGACGACTTTCAGGATCGCCGACTTTTCGGCCGCCTCGTCGGCATGCGCGGGCGATGCCGTAGCGAAGAGCATCACCGCCGCCAGCATATTCATCCATTTCATCATGGCTCTCTCCCTTAGGGCTTACGCAGGAACAGCGGATGTTCGGGCAGCCGCGAGCGATCGACAAGCTTTCCCTGCGCGATCACCGCCTCGACCTTTTCGATGTTGCGGATATCGGCGAGCGGGTTGGCGGAGAGCAGGACGAGGTCGGCGATCTTCCCCGCCTCGATCGTGCCGAGATCATCGCTCAACCGCGCCGCGGCGGCGCCATGCTTCGTCCCCGCGACGATCGCTTGCATCGGGGTCATGCCGAGTTCGACGAGCCCCTCGATCGCACGGATCGTCCCGATCCCCGGCTCGGCCTCGTCGCCCTTGGGCACGCGGCGGAACTCGGGCGCGTCGCCATAGAAGCTGTCGGTCGCGGGGGTGACGCGGCACCCCGCCTTGATGAGCCGTTCGGCGTTGCGGCGTTGCACGTCCTGATTATCGTCCATCGCCTCGAGCCGGCGCCAACGTTCGGCGCTGGTCGTCGCAGGCGGCATCTTCGCGATCTTCGCTTCCAGTTCGGCGCGCTTCGCGAGATGCTTCTTACGATAGTCGCCGGTGATATAGTTCGACCGTATCCCGCACAGCACATCCTTCTTCACGATCAGCGCGATCAGTTCATCGGGCAAGTCGCGGCTGGTCAGTTCGGGATGCTGGATCAGGTCGATCCCCGCCTCGACCGCGAGCGTCAGTCCTTCCGAACTTGTCGCATGCGTCTCGACCGGCTTGCCGCGCTTGTGCGCCTCTTCGACAATCACCGCCTGCTGGCGCGGTGAAAAGCCGATCAGCGCGGGGCGAAGGAAATGGCTGGTTCCGCCATATTTGATGAAGTCGACCCCCTTGTCGAGATAGCGGTTCATCGCGACGCGGAGCTCCTCGGGCGTCATGTCCATGATCTCTTCGCCCATGTCTTGCGCCAGCAGGTCGTTCCATTTCTCTTGGAACAACGACAGGTCCGAATCCTTGGTAAGCGAGAAGGTCAGCGAAAAGGGCCCGCCCCAGCCGAGGATATTGCCCGCCGCCTTGAGCCGGGCGCCGACGACTTCGCCGCGGTCGATCCGGTCGCGTACCGTCAGGATCGGCGGCAGCACGCCATAGCTGTCGCGCATCGTCGTCACGCCATAGGTCAGCGCGCGCTGTGCAAATTCGAGTGCGAGTTCCTCGCCGCTGTCGGCATATTTCAATGACGTGTCGCGCCGAGCCGGCTGGCCATAGACCGAGACATGAACATTGCTGTCGATGAAGCCGGGGAGCAAATAGCGCCCGCGCCCGTCGATAAGCTGCGCGCCCGCTGCATCGGCCGGGCTATTGCCGATCGAAACGATCCGGCCCTTGTCGACGACGACGGTCATGCCGGGCTTTGGCGGCGCGCCTGTGCCGTCGATCAATGTCACGCCCGTAATCGCAATCCGGCCCGCGCCGGGCGCCTCCGCACGAGTCGCCGCCGGGGCGAAAAGCGCGGAAATCATCAGAAATGTGCCGATAAAAGCGGTTCTAAGACAGTTTGTTGCGGTCACCCGACCCTCCCCGGAAACATGTGGCATTGACTCTCGGAAGATTGAGTATATCGTATTTCGTATACAGTAATAGCAAAAAGGGGTCCGAATGCTGCACCGCGCAGATTTTGCGACGCATTGCGACGCCGCTCGTTCGCGGGCGATCGTTCGCGCGTCGCTGCGGGGCCATCGGACCTCTATTAACCGGGTTGGCGAGACCATCCGGATACCGACCCATCACCGCCCCGCGCGCCATCAAGCGACACGCTTTCGCTTCGATCGGGCAGCCGGCGAGGGCGCCCCCAGCTCCAACATGTTCACCGCTCAGCCAACCGGGTCCCGGTGCGAGATATCGCGCGCGTCCCGGGCAAAAAACGGGGGCTGAGCGGCGTCCGGGGAAGCGTGCAGGAGAACGACGTCGCCCGCCGGCCGGCGGGCGCGAGCGAAGTCAACGACAGGCCAAAGGCCGTACACAGGGAGCGTCCAAATGTCTTACGATCGAACCAATCAGCAGGTCCGTTTTCGCCGCATACTTCTTGCCACAAGTCTCTTGTCGACCATCCTGCTGCCCGGCGCTGCCGCGGCGCAGGTCGCCGCCGATGAAACCGCGGCTGAAGCCCCCACCGAAATCATCGTCACCGGGTCGCGCCTGCAACGCACCGACCTGACCGCGCCGAGCCCGATCACCGTTGTCGGACAGGAAGATGTCCAACTGTCGGGCAACCTAACGCTCGAAAAGACGATGAACGAATTCCCGCAGCTTGCCTCGGGCAACACCTCGACCGTCAACAACGGCGGCGGCGCGGGCGTGCTCACCGCGAACCTGCGCGGTCTCGGCGAAACGCGCACGCTGACGCTGGTCAACGGTCGCCGCTTCATTCCGGCAAACTCGAACGGCTCGGTCGACCTGACCAGCATCCCCGACGCGCTGATCAAGCGGGTCGAGGTGATCACCGGCGGCGCATCGGCCGTTTATGGTTCGGACGCGATCGCAGGCGCGGTGAACTTCATCCTCGACGACAGTTTCGAAGGCCTGCAGATGTCGGCGCAGGCCGGCATTTCGGACCGCGGCGATGCCGCGTCGAAAAAGATCGACATTACCTTTGGCGCCGATCTTGGCGGCGGGCGCGGCAACGTCGCGATTTCGGGCGCCTGGGCGAAGCAGGATCCGATCACGCAGGCCGACCGCCCGTTCGGCAGGGTGCCGCTCGCCGAAATCAACGGCGCACTCGTCTATTCGGGTTCGGGCAATATTCCCGGCACCCGCGTCCCGCTGAGCCAAGCGCAGCGCAATGCGCTCGTCGGCGTCAACATGACGCCAAGTGGCCCCTGCACCTCGATCACCGGCATCCGCTTCGGCGCCGGCGGCACCCCGCTGCCCTATTGCCAGCCCGAGGACACGTATAACTATGCGCCGTTCAACCTGCTTCAGCGTCCGCTCGAACGCATCAACTTCTCGGCCCTGGCGCATTATGATGTCACCGACCATATCACCGCCTATGCCGAGGCCTTTTTCGTCAACGCGCGCAATAATTCGAAACTGGCGCCCGACAGCTTTACGCCGGTAACGCCCGGCGCTGCGTCGTCGACGCTGCTGGTGCCGAACTACGCGACCAGCGCCAGCCTGTCGCCCGCGGTGCGTGATTTCTTCATCAACAATCGCGCGCTCTTCGATGCCGATGGTGACGGTACTGCGGCGGTGGTTGGCGGGGGCCGCCGCGCCGACGAACTCGGCACGCGCGACAGCTTTTTCGAACGCCAGTCCTATGCAATCACAACCGGCCTGCGCGGGGATTTCGACATCGGCAAACAGACCTGGCGCTGGGATGCCTTCTATCAATATCTGCGCAACCGCACCGACACCCGGGCGGAAGGCGTAATCAACCAGACGCGGCTCAGCCTGGGGCTCGATTCGATCGTCAACGGGTCGGGGCAGGTCGTTTGCCGGTCGGGAGTCCCGGGATGCGTCCCCGTCTCGATCTTCGGTCTCGGTTCGATCACGCCCGAAGCCGGCGCCTATCTGACGCCGACGCGTGCCAGCAACGACATCTTCGAACGCCAGGTCGCCGGCGCGTCGCTGAGCGGCACTTTGTTCGATCTGCCCGCGGGGCCGGTCGCGGTCGCGGTGGGCGTTGAATATCGCAAGGACAGCTATCAATCGACGCCAAGCGCCATGGACCTCAACAAGGAATATGGCGCCGCGTCGAACAATGCGCTGTCGGGTTCGTTCGACGTGAAGGAAATCTTCGGCGAACTTCGCATCCCGATCCTGTCGGACACACCCTTCTTCGACACGCTCGCGATCGAGGGTGCGGCGCGCTATTCGGACTATTCGACCGTCGGCGGCGTCTTCACCTGGAAAGCCGGCGGCGAATGGGCGCCGGTCAGCTGGGTCCGTATTCGCGGTGCATATAACAGTGCGATCCGCGCGCCGAACATCAACGAGCTGTTTTCGGCAGTGGGTCAGGGCTTCACCGGGGGCACCGATCCGTGCGCGCGTCCGAACCTGACCGGCGCCGATCCCCGCAGCCAGCAACTGCGCGACTTCTGCGTCGCGCAGGGCGTTCCCGCCGGCGACATCGCGACGTTCACCCAGGCAACGCTGGGGCTGACGCAGGAAACCGGCGGCAATCCCAACCTCGTCGAAGAAAAGTCGAAGACCTATACGATCGGCGCCGTGATCTCGCCGCCGTTCATCCCGCGCCTCAACATCACCGTCGACTATTTTAACGTCGAGGTGAAGGGCGCGATCGCCACGATCAACGCGCAGCAGACGCTGAACGATTGCTACACGGGGCTCAATGCGAACAGCCCGACCTGCCTGTCGGTCTTCCGCCTCTCCAGCGGTCAGATCGACTATGTCCGCACCAACCAGAATAATATCGGTGCGCTCAAGGTCCGCGGTCTCGACGTGCAGGGCGACTACACCATCCCGCTTCCCGCGGCGCTCGGTCAAGACGCCCAGTTGCGCCTGACCGGCGTTGCCAGCTGGCTGTTCGAACGCTCGACGCAGGTGCTCAGCACCGTCGCGCCGCAGGATTGCGCCGGCTTCTATGGCGCGGGCTGCTCGACGGGTACCGGCGGGTTCATCGTTCCGGACTTCAAGCTGAACCTCGGCGCCGCCTACACCAGCGGTCCGCTTGCCATCCGCGGCCAGGCCCGGATGATCGGCGGCCTCAAAGTGTTCCCGACGGTCACCACCACCAATATCAAGACGGCCCCGGCCACCTGGTATTTCGACCTGACCAGCACCTTCGAGATCAACGACAACTTCACCTTCTTCGCCGGCGTCGACAATCTGCTCGACAAGATGCCGCCGATCCTCGGCACCACCTTCGTCGGCGACGCCAACGTCGACGTGTCGCTCTATGACACGCTCGGCCGACGCTATTTCGCCGGTGTCCGGATGAAGTTCTAAAAATGTTGCTCCCGGCCGGCGGTGCGTCCCTGCTCCGCCGGCCTTTTTGTTTCTGCTGATGGAAGGCCCGATTGCATGACCTTCAAACCGCGTCGTATCGCCGCCTTGATGGCGGCCGCTTCGTTATTCGCCGCCCTCCCCGTCACCACCGCAGCGGCGCCCGCGCCGACCGGATCGGCGGCGACCGACGTCATCCCCGCACGCACCGAAGGCATCGGTCCGTTCAAGCGCGTCGTGCTGCGCAACGTCACGATGATCGACGGCACCGGTGCCCCCGCGCAGGGCCCGTTCGATATAGTGATCGAGAATGATCGCATCGCGCAGATCAAGTCGATCGGCGCGCCCGGCGCGATCGATCCCACCGAACGCGCCGCCCCCGGCGATCAGGAGATGGACCTCACCGGCTATTATGTCATGCCGGGTTTCGTCGACGCGCACGTCCATCTTCACTCGCTCAGCGATTCGCAGAAAGTGCCCTCGGACTATATTCTGAAGCTGTGGATGGCTCACGGCATCACGTCGGTCCGCGACCTTGGCAGCGGGCATCCGATCGAATGGCTGGTCGACATCAAGAAACGCAGCGAGCGTAACGAGATCGTCGCGCCGCGCATCGACATCTATCCGATGTTCCACCAGATCCGGGGGCCGGTGAACGACGCCGCGACCGCGCGCGCCGTCATCCAGGAAGCGAAGAAGCGCGGCGCCGACGGCATCAAGTTCATCGGCGGCGCGCCCGAGGATGTGCTCTACGCCGCGATCGACGAGACAAAGAAGCAGGGCCTGCACAGCACGATGCACCATGCGCAGCAACTCGTCGCCTATGCCGATGTGGTCGACACGTCGGGCGCCGGCCTTGAAAGCATGGAGCATTGGTACGGGCTGCCCGAGGCGATGTTCACCGACAAGCGCGTCCAGTCCTTTCCGACCGACTTCATCAACAATGACGAGCAGATGCGCTTCGGCGAAGCCGGGAAATTGTGGGCGCAAACCGCCGAGCCCGGTTCGGACGCATGGAACAAGGTCATGGACACGCTGCTCGAACGCAAGTTCGTGCTCGATCCGACTTTCACCGCCTATCTGACCAGCCGCGACTTCATGCGCATGAGCCGCGCGAGCTGGCACGACGAATATACGATGCCCGCGCTGTGGGACTATTATCGCCCGAGCCGCGTCAATCACGGCGCCTATTGGTTCGACTGGACCACCGAGCATGAGATGGCGTGGAAGGACAATTACCGGCGCTGGATGCGCTTCGTGAACGATTACCAGAACCGCGGCGGCCGGGTCACGATCGGCAGCGACGCCGGCTATATCTATAACCTCTATGGCTTCGGCTATGTTCAGGAGATGGAGCTGATGCGCGAGGCGGGCTTCAGCTCGCTCGAGGTGATCCACGCCGCGACGCAGGAAGGCGCTCGGCTTCTCGGCCATGACGATCAGGTAGGTACGATCCGCGTCGGTCGCAAGGCTGACCTGGTGATCGTCAAGGGCAACCCGCTGGCGAACCTCAAGCTGCTGTTCGGCACAGGCACGGTGAAGCTGAACGACGCGACCGGCAAGGTCGAGCGCGTCGGCGGCGTCGCCTACACCGTCAAGGACGGCATAATCTATGACGCGGCGAAGCTGCGCGCCGAAATCCGCGACATGGTGGCGAAATCCAAGGCCGAGCGCGGCCTGCCGCCGGGACCGATGGTAATTGAAAATGCAGGGACCGCGAACTGAACCGGACGGGCAAAGGGAGAAGATGATGAACGGAGTTTCGGTGGCGCGGACGATCGCGCTGGCGCTGGCGGCCTTCACCGCGCAGGCGGCGATTGCACAGTCGCCTACGTCGGCCAATGCCGATGCGCGGCTCAAGGCGCTGTACGAGCGCGAATGGGATTGGCGCCAGCAACAGGGCTTGCGCAGCGGGCGCGGCGGCGACGGCGACGGCCCGACCCATCTGCCCAAGGTCGACGCCGCGACGCAGAAGGCGCGGCTCGATTACTGGACCAAGGCGCTCGCCGAACTCGACGCGATCCCCGTCGACCAACTTTCGCCCGAGGAAAAGATCAACGCAGCGGTGTTCCGCCAGTCGATCGAAACGATGGCGAACGACATCAAATATAAGACCTATGAGGCGCCCTTCAACGCCGACACCTTCTTCTGGTCGGGGCTGAACCCGCGCAGCGGCGGGTTCGCGACCGCGCAGGCCTATCGCAACTATATCGCCCGGATGCGCGACATCCCGCGTTTCTTCGACGAGCAGACCGCGAATATGCGCGCCGGCCTCGCGCGCGGGTTCAGCGTGCCGCAGATCGCGGTGCAGGGACGCGACGTGACGATCAAGCCGTACCTGCCCGCCGACCAGACCAACAGCTTCTACGACGCGTTCAAGGAAATGCCCTCGACGATCCCCGCCGCCGAACAGGCGTCGCTGCGCGCCGAGGGCGAGAAAGTGATCCGCGAGACCGTCGCGCCCGCCTATGCCAAACTCTACGCCTTCATCCGCGATGACTATATGAAGAAGGCGCGCACCACCCTGGCGGGTGAAAAACAGCCCGACGGCAAGGCCTTTTACCAGGCGCAGATCAAGGGTTTCACGACACTCGACCTGACCCCCGAGCAGATTCACCAGATGGGGCTCAAGGAAGTCGCGCGAATCAAGGCCGAAATGGAGCAGGTCAAGGCGAGCACCGGCTTCAAGGGCGACATGCCGGCGTTCCTGAAATTCCTGCGCACCGACCCGCAATTCTATCCCAAGACGCCGTACGAGCTGCTCGCCAAATCATCTTATGTCGCGAAGCGGATGGACGCGAAGCTGCCCGAGACGATCGGCTTCCTGCCGCGGCGCCGCTTTGCGATCCTGCCGGTACCGCCGGCGCTGGCGCCGATCTATACGGGCGGGCGCGGCGGGCTCGAAAGCTGCCTGATGAACACCTATGATCTGCCGTCGCGGCCGCTCTATACATTAACGGCGCTTACCATCCACGAATGCAATCCCGGCCACAGCTTCCAGTCGGCGGTCGCGCAGGAAGCGACGCGGCGCCCGGCCTTCCGACGCGGCACCGGTTTTTCGGGCTATGGCGAGGGGTGGGCACTCTATTGGGAATGGATGGGCAGCAAGCTTGGCATGTATGAGACGCCGTACGAGGATTTCGGCCGCCTCTCCTATGAGATGTGGCGCGCGTCGCGGCTCGTGATCGACACCGGCATCCACCATTATGGCTGGAGCCGTCAGCAGGCGCAGGACTATCTGCGCGGCAATACCGCGCTGTCCGAACATGAGATCACGACCGAGATCGACCGCTATATCGCGTGGCCCGGACAGGCGCTCGCCTACAAGCTCGGCGAGATGCTGATCCGCCGCAAGCGCGCCGAGGCCGAGGCCGCGCTCGGCGACAAGTTCGACCAGCGCAACTTCCACGATGCGATCCTCGCGCTGGGTTCGGTGCCGCTGCCGGTGCTCGAGGCGCGGCTCGACCAGTTCATCGCCGACGGCGGGGTCAACCCGCCCGGCTTTAACCCTGCGCTGCCGGAGGTCGCCAGCGCCCCTGCGTCCTGAAGAATTCCGTCATCCTGACACTGGGGCGGCCGTAGCGATGCGGTCGCCCTCTTTGTTTCAGGATGACCGGGCCGCCTGGCTCAATAAGCCAGCGCACACCCATCCGCGCGCATCTCGCTGGCCGCGGCATAGACGCGCGTCTTGCCGTCCATGCGATGTTCGACGCACTGATAGCGCCCGAAGCCGCCATCGGACTCGCCCAGAGTCCAGCCGATGTCGGCCAGTTGCCGCTGCGTCGCCGCGGGCACGCCGCTTTCGAGCCGCAGCACGCCATTGATGCCGTCATCGGGCGAATCCTCGCCCATCGTCTCGGACGACCCCTCATGGTGCCAGCGCGGCGAGTCGCCCGCCGCCTGGATCTCCAGCCCATAATCGACGCGGTTGATGACGATCTGCGCCTGGCCCTGCGGCTGCATGTCCCCGCCCATCACGCCAAAGCTCATCCACGGCACGTCGCCGCGTGCGGCGAAACCCGGAATGATCGTCTGGAACGGCCGCTTGCCCGGCGCATAAATATTGGGATGACCGTCAGCCAAGCTGAACAATTGCCCGCGATCCTGGAACATGAAGCCGAGCCCGTCGGCGACGAGTCCCGATCCCATGCCGCGGAAGTTCGACTGGATCATCGACACCATCATGCCGTCCTTGTCGGCGCAGCTGAAATAGGTGGTGTCGCCGCGGCTCGGGGCTTTCCCCGGATAGACCGGCGACAGCAAACGGTCGGGACGGATCAGCTTCGCGCGCTCGGCCGCATAATCCTTTGAGATGAGCCATTCGACCGGAACATTGGCGAAATGCGGATCGGCATAGTAACGCGCGCGATCCTCATAGGCGAGGCGCTTGGCCTCGGCCTGCAAATGGATCGACAGCGCCGACTGGAAGCCGGCGCCCTTCAGGTCGAAATTCTCGAGAATGTTCAGCATCTGCAGCGTCGCGATGCCCTGCGTATTCGCGCCGAGCGCATAGACGTCGGTGCCGCGATAACCGGTCTTGTGCGGCTCGATCCATTCCGACTTGTGCGCGGCAAGATCCTCGTAGCGCAGCCAGCCGCCGATCCGCTTGAAATAGCTGTCGATGGTCCGCGCGATCTCGCCAGAGTAGAATGCGTCGCGGCCGCCTTCGGCGATCAGGCGGAAGGTGCGCGCCAGGTCGGGGTTGCGGAACACCTGCCCCGCATTCGGTCCCTTGCCGTCATTGACGCCCCAGGTGCGCATCGCATTGTCGATTTCCTCGATCCCGCGACCGGGCTGGCGGAAATTGGCGAGCGCGCGGCGGATATAATAAGCGATCATGTCGGGCACCGGCGCGCCGGCCTCGGCATGCGCGATGACGGGTTCGAACAACTCTTTCCACGGCAGTTTTCCGTAACGCTGGTGCATCGTCCACCAGCCGTCGACAGCGCCCGGAACCGAAACGCTGATCGCGCCATAAGCGGGCAATGTCCCGCCCTTGGCGCGCGACCGCACCGTTGCGAGGTCGAGCCCGCGCGGGCTTTTCCCCGATCCCGCAAGCCCGGCGAGCTTCTTCGTCTTCGGGTCCCAGATCATTGCATAGACGTCGCCGCCGATGCCGTTCGCGGTCGGTTCGAGGAGGCCGAGGCATGCATTGATCGCGATCGCCGCATCGACCGCCGACCCGCCGCGCTTCAAAATGTCGATGCCCGCCTGCGTTGCGAGCGGATGCGCGGTGCCGGCGGCACCATGGAGACCATAGGCCGCGGTGCGCGAGGCAAAGCTCGCCCCGACCGGGCGGTCGCCGCCCTGAACGTCGGGCCGGACGAAACGGTCCTCGCCCGCCTCCCACAGCGGCGGTACCGACCCGCTCGCCTTGGGCGCGGGCTTGGGCTGGCCGCCCTGTGCGAAACCCGTGGTCGGCAGCAGTGCGGCGGCCGGAACGGCGGCAAGGAGTGTGCGACGATGCATGAATTCAAATCCTCGTGAAAAAATCATTCTGCGAGATGCGGGCGCGATAGCAAGACCGGATTTGATATACGATCGCAGGGCGCGCAACCCGGAAAGCGAAAGGGCTATGGGGCATCGCTGCACCATAGCCCTTCGTTCGTTCGGCTGGACGGGGATATCGGCCCCGGGACTTCAGATCCCCACCACCGCCTGATCGCGCCGCGCGAGGCTGCGCGCGCGGCCATAAGCGAGATAGACGAGGACGCCGAGGATGTTCCATCCGAGAAAGCGGACCAGCGTCATGCTGGGCAGGCTGAACAGCAGATAGAGGCAGCCGAGCACCGCGAGCGTGCCGACCACATAGGGCGCCGGGCAGCGGAACACGCGCGGCAGGTCGGGTGCCTTCTTGCGCAGTACCATCAGGCAGACGCCGACCGCGATGAAGGCGATCAGCGTGCCGGCATTGGCCAGTTCGGCGATTTCATCGAGGCGGAAGAAGCCGGCCACGGCCGCGACGAAGACACCCGTCACGCCGGTGACGAACACCGGCGTGCCCGTGCGTGCGGACACGCGGCTCAACGATCGCGGCAGCAGGCCGTCGCGGCTCATCACGAAGAAGACGCGGCTCTGCCCGTACATCATTACGAGGATGACCGACGGCAACGCGATGAGCGCTGCCAGCGCGACGAGGTGCGAGGCGGCCGGGTGGCCGAGCGTGCGGAGCACCAGCGCCAGCGGTTCGGGCGAATTGCCGAGCGTCGTATAATGCATCGCGCCGACCGCGCTGATCGCGACGAGCATATAGATGAGCGTGCAGATCGCCATCGACCCGATGATACCGATCGTCAGGTCGCGCTTGGGATTCTTCGTTTCCTCGGCCGAGGTCGCAACCGCGTCAAAGCCGTAAAAGGCGAAGAAGACGATCGCGGCAGCGGCCATCACTCCCTTGGTCGCGCCGCTCGCGTCGACATGGCTGGCAAAGCCATAGGGCATGAAGGGTTGGAGATTGTCGGCGTTGAAAGCGGGCGCTGCAAAGGCGACGAAGATCGACAGCGCGACAAGCTTGATGACCACGAGGATGATGTTGAGCGTCGCGCTCTCGCGCGTCCCGGCCATCAGCATGCCCGCCACGCCGAGCGCGACGAGGACCGCGGGCAGGTTGACGATGCCGCCGGCGTGCGGGCCGGACAGCAGGGCGGGCGGCAGATGGATGCCCGCCGACTGGATCCAGCCGACCAGATAGCCCGACCAGCCGACTGCGACGGTCGAACAGGCCAGCGAATATTCGAGGATCAGGCTCCACCCGACGATCCAGGCGAGCGTCTCACCGAGCACCGAATAGGTGTAGGTATAGGCGCTGCCCGATGTGGGGATCATCGTCGCGAGTTCGGCATAGGCGAGCGCGGCGCAGGCGCAGACCGCGCCCGCGATCGCAAAGGCCAGGATCACCGCGGGGCCCGCCCTCTCGGCGCCGACGCCGGTCAATGTATAGATGCCGGTCCCGACGATCGCGCCCACCCCGAGCGCGACGAGATGCGGCCAGCTCAGCGTGGCGCGCAGGCTATGCCCCGCCTCCTGCTGCGCGACCGCGATGGGCTTTACCGGCCCGAACAAACCTGATGCCACCTGTTGCTCCTCCCTTATATTGGAGCCGACGGCGGCCGGCCCCCTTTTCAGCCGTCGACGAGTTGCTGACGCAGATCGTCGAGTGTCTTGCGGATATGCGCATCGACCAGCACCGTGATCTTGCCGGCGTCGCGCGCCAGCCAGGCTTCGAGTAGCTGGTGATGTTCTTCGTTCGCGCGTTCGTCGCGTCCGAGCGGTTCGAGATGGACGCGGACATAACGTTCGGACAGCACCTGCAGGCGCTCGAGAATGCTGACTGTGATCGGCTGGCCGCACGGGCGGAACAGCGCGCGGTGAAACGCGCGGTTAAAGGCGCCGACGCCGTCGCCATGTTCGTCGGTGACATGGTCGAGCGTTTCGAGCGTTTCGATCGCGTGGGCGTGGTCGGCCTCGGTGGCGCGGAGCGCGGCGAGCGCGGTCGCCTCGGGCTCCAGCTTGATGCGCAGCTCATAAACTTCCCGCGCCTCTTCGGCGCTGAGTGGCCGGACGAAGAAGCCGCGGTTCGCCTGCGAGCGGACCAGCCCTTCCTCTTCGAGACGCGCGAGCGCCTCGCGCAGCGGTATCTTGCTGACGCCGAGTTCGGCCGCGAGTGCGTCCTGACGGATTGCATGGTCGCTGGAAACGGCACCCGAAAGGATGCGGTCGCGGACAAGGTCCACCAGCTGGTCGGACAGGTTTCTGATGATGAGGCTCATAACAGCCTCATAGCACCGAAAATCCATTCCAGAAGCTGTCAGCGTGATCGACCCAGATCGTGTTGAATCCGGTGGCGATCGCCGACCCTTCGATCGAGGGAATGATGCCCGGCGTATCACCGAGCATCGCGCTGTCCTCGACCCGGCCGATGAAGCGGCTGCAGATATAGCTTTCGTGGACGAAATGGTCGCCAACCTGCAGCCGTCCCTTGGCAACGAGCTGCGCCATCCGCGCTGACGTGCCCGTACCGCACGGGCTGCGATCGATCGCGCGTTCGCCATAAAAGACCGCGTTGCGACCGTCGGCGCCTTCGCCCTTGGGCCGGTCGGTCCACATGACATGGCTGATGCCGCGGATACGGTCATCAACGGGATGTACCGGTTCGTACGCGGCCTGCATCAGCGACCTTATGGTGCGGCTCAGATCAACGATCCGCGACGCACCGAGCGCCTCAAGACCGATATACGGACCCTGGGGCTCGATGATCGCGTAATAATTGCCGCCATATGCGACATCGACCTTTAGCCGGCCAAAGCCGGGGACGTCGATTTCGATGCCCTCGGCCGCGAGATAGGAGGGGACGTTGCGGATGCGCACCCACGACACACGGTCGCCCTCTGTGCCATATTCGATATCGATGATACCCGCCGGAACCTCGACGCGCAGCTTGCCGGGCACGCGCGGGGTGATCAGCCCGTTCTCGAGCCCGAAGGTGACAAGGCCGATCGTCCCATGGCCGCACATCGGAAGGCAGCCGCTCGTTTCGATGAACAATATGCCGATGTCGCTGTCCGGTTGGGTGGGCGGGTAAAGAAACCCGCCCGACATCATGTCATGCCCGCGCGGCTCGAAACAGAGGCTGGTCCGGATCCAGTCGAACCGATCGAGAAAATCCTGACGCCGCTCGCCCATCGACCCTCCGCGGACGAGCGGCGCGCCACCGGCGACCAGCCGGACCGGATTTCCGGCAGTGTGGCCGTCGATGCAGAAGAAAGTGTGGCGCATGGACGCTCCCTGGCCCGTTATGCCGCGATCTTGCTTGGCTGCGTCGCCGCGCATTTTTCGACCATCGCGATCACATCCTTGCGGCGCTGGCCGGCGAGCGGCAGGCGCGGCATGCGGACGCGTTCGGAGCCGCGCCCCATGATTTCTTCGGCGAGCTTGATCGACTGGACCAAATCATGATCGGCGTCGAGGTGAAGCAGCGGCATGAACCAGCGATAGATCGCCAGCGCCTCGTCATATTTGCCCTCGTTGAACGCTTCGACAAGACGGACAGATTCGGTCGGGAAGGCGCTGGTCAGGCCCGAGACCCAGCCGCTGGCGCCGAGGAACAGGCCTTCGAGCGCGACGTCGTCGAGCCCTGCCATCACCGTATAGCGGTCGCCGAAGCGGTTGAACACGTCGGTGAAGCGGCGCGGATCGGGCGCGCTTTCCTTGATCGCGACGATATTGGACACGTCGCGCAGCGCCTCGAGCGTCGCGAAATCGACGTCGACACGGTACGCGGGCGGATTGTTATAGAGCATGATCGGCAGCGAGGTTGCTTCAGCCACCGCACGGAAATGCGCCTGCAGTTCCTCGGGCGTCGGCACATAGACCATGGCGGGGAGCAACATGATCGCATCGGCACCCAGCTTTTCGGCGTCCTTCGCATATTGGATCGCGCGCGCCGTGGTGAATTCGGACACACCGGCGACGATAGGCACGCGCCCCGCGACCGCCTCGACCGCGCCCTGGAGTATGTTGCGCTTTTCGTCGGGTTCGAGCGAATTATTCTCGCCGCACGTGCCGAGAATGATGAGCCCGGTCACCCCGTCGTCGACAAGCGCGCTCTGCACACGCTGGGTTGCATCATAATCGACCGACAGATCTTCGGCGAATTGAGTGGTAGCTGCGGGATATACGCCTTCCCACAGTGTCCTTATCACGCTCATTCATTACCTCCGTTGAAGCTTCGGATCGTATACGGTATATGATACAAGATGCCAAATGATTTTCCATCCCGCCCGTCCAACCCGCAAAATGCCGTCGTAATCGGCGGCGGCGTCGTCGGACTCGCCACCGCGATCGCGCTGCAAAAGCGTGGTATTTCAGTCATATTGATCGATTCGCCCCCGGCATCCCCTGCCGCATCATGGGGCAATGCGGGGCATATCGCCATCGAACAGGTCGAACCGCTCGCATCGCGTGCGACGATCCGCTCGATGCCGCGCCGCCTGTTCTGGCGCGGCGGGGCGTTGTCCTTGCCGTGGCGCGATATCGGCGCCTGGCTGCCCTTTTCCCTTCGGCTGGTCGCGGCGACGCGCCCGGCGCGCTTCGCGGCGGGACGAAAGGCGCTTGGCGAGGTGCTTGGCGATGCGATGGGTGCGTGGCGCCGGCTGCTGAACCGAATCGGAGCAAGCGACCTCTTGGTCGAGGATGGCCATTTCATCCTTTGGGAAAGCGAAGAGAGCGCCCAAGCGGGCCGCGCGCATTGGGCGGCGACCGACATCGGGCAAGCGCATATGCGCGATGCAACGTCGGCCGAGCTGGAGCAGTTGGCGGCACTCACCTCAGTCGCTATCGGCGGCGCGGTGCATATTTCGGGATCGGGCCAGATCGCTGACCTTGATGCGCTGGGTGAGGCGCTACGCGCCGCACTCGACGCCGCCGGGGGCTTGCGAATCGAAACGAAAATCGACCGCCTGAAGATTGAGGATGATCGCGCCATCGCCATAGCCGCCGACGGGGCGCACCACGCCGCCGATGCAATGGTGATCGCGGGCGGCGCCGGGTCGGGGGCGCTGATGGCGTCGATCGGCCAGCGTGTGCCGATCATCGCCGAGCGTGGCTATCATATCCAGTCGGCCGATACCGGATGGCCGCAGGGCATGCCGCCGGTCGTATTCGAGGACCGGTCGATGATCGTCACCCGTTTTCGCTCGGGACTGCGCGCCGCGAGCTTCGTCGAATTCGGCCGCGGCGCCAGCCCCGCCGATCCGCGCAAATGGGCGCGGCTGCGCAGCCATGTCGCGGCGCTTGGCCTGTCATTCGGCCTGCCCGGCGCCGAATGGATGGGCGCGCGGCCGACCTTGCCCGATTATCTGCCCGCGATCGGACGGAGCGACCGTGCAGCGAACCTTTTCTATGCGTTCGGGCACCAGCATCTGGGCCTGACCCTCGCGGCGACCACCGGCGATGCTATTGCCGCGCTCGTTACGGGCGACGCGCCGCCCTTCGATCTTTCCCTCTTCGACCTCAAGCGTTTTGGAGCCTGACATGAGCAATGGAATCGGCGGATCGACCGCCGCACAGGAACTTGCCGACATCACCCTTTGGGCGGACAGCGCCGCGCCGATCGCGGCAGCGGAACGCGAGCAGCGCATCGAAAAGGCGCGGCGGCTGATGCATGCGAACGGCGCGGACGCCCTGTTGATCGGGGCGGGCGCTAGCCTGCGCTATTTCGCCGGCATCCCGTGGGGCGCAAGCGAAAGGCTCGTCGCGATGCTCTTGCCGCGCACGGGAAAACCCATCGTGATTGCACCCGCGTTCGAACTCGGAACGCTAGAGGCTGACCTCAAGATCGAAGTAGAACTGCGATTGTGGGAGGAAGACGAGAGCCCGTCCGCGCTCGTCGTCGGCGCTCTGCAAGACGTCGGCGCGGCGACGCTGGCGATCGATCCGGCGATGGCATTCCTGTTTGTCGACCGTATTCGGCGCGCGGGCCCTTCGCTCGATATCGTCGATGGCGGCCCGATAGTCGACGGATGCCGGATGCAGAAGTCGGCGGCCGAACTCGCGCTGCTCCAACAGGCGAAGTCGATGACGCTCGAAGTGCATCGCCGCGCCGCGCGCATCCTTGCCCCCGGCATCCGCGCGAGCGAGGTAACGCGCTTCCTCGACGAAGCGCACCGGGCGATCGGGGCGCCGGCCGGCAACAGCTTCTGCATCGTCCAGTTCGGCCGTTCGACGGCGTTCCCGCATGGACTGCCGGGCGACGCCGAGTTGCGGGAGGGCGAGGTCGTGCTGATCGACGTCGGCTGCGTCATCGAAGGCTATCATTCGGACATCACGCGCACCTATGTCTTTGGCGACGCAACCGAGGAACAGCGGCATATCTGGTCGCTCGAAAAGGAAGCGCAGGCCGCGGCATTCGACGCGGCGCTGCCCGGCGAACCATGCGAGGCGGTCGACGCCGCGGCGCGCGCGGTGCTAGAAAAGGCGGGGCTCGGCCCGGATTATCGCCTGCCCGGCCTGCCGCACCGCACGGGCCACGGTATCGGGCTGTCGATCCACGAGCCCGCCTATCTGGTGCGCGGCGACACGACGCCGCTCGCGCCCGGCATGTGCTTTTCGAATGAGCCGATGATTGTCCTGCCCGACCGCTTCGGCGTCAGGCTGGAGGATCATTTCTATATGACCGAGAGCGGCGCCAAATGGTTCACCGAACCCTCGCCCGCGATCGACCGGCCGTTCGGCTAGTCGAGCAGGGCGCGCACGTCGTCGTAGAGTTGACGCGGCACCTGTACGCCGTTCGCGAGGCTGCGCGCGCGCGCCTCGAAACGGCGCTGCGACGGTAGCCGCGCACCCTGCCCGCTGATCGCGTCGAACACCGCCTCGGCACGTTCGATATGCTTCGCCGCCTCCGCGCCGAGGAAACCCGCGGGATCGATCGCAAGGATGAATTCGCCGCCGATCGGCGACGAACCCGCACCATCATCGAGCGCGATCGATTCGGCGCTGGTAAGATCGCCGATCAGCGGACCCGCGATCAGTTCGACCATCGTCGCGAGCGCTGACCCCTTATGCCCGCCAAAGGTCAGCATTGCGCCGTCCAGCGCCGCCTTGGCATCGGTTGTCGGGCGTCCTTCGGTATCGATGCCCCAGCCCTCGGGAATCGGCTTGCCCGCGCGGCGATGGAGTTCGATCTCGCCGCGCGCGACCGCGCTCGTCGCGAAATCGAAGACATAGGGATAATCGCCTGGGCGCGGCCACCCGAACGCTATCGGGTTCGTACCGAACAGCGGCTTGATGCCGCCAGTGGGCGCGACCCAGGCGTGGCTGGGGGTGCAGGCGAAGGCGACAAGGCCCGCGGCCGCAACCGCCTCGACCTCGGGCCAGAGTGCCGCGAAGTGGACGCAATTATTGATCCCGAGAGCGGCTATCCCATTGCGCCGCGCCTTTTCGAGGAGGGTCGGCAGGCCTTGCCCGAACGCGGTTTGCGCAAAACCGCCGCCCGCATCGACTCGGACCAGCGCGGGCGCCACATCTTGCACGATGGGCACGGCGTCCTTCACCACCTTGCCGGTCTTCAGCGTGTTGACGCAAACGAGCAGGCGATAAATCCCGTGACTCGCGCATTCGTCGCGTTCGCCAGCGACGATCGTTTCGGTCACCGCCGCGACATGCTGCGGCGCAAGCCCGTGGTGCATCAGGATTTCGCGCGACAACGCCGCCACTTCATCCAGCGAAAGTTGGACTTTTTCGTCGTTCATCGGTGCTCTCACAGCAAATGTTCCAAGAGCCATTATAGCCGCTTGCTAAATTCGTATACTATATAATATGCTGTTGCCAAGGCGAGCGAAGACTCAGGGGAGCATGATGCAAATATGGCACGTCGATCGCCGTACCCTGCTTGCGGGCGCCGCGTCGATTGCGCTTGCCCCCGTTTTGGCTCGCGCCGCGACGGGCACAGCATCTGCTTTCGGTCCCGCCAAACCCTTGCCGCTCTCCGCCGTCCGGCTGCTTCAATCGCCCTGGCTCGAGGCAATCGAGGGTAATCGCCGCTATCTGCACGCGCTCGAACCCGACCGGCTGCTCCATAATTTCCGCACCAGCGCAGGGCTCGAACCCAAAGGAGCCGTCTATGGCGGGTGGGAAAGCGACACCATCGCCGGGCACAGCCTGGGACATTATCTGACCGCCTTATCGTTGATGTACGCCCAGACCGGCGACGAGGAATGCAAGCGGCGCGCGGATTATATCGTGGGCGAACTTGCCGCGGCACAGGCGGCGCATGGCGACGGCTATGTCGCGGGCTTCACGCGCAAGCGCGGCGATGTGGTCGAGGACGGCAAGGCGATCTTCGCCGAACTGAAACGCGGCGACATCCGTTCGATGGGGTTCGACCTCAATGGCTGCTGGGTGCCCTTTTACAACTGGCACAAATTGTTCGCCGGGTTGTTCGATGCGCAGGAACTTTGCGGCAATGCCAAGGCGCTGCCGGTCGCGACGGGGCTCGGCACCTATATCGACGGCGTATTCGCCGCGCTGAACGATCAGCAGGTGCAGCAGGTTCTCGATTGCGAACATGGCGGGATCAACGAAAGCTTCGCCGAGCTGCACGCGCGGACGAAAGACCCGCGCTGGCTGCGCCTTGCCGAACGGCTGCGCCACCGCAAGGTTCTCGACCCGCTGAGCGAAGGCAGGGATTCGCTGCCTTGGATCCATGCGAATACCCAGATTCCGAAGATCATCGGCCTTGCCCGCCTGCACGAACTCACCGGCAAGGCGGGCGACGCCGATGCGGCGCGCTTCTTCTGGGAAACGGTGATCCGCGACTATAGCTATGTCATCGGTGGCAATGCGGACCGCGAATATTTCCCCGCGCCGCGGACGATCTCGAAACATATCACCGAGCAGACGTGCGAAAGCTGCAACAGCTATAATATGCTCAAGCTCACCCGTCACCTCTATGGCTGGCAGCCCGAGGCGCGGCTGTTCGATTATTATGAGCGTGCGCATACCAACCATATCCTCGCGCATCAGGACCCGGCGACGGGAATGTTCGCCTATATGGTGCCGCTCATGTCGGGGACGGCGCGTACATTCTCGAAGCCCTTCGACGATTTCTGGTGCTGCGTCGGGTCGGGGATGGAAAGCCACGCCAAGCACGGCGATTCGGTGTGGTGGCAGAGCGGCGATACGCTGCTCGTGAATCTCTACATCGCATCGACCGCGACATGGGAAAGTCAGGGCGCGGCATTCCGCATGGAAACCGCCTATCCGTTCGGCGAGCGGATCGACCTGACGCTTGAAACGCTGGACCGTCCGCGCGACTTTGCAGTCGCGCTACGCATTCCGGGCTGGTGCGAAGGCGCAACGCTGACGTTGAACGACAAGCCCGTGCCCGCCGGCACTCCCGGCGATTATGCCGTGATCCGCCGCCGCTGGGCCAAGGGCGATCGCATCGCGCTGACGCTGCCGATGCGGCTGCGCAGCGAAAGCGCGAACGATGATCCGTCGACGATCGCGCTGCTCCACGGTCCCGTTGTGCTCGCCGCCGACCTCGGGCCCGCCGACCGGCCTTTCGACGGGCCTGCCCCCGCGCTTGTCGCTGCCGACCTGCTCGCGGGTTTCGCGCCCGTCGATGCCGCCGCCGGGCGGTTTCGCACCACCGGCATCGCGCGGCCCGCCGACCTCGGCTTCGCGCCTTTCTTCCAACAGCGTCATCGCCGCACCGCGGTCTATTTCAAAAGCTTCGACGACGCTGGCTGGGCGCGCGAGCAGGTCGCCTTCGCTGCCGAACATGCGCGGCAGCAGGATCTCGCGCGGCGTTCGGTCGACGTGATGAACCTCGGCGAAATGCAGCCCGAGCGCGACCATGAGCTGACCGCCAAGAACAGCTATGCCGTCACCTATCGTGGACGCCACGGGCGCGATGCGCGCACTTTCGGCTTCTTCGAATATCGGGCGAAGGTGCGTCCCGGTCCGCTCGTCCTGCAGGCGACCTATTGGGGCGAAGAGCGCAACAAGCTGTTCGATATCCTCATCGACGGGACGAAGATCGTGACGCAGGCGCTCGACGGCGGGCATCCCGGCGACTTCTTCACGATCGATTATCCGATCCCGGCCGACCTGACCCGCGGCAAGGACAGCGTCATGGTTCGCTTCCAACCGGCCAATGACACGACACGTTGCGGCCCCGTTTTCGGTGTCCGCATCTTCACGCCCGCTTCGGCCCCCGAAACAACCAAAGGGACGGTCTGACGCACGCATATCTGCCAATGAAACAGGGGGTCGCAAAATGGACAGACGCTATCGACTGCTCGTCACGCTCGGGCTTGTGATATTTACGGCACCGACGCTCGCACAGGAACAGGGCGCCAAGCCCGCGGTCCACGCCAAATCGGCGATGGCCTCCTCGTCCAACCCCACGGTGACCAAGGCGATGGTCGAGGTGATGAAGAAAGGCGGCACCGCGCTCGACGCCGTGCTGACCGCGGTCCCGATGCAGGCGGTGATCGAGCCCCAGATGACGACGCTCGCGGGTGGGGTCTCGATCCTCTATTATGACGCAAAGACGAAAGAATATCATTATCTCGATGCCGAACTCGACCATACGAAGGATGCGCAGGTCGGCGGCGGCTGGGCGCAATATACCGGCGGCGGCGGCGAACGGCTGCCCGACACATCAGGCAAGCGCATCGGAATTCCCGGCACCGTCGCGGGGCTGAAGGCGGCGGCGGACCGCTTCGGGACGCTCAAATGGGCCGACTATTTCGCCCCTGCGATCAAGCTCGCCGACGATGGCTATCCGATGTATTCCTTCCTCTATGGCGAACTCGCCGAAGCGGCGCTGACGCGCCTTTCCGCCTACCCGTCGGGGCGCGAGGAATATCTGCCCGACGGCTATGTCCCGCCCGTCGGCACGATCGTGAAGCATCCGCGCCTCGCACAGGCGATGCGCCGCATTGCGGCCGAGGGGCCGTCGTACATCTACACCGGCGAATGGGCGCAACGCTTCGTCGCCGCGGTGCGCGCGACCGGCGGCGGGCTGACAGCGGAAGAGCTTGCCGGGTACAAGGCACGCTGGGAAACCCCGCTCCGTTCAACCTACAACGGTTATGAGATCATCGGCGCGCCGCCGCCGTCGACCGCCGGCACGCTGATCTCGATGGTGCTCAACGTCGCCGAAAATTACGACCTCAAGGCGCGGCCGCATTATTCGCAGTCGGCCGAGGCACTCGAACTGATCCGCCGCGCGTTCGGTTATGCCGAAACGGCGACCGATGAATTCGTGCGCGATCCGCTGAGCTATGACGTGCCGACCGAGATGCTGTTGTCGAAAGACAATGCAAAGCGCTTCGCCGCGCAGGTGACCGCCAGCTTGCCCAAACCGGCAGCAACATCGCCGCAGGCCGCAGCGACGCCGGGAGGCGCGCTCGAACTCGCGGCCGATTTCAGTACCCACGACCGCCATTCGACCGACACCAACCATCTCGTGGCGGTCGACGCGCAGGGCAACATGGCCTCGGTCACCCACTCGGTTTACGGCAGCACCTTCGCGACCGGCATGGTCGTCGACGGGATCGCGATGAACAGCGGCAACAATTTCCCCGGCAATACCGCCGGCCCCGGTCGCCGCGTCATTTCGCCCTTCCCGCCGACGATGGTCGCCAAGGACGGCAAGCCGTGGATGACGATCGGGTCGCCCGGCCTGTCGTCGCGCGCGGTGACGATCACGCTGATCAACCTGCTCGGTTACGGCATGCCGCTCGAGCAGGCGGTCGACGCGCCGCGTTTCCAGGGATCGCAGGCCGGCGTGCCGATGGTGATCGAAAGCCGCGTGACGCAAGCGGTGCGCGACGAACTCAAGACGCGTTACGGCGTCAATGTCCGCCCGACTGCCCCCTATAATTGGCACTTCGGATCGATCCAGGCGATCCAGCGCAATCCCGACGGCAGCCTGACCGGCGTTGCCGACCCCCGCCGCGCCGGCCTTGCCGCCGGCTACTGATCAACAGGAGAGAGAAGATGCGATATTTCGCCGCCGCCGCGCTGGCTGTCACCGCGCTCGCGACCGCCACCCCCGTCTTTGCACAGGCGACGACCCAATCGGCGACCGCCTCGGCCGACGCGCGGCTGAAGGCGCTTTATGACGCCGAATGGCAGTGGCGTACCAAGGAACTCGCGCTCGACCCCGACGGCGAACGCGAAGGCAGCGACCGTCTGCCGAACGTCGACGCCGCGAGCCAGGCGCGCCGCGCCGCCTATTGGGGCAACGCGCTGGCCGAGCTCAACAAAATCCCCTTCGACCAGCTCTCGCCCGAAGAGCGGATCAACGCCGAAGTATTCAAGACCGCGCTCGAGGAGTTTGCGCTCGAACAGAAATATCGCGAGTTTGAGGATCCATTCGGTTTCTGGACGTGGATCGCGCCGCGCGGCGGATTGTCGGGGGCACAGGCCTATCGCAACTATATCAAGCGCCTTGGCGACATGCCGCGCTATATCGACGAGCAGATCGTCAACATGCGCGCGGGCCTCAAGCGTGGCTTCACCAAACCGCGCGTTTCGCTTGCGGGCCGCGATGCGCCGATCGCGCCATTGGCCGACCCCAATGTCGACAAGAATCCGCTTTTCACCAGCTTCGCCGCGATCCCCGGCAATATTCCCGAAAGCGAGCGCGCCGCCCTCGTCGCCGAGGGCCGCGCCGCGGTTGCGGCGGCAGCGCCCGCTTTCGCCAAGCTCCGCGCGTTCGTGCGCGACGAATATATCCCCAACGCGCGCGTCCCGATCGCGGGGGAGGCGCTGCCCGACGGCAAGGCCTATTATGCCGCGAAAATACGCCAATATACGACGCTCGACCTGACGCCCGAGCAAATCCACGAAATCGGGGTCAAGGAGGTCGCGCGGATCGACGCCGATATGCAGGCGACGATGAAGAAGTCGGGATGGACGGGCGATTTCGCCGGCTTCCTCCACTTCCTAAAGACCGACCCGCAGTTTCCCGCCAAGTCGCCGTACGAACTGATGGCGAAATCGGCCTATGTCGCGAACAAGATCAACGGCCAGCTCAAATTCCTTGTCGGTCATCTGCCACGCTATCGCTTCACGATCCGTCAGACGCCGGACAATATCGCGCCCTTCGCGACCGGCGGCAACGGCGGGCTCGAAAGCTGTTTGATGAACACATATAACCTCCCGGCGCGGCCGCTCTATACGATCCCGCCGCTGACCGCGCACGAATGCGCACCCGGCCACAGCTTCCAGGCCGCACTCGCGCTCGAGGCGCCCGACCGGCCGCAGATCCGCCGCACCACCTATTTCTCGGGCTATGGTGAGGGCTGGGGGCTCTATACCGAATGGCTCGGCATTCAGATGGGCATTTACGAGACGCCCTATGACGAGTTCGGCCGCGAAACCTATGAAATGTGGCGCGCCGCGCGGCTTGTCGTCGACACCGGGCTGCATCACAAGGGCTGGACGCGCCAGCAGGCGCTCGATTTCATGAAAGCGCATACCGCCTTGTCGGATCATGAGGTCACGATCGAGGTCGACCGTTACATCAATGACCCGGGGCAGGCGCTTGCCTACAAGCTCGGCGAGATGCTGATCCGCCGCAAGCGCGCCGAGGCCGAAGCAAAGCTTGGCGCCAATTTCGATCAGCGCTGGTTCCACGACACGTTGCTCGGGCTAGGGTCGGTGCCGCTGCCGACGCTCGAACGCGTACTCGACGAGTGGATCGCGGGCGGGGGCAAGAACCCCAATCCCGAACCGGCCGCCTGATTTTTCCGATGAGGAGACGAATATTGCTTACCCGCACGATCCTGCTTTCGACCCTCGCTTTCCTGCCGCTTGCGCCCGCTGCGGCAGAGGCGCCCGCCGCGGCTGCCCCTTTGGCCGCGGCGGCCACGCCGGGAAGCGCTGACGCCCGGCTGAAGGCGCTCTATGAAGAGGAATGGGCGTGGCGGCAGAAAGAATTTGCCCGCCGCGTCGGCGATCCGCCCTTCACCGCCTCGGCCGACCATCTGCCGCGCGTCGATGCGGCAACGCAGGCGGCACGGCAGGCCTATTGGAAAAAGACGCTCGCCGCGCTCGATGCGATTCCGGTCGATCAATTGTCGGAGAATGAGAAGATCAACGCCGCGGTGCTGCGCACCAGCCTCGAGGCGTTCGTCGCCGAAGGCAAATATCGGACGTGGGAGATGCCGTTCAACGCCGACAGCCAGTTCTGGTCGGGGCTGAGCGCGCGCGACGCCTGGCCGTCGCTCGAAGAATATCAGCGCTACATCGGCCGCATGCGCGACATTCCCCGCTATTTCGACGAGCAGATCGTCAACATGCGGGCGGGGCTCAAGCGAGGGTTCAGCGTACCGCGTGCCTCGCTCGAAGGACGCGACGCGACGATCGCGGCCTATGTCGATACCGATCCGGCGAAAAATCCCTTCTACAGCGCCTTCGCCAAAATGCCCTCGACGATCCCTGCGGCCGATCAGGAACGGCTGCGCGCCGAAGCGCAGCAGGTGATTTCGGGGGCAGTCGCGCCCGCCTACGCCAAGCTGCTGACCTTTTTCAAAGACGAATATCTGCCGAAGGCGCGCACCACGCTCGCCGCCGAAGCGATGCCCGACGGCAAGGCTTTCTATCAGGCGCAGATCAGGGAATATACGACCACCGCGCTGACCGCCGAAGAGATCCACCAGATCGGTCTCAAGGAAGTCGCGCGGATCACCGCCGAAATGGAACAGGTGAAGGAAAAGGCCGGGTTCAAGGGCGACCTTGCTGCCTTCATCCACTTCCTGCGCACCGATCCGCAATTTTATGCGAAGACGCCCGAGGAACTGCTCGCCTTCTCGGCGCTTGTCGCGAAACGCGCCGACGGTCAGCTCAAATATACCATCGGCTTCCTGCCGCGTTACCGCTTCACCATCCTGCCGGTGCCCGACGCGATCGCCCCAACCTATACATCGGGACGCGGTGGGCTCGATGCGTGCCTGATGAACACCTATGACCTGCCTTCGCGCCCGCTGTACCAGATCCCCGCGCTGACGCTCCACGAATGCGTCCCCGGGCACAGCTTCCAGGCTGCGGTCGCGCTCGAGACGACGAAATGGCCGGCGTTCCGGCGCCAGACCTATTTCTCGGGCTATGGCGAAGGCTGGGGGCTCTATACCGAATGGCTCGGCACCAAGATGGGCATCTATCGCACGCCCTATGAGGATTTCGGACGGCTGTCGTTCGAGATGTGGCGCGCCTCGCGGCTCGTCGTCGACACCGGCGTTCATCATTATGGCTGGAGCCGCGAAAAGGCGATCGACTATCTTGCGAGCCACACCGCGCTCGCTCGCCACGATGTCGAGACCGAGATCGACCGCTATATCAGTTGGCCGGGGCAGGCGCTCGCCTACAAGCTTGGCGAAATCACGATCCGACGCCTGCGCGCCAAGGCAGAGGCCGAGTTGGGGCCAAAGTTCGACCAGCGCAAATTCCACGATACCTTCCTCGCCTTGGGGTCGGTGCCGCTGCCGGTGCTCGAACAACAGCTCGAAAAATTCATCGCCGACGGCGGCGAGGGCCCGACCGCGGTCGCGCCCTGATCCCATAAACCGACACATCCCCAGGAGAGATCCATGCGTATGAACCGCACCCCGCTTGTCGTCGCGCTCGCCGCGGCGCTCGCCTTTCCCGCCGCCGCGCAGGACAAGAATGCCGAAACCGGCAAGAGTGAAAGCGCCAAGGCCGATACGAACGAACCCGAAGAGGATATCGCGCGCGCCAGCGCCGAGGAGGATGCGCAGCCGAAACGCGGCAGCGTGACGGTCGCGGGGCGGACGATCGCTTATACCGCCACGCCTGGCACGCTCACGATCCGCAACGACGACGGGGAAGCGGTCGCGAGCATGTTCTATGTCGCCTATGTCGCCGACCGGCCCAAGGGCGCTGCGCCGCGGCCCGTGACCTTCACCTTCAACGGCGGGCCGGGATCGTCGAGCATGTGGCTGCACATGGGATCTATCGGCCCGGTGCTCGTCGAAACGCCGACCGCCGGCAGCACCGCACCCGCGCCCTATCGCATCCGCAGCAATCCCGAGACGCTGCTCGACAAGACCGACATAGTCTTCCTCGACGCCATCGGCACCGGCCTGTCGCGCCCGATCGGCAAGTCGAAGGGCCCCGAATTCTGGGGCGTCGATCAGGATATCGACGCCTTTTCACGCGGCATCATGCGCTACCTTACGATCAACGACCGATGGGACAGCCCGAAATTCCTGTTCGGCGAAAGCTATGGCACGCTGCGCGGCGCCGGCCTCGTCTATGCGCTTCAGCAACGCGGCGTCCAGATGAACGGCGTCGTCCTGCTGTCGTCGATCCTGAACTATGGCGTGCGCCAGCCGGGCTACGACCAGATCTACCTGACCTATCTGCCGACCTATGCCGCGACCGCTTGGTATCACAACCGGCTGCCCAACAAGCCCGCCGCGCTCGAACCCTTCCTGACCGAAGTGCGGCAATGGACGACGGGCCCCTACGCCTCCGCGCTCGCCAAGGGATCGGACCTCGGCGACGAGGAACGCAACGCCGTCGCGCAGCAGATGAGCGCCTATACCGGCCTGTCGGTCAAATATATCCTCGACGCCGACCTGCGCGTCGAGCTCTCGCGGTTCCGCAAGGAACTGATGCGCGACCAGAAGCGGACGGTCGGCCGGCTCGATTCGCGTTTCGTCGGCATCGACGTCGATGCAGCGGGCGAAGGCCCCGAATTCGACACGACCGACGCGGCGATCAGCGGGCCCTATGTCGGCGCGCTCAACAAATATCTGTTCGGCACGCTCGGCTACAAAACCAAACTCAGCTACCGCCCGAATTATTACGTCAAGATCGGCGGCGGCAACTGGGATCAGCGCCATCGCGCGCCGGGCGGGCGGCAGGGCGGGGCGCAGATGGCGCTCGCCAACACCGCGCTCGACCTGTCGGCGGCGATGCGCCAGAACCCCTATCTGAAAGTGCTGTCACTCAACGGCTATTACGACATGGCGACGCCCTTTTTCGGCGCCGAATATGATCTGAAGCATATGCAGATCGACCCGTCGCTGCGTCAGAACCTGACCTATCATTATTATGAATCGGGCCACATGGTCTACATCAACCCCGCGGTGATCGGGCAGTTCAAGAAGGATCTCGACGCCTTTTACGACAGCGCAACGCCGGGTGGGTGAAAGGCGACGAGTCTGGAATCCACCCCAAACACGCACCGCATCAAATTAGGCCTTTCCTACATTATCCGGCTGTGTCAGCCTTCATCCGGCTCTTTCATTTGGTGAACAAAAACGGTCGCTGCCCGGCTTGCAGGTAGCGACCACGACGGGACGTGCCGGGCGTACCCAGCACCCCGCGACTGCCAAATCGGGGCGCGCACGGGGCTGAACTTTCCTGAACTTTGGAATATAGCGCACGTCTTGCGCAGCCTCGATGCCGGATACGAACGGCGATGACAGAGGTCCGAAAATGGCCGGTTGCTGCCGTTGCAGGTGTGTGCCCCGGCGAAGGCCGGGGTCCAGAGCGCAACGAGCAGAGGTCGGCTCTCTGAAGCCCTGGGCCCCGGCCTTCGCCGGGGTGCAAATGGGAAACGACCGGTTGCCGACCAATCCTTTTTCGTCACCCCGGACTTGATCCGGGGTCCCGCTTGAAATCGAAGTCAGTCAGCGCGCCAAAAAGCGGGATCCCGGGTCAAGCCCGGGATGACGGAAGTGGGGGACGGGATGTCCGCTCCCACCCCAAAGCAGCCTCTCCCAATCAACCGCTTGCAACAAGCGCACCGTCGACACGCCGCGCGATGCCCCACGGGTTGGCGGGTTTCAGCGCCGCCGGGAGCAGGCTTTCGGGGAGGTTCTGGTAGCTGACGGGGCGCAGGAAGCGCTCGATCGCGAGCGTGCCGACCGACGTGCTCCGTCCGTCCGAGGTGGCGGGATAAGGCCCGCCATGCACCATGGCATGACACACCTCGACACCCGTCGGCCAACCATTGGCGAGGATGCGCCCGACCTTGCGCTCGATCAGCGGCAGCAGCCGCGCGGCGAGCGGCTCATCGTCGGCGTCGATCTGAAGCGTCGCGGTGAGCTGACCCTCCAGTCCGGCAATCAATGCCGCGACCTCGTCGATATCGTGGCAGCGGACAATCACAGAGGATGAGCCGAAAACCTCATGGCCAAGCGCCGCGTCGGCACGGAAACCCGCAGCATCGGTGATGAACAGCGCACCGCGTGCCGCACAAGTGCCCGATCCTTCGGCGCCGCGCGCGACAAGCTGCGTCGCTGCGTGGCGTTCGAGCGCGTCGACGCCGCTTTCGAAGCTCTTGTGAATGCCCGGCGTCAACATTGTCGCGGGCGCGATGGCCGAAAGCGCCGCGCCCGCCGCAGCGGCGAAGCGGTCGAGATCGGGGCCCTCCAGCGCGATCAACAGGCCGGGATTGGTGCAGAATTGTCCGGCGCCCATCGTGAGCGACTGGGCGAAAGCCTCGCCCAGCGCCTCGGCCCGGTTCTGGAGCGCGGCGGGGAAAAGGACGACCGGATTGATGCTGCTCATCTCGGCATAGACCGGAATCGGTTCGGCGCGCGCGGCGGCGATCTGCATCAGCGCAAGCCCGCCTCCGCGGGAGCCGGTAAAGCCGACCGCCTTGATCCGCGGATCGGCGACGAGTGCGCCGCCCAGCGCGTTCGACGGGCCGGGCAGATAGGAGAAGACGCCTTCGTGGAGCCCGCAGCCTGCGACCGCGGCGCGGATCGCGCGTGCGACAAGCTCGCCCGTCCCGGGATGCGCCGGGTGCCCCTTGACCACCACCGGACAGCCCGCGGCAAACGCCGAGGCGGTGTCGCCGCCGGCGACCGAGAAAGCGAGCGGAAAGTTGCTTGCGCCGAACACCGCGACGGGGCCCAGCGCGACATGACGGCGCCGCAGGTCGGGCCGCGGCAGCGGTGCGCGATCCGGCATGGCGGGGTCGATCGTCGCGTGCAGCCAGTCGCCCGCACGGACGAAGGCGGCGAACATGCGGAGCTGGCCCATGGTGCGGCCGCGCTCGCCTTCGAGCCGTGCGCGCGGCAGGCCGCTCTCGGCCATCGCGCGTTCGATCAGCTCGTCGCCGATCGCGGCAATGCCGTCGGCAATGGCTTCGAGAAAGGCGGCGCGCGCCTCTAGTGTGGTTTCGGAAAAGCTGGCGAAAGCCGCATCGGCCAGCGCGCAGGCGCGTTCGACGTGGCTCGCGTCCGCCGCGCCAAACGGCGGCTCGATCTTCTGTCCGGTCGACGGATCGATCGCGACGAAGGTCTCGGTTCCGCTATCTTCGGCCGCGCCGACGAAAATCGAGCCATCTATCATTTGCAGGTCCTTCATTGATCTTGGGGGAGGGAATGGGGGCGGAAGGCCCGGGTCATTTCGTCGTTGCGCGCCGCCGACGCGGCAATTGTGTCTGCCATCAGGCGGGTGAGGGCATCTTTGTCGTCGAGGACTTGGAGACCCGCGAGCGTCACGCCCCCCGGGCTGGCGACACGGCGTGCCATATCGGCGGGGTCGGCCTCGGCACTGGCCAGCATCGCAGCCGATCCGGCCATCGTTTCGGCGATCATTCTCAGCGCCTGTGCGCGGCTCAGTCCCTGTGCCTCGGCGGCGAGCGCCATCGCGTCGGCGATCCGGAAGAAGAAGGCGGGCGTCGCCCCCGAAACCGTCGTCGCAATGGCGCAAAGTCGCTCGTTTTCCATCCATTCGACGAGCCCGAGCGGCGCAAACAATGCTTCGGCCAGCGCGCGCGACGCGCCGTCGGCGCCGTCTCCCGCCAGTGCCGTAAACCCGCGCCCGATCGCCGCAGGGAGATTGGGCACCGCGCGAACCCTGGATCCAGCGGCGGGGAAATGATGCCGGAGCGTCGCAAACTCGACCGCCGCCAGCACCGAAACCAGCATCATGTGCGGCGTTACCAATTCCGCCAGCGTCGGGGCGACTTCGGCGAGCTTCTGAGGCTTGACCGCAAGCACGAGCACCGAGGGCGGCGCAAGGTCGGCCGGGACCGAAGCGCACAATCGCACGCCGGCCGGCGCGGTCGCAAGCGACGGGTCGACGACGGTTATCGACGCGGCTGCTATGCCGCTTTGCAGCCAGCCCGCGAGCATGGCGCCGCCCATATTACCGCAACCGACCAACAGGATAGTGACGGAACCGAGCGGCGCGGCGGGCAAAATTTCTGTCGAATCGGACGTCAAGCGAGGCGTCTCCGCGGGAGATATGGCTGAGGAGCGCCTTAGTACATCGTATACGATTTTGGTCAAGCGGTCGCGATTGCTCCGCGATCGCATCGGGCACGCGGCGTCACCATATTCGCCGACGAACTGCTACATTTGCAGTCCATTGCAGGGTTTGCGGGCGGTGTGCTGGTGATCCGCTCCGTTTTGGTATCCAATTGTTCTGGAACTTGGCCAGAAACAGCACGTAGTACCTACAAGGAAGATGAACGGTGCACCGCCATTGAGTTGGTCCCCAGTGGCGCTGCCGTTCACCTGCACAAGGTCAACCCCACCTGACCGCGTGCAAACGACAGGGCCGGTAGGGCCATCCTCCCTGCCGGCCCTACGTTATCGGGTGACGAGCGCGCGCTGTTCGGCCCGACCCATCGACAGCAGGATCGGATCGGCCGCCTGCCGGGCGGCGAAATCGGCCTTGCTCGCAATTCCCTGCCAATTGATGCCAATCAGCGACTGGGCGATTGCGCCGCCGAGCGTGTCGCCCGGCCCCGGCAGGATGATGACGTCGGGAGCAAATTCCTTGACCGCGACCTGTACCGACAAAGCGAAATCATAGGGGGCGAGGATCTGGTGGCCAAAGGTGTAATCCCAGACTGCGGCGGGATCACTCGCGTGGCGACGCCAGATATGACCGCGCCCGTCGACCATTGGCAGCGCGGAGCGGCCAAATAGCGAAGCCGGCAATTCGGCCTTGGCCTTGTCCGAGCTGCCGAACATCAGCGGTGTGTGGAAGGGGCCATGGCCGGCGAGGCGGAGCGGATCGCGACCGGGAGTCTTCGGCGCTTCGGCGAGCAGGGTGGCGACGCCTTCCTCATTGCCCGCGAGAACGAGCATCCCGGCAAGATCGATCGAGAGCGCCAGAGCATGACCGGCGCGCGAATCGATACTGGCGACGAGCGCGACGAGCGTTTCGCGCAAACCGGGGACGGCGCGCCAATCCTCATCGACGACTTGCAGCAAGATTTGCCCGCCCGGCCCGTGCGTCTGGCTGTTGAGCCCCATCGCATTGCTGATGCGGAAACCGTCTTCGACCGACACTGCGCCGCCAAGTGCCAGCGCGCTGTACCAGCCCATCGAATTGCCCGCGACGGCGACGATATCATAGGCGTCGCGATCGATACTCAGGAAGTCGAGTATCGTCGCGGTATAGATCAGCGGCGCGGCGACATCGCCGCGCATGTGGGTTGCAACGCTGAAGCGGTCGGCGCCGTCGAGTTCGGTTACCGTCGGTTGGCTGCGCGCGCGGCGCTGCGCGTCGAAACCCGCGATGACGTCGCCGAAGCGCGCCCCGTGGAGCCCCGCGATGCTGCCGAGTTCCCCCTTGCCATAAGTGCCGCGACCGGGCGCGATGACGAGCGCGGTCTTCTTGCCCGCGCTCATGCCAGCAACTCCTTGGCGGCCGCGTAGATCGAATCGCGGCTCGGAAGCGTCAGCGTTGCCGCGCGGCCCAGCGGGATGAAGCTATCGTCGGCGGCGATGCGCGCGAGCTTCTTGTCCGGAGCGCGCTCGACAAAGGTCGCCATCAGCGCCTCGCTCTGCGATCCGGTGATGCGGCATTCGTCGACGATCAGGATATGTTTCGCGTCGCCCACGGCTGTTACCAACTTGTCCTCGTCAACCGGGCCGAGCCAGCGCAGGTCGATCACGCGCGCCTTGACGCCGTCGGCCGCGAGCAGCTTCTCGGCCTGCCGCGAAAGATAATATCCATTGCCATAGGTGACGATCGCCAGATCCGTGCCGTCGCCATGCACGCCGACATCGCCGAAGCGGATCGGCGTTTCCGACCCTGGTGCTTCATATACGCTGGTCCACAGACCATCGCCTTCCTGATGCAGGTCACGCGTCATATAGAGCGCGATCGGCTCTACGAAAACGACGACGCGCTGTTCCTCACGCGCAAGCCGCACGCACTCGCGCAGCATTGCGACGGCATCGCGCCCGTTCGACGGCACTGCCAGGATGACGCCCGGAATATCGCGGAAGACCGCGAGGCTGTTGTCGTTATGGAAATGGCCGCCGAAACCCTTCTGGTAACCAAGCCCCGCAATGCGAAGCACCATCGGGTTGGTATATTGCCCGTCCGAGAAGAAGCTGAGCGTCGCCGCCTCGCCGCGGATCTGGTCCTCGGCGTTGTGGACATAGGCAAGGAACTGGATTTCGGGCATCGGCAGGAAGCCGTTGTGCGCCATGCCGATCGCGAGCCCCAGGATTGCCTGTTCGTCCAGCAAGGTGTTGACGACGCGCGCCGATCCGAAGCGCTGGTGAAGCTTTGCGGTGACGTTATAGACGCCGCCCTTCGGCCCGACATCTTCACCTGCGACGATGATCTCCTTGTGCGCAAGCATCAGGTCGGCCAGCGCCCAGCTCAATAGCCGCGCCATGTGCATCGGCTTGTCCATTTGCCCGGCGTCGCTACCGAACATCGCCTTGCGGTCTCCGTGCGACGGGGCGTTGTCTCGCGTTACTTCGCGTTTCGGCGGGATCAGGCTTTCCATCACATGCGTGGGCGTCGTGATCTTGGGCCGCAGGATCGCCGCCTCGGCCTGACGCGCCAGCGTCGCACCGATATCCTCATAGGCTTCGGCAATCTCGGCGGGCGACATCCAGCCCTGCTCGGTCATGATCGCGGCGCCGGCAAGCAACGGGTCGCGCGCTTCGTCAGCCTCGATCAGCGCCTTGGGCAGATAGGCGCCTTGGACGTCCGAACCCGCATGGCCATAAAGACGCACCGTCGCCATGTGAAGGAACACCGGCTTGCGATAACGGCGCGCATAGTCCGCCGCTTCGGCCGCACCGGCATAGGCCGACACAAGATCGGTGCCGTCGCATTTGATATAGTGCAGCCCCGCGCGGTGACGGAATTGCGCCTCGATCCACCCGGTCGGAGTGCGCGTCGAAATGCCGATGCCATTATCTTCGCACAGAAAGATCAGCGGCATAGGCGACCCTTGGAACGCTGCCCAGCCCGCGGTGTTGAATGCCCCTTGCGCGGTCGAATGGTTCGCCGAGGCGTCGCCGAAGCTGGTCAGGACCACCGCGTCGTCGGGAAGCGGTAGCCCGGTCATGCCGAGCCGGCGGGCGATGCCGATCGAAAAGGCCGCGCCCACCGCCTTCGGCAGATGCGAGGCGATCGTCGATGTCTGCGGCGGGATATTGAGCGGCTTCGATCCGATCACCTTATGGCGTCCGCCCGAGATCGGATCCTCGCTCGACGCCGCAAAGCTCAGCAGCATGTCCCACGTCGGCGTCCCGCCCGGAAGCTGGCGCGACCGGTGGAGCTGGAACGCGTTCGAGCGGTAGTGAAGGAAGGCCATGTCGGTGACGCGCAGCGCCGCCGCGACCGCGGCATTGCCTTCGTGTCCCGACGATCCGATCGTATAGAAGCCTTCGCCGCGCGCCTGCAAATGGCGTGAGAGGCGGTCCATCTGGCGGCTCGTCAACTGCGAGAGGAAGATATCGGTGGCTTCGGCGCGCGACAATCCGACCGCCGCTGGATCTGGCGCATCGGCGCGGTCGGGCAGCCTGCCCGCGGCCAATGCTGCGAGGAATTTTTCATGTACCGCCTGCGCCGCGTCCACCTGTCTCTCCTGTCGCGCGGCCTGTGGTTACGAATGTAATCAACCGGGCCGATTTTGCCGCGCGCTAGAACGGGGCAGTCCGGCGCGCAAGCATCTCTTGCCTTGCCGCGCTCGCTCGCGCTACCACCATATTCGATGCACGATCGGGGCGGGGCCATCTTTTCAACATGATATCCTTATGGATCGCCCAGGCGTCGACCGCGTCCGAACCGTCCAGCCAAGGATGGCTGCTCGATCCCGAACTCGTCGATCCGGGCTATAGCCAGACGATCGCGGGCGGCGAGATCCAGACCGCCTTCCCGCCGCCGCCGCCCCCGCCGCCGCCGACACCCGAGTGGCTGAGGTCGCTGTTCGACGCGATCGGAAACTTTTTTCAGTGGAGCGCGCCGGCTGCCAAGCCGCTGATGTGGATCGGGGTCGCGCTGCTGGTCCTGTTCCTCCTCTACCATTTCGTTCCCGCCTTTGCGCGCTGGGTCGATAATCTGCCGTTCCGTCGCAAGGCGGCGGGTGACGATGCCGAAGACGGCATCGGCCTGGCCGAAGCCGGCGCGGCGCGCGCGTTGCTTGCCGAGGCTGACGCGCTCGCTGCCGAGGGACGCTTTGCGGAAGCGGTGCATCTTCTGCTCTATCGCAGCGTCGAAGACATCGAAAACCGCCGCCCAGGGCTCGTCAGGCCCGCCATGACCTCGCGCGATCTTGCCGAAGCGCGCGACCTGCCCGCGGCGGCCCGCGACGCGTTCAGCCGCATCGCCCGCGCGGTCGAGATCAGTCTCTTCGGCGGACGCTCGATCGACGCCGGCGCATGGCAGACATGCCGCGGCGCCTATGCCGAACTGACGGTGCCGAAGAATTGGGCGCGGGCATGAGCAATTCGGCCACCAATGACCATGGTTTCAATCCCCGGTTGATCGCGGGCGTCGTGGTGATCGGCATCGTCGCCTTTATCGCGCTGTGGGCGTTGATCGCATTGGGCCCGCAGCTCAGCAGCGGCAAGGATGGTGGCGGTCACGCGCTGTCAAAGGCGGCGCCGGGCTATGCGGGGATTGTCGACCTCGTCGAGCGCGCCGGAGCCGACGTTGAACTCCGGCGTCGCGTCGATACGACGCAATATGACGAATATGAACCGCTGCTCGTGCTGACGCCTACACACCGCACTCGCGCCCCTGAAATTGCCGAACTGCTCGATGCGCAACGTAGTACGGCCGCGCTGATCGTGCTGCCCAAATGGCAGACGATCGCCGTGCCGGGGCAGACGCAGAAGCCGGGATGGGTCAGCGCGGGGGTTCCGGCCCGGCCGCCGGCCAAGATGCTGCCTTCCGCGCATTTCGGGACGGTTGAGATCAAGGCGGCGGCCAGCAAGGCGCAGGAAGTGCCGGCACGGCTTGCCGGACGCAGCTTCATCGCCGCGCTACCCGACAATGTGCAGACGATCACGGGTGACAATCTCGAAACGCTGATCGCAGGGCCGAACGGTGGCGCGGTGCTCGCGCAAGTCGGCGACCGCGACCTCTACATCCTCGCCGACCCTGATCTCATCAACAATTTCGCTTTTTCAACGCGCGATAGGGCGGTCGCGGCGGCAAACCTGATCGACGCCATTGCCGAATATGCCGACGCCGACGGCCTTGTGTTCGACCTGACGCTCAACGGCTTCGGCGGCCAGCGCTCGCTGCTCCGCTTTGCCTTCGTCCCGCCCTTTATCGGCATCACGCTTTGCCTGATCGCCGCCGGGCTGCTCGCGCTGTGGCAGGCATGGATGCGCTTTGGCCCGGCACTGCGGCCCGCCCGCGCGATTCCGGTATCGAAGGCGGCCTTGATCGCGAACAGTGCCGACCTGATCAAACAGGCACGGCGCGAACTCGACGGCGCCGACGCGTATGTGAAAAGCCAGCGTATCGCGATCGCGCGGCGGCTCCACGCGCCCGGCGGGTTCGACGATGCGGCGACCGACCGCTGGATCGACAAGCATCTGGATCCGGGAAGCGAACTCTTCTCCAGCCTCGCGCGGCGCCTGCCGCTCGCGCGCAATACCCACGAATTTCTGGCAGACGCGCAAGCGCTGCACGACATCAGGAAGGATTTACTCCGTGACAGCTAATCCCGTCGGCAAAGGCGTTGAGAGCGTCCAGGCGCTCGGTGCCGCGATCGAGGCCGAGGTCGCCAAGGTCGTGTTCGGGCAGGCGCCGCTCACCCGAATGGTGACGATCGCGCTGCTCGCGGGCGGGCATGTCCTGCTCGAAGGTCCGCCGGGCACCGCAAAGACTTTGCTGGCGCAGGCGTTCGCGAGGGCAACGGGGCTCGATTTCGGGCGCATCCAGTTCACGCCGGACCTGATGCCGGGCGACATTTTGGGGTCGAACCTGTTCAACTTTCAGACGTCGAGCTTTACTCTGACCAAGGGGCCGATCTTCACCGAACTGCTGCTCGCCGACGAGATCAACCGCACGCCTCCCAAGACACAGGCCGCGCTGCTGGAAGCGATGCAGGAACGCCGCGTGACGATCAACGGCGAAGCGCATGTAATGAGCCCGCGTTTCACCGTGCTCGCGACGCAGAACCCGATCGAGCAGCAAGGCGTCTACCCGCTGCCCGAAGCACAGCTCGACCGCTTCCTGTTCAAGCTCGTCGTCGACTATCCCGCCGCCGATGAAGAGCGGCGCATCGTCGCCGACCATGGCGGGCGCTTCAAAAGTCCCGCGGTCGCCGATTTCGGCGTCACCGAGGTTGCGAACGCCAAGACGATCGAGGCCGCGATCGACACGATCGCGACCGTTCGCCTCGCCGACGAGATCGTCGATTATATCGTCCGCATCGTCCGCGCGACGCGCGAGAGCGCCGACCTCGAATGCGGCGCCAGCCCGCGCGCCGCGACCTTGCTCGCGCGCGCGGCCTGCGCCGCGGCGGCGCTCGACGGGCGCGACTATGTGATCCCCGACGACGTCCAGCGCCTCGCTGCGGGCGTGCTGCGCCACCGCGTCATCCTGTCGGCCGCCGCCGAGATCGAAGGGCGCAGCGTCGAGCAGATCGTCGCAGCATTGCTCGATCGCGAGGAAGTTCCCCGGTGATCTATCCCACCCGCCGGGCGATCTACTTGCTGCTCGCGGGCGCCCCAATGGCGCTCGCGCTCGGGCTGATCCGGCCCGAGCTGTGGCTGGTCGCGCCCGGTTGGATCGGTGTGATCCTCGCCTGCCTGGTCCTCGATACCATCGCGGGCGCCAATCCGCGCCATCTCCGTCTCGATGCTCAGTTTCCACATCAGGTCGGGGTCGGCGATCCATTCGATCTCGCTCTATCCGCGAGGGCCGCCGCGCTTCCACCGCGTGCCGAGGTCGCACTCGCGCTCGACGAGCGGCTTGCCGAGGGCGGGCGTCTCGCGGACGATATGCGTCGGACGGCCACCGGCGAAGCCCTCGTCCGCACATTGTCGCTCACTGCATCGCGGCGAGGGAAGGCATTGGTCGAGGCGCTGTGGATCCGCTGGGCAGGGCCGCTCGGACTGGTCTGGAAACAGCGCAAGTTTGCGATCGACGGGTCGATCAACGTCGTCCCCAGCCTGCGCGCGGTGACCGACGAAGGCAGCCGATTGTTCCAGCGCAATAGCTGGTTCGGTCTTCGCCAACAGCGCTTTCGCGGCGAAGGCACTGAATATGAGGCGCTCGCCGAATATCAGCCGGGGATGGATCGCCGCGCGATCGACTGGAACGCGTCGGCGCGCCACGTCAAATTGCTGGCAAAGGAATATCGCGTCGAACGCGACAACCGCGTCGTGCTCGCGATCGACGGCGGACGGACGATGGCTGAGCCCGTCGGCGGCATGCCGCGCGTCGACCGCGCGGTGTCGGCGGCGCTGCTGCTCGCCTATGTCGGGCTGAAACTGAACGATCGGATCAGCTTCTTCTCCTTTGCCGCAAAGCCGCAGACGTTGACCCCCGCTTATATGCACACCCAGGATTTCCCGGCGTTGCAGCGGGCAGCCAGCCTGATCGACTATGCGCATGTCGAGAGCAATTTCACCCTCGCGCTGACGACGCTCAGCGCGCAGCTCAACCGTCGCTCGCTGATCATCCTCTTCACCGAATTCACCGACGCGACGAGCGCCGACCTGATGATCCGCGCCGCCGGTCGGCTGGCTAAGAAGCATCGGCTGCTATTCGTCGTCATCAAGGACGAGGAGGTCGAGGCAGAGGAACGGCGGCGCCCCGAAAGCGGTGCCGACATCACGCGCTCGAACGTCGCCGCGGCGATGCTGCGCGACCGGCAGCTCGTGATCGCGCGGCTCCAGCGCCTCGGCGCCGACGTTATCGAGGTTCCGGCCGACGCGATGGGAGCGAGCGCTGTCGAGGCCTATCTCGGCATCAAACGGGCGGGCAGCCTGTGATCCCGCCCGCCGCCCCCGCTCGCGCGATGGGCGCGCCCAGCTTTTCGACGAGCCGTTTCCGCGCAGAGCGCGAGGCCGACTGGATCGCCTTCGACCTCTTGCTCACCAAGCTGGAGAAGAAAGGATCGGCGGCGCTGTCCAGCGACGAGCTGCTGCAACTGCCCTTGCTCTATCGTGCGACGCTGTCGTCGCTGTCGATCGCGCGCGCGACAAGCCTCGACAAGGCGCTACTCGACCATCTCGAGGCGCTGTCCATCCGCGGCTATTTCCTCGTCTATGGCGTGCGCGAAAGCCGGCTCAATCGCTTGCGCCGCTTCTTCCTCTACGACTGGCCCGCCGCGGTGCGGTCGGTGTGGAAGGAGACCATCATCATCGCGCTCGTCATCCTTCTCGGCGCGCTGACCAGCTATTCGCTCGTATCGAGCAACCCCGAATGGTATTTCAATTTCGTCGACGAGGAGATGTCAGGAGGCCGCGATCCGCGCGCGACCGTCGAATTTCTCCAGTCGACGCTGGGCCATGGCAAGGCGGTCGCGGGCGAGGGTGAGAGCGGGCTGCACGTCTTCGCCACCTATTTGTTCACGCACAACAGCCAGGTTTCGATCATGTCCTTCGCGCTCGGCTTCGCCTTTGGCGTGCCCACGATGATGCTCGAATATTATCAGGGCATCGGGCTCGGCGCGATGATGGCGGTCTTTTCGGCCAAGGGGCTGGGCTATGATTTCGGCGGCTGGCTTTTCATCCATGGCACGACCGAGCTGTTCGCTGCCGCCTTGTCGGGCGCCGCGGGCCTGCGGATCGGCGCCGCGGTTGTCTTTCCCGGCGCACGCGGGCGGTTGCAAGCGGCGGCGGACGCCGGACGCACCGCGGGAAAGGTCATGGTCGGCGTCATTTTGATGCTGTTCGCCGCCGGGCTGCTCGAAGGTTTCGGCCGCCAACTGATCACCGACACGGTGCTGCGCTATGCCATCGGTTCGCTGATGCTTTTGTTCTGGATCGCTTATTATTACATTCCGCGGCGCGAGGATGTGACATGAGTGCCGCCGCACAGGCCGATGCCCGGCTGCGCGCTGCGCGGGCGAAGAAGACCCGTCAGTTCATCACACCCGAAGGCGTCGATCTGGAACTGAAGATCGCCGGTTCGGGGCTGCGCTTCGGCGCACTGCTGACCGATATGATCCTGATCCAGTGCGCGCTCTTCCTGTTCTGGCTCGTCGTGCTGTGGGTCGGTGTCGCCTCGCGGTCGGACATCACCGAGGTCATCTGGATGCTCGGCGCCTTCCTGCTGCGTACCTTCTGGTTCATCGGCTTCGAGCTGGGTTCGCGCGCCGCGACGCCCGGCAAAAGGATGATGGGAATCCGCGTCGTCGCACGCGACGGCGGCCGGCTGACCGCCGATGCGGTCGTCGCGCGCAACCTGATCCGCGAGCTCGAAATCTTTCTCCCGCTGATGATGCTGGGCGTGGGTGTCGCGGAGGATGCGGTGTCGGGCTGGCTCATCCTTGTCGGCGTGCTCTGGTCGCTGACCCTCAGCCTGTTCCTGCTGTTCAACCGCGACCGGATGCGGATGGGCGACCTGATCGCGGGAACCTGGGTCGTGATGGCGCAGCGCGTCAAGCTTGACGCCGATATCGCCGGCGAGGCGGCCGGTGAAGCGATGGCCTTCACCGAAGCCGAACTCGCCGTTTACGGGATTTTCGAACTGCAGGAACTCGAACGCGTATTACGCGGTCGCGACGCGCGCGCAATGCGCGAGGTCGCCGACGCGATCCGCGCCAAGATCGGCCGGCCCGTCGCCGAAGAGGATGACGTCTTCCTGCTTTCCTACTACCGCCAGCTGAAGGCCCGGCTCGAACGCAAATTGCTGTTCGGCAAGCGGCGAGAGGATAAATATGCCAGCGACTGACACCAGCGTTACCCAGGCCCTGCACGCGCGCCGTTCGGTGCGCGCCTTTACCGATCGGCCCGTCGACCCGGCGTTGCTCCGGGAGATTTTCACGGCCGCGCAGCGCGCGCCGTCGGGCGGCAATCTCCAGCCTTGGCAGGTGACGGTGCTGACCGGCGAACCCTGGCAGGCGGTGAAGGACGCGGTTGCCGAGCGAATCGCGATGGGGCGCGAGGGGCAGCAGCCCGAATATGACATCTACCCTCGCGAACTGACCGAACCTTGGACCGATCGCCGTTTCGGGGTGGGCGAGGCGCTCTACGCCTCGCTAGGTATCCCGCGCGAAGACAAGGCGGGACGCCTCGCTCGGTTCATGGACAATTACCGGGGCTTCGACGCACCGGTGATGCTTTTCCTTCATTGTTCGCGCATCATGGGGCCGCCGCAATGGTCGGACATGGGCATGTGGCTGCAATCGGTGATGTTGCTGCTCATCGAACATGGCCTTGCCAGTTGTCCGCAGGAATGCTGGGCGATGTATGGAGAAACCGTCCGGCGCACGCTCGGACTGGGCGAGGGACAGATTTTGTTCACCGGGCTCGCGATCGGCTATGCCGACACCGATGCGGCGGTGAACCAGTGGGCGGTGCCACGCGCGCAGCTCGACGAAGTGATTGATTGGCAGGGATTTTAATGATGACCAGCAAGCAGCCGGGTTTTCGCTATGGCGTCACGGGCGCGCTGATGCTCATTGTTGCGGGCTGTACCGCGATCCCGCAGCCCGCCGCCCCGCCCCCGGCACCGCGTCCGGTCGCGCCCACGCCGACGCCCGCGCCGCTGCCGACCCCGACGGCGAGTTGGGAGGATCGTGCGGTCGATGCCGGCGCCTGGCGCTATGATGCGGGCAGCCGCACCGCGGCGTTCGTCCGGACCGGCAGCGCCAGCCCGCTACTCAGCATGACGTGCAGCGGTGGCGGTATCCGGGTGACCTCGGGTCTTTCGGGCAATGTCAGCCTGCGAACGAGTGCGGGCATCGACCAGATCAATTTCGACGGCGGCAGCGCGAACCTCGGCAATCGCGACCCGCGGCTCGACCGCATCGCCTTCAGCCGCGGCCGCTTCGCGCTCGAAACGCCGGGCGGCGGCGCTCTGACTCTGCCGGTCCAGTCGGAGATCGGCCGCGTGATCGAGGATTGCCGCGGATAGTCAGGGAATGTCGGTTTTGGGGTGGTGAGCTGCCGTTCCCCTCTTTGGCTATCGCCGGCTGGATCGGGGATCAGGGCCGCGCAATATTCCAAAGTTCAGGAAAGTTCAGCCCTATGAGCGCCCCGATTTGCAAGTCGCGGAGTGCTGGACGTGCGCGGCACGTCCGATCGTGATCGCACCCACAAGCCGGGCCGCGACCAGCTTTTTGTTCACCGAAAGAAAGAGCCGGATGAGGCTCGCACAGCCGGATAATGTAGGAAAGACCTATTTGAAGGTGATGTCTTTTTTTGGGGCGGGGAGCGGGCGTTTCATTTCCAAAGCCCCTCCACTTCAGGGGAGGGGCTATGCTGGCGCTACGGAAGCAATCGGTCGTTGCCCGAGCTTCGTCCTCCCGGGCTTAACACGGGATCCCGCTTTTCTTCCGCATCGTCCGGCTTCGGCATCAAGCGGGACCCCGGATCAAGTCGAACGAGCCACGTGTCGCGTTCGAGGGTGACGATATGGGAGGTCAGCGTCCGGTCGCCTCCGGCCTTTCGGCATCCCGAGATATTGGCGCTTTCCTATATTATCCCTGTATCAGCCTGATCGTTCGTTCTTTGGATCGTCAATCATCGCCCGCGGACGCCGCGATCCCGCACGGGTCCTAAAGCCACAAAAGACACAAATCGAACGCGCTGACGCGGGACTTTTGCGGCTTTAACCGCCGAGCTGGACCGTCCCGCCCTTGATCCAGCCCCAGCGGCACGGGCCCTGATATTCGCGGGCGTTCTGGACCGACTTGCCGACGCCGCACATGTCGGGATCGGTTCCGGGTGCGGCGAAGACGACGCCGAACCAGGCGTCATTCTCGGCGGCCTCGCATAGCGAAACATTCGCGCCGCCGGCGAGCTTCGCCTTGACCGCGCGCGTCTCGTCCGGTGCCCAATAAACGTCGGTTCCGCCAGCCTTGACCCGGCTGATGCTCGAACAAGCGGGCAGGCTCGGCCCCTCGGTGCCGATCATGACCGCGCGCGTGGCGAGCGGCTCGCCGGCAATTGCGGGTGCATTTTCGGCGGGCGGCGCGGGCTGGCTGCACGCGGCGAGCGATGCGATCAGAAAGGCGGCGGCGGGGGTGACGAGACGATGTTTCATGCCTTCGAAACTAGCCGCCGCGGCGCCCCCGCGCAACGCTCGTCGCGACGGGACCAAGAGCCGCATTTTCGCTTGGGTTTTGCCGCCTTCGACCCTATATAATCGATATGACGGACACCCCAGAAAATACGGCGCCGGTCGCGCCCGCCAATCAGCCCAATACCAACGCCTATGGCGCCGATTCGATCAAGGTTCTGAAGGGCCTCGACGCGGTGCGTAAACGGCCGGGCATGTATATCGGCGACACCGACGACGGCTCGGGCCTGCATCACATGGTTTTCGAGGTGTCGGACAATGCGATCGACGAAGCGCTCGCGGGGCATTGCGACCTGGTCCTGATCACGCTCAACAGCGACGGATCGGTCAGCGTCGAGGACAATGGCCGCGGCATTCCGACCGGCATCCACGCCGAGGAAGGCATTTCGGCGGCCGAGGTCATCATGACCCAGCTCCACGCCGGCGGGAAGTTCGAGAACACCAGCGACGACAATGCCTACAAGGTGTCGGGCGGCCTCCACGGCGTCGGCGTCTCGGTTGTCAACGCGCTTTCGGAATGGCTCGAACTCACGATCTGGCGCGATGGCGAAGAGCATTGGATGCGTTTCGAAAATGGCGATTCGGTCGGCCCGCTCAAGGTCAACGGCCCCGCCCCTGCGGGCAAGAAGGGCACGCGCGTCACCTTTCAGGCCTCGACCGAGACGTTCAAGAATGTCCTCGAATTCGATTTCGAAAAGCTTGAGCATCGCTACCGCGAACTCGCCTTTCTGAACTCCGGCGTGCGCATCAAGCTGGTCGATGCGCGCCATGCCGAGCATCTGTCGCACGACCTTTTCTATGAAGGCGGCATCGCGGCGTTCGTCAAATATCTCGACCGCAACAAGAATGCGCTGCTGCCCGATCCGATCGCGATCAGCAGCGAACGCGACGGCATCGGCATCGACGTCGCGCTTGAGTGGAACGACAGCTATTATGAAAATGTCCTCTGCTTCACGAACAATATCCCGCAGCGCGATGGCGGCACGCACTTGGCGGCGTTCCGCGCCGCGCTGACGCGGACATTGAACGGCTATGGCGACAAGTCGGGCATCCTGAAGAAGGAAAAGGTCTCGCTGACCGGCGAGGACATGCGCGAAGGACTGACTGCCATCGTGTCGGTCAAGCTGCCCGATCCCAAATTCTCGTCGCAGACCAAGGACAAGCTCGTCTCGTCCGAGGTGCGCCAGCCGCTCGAAAGCCTGATGGCGGACCGGATGACCGAATGGCTCGAGGAAAATCCTGCTTATGCAAAAGCGGTGATCCAGAAGGTGATCGACGCCGCCGCGGCACGCGAGGCCGCGAAGAGGGCGCGCGAACTGACCCGGCGCAAGGGCGCGATGGATATCGCGAGCCTGCCCGGCAAGCTCGCCGACTGCCAGGAACGCGATCCCAGCAAATGCGAACTCTTCCTCGTCGAGGGTGACTCGGCAGGCGGCAGCGCAAAGCAGGGCCGCGACCGGCATGTGCAGGCGATCCTGCCGCTCAAGGGCAAGATCCTGAACGTCGAGCGTGCGCGTTTCGACCGGATCATCTCGTCGAAGGAAGTCGGCACGCTCATTCAGGCACTCGGCACCGGTATTCGCGACGAGTTCAACCTCGAAAAGCTGCGTTATCACAAGATCGTGATTATGACCGACGCTGACGTCGACGGCGCGCATATCCGTACGCTCTTGCTCACCTTCTTCTATCGTCAGATGCCTGAAATCATCGAGGGCGGCCACCTCTACATCGCCCAGCCGCCGCTCTACAAAGTCGCGAAAGGGCGGAGCGAGGTCTATCTCAAGGACGATACCGCGCTCGAAAATTATCTCGTCGATGGCGGGATCGACGCGCTGATGCTCGAAACCACCGGCGGCGCGCGGTCGGGTGCGGACCTTCGCGACTTGATTGAGCATGGGCGCCGTCTGCGAGCACTCATGCGCTATGTCCCGCGCGGCCATAATTATGAGCTCGTCGAAGCGCTGGCGCTAAACGGCGCACTCGATCCGGAACTCGACAGCGCCGGACGCACCGCGGCGGGCGCGCGCGCGGCCGAATGGCTCAACGCCGCCGAGCGCGCGCTGACCGGAGGTGCCGAGGCGAAATGGACGATCGTCGCGATCGACGGCGGCTATACGCTCGAAAAGCGGTGGCGCGGGGTCAGCGACCATCATGCGATCGACGCCGCGTTCCTGGCTAGCCAGGAGGCGCGCCGCCTGCACAAGCTCGCGAGCGAACAGGCTGAGACCTACGCCCATCCGGGCCGTCTGGTGAAGGGCAGCAGCGCCGCGGCACAAGCCGCCGACGCGGCCGCGCTGGCTGCGGCAGAGGCGGCCCAAGACGACGCCGAAGCGAGCGACAGCGACCTGCCAGCCGCCACCGCCGGCAAGGTCACCCCGATCACGCGGCCGTCCGAACTGCTCGAGGCGATTTTTGCGCACAGCCGCAAGGGTCTGGCGATCAGCCGCTATAAGGGGCTGGGCGAGATGAATGCCGAACAGCTCTGGGAAACGACGCTCGATCCGTCGAACCGTTCGCTGCTGCGCGTCGAGGCCGAACAGGCCGATGTCGCGCACGAAATCTTCGAACGACTGATGGGCGACGAGGTCGAACCGCGGCGCGATTTCATTCAGACGAACGCGCTGTCGGTGGCGAATCTGGACGTATAAATTCAGTTATTGTTCCGTTAAAACGGTACAAATCGCACATCCGGACGCAAATAAGGTTCAGTTTAACGCGCGGCGGCTTGCCTTGGCAGGCCGCCGCTGCTTTTGGCGCCTCCTCTGACAAGGGGATGATGTCGTGCGGGTCTTTTCTGCCATGATGATACCGCTTCTGCTCACGGTTTCGGCCGCAGCGCAAGAAGTCGAAGTCACCGACAATCCGATCGCCGACATCGTCGACGAAACCGAAATCGGCGGCGGTATGGCAAGCTATTACGGCAATGAACTGGCCGGAAACCGCACCGCGAGCGGCGAACGTTTCGACCCGGCCCAACTGACCGCCGCGCATCGCTCGCTTCCCTTTGGCAGCCTGGTGCGTGTCACCAACACCTCGAACGGCGACAGCGTCGTGGTTCGCATCAACGACCGCGGCCCCTTTGCGCACGGCCGCGTGATCGACGTCAGCACCGCCGCCGCCCGCGAAATCGGCATGCACCGCAGCGGCACTGCACGCGTGAAGCTGGCGCTGCTCAGCGACGACTGAGGGTCAGTCGAACACCGACCACCCCGCCGCATAGGCAAAATGTTCAAGCGCAACCGCGCCCGCGAGTGACGTCCCCGCCTCATTGAGCGCGGGCGACCAGACCGCGATCGACCCTTGTCCCGGCGCAATGCACAATATGCCCCCGCCGACGCCGCTCTTGCCCGGCAGCCCGACACGGAAAGCGAACTCGCCCGAATTGTCGTAATGGCCGCACAGCATCATGATCGCGTTGATGCGCCGGGCGCGGTGCGGCTCGATCAATTGCTCGCCGGTCAGCGGATCGCGCCCCTCCATCGCCAGGAACAGCCCGGCGCGGGCGAGCTGGCGGCACGACATGGCAATCGCGCACTGGCGAAAATAGACGCCGACGACCGTCTCGACAGGGTGCGTGAGGTTGCCGAAGGCGTCCATGAAATGCGCGAGGCTGCGGTTGCGTGCGCCGGTTTCGGATTCGGAGAAGGCGACGTCGAAATCGATCCCGACGCTGTCGTCTCCGGCGCGCGCGCGCATGAAGTCGAGAATCTCGTCGGCGACCGCATCGCCGCCGCGCCCGTCGATCAGCCGGTCGGTCGTCGCGATCGCGCCCGCGTTGATCAGCGGATTGCGCGGAATGCCATGCTCGCTTTCGAGTTGCACGATCGAGTTGAACGCGCTGCCCGACGGTTCGCGCCCGACGCTATCCCACAACGAACTGCCGACGCGGCGGAGCGCTAGCGCAAGCGTGAACAGCTTTGACACCGACTGGATCGAGAAGGGCTCTTCGGCGTCGCCCGAGGTGTGGACGGTGCCGTCGGGCAGCGCGAGTGCGAAGCCGAGCTTGTTCGGATCAACCTTGGCCAGCGCGGGAATATAGTCGGCGACGCGGCCTTTTCCGAGATGTGCGGCCGCCAGCGTCATCGCCTCGTCGATATGATTGCGGAGATCGTCGGTCATCGCGCAGCATTAGCATCTTCACGCGCTTACGCATGTATTTTCATTTTTACGAAAATATTCTATAAAATGGAAATCAGTTAAGCGACTCGGGAGAGAATCATGGTCGATCATCCGCGCGGCAAGGGGCTTTCGAGCGCCGTCAGTTACCAGGACAGCAAGGCGGCGTTCCGCTGGCTGGAGCAGGCCTTCGGGTTCGAGCCGCTGTTCGTGCTGCTCGATGAAGCGGGCAACCTGGCGCATTCCGAAATGGGCTTCGGCAGTTCGGTGGTGATGGTCGGCAACGAATGGTCCGACGATCACAAGAGCCCGAAATCGATCGACGGCAAGAACACGCAATCCGTGCATGTCCAGCTCGATGTCGGAGAGGATATCGACGCGCATTGCGCAAAAGCGCGCGCCGCGGGGGCCGAGATCATCGCCGAGCCGGAGACCCAATTCTACGGCGACCGCAGCTACCGCGCAAAGGACCCCGAGGGGCATATCTGGACATTCGGCGTGACGGTCCAGGAAAAGACCGCCGAAGAGTGGGACGCCGAGGGTGGGTTCACCACAAAGACGCGGCTCGACGATTGAGCGCCGCGCTCGACCGGATGCTGGACGCGCTCGCCGACCCGAAACGGCGGCGCGCGATCGAATTGCTGGGCGAGCGGCCGCGCAGCGCGGGAGAGCTTGCGGGCGAACTCGGGCTCGCACCGCCCGCGATGAGCCGCCATTTGCGCGCGCTGAAGGAGGGTGGGCTGGTCGAGGATGGGCATCCCCACTTCGACGCACGCGTGCGCATCTATTCGCTGAAGGACGGCGCAACGGCGGAACTCAAGCAATGGCTGGCCGACACCGAGGCGCTGTGGACGCGCCAGCTCGCGGCGTTCAAGCGCCACGTCGAGGGCGGCGAATGAGCGCGCCCGAATGACCGCCGCGGTCATTGTCGCGCTGCGCGTCGGCGTGTCGCCGGACATCGCATTCGCCGCTTTCACGCGCGATATCGGCATGTGGTGGAAGAGCCATCCGCTGTTCCAGCTTTCGCGCAAGGGCGACGGGAAGCTGCGCTTCGACCCAGCGGGACCTGGCGGGCGGCTCGTCACGCGGTTCGACGATGGCAGGGAGTGGGAAATCGGGCCGGTGCGCCACTGGCTGCCCGGCGAGCGGCTGGCGTTCGGCTGGCGATTGCCGAGCTTCAAGGCCGATCAGGCGACCGAGGTCGACGTTCGTTTCGAGGCAGTCGGTGCGGAGACGCGCGTGACGGTCGAGCATCGCGGTTGGGATGCGATCCCGCAGCAGCATGTCGCGCGGCACGGGTTCGAGCTGATGCTGTTCCAGCGGCGGCTGGCGGAACATTGGCGGGGGTTGCTGAAGGGGATGGAAGCGCGGCTTTAAGCCAGGGCCCGTTTAGGGGTGGAGAGCGGACGTTTCATTGCCCACGTCCGACATCCCGGGCCTGACCCGGGAGCCCGCTTTTTCAAGGCGCCCGCTGGTTTTGGTATCAAGCGGGACCCCGGAGCAAGTCCGGGGTGACGATATGGGGAGGTCCGCAATCGCTCGCCCCGACGACGAGAGAAGCATTGCACGCGCCTCGCTCCCGCCCCACGTTCAACGCATGCCTCTCCCCGCCCCCTTCACCGACTGGTTCGCCGCGCGCGGGTGGCGCCTCAGGCGGCATCAGGCCGATATGCTCGCGGCGGGCGAACGGGGCGAGCACGCATTGCTCGTTGCGGCGACGGGGGCGGGCAAGACGCTGTCGGGGTTCCTGCCAACGCTCGTCGATCTGGCGGAGCATCCGTCCGACCGGTTGCACACGCTCTATGTATCGCCGCTGAAGGCGCTCGCGGCCGACGTCGAGCGCAACCTCCTCGGTCCGATCGCCGAGATGGGGCTCGACATCAGCGTCGAGAGCCGGAGCGGCGATACGAGTTCGGATAAGAAGGCACGTCAGCGCAGCCGCCCGCCGAACATCCTGCTGACGACCCCCGAATCGCTGTCGCTGCTGTTATCTTACCCCGACAGCCTTACGATGTTCGCCGATTTGCAGACCATCGTGATCGACGAGATCCACGCCTTTGCGCCGGGCAAGCGCGGCGATTTGCTGAGCCTCGCGATGGCGCGGCTCCAGCGGATCGCTCCCGGTCTCCGGCGCGTCGGGCTATCTGCGACGATTGCCGATCCCGACCAGTATCGCGGCTGGCTCGCGCCCGATGCGGATGCCGACGCGGTCACGCTCGTCGAAGGCGAGCCCGGCGCCGACCCCGATATCGAGATATTGCTGCCCGAGGGCGCGGTGCCCTGGGCGGGACATTCGGGTCGCTACGCCGTGCATCAGGTGATGGAGGTGATCGCGACGAACCGCACGACGATCATCTTCTGCAACACCCGCGGGCTCGCCGAGCTGATCTTTCAGGAGCTTTGGAAGGTCAACGACCTGTCGCTGCCGATCGCGATCCACCACGGCAGCCTCGACCGCGAAGCGCGCCAGCGGGCGGAGGCGGCAATGGCCGAGGGTCGGCTCCGTGCCCTCGTCGCGACCGCCAGTCTCGACCTGGGGCTCGACTGGGGCGACGTCGACTGCGTGATCCAGATGGGCGCTCCCAAAGGCTCGTCGCGCCTGCTCCAGCGTATCGGACGCGCGAACCATCGGCTCGACGAGCCCAGCAAGGCGCTGATCGTGCCGGGGAACCGCTTCGAATATCTGGAAGCCCGCGCCGCGCTCGACGCGGTCGAGGCGGGCGAGCGCGACGCCGACCGCTTTCGCCCCGGTGCGCTCGACGTGCTCGCGCAGCATGTGATGGCGCTCGCCTGCGCGGCGCCGTTCGACGAGGCTGAACTGCTCGCCGAAATCCGCACCGCCCAGCCCTATCGCTGGATCGACCCCCAGATTTTCGCGCGGCTGCTCGGCTTCGTGCGCGACGGCGGTTATGCGCTCAAAAGCTACGACCGGTTCCGCCGTCTCGCCCCCGACGGCCAGGGCCGCTGGCGCATCGCGCATCCGCGGTTGGCGGCGCAGCATCGGCTCAACGCGGGAATTATCGTCGAAGCACCGATGGCCGATGTCCGGTTCAAGAATGGCCGACGGCTCGGCAAGGTCGAGGAATATTTCGCGAGCACGCTGTCGCCGGGCGACACCTTCGCCTTTGCTGGCCTAAGCCTCGAAGTCGAGTCGATCCGCGATACCGATCTGATCGTGCGCGCGACGACGCGGCCCGCGCGTATCCCAAGCTATATGGGCGCACGCCTCGCAATCTCGACGCGGCTCGCCGACCGGGTGCGAACCTTTCTCGCCGATCCGGCGAGCTGGCAGCGTTTTCCGGAGGATGTGCGCTTCTGGCTGGAGATGCAGGCGCTGCGATCGGCGCTGCCGCGGCCTGGCGAACTGCTCGTCGAGACCTTTCCGCACGAGGGCAATCATTATCTCGTCTGCTATCCGTTCGAAGGATGGAATGCGCATCAGTCGCTGGGCATGCTCATCACCAAAAGGATGGAACGCGCGGGCTTGCAGCCATTGGGTTTCGTCGCGTCGGACTATGCGATCGCGATATGGTCGCTGCGCCCCGTCCTGCACCCGCAGAACCTGTTCGATGCCGAGATTCTGTCGGAGGAGTTCGTCGAATGGGTCGAACGCTCGCATCTGTTGAAGCGCGCCTTTCGCGAGGTTGCGGTGATTGGCGGGCTGATCGAGCGCCAGCATCCGGGGAAACGCAAGACGGGCAAGCAGGTGACTTTTTCGACCGACCTGATTTTCGACGTGCTGCGCAAATATGAGCCCGACCATCTGTTGCTTGAGGCCGCGTGGGCCGATGCGCGCGAGCGGCTGACCGACGTTGCGCGGCTAGGCGACCTGCTCGACCGCGCCGCGGGGACGATGCTGCACAAGACGCTCGACCGGATCAGCCCGCTGGCGATCCCGGTCCTGGTGCTGATCGGGCGCGAAAATGTCGCCGCGGCGGATATCGACGATGCGTTGCTGGGCGAGCTGGCGGACTCACTCGCCGAACAGGCGATGCGCCTCGACCAGTGACTGGCGTTTCGCTTGCTGCGCGAGACGATGAGGCGTAGATTGCGGAAAATATATTGAGGATGCCAGCGATGACCAATGCTTCCAAGCGGTCCGTCCTTTTGGCGCTGCTCGCCGCGCCCGCGCTGATTGGCGCGACGCCGGCGCCGGCCGATCCTGCACCGGCTCCCGCGGCCACACCCCCGCCGCCGGGCGAGGCCGTCCTGCCGCCGATCACCGTCGTACCGTTCATCCAGCCGTTCGACCTCGATGCGTCGCGGCGCATGTCGGTGCAGGTGATGGTCGGGGGAAAAGGCCCCTTTTCTTTCCTTGTCGACACGGGTGCCGAACGCACGGTGATCGCCCGCGAACTCGCCGAGCGACTGCGGCTTACCGAAGGCGCGAAGCTGAAGCTCGCGACGATCGGCGGCTCGTCGATGGTTCAGAGCTATCGCATCGCGGCGCTGCAAATGTCGAACCTCCACCTCGCCTCGGTCGAGGCGCCGGCGTTTTTCGGGCGGCATATCGGCGCGGCGGGATTGATCGGCGTCGACATGCTCGAGGAACGCCGCATTCTGATCGATTTCCGCAAGGAAAGCATGTCGATCCTCGAAACGCGCAAGCGCGCCCGGCCGATCATCCGCGATACTGACGCGATCGTCGTTACCGCCCGCAATATGGCGGGTCGGCTTATCCTGTCCGACGCGCGGCTGGGTGGAAAGCGCGTCGACGTCATCGTCGACACCGGCGCCCAGACCAGCGTCGGCAATATCGCGTTGCAGAAACTTGTCGCCGCCCAGCGCCAGAATCGCTTGCCCTTCACCCCCACCGTGTTGGACGCAGTCACGGGCGAGGCAGTGCCGGCGATGCGGACCGCGATCAAGCGCATCGTTATCAGCGGGATGGACGTCAACGACCTGCCGGTCAGCTTTGCCGACAGCCAGGCTTTTCGCGCTCTGGGGCTCGACGATCGGCCCGCGTTGCTGCTCGGCATGGACAGCCTGTCGCTTTTCGACCGCGTCGAGATCGACTTCCCGAACAAGCGTGTCGTATTCGATCTGCCCGACGAAGCCAGTCGCATGCCGCGGTTGCGTTTCGCCGCAAATATGACGCCGCGGGGATAGGACGCTTGCCGCGCGGCGGCGGCGGCGGCATAGCGGGCGCATGTCCGCCGCCGCGAGTTTCGATTTTGCGGGCCAGCAATTTCATATGCTGGCCGACCGGGCGTTGTTCTGGCCGCGCCACGGTGCGCTGATCGTCGCCGACCTGCATCTGGAAAAGGCGAGCTGGTACGCCGCGCTCGGCCAGCCCTTGCCACCCTATGACAGCCACGACACGCTCGATCGGCTTGCCGCGCTTGCCGCCGAAACGGGCGCGCGCGCGATCTGGTGTCTCGGCGACAGTTTTCACGATCGCGATGCTGCCGAGCGTGTCGTCCCGGCGGTCGCCGACCGCCTGTTCGGACAGGCTGCGTCGGCGAAGCTGTTGTGGATCGCGGGCAATCACGATGGGCTGACGGGCGGGGCGTGGGGCGGCGAGGTCGCCGACGAGCTGGTCGTCGACGGGATCATCTTTCGTCACCAGAGTCTGGCACATGAGACGCGCCCCGAGGTTTCGGGGCATTTCCACCCCAAGCTGCGTCTCAACATCCGCGGCCGGCATGTCTCGCGCCCCTGTTTCGTGGGCGATGCACGGCGGTTGATCCTTCCCGCTTTCGGCGCGCTGACCGGTGGTCTCGCCGCCGAGGACCCGGTGATCGCAGCGAATTTTTCCGGGGCTTATGAAGCGATGCTCGTCGCGCGTGACCGGCAGCTACGCTTTCCCTGCCCCGGCCGACCGTCCGATGACGCTACGGCAAGCCGCATCGTCGCTGCCCGCCGGGCCTAAGTCCCGCCGAACAGGCGCTTTTCCGCCTGTGACTAAAAAGCATCACCAAGCCAAAAACGACGCAAATACAGGCCTCCCGCTGGATCGTCCGCGCAATTGAGTTATGTTCCAGCCGCAACAAAAATAAATAAATGTTGAGAGGAGTGCCCGATATGAAATCATCTTCCCTTCGTGCTGCCCGATTTATGCGCACCAGCGCGCTCGGCGTATCGCTTGCCATCGCTGCCGTGTCGGTACCGGCCGTCGCACAGACTGCACCGGCAGACACCGCGACCGACGACAGCGACAACACCCCGATCATCGTGACCGCACAGGGCCGCGCCCAGCTCCTGTCCGATGTGCCCGTCGCGATTTCGGCGGTCAGCGCCGAAACGCTGCAGAACAGCGGCGCGAACGACATTCGTCAGCTAAACCAGGTCGCACCGTCGCTGCTCGTCTCTTCGACCGGTTCGGAAGCCAATGGTTCGGCGCGTATCCGCGGCATCGGTACGGTCGGCGACAATCCCGGCCTCGAAAGCTCGGTTCCTGTGTTCATCGACGGCGTGTATCGCTCGCGTTCGGGCATCGGTCTCAACGAACTCGGTGAAATCGACCGCGTCGAAGTGCAGCGCGGCCCGCAGGGTACGCTTGGCGGCCGCAACTCGTCGGCGGGCCTGATCAGCATCTATTCGAAAAAGCCGAGCTTCGAATTCGGGGCCACGGGTGAAGTCACCTATGGCAACTACGATTATTGGCGGATCGGTGGCAGCGTCACCGGACCGATCAGCGACACGCTCGCGGCGCGCATCGACGGCATCTGGGTCAAGCGCGACGGCTTTCTGAAGGACACGGCGAACAACACCGACGTCAACAACCGCGACCGCTATTTCGTGCGCGGCCAGTTGCTGTTCGAACCGACCGACGCGCTGTCGATCCGGCTGATCGCCGACTATACGTCGCGTGACGAAGCCTGCTGCGGTGCGACCTACATCGACAAGAGCGTCAACCCCTATATCGGGAACCTCAACAACCTGTCGACGCCGCTGTCCGTGGGACCGGCGGGGACGCCGCAACCGAACGTGCCGCAACCCAATGGCAACAACATCATCAACGTGCTGCGCGACCTCGGCCAGCCGCTCGCGGCGTTCAATCAGGGCTACAGCCGCAATATTTCGGTCAGCCCGGGCCGCAGCTTCGACGGCAAGACCAAGGATTACGGTTTCTCGGGTCAGATCGACTATGATCTTGGCGGTGCGACGATCACCTCGATCACCGGTTACCGCGAATATCGTTCGGGGCAGGCCGGCGACCTCGATTATGGTTCGGTCGACATCCTCTATCGCGCGCCAAGCGACGACGCTTACCGCCAGTTCCATACCTTCACGCAGGAACTGCGTGTGCAGGGCGAGGCTTTCGACGGCAAACTCGACTGGCTCGTCGGCGGCTTCTACGCCAACGAAAAGCTGACGGTGCGCGACAATCTGCGTTTCGGCACGCAGTACGGCCGTTTTGCCGCCTGCCGCCTGATCTCGGGTGGCGGTCTTGCCGCGCTCTATTCGCCGACCTCGCCCGGTTGCGTCGCGGCGCGTCCGGCGGCGTTCGGCGCCGCTTCGCCTGCGATTTATGGCGCGCTCGACCAGCTCGACAGCATCAGCGACAAGGGCAGCATCGACGATCGCTACAACCAGAAGGATACCAACTGGGCGCTGTTCACGCACAATATCTTCCACATCACCGACAAGCTCGATCTGACGCTGGGCGTGCGTTACACCCACGACAAGAAAAAGTTCTCGGCCTCGTTCACCAACGACAATCAGGCGTGCGTCAACGTCCAGAATGCGGTCACCGGCTTCCTGACCGTCCCCGCACTGGCTGCGGTATCTGGCGGCCTTATCGGTCTGGCCTGTCAGGGTAACTCGACCGCCGAGCTCAACGGCGTTTCGATCAACGACAGCCGCAGCGAGGATGAATGGACCGGCACCGCGATCCTGTCGTACAAGCCCGTCGACGATCTGATGGTCTACGCCAGCTTTGCGCGCGGCTATAAGGCGGGCGGCTTCAACCTCGACCGCTCGGCGCTGAAATCGCCGACGCGTTCCTTCGCCTCGCAAGGCGGCGCACAGGCGCTGGTCGGCAACCTGCAGTTCGATCCGGAACTGGTGAACAGCTATGAACTGGGCGCGAAATATTCGACCGGGCCGTTCGGTCTCGGCCTGACCCTGTTCCGGTCGGACTTCAAAAACTTCCAGCTCAATACGTTCAACGGCAGCGTGTTCATCGTCCAGACGGTCAATGGTTGCTCGAGCGATCTCAATGGCGGCGATCGCGATCAGAGCAAGTTCACCGACGGCGCGACGGGTCTTCCGTTGCCGGGCGCACCGGCCAATACGACGCCGGTAACGCCGACCTCGTCCGCATCGACGACGGGCGCCTGCCCATCGGGCGATGTCGGTTATGGCGTGCGGACCGAAGGCTTCGAACTCGAAGCCTCGCTGGTTCCGTCGCGCAACTTCCGCATGACCGCGGGGCTGACCTATGCCAACACCAAATATCGCAGCAATCTGGTTGGCAACAAGTCGGGCGCACCGCTCGATCCGGCGCTCCGCCTTCTGCCCGGCAACAATCTGTCGAACGCGCCCGAACTGGTCGCAACCGGCAGCGTCGCCTGGACTCCGGACATCGGCAGCAGCGGCCTGACCGGTCTTGTCTATATCGATGGCCGTATGACCAGCGACTATAACACCGGGTCGGACCTGTTCCCGCAGAAGGAACAGAATGGCTATGCGATCTTCAACGCGCGTATCGGCGTTCGCGGCCCCGACGAGAAATGGGGCATCGAATTCTGGGGCCAGAATATCTTCAACAAGCAATATTCGCAGGTCGCGTTCAACTCGCCGTTCCAGGAAGGCGGCACCTCCGGCGCCTTCGCCGACCCGCAATATCCGGGCGGTCGTCAGATCTTTTCGCAGTTCCTGGCCGAACCCAGGACCTATGGCGTGACGCTGCGCGGCAAATTCTAAGCGCCACCGAATTTCCGACTATGGGGGCGGGGCCATTGGCCTCGCCCCTTTTCTTTGCCCGGCCAAGTCAACCCGTCACATCTGATAGCTGTGGCACAAAAGCCGCGCCTTTCGCGCAATGACGTTACGGCACGTGCGGCGCGCTGGCTTGCTGCCCTCAACTCATGTTACGCTCGGGCAACGATAAAAAAGACCGCTCTCCCCGCATCGACCGATCATGTGAGAGGAGGGCCATTTCCGATGAAAAACCGTTCCCGCCGTGCCGCCAGCCTGCTGCGGACCAGTGCCGCCGGCCTGTCGCTTTCGTTCGGCCTGCTGGCCGCGCCCGCCGTGGCGCAGGACGCTGGCGCCGAAACCGACGACAGCACGATCATCGTTACGGCGACCCGGCGCAGCGAAGCACTGTCCGATGTTCCGATCGCGGTTTCGGCGGTCACCGGCGACACGCTCGAGAAAACCGGTGCGACCGATGTTCGCGCGCTGGGACAGGTCGCGCCGTCGCTGCTTGTGTCGGGCGCGACGAGCGAGGTCAATTTCTCGGCGCGTATCCGCGGCATCGGCACGGTCGGCGAGAACCCCGGCCTTGAATCGTCGGTCGGCCTGTTCATCGATGGCGTTTATCGCAGCCGGACGGGCGTCGGCCTGTCCGAACTCGGCGATATCGAACGCGTCGAAGTGCTGCGCGGTCCGCAAGGCACTTTGTTCGGCCGAAACTCGACCGCGGGGCTGATCAATATCGTGACCAAGGGGCCTGAGCTTGGAACCTTCGCGGGGAAGGGTTCGGTGTCCTATGGCAATTATGATTATTGGCGCGTCGACGGCATGATCAACGCGCCGCTGGGCGACAAGACCGCAGTGCGCCTCGACGGCGTCTGGCAGAAGCGCGACGGCTTTATCGAGAATGTCACGCCGGATGAGCCCGATATCAATGACCGCGATCGCTGGCTGGTAAAGGGCCAGCTGATGTTCGAGCCGACCGAGACGCTGAGCTTTCGCCTGATCGCCGATTACAGCAAGCGAGAGGAAAATTGTTGCGGCGGGATATTGTTGAACCCCGTGCGCAACCTGACGCGGGGAGCCGATGGCTTCCCCGTCGCATCGGCGAATACATTGCTGCCGCTGCTGCAATTGCTCGGTGCCAATCATCAGGTCGCGCCCGTGGGAACAAGCTTCGTTCGCCGCCAGTCGACAACGCCCGGCGTCACTTACCGGTCGGATACCAAGGATTGGGGCGTGTCGGGCGAACTCGACTGGGATCTGGGCGCGGCAACGCTGACTTCGATTACCGCCTATCGCGACTACAAAAATGCTCAGGGTCAGGATGCCGATTTCAGTACGCTCGACATCCTGCGCCGTACCGACCTCGATCGCCGTTTCCGGCTGTTCACGCAGGAAGTGCGGCTGCAGGGCGAGGCTTTCGACGGGCGGCTCGACTGGTTGGTCGGCGGCTATTACGCCAACGAAAAACTCGATGTCGACGACGACATCATCTACGGCGCCAATTATGAGCGGTTCGCCAACTGCCTGGCCGCCGCGACGCTTTCGGCGGCGAATATCAATCCGGCGTCGGCGACCTGCTCGAACCTGCCAGCCACGACCTTCCCCGGTTTTCAGGGGTTTGCGGCCTTGCTCGGCGCCGCACGGCTGAACGGCACCGGCAACAATGGATCGACCTTTCACCAGCGCAGCACCAACTATGCGCTGTTCACGCACAACAGCTTCGACATCGTCGAGGATGTGCTGACGCTGACCGTCGGCGCGCGCTACACGCATGAGAAGAAGACACTGGCGGGCGACGCCAATTTCACCAACACGCTGTGTCCGGCAATCGTCAATTCGCCCTTTCAGGCGCTGGCTAGCCTCGCTTGCGTGATCAACGGCACCGCGCCCGACATCGTCAAGGGCGCGCCGGGGACGAAGTTCAGCGAGGGCCAATGGACGGGCACGGCGGTGCTGAGCTGGAAACCCGCGCCCGAATGGCTTGTCTATGCCTCGGCGTCGAAGGGGTACAAGGCGGGTGGCTTCAACCTCGACTATTCGGCGCTCGACCGGCCATGCAGTACGACCGCGGGGTCTGTGGCGCAAAATGCCGCCTGCACCACCGCGCTCGCGCGGCCGGCGAACACGCCGGGCAATGGACGGCCCGAAGCGAGCGACCTGCAATTCGCCAGCGAAAAAGTCGACGCCTATGAACTCGGGATCAAATGGGACGGCCCGGGAATCGACGTCAATCTTGCGGCCTTTTATCAGGAATATAGCAATTATCAGCTCAACACCTTCAACGGCGTCAATTTCGAGGTCACCAATATCCAGGCGTGCAAGGACGACCTTGGGACCGGTCCGATCGACAATAGTGCGACGACGGGCGCCTGCCCCTCCGACCGGCTGAAACCGGGGGTCGTCGCGAAGGGTGTCGAGATCGAGACCTTCCTGCGGCCCGCACGCTATTTGTCGGTCAACATGGGACTGACCTATGTCGACACGCTTTACCGCCGCAATCTGGTCGGTACGGGCGGAAGGCCGCTTTCGCCCGTGCTGTTCCAGCTCCCCGGTCGTGGGGTGTCGAACGCTGCCAAATATGTCGCGACCGCGGGGATCAGCTGGACGCCGCCGATCGGTTCGTCAGGGATGAGCGCGCTCGTCTATCTCGACACGCGTTTGCAGAGCGATACCAACACCGGGTCGAACCTAGACATCGAGAAGGAACAGGATGCCTTTGCGGTGTTCAATGGCCGGATCGGCCTGTTCGGGCGCGACCGCCGCTGGGGCATCGAACTGTGGGGCCAAAATCTGTTCAACAAGCAATATTATCAGATCGGCGCCGACATGCCGCTTCAGGGCTCGGGATCGTTCCGTGCGGTCGCCGCACCTGCCGCGAGCGGGCATCCCGGCACCGCGAACAAATTGTTCGTCGGCTTCCCCGGCGAGCCGCGCACCTATGGTGTGACGCTGCGCGGCCAGTTCTGACCGCTCTCTCCCCCTCCCCATGTCGGGGAGGGCGTAGGGAGGGCCTGCCGCGGCCGGGCACTGTCGCGGCAGGCCCTTTCGTTTCTTTGGGGCGGGTTTGGCGTGCGGAGCTGTCGTTGCGCTCTTTGGACATCGCCCGGCTGGATCCGGATCGGGTCGGCGCAAGGGCGGCGCAATATTCCAAAGTTCAGGAAAGTTCAGCCCTAGGAGCCCACGATTTGTCAGTCGGCGAGAGCTGGACGTGCGCGGCACGTCCGATCATGGTCGTACCCGCAATTAGGGCAGCGACTGCATTTTTGTTCACCGAATGAAAGAGCCGGATGAAGGCTGGCACGGCCCGATAATGTAGGAAAGGCCTTTTTGGAGGCGATGTTTGTTTTGGAGTGGGGAGCGGACATCCCGTCCCCCACTTCCGTCATCCCGGGCTTGATCCGGGATCCCGCTTTTTGACGCGCTCACTGACTTCGGCCTCAAGCGGGACCCCGGGTCAAGCCCGGGGTGACGAGGATGTGGAGGGCCGCTTCCGGTCGTTAGCCGTCACTCCAAATCACGTCGGGCAACGAAAAAGGGCGGCCCCATTGGGACCGCCCTTGTTTCGTTTCGCTTTGGTCGAAAGCGTCAGGCTGCCTTGGGCAGCGCCGCCTTCGCCTGCGCGATGATCGTGGTGAACACGCCACCTTCGTTCATCGCGAGGTCGGCCATGACCTTGCGGTCGAGTTCGATCCCGGCCAGCTTCACGCCGTGCATGAACTGCGAATAGGTGAGGCCTTCGGCGCGGACCGCGGCGTTGATGCGCTGGATCCACAGACCGCGGAAGCTCCGCTTCTTAACCTTGCGGTCGCGATAGGCATACTGGCCGGCCTTTTCGACCGCCTGCTTGGCGACGCGGATCGTATTCTTGCGACGGCCATAATAGCCCTTCGCCTGTTCCAAAACCCGCTTATGCTTGGCACGCGTGGTCGTGCCGCGTTTGATGCGTGACATCGTCTAGCGCTCCTTACTTCAGGCCGTAGGGCGCCCAGAGGCGCACATGAGCCGCGTCCGAATCGCTGAGCACGCTGGTGCCGCGGTTGGTACGGATATATTTCGCATTGTGGCTGCTCAGGCGGTGACGCTTGCCGGCGACGCCGTGCTTCACCTTGCCCGAGGCGGTGAATTTGAAGCGTTTCTTCACACCGCTCTTGGTCTTCATCTTGGGCATTTTGGTCTCCTTTTGAAGTCCGTTTGCGTATCGGCCTGGCAGCCCTTTCAGCCAGCCGACACAATCGGAAGGCGGGCGCTTAGGGGTATTCGCCCCGAAATGCAAGCGATTCGGCGGAGTTTATCCATGGCCCCGCAACCTGCGCGATCAAAAACTTGCGCCGTCGACCTTGTGAATGGTGAGCGCGTCGAGATCGGCGTCGGGAACGCAGCGCAGGTTCACCGCCGCCATCTTCTCGCCCGACGGGCCGGTGCCGACCGAAAAACCCTGACATCCGCAATCGGTACAGAACTGATGGTCGATATTATGTTTGTTGAACCGATAGGATTCGAGCTTGTCGCTCCCGCCCGTCAGCCGGAACTGGTCGATCGGAACGAACGCGAGCAGAAAGCCCTTGCGCCGACAGTGGGAGCAGTTGCAGCTCATCGCCGTATCGGGAATATCGCCCTCGACCGAATAGGTCACCGCGCCGCAATGGCAGCTCCCTTCAAATGCCATGTCCGTTCCTCTCCTCGTCATTGTGGTGGGATCAATGGTGGCAGGCGAGCCCCTCGATCACATCCTCGAGCCGCGCGGGATCCCCCAATGCAATGACATGGCCCGAACTGTCGACGCTCAGCGGGTCGCCGTTCCAGTCGCACATCGTTCCGCCCGCGCCCTCGACGATCGGGGCGAGTGCGGCAAAGTCGTGGAGCTTCAACCCCGCCTCGACGACAAGGTCGATGTGACCGCTCGCCAGCAGGCCGTAATTATAGCAGTCGCCACCGAAGACCATGCGCTTGTGCGAAGTCTTTGCGGCGAGCGCCATAAAATGCTCGCCGTCATGGTCGCTGAAATATTGCGGGCCGGTCGTTGCGAGCACTGCGTCGGCGAGGCTGCGACAGCTACGCGTGCGCGCGGGCGCGCCGTTGAAGAGGGTCGGCTGCCCCAGCGCGCCGACCCAGCGTTCGCCGGCGATCGGCTGGTCGATGATCCCGAGGATGGGCCAGCCATCCTGAAGCAGCGCGATCAGCGTGCCGAAGATCGGGCGTCCCGCCATGAAACTGACGGTGCCGTCGATCGGGTCGAGTACCCATTGGCGCGATGCATCGGCGCGCTCGGCACCATATTCCTCACCGATGATCCCGTCGCGCGGCGCCTCCGCATCGAGCAGGCGGCGCATCGCGGCTTCGGCGGCGCGGTCGGCTTCGGTCACGGGCGAGGCATCGGCCTTCGCTTCATGCGCGAAGGCGGAGCGGAAGAGCGGACGGATCGCTTCGCCGGCGGCGTCGGCGAGGCGGTTGGCGAGAGTGAGGTCAGATGTGATCGACATGGCCCTGCGCTAGCCCAGCTCGGTCCGCGCCGCCAGTCCGCGCGACGCCGCAGGCTCGCTCAAAGCCCAATTTTATAGATTTTACAATATTCGTATAAACTGTAAAATCGAGACTATGCCGGGTGATTTTCCTCTCGATCCGATTGTCGCGACGATCGCGCGCTATGGTTTGCGCAAGACGTCGATGGAGGATGTCGCAGCCGCGCTCGGCGTGTCGCGTCAGGCACTGTATAATCGTCACGGATCGAAGGGCGCGCTGGTGGACTGGGCGACGCAGAGCCTGATCGACAGCTCGCTGGCTGCCGCGCTCGCCAGCATCGATCAGCCCGCGCGGACGCTCGTCGAGCGGTTGACCGGTGCGCTCGACGCATGGGCGGGGCGGCATATGGATGCGCTGCACGCTTCGCCGCATGGCGCCGAAGTCGTCGCGATGCTCCGGCGCGAGCCTTCCGAGGCGGTGCGTGTGGCCGAGCGCCGACTTGTCGCGGCGATGGCGGAGGCGATCCGCTTCAGCGGGCCGGGGTCGGCGGTGTCGCGCGCCGGCAGCATGGCGCAGTCGCTATGCTGGACGGCACGCGGGCTGGTCCATGCCGTGCCCGATCATGCGACCTTTCGGCGGCAGCTCGATCATATCGTCAGCGCGCTCGTCGCGCGCTGAGCCGGCCGGTACCGCTTTTGGTAACGATCAGTCGAAGAGCGAGGAGACGCTCGACTCGTCGGCGATGCGCTTGATCGCTTCGCCGAGCAGCGGCGCAACGGTAAGCGCGCGAACCTTGCTGCTGTCATTGACTGCATCGGTCGGCTGGATCGAGTCGGTGATGACGAGTTCGGTGAGCTCGCTCGCATCGACGCGGGCAACCGCGCCGCCCGACAGTACGCCGTGGGTGCAATAGGCTACGACGCCCTCGGCGCCCGCAGCCTTCAACGCGGCGGCGGCGTTGCACAGCGTACCCGCCGAATCGACGATATCGTCGATGAGGATGCAGAAGCGGCCCTTCACGTCGCCGATGATGTTCATCACTTCCGATTCGCCGGCGCGTTCACGGCGCTTGTCGACGATCGCCAGCGGCGCGTTGTCGAGCCGCTTCGCGAGCGCGCGGGCGCGAACCACGCCGCCGACGTCGGGCGACACGACCATCAGATTCTTGCCGCCGAAGCGCGCCTGAATGTCGGCGCTCATCACAGGTGCGGCATAAAGATTGTCGGTCGGAATGTCGAAGAAGCCCTGGATCTGCCCCGCGTGCAGATCGATCGCGAGTACGCGGTCGGCGCCCGAGGTGGTGATCAGATTCGCAACGAGCTTTGCCGAGATCGGCGTGCGCGGGCCGGGCTTCCGGTCCTGGCGCGCATAGCCGAAATAGGGAACGACCGCCGTGATGCGCTTCGCCGAGGCGCGGCGCAGCGCATCGTTGATGATGAGCAGCTCCATCAGATTGTCGTTCGCCGGGAAGTTCGTCGGCTGAACGACGAACACGTCCTGACCGCGGACATTCTCATGGATTTCGACGAAGACTTCCTCGTCGGCGAAGCGGCGCACGCTCGTATCGGTGAGCGGCAATTCCAGATAGTCCGCGATCGCACGGGCCAGCGGCAGGTTGCTGTTGCCGGAGATAAGTTTCATGGGGTGCAAGGCCCTTTCGCGCGGGTGGGATTGCGCGCCCCCTTAGCTAGCGCGGGCCAATAGGGGAAGGGGTTAAAGCCATCCCGCCGCGCGCAAGTGCGGCATCATGTCGCGCGCGACCGGCGCCTCGTGCCCCGAGCGGAGCGTGATCACCGCGGTACGGCCGTCGCGGCGCACCGCTTTGATGGCGTCCTTCGCGACCCACCAGCTACGGTGGATGCGCAGGCCATCGCGTTCGCCAAGGCGCCCGATCGCGTCGCGCATCCGCATCAGGACAAGCTCCTCGCGCCCCTCACCGATGATGCGGACATAATGATCCTCGCCCTTCAGCGCGAGCACCGGACCGAAGCCGGGCGGCAGCGGGAGCGTGGGGACAGCAGCGGCAGGGGCAGAGGCAGGGGCGGGCGATGACGGTACGGGGTCGGGCGTAGCCGCGCTCGGACCGGCGCGGCCGAAGACTGCGGCCATCACCGCCGACGCCACGACCGCGATGACGACGATATAGAGATACATCGTCCAGAAACCGCGCCAGCGCAGCACGTGGGCAAAGGACAGGTGCGTCACCATCATCGTGACGATCAGCGTGAGCGGCACGCTGGCGACGACGAGCGCCAGCAGCTTGCCGGCAAAATGCGGCAGCCCCGTCGCCTCGCACAGCCAACCCGCGACGACATTTGTCGGGCGAAAAAGCAGATAGCCCGCGAGCAGCCAGATCACCCAGACCAGCATCCGCTGTGCCGGCGGAGCGCCGAAGGTCCCGAAGGGACCTAGCAGGCCGACGAGCAGGCCGAGCGCGACCATCACCAATATTTCGATCGTCAGCCGCTTCGCCATGCCGCGCCTTGTGCGTGCCATTTCACGAAGCGTCAATTGGCGAACCGCCCTGTTTCGCGAAGAAATCCGCCGCTTTTGCGAAGGGGCGGTTGCCCGCGAACGGCGGCCGGGCAGGGAGGAGGCATCGATTGCCAGCCAACAGGATTTTGCCATGACCGCCGTTCCCGCCAGCCCCATTCGCCGGATCGCCTTGATGGCGCTCCTTGTCCTCGGCGCAATCGTCGCAGCGGTGCTCGCCCGTTCCTATATCGGCACGTCGGACTATCGCACGCCGGCATGGGCGATCCAACTGCATCTCGCGACGGTCGTCCCGGCACTGCCGCTCGGCGCCTGGTTGCTGTGGCGGCCGCGCAAGGGCGACGCGGCGCACCGGATCGGCGGCCGCATCTGGGTGCTGCTGATGATCGTCACCGCGATCGACAGCTTCTGGATCCGCACGATCACCGGCGGCATCGGCCCGATCCATATCTTTTCGGCGGTGACGATCATCCAGCTCCCGCGCGCGATCTGGTTCGCGAAAACCGGGCAGATCGAGCGTCACCAACGGATCATGCGCGGCGTCTTTTTCGGGCTGATCGCGGCGGGCTTTTTCGCCATGGCCCCCGGCCGCACGCTGTGGGCGCTTCTCTTCGGTTGAACGGACGGGGCGGTTGGGCCTAAACCGCGCGCATGACACAAGAACTGACCATCGTCCTTTCGCAAATGACCCAGTCGGTAGGCGACCTTGCCGCCAATGCGCAGGCGATGCGCGAAGTGCGCGCGCGGCACCCGGATGCCGACCTGATCCTCTATCCCGAATTCCAGTTGATCGGCTATCCGCCCGAGGATCTGGTGCTGAAGCCCGCGCTTGCTGCGCGCGCGGCAAAGCTGCTTGAAGAGTTGGCGGCCGAAACTGCCGACGGCGGCCCCGCGATGCTCGTCGGTTCGGTCGAGCGCACGAAGGACGAGAATGGCGGCGACGCGCTCTATAATATCGTCGCCTTGCTCGACGGCGGCCGGATCGTCGCGACGCGGCGGAAGCACGAGCTCCCCAATTACGGCACCTTCGACGAGAAGCGCATCTTCGTCCCCGGCCCGCTGCCCGACATCGTCGAATGGCGCGGGGTAAAGCTCGGTCTGCCGATCTGCGAGGATGGCTGGTTGCCGAAGGTTTGCAGGCATCTTGCCGCCCAGGGTGCCGAGCTGCTGATCTCAGTCAACGGCAGCCCCTATGAGATCGACAAGGACGAACGCCGCCTGACGCAGGTCTTCGCGAGCCGCGTCGCCGAGACGAAACGCCCCGTCATCTTTCTCAACCGCGTCGGCGGGCAGGATGAGATCGTTTTCGACGGCTGTTCGTTCGTGCTCAACGGCGATGGGACGACGGCGCACCGGCTGACCGACTGGGAAGCCGAGGAACGCGTGACGCGCTGGACGAAGGGCGCGAACGGCTGGGCCTGCGATACCGGCGCGATTGCCGAATGGGAGGCGCATCCGGCCGATATATACAGCGCGATGATCCTGTCCCTGCGCGACTATGTCGAACGCAACCGCTTCCCCGGCGTCGTGCTCGGGCTTTCGGGCGGGATCGATTCGGCAATCTGCGCCGCGATCGCCGCCGATGCATTGGGCCCTGACAAGGTGTGGTGCGTGATGCTGCCGAGCCGCTTTACGAGTCAGGAAAGCCTCGACGATGCCGCGGGCTGCGCCGCGATGATCGGGTGCAGGCTCGACACGATTCCGATCGTCCCCGCGGTGGAAGCGTTCGACCAGATGCTCGCCGGGAGCTTTGCCGACAGGGACGTCGACATCACCGAGGAGAATGTTCAGTCGCGCATTCGCGGCGTGACGTTGATGGCGCTCAGCAACAAATTCGGGCCGATGCTGCTGACGACGGGGAACAAAAGCGAGATGAGCGTTGGCTATGCGACCATCTATGGCGACATGGCGGGCGGCTATAATCCGCTGAAGGACGCCTATAAGATGACGGTCTTCGCGCTCGCCGCGTGGCGTAACGAGAATGTTCCGCGCCTGTCGCGCAACCCGGTGACCCCGGTGATGCCCGCGAATATCGTCACCAAGCCGCCGAGCGCCGAATTGCGTCCCGACCAGAAGGACGAAGACAGCCTGCCTCCTTATGTGGATCTCGACCGAATGCTCCACATGCTCGTTGAAGAAGAAGCGAGCGTCGACGACGTCGTCGCGCGTTACGGTTTCGACCGCGATGCCGTGGTGCGGATCGAACGGCTGCTGATGCTGGCCGAATATAAGCGGCGTCAGGCGCCGCCGGGGGTCAAATTGTCGACGCGCAATTTCGGGCGCGATCGGCGCTATCCGATAACGCACGGATTCCGGACGGGATAGAATAGAGGGGAGAGGGGAATGCGATTGTCGGGACCGAAGGCGCCGCCTGTGCGGGCGGAGCAAGTGCTCGAAATTCTGCGCGTGACTGTCGCGGTCCTGATCCTGATCCACGGCGTCTATCGTCTCGCTGCCGGGCTCGTCGCGCCCTTCGGCATCTGGCTGGATAGCCTGGGATTTCCTTATGGTTATGGCTGGGCGATGGCGGTGACGCTCTATGAAATTGTCGGCCCCATATTGATCCTGGCGCGGCGCTGGACGAGCCTCGCCGCACTTGGCCACGCCGCGATCCTGACACTCGGCATGATCCTCGTCCATTTTCCCGCGGGCTGGTTCGTCGTCGGCGGCGGGCGCAACGGGATGGAATATAGCGTCATCCTGATCATATCGCTGCTCGCCATTGCCTGGGCCTATTGGCCGGTGCGGCGCAGCGCATAGCTATCGCCGCGGCATCAAATGCGGCTATAGGCGCCGCCCATGACCGTCACGACCCGCTTCGCCCCTTCGCCGACCGGCACGCTCCATGTCGGCAATGTCCGCACCGCGCTCCACAACTGGCTGTGGGCAAGGAAGCATGGCGGGCGTTTTCTGCTGCGCGTCGACGACACCGACCTCGAACGGTCGAAAGAGGAATATGTCGACGGCATTCGCGCCGATCTTGCCTGGCTCGGCTTCGATATCGACGGCGAAGAGCGGCAGTCGGCGCGCTTCGCGCTGTACGAAGCCGAGTTCGACAAATTGAAGGCGGCGGGCCGCGTCTATGCCTGTTACGAGACGCCCGAAGAGCTCGATATCCGGCGCAAGGTGCTATTGTCGCGCGGACTTCCTCCCGTGTACGAGCGCAAGCCCGAGGGGGCGCCGGTGCCCGAGGGTGTACAGCCGCATTGGCGTTTCAAGCTCGACCATGACGCCGCGATCGAGTGGACCGATATGGTCCGCGGCCCGCAGCATTTTGAGCCGAAGACGATGTCCGACCCCGTCGTGCGCCGTGCCGACGGCAGTTGGCTCTATCTGTTGCCGAGCGTGATCGACGATATCGCGATGGGCATCACGCATGTCGTGCGCGGCGAGGATCATGTGTCGAACACTGCGACGCAGATCCAGATGTTCGCCGCGCTCGGCGCGAACCCGCCCGAATTTGCGCATGAGGCGCTGCTCGTCGGCACCGAAGGCAAATTGTCGAAACGGCTCGGCTCGCTCGGCATGGCCAGTTTGCGTGAGAGTGGGATCGAACCGATCGCCCTCGCCGCCTTGCTCGCGCGGCTTGGGACGAGCGATCCGGTCGAACCCGTGACGAGCCTGGCGCCGCTGATCGAAAGCATCGACTTCGCACGCTTTGGCCGCGCGCCCGCGCGCTTCGATGAAGCCGAACTCGCGCTACTCAACCAGAAAATCCTGCACCATACCGATTATGCGGCCGTCGCGCCGCGCTTGCCGCTCGCCATCGGCGAAGCGCGCTGGAACGCGATTCGCCCGAACCTGATGACGGTCGCAGAGGCAGCCGACTGGGTGGGGGTGTTCGACGGCCCGCTTGCTCCGCCGCCAGCGGAAGCGAGCGACCGCGAGGTGCTCGCCGCCGCCGCCGCCGCCGCGCCGAATGTCGACTGGTCCACCGATCCCTGGCACGCGCTCACCGGCGCGGTGAAGGAGGCGACCGGGGCAAAGGGACGCGCGCTGTTCCTGCCGCTGCGCCGCGCGCTGACTGGCCGCGATCACGGCCCCGATATGGCCGAGCTGCTGCCGCTGATCGACAAGGATCAGGCGGTGGCCCGCTTTTCCGCCGTCTGACCGCGTATTTCATGGCTTAGGGTCATGTTTACCGATCTGCTTGACATGAGACGTAATGTTATAATATCACGTTGATCTGACCTGGCCGATAGCAACGGTCGGAACGCGGCAGGGCCGGGTCGTACAGGCAAGGAGAGATGCCATGACCCTGATACCACTGATTTCGGCGATTATGACTGCGCCCGAAGCGACCACCGCGCCCGCCGGGACTGCGGTGCCGCTGCCGCGTAACAGCTATGGAAGCGATCGTGGCCGCCACCCGGTCGCTGCGCTGTTCGCGGTGGCGTTGCCTGCGGCGCTGGTCGCGGCAGTGGCCCTGTCGCCGATGATCATCATCGATGAGCCGTCGACCGCCACGCCGCCGTGGAAGTCGATCACGCTGCCCAAGCCCAAACCGCCCGAGCCGCAGCCCGACGCCAAACCCCAGGCCCAGCAGCCGCAAGAACAGTTTACGGCGCCGCGGACCCCTCTACCGCCGATCGCTCAGGATCCGCCCGTCGGCCGGATCGACGAGCCCTATGTTCCGCCGGCCGGCACCGGAACGGGAACGACCTTGCCCCAGGTCATCGATCCGCCCGCGCAGCCCCCAAAGCTGGTGCTCGCGCGGCTCGACGAGCGCTATGCGGGCCTTTTCCAGCCCGATTATCCCGCACGCGCGCAGCGCGAGGGGATCGAGGGCGTCGCGGTCGTCCGTGTGCTGATCGGCACCGATGGCAGGGTGAAGGCGGTCGAGCTGGTCAGCACCGACGATCCGGCGTTTTTCGAGGCGACGAAACGGCGGGCGCTTACCAAATGGCGCTTCAAGGCGGCGACGCGTGGCGGGGTTCCTGAGGAAAGCTGGAAGGAAATGCGCGTCCGGTTCGAGATCAAAAACGCCTAGGGTCTTCATTCCGACCCCTCCAGGGCGGGCGGTTTTGTGCCGCCCGCCCGTTCCTTTCGCTTGACAGAAAGGCCGAATCCCGTCAAAGGCGCCCGGATATTGAAGGGCGGTGCGGCATCGCGCGGCCCTTTCATGTTTTTCACACCAACGTCGGGGCCCTAGTCCCGCCGCATCCATCGGGCCTCCGGCGGATGTGCAGTTATTTCGAGGAACAGGGCCATGGCCAAGCCGACGACCGTCAAGATCAAGCTGGTGAGCACCGCTGACACGGGCTTTTTCTATGTCACGAAAAAGAACCCGCGCACGATGACCGAAAAAATGTCGGTGCGTAAATATGATCCGCGTGTCCGCAAGCACGTCGAGTTCAAGGAAGCCAAGATCAAGTAATGCATTTTCCCGTGCGGCATTGCCGCGCGGTTTGAAAATGCATCATCCTCGCGCAGGCGGGGATCGAGGGGCGGCTGCGAGCCGCCCTTTTTCGTGCCCGCATAATGGCTGGTTTGGGGTGGGAAGTTGCCCTTTGTGCACCCCGGCGAAAGCCGGGGCCCAGTGCGGAAAGGCAGCGTTGGAATTCTGGGCCCCGGCTTTCGCCGGGGTGCACATCCCTATCGCCAACTCCCGCTCGTTACCCACCGTTCGTCATCCCGGGCTTGACCCGGGATCCCGCTTTTTGAGGCACCGGATAGCTTCGACCGAAAGCGGGACCCCGGATCAAGTCCGGGGTGACGAAAAAGGATTGGTCGGCAACCGGTCGTTTCCCATTTGCGCACCCCGGCGAAGGCCGGGGCCCAGGGCTTCAGAGAGCCGACCTCTGCTCGTTGCGCTCTGGACCCCGGCCTTCGCCGGGGCACACACCTGCAACGGCAGCAATAGGTCGAAAAGCCGTTTTTGCTCTAGCGGCTGCTGCGCGCGATGAGGTCGATCAGGTCGGCCTTCCACTGGACCGCCCATGTGTGCGTGCCGTGGCCGCGCGTCTCGTCGCTTTCGGCGATCAGGCGGAATCGCGCGTTGGGCATCCTTTTCACCGCTTGCTCGGGATAGGGCAGATTGCGCGGGTTGATGAAGTCGTCTGCCGAGTTGATCCACGTCATCGGCGCGGTGATCTTCTCGAGCCCCGGCCATGGATTGTACGTCCGCGACGATTCGAACTGATAGATCATGTCGTTGGCGTCGCGGCTCGCGATGTCGCGCTCAACCCGCTCGCGCGCATAGGCGGCGGCGGCATCGCGCGTCGGATAATTTTTCTGGAGGTTGAGCGGCGCGCCGCCCGCGATCACCGACAGCGACGCCGCGGTGCGCAGCCCCAGTACCGGCTGGCTCTTATACTCGCCGCCCATCCACGCGGGGTCGGCCTTGATTCCGTCGACCAGCAACTGGCGCCACATGCGATTCTGACCCGCGATCTCGACCGGCTGGCACGCCATCGGCATCAATGCCTGCGCAAAGTCGGGATAGGTCTCGCCCCAGATGAAGCCGTGCATGCACCCCATCGAGGTGCCCATGATCAGGCGCAGCTTCTTGATGCCGAGCCCTTCGGTGAGCATCCGGTGCTGCAGTTCGACCATGTCGTCATAGTCATATTGCGGGAATTTCATCCTAAGACCGTCCGAAGGTTTGGATGAAGCGCCATGGCCGACATTGTCGGGCAGGATGATATAATAGCGTTTGATGTCGAGCGGCTGGCCCGGCCCGTACAGCTCGTCGGCAAACTGCGGCTGGAGGAATTGCTTGCCGCTGCCGCCGGTGCCGTGGAGGACCATCACGGCATTGTCGATCTCGCCGTTCGCACCCCGATGCGGCGTGCCCAGCGTGCTGTAGTGCAACCGGACCGCAGGCATGATCTCACCCGAGCGGAATTTGAAATTGCGGATGGTGACGTCGCCTTCCTTCGTCACCCACTTGCTCGCCGGTGCCGCAACAGGGGCCGGGGCGGGCGCTGCGGCCGGGGCCGTGGCGGACTGCATGGCGAGCAACGCGAAGGTCAGGAAGCTCATCGGTGTCTCCTCTAATATGGGATGCCGCGGTGCCGTGCCGCCCCGCAGCCGTCAAGACGGCCGGCGCCGCGCGGTGATGATCACGTCGATCTCGTCGGCGCGCGGGTTGATATATTCGAGCCGCGTGCGCCCGTCGTCGGTCTGTTTGATCGTCGCGGGGATCGAGCTGTTGGTGAGCACCCAGCCCGCGGGCAGCACGACGGTGTTGAGCGGCCGCCCGAACGAGCGGTGCCACACGAGTTCGTCGCCGGACACGCCATAGCGTTCGGGGTCGGTATAGGTTTCGGAAAAGCGCAGCCGCGCGCTCTCGCCCTTTTTCACCGGGTCGAAGTGGAACACCACCGCCTCGGTATCGGCGGTCACGCCCTGTTCGCCGGGGCTCGCCTTCAAGATCGCCTCGCCCTTCAGCATTTCCCAACGTAGCGGTGCGCCGCTGTCGAGGTTGCGCGCCGACGGTTTCGACGCGCTGCTGCCGGGGCGGACGATGTTCACATAGGTGCCGACCCCCGGCCGCGTTTCGGTATAGTCGTGATAGAGGTCGAAGCTGTGCGTTTCGGGCGGCTGAAGGAAATAGGTGACCTCGCGGCTCTGGTACGCGCGCTCGACGAGCGGCGCCTTGACGCTCGACGGCGCGGCTTTGAGGCCGGGCGAGGGCCGCGCCTTGATCAGCAGCGGCGCCTCGGCCGGCGTGTTGTTCCAGAAGGCGATCTTGATCCGCCCGTCGGCTTCCTGCAGCACCTGCGCCGGATAGTTGCACGAGAGCAGCTCGTAGCCTGCGGGCAGGATCACCGAATTGCGCTTGTTGCCGAGCGGCCGGTCGAAGACGATGACATCGCCCTCGCTGTAATAGCTTTTCGCATCGGCATAGGTCTTGTCGATCAGCACGCGGCCCTCGCCGCCGTCGGCGGCGACCGGGCGGGCGAGCTTCACCTCGATATATTCACCGTCGGGTTTGGCACCGCGGACGCCGCCCGCCTTTGCGACGCCGCCCGGAACGACGCTGAACGGCAGCGGTTTGCCCGTCGCGCGATCGGTGACGCTCTCGTCGGTTGCGACACTCCCGGGACGAATTGGGTTGTAATAAGCGGTCGCGCCCGGCGAGCTCGCGGTGATTTCATAGATAATGCGGAATTTGTGGCTGCCCGGAGCGAGCAGCTCATAGCGCGTATAGGCATCAGTTTCGGTTTGCGGGGCGGGCGCCGGCGCCGCAGGCTGTGCGTGCAGCGGAACCGCTATCGCCAAGGTCATCGCCATCATCGCCCATCTGGAATGCGCCATCATCGTCTCCCTGGGATTGCCCTTGGCCAGCAACGCTAAACCGCTCTTGCATCGTATACTAAATACAATAAACTCGTCCGCGTCAATCGGCGGGAGGGATCATGAGGTTCGGGAACATCATGCTGGCGTTTGCGCTGGTCGCGACACCGGCGGCAGCGCAAATAAGCGAAGCCGATATCGACCGCTCGCTGGCCTTGCGCGAAAGCTGGATCGGCCTGACCGAGAATGTCGCCTTTGCCGGCCACTGGACCGCCGACGGGCGTGGCTATGCCTATCGCAAGACGGTGCCCGGGGGCTTCGCTTTCGTCACCTATGACGCGAAGTCGGGAAAGAAGCGGCCGAGCTTCGACCAGCAGCGCCTCGCGTCGGCGCTCGGCAAGGCGACGGGGGAAAGCTACGCGGCGTTGCGCCTGCCGTTCGAAAGCTTCGCTTTCTTGCCCGACGGCAAGGCAATCAAATTCTCGCTGCACGACGATAGCTGGCAATGCAGCCTCGCCGACTATGTCTGCGCCGAGACCCCACGCGTGGGTCAGCCGCGTGCCTTCGGCGTCGTACGCGACCTTGCGGTCCCCGCCGACAACAGCCCGCGCCGCTCGCCCGACGGCAAGTGGGAGGCGCATGTCGAAAATTTCAACATCGCGGTGCGCCCGATCGGCGGCGCGTGGAAACGGATCAGCACCGACGGTTCCGACGCCAATTTCTACGATCCCGAATCGATCGTCTGGTCACCCGATTCGGCGAAGCTCGCGGCGTACCGCGTCCGACCCGGCTTTCGCCGGATCGTCACCCGCATCCTCTCGACCCCCGCCGATCAGGTGCAGCCGCGTGTGATGGAACAGCTCTATCCGAAGCCCGGTGACGCGGTCGACATCGACCAGCCGGCCTTGTTCGATGTCGCAGCGGGGCGGCAGCTTTCGGTGCCGGGCGAACTGTTCGCCAATCCTTATGACATGACGAAACTCGAATGGCGGAAGGACAGCGCCAGCGTCAGTTTCGTTTACGAGCAGCGCGGCCACCAACTCGCGCGCGTCGTGTCGATCGATGCGGTCACGGGGGCGCCCCACGCCGCGGTAACCGAAGAGGCGAAGAGCTTCATCAACCAGGGGCGCCGCTTCCGTTACGACCTCGATAACGGACGCGAAGTCATCTGGATGTCCGAACGCGACGGGTGGAACCATCTCTATCTTTTTGACGGCGCCACCGGCGCGGTGAAAACGCAGGTCACAAAGGGTGCGTGGGTCGTCCGCGATGTCGTCAAAGTCGATGAGGCGAAACGGCAGATATATTTCACCGCGAGCGGAATGAACGCGGGCGAAGACCCCTATTTCCAGCATTTTTACCGGATCGATTTCGACGGCAGCAAGCTGACCCCATTGACCAGCGCCAATGCCTATCATGACATTGCCTTGTCGCCCGACATGAGCCTGTACGTCGACACCTATTCACGCGTCGACCTGCCGCCCGTCGCCGAACTGCGTCGCACGCGCGACGGCAGCCTCGTCGCGGCGCTTGAGCGCGCCGATATCTCAAAACTGCTCGCGGCGGGTTTCAAGGCGCCCGAACCCTTCGTCGCGAAAGGCCGCGACGGGCAGACCGACATTTACGGCCTGATCGTCCGCCCGCGCGATTTCGATCCGGCGAAGCGCTATCCGGTGATCGAGAATATCTATGCCGGCCCGCATTCGAGCTTCGTGCCCAAGACATGGTGGCCGTTCGGCTATCATTCGGGGGGCGACAAGGTCGTCGGGATGCAGTCGCTCGCCGACCTTGGCTTCATCGTCGTCCAGATCGACGGCATGGGTACGCTCAATCGCTCGAAGGCGTTCCATGATGTCGCCTGGAAGAATATCGGCGATGCGGGCTTTCCCGATCGCATCCTCTGGCACAAGGCGGTCGCGGCGCAAAATCCCGCTTACGACATCTCGCGCGTCGGTCTCTATGGCGGATCGGCGGGCGGGCAGAACACATTGTCGGGCCTGTTGTTCTATCCCGAATTCTATAAGGTCGGGGTCGCCTTTGCGGGCTGTTTCGACAACCGCATGGACAAGATCAGCTGGAACGAACAGTGGATGGGCTGGCCGGTCGATGCCAGCTATTCGGCCTCGTCGGGCGTCGACAACGCCTGGCGGCTCAAGGGCAAGCTGTTGATGATCGTCGGCGAGCAGGATGAGAATGTCGACCCCGCGTCGACGATGCAGGTGGTGAGCGCGCTGGTGAAGTCCAACAAGGTCTTCGACCTGCTCGTCGTCCCGGGCGGGGGCCATGCGGTCGGCCGCTCGACCGGCCCGGTCGATTACGGCCAGCGCAAGCAATTCGATTTCTTCCTGAACAATCTGGCCGGGCAGGAAACCCCCGACTGGAACGCCCGCGCCGCCGCGCCGCCCGCGCCGTGAAAAATGGAGAAATGCCAATGATCCGCGCGACCCTCGCCACCGCTATCGCCGCCTTCATTCTGCCGATGTCCCCCGTCAGCGCCGAACTGAAGCGCGACCGCAGGATCGATGCCGCCGACGCGCAGACGATCACCGACACCTGCCTCGCGCTCGCCGCGAAATCGGGGTGGAAGGTGCATGTCGCGGTGCTGAGCGAATATGGCGACCTCATTCGTTTCGTCGGCATGGACGGTGCGACGCGCACCAGCGGCGTTCTTGCGCAGGGCAAGGCGCGCACCGTCTTCCGCACCGGGCGCAGCAGCCGCGAGGTCGCGAAGATGGACCCGTCCGCGCAAAATGCCTTTGATGCCGTGGCGATCGGCGGCGGCGTTCCGGTGATCGTCGACGGCCGGATGATCGGTGTCGCCGCTGCGAGCGGCGCGCTGCCCGAGCAGGACGAGGCCTGCGTCGCCGCGGGGATCGAAGCTGCAATGTAGTATCGGCTCAGTCGGCCGGATTATGCTTTGCGAGGAAGGTTTCGATCGACGTCAGTAATGTCATGCGATCGGCCTGACGTGTGAAATAATGGTCGGCAAGCGGCACCGATACGAACTCGACCGACTTGCCGGCCTTCGTCATCGCCCCATACATGCGCGACGACTGGCCGTGATCGACGGTGACGTCCTTCTTGCCGTGGATCAGCAGCAGCGGGGTCTTGATCCGGGCAATCGCATTGATCGGCGACACTGCGGCGAAATCGGGGGTCATCTTCTGCCACTGGCTTCGATAGAGGCGTTCGCGCATCAGCCCACCGAAATCATTGACCTCGCGGCGCAGATTGGCGACGCCGTTGATCGAAATCGCGCAGCGATACAGGTCGGGATCCTTGGCGATCCCCCACATCGCGGCATAGCCGCCATAAGAGCCGCCGACGATGCAGACCCGTTTCGGGTCGGCGATGCCTTCCTTAACCGCCCATTGCACGCCGTCGGTGACATCGTCCTGCATCGCAAAGCCCAACTGGCCCTGCCCCGCCTTTTCGAATGCAGCGCCATAACCGGTCGATCCACGGAAATTGGGCTGGAGTACCGCATAACCGCGTTCGGCGAGGAACTGCGCCCAATAGTCATAGCTTAGCTCGTCATGCCCCCAGGGGCCTCCGTGCGGCATGACGATGAAGGGCAAATTCTTGTCGCGCCGACCGCGCGGCATCGTCAGCACGCCCTCGATCTCCAGCCCGTCGCGCGCCTTGTACTGGACCATCCGCCCACGCGACAGGCGCTTGCCGCCGATCGTGTCGTTCATCGCCGCCAGTTTGGACAGATCGCCCCTCGCCGCGTCGAAATAAAAGAGCAGGCCCGGATTGTCGGGCGTGCTGAACCGCACCAGCATCTTGCTTTGATCGGCGCTCAGGCTTTCGATCCGGACCTTCGATTGCGGCGATGCTTCCTCGAGCGACTTTTGATGCGCGGCAATCGCGGGGTCGATCCAGCGGAGCGGTGCCTCGCGGTCATTTGTCCTGACACCGAGCAGCTTCGACCCGTTCGATCCCAGCACGACACTTTCGACATCGGCCTTGTCGGCGGCATAGACCGTCCGCACATCCTTCCCGGTCGAAATGTCGACTTCGACGACCGCCGACCGGCCGTCCTCGATCTCCTTGATGACGAAGCCGTTGTTGCTGCCGGGGACGAAATGGAAGGGAACGGTCAACTCCTCTTCCGCGCTAAGCTTTGCGCGATCGATCACGCGCAACGACCCCTCGCCGTGCGGGCGGAACAACAGCGTCGATTGCGTGTCCGAATCGCGATAGCCGATGCCGAAACGCACCTGGCCCAGATGGTCGGCGCCCCAGTCCCCGATATTCGTGCGCGGCCTTTCGACGACCCGCTTGCGCGCCGTGGTGACATCGACGCGATAGACCGTCGGCCAGAAACCGGGATCTTCGCCATAAATCGAACTCTGCGCCGCGACCAGGATTTCGGTGCTGCCATCAGCGGGGATCCAGAGGACATCGGACGCATTCTGCCCACCGATGTCCCAGAGCAATTTGGTGATCTTTCCCGTGGCCCGGTTGATGCCGATCACGCGCGAGATGTACCAGCGATCGGCCTCGACCGGCATCAACGCATAGAGCCCCACGACGATATTGTCGTTTCCGACCCAGCGGATCCATGCGACCTGCGTCTGGTCTGGTACGGTGATGCCGACGGCTTTTGACCGGTCGCCCAAGAGGGGCATCATCATGATGCGCTGTTCGCCCCCGCTGCCGAACAGTCCCGCGATATGGGTGCCGTCGGGCGACAGGTCGACATCTTCGACAAAGGGAAGCTCGGCAAAGGCGCTGGTCGGTAGCGGAGTGAAAGCGGGCGTGGCCGGCGGGGTCTTCGGATCCGCCGCAGCGAGCGCGCCCGACGAAAAAAGAAGCAGCGCCGCCGCCAGAATATAGGCGCCCCGCGACGCTCGCGTCATGTCCCGCTTTTGCGGATATCCAAGCCCCAAAACATCCTCCCCCCGAAAGACGAACAGCAATATTGTCGGCCGATACTTTCTCCATGCGCGAAAAAAAATCAAATGTTACGGGTTACGTAGCCGTGTCCTTATGCGTGCGTACCGACTGGAGCGCATGAATCGACCCTCTTGGCCGCGTAGTCCGATTGACGCCGCGAAAGAAACTTTGACGACGCGCTGGAAACGCTTTGCGGTTCAATCAGATCTACCATCGGCGCGCGGCCGCCGAAGCAAGAAATTTTGACCGACATGCAGCAGACTTTCTTGATATATTAGTCAATTAGATGCGCCGCAGATTCGGTTTTGGTACGCATTGTTTTCATGATATTTTGCAGCTGCTGTTTCTGATCACCTTCGGGGAAGGGGGATTGTGATGCCGGGCCCATTCAAATTCGCAGTCATTGCAGGGATCGGCTTTTCCCTGACGAGTTTCACGCCGCTGCCCGCTTTTTCGAACGCCGCATTGGAAGCGCTCGATCCCACCCGTCTTGCGACCCTGTTTTGCGGCGCGCGGCGCCCGGGTTCGTCGCTGGCGCAAAATCTGTTGGTTGCGTCGGCGTTCGCGGCGCCCGCCAGCGAAGGCAGGCCGATACCGCTCTTTCCGGATCTGGCCACTTCGCGCTTTCCCGTCACGACGGACACGGACCAGGCCCGGCGTTATTTCAGCCAAGGGCTGCTCCTGACCTATGGCTTCAACCATGCGGGTGCGGTGCGTTCTTTTCGTGAGGCGCAGCGGCTCGACCGCGATTGCGCGATATGCTGGTGGGGCGAGGCTGTCGCCCTTGGTCCGAATATCAACGCGCCGATGGACGAGCGCGACCGCGACGCCGCGCTGGGCGCGATGGATCGCGCGATGGCGCTACGAAGCTCTGCCACGCCGATGGAGCGGGCGCTGATCGAAGCCGTCGCCAAACGATATTCGCGCGATCCCGCGAGCGACCGCGCCGCGCTCGACGCGAACTATGCCGACGCGATGCTCGATGTCGCGCGCCGCTTTCCCGCCGATGACGATGTCGCGGTGCTCGCTGCCGAAGCGGTGATGGACACCAGCCCCTGGAATTATTGGGAGAGCGACAAGAAAACATCGGTCGGCCGGAGCGGCGAAGCCGTGCGGCTTGTCGAAACGGTGCTGAACCGCAACCCCGCCCATGTGCAGGCGAACCATCTCTACATCCATCTTATGGAAGCGAGCGACCCGCAACGTGCAGAGGCGGCCGCCGACCGGCTGGCGAGCCCGGCGGCGCCCAGCGCGGCCCATCTCGTTCATATGCCGGGCCATATCTTCCAGCTACGCGGGCGTCATGCGGACTCGATTCGCGTCAACGTCGCGGCCGCGCGCGCCGACGAGGAATATATCCGCAGCGCCGGCGACAACGGGCTCGTGCGCTACGGCTATTATCCGCACAATATCCATTTCATCGTGACCTCGGCGCAGATGGCGGGCGATATGCGCACCGCGATTCGCGAGGCACAGCGGCTTAGAACCGTCCTCGATCCAGCAACCTCGGCGCAGATCGCGTGGATTCAGTCGATCGATGCGGCGCCCTATTTTGCGATGGCCCAATTTGCCGACCCGAAAGCCATTTTGGCGATGCCGGCCCCTGATCCGCGCCTCGCTTATCCTACTGCGATGCGGCATTTCGCGCGAAGCATTGCCTATGCCGGGCTTCGCAACCGTAAAGCGTTCGACCGCGAACTCGCGGCGATGGCAAAGATACGGGCGTCGGATGCGATGAACGCCATGATCGAACAGGGCGTACCGGCGGGGGATCTGGTGTCGCTCGCCGAATTCGTCGCGCGCGGGCGCTTCGCGAGCGCGATGGGCCGTACCGACGAAGCGATCGGCTTCTACCGGCAGGCGATCGCGATCGAGGCCGGGCTTCCCTATCAGGAACCATCTTATTGGTATTATCCGGTGAAGCAGTCGCTGGGTTCGGCACTTTTCCGCGCGCGGCGCTATGGCGAGGCCAGCGAGGCTTTTCGCGCCGCGCTGGCGCAGACGCCGAATAATGGCTGGGCGCTCTACGGACTCGGCCGCAGCGAGGCCGCCCAAGGGAACAGGCTGGAAGCGGCCGCCGCAGACAAGGCCTTGTCGAAAGCGTGGATCGGCGACAAGGCTTGGCTCCGTATGGACCGCCTATAAGTTGCGCCCCCGCGGAGCCGGCCGACCCTGCCGCTCCCATTTTTGCTGATGTCCCGCCGCCGGCCGGCACGATACTCTCCCCTCAAAATAGCGAGAGGAGGATGCGATGGACCTGGGTCTGGCCGGTAAGAAGGTGATCATCAACGGCGGTGCGCACGGGTTGGGGCTTGCCTCGCTCAAGATTTTCGCGGCCGAGGGCGCCGATGTCGCCTTTTTCTCGCGCGACGCCGACAAGGTTGCCGCGGCGGTCGCGGCGATCGACGCCGCGGGGCCGGGCAAGGTGCTGGGCGAACAGTTCGACATGACGGACAATCCCGACGGCTATCGCGCCTGGCTCGAAAAAGCGCGCGACACGCTCGGCGGGTGCGACATTTTCATCCACACCGCCAGCTCTTCGGGGCAGGGGGCGACCGGCGACTGGCAGCGCGGGCTCGACATGGACATCATGGGCGCGGTTCACGGCGTCGAAGTGCTGACCGAAGCGCTTGCGGCGTCGGGGTCAGGATCGATCATCTTCATGTCGTCGACTGCGGCGGTCGAGACCTTCATCGTGCCGCAGGCGTTCAATGCGCTGAAGGCCGCGCTCATCACCTATGGATCGCAGTTGAGCCAGGCGCTCGCGGCGCAGAATATCCGCGTCAATATCGTGTCGCCCGGCGCCATCTATTATCCGGGCGGCAATTGGGAGGTCATCAAATCGGCGGTCCCGGCGCTGTATGACGCAACGCTGGCGCAAATGCCGATGGGCCGCTTTGGTGAGGCGGAGGAAGTCGCGAAGGGCATCGTCTTCATGGCGTCGCCCGCCTGTCCTTATATGACCGGGGCGCACCTTGTCATCGATGGCGGCTTCACCAAGCGCGTTCAGTTCTAGGCCGCGGGCGATGAAACTTTATCAGTCGCTCGGCCCCAATCCGCGCGTGGTGCTGATGTATCTGGCCGAGACGAACGTGCAGGTCGATCGCCGGTTCGTCGACATCATGGCGGCCGAGAACCGCCAGCCCGATTTCTGCGCGAAGAGCCCGCTGGGGCATACGCCGGTGCTCGAACTCGACGACGGGAGCTGCATCGCCGAGAGCGTCGCGATCTGCGAATATCTCGACGAGACGCTGGGCAGGAATGCCTTGCTCGGAGCAACGCCTGAGGAGCGCGCGCAGACGCGGATGCTGGTGCGGATCGTGGACCAGCTCGTCGTCGTGCCAATGACCGCGGGCTTCCGCGGCGCCGAGGGGCTGCCGATGTTCCAAAGCCGGCTGCTCTGCCTGCCCGATGCCGCCGCCGACTTGAAACGGCTGGCCGCCGACGGGCTGGCGCAGGTCGACCGGATACTCGGAGCGGGACAATGGCTTGCGGGCGACCGCTTCAGCCTGGCCGACATCCTGCTTTATTCTTTCGTCGAGTTCGGCGCGATGGTTGGGCAACCGCTCGATCCCGCATTGACCAACCTTGCTGCCTGGCGTGGCCGCGTTGCCGCCCGTCCCAGCGCAGCCGCCAGCGCCAACCCCCAAATGGGCATCGGAGAGCCTGCATGACCGAGACGACGATCGACCGCGACACGCTGCGCGACATCTATACCCGCACGATGCGCGTTGCGCGTGCCGACGAGAAATTCCGCTCGCTGTTGATGACCGGCAAGCTGGCCGTGATCTATTACACCGTGCGCGGGCAGGAACTGGTGTCGGCGGCGGCGATGGCGGCGCTCAATCAGGATGATTATCTCGTCACCACCTATCGCGGTCAGCATGACCAGATCGCCAAGGGCGTGCCGCTGAATCCGCTGTTTGCCGAAATTGCCGGCAAGGTCGGCGGCACTTGCCGCGGCAAGGGCGGGTCGATGCATATCACCCACCCCGAAACCGGCGTGATGGTGACCACCGGCGTCGTCGGGTCGGGACTGCCGATCGCCAACGGGCTGGCGCTGGCGTCGCAGAACCGCGGCGATGGCAAGGTGACGATGGTCTGTTTTGGCGACGGCGCGACCAATATCGGCGCATTCCACGAGGCGATGAACATGGCGCAGCTCTGGAAGCTGCCCGTGATCTTTCTCTGTCAGAACAACCGCTATGGCGAACACACCGCCTTTGCCGACCACACCAAGGTCGATTCGATCGTCACGCGCGCCAAGGCCTATGGCATGAATGGCGTGAAGGTCGACGGGAACGACGCGATCGCAATGTATAACACCACCAAGGCGGCGGTCGAGCGCGCACGGGCGGGCGAAGGTCCGACGCTGATCGAGGCGATGTGCTACCGGATGCTCGGCCATTTCTTCGGCGCCGACTTCTCCTATATGCCGCCCGAGCATCTCGCCGAAATGGCGGCCGAGGACCCGTTGCCGCGCCTCCGCCAATTGATGCTCGACCATCAGTTTACCGAAGCCGAACTCGACGCGATCGTCGCCGACCTTGACGCGCAGATGGATGCGGCGGCCGAATTTGCCGCGAACAGTCCGCTGCCGGGGCCGGAGGAAATCCGCAAAGATGTCTTCGAAGAGGAGATTGCGGCATGAGCGCGCAGATCACGATGACGCAGGCGATCAACCGCGCGATCGACGAGGCGATGGCCGAGGATGAAGGCGTCATTCTGCTCGGTGAGGATGTCGCTGCGAAACAGGGCGGCGGCGTATTCAAAATCTCGGCCGGGCTCACCGAAAAATATGGCGAGAACCGCGTCCGTGCCACCCCGATCTCCGAACAGGCGATCGTCGGTGCGTGCGTCGGCGCCGCGCTCGCGGGGTTCCGTCCGATCGCTGAGATCATGCTGATGAACTTCGTCACGGTGGCGATGGATCAGATCGTCAACCATGCCGCGAAGCTGCGTTTCATGTCGGGGGGGCAGACGAATGTCCCGCTGGTGATCCGCACGACGACGGGCGTCGGTGTCGGCTTCGGCGGCCAGCATTCGGACATGCTCGAAGCCTGGTTCGCGCATGTCGCGGGGTTGAAGATCGTTACGCCGTCGAACGCCGCCGACGCCCAAGGGCTGATGCGCGCGGCGATCGCGTGCAACGACCCGGTGATCTTTATCGAGAATATCCTCTGCTACGGCCTGAAATCGGACGATCCGGGGCCGGGGCATATCGTCCCGCTCGGCAAGGCGGCAGTGACGCGCGAGGGCACCGACTGTTCGATCATCACCTATGGCCGCACCGTGCTCGACGCGCTCGAAATTGCGGGCAAGCTGGCCGAGGAAGGCATTTCGGTCGAGGTGATCGATCTCCGAACCATCGCGCCCTATGACGAGGCGACCGTGACCGCGTCGGTCGAAAAGACCGGCCGCGCGGTCGTGCTCCACGAAGCGGTGAAGCAATATGGCACCGGCGCCGAAATCGCCTCGCGCCTCAATGAGAAACTCTTCGGCAAGCTCAAAGCCCCGGTGACGCGTATCGGCGGGGCCTTTTCGGCGGTGCCGATGGCAAACGCGCTCGAACAGGCGTGGATCCCGAACAAGGATGCGATCGCCGACGCGGTACGCGCCGCGGTCAATTGGAAGGGGTGACGACGATGGCGGAGGAATTGCGCATCCCGAAGATCGGCATGTCGGCCACCGAAATGACGCTCAATGAATGGATGTTCGGCGATGGCGAGCGCGTCGAGATCGGCGATATCATCTACACGGTCGAGACCGACAAGACGACAGTCGAGATCGAGGCGCAGGTTGCGGGGACGATCCGCCCGACGGGGGTCGAGGGCGAAGTCTATCCGGTCGGCGCGCTCGTCGGCACGATCGAATGACGCCGCTCGAAGCCAGCAAGGCGATGTACGCTGCGGTCGCGCGCGGCGAGTGGGACACGGTCGCCGACTTCATGTCGGACGATCTCGTCATCCATGAGCCGACCTCGCTTCCCTATGGCGGCGAATGGCGCGGGCGCGATGCGCTTCAGAAACTTTATGCGCATGTCATGGGCTATTGGGAGGACCCGGTCGTCCAATGGCAGGAACTGGTCGGCGGCGAGAAATATGCCGTCGCGCTGCTCCATTTCACCGTCACCGCGAAATCGAGCGGCAAACGGTTCGAGACGCATATCGCCGAAGTCACCGAATTCGACGACGCGGGCAAGATGGCGTCGATGCGCATCCATTATTTCGACACCGCGCATATGGTCGAGCAGTTGAAGGCATAGATATGAGCGAAGCGCCGCACGTCATCGTCCTCGGCACCGGCGGGGCGGGCTTCACCGCCGCGATCGCCGCACATGAAGCCGGCGCGCGCGTGTCGCTGTTCGAAAAGGGCGATCAGGTCGGCGGGACCACCGCCTGGTCGGGCGGGATGATCTGGATTCCGAACAATCATCACGAAGCGACGCTGGGCGTCGAGGACAGCCGCGAAAAGGCGCTGACCTATCTGATGTCGATGTCGCACGGGCTGATGCAGCAGCATATGATCGAGGCCTTCCTCGATCATGGACCCGAGATGGTAGCTTTCCTCGAAGCGAATACGCCGGTGCAGTTCCGGCCGATCCCCGAATTTCCCGATTACCATGCCGAATTCCCGGGCGGGATGCCGCATGGTGGGCGTTCGCTCGATTGCCCGCTCTATTCGTTTCAAGAACTGGGCGACTGGGCCGACAAGGTCACGCTCTCGCCTTATTATCCCATGCCCTATTTCTCGATCTATGACACGCCGCTGGGGCAGGCGAAGCCGCAGCCGCTGACGGCGGAGGAGTTGCAGCGCCGGATCGACGCCGATCTGCGCGGCAGCGGGCAGGCGCTTGTCGGCCGCTTGCTGCGCGCCTGCCTCGATCGCGGTATCGAACCGAAAACCGGCCATCGCGCGGTGCGCCTACTGATGGACGAGGAGCGCGTCGCCGGGGCGGCGTTCGAGACGCCCGATGGGCCGATCGCGGTCGCCGCCGATGCGGTGATCCTCGCGACCGGGGGCTTCGAATGGGACAAGGATCTGCTCCGCGCCTTTCTTCGCGGCCCGATGACGCATCCGCTGAGCCCGCGGACGAATAGCGGCGACGGGCTCAAAATGGCGATGCGCGTCGGCGCGATGCTCGGCAATATGCGCGAGGCGTGGTGGATGCCGGTCGCCGAGGTGCCGGAAAGCGAAAGCTCGACGGGCAAGACGCTGGTCGCGGGGCAGCGCAGCCTGCCGCATTCGATCATGGTCAATCGCGCGGGCAAGCGCTTCACCAACGAAGCCGCCAACTATAATGCGATCGGCGCGGCGTTTCACGACCAGGACGTGAGCGCCTTCGATTATGCGAACCTGCCGTGCTGGCTGATCTTCGACCAGCAATATATCGACCGCTTCGGCTTTGGCATGATCAGCGGCGAGCGCGGGGTTGCGCCGCCGCAATGGGCGATCCGCGCCGAAAGCCTGCCCGAACTCGCCCAGCGGCTGGGCATCGATGCCGATGCGCTGGCGGCGACGGTCGAGCGCTTCAACGATCATTGCGCGACCGGGCGCGACCCCGATTTCGGGCGCGGCGATGCTGCGCATGACCAATGGTGGGGCGATCCCGGCGGTCGCGGCTCGACCGCTGCGACGCTCGGCCCGGTCGGCAAGGCGCCCTTCTTTGCCGTCGAGATAAAGAGCGGCGCGCTCGGTACGAAGGGTGGACCGCAAACCGACGTCAATGCGCAGGTTCTGAGTGTCGACGGCGGGCCGATTGCGGGGCTTTATGCCGCGGGCAACGTCATGGCCTCGGCCATGGGCATGACTTACGGCGGCCCCGGCGGGACGATCGCGCCGGGAATGGTGTTTGGCTATCTCGCCGGACGGCACGCCGCGCGCGTTTCGGCGAAGCAATTGGAGGGTGCGGCATGAAGAAAATTCTCGTTCTCGGCGCCCCGGCTGATCAGGGCATTCCCCTGCTGACCGCGTTGAAGGCGAGGGGGCTAGAACCGACCGCCGGCGTGCGCCGCGCGGGCGCGATGGCGGCGACACCGCATCCCGATGTGCTCGAGGTGGCCGCCGATCTCTATGATGTCGCCAGCCTGACCGCAGCCTTCAAAGGGCAGGACGCACTGGCGATGCATCTGCCGTTCGAATTCGACCGCGACCGCGCCGCGACGATGGGACGCAACATTGCGGCGGCGGCGCGCGCGGCGGGGCTGCAGAAGATCGTGTTCAACACAAGTTGCTTCGTTGCCGATCACGACCTCGACCTCTCAGCGCACGACGGACGGCGCGATATCGAGCGCGCGATCCACGACAGCGGCGTTCCTTACGTGATCATCGAGCCGATGGTGTTCATGGACAACATCACCCGCATCTGGTCGCGGCCCGCGATCGTGAACAGCGGGATCTTTGCCTATCCAGCGGCCGAGACGCTGAAGATAAGCTGGGTCTGCCTTGAGGATGTCGCGGCCTATATGGTCTCCGCGCTGCTGCACGAGGATCTGATTGCCGACCGGATCGCGGTGGGCGGGCCGGAGGCGCTGGTGGGGGCCGAGGTCGCCGAGCGGCTGAGCGCCGCGGCAGGGCGTTCGGTGCGGTTTCAGAGCCTGTCGCCCGATGAATTTGCGGCGCGGATGAGCGAACTCGTGACCGGCTCGCGCGAGGTGCAGCCGGCGAGCATCTATGACGGGATGGCGAAATTCTATCGCTGGTACAACGATCAGCCGGTGTCGCCGGTGTCGCTCGATACGGTGCCGGCGGCGCGGTTGCTCGGCGTGACGCCGACGCCTTTTGCGGAGTGGGCCACGCGGCAGGACTGGTCGCCGGTGAAGGTTCCCGCCTAATTCGTCATTGCCTCGCTACGCTCGCAATGACGCGGATGTTCACGGCAACTGCCCGCCCACATATTTCCCCAGCGTGCGATGGAAATGCCGGATCCGGCTTTCCTGATAATGGCCGAGTTCGATCACGCCATTGGGCGATGATTTCATTCCCTCCTGAACATAGGGGAGGTTTTCCATATCCTGATCGAACACACCCGCTAGCGCGGCGCCGATCAGGTGGCTGGCGCTGGCGAACGGCTGGTCATCAGGGATCAGGTGCATCGGTGCTGACTTGGGAGCCTTCTCGCCCTTGGGTGTGCGCATCAGGATGCGGACCTCCATCAGGCTGTGGTCCGTGTCGCCCCACGGCCGCCAGCGATAGACGATGTTCGGCACCAGCCCGCCCCACGGCGCCCAGTTCGGGAAGACGTTATAGGTGAAATTGTCGAGCATCTCGCTGTCGGTCGCGTTCGAATAATCATGCCCGTTCATCGCCGAAAAGGCGTCGCGGTTCGCCTGTGCGAGCACCTTGCGCGCGAGCATCGGATCGTCGGCGTCAAAACCCTTCAGGTCGGCCGGGTCGCCGGTCGCGCGCCGCGCGCGGCTGTCGCCGCCGCCGATGAACTCCTCGAGCGATTTCAGGACATAGAATTGATCCTTGCCCTTGATATGCGGCGACATCGCGCCTGCCGGCGTAATCGCGCGATTCAGGAAATCGCCATAAAGGTCGTAGCGCGTGTTGGCGTCGGCGGTGAAGCCCAGAATCTGTGGATGCGTGACGATGCTGTGCCATGCTTCCATGAACGCCTCGGCAACCGCCTTCCAGTTGGCGGGGATAACGCGGCCGACCCAGGCCGCGGTATGGCATTCGTCGAGCCGCCAATTGTCATAATGTTCGACGCCGGGGCCAACCCAGTCGCGGAAGCTCGGCAGATCATGGTTCTCGGTAACCAGGATGAAACCCTGCCAGCGGTCGACCTTCAACTCGGGCAGACTCATGTCCTTGTCGTCGAGATGTTTGAAGTCCCACGCGCACGGCGCTTCCTTGAAACGGCCGTCGTGGTGCCAGGAAAAGCCGTGGAATGGACAACGCAGGTGCACTGCGGGACCGCTTTCGGTACGCAGCTTGCGGCCGCGGTGGAGGCAGACGTTGTAGAAGGCCTTTATCGAGAGGTCCTTCTGACGGACGAGCAATATGCTCTTTTCGTTGATGTCATAGACGACCGTGTCGCCGGGGCTCGGCATATCCTCTTCGCGGGCCGCGAATTGCCAGATGTTCGGCCACATCTTCTCGCGCTCAAGCTTGGCCCAGTCCTCGCTGACATAACGCTCGATCGCGATCGGCTCGTCGCCGAGTTCCTGGTTGGACTCGGCGAACAGATAGTCGGGAACGCGCCGCGTATCGGCATTCAGCATGTCGGTGTAGCTGGTGCCCGGGCAGCGGTCGTCGCGGGTCTGGTCCTGGGGAGGCGAAAGGTCGTTCATCTGATACTCCGAAAGGGTCAGGCGATCTGGTCGAGCGGCATCTTGCATGCCGCGGCGATCGAGCGGTGGACGCCGTGCAGCGCGGGCTCATTCGCGCCGAGCACGACGCGGAAGTCGTCGGGCGCGGTCATCAGGTTCGAATAACCGCTGCTCGCGACGCGATAATCCTCGGTCTGCACGACCGTGGCGGTCGCGTCATAGGCCAGCTCGCACATCGCGCGGTGCTGCTCGTTCTCGACCCCGAAGGGCGCATAGACCGCGAACTGGCAGAACATCTTGCCCGCGCCGTCGGGGAACAGGCGAAAGACCTGCGTGAAATAGACGCCCGGCGTCACCGCGCCGAAGAAGATAACGGTGTTGGGGAAGAGATAATGGACCCCGCCATAATCGGTTTCGGGCCATTCGCTCTCGTCCTTGCCGACGAGATTGCCGATGGAAAGGTCGGGGAAACTGACGCGGTGGTGGCGGCCGATCGGTTCATAGACATTGCGGTCGCTATAGTGCGTGCCGCCGATGGTCGAGGCGTGGAGCATCTTGAAATGATAGCCCTCGCCATAAGTGTCGAGCGCGAATTTCCAGTTGGAATCGGCGGTCAATATGCCCTTCTTCACCGGTTCGGCGCGGTGAAGTTCGAGCTGCGCCAGCACCGGACCGAAATCACCGAGATGCGCCGCCGCGTCGATTGGCTCGCCATCGGGATTGGCACGGACGAAGATCAGCCCGAGATGCTCGGCGCAGGGGAGTTCGATCAGGTTGCGCGCGCCGATCTCGCAATTCGCGAAGCCTTCCTTGCCCGGTTGCCCGACAAGCTGCCCGGCGGGGTCGAAGGTCCAGGCGTGGAAGGGACAGACAAGGCGCGGTCGCGAGCCCTGCCACGGTTCCTTCTCCTCGACCAGCTTCGCGCCGCGATGCGTACACATGTTGAGGACGGCGCGCGCGACGCCGTCCTTGCCGCGCGTGACGAGGATCGACGGGCCGACCGAGTCGAAGACGAGCGTGTCGCCGGTCTTGGGAATGTCGCCTGAAAGTCCCGCGACGATCGGCTCGTTCCGGAAAATATGCTCCATCTCGGCGGCGTTGCGCGCTTCGCTCATATAGATGGACTTGTGCAGCGGCAGCGGCGCCTCCGCGCGGTCGGTGCGGTTCTCGGCGACGATCGCGACCAGCTTGCGCAGGCCCGCGCGCGCATTGCGCTTGCGGACGGCGAACCAGTCCTGCGGTGCGATCTTCGGATCGGACTCGGCCATGGCACTCCCTCACATTTTGCCCAGTATGACTCCGGGTCTCGAAAGGCTTATCGCACAAAGCCCGGCGCTTGTGCGCTATCGCTTTTGAGGGGACAGACATGTTCGAGGGGAGAGACATGGCCGGACCAGGAACGCTCGCATCGCTCGGCGACATCATGCAGCTAGCCTTTGTACCGTCCGATTTCGACGCGGCGGTCCGGCATTGGACCGAGGTGATGGGCGCCGGTCCCTTCTTTCTCCTGCCCAATGTGTCGCTTCCCGGCGGGCGCTATCGCGGCGAGGCAAGCGATCCGATGTTCACCATGGCGCTCGGCTATTGGGGCGACATGCAGATCGAGCTGATCCGGCCCGAGAATGACGCGAAATCACTTTATCGCGGTGAGTATGCGGTGGGCGAGGGGCTGCACCATGTGTGCGTGTTGGTCGACTCGATCGCCGAAGCACGGACGCGCTGCGGCGAGGTCGGGGCAGAGATTATTTTCGAGGCGCCGGTCGGCGAAACCGGCGGGGTGATTTATGCCGATCCCGGTACTGGGCCAGGGACGCTGGTCGAACTGCTCGAACCGCAGGCGGGCACGCGCGAACTGTTTGCAATGATGCGCGAGGCGGCGAAAGGCTGGGATGGCAGCGAGCCGCTACGGTCTTTGGGCTAAGTTCGGCGAAAAGCATCGTCATTGCGACCCCGGCGAAAGCCGGGGGAAGCAATCCAGGCGGTTTACGCCAATCTGGATTGCCGCGTCGCTTCGCTCCTCGCAATGACGCGTTTAAAAAGAAGCGCGTTTTAGCTGTTTGCGCCGAGATAGCCGAGTTGCCCGGCCTTGAAGATCGTTTGCGCGCGGTTGACCGAGTTCAGCTTTTCGCCCGCGCGGTGAACATGATAGCGCACGGTCGCGTGGCTCAACGAAATGATCATCCCGATCTCGCGGTCGGTCTTGCCGATTGCGGCCCAGCGCAGGCACTCGACCTCGCGCTTCGACAGTTCGCAGTCCGACGGAATACGCCGCTTGGTTCGCATCGCCGAGGCATAGCCTGCGATGAAGCGCCGCGTGCCTGCACCCAATATGTGCCCGATCTCGGCGAACTGGTCGGTCAGGTCGGTGATGGTATGATCCATCGGATGATAGCTGTTGGCGGAAATCTGCCCGAAAGGCAGGTGGACCGGGACGACGATCGCGGCCTTGTAGCGTTCGTTCGCGGCAAAATAGCGCGCGAGATTAATGTCGTCGAGATAGGGGTTGGGGTTCGCCGTACGGAACCCGTCGCCGTTGCACCAGAAAGGCTCGCTCTCATAGCGGCACGAGCGCGGTAGGGGCGAATGGAGGGCCAGCCTATGGTCCTCCCACCAGCGCTCGCCATCGCCGAGCCATCCGAAGAGGTCGGCGGCAAGTACCGCGCCATCGGCGTCGACCATCGTTTCCTTGGACGCGATATCGTCACAGAGCGCGGCGCGGAGGCCATGCGATGCGGCATAATCGCGCAGCACAACCGCCGCATCGTGGATATCCTCCACGCTGCGGACCGTTACCGCTTCGACGAGCGCCCGGGCATTCATTGGTGGTGCGAACCCGTCGTCCGGCAGTTTGACTGCCTTTTCTCCCATAGGCGGGACTATTTCACACTGATCGGCAAGTCGCAATGCATGTGTCATAGGCGTAGCACCGTCTTTGCTATGATGTTCTTCTGGACTTCGCTCGAACCGCCGAAGACGGTCCAGGCACGACTGTTGAGATAGCGGGCGGCCGCGACCTGCGCGTCCTCGTCGCCGATCGCGGGCGGCGCTTCGTTGCCATAGAGCGGGCGCACGGTCGGTAATTGCAGCCCGTCATAGCCGTGCAGGTCCATTGCGAGCCCGTCGATACGCTGATGGATTTCGGACGACAGCAGCTTGACGAGCGAGGTCTGCGGACCGGCCGGGCGGCCTTTCGCAATGTCGGCGAGGATACGAAGCTCGGTGGTTTCGAGCGCTTCGGCTTCGAGTCGCAGTTTCGCTATGCGTGTCGCAATCTGGATGTCGCCGCCGAGAGTGCCATTATGGCCGCTCGGCGCGACGCCCGCGAGCTGTTCGAGATGGTCGATCGCACGGATCAGCCGCGGCGCGTGGAATGATCCGCCACGCTCGTTTTCGAGCAGGAATTTCGCGATCGTCCAGCCTTGTCCTTCTTCGCCGATGCGATTGTCGACCGACGTGCGAGCGCCGTCGAGGAAGACCTGGTTCACCTCATGATCGCCCGCCATCGTGATGATCGGGGTGACGGTGACGCCGGGCTGGTCCATCGGGATCAGCAGGAAACTGATGCCCGCCTGTTTCTTCACCTCGCCGTCGGTACGGACGAGGCAGAAGATCCAGTTCGCGTGATGCGCGTGGGTGGTCCAGATTTTCGACCCGTCAACGACATATTCGTTGCCGTCGCGCCGCGCGCGGGTACGGAGCGAGGCGAGATCGGAGCCGCTCTGCGGTTCGGAATAGCCCTGGCACCAATAGTCGGTGCCGGCGCGGATGGCGGGCAGGAAACGGTCCTTCTGCTCCTGCGTCCCAAAGGCGCAGATCACCGGACCGACGAGGCGAAGGCCGAGTACCGACAGCGCCGGCGCGCCCGCGATCGCGCATTCCTTTTCAAAGATATAGCGCTGCATCGGCGTCCAGCCGGTACCGCCGCAATCCTGGGGCCAATGATAGGCGACCCAGCCCTTGTCGTTGAGGATGCGGTGCCAGACCAGGCCAATGTCGGGTTCGACGAACACGCCGGGCGTGCGCCTGGCGCCGTCGCGGACGTGGGCCGGGAGCGAGGTGCGGAGGAAGTCGCGGACCTCCTCGCGAAATTCCAGTTCGTCCTTGGTAAGGTCTAGATCCATAAGTCCACTAACGTTCAAGGATCGCCACCGCCGACAGGCCGGGCGCTCCATAGACATGAGAGTAACCGACCTTCGGGTCGTTCGGCACCTGCCGCCCGCCGCCGCGGCCTCGCAATTGCACCGTATTTTCGTAAACTTGCCTGAGGCCCGACGCGCCGATCGGTTCGCCGCACGCGAGGCAGCCGCCGTCGGTGTTGACCGGCATCTTGCCGCCGATTTCGCTCCAGCCCTCGGCCAGCCATTGTTCCTGCTCGCCGTCGGCGCAGAAGCCATTCTCGGCCATGTGCATGATTTCGGCGCCGCTCTCGGTGTCCTGCAATTGCGCGACGGAAACATCTTCGGGGCCGATACCCGCCATTTCGAACGCCGCCTTGCTGGCAATCTGGGTCGGCTTGCCGCCGCCATTGACGCTGATCGACGGCGCGAACACCTCGAACGACCCTTCGGGGCGGGTACGGAAGGCGACGCTGGCGATGCGCACTGCGTCGGAGCCCAGTTCGCGTATCTTTTTGCCGCTGGCGAGCACAAGTGCGACCGCGCCCTCCGCGGGCGAGCAGAACATATATTTGGTCAGCGGATCGTTGACCATCGGCGCGTTCAGGATCGTATCGAGATCGACGGGCGATCGCCGCCAGGCATGGTCGCAGAGCGTGCCGTTGCGAAATGCCTTTTCGGCGACGAGGCCAAGCGTGCGGCGACTGATGCCGTGGAGCGCCATGTAGCGCTGGATCTTGAGCGCAAAAAATTGCGTCGTCAGCATCATGCCCGTCTCGCCATACCATTCGGGCAGGCCATATTCGGCGGGCTTGGCATTGAAGGCGCCGCGCGGATGCTTGTCGAAGCCGACCGCGAGCGCGATGTCGCACGCCCCCGCCGCGATGGCGTTGCGCGCAGCGGTCAGCGCGCTGCCCCCGGTCGCACAGCCATTCGCGACGTTGATGAAGGGCACGCTTGTCAGACCAAGTTCGTTGACCATGATGTCGGCGGACCCCGCCGCGGCCGATCCGCCATAGGCGAATTCGACGTCGCTCCATTCGATCCCGGCATCGGCAAGTGCTTCGCGTACGGCGAACACACCCTGATCGCGCCCCGAGCGACCGTCGGTACGGCCGAAGGGATGGATACCCGCCCCGATGATATGGACGTCGTCACTCATGGCAGGCGCTCCGGACGGAAGGCATAGGTCGACCGCGCGTCGTCGAAGGGGACGACGGCGAACTCCATCGGCATGCCGATGACGAGGTCGGCGGCAGTGGCATCGACGATCCGCGTTTCGACGATCACCTCGCCGGGCAGTTCGACATAGCCGATAAGGAAGGGCTGAAAGGGTTGCGGGCCGCTGTACGGCTCCTTCGGTTCGAAGCCTTGCGTGGTCCACGACCAGAGCGTCCCCTTGCGCGACAGCGCCACGGGCTCGACAAGTGCCGCGGCGTCGCCACCGGGAACGGGGAAGATGATCTCGCCATCGGCGCGGCGCGCGCCGATCAGCCGCGGTTCGGCCTCGTCGGTCCACAGGCCCGGCGCGATGGGGGCAAGCGCGCTCATGCGGCTCTCGCAAAGCTGCGCAGGCAATGATCCTGGTCGCCGAACAATTTGTCGAGCAGCATTACCCGCTTTAGCGCATGGCCGATCGCCAGCTCGTCGGTCTGGCCCATCCCGCCATGCATCTGCACCGCTTCGAGCCCGATCCGTGTCGCCGCTTCGCCGACGAAGGCCTTGGCACCCGCGGCGATCCGCGGCCAGTTCGCGTCCTCGGTCGTCGGGTCGAGCATCGCGGTGCGCAGCATCATCGAGCGCGCCTGTTCTAGCGCGGCATAGCATTCGACGAGGCGGTGCTGGAGTGCCTGGAAGCTGCCGATCGCGGCGCCGAACTGTTGGCGCTCGCCGACATAGGCGAGCGTGTCGTCGAACATCGTCTGCGCAAGCCCGACCATTTCGGCGGCGGCGAGCATGCGAACGTCCCCGATCACGCGCTCGAACTTGGCCTTCGGCAGGTCGAGGATTTCGGCCGGGGAGCGATGCAGGTCGAACGTGGCGGCGTTCGAACCGTCGATGACCGGATAGTCCTGCTGCACGATGCCGGCAGCGCCCTTCCTAATCCTGGCCACCTTGTTGCCGGCAAGGGTAACGAGCAGCGTATCGGCGAGCGGTGCGCCGAGGACGAAGGTCTTCGCCCCGACGATCTGGCCACCCTCCGCCCTGGTGCCTACGGCTTCGGTTTCATATCGGCGCGCGGGTTCGGCAAAGGCGACCGCAGCGAATTGCGTGCCGACGATCAGGTCGGCGACCAGAGCCGTATCGCCCGCAGCCGCGGCAAGCCGGACGGGCAGCACGCCGTTCTCAAGCCAGGGATCGATCGCGACCCCCTTGCCCAGCGCCTCGGCGACGAGTGCCAGATCGACCATCGTCCCGCCGATGCCGCCCATCGCTTGTGGAGCGGCGAGCGCGAGCAGGCCGAGATCGGCAATGTCCTGCCAACGCGCGCGCGAATAGCCGTTTTCGCCTTTGCGCATCGCGTGTCGCGCGGCGACGTCGACCGGGCCGAGAAAGCGCCCGATCATGTCGCGCGTGAGCTGCTGGTCTTCGTCGAGATCGAAATTCATACGCGGCGCCCGAATGTGATCGGCAGGGCGGTGAGCCCACGCAGCAGCATGTTCGGCGGCCAGCTCGGCGTGTGGCCGTCGGCGAGGCTGAAGTCGGTGAGGCGCTTCAGCAGTTCGGAATAAGCGACCGCCATTTCCTTCCTGCTCAACATATTGCCGACGCACATATGGATGCCCTTGCCGAAGGCGAGATGGCTGCGCGCATTGGCGCGTTCCATATCGAACCGGTCGGGGTCGGGATATTTGGCGGGGTCGCGGTTCGCTGCGGCATAGCGAAGCTGGACCATCGCGCCCTTCGGGATTTTGACCCCGCCAAGCTCGGCGTCCTTCAGCACCATGCGCCACATGCCCGCGGTCGGGCTTTCGATGCGCAGCACCTCTTCGACCAGGTTGATGATCGCGCGCTCATTTCCTTCATCTGCGGCGGCGACCGCCTTTGCCATCTGGTCGGGATTTTCGATGAGCTGGAGCAGCCCGCCCGCGAGCGCCGAAGTCGTCGTCTCGTTCCCCGCGACCATCAACTGCTGCATGATCGAAAGGATTTCGGCATCCTCGAGCGGTCGTTCGCCATCGACCTCGGCATGGACAAGGTCGGATAGCAGGTCGTCGGTGCGATTGGCGCGGCGTTCGTCGATCTTTGCCTTCACATAATGCTGGAACTCGACGACTTCGCGCGCGCATTCGAGCTCGCGGTCCTTGGGGATCATTCGGCCAAGCCGATCGACGAAGGCGTCGGACCAGCGCTTCACGCGGTCGAGGTCGCCCTCCATGCCGATTTGGCTCGCGATCATCGCGACGGGCAGGGGGATGCCGAAATCGCGGACGAAATCGGTTTCGCGCCCGGAATCCTTGGCGTCTGCCATCTTCTCGATCAGGTCGATGACGACACCGCGCATATCCTCCTCGATCGCGGCGACGCGCTTCATCGAAAAGGCGAGGTTGACGAGCTTGCGGAAGCGCGTGTGTGTCGGCGGGTCGGCGGTCAGCAGCGTATCGACCTGCGGCCAGCCCTCGGCGAGAATTGCGGCGACATCGCCGTCCTCGGCCATCGCGCCCGACAGCGTGCCCTGAAAATTGTTCGAGAATGTCTCGACGTCACCCGTCGCCTGCGCACAAAGATCATAGGAAAGGACGAGGAACATCCCCTCCGACAATTGCACGACGGGGCTTTTGGGCAACCAGGCTCGATAATAGTCGAACGGGTCCGCGATGACTTGCGGGTCGAAAAAACTGCTTGCGGCGATATCGTTCACGCGCCTCTTCCCTCGTTCTTCTCTTTATACGCGCAACTATATGCAGCCGCTCCGCGCGCGCGATGCACAATTTCGTTAGGAGTGGTTGGGGCCGGCGGCGACATGGGTGAGCGCATTCGCAAGCAGCCGTCGAAGGTTCGAATCGGCATAGGCGGCGGGTCCGTCGCCCGGCTGGAGATAGACGAGGCAGCCTGCGCCCACCGGCTTTTCCCATGCGATCACGTCGCTTTCGGGGCGATGATCCCAACCCGCGTTGCTGAACATACGGCCCGCGACGGCCTGCGCCGCCGAATAGAAATTGTCGCGGACGAAGGCGTGATCGGCGCGGAGCAGGGGTTTCGCGGCGCCCCAGACAGGCGCCAGATACAGCTCGTCGCAGAGCGGAAAGCGCGGCGGCAGACCTGCGGTCACTGGATGATCGGGATCGAGGACGACGGCGTCATAGCGGACCTCGTGGCGATAGCCCGAGTCGAGATGGGTTTCGCCATGCGCCTCGCCGGGATCGTAGAGGAAGCGTCCGCCGAGCATCTCGGCCCATTCGGGCCATTCGGCCCAGCCCGCGATCGCATGATGCATCGCGACCGCACCGCCGCCGCGCGCGAAATAGTCGGCGATCGCGCGGCGATAAGTGAAAGAAGGCGGCCGCGTTGCCGCTTTTCCGCCCTCGAAACGATATCCGGGCATATCGTAGAAGAGAATTGCATCGGCGTTGATCGCCGCGCCCTCGGCGACCGCTGTCTCGGCCTCGGGATGGATCAGGTGCGTGACCGCCCAGCCCTCGAAGCTCGCGAGCAGTTCGGCGAAGGGTTCGGCTTCGTAGGGATGGCCGTCCGACAGGACGAGAAGGCGGCGTGGCGCGCTCATGCGATTTTGAGGATCATCTTGCCCTGATTGCTTCCCGCGAACAGCCGCATGAAGGCATCGAAGCTATTCTCGATACCTTCGTCGATATGCTCGTCGGCGACCATCTTGCCCTGTTGCAGCCACGCCGCCATCTCGGCACCGCCTTCGGCGAAGCGCGGGATATAATCGGCGACGAGCAGCCCGCGGATAGAAGCGCGGTGGACGATAAGCTGCCAGATGTTGCGCGCACCGATCTTTTCGACGCTGTTATACTCGCTGATCAGGCCGCAGAGCCCGATGCGCGCGCCGTGGCGCAGATTGTTGAGGCCCGCGTCGAGGATGTCGCCGCCGACATTCTCGAAAATGATGTCGACGCCATCGGGGGCTTCGGCGCGGACCGCCTCCGTGAGTGCCTGAAGATCCTTGCCGCGATAATCGATCGCCGCGTCGAAGCCGTAGCGTTCGACCAGCTTGGCGCATTTTTCCGGTCCGCCCGCGATGCCGATGACCTTGCTCGCGCCCTTGATCTTCGCGATCTGCCCCACAAGCGATCCGACCGCGCCTGCCGCGCCGGTAACGAGCACGACATCGCCCGGCTTGGGTTCGCAGACGTCGATATAGCCGAAGTAAGCGGTCATCCCGACTGCACCGAGCACAGACAGATAATTGGTGACCGACGGCACGAGTGCGGCGTCGATCGGCTGGGTGAAGCCGCCGACTGTGCCGACCGAATAATCCTCGATTCCGTTGAGGCCCATCACCCACTGGCCGGGCGCGAAACCTTCGGCCTTGCTCGCTTCGACGATGCCGATGGTCGAGGCGCGCACCGGATCGCCGAGCGGGATTGGCGGCATATAGCTCGGCGCATCGTCCATCCAGCCGCGGATCGCGGGGTCGAGCGAGGCATAATGGTTGCGGATCAGAAACTGGCCGTCGGCAAGCTCGGGCGTGGGTTCACTAACGAAAGAGAAGTCTTCCGGCACAGGTTCGCCATTGGGGCGGCGTACGAGCAGGAAGCGGCGGTTGTCAGGCATATGGGCTCCTCAGGCCGGGACGATGGAGACCGGAATCGCGCTTTGCAGCGACTGGCCGGTGATGGGGTCGTAAGCGACGCTCTCGCTGACGAGGCGGTTGGTCGAGGCGCCATGTTCGTGGACGCCGTCGGGGCCGATGTCGGGGCCGCCGAAGGCATGCGCCATCGACACGACGCCGGGGCGCATGTTTTCGGCAGCGCGCGCGACCGCGACGACTTCGCCCGCCGCCGACCGGATGCGGACGGTGTCGCCGTCGGCGCAGGGGATCAGCGCGAGATCGTCGGGATGCAGGAAGGCGGGGTTCGTGGTGCGCTTGGCGCGGAGCGCGGGCAGATTCTGCCCCGTCGAATTGAAGCGATGCCGGCTGCGCCGCGATACCATGCGCCAGGGAAAATCGGGTGTCGGCTGGGCGGCGCCGGCGTAGGCGATCAATTGGTCGGGCATCGCGCCCGCGGTCAGGTCGAAGCGTCCCGGCGCGTCAGGATCGCCTGCCTCGACCACCGGGTGGCGGTCGGCATAGATCACCGCCTTGCCGTCCACGGTATCCGCCCGCACGATGCTCGGCGCGACGGAGCAGCCCGCGACCATCAAGTCGAGGAAAGTCTCTTTGCTGGGCCGCTGATCCATCGGGCAGGCTCCGCCCGCAAGCGGCATGCCGGTGCCCAGGCGGTGCGCGAGTTCCCAGAGCATCTCCCACTCCTCGAGCAGCCCATCGGGCGCTTCGATCATAGCTTCGGTATAGCGGGCGTAGGGAATCTCGTACCACCATTCGCTGAGATTGCTGATGTCCTCGCGTTCTAGGCACATTTTGGGGGCGAGGATGTAATCGGCGCGTTTCGCGGTTGCGGACTCGGCGTTGACGTCGATCGAGACGAGCAGCTCGAGCCCGTCGATCGCGCGCGTCATCTTGTCCTGATCGGGGAAGGCGACCACCGGATTGCCACCGATGACGATCAGCGCCCGCACCTGGCCTTCACCAGGCGTCAGCATTTCGTCGGCGAGGACATTGCACGGCATTTCCATGCCGAGGTGCGTCAGGCCGCGGATACGCGAGGCGGGGAAACCCTCGCCATAGAGCGCCATCGGCGGCGCGACCTGCGCGCGGCGCGGCGTCACCGGCGTGAAGACGCGGGGGATCGAGCTTTTCTCGCCCTCACGGCAGAAGCGCCCGCAGATGATGTTGATCGACGAAACCAGATATTGGGTGAGCGTGCCGTTGCCCGCCATCTCTGGCCCGGTGCCGGTCGAGACGACGCCCTTGGTCCCGTTCGCGAACATCCGCGCGGCGGCGATCAGTTGGCCTTCCTCGACTCCCGCACGCGCCGCGGCGACATCGGGGGTGAAGCCCGCGACCGCGCGCTGCAACTCGTCGAGACCGTCGACGTAACGCTGAACAAAGGCCTTGTCATAGAGCCCCTCAGACAGAATGACGTGGATGATCCCCGCGAGCAGCGCGGGATCTTCGCCGGGCCGCACGGGCAGGTGGATATGCGCGAGCGCGGCGACGTCGCTCTGCCGCGGGTCGGCAACGATCAGCTTCAGCCCGCCTTCGAGCGCATCGCGCAGGCGCCGCGAGGGCGAGAAGGGGGGCAGGCCGCCCGGCGGGCCATAGTGCGAGACGATCGGATTGTTGCCGATGAAAAAGGCGACGTCGGCCTCGCTGAACGTGTGCATCCCGCCCATCCAGCTCCCGTAACGCATCGTCGTATAGACCTTCGCAGGCTGGTCGAGCGTCACCGAAGTGTAGATGTTGCGCGTGCCGAGCCCCTGCGCGAAGGACATCGCGCTGCCGACCCCGGCGCTGTTCTGGAAGGCGTAGGTACCGCCATAGACGGCGACGGCGTGGGGGCCGTGCTCGGCGACGATCGCCGCCAGTTTCGCGCCGACCTCGTCGAGTGCATTCGTCATCGATATGTCTTCGAACACGCCCCCGACACGCTTTTGCGAAACCGTCAGCCGCTGCGGGCCATTGTGCGCCTCGGCGAGCTGGCGCCCCTTGATACAGGTATAGCCGCCGAACACAGGGTCGTCGGGATCACCTTGCACCTTGGTGACGCGGCCTTCGTCGACGGTGACGAGCATCGCGCAATTGGCGTGGCAGAAACGGCAAAAACTGCGGCGGACTTCGGGCATCGTCTCTCTCCCTGATCACACCCTACGCCTCGGCGCCCTTCAATCGACTGGCACTTTTGGCGGTGGTTGCAGGCCAAGCGCGGGCGCAGTTTCGGTGCAAATAATGGGGAGAGTATCGATGCCGACATCGCGCCAATGGCTGCTGAACGGACATCCGCGCGGGCGCGGAATCGAGGATGGCGACTTCCGGCTCGTCGAGGCCGAAGTCGGCGCGCCCGGCGAGGGCGAACTGCTCTTGAAGACACTCTATCTCGGCTTCGATCCCGCGCAGAAGGGCTGGATGGAGAATATCGCCGACTATGTCGCGCCGATGGCGATCGGCGATGTGATGCGCGGCAGCGGGATCAGCGAAGTGGTGGAGAGCAACCATGCGGGCTTTGCCGTCGGCGACCTGGTGATGGGCTCGACTGGCTGGACCGAATGGCATTTTTCCAGCGGCGAAGGACTGGTGAAGATCGATACCCGGTTGCCGCCGACCGCGATGCTATCGGTGCTCGGGACCACGGGTGTCACGGCCTATTGCGGGCTGTTCAAGGTCGGGCGGCCGGTCGCGGGCGACACGGTGCTGGTGTCGGGCGCCGCGGGGGCGACGGGGTCGGTCGTCGGCCAGCTCGCCAAGATCGCCGGATGCCGCGCCGTGGGCATAGCGGGGGGCGAGGACAAGTGCCGCTGGCTTGTCGAGGAAGCGGGCTATGATGCCGCGATCGATTATAAGGCTGGTAACGTCCGTGGACAGATCAAGGAACATTGCCCCGGCGGCGTGAATGTCATCTTTGACAATGTCGGCGGCGCGATCCTCAACGATATGCTCGGCGAGATCGCCACCGGCGCGCGCGTCGCCGTGTGCGGCGGGATCAGCCGGTACGAGATGGGGACGCTGCCGGCGGGGCCGCAGAATTACTTCAACCTGATCTTTCGCCGTGGGTCGATGGCGGGCTTCATCGTGCTCGACTGGGCGAACGAGTTTCCAGAGCTTCGCAAGCGGCTCGAAGGCTTCGTGCTCGATGGCCGGCTCAATTATCGCGAGGATTTGCAGCATGGGTTCGAGAATGCGCCCGAAACGCTGAAGCGCCTGTTCAGCGGCCAGAACCGCGGCAAGCAACTCTTGAAACTCTGAGGAGATCGCTATGGGCAGGCTGGCAGGAAAGCGCGCGGTCATCATCGGCGCGGCATCGGCGGGGAATATGGCGCAGATCACGGCGCGGATCTTTGCCCGCGAGGGCGCGACGGTGATGGTCGCGGGACGCAAGCAGGAACCCCTCGACGCGCTCGCCGCCGAAATCGGCGGCCATGCCGCGCTCTGCGACATCACCGACAAGGCCTCGGTCTTCGCGCTCGCCGATGCGGCGAAGGCGACGATGGGCGGGGTCGATATTGCGATGAACGCGAGCGGCTGGGGACTGCTCAAGCCGCTGCTCGACGTGACCGAGGACGAGCTTGCGGCGATCGTCGCTTTGCAATTCACCGGGGTGCATCATTTTCTGCAGGCGTTTGTCGGCGCGATGCTGACGAACGATCCGACCGGGGGCTCGATCATCCAGATTTCGTCGGCCACGACGCGGTCGCCGATCAGCAATCATGCGGCCTATATCGGCACCAAGACGGGGTCGGAGGCGTTGGTCCGCTGCGTCGCGAATGATTTCGGCGCTGCGGGTATTCGCGCAAATATCGTGTCGCCCGCGTTCACCGAATCGCCGATGACGCAGGGCGCCTTTGCGACGCCAGGGCTCGTCGACGCCTTCCTGCCGCGTTATCCGCTCGGGCGGCTCAACACGTCCGAGGATGTTGCCAATGCGTGCCTGTGGCTTGCGAGCGACGAGGCGTTTGTGACGGGAGAGAATCTCCAGCCCAACGGCGGGCTCGCGCTGCGCGGCAATCCGCAGGAAGGCGATATCGCCGCCGCGGTCGGCGCGGCGATGGCGAAGCTGCAGGCGCAATAAATCCCATCGTCATTGCGAGCGCAGCGAAGCAATCTAGGGCGGCTTGTCACGCTCTGGATCGCTTCGCTGCGCTCGCAATGACGGGGTTTTGTCTCGAGATTGGCTAGCTGATCTGCCGCTCGCGCCCTTCCCAATAGGGCGCACGCAGTTCGCGGCGGAGGATCTTGCCCGACGGATTGCGCGGCAGCGCGGGAATGAAGTCGACCGACTTGGGGCACTTGTAGCCCGCAATCCGTGTCCGCGCCCAGCCGATGATGTCGGCGCTATCGGCGCTCGCACCGTCGCGCAGCACGACGCAGGCCTTCACCGCTTCGCCCCATTTGTCGTCGGGAACGCCGACAATCGCAACGTCGGCGACCGCGGGGTGGCCGTAGATCGCATTCTCGACCTCGGCCGGATAGACATTCTCGCCGCCCGAGATGATCATGTCTTTCACCCGGTCGTGGAGGTAGAAATAGCCGTCCTCATCGGTGTAGCCGGCGTCGCCGGTGCGTAGCCAGCCGTCGCGGTCGATCGTCTCCGCGGTCGCTTCGGGGCGGCCCCAATATTCGCGCATATTGGCCTGCGTCCGGATCGCGATCTCGCCGATTTCACGCGGGGGCAGGGGGTTGCCGTCGGCGTCGATCACGCGCATTTCGACGCCGCGCAGCGGCTTGCCGACCGACCGCATCCGCTCGTTGCCCGCCGGGTCATGATCTTCGGGCGGCAGCGCGGCGATCGTTCCCGACGTCTCGGTCATTCCGTACATCTGGACGAAACCGCACTGGAAGATGTCGATGCACTGGCGCAGCAGGTCGAGCGGGATCGGCGAGGCGCCATAGGCGATATGGCGGAGGCGCGAAAAATCGACGTCGCGCGCGCGCTGCTGATTGACGATGATCTGCATCGCTGCGGGCACCATGAAGATTTTCGAGATGCCATAAGCTTCGATCAGGTCGAGTACCCCGCCCGGATCGAATTCGCGCGTGATCACCCCCGTCGCGCCATTGGTCATCACGGTGATGCCATAGCCGGTGCCGCCGATATGAAAGCAGGGCATCGCGACGAGCCCGACATCATCGGCTTCCCAGCGTTCCCAATCGGCTTGCAGCGCGGGGTCGCGGTCGAGTTTCGATCGCAAGACCGACCCGTTGGTGAGCACCGCGCCCTTCGGCTTGCCGGTGGTGCCCGACGTATACATCTGGATCACCGCGTCTGCTGTGCCGCGCGGCACGTCGGGGTCGGTGTCGGCGAAGCTGTCACGCCAGGTCCGATAATCGGCAAAGCCGCCTGCGGCGCCTTCGGTGGCGATCACATGCTCCACGCCCGGAAAAGCGTCGCGGTTTGCAGCGACTAGGTCGGTGAACTCGGGGCCGACGAACAGGATGCGCGCGCCGCAATTGTCGATGATCCACGCAATCTCGGGAACCGCGAGCCGCCAGTTGACTGGCGTCATCACGCCGCCTGCCTTGGCGACCGCCATCACCAGCTCGAAATAGATATCGCTGTTCTTGCCAAGATACGCGACGCGGTCGTCGGGTTTCAGCCCGAGCGCGATCAGCGCGTTCGCGCCCCGGCTGCTGTTCGCGTCAAATTCGTCGTAGCGCGTGGCGCGCCCTTCGAAATGGAACAGGATCTTGTCGGGCCGCTCGCGGGCGTTCCGTCGCGCGACATCGGCGACCCGTTCAAATGCTGCGACCTTGGGTTCCACCTGCTCTTAGCTCCTGCCTAACACCGTCATTGCGAGCGAAGCGAAGCAATCCAGAGCGGTTTACGCCAAGCTGGATTGCCGCGTCGCTTCGCTCCTCGCAATGACGACGGTGGTTTATGCTGCTTCGCCCAGCGCCTGCCGATAGAGACTGGAGTCCGCAGCATAGAAATTGCAATGGAAACCCGACGGCACGCGGAAGGGGACCTGGATCGTCGCGATCGGTCCCGCTGCAATGTCGAGCGCGGCAAATATCGCGAGTTCGCTCGTCGCTGCACCGGCACGGTGAACGAGCGTCATCGCATAGCCATCGCCTTCGCCCTGCGCGCCCACTTTGGGAGCGAAAATCAGTTCGCCGCACGAGGCGCCGTTGCCGAAGTGATAAACATCTTCGGTGCCGCTGACGGTGTCGAAACGCAGCACGCCGTCCATCCCTTCGGCACGCCCGTCGCGGCTGTTGAGGTTGATGTTGGCAAAGCTGTGCCGCGACGCGCGCGTGACGAAGCGGTCGTCGGGACGCGGAAACTGGATATCGCGGTCGTTGAGCGTCTCTTCCTTGATCCAGCTGCCCCCCGAATTGGTGCGCGGATCGATCGTCCAGCGGCGCAGGCTCTGCTGCGTGTCGCCGTGCGTCCGTTTCACGCCCGTTTCGTCGGGGAACAGCGCTGTCCCGTTTGCCGCTGCGACATCGGCGATGATCTTGCCATCCTGTTCCCAGACGTTGAGCTCGTGGAACATGTGGCGCGGCTCGTAATCGAACCAGCGCACATCGCTCGCCGATCCTTCGCGCGGCATCACGGCGAATTTGGTCGGACGATTGTTGACCCACGCGGTCATCGGGCCGCCCTTCATGAACCGGCCGAGATCGACGTCGATCGGAATCACCGGGAAGACGACCCAGTTTTCGGTCAGAAAGAACGTGTGCATCAACGCATTGTGCGGCATGTCGATCAGCTCGGCCTTGCGCACGCTGCCGTCGGCAGCAATCACGTCATAACGAATTTGCGCGGCGCCCATCGGGCCGTTGATCATCGCGCCGATATTGACGAGTTCGCCGGTATGATGGTCGATCTTGGGATGGGCGGAGAAGGTCGTGGTGATCGTCCCGCCATAATGTTCCTCGCCCAGCGTCTCGAGCGTGCGCGGATCGAGCTCGACCGCGGGCGCGCCCTCCATCAGCGCGAGCAGCTTGCCGCCATGCACGATGATATTGGTGTTGGCGGTGTTGTATCGCTTTCCCTGCGTCGACGGGTCGGCGGTCATCGGATTGCCGAACAGGCCGAAAAGGCGTTTGCCCGCGGCCTTCTCCATCTCGAACTTCTCGGTCCGCACCCAGCGGTTGAGCATCGACGCGCGGCCACCTTCGATATGAAAGGCATAGACCATGCCGTCGCCGTCGAACCAGTGATACTCGCCCTCGCGCGTCGGATAGAGCGGCTCGGGACCGTTGCGGTAGAAAACGCCGACCAGATCGTCGGGAATCTCGCCATCGACGATCAGGTCAGGGGCGGTCGCCTCGAACCGCACGGGCTGGTGATGCCCCGAAAGAAAAGGGTGGTCGAAAAAGGCCTGCGTCATCGTGAATCCCTCTGATCATCGAACAAGGGGCGGTGCATTGCGCCGCCCCCCGTCCCCCTTTTTTGGGTTCCCCCTTGCGATCCCGCCGTGCCCGTGGCGGGGCCGTATCTTCGTCAGAAACGGAAGCCGAGCTCGACCCCGTAGGTGCGCGGCGCCTGTGCTGCGCCGAAGGTGAAGAGACCCGCGACCGGCAGGGTCGACGACAGGCCCTTGTGGTTGGTGAGGTTGCGGCCGAACAACGCCAGGCTGACTTCGCGATCGTCGCCAAGCAGGAAGGTGTAGCCGATCTGCGCCGACAGATTTTCGCGATCCTCGGTGAAGCAGCGATTGTCGTTGGTCACCGCGCCCGGGACGACCGGGCGGTTCGGCGCGATGCAGGTCACATATTTGCTCTGATACCGCAGCAGCGTCGACGCATCGAAGCGGCCCGAGCCGATTTCCTTCGAATAGTTGAGCCCCGCCGACCATTGATATTTGGGCGCGCGGCGCAGCGTCAGCGTCGACACATCGTCCGCAATGCCGTCGGCCGGGCTGCCGGGCGTCAGGCCGACGATGTCGTTGAAGAAATTCTTATATTTGGCATCAGTGTAACTGAACGAAGCGTTGAAGCTGAAAGAATCCGTCATCTGCGCGATGATTTCGGCTTCAAACCCCTTGATGTCGGCCGAAGAGGCATTGCGCACGACCGTTTCCTGCGGGCTCGACGAACCCGGGGGCGAGGGCTGCACCACCTCTTCCTGCTTATTGTCATATTTGGTGTAATAGAAGGCGAGGTTGGTGCGCAGCGTGCGGTCGAGCCAGTCGGCCTTGAGCCCGACCTCATAGGCGTCGACCGTTTCGGGCTGATACGGCCCGAGCGACGTCGGCGATGCCGCGCGGCCGTTGAACCCGCCCGAGCGGAACCCGCGTGAGAAGGACGCATAGACGAGCTTGCCGGGTTCGATCGTATATTCGGCGTTGGCGCGCCAGGTGAACTTGTCGAAGCTGTCGCTGCCGGAGCAGTTGTTTGCCGCGCTATAAACCGGGATCACCACGCCCGGCGCGGGGCTTGTCGTTCCGGTCACCGCGACGCACGACATGCCGTCAAAAGTCGGCAGCGTGATGCGGACGAGCGCGCCGATCCGACCATAGTTGTTGAAGATTTCCTTCTTGTCCTTGGTGTAGCGCGCGCCGAGCGAAATTTTGAACGCGTCGGTCAGGTTGATCTGCGCATCGGCAAAGCCGGCGTAGGATTTGGCGCTGTGATCGACATATTGGCGCAGCACCGCGGTCGAACCCTGACCGAGAACGACGCCGAAATTGGTCGACTGGTCTAGCGTGTACGAGCTGTCGAAATAATAGCCGCCGAGCAGGACGTTGACCGTATCGAAGTCGGCGAGCAGGCGCAGTTCCTGGCTGAACTGCTTGTATTTCTGTTGGCGCCGCGTGTCGAAGAAATTGGCTGAACTGCCGTCGAAATCCTGCGTCACGGACTCCCGGTTCTTGATGTATCCGGTGACCGACGACAACGTCAGATTGTCGCTGAGGTCGATGTCGATATTGCCCGTGATGCTGTCGACATTGTTGCGGACCGGGGTCTCGATATTCTGGAACGTCGTGTAGAGGCCATGCGCTGGCAACGACCAGCGGTTGCATTCTGCGGCGGGCGAAAAGCCGGGCGCGCCAGGGGCGGCGCAGATGACATCGCGGCCGGTTTCGGACAGCGCCGATGCGACGGTTTCGCCGCGTTCGCGCGTGTGCTGATAGGTGACCTGCGCGGTGATCGCGTCGCTCGGCGTGATCAGCGCGGTGACGCCGCCCGTCAGCGTTTCATATTTGCCCTCGCGGCGGTCCTTGGTGACATTGTGATAAAAGCCGTCGGTCTTATCGTAATAGCCGAACGCCTTGAGCGCGATGAAATCGCCGAGCTTGCCGGTGTTGACGACAAGGCGCGCGCGCTTGGTGTCGAAACGGCTGTAGGCGAACTGGCCGCGCACGCCGAAATCCTCGGTCGGGCGGGTGCGGATGACATTGATCACGCCGCCGATCGTATTGCGGCCGAACAGGGTGCCTTGCGGCCCGCGAAGGACTTCGAGCCGTTCGAGGTCGAAGCTGTCGAGAAGCTGGCCGGTGTTGGTCCCGATGAACACACCGTCGACAACGACGCCGACTGCGGGGTCGAAGCTTTTTTCGATATCCTCGAAGCTGATGCCGCGGATCGCGATGGCGGCGGCGCTTGGGCCCGCGCCGACCGAGTCGACGACGAGGCTGGGGACGCGGCCGGCGATATCGCGGATATCGTCGATCGTCGCCGATTCCAGCGCCTTTTCATCGAGCGCGGTCACCGCGATCGGAATCGACTGGATGCTTTCCTCGCGCTTCTGCGCGGTGACGACGATCTCGCGGATGGCACCGCCGCTGCTTTCTTCGACGGGGGCCTCCTGGGCCGCTGCCGGGGTGGCGATCGCCAGTGCGGCGAGCGATACGGTGGCGTAAACAGCAGGCAGCATTCGGGCATGCGTGATCATCGCGTTCCTCCCTCCTCGCGCCGGCGCATAGGCTCGCCGGTCACGTTGGAGGGGAAGGTCCGCTTAATACCCCGATTCAACAATCATCAAAAATATCAGGCATGCCGTGACGGATCATAACATATTGATTTTATTGGCGTTGTGTTGCCCCGCCGTCGACGAAAACCCCATGTCCGGACATGAATCGCGCGTCGTCGGAGGCCAGAAAGGCAGCGACGTCGGCGATATCTTCGGGCTGTCCGAGCCGGCCCAATGCGGCCTTGTCGATCCAGCGTTGTCTGAATTCGGGCATCGCGGCAAAGGCGGGCGCGGTCATCGGCGTGTCGATCGCGCCGGGCTGTATGCAATTGACCGTGATCCCGAACGCACCGACCTCGGCCGCGACCGATTTCGTCATGCCGAGCACCGCATGTTTCGACGCGCTATAGGCGGTCATCCCGGCCTCGCCAAAGCTCGACATCACCGATCCAATCAGGACGATCCGGCCATATGACGAACGCTTGAGCAGCGGCAATGCGTCGCGCATCAGGCGAAATACCGCGGTGACGTTGACCGCCATCATCGCGTCGAAAAATTCGTCGCCGGCCCCGTCGAGCATTTCCAAGCCGGTGATCCCCGCGCAGGCGACGACGATGTCGAGCCGCCCGAAACGCGCCTCGGCGTCGGCGACCAGTCGGGCGTTGGCGCCGGGCGCGGTGACATCGGCGACAATGTCGACCTCACCCGCGCGATCGGTGGTAAGCACCTGCGCGCCGTCGGCAGTCAGGCGTTTGGCGGTCGCGAGGCCGATGCCCGACCCGGCGCCGGTGACGAGCGCGGCGCGGCCGGCGAGACGGCCCGCCGTCACAGCGAACTGCCGCCGTCGATGCGAAACTCGGCGCCCGTCGCAAAGGCGGACTCGTCGGAGGCGAGATAAAGGACGATCGCCGAAATTTCCTCGGGCTTGCCGAGCCTTCCCACAGGATGCGTCGCGACCCAGCTATCGTAGAGCGCCTGTCCGTCGGCGACCTGCGCCATCACCTTGTCGAGGATCGGCGTATGGATCGCGCCCGGGTGCACCGAATTGCAGCGGATGCCATAGCCCTTGCGTGCATAATGCAGCGCGACCGACTTGGTCAGGTGCGTCACCGCTGCCTTGGCAGCGTTATAGGCGGCAAGGTCGCCCTGCGCGCGGACGCCGCACATCGACGACATGTTGACTACCGACCCGCCATGATCCTTCATCTTCGGGATTACGTGCTTGCAGCCCAGAAAGACGCCGTCGACGTCGACCGAAAATTCGTGACGAAAGGCTTCGAGCGTCAGATCCTCGATCGACCCGTGCGTCGTAATGCCCGCATTGTTGACAAGGATGTCGATGCGATCGCAGGTGCCGAGTGCGGCGAGCCACTCCGCCTCCTTCGATACGTCGAGCCGGACGAAGCGCTGCCCGAGTTCGGCGGCGAGTGCCTCGCCCGCAGCGACGTCGATATCGGCGATGACGACGCTTGCGCCCTCGGCGACGAAGCGGCGCACGATGTCGAGCCCCAGCCCCGAAGCGCCGCCGGTCACGAACGCGATCTTGCCTGAAACGCGGCCTTGCCCTGTCATCCTGTCCTCCCTCTTTTTGCCCCGGCACTATCATGCTGCGCCGAGGACGAGGGGACTATTTATTGCGCTAGGTGCGGTGGATGGCCGCTCGGGATCACATCATGGCGGGACAGGAGAAATGCCATGGCGGAAAGCTGGGACTATATCGTCGTTGGGGCCGGATCGGCGGGCTGCGTGCTTGCCGAGCAACTCAGCGCCGATCCAGAGGTTCGCGTGCTGCTGCTCGAAGCGGGCGGCAGCAACGACAGCCGCTGGGTCGCGATCCCCAAAGGCGTCGCAAAGCTCGTCACCAATCCCGACCATATCTGGGCCTATGGCGTGTCGCAGCCGCGCGGCGACGGCGGCGCGCCGGGCGAAGTGTGGATTCGGGGCAAGGGGCTTGGCGGATCGTCGGCGGTCAATGGCATGATCTGGAGCCGCGGCGAGCCCGCCGACTATGACGAATGGGAAAAACTCGGTTGCACCGGCTGGAACGGCGACGCGATGACCGACGCCTTCCGCAGCCTTGAGGATCACGGCCTCGGCGCGAGTGCGATGCGCGGTGCGGGCGGACCCGTCGGCGTCGCGCCCAAGATCCATAGCTATCCTCTCGCCGAAACGATGGTGCAGGCGGGAGTCGAGATGGGGCTGAGGCCTGTAGACGATCTCAACGCCGCGACATCGGACCGGGTCGGTTTCTATTCGCACAATGTCCGGCGCGGCCGGCGCGAGAGCGCGGCGACCACCTTTCTCGCGCGTGCGAAGAAACGGCCGAACCTGCACGTCGTCACATACGCCATGGCCGAGCGGCTGATCGTGGCGGGCGGGCGCGTCACGGGCGTCGAGGCAAAGGTCGCGGGACAGACCCAGCATTTCGATTGCGATGGCGAGGTGATCGTGTCGGGCGGCACGCTGGAGAGTCCCCTGCTGCTTCAGCGATCGGGCATCGGCCCCGCCGATGTACTGCGCGCCGCAGGAGTCGAGCCCGTCGTCGACGCCCCCGATGTCGGCGGGCGGATGCGCGAGCATCTCGGCTTTTCGATGCCGCACCGTCTGTCGCGCGACGTCGGCAGCAACCGTAGTTTTTTCGGGATCGGGCTGATGCGCGCGATGGCGCAATATATGCTGACGCGCGGCGGGATCATGGCGACCGGGCCGTTCGAGGTCGGTGCCTTTCTCAACTTGACGAGCCGCGACCTGCGGCCCGACCTGCAACTCTATCTCGGCGGTTACACTTTCGCGCTCGGTGACGACAAGCATCCGGTGCCGCTGAACAGCATCGACCGCAAGCCGGGGATGACCATCTATGGCCAGCTCCTTCGTCTGACGAGCGAGGGAAGTATATTGATCGCCGGCCCCGGCAGCGATGCGCCCGCCGACATCAAACCCAATTGGCTGTCGACGCGCGAGGATGAACGCACCGCGATCGCCGCGGTCCACGCGATGCGCCGCTATATGGCGCAGCCGGCCCTCGTCGGCCTCGTCGAACGCGAACTGCTGCCGGGCGCGGCGGTACAGAGCGATGCCGAGATTCTCGCGGCGTTCCGCCGCCTCGCCACATGCGGACTGCACGGGGTCGGGACCTGCCGGATGGGCAGCGACAATCGCGCGGTCACCGACGCGCGGCTGCGCGTCAATGGCGTGCGCGGGCTGCGCGTCGTCGACTGTTCGGTGATGCCGTCGCCGGTGACGGGGAACACCAATGCCCCCGCAATGGCGCTGGCGCTCCGCGCGGCTGGGCTGATCCGCGAGGACCGGCGACGGTTGAGGGCGGTGGCGTAACTTATGCGACGATGCCTGCTTGGGGGGTCGGGACCTGACGTCCATCTCCTCCACTTCCGTCATCCCGGGCTTGACCCGGGATCCCGCTTTTGAACGCGCCGGCAAGCTTCAAAAAAAGCGGGACGCCGGGTCAAGTCCGGGGTGACGAGGATAGAGGGGCCGCTCCCGGCCGATACCGGGCACCGCCGCTCACACGCGCTCGCGTTCCTTCAGCCAGCCGATCCCGCGGCGCAGCAGGTCGTAGAAGACCGGCAGGTCCCATGCACAGCGGTCGACCGTCGGCCACCAGTCCATCATCGGCTGCAGGTCGTAATGCCCACGGCAATGGCCGAGCGTGAGGTAAAGCACCGCGCCCGCGCCATGCTGCTTGATATAAAACACCGGATAGGTGCCGGGCGCATCCTCGGCCTCGACGAAGCCGGTGCCTGGCCCGCTGCATTCCGTATCGAGCAGGACGTGGAGCGCGCCATGCGTTTCGAGGTGATACAGTTCGTCGGTCGTCTCGAACGGCGCGATGCCTTCGACGAGCGGATGGTCGGGGTCGGCGACGCGGACGGTATAGGGTTCGATCGCGGGATGGCTGATGAACTGCGAGCCGAGGAGATCCATCATCAGCGGCGCCCAGCGCGGCGCGTCCCATACGCCCGTATCGAGCAGGCGCAGGATCGAGTTGGTGCCGTGCAGCGCGTACCAGCGCCCGCCCTTGGTCAGCCAGCGCTTCAGCGCCTCCTGCGCGGGCAGCGACGGGGTGACATCGCAGGTGTAGGTGATCAGGATATCGGCACCCTCGATCGCCTCGATATTCTCATAATTCTCGAACACGCGCGTCCGCACGCGCTGGTCTTCGGCGAGCAGTTTGAGCAGCTCGAGCCGCGCAAAGTCCATGTCGTGCCAGACGCCGCCGCAGATCAGCACGCAATCGATGCGGGGTGGATGCTCGCTCTCGCTCATCGCCGGTCCTCTCCTCCTGTTATCGGCGCAACATGCGTTCGCGGCGCGCCCGCGTCACCTTGCTGTATTGATAGGTTCACCGATGTAGCGAAACTGGCAAGAGGAACAGCGAGAGGAGAGGCGCGATGCAGCAGAGGCTCGGCGGCAAGGTCGCCCTGGTCACCGGCGGGACGAGCGGAATCGGTGCCGCGACGGTCGAGCGGTTGACGAACGAAGGTGCGAAGGTCGTGTTCACCGGCTCGAACGCCGAGGCGGCGGCCACGGTTGAGGACCGGACCGGTGCAATCTTCCGCGCCCACCGCGTCGAGGACGCAGCGGCTTGGGATGCGCTGATGGCCGAGATCGAGGCCGAATATGGCCGGCTCGACATCGCCTTCGCCAACGCCGGGACCGAGGCGGGCGATGCAAGCGTCGAGGATATCGGCATCGACGCATGGGACCATATCGTCGGGGTGAACCAGACGGGCGTCATGCTCACCGTCCAGCACGCGATCCGCGCGATGGCGAAGAACCCGCAAGGGCCCCAAGGTTCGATCATCGTCAATTCGTCGATGAACGCGCACCGCGCGATGGGCAATTACGTCGCCTATTCGGTGACCAAGGCGGCGGTCGTCGCGCTGGTCAAATCGGCGGCGATCCATTGCGCGGGGCAGGGATATGCGATTCGCGTCAACGCGGTGCTGCCCGGCGTCGTCGAAACCGACATGATCCGCGGCGTCATCGATCGCTCCCCCGATCCGGTCGCCGCGCGCGCGGCGTTCGAAGGGATGGCGCCGATGAAACGTATGGCGCAGCTCGGCGAGGTGAGCGCGCTCGTCGCCTTCCTCGCCTCTGACGAGGCGGCTTTTATCTCGGGCGCCGACTATGTGATCGACGGCGCGACGACCGCCGGTATGATGGGCGTGTAGGGCGCAGGCCCGTCACACCAAAGCGGAGCATATCGTGTCCTATCCTGCCCTGTTCACGCCCTTGCCGGTCGGCCGCCTTGCCTTGCGCAACCGCATCGTGATCGCGCCGATGTGCCAATATTCGGCGATCGACGGCTGCATGACCGACTGGCACCTCATTCATCTGGGCAATCTCGCGCTATCGGGGGCGGCGTTGCTGACGATCGAGGCGACGGCGGTGTTGCCCGAAGGGCGGATCAGCCACGCCGACGTCGGCCTATGGGACGACGCGACCGAGGCCGCGATGGCGCGCACCCTCGATTCCGTTCGCCGTTGGTCCGACATGCCGGTCGCGATCCAGCTTGGCCATGCCGGCCGCAAGGCGTCGACCGAAGTACCGTGGAAGGGCGGCGCACAACTGCCGCCGGGCGACCCGAACGGCTGGCCGACCGAGGCGCCGTCGGCGCTGGCCTTCGCCGAGGGGCAGGTCGCGCCGCACGAACTCGATCGCGCCGGCCTGGCCCGTGTTCGCGACGCTTTCGCCGCCGCCGCGGTGCGCGCGGCGCGTCTCGGCATCGACGCCGTCCAACTGCACGGTGCGCATGGCTATCTGCTGCATCAGTTTCTCTCGCCGCTCTCGAACCGGCGGACCGACGACTATGGCGGCAGCCTCGAAAACCGGATGCGTTTCCCGCTCGAGGTGTTCGACGCGGTGCGGCAGGCTTTTCCCGCGGACCGTCCGGTCACCGTCCGCGTGTCGGGGACCGACTGGGTCGACGGCGGCTGGACGATCGAACAGACGGTGGCGTTCGCGCAGGCGCTGGAAGCGCGCGGTTGCGCCGCGATCCATGTGTCGAGCGGCGGGCTAGATCCGCGGCAGGATATTCCGGTTGGACCCGGCTATCAGGTTCCCCTCGCGCGCGCGGTGAAGCAAGCGGTGGCCATGCCCGTCGTCGCGGTCGGACTGATCACCGATTATGATCAGGCGGAGGCGATCGTTGCGACGGGCGACGCCGATCTGGTGGCGCTGGCGCGCACGATCCTGTTCGACCCGCGCTGGCCCTGGCATGCCGCCGCGCATCTGGGGGCGCGCGTGACCGCGCCGCCGCAATATCTGCGGTCGCAACCGCACGGCTTTTCCGACCTGTTCGACATATAACTGCCGTCACACTGATCGCGGGCGAAATATTGGTGACCCCTACGGGAATCGAACCCGTGTTTCAGCCGTGAGAGGGCCGCGTCCTGACCGCTAGACGAAGGGGCCTTGTGGGTCGGAAATTTGCGGAAAAGGGGAGCCGACCGCTCCCGTGACCGATGGTGACCCCTACGGGACTCGAACCCGTGTTTTCGCCGTGAAAGGGCGACGTCCTAGACCGCTAGACGAAGGGGCCGTCTGATCGGTGAAGCGGCGCATTAGACTCGCATGTCCATAGGGTCAAGCGCGCCACGTAAAAATATTGCGCCGCAGCGTGCCGGTCCGCCCCCGCTACGCTCCTGGTCGGCCGCTAATCGGCCCACGCGGCGTCCTCCAGATGCAGTTCGGCGGCCGGGCGACTGCCCCAATCGTCGCGTTTCGCGCGCCCCGCCAGCCATAATTTGCGGCCGCGTGCGTGGAGCAGCGCTTGCCCCAATTCGGTTTCGGCGCTGCGGAATGCGACCGCCTTGAACCGTGCGCCGTCGTCGCCCGACACGATCAGGCGGACATGGTCGGTGCCGACGATCCCCGATTCGACGATTCGAACCGGCCCCGTCGCAACGCGCGGTGCGGGCCAGCCGGCGCCATAGGGGCCCGCGCTTTCGATGGCATCGCACCACAAAGGATTGATGCCGCGCGGCGCGAGCACCGCGTCGATCAGCAGCGACTTGTCGCCGCTCGCGCGCTCGACATCGGCGGCGAGGCGATCGTTGAGGAAAGCGCCAAGCGCATCGACCTTGTCCGCAGCGACGGTGAGGCCGGCCGCCATCGCATGGCCGCCGCCCGCGACGAGCAGGCCGGTTTCTTTCGCGGCGAGGATCGCGGCGCCAAGGTCGACGCCGTTGATCGAGCGTCCCGATCCCTTGCCGATGCCGTCGTCGTCGACGGCAATGACGATCGCGGGGCGGTGGAGGCGTTCCTTGAGGCGCCCGGCGACGATGCCGATCACGCCGGGATGCCAGCCCTCGCCCGCGACGATCGCGACAGGAGCGTTGCCGCACCCTGCGCTTGCTTCGATCGCCTGTTCGAGCACGGCAGCTTCGATCGCACGCCTTTCCTCGTTCAGCCGGTTGAGTTCGAGCGCGATATCGGCCGCTTCCTGCGGGTCGCTGGTGGTGAGCAACCGCACGCCAAGGTCGGATTTGCCGACGCGCCCGCCGGCGTTGATCCGCGGGCCGAGCGCAAAGCCCATGTCGCTCGCGCTTGGCGGTTTGGTCAGGCGCGCGGCGTCCATCAGCGCCGCAAGGCCCGTGTTGCCGCGCCGCGCCATCACCTTCAGCCCCTGCGTCACCAGCGCGCGGTTGAAACCGGTGAGCCGCGCGACGTCGGCGACGGTGCCCAGCGCGACAAGATCGAGCAGATCGATCAGCGCCGGTTCGTTGCGGCCGCTAAAGAAACCGCGCGCGCGCAAGGTGCGGAGCACCGCCGCGCCGAGCAGGAAGGCGACGCCGACCGCCGCCAGATTACCGTGGATCGCGGCATCGGGCTCTTCGTCGAGCCGGTTGGGGTTCACCAGCGCAAAGGCTTCGGGGAGGGTCGTCGCGCATTGGTGATGGTCGACGACGATCACCTCGACCCCCGCCGCCTTCGCCTCCGAAATCGCATCAAATGCCTGCGCGCCGCAGTCGACCGTGACGACAAGCTTCGATCCCGCCTCGCCGATTTTCACCAGCGCGGCGCCGGAGGGGCCATATCCCTCCATCAACCGGTCGGGGATATAGGCGCCGACCGGAAGCCCGAGGCCGCGCAGCAGCCGCACGAGCAAGGCGGCCGAGGTCGCGCCGTCGACGTCATAGTCGCCGAAGATCGTCACCGCTTCCTTGCGCTCGACCGCATCGGCAAGCCGCGCGGCGGCGGCGTCCATGTCGCGGAACAACGACGGGTCGGGCATGAAGCCGCGCAAGGTCGGCGTCCGCTGCCGGTCGAGATCGCCCCGTGCCACCCCGCGCGCGAGCAGCAATTGCGTGACGAGATCGTCGGGCGCGAGATTCTCCGACGCCATGTCGGCGCTCGCGCGCCGCCAATGCCAGGGCTGGCCCTTGATCGAATGCGTGATGCCCAAAGCCAGGCTGCTTGCGGTGTCGCTCATCGCCGCGTCCTCGCGGCGAGGATGCGCGTGCGAAGGTCCTGCGCGATCGCCGCCGGGATCGCGGGAATCTCGTGCGTCGCGAGCGAACTGCCGCCGGGCACTCCGAACACCAGGGTCGCCAGGCCGAGTGGGCGGAGGATGAAATCGCTCTTGAGGTCGACGCTCTGCACCGACGCGTGCGGCAGCAAGGTCATCTTGGGTTTCCATGCGCCGCGACGGATCGCAATCTGCTCGCCAAGGTCGGCCCAGCGGTGGAAGCGCGCGGCCCAGAAGGCGATGAGCGCGATGAGCGGCGCTGCGATGAGCGCGAGCCAGCCGACGTCATTGCCCAGGTAGAGCGCGACGCCGCCGCCGATCGTTGCGCACGCCGCGCCGACGATCGGCCCCAGCGCGACAATGCGGTGGCTATGCTGCCATGATTGCGCGGCATCGGGGCGCAAAATCGCGACCTCGTCCAGCACAGGATCGATTTCGTCGAGCTTGGCAAAGGGGACGACCTGATGGTCTCGTTCCTTCTCTCCGTCGCTGGCCAGGCTTTGCAGGCGTAGCTCGTGCCAGCCGAAACGCTGGCGAAACCAGCCGGTGACGAGGATCGCCGCCTGCACCCGCTTCACCGGCACCGCGACGTCGGTGCGTGTCGTAAGGCCGCGCGTGCGGCGCAACGCGCGCGGTTCGCGCGTCAGGCGGAAATCCCAGTTGGCGAAAAACATCGTCGCGATCCCGCTCGCGAAACCGATCAGCAACAGCGACAGCGCCGCGCCGACTCCCGCGATCCAGCGATGAGCGAGCAGCCATTGGTCGAGTCCGTAATTCTCGGCGATATCGATCCAGTCCATCGGGTTGAACACGTTGAAATCGAACGGCAGCAGCCCGTCGAAAAACTGCATGCCTGCGCCGACCACGGCCAGCGCGGCGAGCGAGAAGTTGAACAGCCCCGCGACGAGCAACTGGCGCGGCCCCATCGCAAACAGCAGCCGATCCTCGCCGGCGGGCGCCGCTTCGGAAGCCTCAGAGGCTGTCGTCGGCGCCGCGACCTCGCCGCTGCGATGCGCGCGAATCGTGGCGCGCAGCGCCTGCGCCGAATCCAGCGCGATCGCGTCGAGGCTCGCGTCATTCTCCTTGCCGCCCGCGCCCGTCTCGAACCCGACCTTGGCGATACCGAGCGCGCGTGAGACGAGGCCCTGCTCGATGCTGACGTCCTGGATTCGGTCAAAGGGGATGGTGCGGTGCTGGCGGGAAAAGACGCCGCTTTCGATCACCACCTCGTCGTCGCCGACAAGGAAGCGGAAGCGGAGCCACTGGAACCAGGCGGCGAGCAGCGAGATCAGGATGAAGGCAAGGATCGACGGGACGATCCAGATCCAGTTGCCGGTAAAGCCCAGCGCCGCAACCGCGGGCAGGAATTGCAGCGATCGCGGCCCCAGTTCGACGATGGCGAGCGCCAGCGTCGCGGGGTGCAGCCGCTGCCAGTTCGGCTCGGCTTCGCTCATGGCTATGGCGGCGGCGTCGCTCATGCGAAATCGGTCTGGATATGGCGGCGGATCGTCTCGCGCATGGCGGCGGCAAGGTCGCTGTGCAGCCCCGGCAGCGTCACCGTACTGTTATGCGTGCCCGATGTGTGGACAATCAGGTGCGACAGCCCGAACCAGCGCTCGATCGGCCCCTGTCCCACATCGATATGCTGGACGCGCACGAACGGCACGATCGTGTCGGTGCGAAACAGCCAGCCGCGCGCGACGCGGAGCTGCCCCTCGCCGATCTTGTATCCCCAGCGCGACACGCGGCGCGACGGGAAGGTGACGATCACGACGATCGCGATCAGCCACGCCGCCGCGGTGATCAGTCCATACGGCCCCTCGAGGTGCCGGATCAGCAGCGCGTCGAAGACGCTCGCGCCGATCGCGAGCGGGATCAGGTTGAGCGCCGTCGCGACGCGCAAAACCTGCGCATAGGCCGGCGCGACCGGGTCGAGTCCCTCGGCGGCATTCAGCGCGTCGGGGGCGAAAGGATCGGTCGGGCGCGCGGCGGGGGTGTCGGTCATCATAAGGCCTTTAGGGGGTGATCGATCGAGACTGAACCACTTATCTCTCCGTTCGTGTCGAGCGAAGTCGAGACACTGTGAGGTCGTGCTCTCCCGATGGGCATCTCGACTTCCGGCGAATGCCGGAAGTTTATCCTGAGCGCTTGCAAGGCAGTCGAAGGGCTCGATGCGAACGGCTTGGACATGTGCGATGTCATGGATTCTAAGGCACAACCACATTGAAGCGGGGATCGGCGGGCGGATGCAGCGCGAACCACGACAGGAACGCCATGCGGTCGCCGTCGATCCTGATTGCGCCCGACTGGATCAGCGCGGGGAATTGCGCGCGCCCCATCATCGCCTCGTCCAGGATCTTGCGGTCGATCGTTACCGTCGCGGTCGGCGCCGCCTCGGTCACGCCATAGCGCGGGAATTCGACCCCGCCGCCGACGACCACCGCGACTGTCTCCTTGCTGTCGGGCAGCACGAACTGGAACGTTCCCTTGACCGCGCTGCCCTTCGCGGCATCGAAACGTGCTGCCAGCGCATCGAAAAACACCGCGGTCGGGATCGCGCTCACGAAACTGCGGCTCTGCCCGTTGCCGGTCGCCGCATCGACGGCATTGCCGCGCAGGCTCGCTGCGGCGGCAAGATAATAGTTCCGCCAGGCGCCGGACTCGGCCTGATAGCCCATCTGGTCATAGGCCGAAGCCAACGCCGCACGCGCGTCCTTGTTGTCGGGCTGCGCAAAGACGAGCTTGTTCAATAGCTCCGCCGCCCAGCGGTAATCGCCCGCCTTCAGCGCTTCGCGTCCCGCCGCGAGCAGCTTGTCCGCGCCGCCCGCGAGCGCGACATATTTGGGCGCCGATTGCTCGGGCGGCAGCGGATTGAAGTTGGCGGGATTGCCGTCCCACCAGCCGAAATAGCGCTGATAGACCGCCTTCATGTCGTGGTTGAGCGTGCCATAATAGCCGCGCGTCGCGAAATCGCGCCCCTGTACCGGTGCTTCCGGGGTCTGGTCGGCAAGCTCGTGCAAGGTCGCACCGCGGTTCGCGAGGAAAAGCGTACGGTCGTGGACATAGCGATATGCGTCGCGCTGGTTCGCCAGCAGCGACGACACCTCGCCCGCGCCCCACGTCGGCCAATGGTGCGACGCCATCGCGACCTCGGCCGTGCCGCCCCATTTCAGCAGCATGGCGTCGATCACCTTCGACCAGTGCAGCGCATCGCGGACCTGCGCCCCGCGCAACGTCAGCACATTGTGCAGCGTGTGCGTCACGACCTCGGTCGTGTGGAGGGCCTTATAGGCGGGGATATAGAAGACGAACTCCGACGGCGCCTCGGTGCTCCCCGCGTCCAGGAAGTCAAAGGCCAGCCCGTCGATCGTCAGCGTCCCGCCCTTTTCGCCGACGGTCTCGGTCGGCTCCATATAGCCGACGGTGCCCGACGACAGCTTGGGTCCCAAGCCGGTGTCGACCTGCCCCTTCTCTCCGGGCGGCAGGATCGCGCCGAACATATAGAGCGCGCGGCGCCCCATCGCCCCGCCCGCGAGCACATTTTCCGACGTCGCTTCCTCCGAAAAACCGTGCGGCGCGATGATGCGGATCTTTTGCGACTTGACCTTTTCGGGGGTGACGATGCCGCCGACGCCGCCGAAATGGTCGCTGTGGCTGTGCGAAAAGATCACCGCCCTGATCGGCAGCCTGCCGCTCTTCGCCTCGACCGTGTCGGCGAACAATTTCCAGCTCGCCGCCGCGGCTTCCTCCGACAATAGGGGGTCGACGATGATCCAGCCGCTTTTGCCGCGAATGATCGTCATCACCGAAATATCGTAGCCGCGGACCTGCCAGATCTTGCCCGGCACGACCTCGAACAATCCGTGTACCGCATCCAGCCGCGCCTGCCGCCACAGCGACGGGTTCACCGTATCGGGTGCCTCGGCCTTGCTCAGAAATTCATAGGGCCGCCGGTCCCATACCGTCTTGCCATCGGCACTCTGGATCACCCCGCCCGGGATTTCGGCCAGCTTGCCGCGCATCACATTCGCCTCGTCGCGCGGATCGCTCAGCGGCAGGCGTTTCGCAATCTCGGCCTGTGCCGCGCGTGTCGCTTCGCTGGCGGCATCCTGAGCAGTGGCGGTGAAGGGCAGGCTGCTCGCGAGCAGCAGGGCGGTCAATCGGCGCATGTCATATCTCCCCCATATGTCGGGGCAGCTTGCGCCGCGTGCCGGTGCTTGGCAAGCATCGGCGCATGACCGACGCGCCGCACCTGCTCATCGTCTGGCACAGCCGTACCGGCGGCAGCGAAGCGCTCGCGCGTGCGGCGGCCGAGGGGGCGGGGACTGCCAGGCTCGTCGCCGCAGACGAAGTCACGTCCGACGCGTTGCAAGCGGCGGGCGGCTATCTTTTCGTCGGCCCCGAAAATCTCGCGGCGCTGTCGGGCGCGATGAAGGAGATGTTCGACCGCTGCTATTATCCGTGCCTCGGCCGGATCGAGGGACGCCCCTATGCGACGATCATCTGCGCAGGGTCCGACGGCGAAAACGCCCAGCGCCAGCTCGATCGCATCGCGACCGGCTGGCGGCTGAAACGCGTCGCCGAACCGGTCATCGTGAATACAGCGGCGCAGACCCCCGAAGCGATCCTCGCGCCCAAGACGATCGCGCCGGATCGCCTCGCCGAAGCCCGCGACCTTGGCGCCGCACTGGCGGAGGGACTGGCGGCGGGGATTTTCTGACAATGCCATGGGTTATCCAAGCTGTATTATCGAAATAATACGGCAAGGATGGTGCGAAGGTCAAGTGCCGGGCGTTGTCCTGGGGGTGGCGAACGGACATCGCCACCCTTCGTCATCCCGGGCTTGACCCGGGATCCCGCTTTTCGAACATACTGGCCCGCTTCACGAAATAGCGGGACCCCGGATCAAGTCCGGGGTGACGATGACGGATGAGGTCCGCTTTCGCTCGAAACCCGTCAGTGCGCGCGATGCTCGCCCTTGACCCAGCGCACCGTGCCCGACGAGGCGCGCATCACGACCGTCTCCGTCGTCATGATGCCATCGCGCCGGCGCTTGACCCCGCGCAGAAGCGATCCGTCGGTGACGCCGGTCGCGGCAAAGATCACGTCGCCCTTGGCAAGATCTTCGAGGTCATAGACGCGGTCGAGATCCTCGATGCCCCATTTTTTCGCGCGCAGCCGCTCGTCGTCGTTGCGGAACAGCAGGCGGCCCTTGAACTGGCCGCCGACGCAGCGCAGCGCCGCTGCGGCGAGCACGCCCTCGGGCGCGCCGCCCGATCCCATATAGATGTCGATGTTGGTTTCGGGATTCGTCGTTGCGATCACGCCCGCGACGTCGCCGTCGGGGATCAGCGCGACGCCGCAACCGATCGCGCGCAGTTCGGCGATGATCGCCTCGTGGCGCGGGCGGTCGAGCACGCAGACGATGATCTGTTCGGGCTTGCACCCCTTTTCACGCGCGACGGCTTCGACATTCTCGCGCACGCTATTGTCGAAATTGACGATGTTCGGCGAATAGCCTGCGCCGACCGCGAGCTTGTCCATATAAACGTCGGGGGCGTTGAGCAGGCAGCCTTCCTCGGCGATCGCGAGCACCGCGAGCGCGTTGGGGCCGGCCTTGGCGGTGATCGTCGTGCCTTCCAGCGGGTCGACCGCGATGTCGATCTTGGGGCCCTTACCCGGCGCGTTGCCGACCTTTTCGCCGATATAGAGCATTGGTGCCTCGTCGCGCTCGCCCTCGCCGATGACAATGGTGCCATCCATATAAAGCGTGTTGAAGGCCGTGCGCATCGCTTCGACGGCGGCGGCATCGGCGGCTTTCTCGTCGCCGCGTCCGATCAGCTTTGCGGCGGCGATCGCCGCGGCTTCGGTGACGCGCACCATTTCGAGCACGAGCACCCGGTCGAGGTTGCTGCCGGTATCCGTCATGTTTGCTGCTCTCCGTCTTTGATCTTGCCTTGGCGCCCCGGTCGGGCATGGTGGGCGCCATATGGTCGCCCGCGTCGCTTGTCGAGGATACTTCGCCCGATTCGGAGCCGCTCTCGCGACGGCCTGTGTCATTGGCATGACGGTGCCCTCCGTCGGCGCCCAGATGGTCGGGCCCCCGGCGCCGCCGTCGACCAAATCCAAAGCCGACGAGGCCGCCGCCAGGGCAAAGGAAATGGTCGACCCGATCAAGCGCTGCAAACCAGCCGACGACGGCTCGATCAACGTATGCGGCACCGATACCGAACGCCACCGCCTGTCGCCCGAACTGCGCGCGATCGCGAACGAAGGCCGCGAGGCACCACCAAAGCTGCCGCGCGCCGAGGCGCACGGAGTGGTGGGGGACAAATTACCCTATAGCTGGATTTCGATCGGCGGCCGGATGAAGCCCGGCCCCGAATATAATGCGCTCTATGAAGCGGTGAAGCGCGCGACCGATCCCGAGACGGGGACGCCGCCGACGCCCGAGGACGAACCCTAGGCGAAGGTCGCCGCCGGGACTCCGGTGTTCGCCGCGCGATACAAGCCTGCGGGGACCAGCGTGGTGACCGCGAAATAGCCGCACCAGAAAATCAGCCAGACGCTGCTCATCGCCATGGAAGCGATCCGCATCGTTTCGCCGCTCACGATCAGATAGCTGTGCGACGCGAAAAGGAGCCCGATCAGCATCGCGGCGACGATATTGAATGTCAGATAGAGCGCGGCGAGCGACCATTGGCGGCGCGCGGTCCGCCGCCACGATTCGGCGAAAGCCGTCACCGGTTCCAGCTTCCCCGCTTCGGCCATGATCGGTCCGATCAGGCAAAGGCGGGCGTTGAACCAAGCGCTTAGCAGCGCCAGCAGGATCTGGCGCGCGATCGCGATCGGCGAGCCTTCGGCACGCATCGCTTCGACCCCGACGGTCAGCTGGAATGGCAGCGACAGCAGGAAGCCCAGGAAATAATAGAAAAGCAGGCCGGCGATCAGATAGGCGGCGCCGGCAACCATGCCGTACATGATTTCGGCGACATAGCCCTCGCGAATCTCGGCGAGCATGGCGCGCCACAGCGCGAGCATCGCGCCGCATAGCAGTGCGGCACAGATACCGAGCAGGTAGAGCGGGCCGACAATCGAGCCGGTAAAGCGGAAATCCTCGGGCACGAGGGCCAGCGCGACGAGTACCTCGATGCTGAGGACCGGCTCGCTGGCGAGCAGCAGGTAAGGCAGTACGACGCCCAGCAGCATATAGGCGAGCAGCGGTCGCCAATGCTCGACCGCCAGTGTCCGCGCCTCGGCCAGTCCCCGTCTGATTTCGATATCCATATCCGCCCCATTCCCCTCGTCAGGGGTAACAGGGGGCTAGGCGATTACAAGCAGGTCAAAGCGCCAAAATGGGCATATGCATCGGCGCGCCGACGACATGGTCCGAAGTGGCGAGAATATCGAGCGCAGCATGAATCGTGCTGGCGGGACCCTCATGTGTAACGAGCACGATCACGACGCCGCTGTCGTCGTCGCTGCCGCGCTGGATCAGGCTTTCGATCGATACGCCGGCGTCGCGCATCGCCGTCGCGATCTCTGCGAGCACGCCGATCCGGTCTTCGACGATCAGGCGGACATAATGTTTGCCGATCCGCGCCCCCGCGTCGGCGACGGGCGCCGCGTCGAGCGAATCGACCGGCATCGCAAAGGCAGGGCCATATTCGTCGCGCGCGATGTCGATGATGTCGGCGACGATCGCCGACGCCGTCGGTCCCGCGCCCGCGCCCGCGCCTTCGAAGAAGAGGCGGCCGACGAAATTGCCCTCGGCGACGACGGCATTCAATGCCCCGGGAACATAGGCGAGCGGGTGGTCGGCCGGCACCAGGCACGGTTGGACATGCTGATAGAGGCCATTCGAATCGCGTTCGGCCATACCGATCAGGCGGACGCGATGCCCCAGGGCTTCGGCCTCGCGGATGTCGGCGGCGATCAGCCCGCGGATCCCGTCGGCGGTCACCGCGCCGATGTCGAGCCGCGTCCCGAAACAGAGCGCCGCGAGGATCGACAATTTATGCGCGGCGTCGATTCCGTCGACGTCGAAGGTCGGGTCGGCTTCGGCATAGCCCTCGGCCTGCGCAGCGCTCAGCGCATCGGCAAAGCTCGCGCCGTTCCGCTCCATCTGCGTCAGGATATAATTGCAGGTGCCGTTGAGGATGCCATAGACGCGCGCGATCTCGTTCGCCGACGCGCCCTCGCGGATCGCCTTGATGACGGGAATCCCGCCCGCGACCGCGGCCTCATATTTCAGCGGGGTGTCCTTTTCCTCGGCCAGCCGCGCGAGGTCGAGCCCATGATGTGCGATCATCGCCTTGTTCGCGGTGACCAGCGCCTTGCCCGCACCGAGCGTGTGGCGCGCCAGCGTCAGCGCCGGCCCATCGGCGCCGCCGATCATCTCGACGACGACATCGACATCGTCGGCCGCAACGAGTGCATCCATATCGTCTTCCCAGCGATAGGGCGACAGGTCGACGCCGCGATCCTTGTGCCGGTCGCGCGCCGACAGCGCGACGATCTCGATCGGCCGACCCGCGCGCCGCGCGATCAGGTCGCGGTTCGCTTCGAGCAGCCGCACGACCCCGCCGCCGACGACGCCAATACCCGCCAGCGCGACACGCAGCGGCGGGCGGGGGGCGGTCGGGGCGGAATAGGGCGACATGCTGGGGACTCCGTATAGACGCGGGGCTGCGCCCCGCCGTTGCGAGCGCCCTATCGGCTTTTGTCGCGGAAACAAGCCTGGCGCGCCTTAGGTGCGCCGAAGCAGAACTTTATCCCAACTAACTCACCGGCGGCTTGCGGGTGCGCGTGCATTCGCCGAGCGCGCCGAGGATGATGCCATAATCCGACGCGGCCTTTCGGCGATCTTCGGGTGCCGTGCCCGCAAGCTTGCCGAGCGGAAGTTGGCGCGGCAGCCCACAGGCGAGCCGGTACCAGGCCAGCGTATCGCGCTGCGGCACCGCGGCTGACCCGTCGACGATCTCGCCGAATGCCGCGGCCCAGCGCCGTGATCCGTCGGCTGCGGTCAGGATCGTCAGCGACACCGGCTCGCCCGTGCTGGTGTTGAGGAATAGCTGTGTTTCGCCCTCGCCGGGCAGGGTGCCGGGAACGTGGAAACCATTGGCGATGCCGGTGATCGCCGGCGCCGCGCCGGGCTTGACGAGTTCGGTCAGCACCGCGCGCAGCTGCGCCTCGGTCGCCGGATCCCATGGCAGTTGGGCGTCGGGCGCGATCAGCTGGACGCTGCCGGTGTTGCTGCTTCCTGCCGTCGCGCCCGCGACGGGGCGGGCAAAGAGCAGGACTGGCTGCTTCTTCTTCAGCTTCGGCGGCTTGCCCTTCGCGTCCAGCGGCAGGTCGACGAGATAGGAGATTCGCGATGCGAGGGGTCCCTTGCCGCGAATCAGGCTGACGACGTCGGCTTCGACATAGAATCGGGCGCGACCGGCCGCGACTCCGGGCGCTTGTGCCGTTTTGAGCGCCGCGGCCTTATAGATGCGCGCGTGCAGGGCGATCGGCGCCGCGGTCGCCAGATCGGCGATGTCGGCATAGCTGTACGGGCTGGCGGTCGGCGCAGCGATCGGCGCCTGCATTGCGGAAACGCCGGGGATTCCAAGGCTTAAGGCAAGAATGCCGGCGATAGCGGCCGGGTGGGGGAGGCGCATGATCGATCCACTTTCCGTCATTTATGACACCGTTATCGGCGTTGAAATCCCTATCATGGGACATGGCACATTAACCGCTGATAAAGGGTTTGCGAATGTGCCGCCACCGCGATAGGACGTGCCCGAAGTGTCCGGCAAAAACATAATAAGCCGGATGCAGCGCCGTCGGGTCTGTGAAAACGCATCGGAAATCATCCGGGCATTTGGCAACCGTCCCGATGGTTGGGAATTGGTGTCAGGATGATCTAGCAAGGAGCGTCGTCCCTGAATGGCTTATGGTGATAATGTCGACCCTAAAAACAGGGTAGTGGCGATTGTCTTGGTTGGTCTGCTTACAGCGGTTCTGGGCTACGGCCTGGTTAACGGCTTGAATATCAGTATCGTCAAGAAACTCGCCGAAAAATTGGATGTGGTGGACGTTGAAGAGCCGCCGCCGCCGGAGGAACCCCCGCCGCCGCCGCCGCCGGACAATAAATTGCCGCCGCCGCCGCCGGTTGTGACGCCGCCGTCGCCGATTCCGCCGCCGGTTACGACCAATACGGTCCAGTCGGTGCCGAAGGCGCCGCCGACGCCGCCCCCGCCCGTCTATACGCCGCCGGCACCGCCTGCGCCGCCGCCGACGCCTGATCTCAGCGCCGCCGGTACGCCAAAGGGCAACCCGGGTCGCTGGGCGACGAACGACGACTATCCGGCCCGTGCAATGCGCGAAGAGCGTGAAGGCACCACCGGGTTCCGCGTCACTTATGGCGCCGACGGCCGCATCACTTCGTGTGACGTGACCTCGTCGAGCGGCCATGCCGACCTCGATGCCGAAACCTGCAAGCTTATCCAGCGCCGTGGCCGGTTCAATCCGGGCAAGGATCGCGCGGGTAACCCCACGGGCGGCACCTACAGCAATCGTATCCGTTGGCAGATTCCGCGCTGATCGCGCGACGGATCTGTGTTTCGAAACTTATCGAATATTTTGAGAGGGATTTTCCAGTATGTTTAATCTGATCGCAAATGCCGCCGCTGCGGCTGCACCGGCCCACGACGCGGGGCTCAGCCTGATGCCCGCCGCGATGTGCGTGAAGGAAGAAGGCGCGAGCCCCTACGGTCTCGTTCCCGCACTGTGCGAAGGCGGCATCGTCTCGCAGGTCACCTTCCTCGTCCTGCTGATCATGTTCGTCGGCACGCTCTACATCCTGTTCACCAAGCTGTTCGAACAGAATAAGGTGATGAACCAGGGCAAGGCCGTCGACGCCAACTTCTGGCGCGCCCCGACGCTCGCCGATGGCGCTTCGAAGCTCGAAAAGAACAGCGCCTATCGTCAGGTCGTCGAAGACGGTCTGCGCGCCAACGAAGAGCATAACAAGCTGACCGACCCCGTCGAAGCGCATGACTGGATGCACGGCACGCTCGAGCGTTCGCAGAACCACATCAACTCGAAGCTGAACTCGGGCCTCGCGTTCCTCGCGACCGTCGGTTCGACCGCTCCGTTCGTCGGTCTGTTCGGTACCGTTATCGGTATTCTTCGCGCCCTCGTGAAGATCGGTGCGTCGGGTCAGGCATCGATCGACACCGTCGCCGGTCCGGTCGGTGAAGCTCTGATCATGACCGCCATCGGTCTGATCGTGGCCGTTCCCGCGGTGCTCGCGTTCAACTGGCTCCAGAGCCGCAACAAGGCGATCGCCCGCCGTCTGTCGACCTTCTCGAACGACGTTCTCGGTTCGATCATGTCGAACGGCCAGGTGAAGCCGGCTTCGATCGCTCCGGCGAAGGCTGCTGCTCCGGCTGCGGCACCGAAGAAGGCCTAATAGGGTCTACTGGATCCCCGCCTTTGTCGTCACGCGGCGACAAGGCGGGGTCCGCTGGACAGGGAAGGCGGGCCCAGGCACGCCGTCCCGATGTCCGTGACAGAAATTTTGTGACAGGATGCTAATCCTATGGCGATGAGTGTAGGCGACAAGGGCGGCGAAGACGCCCCAATGTCCGAAATCAACACGACTCCGCTCGTGGACATCATGCTTGTGTTGCTCATCATCTTCCTCATCACGGTTCCCGTGGTGTTGGAGACGGTGAACCTGAAGCTGCCCGACGTGGCGTTTGAGGTGACGACGACGAAGCCTGAGAATGTGCTGTTGTCGATCCGTTCGGCTGATACCGACGGTGACGGCGAGCCCAACCCCGAGAGCACGGCGTGTGAAGTATATTGGGGTCAGACCCCGGTGGATTCCAAGCAGCTGCTGGAACGTGGACAGAAGAAGCTCGAGCAGTTGCTCGAAGATATCGGCGGTCCGCAGAACATCACCGAGGAAAACTTCCCCGAAGTGCACATCCGCGGCGACGTTAACACGCCGTACCAGTGCATCGGTGGCGTGATCTACACGATGCAATATGCCGGCTTCCAGAAGATCGGGTTCATTTCGGAACCGGCTCCTGGTTCGGGTACGGTGGGCCGCCTGTAAGGGCGCGCTCCGTTTAGGAACGAAGGAATAATCGCATGTCCATGGCAGTTGGAGATCGGGACGAAAACGAACCGATGATGGACATGAACACGACGCCGCTCATCGACGTCATGCTCGTGCTCCTCATCATGTTCATCATCACCATCCCGGTCCAGACCCACGCGGTCAAGATCGACCTGCCGGTCCCGACCGACAGCCAGAGCAACGTCGACCCCGAAAAGAACAAGGTGATGATCGATCCCGCGGGAACGATCACCTGGAACGGTTCGCCGGTCGACCTCGCTCAGCTGGCGCAGTATCTGGAACAGACCAAGGCGTTGCCGGTCGAACCCGAACTGCAGGTCCAGCCCGACCCCTATGCACGCTATATCGTCGTCGACAATGTCATGGCGGTGATCAAGCGCAGCGGCGTCGGCAAGCTGGGCTTCGTCGGTAACGAGCAATACGCCCGCGTCTTCTGATCTTCGATCAGGGCCGTCAGGCAAAAAACATGGGGCCGCGAAGCAATTCGCGGCCCTTTTTTTTGGCGGCGTCGACTGTGAAGGCCGGGTCTGCATCGAACCGAAATGTCCGATGTCGACCGGAAGCTGCCAGATTCTCTCCTCGTCACCCCGGGCTTGACCCGGGGTCCCGCTTGAGGTCGAAGTCAGTGAGCGCGTCAAAAAGCGGGATCCCGGGTCAAGCCCGGGATGACGAGAGCGAAGAAACGACCGGACAGTAACGACGGCAATGTGTGCCCCGGCGAAGGCCGGGGTCCAGGGCGGCAATCCGCACAGCTCGGCTTTCCAGAGCCCTGGGCCCCGGCCTTCGCCGGGGTACAACATAGTAGCAAACGTCCGCTCACCACTCCATATCCGCCGTTCACTGCCAATCTGGATGGAATGACGGGAAGGGTCGGGGCGGACCTCTCCATATTGTCACCCCGGGCTTGACCCGGGGTCCCGCTTGAAGTCGAAGCCAGCGAATGCGTCAAAAAGCGGGATCCCGGGTCAAGCCCGGGATGACGAAAATGGGATGTCCGCTTCCCACCCCAAAACGGACATCGCCTCCAAAAAGGTCTTTCCTACATTATCCGGCCGTGCCAGCCTTCATCCGGCTCTTTCATTCGGTGAACAAAAAGCTGGTCGGGGCCCGGCCTACGGATACGACCAAGATCGGACGTGCCGCGCACGTCCAGCACCCCGCGACTTGCAAATCGGGGCGCTCACAGGGCTGAACTTTCCTGAACTTTGGAATATTGCGCCGCCCTTGCGCCGTTCCGATCCGGATCCAGCCGGGCCATGTCCAAGAGAGCAATGACAGCTCCCCACCCAAAAGCGGCTATTCACCGCCACCATTGCCCTCCCGCCCAATAGCTTTTAGCCAACACAGGATAGCGCGGAGGGACAGATGCCGGACCGGGTTCATCTTCATGGCTATCGATACAGCGTTTACAGCCGGACCGCCCGGTTGGCGCTGCTATCCAAGAATGTCGAGCATGAGATGGTCGAGGTCGACCCGTTCGATAAACTGCCCGACGCCTATCTCGATTTGCACCCCTTCGGCCGAGTCCCCTTGCTCACCCATGGCGAGTTTCGCCTCTTCGAGACAGGGGCGATCACGCGTTACGTCGATCGCGCCTTCGCGGGACCGTCGCTTCAGCCCGAAGATGCTGCGGGTCTTGCGCGGATGGACCAGCTCGTCGCGGTTCTCGACGCCTATGGCTATTGGCCGATGGTTCGGCAGGTGGCGTCGCACGGCTTCTTTCGCCCGTTCGTGGGCGAGAAATCCGACCGGGCGGAGGTCGAGGCGGGTCTTGCAGCGTCAAAGCCAGTGCTATCTTTCCTCGACAAAGTCGCGGCGGAGGGCGCGATCCTGTCCGGGCGGCACATCACGCTTGCCGATTGGCACCTTGCGCCGATGATCGACTATTTCGTGCGTGTCGAGGAGGGAAGGGCCGCGCTTGCGCGCCACACGGCCTTGCAAGGATGGTGGGATCGTCTGACCGGCCACGATCTTTTGCGAGCAACCGACCCGATCGAATCCGCCCCCTTCGCCGAATGAATGATGGTCGATGCCGACTTATGCCCTTGGAACTGACGGCGATTGCGGGCATCGTCGACGGACCGGGATCGAAACGCGCTGCCGCGACGTTCTGATTCAGACTTTGCGATAGGGAGCAGCAGCAAGATGACGATGGGTTCACGCCGGAAACAGATCATGGCCCAGGGGGCCGTTGTTATCGGGGCGCTCGTGCTCGCCGGCTGCGCCGGAATGGGGAAGAAATCCACGACGACGCTGCCCCCCGCCGACGCCTATGCCCAGCTCTATGACAATAAGGGCGCCGACCGCGGCCGTGCCGACATCTACCGCGACACGACCGGGCTGCGCATCGAACTCGTTGCGCGCGGCTTTGCGCCTGGCACCTATGGCATGCACGTCCATGCCGTCGGCCAGTGCAACGCGCCCGATTTCGCCAGCGCGGGCCCGCACTGGAACCCGACCGGCGTCCAGCATGGCCGCGACAATCCGATGGGTGCGCATCATGGCGACCTCCCCAACCTTGTCATCGAACCCGACCAGATCGGCCGTGCGACGCTGCGCCTGGTCGGTTCGCGGTTTGAGGGCGACGGCGGATTGCTCGACGCCGACGGTGCGGCCTTTGTGATCCACGCCGGCCCTGACGATTACAAGACAGACCCCAGCGGCAACAGCGGCGGCCGCGTCGCGTGCGGTGTGATCGTCAAAGAGACCGCGAAGTAAAAGCGCTTCCCCTTAGCCGCTCCTGCTTAGGCGGGGGTGGCGGAGCGTAAGACCCGATCGATTCGTCTGGCGGGCGTCGCGACCGAAGGGTCAGGCGCCCGCCGCGCGTTCGGCGATCGTCGCTTCGGCGCCGGGCACCGCGCGATAGGCATAGAGCAGCAGGCCGAGCGCGATCGGCGCAACCCCGATCAGCGACAATATGCCGGTGCGCAGGTCGCCGACCGGCTTGCCATCGACGATCGTTCCCGCCAGGTCAGAGATCTGCCCGACCATATAGGGGCCGAACGACAGGCCGACGAGCGTGGTGCCCAAAAAGAAGGCCGCGGTCGCCGTGCCGCGCATTCGCGGCAGGACGAGGTCCTGCGTCGTCGCCGCGGCTGCGCCGAGTGCGGCGGCACCAAACATGCCGGCAAGGAAATTCATGACATAGAAAAGCGTCGAATTTTCGGTCGTGTAGCCGATCCAGATCGGAATGATCGGCGCGACGACGCCAAAGATGATCATCAGGATGCGACCCGCCGGATTTTTCGCGCGCAGATGATCGGCGAGGCGGCCGCCCAGGATCACCCCGACGAAACCCGCGACCGCGCCGTTCGCGCCGAGAATGAAGGCGAGTTCCTGCTTGGGCAATCCCAGCACGATTTCGGCATAGGGCGCCGACCAGAAGGCGATCGCATAGGCGGCGAGACTGACGAGGCCATAGCCCAATGTCGTGCAGATGAAGGCGGGCGTGCCCCAGATCAGCCGGAAAGTCGCCGGGTCGTGGGCACGAAGCGCGCTCGCCCACGAAAAGACCGCATAATAGCCAAGCGCTACCGCCGACCATTGGGGGAAATTGCCCGTCAGGCGGATCATCCACCAGGCGAAGGCGGCGATTGCGACGGCAAAGCCGATGTTGATTGCGAGCGCCGCGGGACCGCGCTTTGCCGCACCCCACAGCGTCAGCGGCGGGACGATCATCGACAGATCCTTGCCGAACTCGCGAAAGGGGGTCGGGCAGCCGGGGCTTGCGACGCCGTCCATCGCGCCGCGCACCGGTTCGCGAAGGCTGGCAACCCAAAGCGCGAGGAGCAGTCCGGGGACGCCGACGGCAAGAAATGCCGCCTGCCAGCCAACGAGCCCCATCGGACCGCCCGCAGGATAATTCCGGTTCCATGCCTCGACGATTAGCGCGCCGATGAACAACGACACCCCGCCGCCGAGGTAGAGGCCTGACGAATAGATCGCGAGCGCCGTAGCCTTCTGTCGCTTGGGAAAATAGTCGGAGATCAGCGAATAGGCGGTCGGGCTGGCGGTCGCCTCGCCGACGCCGACCCCCATCCGCGCGAGGGTCAGGCTGACCTGATTATAGGCAAAACCCGATGCCGCGGTCATCGCCGACCACAATGTCAGCCCGATCGACAGCAGGCGGACGCGGTTCCAATTGTCGGCGAGGCGGCCCAGGGGGATTCCGAAGAGCGCATAAAAGACCGCGAAGGCGGCCCCGCCGAGGAAGCCCATGTCGCCATCGGAGAGGCCAAGGTCGGCCTTGATGTCGACGGCCAGGATGCTGATGATCTGCCGGTCGATGAAATTGAGGATATAGACGACGACGAGTACCGACAGCACGTACCAGCTATATCCGGTGGCTTTCGGTTCGGCCGGAACCGGCGCACCGGACGTGACATTCTCGCTGGCGGTCTCGGCCATCTGGCAACCCTCTCCCTGACCCTCTATCTGTTATGCAGCATGGCTAGCAGAGCCGGGCACAGGCGCAAGTTGAAAGTCGGTTCAACTTTATGGGGAGGCATATCGATATGCGAGGCAATGGAGAAATTGCGAGGCCCGCCATCCTTTTCCTCTGCCTCGGCAATATCTGCCGTTCGCCGCTTGCCGAAGGCGCGGCTCGCGCCGCCTTCGCACGCGCCGGCATCGACGCGACGCTCGATTCGGCGGGAACCGGCGATTGGCATGTCGGTCGTGCGCCCGACCGCCGCGCGCAGGCTGAAGCCCGTCGCCGCGGCATCGACATATCGGGCCTGCGCGCACGCCAATTGTCACGCGAAGATTTTTACCGCTTCGACCTGATACTCGCCGCCGACAAGAGCAATTTGCGCGACGCTCTCGCAATCCGCCCGGCCGACGCGACCGCAGATCTCCGGCTGATGCTCGATCTGCTCCCCGGCCGCGGCGGACAGGGCGTCACCGATCCCTATTATGGCGCGGACGACGGCTTTGCCACGACTTGGGACGACGTCGACGCCGTCGCGGCCGCGCTTGTCGCCGAATTCTCGCTGCCCAGCGGATAACGCGCGACGGGGTGGTACCGCGACCCGCCATGGCCAAGCTCGCTTTCGTAGAGCGTGACATGGTCGAAAGCGAAGTCCGCGCTCACAAGATCGCTGTTCAGCGCCAGGAACGGCGCAACCGGGCCCGATCCGCGATTGAGCCGGGCGAGTGTGACATGCGGCATGAATGTCCGCGTTTCAGGCGCCACGCCGACGCGCGCGAGCAATTGGTCGACCTTGCGGTGCAGCGCCGCAAGCGCTTCGTGCGGTTCCACTCCCGCCCACACCATGTGCGGCCGCCCCTGCCGTTCGAACAGGTCGACACCCGCGATCCGCACTGTGACCGTGGGCGCGTAAAGCCCGCCGAGCGCCGCCGCTATATCCTCGGCCTGATGGTGATCGACCTCGCCGATGAAGCGTAGCGTCAGGTGGAGCTGCTCGTCATCCTGCCACCGTGCGCCGGCTATGCCGTGCATCGCGGCGATCAATATGTCGCGGATCGCGCGCGGCGGCCGCAACGCGACGAACAGGCGGTGCTTGGACATGGCTGACAGCATAGCGGTGCCGACAGGAACCGCGATCCCCAACTTCCAGACGAGCTAATATATTGCTGGAATATTGCTGATGTCCGGTTTCGCTTGAAACAAGAGGGCAAACCCCCGATATTACTATCCACGGCCGGTATGGGCTGGCCGGTTATGGAGATGAAAAATGGCGAATTGGAACGACCCCAATATGGCGGCTTCCGGTTTTGGCGCCGGCGCGAACGCAATGGACCAGGCCGTCGATGCCGGCCTGCGGTCGTACATGCTGTCGGTATACAACTATATGGGCTCGGGCGTGCTGCTCACCGGCATCGTCGCGATGCTGGCGTATAACAGCGGCTTTACCGCCTCGCTGATCGGCAGCCCCCTGATGTGGGTGGTGGCGCTCGCACCGCTGGCCTTCGTGCTGGTGTTGAGCTTCGGCATCAACAAGCTCTCGACCGGTGCCGCACAGGCGCTGTTCTGGGTCTATGCGGCGGTGATGGGTCTGTCGATGTCGACGATCTTCCTCGCCTTTACGGCATCGTCGATCGCAACGACCTTCTTCGCGACCGCGGCAGCCTTCCTTGGCCTCAGCCTCTATGGCTACACCACCAAGAAGGATCTGTCGGGCTTCGGCACCTTTCTGATCATGGGCGTCGTGGGCATCCTCGTCGCGATGCTGATCAACCTGTTCGTGCAGTCGAGCGCGCTCAGCCTCGCGATCAGCGTGATCGGCGTGCTGCTGTTCGCGGGCCTCACCGCCTATGACACGCAGAAGATCAAGAGCATGTATTTCTATGTCCGCGGGACCGACTTTGTCGGCAAGTCGGTGATCATGGGCGCGCTGACGCTCTATCTCGACTTCGTCAACATGTTCACCTTCCTGCTCAACCTGCTGGGCAGCCGCGACTAAGCGGTCGGACAGACACGAACCGAGAGAGCCCGGCGAAGCGTTCGCCGGGCTCTTTTTTTGGGCTGAGGAGCCCTGTAGGTTGTGGTCGTAACGGCAGCAAACGGCCGGAAGCCGACCTATCTTTCGTCGTCACCCCGGACTTGATCCGGGGTCCCGCTTGAGGTCGAAGCCAGTGGGCGCCTCAAAAGGCGGGATCCCGGGTCAAGCCCGGGATGTCGAAGTCCGGAAACGACCGATTGCAGACATCGAACTTATGCATAATGGTCCCCGCTAAGGAGGCCGGCGATGAATCTGTCGACAGCGGAACAGATATTGTTTGGGATTGCTTACGTAAGCATCCTGATAGGCCTAGGCCTGCAATGGGCTGACGGAGGTTTCGGGGGCAACTGGCCTGCAGTTCTTGGTGGATTTACATTTTTGAACTTGGCGCTGATTTGGCGCGGGTTCGTCACCGACCTGAAAGCCTAGATTCCGCGTCGTTTCCAACACTCGCTCCCGATCCGGATCCAAGGGCGGCAAACGACCGATTGCTGCTATTGGGGCATTCCAAGGCTTGCCGAAATGCCGTCGATCGTCCGATAAGATGGCTATGAACTGGGTTTCAAACTCTTTCGCCGCAGTGGTCGCAATCCTTCCGCTTGTTGCTAACGCAACTACGCCGCTACCTTGGGTTGTCGATTTCTCGCAATGCACGGGAGCCGAAGCAACGAAGCAACTGTTTCGGGCGAAAAAGCCGTTGTCGAATTCGGAAGCTGGTCGAATGGCTGATGAAATATTTGAGGCTTGCTCTTGGACGATGCCCGCAGAAATGACACCTGATCAACGGACAATCTGGTTCAAATCCAATCGAAAGGACGAGATGAAGCGTCTTCGCTATCACTCCCGGCACAAGGAGGACCGCTAATTTTAGGTCCGCTGCCGGGCTTCGCCGTCGCCCACCGACATGTCCGCTCTCCACCCCATATCCGCCGTTCACGGTCAATGAGGATGGAATGGCCGGAAGCAACCGGGAGCTGCCCTATATATCCTCGTCACCCCGGACTTGATCCGGGGTCCCGCTTGAAGTCGAAGCCAGTGAGCGCGTCAAAAAGCGGGATCCCGGGTCAAGCCCGGGATGACGAACGGTGGGTAACGAGCGGGAGCTTTAGATAAGGATGTGCACCCCAAAACAGACATCGCCTTCAAAAAAAGGTCTTTCCTACATTATCCGGCCGTGCCAGCCTTCATCCGGCTCTTTCATTCGGTGAACAAAAAGCGGTCGCGGCCCGGCTTACGGTTACGACCATGATAGGACGTGCCGCGCACATCCTGCACGCCGCCACTTGCAAATCGGGGCGCTCACAGGGCTGAACTTTCCTGAACTTTGGAATATTGCGCCGCCCTTGCGCCGATCCGATCCGGATCCAGCCGGGCGATGTCCAAAGAGGGCAATGACACAGCTCCCCACCCCAAAACAGCCCCTCAGAGACGATGGCTTTTGCAGTCCTATCCGGCGGTGCCAGCTCCCTGCATTTCGGCAATCAGGCCGTTGTCGATCTCCTTCGCACGTTTGTACGCAGCGCGTGTCCGAAGCGGCGCGACATAGGCCTCGAACGCCGGACGCGACGGAATGGTGCCGAATTGCAGGCCCCAGTCGATCTGGCTGCCCACATAGACATCGGCGGCGCTGAAGCGATCTCCCGCAACAAAGGCTTTGCCCGCGACGGCGCTTTCGAGTGCATCGAGCGCGGCGGGAAGCGAGCCGAAGCCCGCCATGCGCTGCTGCTCTGTGTCGGGCTCGACCCCGAAATGCTTGGCGGTGATCGCCTGCTCGACGGGGCCCGAGGTGAAAAACAGCCAGCGATAATAATCGGCGCGGTCGGCGACATCGGGAGCAAGGCCGGCTTTGGGGAAGGCATCGGCCAGATAAGCGCAGATCGCAGCGCATTCGGTCACGGCCTTGCCGTCATGAACGATCGCGGGAACCTTGCCCATCGGATTGACCGCCAGATATTCTGAGTCCTTCATCGTCGTGCCATAATCGAGAATACGCTGTTCATATGGCGCCCCGACCTCTTCGAGCATCCAGCGGACGATCTGCCCGCGCGACATCGGGTTGGTGAAGAAAATCAGTTCGTCGGCCATTGCGCTTCTCCCATATCAGCGTGATTCGGGTGGAACATATCAGGAACGATTGCGATGATCCATCGGGCTTGTTTTGTCATCGTTCCGGGTTAAGGCAAAGGCATGAGCGACGAACGCATATGGACCGCCGCCGTGCTGGTGATCGGCGACGAGATTCTCTCGGGCCGCACGCAGGACAAGAATGTGTCGCAGATCGCGACCTGGCTCGAAGTGCAGGGGATCCGCCTGCGCGAAGTGCGCATCGTCCCCGATGTCGAGGACGAGATCGTCGATGCGCTGAACGCGATTCGGGCGCGCTATGACTATGTCTTTACCACCGGCGGCATCGGTCCAACGCACGACGACATTACCGTCGACGCGGTGGCGAAGGCGCTCGGCGTCGGCGTTATGATCCATCCGGCGGCGCGCGCGATCCTCGAGCGATATTATACCGCGCGTGGTGCCGAACTGACCGAGGCGCGCCTGCGCATGGCGCGCGTGCCCGACGGCGCCGATCTGATCCCCAACCGCATGTCGGGCGCGCCCGGCATCCGCATCGGCAATCTGTTCGTGATGGCGGGGGTGCCGCACATCACCGCGGGCATGCTCGACGCGTTGACTGGTGAGCTTGAGGGCGGCGCGCCGCTGATTGCGCATACGATCGGGGCGTGGGCGCCCGAAAGCGAAATCGCCGACCTGCTGCGGCAGGGGGAAAAGGATTATCCCGGCGTTGCGATCGGCAGCTATCCCTTCTTCCGCGAAGGCAAGACCGGCGCGAATTTCGTCATCCGCTCGACCGATGCGACGCAAGTGGCGGCGTGCGTTGCGATGCTGGCGACAGGTTTCGAGGCGCTCGGCTATGCCGTGACCGACGGCGGTATCTGATCGGCCGCCTCATCTTCGCTCGTCCGCGTCGCGCGCGGCAGGCGGCGGAGCATCAGGATGGCGAGCAGGCCAAAGATCGCCGCAACGACGAATGCCGCGCCCGGGAAATGCACCGGCGCGCCGTCGGCGGTAAAATAGGCCATTGTGCCGGTGAGCAGCAGGGGTGCGAACAGCTGGCCGAGCCCCATCGCCATCGCCGAAATCCCCTGCACCTCGCCCTGCGTCTCCGCCGTCGCGCGGCGCGACATCATCGCCATCAGCGACGGCTGCACCGGCGCCTGCAGGGCGACGGGGATCAGCAGCAAAAAGGCGCCGATGGTCGAGGTCGTGAAGGCGTAACCGACATAAACCGCAACCGCGACGAGAATCCCGAGCGTCGCGGCGTCGCGCTCACCGAAGCGCGCAACCGCGGGGCCAACGACGAAAACCTGCCCCAGCGCGATCATTACGCCGACCGCGGCAAGGCTCGCGCCGATCATCCCCGGCGTCCAGCCGAGCTGCGCGATGCAATAAAAGCTCCACGTCATCGGATAGACAAGGCTTGCGATCTGCCACAGCACGAGCACCCCCGCGACGCCGTCCATGCCGGGCAGCGTGCGCATCGTTTTCCATGCGCCGAGCGGATTGGCGCGACGCCAGTCGAAGCGGCGGCGCCGCTCGGGCGACAGCGTTTCGGGGAAGATGAAATAGCCATAGAGCATATTGGCGGCCGCAAGGATCGCGGCGGCGACAAAGGGCGCGCGAGGGCTGATCTCGCCAAGGAACCCTCCGATAGCGGGGCCTGCGACAAAGCCGACGCCGAACGCGGCGCCGACGAAGCCAAAGTTGCGCGCGCGTTCTTCCGGCTTGGTGATATCGGCGATCGCGGCCTGCGCTGCCGCATAGCTGCCGCCGAAGATGCCCGACAAGGCGCGCGCGATGAACAGCCATGGCAATGTCTCGACGATCGTCAGCAGCGCATAGTCGACCGCGAGCCCACCGAGCGCGAGCAGCAGCACGCGCCGCCGCCCGAAATGGTCCGACAGATTGCCGAGTACCGGCGAGGCAAGGAAGGTCGCAACCGCCATGACGAGCCCGATCCACGCGCCGACCTCGATCGCGTGTGGCAGGTCGATCCGGCCGACCTCCATCACGAGCTGCGGCAGCACCGGCATGATGATGCCGAAGCCGACCGCGTCCATGAAGATTGTCACGACAATGAACGGGATGGTCCGCGCCGGCGTCACTTGCTCTTTCTTTCTGCTGTCCCTAGCGCCACCGAACCCTCCGTCATGCGTTGCCGATAGATGAAACTCGAAATTTCCGCCTCCCTAAATTATCGGCTGTCCGAACCCGTCGATCTGATGCTGCAGATCGAGGCGGCGAATGGCCATGGCCAGCGCATCCTCGACGCCTCGCTCGACGTTGGCACGCCCGAATTTATCGCGCGCGTTCCCGCGGCGGATGGCATTTGCGAGCCGATCTGGCTGCGCGCCGAGGGAAGCCTCCGCGCCGAATATCGCGCGCGGGTGGAGATCGACCGGCCCGACACCGACTTTCGCTCGCTCGCCGCGGTGCCGCTCCACCGTCTACCGGCCGAGGCGATCCCCTATCTCAACGAATCGCGCTACTGCCCGTCGAACAAGTTCCACGCCTTTGTTGAGCGCCGCTTCGGCGATCATGAGGGCGGGGCGAAGATCGGCCGAATGCGGGACTGGATCGAAAGCCGCTTCACCTATGTTTCGGGTTCCAGCACTTCGGAGACCGGCGCCCTCGACAGCTTCGTCGAGCGCCGCGGGGTGTGCCGCGACTATGCGCATGTGATGATCGCACTCGCCCGCGCCGCGCATATTCCGGCGCGGATGGCCAGCGCTTATGCACTTCGCGTTTCGCCGCAGGATTTTCACGCCGTCGCCGAGGTCTATCTGGACGGCGATTGGCACCTGGTCGATGCGACAGGCATGGCGAGTGCGTCGGAGATGGCGCGCATCTGCGTCGGTCGCGATGCAGCCGACATATCCTTCCTGACGGCTTATCGCGATATTGCGTTCGTTAGCCAGTCGGTCTCGGTGGCGAGGGCATAAATCCAACGGTCCGTCGTGGCAAAGCCATACAGTCGATCCTCGCTGTGCAAGGTCGGCCGGGCTTTCGCGGATCGCAATTTAGCGTGGCAAAGCGCTACGAAAGCTGGAGCGGGTGAAGGGAATCGAACCCTCGTCGTAAGCTTGGGAAGCTTCTGCTCTACCATTGAGCTACACCCGCATGGCCTGCGCGATTGGCACAGCCGCGCGCGGCGGTCAATCTCTTGGCATTAGCGGGCCGATTCGCAGATTGTTTCCATCGCGACGAAGGTGGATGTGTTCGCGACATGCGGCAGGCTCGAAATCTTTTCGCCCAACACGATGCGATAGCGACGGATGTCCGGGGTGCGGACCTTGAGCAGATAGTCGAAGCTGCTTGCGATCATATGGCATTCCTCGACCTCAGGAATCTGCCGGACTGCGGTGTTGAATTGCTTGAGCGCTTCCTCTCGCGTATCCGAGAGCTTCACCTCGGCGAAAGCCACATGGTCGAGGCCGACCTTGGCGGGATCGACGATTGCACGAAAGCCGACGATCAGCCCGCTGTCGACGAGGCGTTTCACCCGTTGCTGGCACGGAGTCTTCGACAATCCGACCTGCAATGCCAGCTCGGTAAAGGTGATCCGTCCGTCGCGGCCGAGAATCGCGAGAATCTTGCGATCGAATTCATCCAATTCGACTGTCGATGAGGCATTTTTCATGCATACGAACTAGGATTGATCCAAAACTTGGTCAATTCATATATGAAACACGCCGAAACAAGTCGGATCGACTTGCAGCGATATGGTATCGGGCGCCATGACCCAAAGCCCTGATCGCGCCCCCATCCGCGCCCTCGCTCGCCGCAGTGAATCTGACATCGTCGCCGAACTGCGCAACGCTCTCGCCACCTCTTCGGCCAGCGTCGACGCCGTGACGCGTCGCGGGCTCGAACTGATCCGCAAGGCGAAGGCAGAGGGCGAGCGCGAGACGCTCGTCGCGCAGTTGATGAATCGCTACCGCCTGTCGACCGAGGAAGGCGTCGTGCTGATGTGCCTCGCCGAAGCGCTGCTGCGCGTGCCCGACAATGCGACCGCCAATGCGCTTATTCGCGACAAGATTGCCGGACGCCATTGGAAGGATGGCGAGGATGAGGACAGCCCGCTGATCGTCGCGCTGTCGTCGCGCGGGCTGTCGCTCGGCTCTGCAACGCTGATGCTTGACGCGATGGGCAGCAAGGCGAACCCACTCACCTTGATCAAATCGATGATCAGGCGCTCAGGTGAACCGGTGATTCGCCAAGCGGCACTCGCGGCGATGAAGATGCTGGGCCAGCAATTCGTGATGGGCGAGACGATCGACGCGGCGGTCAAACGCGCCGACAAGGAAAAATCCGAACTCGCGAGCTTCGACATGCTTGGTGAAGCCGCGCGGACCGCAGAAGATGCGCGGCGCTATTATGACAGCTATGCCAATGCCATCGCGCGCATCGGCAAGGCTGCGAAGCCGGGCGACCCGCACGCGAACCACGGCATTTCGATCAAGCTGTCGGCGCTCCACCCGCGCTATGAATATCTGCAGGCGGCCCGCGTGCAGGACGAACTGATCCCCAATGTCATCGAACTCGCCAAGGCGGCCCGCGCGGTAAACATACCGCTGATGATCGATGCCGAGGAAAGCGACCGGCTGGAACCGCATATGGACGTGTTCGCGGCGCTGATCGACGCTGGAATTGCCGACGACTGGACCGGTCTCGGCATCGTGATCCAGGCGTATCAGAAGCGCGCGCCGGCGGTGATCGACTGGCTTGCGAACCGCGCGCGGACGCGCGGGGTCAAGCTGTCGATGCGCCTCGTCAAGGGCGCTTATTGGGATACGGAGATCAAGCGCGCGCAGACGCTCGGCCTTGGCGATTTCCCTGTGTTTACGGCAAAGCTTCACACAGACCTCAACTATATGCGCTGCGCGCAGCTTCTGCGTGATTGCCAGGATTGCATCTATCCTGCCTTCGCGAGCCATAATGCGATGACACTCGCCTTCGTGTCCGAATTGTTCGCGGGCGCCGATTACGAGTTGCAGCGGCTGCACGGTATGGGCGAGGGTGCGCATGACGCGCTCGTAGCGCTCTTCCCGCCGCCGCGCCCCGTGCGCGTTTACGCGCCGGTCGGCACGCACCGTGACCTGCTCGCCTATCTCGTCCGCCGCCTGCTCGAAAATGGCGCGAACTCGAGCTTCGTCCATCAATTTTCCGATCCCGGCGTCACTGCTGAACAGCTTGCAGTCGATCCGCGCAGCGTCGCGAGCGCGGCGACCTCGAATATTGCGACGGGCCTTGGTCTCTTCGATCCCATTCGCCGCAATTCGCGAGGCTATGACCTCGGCGAACCCGGCGTGCCTGAAGCACTGGTTTCGGCGATCGGCGCGGCACGGCGGAGCGACCTCGTCGCGGCGCCGATTGTCGGGGGCGTTCCGCAAAAGGGCAAAGCCGAACCCGTACGCAACCCTGCAACGGGTGCCGTCGTCGGTCAGGTGATCGAAGCCGATGCGGCGGCGGTCGCCGATGCCGTCGCGGCGGCTAGCAAGGCGCAGGGCGATTGGAGCCTGGCCGGTGGCGCTTTCCGCGCCGAACGGCTCGAACGCGCGGCTGATTTGCTGGAAGAAAATGACGCGCTTTTCCTTGGCCTCGCGATCGACGAGGCGGGGAAGACGCTCGTCGACGCGGTTGCCGAAGTACGCGAAGCGGTCGATTTCCTTCGCTATTATGCCGCGCAGGCGCGTACCGATTTCACTTACCCCGTCGCGCTTCCCGGCCCGACGGGCGAGCGCAATGAGCTGATGCTTGAGGGCAAGGGCGTGTTCGTATGCATCAGTCCCTGGAACTTCCCGCTCGCCATCTTTTTGGGTCAGGTGTCCGCGGCGCTAGCTGCGGGCAATAGCGTGCTCGCGAAACCCGCCGAACAGACGCCGCTGATCGCGCACGCCGCGGTCGAACTCCTGCTCGAAGCTGGCATTCCCGGTGATGTGCTTCATTACCTCCCCGGCCGCGGCGAAACCGTCGGCGCGGCGCTGACGAGCAACAACGACATCATCGGTGTCGCCTTCACCGGCTCGACCGAGGTCGCGCGGATGATCAACCGCAGCCTCGCTGGGCGGGACGGTCCGATCGCGACGTTGATCGCTGAAACCGGCGGAGCGAACGCGATGATCGTCGATTCGACCGCGCTCCCCGAACAGGTCGCACGCGATGCCGTCGCCAGCGCCTTCCAGTCGGCGGGGCAGCGCTGTTCGGCGCTGCGCCTCCTTTGCGTGCAGGAAGATGTCGCCGACACAATGGTCGAAATGGTCGCGGGTGCGATGGCCGAACTCAATATTGGCGATCCTTCGATCCTCGCCACCGACGTGGGGCCGATTATCGACGACGAGGCGCAGGCGAATATCGCTGCCTATGTCGCCGAAGCACGGGCTGCGGGCCGCGTGATTGCCGAGGCGGGCCGCACGAACCTGCCCGACGACGGTCATTTCGTGCCACCGGTGGCGATCCGCCTCAACCATGTCACTGACCTGAAGCGCGAGATTTTCGGCCCCGTGCTCCACGTCGCTACATGGAAGGGTGGCGAACTCGACGCGCTCATCGACGCGATCAACGCGTCGGGTTACGGGCTAACGCTTGGCGTTCACACGCGCATTGACGGCGTCGCCGCGCATATTGCGGCGCGCGCGCAGGTCGGCAATGTTTACGTCAACCGGAACCAGATTGGGGCGATCGTCGGCTCGCAACCTTTTGGCGGGCGCGGTCTGTCGGGCACCGGCCCCAAGGCTGGCGGCCCGCACTATCTGCACCGTTTTGCCGAAGAAAAGTCGATTTCGACCGACATTACCGCGGCGGGCGGCAATGCCGCTCTGATGGCGAGCTGACCGTATAAGGCTGATGTGCGAGGCGTGACCGTCTCGTGCATCAGTCGGCAGGTGGAAACCACGAGGCCCGATACAGAGTGGACAACTGTCCCGGGCAAATACGTCCGAAAGCGTCTCGCGGCATTGGGCCGCGGCGACCTTATGTTTTTGCGCCCCCCGCAGCACGGGCAGTCTATGGCTTTCGAAACCGCCCGCCAATCCGGTTTTTTAAGCTCCCGGTACGCCGAGCATCTGTGCCTGCGCTTTCAAGCGTCCCGCCGCCGCAGGGTTCGCCGCAATCCCGTCCTTCAGCGCCTGTGCCGCCTTCGCCGTCTCGCCCAGTGTCATGCGGCTGCGCATCAGCATGATCCAGCGGTCGACGTCGGCCGGATTGGCTTTCAGCTTGGCTTCGAGCCCGCTCACCATTCCTTCGATCATCTGGTCCTGTTGGCCTTTGGGTAGCTGTGACGCGGCTTCCATGTCGGCGCGGCTGGGGCCCGGAATCGCTCGCGCCGCCACCGGCATTTCATTAGCGGTCAGCGGCCTAGCCTGGGTGCTTGCAAGCCGCGCCGCGACGTCGATCTTGTGGATTTGCCCGACCTGTTCGATCGTGCGGCGGAGGTCGGCCTCCCACGGTGCGCCCTGTGGCGTGTCGGCGAGCAGCGCGAACCAGTCGTCGATCGCGCCTTTGTGATCGCCGCCGATATCCTTCTTCACAGCAAGGAAATAGCGTGCGCGCGGGTCTTTTGCATCGAGCGCAATTGCCTTTTTGAAGGCTTCGAGCGCGGTGGCAGGCATCGGGTCGCTGTCGCTTCCCATCACGCGCGCTTCGCCCAACGCCGACCACAGGCCTGCCGATTCGGCTGACAAGGCAACGGCTTTTTCATAGGCGGCGGCGGCACCGGAGAAATCGCTCATATCGAATTTCGCCGCGCCAAGCGCTGTCCATGCCTCGGCGCTGTTCGGTTCGCGTTTCGTCCGCGCTTCCAATTCGGCGATCTGGTCGGATGGCGCGGCCCCGCTCTCGATCACGGGATCGGGGTTTGCGGCTCCATTATCGCGCCAAATTGCATAGCCGATGGCGGTCGCCAGCAATATGAATGCAGCGATCAGGATTGTCCGGTTTGCGCCTGTCATGCCCTTGCTGTCGCTCATTTTTGTCCCTTTTGTGCGCGCCGCGAAAAAATACGGAGTGTGCGCGCTGTCATATTGCCTTTGCTTGGCGATGGTGTAGCCTTTGGCATACAAGGTCGGTCAACGATAAAATCGTCAGGGGTCGCACCGGCTTTCCCAGTCATACAGGGGAGGGGTGCATGGCAGTTTCGGATCACGTCGATTTTTCGACGTTCATGGAAGGCGTGAAAAAACGTAACCCGGGGCAACCCGAGTTCGTCCAGGCGGTGCAGGAGGTGTCCGAGGACATCTTCGATTTCATTGCCGACAAGGAAGAATATCACGCACAGCAAATCCTGCGGCGTATTGCCGAACCCGACCGGGTCGTGTCTTTCCGCGTCTGCTGGGAAGATGATAATGGCAATATCCGCGTTCAGCGCGGTTGGCGCGTCCAGAACAACAATGCCATCGGCCCGTACAAGGGCGGGATTCGCTTTCATCCGAGCGTCACAGAAAGCGTGCTCAAATTTCTGGCATTCGAACAGACGTTCAAAAATGCTCTGACCGGGCTGCCGATGGGCGGCGGCAAGGGCGGATCGAACTTCAATCCGAAGGGCAAGAGCGTGCGCGAGATCATGCGCTTCTGCCAAAGCTTCATGACCGAGCTCTATCGCCACATCGGCGCCGACATCGACGTGCCTGCGGGCGACATCGGCGTGGGCGGCCGCGAAATCGGCTTCATGTTCGGCCAGTATAAGCGGATCACCAACGAATTCACCGGCGTGCTCACCGGCAAGGGGCTCGAATGGGGCGGCTCGCTGATCCGCACCGAGGCGACGGGCTATGGCGCAGTCTATTTCCTCGCGAACATGCTCGCGGCGAAAGGGCAGGATCTGGTCGGCAAGACCGCGGTGATCTCCGGTTCGGGCAATGTCGCGACGCACGCGGCGGAAAAGATCGTCCAGCTCGGCGGCAAGGTGCTGACTCTGTCCGATTCGGGCGGCTTCATTCACGATCCCGACGGCATCACGCAGGAAAAGATCGACTGGGTGAAAGCGCACAAGACGCATCGCCGCGGCCGGATCGAGGAATATTGCGACGAGTTCAAGGGCGCGAGCTTCACGGCGGGCAAGACCCCATGGGGCGTCAAATGCGATGTCGCGCTGCCGTGCGCGACGCAGAATGAGCTGCTCGGCGACGACGCCAAGGCGCTTGTCGCAAATGGCTGCATCGCGGTCAGCGAAGGCGCCAACATGCCGACCAACCTCGAAGGCGTGCATGTGTTCAAGGATGCGAAGATCATGTTTGCACCGGGCAAGGCCGCCAATGCGGGCGGTGTTGCGGTGTCGGGGCTCGAAATGAGCCAGAACAGCGGCCGCCGCGCCTGGAGCGAACCCGAGCTGCAACAGATGCTCAAGGACATCATGGACGGCATCCATAAAAGCTGCCTGACCTATGGTGACCGCGGCGGCGGCTATATCGACTATGTGAAGGGCGCAAATATTGCGGGCTTCAAGAAAGTCGCCGACGCCATGCTGGCTTTTGGGGTGGTGTAAATATCAGCATCAGGCGTAAAGGCGCCGGGCTGGGGAAAAGGGGTACTGCGATGACCACGCACGCTGGGAAGGAGCGCGGCGATCGGGCTTGGGCGGCTTTTGCCGCCTTGGGCTTGATGTTGCTCGCCATCGCGGCGTTCGTGTTCGCACCCCCCGCGCAATCGCAGGGCGAAAGCGGTGCGCGCTATACCGGCGTTGCCTCCTGCGCGGGCTCGACCTGTCACGGCCGGATGGAAGGCGACGGCACCGTCGTTCGCCAGGACGAGCTGATGAAATGGCAGGAACCCTCGACCGCCGGTGGCGCGCACAGCCGCGCTTGGGCGGTGCTGAGCAATAATCGTAGCCAGTTCATTGCGCGCAACCTCGGCATCGGCGACCCGGCGAAGGCGCAAATGTGCCTCGGTTGCCACAGCACGGCGGGCGTCGCGCGCGCCGTCCCGGCCGAGGATGGCGTCGGGTGCGAATCCTGCCATGGCCCGGCGGGCGGATGGCTCGCCAGCCATTATGCGGGGGTCGGAACCAACGCCGATCCCGACCGCGAAATGCGCGACAAGCATCTTGCGAACCTGTCGGCTGGTTTGAAGAAGCTCGAGGACCCGGTCGTGCGCGCAGGCGTCTGCGTTGATTGCCACTTCGGTTCGGCCGCGGACGGCCAGTTCGTCACCCACCGCATCATGGCGGCTGGGCATCCGCGCATCGCGTTCGAACTCGATCTTTTCTCGTCGCTCCAGGCGCATCATCAGGAAGATGCGGATTATGGCTGGCGCAAATTCGGGGCAGCGAACCGGCGCACCGATCATGTCCAGATGTGGGCGGTCGGACAGGCAACCGCGCTCGAACGCAGCCTGGCGCTGTTCCAGACGAAGCGCGGGACCGAGGGGATGTTCCCCGAATTCTACTTCCTCGATTGCCATAGCTGCCACCGCCGCATTTTCGATCAGGCGAAGCCGGTCAAGACCAGCGTGAACAACCCCGGGCGCTCGATCCCCGAAGGGATGCCGCCCTATAATGACGAGAATCTGATCATGCTCGCCGCCGCGGCGCGGCTCGCGGCGCCGGCGCTTGCCGATCAACTCGCGGTGCGCACCGCGGCGTTCCACAAGGCGATGGCGACCGACCGGGCCAGCGCGGTCGCGGCGGCGGCGCAGCTGTCGCAGACGGTCGCTTCGCTCAAAAGCGCCTTTGCGTCGCGGAGCTTCTCGGGCGCCGACGCCTTTGCGATGGTCGATGCGATTTCGGCGAAGGCGATCAACGATCGATACACCGATTATTCGGGGTCGCAGCAGGCGGTGATGGGCGTCGATACTTTGCTCAACGCCATGGTGTCGTCGGGGCGTGTCACCGTCGGTGCGGCGGCGGGCATTCGCGGCGATATCGACCGCGCCTATGCCGCGGTGAAGGACCCTAATGCCTATAAGCCGACCGAATTTCAGGCGTCATTTGGCAGCGCGGTCAGCGCGATCCGGGCGCTGCGATAAGATCATGCAAAGCAAGACCCATCTCTTCCGTTCGGCCGCCGTCGCTGCGATGGGCGCGCTTCTCCTCACCTCCTGCGGCGGTGGCGGAGGAGGCGGCGGCGGCACGCCGACCCCGACGCCGACACCCACCCCGACGCCCACGCCGACGACGGTCTACACGCCGCCCGCCGCCGAAGCATTGACGACGGCCGACGTCGAACGCGTGCTCGCGCAGGCGATTTCCGAGGCACAGGCGCGCGGACTGCCGTCGGTGATTGCGGTGACCGATCGCGTCGGCAATGTGCTTGGCGTGTTTCGCATGAATGGAGCGCGCGCGACCGCGACGACCGCGCCCGCTCCCAATGGCGTGAATATCGACGCGCAAAATGTGACCTTTCCCGCCGAGGGCGGCGCGATCGCGAAAGCCGTGACCGGCGCCTATCTGTCGAGCGGCGGCAATGCCTTCTCGACCCGCACGGCGAGCCAGATCGTCCAGGAACATTTTCCGCCTGCTCCCACGACCGTCGGCCTCGAAAGCGGACCCTTGTTCGGGGTGCAGTTCAGTCAACTCCCGTGCAGCGACCTGTCGGCGCGCTTCGGGGCGGCGGGCAACGCCGCGCTGATCGGTCCGAAACGCTCACCGCTCGGCCTTGCTGCCGATCCGGGCGGACTGCCGCTCTATAAAAATGGCGTGCTCGTCGGCGGCGTCGGGGTGATGGGCGACGGGATTTACGGCAGCGATTCCAACATCCTCAACATCGACAATGATCCCGAAGAATTTATCGCGCTCGCAGGCACCCGCGGGTTCGAGGCGCCCAGCACGATCACCGCCGACAAGATCACCGTCGACGGCACGTCGCTGCGCTTCTCCGACGCGACCTTTGCCGGAGTGATGAGCAGCGGCAGCGCCAGCTTTGCGAGCCTCAACGGCGTTGCAGGCAATCTGGTTGCGGTGATCGGCTATGCCAATGCCGCGGTGACCGCGGGGATCACCTATGGCAGCGAAGCCTCGGGCATCCGTGCCTCGACCGCCGCCGAATTTTCGAACCGCGACGCCTTTGTCCTCACCGACGGCAGCGGCACCAACCGCTATCCGCTGCGCGCGGGCACCGACGGCGCGACGAACAGCGCGCCGCTGACGCAGGCCGAGGCGCGCGCGGTGCTCGAGGAAGCCTTTGCGGTGATGAGCCGCGCCCGCGCGCAGATCCGCCGCCCGCTCGACAGCCGCGCGCAGGTGACGATCAGCATCGTCGACACGCACGGATCGGTGCTGGGCATCGTGCGTTCGCCCGACGCGCCGATCTTCGGCACCGATGTCAGTCTGCAAAAGGCGCGCACGGCGGCCTTCTTCTCGAACGCACAGGCAGGCGCCGAGCTCAGCGCCAATGCCAGCGCCGACGTCAGCCAGTTCGTCACCGCGACGCGGACCTTCCTGAACAGTCCGGTAGCGCTCACCGGCAATGTCGCTTATGCCGATCGCGCGGTCGGCAATCTGGCGCGCCCCTATTTCCCCGATGGCGAGGTCGGCCGTCCGCAAGGGCCGCTGTCGCGCCCGATCGCGCAGTTCAATCCCTTCTCGACCGGGCTGCAATCGGCGCTGATCATCGGCAATCTCGGCGCGCATCTGGGCTTTGTGTCGGGCGCCAGCCCGACCGATACCCCCGCGCGCTGCACGACCCTGCCCGATGTCGCGGCGGGGCAGAACCGGCTGCAAAACGGCATCCAGATCTTTCCGGGATCGGTCCCCATCTATCGCGGCAATCAACTGGTCGGCGCGATCGGCGTGTCGGGCGACGGCATCGATCAGGATGATATGATCAGCTTCCTCGGCGCGCATAATGGCGGTGCGCGCATCGGCGGCATCGGCAATGCGCCCAAGGCGATCCGGTCGGACAACGTCGTGGTCAATGTCGGCGCCGGGGTTCGCCTCCGCTATATCAGCTGCCCGTTCGCGCCGTTCCTCGACACGGCGAACCAGAATGTCTGTGACGGGCTATAGGCGATGATGACGGGCGGCAGCCTTTGGCCGGTCATCGCGACACTCGCGGCGCAGGGCGCGCCGGGAGCGGAGGCGTTGCCGCCGCCTCCTACGCCTGAGGGGCCGCCGGTCCTGGGCGATGCAGCGCCGGCCGAACAGCAGGCCGAAGAACTGACTCCGCCGCCGCCGCCCGTCGACTGGCAGGAGATGGTCAAGGACGACCTTGTCACCGACATCATCGAAGGCCGCCGCCGTCCTGGCTATCGCCCGGACCTGCCCGATGCGCTGACGCAGGACAATGTCGGCGCATTGCGCCCGCCGCCGCCGCAGGCGTTTCCGGGGATGGAGGATCAGCTGCCGCTTCCCGATCGCTGGCGCCTCATCGAAACGCTGGGCGTCGTCAAGGAACGCTGGTTCGATCCCTATCATCAGAACACCTATAAGGGCGACCGCGCGATCGACCGCAGCAAGGTCAAATGGCTGCCGATCAAGGGCGACGACTGGTTCTTCGTCGGCAATGCGGTGTCCGACACGGTGTTCGAACCGCGCACTTTTCCGATTCCCGTCGGCGTCCAGACGACCGAGCGACCGGGTAGCCTTGACGTGTTCGGCAAGGATCGCAGCTTCGTCTTTGCGCAGACGTTCATCGTCGGGGCCGCGCTGATCAAGGGTTCGACGGCATTCAAGCCGCCCGACATCGAATATCGCGCCACCTTCGCCTATCAGGCCAATTATGTCGACGTGCCCGAACGGCGCGTTCTCGACGTGCGCCCGTCAAAGGCGAGCCATCGTTACGACAGTTTCCTTGGGGTGCAGGAATTGTTCGTCGACAAGCATCTCGGCAACACGTCCGACCGCTTCGACTTTTATTCGATCCGCCTCGGCATCCAGCCGTTCCAGAGCGATTTCCGCGGCTTTCTGTTCAACGACAGCCAGCTCGGCATCCGCCTGTTCGGCAACCGCGACAACAATCGCTTCCAATATAATCTTGCGGCCTTCTGGCGGCTCGAAAAAGACACCAACAGCGGCCTCAACGATATCACCCAGTCACCGCGCAGCGATTTCGTCCTCACCGCCAATCTCTATCGCCAAGATTTCCCGGTCGTCGGGCTGACCAGCCAGGTCAGCGTGACCTATAATATGAACCGCGAAAAAAATGACGTTCAGATCGACCATAATGGCTTTCCGGTGCGCCCGGCGCTGCTCGGCGATTTGCGCGGGCGCGAATATGACGTCGCCTATCTGGGTTACAGCGCCGATGGTCGGATCGGGCGGATCAACGTCACCGCCAGCTTCTATGCCGCGCTCGGCGAGGACCGGAACAGCTTTTTCACCAGCAAGCCCGCCGAAATCCGTGCGGGCTTCGGTGCGGTCGAGCTCAGCTACGACCATGACTGGATGCGCTTCCGCCTGTCGGGGCTCTATGCGACCGGTGACGGCAATCCGTATAACAAGACCGAGGGCGGTTTCGACGCGATCTTCGAAAATCCGATCTTCGGCGGCGCCGATACGAGCTACTGGATCCGCCAGACGATCCCCTTTGCGGGCGGCGGCCGCGTCATTTCGATCAGTGGGCGCAACGGCATATTGAACTCGCTGCGCTCATCGAAGGAAGAGGGGCAGTCGAACTTCAACAATCCGGGCACGGTATTCATCGGCGCGGGCGCCGATTTCGACCTGACCCCCGAATTTCGCGTGAGCACCAATTTCAACCATCTGTGGTTCGAAAACACGTCGTCGCTGCAGGCGCTGCGCACCGAGGGATCGATCCCCAAGGACATCGGCTTTGACCTGTCGGTCGCGACGATCTGGCGGCCCAAGGCGACGCAGAATATCGTCGGTCGCCTCAGCGCCGCGGTGCTGGTGCCGGGCAAGGGGTTCAAGGATCTGTTCGACAACAAGAAAAAGAATGACGCCTATGTCTCCGTCCTCGCCAATGTGATCGTGAGTTTCTGATGGCGCTGTTCTTCTCTCATCCGTTTGCGTCGAGCGAAGTCGAGACGCCCATCCGAAGCGCGTGCTCTCACGGCATCTCGACTTCGCTCGATGCGAACGGGATGGGGGGCAAATGATGCTGCGCAAACTCTTCGCCCTGATCGCCTTCGTGACGATGTGCGCCGCTTTTGGCGCGAGCGTTGGCCGCGCCGCGGAGGAAGAAAAGCCGCTCAAGATTGAATATCGCTTCACGCCGCCCGCGCCGCGCGAGCAGAGCGAAGCCGAGGTCGTCCAGAAATCGGAAGGCTGCTACAGCTGCCACACGCGCACCGACCAACCGTCGATGCACGCGAGCCCCGCCGTCCGGCTTGGCTGCACCGACTGCCATGGTGGCGACGCGACCCAGCGCGGCACCCCCAGCCTCGGCTATCAGCATCCGACGAACAAGGCGGTGATGAAGCTCGCGCATCCGCAGCCGACCCTGCCCGGCGCGTGGCACGACAGCTCGGCGAACCCCGAGCGCAGCTATACATTGCTCAACAAGGAATCGCCCGAATTCATCCGTTTCGTGAACCCCAGCGACTATCGCGTCGCGCGCGAGGCGTGCGGTTCGTGCCACCTCGAAGTGATCGAGGCGACCGAGCGGTCGATGATGTCGACCGGCGCGATGCTGTGGGGCGGGGCGGCGTATAACAACGGCATCGTGCCGTATAAGAATTATGTGTTCGGTGAGGCCTATACCCGCACCGGCGCCCCCGCGTGCGTCCTGTCGCCTTCGTCGCGGCTGACCGCGGAGGAATATAAGGAAGCGTGCAAGCCGAGCTTCGGGTTCGACAAGATACTGACCGACGAAGAAAAGAAGCGCGGCGCGCTCGCGAAAATGTACCCACTGCCGCGCTGGAGCGTCATTCCGCCCGGCGACGTTTTCCGCGTGTTCGAACGCGGCGGGCGCAACATCAACACGCAATTCCCCGAAATCGGGCTGCCGAACCCGACCGGCAGCATCCAGCGGCTCGAGGAGCCGGGGCGTCCCGACCTCAAACAGTCGAACCGTGGACCCGGCACCGGCCTGCGCGTCTCGATCCCCGTCCTCAACATCCACAAGACGCGCCTCAACGATCCCTTGATGTGGTTCATGGGGACGAACGATCAGCCCGGCGACTATCGCCACTCGGGCTGTTCGGGCTGTCACGTCATCTATGCCAACGACCGCGAGCCGCGGCACAGCCTGACCTATGCCAAATTCGGCCGCGACGGCGAGACCGACACGGTCGATCCAACGATCCGCGAAAAGCTCCGGGCCGGCGGCGATGGCCATGATGACGGCCATGGGGGCGAGAAAAAGCCCGCAGGCGGAGGCCATTCGGACGCATCGCATATGGCGCCGAACGACGGCCATGGCAGCGACGGTGGACATGGTTCGCTGATCGATCCGGTGGCGGCTGCCGCAGGGCCGCAACAGCAACCGCCGAAACAACGCCGGGAATCGGGCCATCCGATCAGCCACACTTTCACGCGCGCGATCCCGACCGCGCAGTGCATGACTTGCCACATGCACCAGCCGAACATCTTCCTGAACTCATACCTCGGCTACACGATGTGGGACTATGAATCCGACGCGCCGCAAATGTGGCCGGGGCCGGAAAACACCGCGCCGCGCCCGCCGGGGATGAGCGAGGAGGAATATCAGAAGAAATACAAGCAGCAGCGCTATCCGACCGCGGCCGAAGTCCACAAGGTGCTCGAACGCAATCCCGAAGGCGCGGCGACGCGCGGGCTTTGGGCCGATGTCGAGTTTCTGCGCGACGTCTATGACGTCAACGACAGCAACAAGGACACGCAGTTCGCCGACTATCACGGCCATGGCTGGAACTTCCGCGGCATCTTCAAGCGCGACCGCAACGGAAATCTGCTGACTGCCGACGGCAATATGTCGACCTATGGCACCGACACCGCGAACATCATCGATCCGAAGGACCCCGAAAAGTGGCGCAAGAGCTGCAGCCATTACAGCGATCCCAAGGAACGCGACCTCTGCCTGTCGAGCGCCGACCCGGGCCGTCCCGGCGTCGAGGGCAAGTTCGTTCCGCCGGGGCTGAACCCCGGCAAGGCGGTCCATATGATGGACATCCACGCCGAAAAGGGGATGCAGTGCGCCGATTGTCACTTCGCGCAGGATAGCCATGGCAATGGCTATATCCAGGGCGAAGTCGCGAATGCGGTCGAGATCAGCTGCAAGGATTGCCACGGCACCGCCGACGCTTTCCCGAACCTGCTCACCTCGAACGTCGCGGCGCGGCCGCAGGGAAATAATCTGGCGCTGCTGCGCAACCCCGATGGGCGCCGCCGCTTCGAATTCCAATATAATGACGATGCCGAGGTGATCGGGCTGATCCAGCGATCGATCGTCGATCCCAAGCTCGAATGGCAGGTCAGCCTCGTCAAGCAGGCGGTGACGCCGGGGCCACATTTCAACGCCAAGGCGGCGCGCGCCAAATTGATGGCACGCGCGGGGGCCGACGACGGCAAGTTCGAATGGGGTCCGGGGGTCGCGAAGGAAGATCGCGCGCACGGCGAAGATAAGATGACCTGCTTCACCTGCCACCTGTCATGGACGACGAGTTGCGGCGGTTGCCATTTGCCCATCGAGGCGAACTGGAAAACCAAGATGCACCATTTCGAGGGCGAGGAGACGCGCAATTTCGCGACTTACAACCCGCAGGTGGCGCGTGATGAAATGTTCCAGCTCGGCCGCCATCAGCTGACCAAGCCCGGCGAGCCCGGCCCGAACGGCGAAGCGCGCGGTATCATCACCCCGGTGCGGTCGACCTCGGCGCTCGTCCTGTCATCGACGAACATCAACCGCGAACGCATCTATATCCAGCAGCCGCCGATCTCGTCGGCGGGCTATTCCAGCCAGGCATTCGCGCCGCACTTCCCGCATACGGTGCGGCGTTCGGAAACGAAGCAATGCTCCGACTGCCATTTGTCGGCGGCCGACGACAATAATGCGATCATGGCGCAGCTCAATTTGCTCGGCACCAATTTCGTCAACTTCGTCGGGCTCAACGTGTGGTCGGGGATGGAAGGCGGTTTCCAGGCCACGCGCGTCACCGAATGGGACGAGCCGCAGGCGGTGATCGGCTCCTATCTCCAGAAATATGCCTATCCCGATTATTGGAAGCTGCACGTCGAACAGAATGGACGCGAGCTCAAAAACTGGGTGCGCGGCAAGACGTTCGACAAGGATGGTTCGGGCGAAACACACGCGCTCGAGGAATTCGCCAATATCGTTCAGGGCACGAGCGGCCGGGTGAACTGCCTGCAGCAGCGCGGCGAATATATGTTCGTAGCGGAAGGCAGGGGCGGGTTCCGCGTCTATGACATTGCGTCGATCGGCAACAAGGGCTTCTCCGAACGCATCATCCGCGCGCCCTTCTCGCCGCTCGGCCAGAATACGCATGTGAAGACGAAGAATGCGACGTGCATGGCGATTGCGACGACGCAGCCGATCAGCGTCTCGCGCAACGAGAATATCGTGAAGAATTTCCCCGAGAACCACGAACAGGTGATGCACGACATCTATCGCTATGCCGTCATCACCGACAGCATCGAAGGGCTCGTGCTCGTCGACATCGACACGCTCGCCGACGCCGAGTTCCGCAACAACAAGTTCAAGCGCGCGCTGACCTGGAACGAGGGCAATGTGCTCGCCGGCGCGCGGCATGTGACGCTGGCGGGCAGCATGGCCTATATCACCACCGACGCCGGGCTCGTCGTGCTCGACCTGTCGACGCCGCTCCAGCCGAAGGTCACCGCGCAATTGCCGCTGACCGACGCGCGCGCGAGCGCGGTGCAGTTCCGCTATCTCTGGGTCACCGACGCCGAGGGGGTGAAGCTGTTCGACGTCACCAATCTGGCACAGCCCGTCGCGGTGCCCGCGGGCACGATACGCCTTGCGAATGCGCGCAAAATCTATCTCGCGCGCACCTATATGTATGTCGCGGCGAAGCAGGACGGGCTCGTCATCGTCGACGTCACGCGCCCCGCGGCGCCGGTCGTCTGGCCGGGCTTGACCTTTGGCGGCGCGCTGACCGATGCCGAGGATGTGATCGTCGCATCGACCAATGCGTCGCTGTTCGGCTATGTCGCCGACGGGCGGAACGGCATCAAGGTGCTGCAGCTCACCAGCCCCGACAATCCCGGCCTCTATGGCTTCTCACCCAAACCGACACCCGAGCTGATCGCATGGGCGAAGACCCCGTCGCCGGCGCTGGCGCTGTCGAAGGGCCTCGACCGCGACCGCGCGGTTGACGAGACCGGCGGGCAGATGGCGGTGTTCGGCCGCCTCGGCTCACGCCCCTTCACGCGGCCCGAAATGGAGAAGCTGTTCCTCAACAGCCGCGGGATCGTCTACAAGGTCCGCGACGAAGTCGACCAGAATTCCTGGCGACCGCCGTTGCTCTACGCGAACTAGAGGTTATTGCCGCTCCGCCTGCACTACCGTGTCCGACGCGCGCAGCGCCGACAATATCCGCATAACATGCTGAACGTCGCGCACCTCGACGACGACGTCATAGGTGTGAAAGCCGCCCTCGCGGTTCGACAGCCGCAAATTGGTGATATTCGCCGAATTGGCCGCGAGTATCCCTGACATTTCGGCCAGCGTCCCCGGCTCGTTCAGGATCACGATGCACAGCCGCGCATTGCCGCCCTCGCTGTCTTCCTGCCAGCGCAGATCGATCCAGTCCGCGTCGATGCCGTCGGCGAGCTTCGGGCAGTCGATGACATGCACCTCGATCCCTTCGCCCGGCCGCGACAGGCCGACGATACGGTCACCTGGAACGGGATGGCAGCAATCGGCGAGTTGATAGGCGACGCCCGGGGTCAGCCCCGCAATCGATACGGCCGCGCCCTGCACGAGCTTGCCCGGCTTGGTCTTCATCTCGGCGGTGATGCCGGGGACCAGCGCTTCGAGCAGCGCATTGTCGGTGATGCGCTGCTTCGCGATCGCGACATAGAGCGCGGTATCGTCGTCGAGTTTTAACCGCTCGCGCGCGGCGATCCGTGCCTTGTCGCCGACCTTGTTCGGTAGGCGCAGGGCGATCTCGTCGTACATCTTGCGGCCGAGAGCCGCGAGTTCGACCTTTTCCTTCGACCGGACATGGCGGCGAATCGCGGCGCGCGCCTTGCCCGTGACGGCAAAGCCCAGCCAGGCGGGCTGCGGCGTCTGCTTGTCGGACGACAGGATTTCGACCGTATCGCCGTTCGCAAGCTGGGTACGCAGCGGCACCAGTCGTCCGTTGACCTTGGCCCCGACGGTGCGATCGCCAAGCCCCGTATGGACGGCATAGGCAAAATCGACCGGAGTGGCGCCCTTCGGCAATTGGTGCAGGCTCCCCTTCGGTGTGAAGGCGAAGATGCGATCCTGGTACATCGCGATGCGCGTGTTTTCGAGAAACTCTTCGGGGTCGTGCGTCTGTTCGAGGATTTCGATGAGGTCGCGAATCCATCCCGCCTGCCCGTCAGGTACCGAACCGCCCTGCTTATATGCCCAGTGCGCGGCGAGCCCGAATTCGGACTGTTGATGCATGCCGAGGCTGCGGATCTGGATCTCGATCCGCATATTCTGCTGGTGCATGATTGTCGTGTGCAGCGATTTGTAACCGTTGCGCTTGGGCGTCGAGATATAGTCCTTGAAGCGCCCGGGAACCATTTTCCATTTGCGATGGAGGAGACCGAGCGCCGCATAGCAATCGGCATCGGTCGGTGTGATGATCCGGAACGCTATGATGTCGGTCACCTGTTCGAAGCTGACATGGCGCTCCTGCATCTTGCGCCAGATCGAATAGGGATGCTTCTCGCGCCCCGACACGTCGGCCTCGATACCGTTCTTGGCGAGCAGTTCCTTGAATTCGCGGCTGATCCCCGCGACCTTGTCCTTGCCGCCCGCGCTCAGCTTGGCGAGGCGGCCGGTGATCGTCGAATAGGCTTCGGGTTCCAGCTCGCTGAACGCGAGAAGCTGCATCTCGCGCATATATTCATACATGCCGATCCGCTCGGCGAGCGGGGCATAGATATCCATCGTCTCCTTGGCGATGCGGCGGCGCTTCTCGGGATTCTTGATGAAATGCAGCGTCCGCATATTGTGCAGCCGGTCCGCCAGCTTGACCAGCAACACGCGAATATCGTCCGACATCGCGAGCAGGAATTTGCGCAGATTTTCCGCCGCGCGTTCGTTTTCGGTCTGCGCCTCGATCTTCGACAGCTTGGTGACGCCGTCGACCAGCCGACCGACGTCGGCGCCGAACAGGCGTTCTATCTCCTCCGGCGTCGTGAGCGTGTCCTCGAGCGTGTCATGGAGGAGTGCGGTAACGATTGTTTCGCTGTCGAGGTGGAGATCGGTCAAAATCCCGGCGACCTCGACCGGGTGGCTGAAATAGGGGTCGCCCGAGGCGCGTTTCTGGCTCCCGTGCTTCTGGACGGTAAACACATAGGCGCGGTTCAGCAGCGCCTCGTCGACGTCGGGATCATAAGCGCGTACGCGCTCGACAAGTTCATATTGCCTCAGCATCGCGTCCAATGTCGTTCATGCAGGCAATATTGCAATGCGAAATTTGCTTGCGCGTAACTGCTTGAGATCAGCAACTTTGATAAAGTCGGTTGGAAGCATCGTTCGCGGTGCCGGCGAAGATGTAGAAAAGCCGCCGCGCCCCCGCCTGCAAAAGCGGATGAAGCGCGGCGGCTTTCAAAGGCTTGTGGCCAGATTATTTCGCGGCGTTGCAGCGCGCGAGGTCGTCGGCTTCGAGTGCCTTTCCACCGGCGGCAAAGCTCGTCACCGGACCCGCCTTTTTGGCCAGTGCCGAGCACATGATCAGCGGACGGCTGGTCCCCTGACTCGCTACGCAGCCGGCATCCGTGCAAGCCCACACGACGTCGCGCGCAACGAAGCGTGCCTCGGGCGCAGGGCTGGCAAGTTCGGCGCGATAATAGGCGCCGCCGGCGGCGGTCGCGGCCGATGATATGAATGCGAGGCCACCGATCAGTACGGAGCTCGTCAGCGTGAAGGATCGGGTGAGGGGAGAAAGCTTTAATTTGGGCATCTTGACCTCCTGTTTTTGCGCAACCGAAAGGTTACGAAGCGCTCCCTAGACTTTGAGTTGCGAAATGCAACGGAGGCCCTATATTTTTTTGGCGCACGGGGCGATTTTACGTTAGGGCATCGGTTATGGGAAAATTACGCGAACTGCTGAACGACATGGATGGGGGCAATTGCGCCCTGCCGCTGGCGCTGGAAGCGATGGGCGAGCGATGGTCGTTCATGATCCTGCGCGCGGCCTTTAACGGCGTTCATCATTTCGAAGAGTTCCAACAGGAACTGAACATCGCGCGCAACATATTGTCGAACCGGCTGTCACGTCTGGTCGATCATGGAATCATGGCCCGCGAAGTCATGGCCGAAGACCGGCGCAAGGTCAGGTACCAGCTCACCGAAAAGGGTATCGAATTGCTGCCGGCGATGATTGCGCTGCGCCAATGGGGCGAAAAATGGGGTGCGGGCGTGCCCTCTACCCCGGTGCTTGTCGATGCGCGTGACGAGCAGCCGATCGGTCCCGTCACGCTCACTGCGCACGATGGCCGCGTGATCGGCTATAAGGAATTGCTGTGGAAGCATCGCGCCGAACTGCAGCCGCTTGGTCAGGCGCGCGTGCGCGGCGAGGGTGCGATGGCGCCGCCGGTCGCCGCCGAATGATCGGCCGCACTGGTTTCCGATATCGCCCGCGCGGCGACTGACCATCGCCATCGTACAGACGCCCATGCCGCTCTTCCGACTGTCCTCGCCGGGCCCCTTCTTTGACAACAAGGTCCGGGCTTTCTGGAACCTGCAGATATTGGGCTGGGCTGCCTGGCTCGGTCTGCGCGGGGTGTCTGGGCTCGCCAACGGCCAGGCATTCACCTTCCTCATCCCGCAGACGATTTCTGCGATTACCGGTTTCTCGCTGACGCTGATCCTGTCGGCCTGTTATCGCGCGCTGATCAGTCGCCGCCCGCTTTTGATGTGGGGCGTCAGTTTCGGACTGGCGGGGGTCGCGACTGCGCTCTGGGCCTTTATCGATGCATGGGTGGCGCAGATTCAGAATCCGGCGAGCGAGGCGGGGTTCACCAGCCTGTTGCTCGGCGCCATGTATATTGATGCCACCTCGCTCGCAGCCTGGTCGGCGCTCTATTTCGCCATCAACTATTTCCTCCAGCTAGAGGAACAGAATGACCGCGTTCTGCGGCTCGAGGCGCAGGCGGCCTCGGCGCAGCTTGCGATGCTGCGCTACCAGCTCAACCCGCACTTCCTCTTCAACACGCTGAACAGCATTTCGACGCTCGTGCTGCTGAAACAGGCCGAACCCGCGAACGCGATGCTGTCGCGCCTTTCGGCGTTCCTCCGTTACACACTCGCGAACGAGCCGACCGCGCAGGTGACGCTGGCGCAAGAGATTGAGACGCTGAAACTCTATCTCGACATCGAAAAAATGCGCTTCGAGGAACGATTGCGGCCCCATTTTGCGATCGATCCTGCGGTTTCGCGTGCGCGCCTGCCCTCGCTTCTGCTCCAGCCGCTGATCGAAAATGCGATCAAATATGCGGTGACGCCGCAGGAAGAAGGCGCCGATATCACGCTTTCTGCACAACTGGCCGGTCAAAATGTTCGCATCACCGTGTCCGACACCGGCGCGGGATTGTCAGCCGAAACGACCGACCCCACCACTGGCTTTGCAACGGAATCGACCGGTGTGGGTTTAGCCAATATCAGGGACCGGTTGGCGCAGGCTTTTGGCGACCAGCACCGGTTCGATGTCCATGTGGGCGCTGAGGGTGGATTCACGGTGGTTATCGAGTTTCCGTTCCAGCCCGATGGGCAAATGACGATTGGAACCGAGAGAACATGACGATCAGAACCATCCTTGTGGATGATGAAAAATTGGCCACTCAGGGCCTGCAGTTGCGGCTGGAACCGCATACGGACGTCGAAATCGTCGACACCGCACAAAATGGCCGCGAAGCCATCCGAAAGATCAAGACTCACAAGCCTGACCTCGTTTTCCTGGACATCCAGATGCCAGGCTTTGACGGGTTTTCGGTGATTCAGGGATTGATGGAGGTCGAGCCGCCGCTGGTGGTGTTCGTCACCGCCTATTCGGACCATGCGATCCGCGCCTTCGAGGCGCAGGCCGTCGATTATCTGGTGAAACCGGTCGAGCCCGAGCGGCTGGCCGATGCGCTCGATCGGGTCCGTCAACGCCTCGCCGAAAAGCGCGGTGTGGCCGAGGTCGAACGGCTCAAGACCGTGCTGGCCGAAGTCGCGCCCGAAGCTGTCGAGGATTATGACGCTGAGGTCGCGCCCGACGCGCACGCTGCCGATCGCTACGAGAAGATGATCAACATCAAGGATCGCGGCCAGATCTTCCGCGTCGACGTCGACAGCATCGAACGCATCGACGCCGCGGGCGATTATATGTGCATCTATACGGCCGACAACAGCCTGATCCTGCGCGAGACGATGAAGGATCTGGAAAAGCGGCTCGACCCGCGCAACTTCCAGCGCGTTCATCGTTCGACGATCGTCAATCTGTCACAGGTCAAGCAGGTCAAGCCGCACACCAACGGCGAATGCTTCCTCGTGCTGGGTTCGGGCGCGCAGGTGAAGGTCAGCCGAAGCTATCGCGACGTGGTCGCGCGCTTCGTGCATTGATTTGATGAGGGCGCCGGCATCGTCCGGCGCCTTTTTCGTTTAGAGCTGGTGTCCCGTGCGATCGCGCTTCGTCGCGAGATATTGCTCGTTATATTTATTCGTCGGTAGTGCGAGCGGGATGCGCTCGACGACTTCGACGCCCTCCTTCTCCAGCCGCGCAACCTTTTCAGGATTATTCGTCATCAGCCGGATGCGCGGGATGTTGAGCAGTTCGAGCATCCGCCCGGCGATCGCGAAGTCGCGCGCTTCGACCGGGAAGCCGAGCCGCAGATTGGCATCGACCGTATCATAACCCTGATCCTGCAGCGCATAGGCGCGCAGCTTGTTGACGAGGCCGATCCCGCGCCCCTCCTGTCTGAGGTAAAGCAATACGCCCCACGGAGCGTCGGCCATCGCGTGGAGCGCGGCATGGAGCTGCGGTCCGCAATCGCATTTGAGGCTGCCGAGTACGTCGCCGGTCAGGCATTCGCTGTGCAAACGCACGACGGGCGGATTGCCGTCGCGCTTGCCGATGACGAGCGCGACATGGTCCGAGGCTTCTTCGGGCGAGCGGAATGCAACGATCTCTGCGGTCTCGCTGGCTTCTACCGGCAGCTTTGCGCGCGCCGCGATTTCAAGGCGGACGGGATCGAGCAGGGCGACAACATCTTCGATGCTGCACATGGTTTCGGCGGCGCCTGCTGCTTCGCGCACGAAGAAGGCGGGGAGTAGGCCGGCGTGGCGGGCCATGGCCATCGCTGTGGCCGCAGCCGCGTCGCCGCCGGTAGCAATGCTATGAAAAGGGCCCTTGAGCGGATTGGCAAGATCGAGCGCGGGATCGGCGATCGCGAGCGCCGCGGCCACCACGGGGGCGGCATTCGCGAGGCGCACTGGACCCGGCGTAGCTGCGACACGCTGGTTCGTGAGCTTGAGCGTCACCGCTCGCTCGCCCGACAACAATATGTCGTGGCTGCCGAATTCGGCCAGCGCGGCGTCGCGCGCGCTTTCGACGGCCATCAGGTCGAGCGCGCCATCGGGGCCGATCAGACGAAAGGGCCAGCCGCGCCGCAGCGCATCGATCGCGCGCGCGGCGTTCCGAGCGCCCACAGGGTCGACGGCATGGCTCAAAAGTCGAACTCGGTGATCAGCGGGATGTGGTCCGACGGCCGTTCCCAACTGCGCGCGGGCTGGACGATCCGGTGCGATATCGCCTTGGGCATCAGGTCGGGCGTGACCCACATATGGTCGAGCCGGCGGCCACGGTTCGACGCTTCCCAGTCCTTCGCGCGGTAGCTCCACCAAGTGTAGAGCCGTTCCGGCGCCGGTACGAAGTGACGCCCAAGGTCGACCCAATTCGACGCCGCCTGAAGCCGCGCGAGCGTTTCGACCTCGATCGGCGTGTGGCTGACGACGTCGAGCAGCGCCTTGTGGTTCCACACATCGCTTTCGAGCGGAGCGACATTGAAGTCGCCCGTCAGCACCGTCGGCGTATCGGCCAGCGCACCCGACCATTCGGTCATGCGGCCGAAGAAATCGAGCTTCTGGCCGAACTTGGGATTGAGTTCGCGGTCGGGAATATCGCCGCCCGCGGGAATATAGACATTGTCGAGCCGCACGCCCGATGGCAGCGTTACACCGACGTGGCGTGCTTCGCCATTTGCCTGCCAGTCATATTTGCGCACGTCTGACAGCGGAACTTTGCTTACGATGGCCACGCCATGATGCATGCGTTGGCCGTGCGTGACGATATGATCATATCCGAGCCGCCTGAACATCTCGGGCGGGAACAGACCACATTCGACCTTGGTTTCCTGCAAGCACAGAATATCGGGAGCTTCTTCGCGCAGGAATTTTTCGACGATGCCGATGCGGGCGCGAACGCTGTTGATGTTCCACGAAGCGATGCTGGTGCGAGTCATGCGGTGGCTCTATCGGCGCGTGACGCTGTTCGCAATGTGATTGCGGTACCAGCCCGCTCCCCCACCCAGCGTCCCAACAGCGTATCCTGAAATGGGAGGCCGGGTGGGGGAGCGGGCTGGTGCGCCCGCCGCGTCAGCGGCAGAAACCGACGCCGGACAAATTAAACCCCCGTCCCAGGGGCGGTGGAACGGGGGTTCAAGGTCAGCGTTCGTCACGCTCTTGAATGAAGGTGCCAGGCAGTCCGGGTGGGGCAACAGGGGGAAACCCAAATCCGGGGGCCGTGTTGGCGCCTTCGAGATATGAAATAGCCTCTGTTCCCTGTCGCCAAGCTGAACAAAATCGACGCTCCGGCGCCATTCCTGCAGTTCGTCGATACGAGACGTCCGTTGGTCCGGAAAAAAGGCGCCGAATTCATTTCGCGAATTCGGCGCCCTGATTTGGCGGCTGAGACGGGTCCCGTATCAGCCCGCGCGGCCGCGCTGCTTGGGACGCGGGTCGGTCCATTTGAACGCCGAGTCGGCGACAGCAACGTTGAATTTCTGGTTGCTGAGATCGATCCGCGTGCGGTTGTTCTGCGAATCGAGCGCAACCCAACCACGCAGGCGAAGCCCGCCGGGCGCAGCGCCGTCGCGCACGAACACCATGGTTATGGTGCCATATTCGGGGCGCTTGGGATCCTTGACCTCGACGCTCAGCACATCGTCGTTGCCGGTCGGCAGGACCTTGGCATATTTGGTAAGATCGCGGTCGGGGTCGAGCAGCGCGCCGAGCGGCGAATTTTTCACCGGCCAACGCTGCACCTGCCGCACTTCATAATCGATCATCGTCAGCGAACTGCCGTCGCCAACGATCAGCAGCGGCACGCCCTTTTGGTACTGGAAGCGGATCTTGCCCGGCCGCTTCAATGTGAGCTGGCCGTTCAGCCGCTGACCGTTGCGGTCGGTCTGCACGAAACTGGCGGTCATCGAACTCGTCGACTTCAGGTGCGACTGCACCGATGCCAGCGCGTTCGACGACTGGGCGATTGCGGGCACGCCGATCGCGAGGCTGGCTGCTGCCAAAGGCGCAAGCGTCCAGGCGGCAAGGCGGGTCATATTCGTCTTCAGGATCATCGGGCTCTCATTTTCAAACATGGTGGCCGGTCATCGCAGCCGGGCATTGAACCCGCGCTGAACCTGTCGTCAGATGTTGTTCAAGTCGCAAGGCGCGCGAAGGTTCCTCACCTTTGCTGGCCATATTGGTCGGTGAGCACGTCGCGGCGGCCGACATGGTTGGGCGGGCTGACCAGCCCTTCTTCTTCCATCCGCTCGATCAGGCGCGCGGCGCTGTTATAGCCGATGCGCAATTGACGCTGGAGCCAGCTCGTCGACGCTTTTTGGCTTTCAACGACGATCTGGCAGGCCTTGGCGTACATCCGATCCTCGGCGCTGTCGCCGCCCGCGGGCGCGCCCTCCATCGCGAAGCCGCCGTCCTCGGGGTCCTCGGTGACGCTCTCGATATAGTCGGGGCGGCCCTGCCCTTTCCAGTGATCGGCGACGGCGCGGACCTCATCGTCGGAGACGAAGGGGCCGTGAATGCGCGTGATCTGCTTGCCGCCGGGCACATAGAGCATGTCGCCCTTGCCGAGCAGTTGTTCGGCACCGGCTTCGCCAAGGATCGTGCGGCTGTCGATCTTTGACGTAACGTTGAAGCTGATGCGCGTCGGCAGGTTTGCCTTGATCACGCCCGTGATGACGTCGACCGACGGGCGCTGCGTCGCGAGGATCAGGTGGATGCCCGCCGCGCGTGCTTTCTGGGCGAGGCGCTGGATCAGGAATTCGACTTCCTTGCCGGCAGTCATCATCAGGTCGGCGAGCTCGTCGACGACGACGACGATCTGCGGCAGCGGCGCATAATCGAGCGTCTCTTCCTCATAGACCGGCTGGCCGGTGTCGGGGTCGTAACCCGTCTGGACGCGGCGCCCCAGGGATTTGCCCTTGGCGAGCGCACCGCGGACCTTGTCGTTGTAGGACGCGAGGTTGCGGACCGACAGCGACGACATCATCCGGTAACGGTCCTCCATCTGCTCAACCGCCCATTTGAGCGCGCGGATCGCCTTCTTGGGCTCGGTCACCACGGGGGCAAGCAGATGCGGAATGTCGTCATAGACGCTGAGTTCCAGCATCTTGGGGTCGATCATGATCATCTTCACCTGGTCGGGACCAAGGCGATAGAGCAGCGAGAGAATCATCGCGTTGAGACCGACCGACTTACCCGAACCCGTCGTACCCGCGATCAGCAGGTGCGGCATTGGGGCGAGGTCGGCGATCACCGCGTCGCCGCTGATATTCTTGCCGAGGATGATCGGCAGCGCGCCGGTCTGGTCCTGAAACAAGGCGCTGCCGATGATTTCGTGCAGCACGACCGACTCGCGGTGCGCGTTGGGCAGTTCGATGCCGATCACGGTGCGCCCTGGGATGGGGGCGATACGCGCCGACAGCGCCGACATGTTGCGCGCGATGTCGTCGGCCAGGTTCGACACGCGGCTTGCCTTCGTCCCCGGCGCGGGTTCGAGTTCGTACATGGTGACGACCGGGCCGGGGCGGACCGCGGTGACGACGCCTTTGACCTGGAAATCCTCGAGCACCGATTCGAGCAGGCGCGCGTTGCGTTCCAGCCCCGCCTTGTCGATCTGACCCGTCGGCCCCGGCGGCGGCGGCGCGAGCAGGTCGATCGACGGCAGCTGGTAATTGGTGAACAGCTCTGTCTGCGGTTTTGCCTTGGGCTTCGAGGGTAGACTACGCTCGGCAGGATCTGCGATTTCGGGCGGCGCGCGGTCGCTCGGTTCGGCGACAGCACGCGGGCGTACGACACGCTCCATAAGGTTCGGTGTCTTCGCCTCTTCAGTTGGCACGCGCGCAGGCTCGACGACGCGGCTGCTCTCTGCCGCCGGCAGCTTGAAGCGCGAGGCCCAGCCCTTCTCCAGCCGCAGCGCCCGCCATGCGAGCCACAATCCAAGCCCGATGAGCAGCAATATGGTGGCAAAGCGGATCAGCGCCGCCGCGGGCTCGCCTGCCTGCGCGAACAGGGGCGTTATCGCGCCACCGATCAGCAGCGCGATGATCCCGCCCCAGCCCGCTGGCATCGGCGCGTTTGTCGCGGGCGCCCAGAGTTCGGCGCCAAGGCCGACGAGCAGGATGCCGATGAAGCTGTATGCGAGTTGGCGCGGCCAATAAGGCTGCTCTTCGCCGAGCCACAGACGCCAGGCGATGATCGCGAGCAGCGGTAGCAGCAGCGCGACGCCGACGCCGCCGATCGACAGGCCCAGGTCGGCGAACCACGCCCCCGCGCCGCCCATCCAGTTGGCGGCGGTGCCGTGGGCGGCCGTGTTCAGCGCCGCATCGGTGCTGTCATATGTGACCAGCGCGAGCGCGAGGAATAGTGTGAAGAGGCCGAGCGCCACCGATGCGGCGATCACGAGCGAACGCGCGATGCTTTGGCGGAAAACGGTGCGCCAATCAGCCTTTATTGGTGCGGCCTTGCGGCTAGCCATGCTCTTGTCCGGTCCCTGTCAGTTAACCACGGCGATATGCGCATGGGGGGGACTCGCCGTCAAGCGCGGCCCCGAGCCTGCCCACGGCCTTTCCAACCGTCCCGCCGCACGCTAGGGCAACGAAATGAGTGAAACGCTGCGCAGCGATGTCCTGATTTCGGGGGGCGGCCTCGTCGGCCAGGCGCTCGCCCTTGCCCTTTCCCATCACGGCCTGTCGGTCCAGATCGTCGATCCCGCCGATCCCGTTGCGACGATCGCGCCCGGCTTCGACGGCCGCGCCTCGGCGATCGCCAGCGCGACCTGGCAGATGTTCGAGGTGCTGGGGATCGCCGACCGCCTTGCCGGGCACGGTTGCCCGATCCGTGCCATTAAAGTGGGCGACGGCGCTCCCGACAGCGGCCGCGGCGGCGAACTCGACTTTGTCACTGGCGAAGGCGACCCGCCGCTCGGCACGATGGTCGAGAACCGCCAGCTTCGCCTCGCGCTCGCTGCCGCGCTGGCCGATGCGCCGCTAGTGCGTCTGCTAATGCCCGCCGCGGTCGTGGCGCGAGAGATTGACGCGCATGGTGCCCTGTTGACGCTCGCCGACGGGACAAGACTCGCGGCGCCGTTGCTGATCGTCGCCGAAGGGCGCCGCTCGCCGACGCGCGATGCCGCCGGGTTCAGCATCGCGAACTGGTCGTACCATCATCATGCGATGATCGGGGCGGTTGCGCACGAAAAACCGCACGGCAATGTCGCGCATGAAATCTTCTATCCGTCGGGCCCCTTCGCGCTGTTGCCGCTCGTCGACGACCCGCAGGGGCGGCACCGTTCGGCCTTCGTCTGGACGGTGTCCGAAAAGGATGGCCCCGGCTTCGCGAAACTTGGCGAGCGCGGCTTTATAGCAGAACTTCAGAAGCGCGCCGGTGGCGTGTTGGGCGCAATGGAGCTTGTCGCGCCGCGGATGACCTATCCGCTCGGCTTTCATCATAGCGCGTCGATCGTCGCCGACCGCATCGCGCTTGTGGGTGATGCCGCGCACGGTATCCATCCGATCGCGGGGCAGGGGCTCAACCTTGGCCTGCGCGATGTCGCGGCGCTCACCGAAGTGCTGGTCGAGGGTGCGCGTCTCGGTCTTGACCTTGGCGATGCGGCGCTTCTCGCACGTTATCAGCGCTGGCGCGGGCTCGACAATATGATGGTCAGCCTCGCAACCGACGGGCTTACCCGCCTGTTCGGCATCCCAGGCCGTACCGCCGCCGCAGTGCGGCGCACCGGCCTTGGCGCGGTGCAGCGGATGCCGATGCTCAAGCGCTTCTTCATGGATGAAGCGCGCGGCGAGGCCGGCGACCTGCCGCGTTTGCTAGCCGGCGCCGAAATCTAAAGCGTGATTACATTGAATGGACTCGTCATTGCGAGCGGCGAAGCCGCGCGGCAATCCAGAGCCTGCGCAAACCGCTCTGGATTGCTTCGCTCCGCTCGCAATGACGACGTGGGTCAATCCAAAGTTATCAGACTCTAGGGGCTTGGCCTTTTGGCCTATTGCAGCGTGGCGCGGCCGTCGTCGCTGTCGAAACGGCCGAAGAATTGCATCAACTGGACGACCAGTTCGGCGCGCGCGTCGATTGGCGACGCCTCGAGCAGCGCCTGCTTCGCGGCGGCGTCGAACGGCGCGACCTGCGCAATGCCGTTGACGAGGGTGGCGTCGTCGAGCTGCCCGACCGAATCCCAGTCGACGACATAGCCCTGCCGCGCCGCAAAGCGCTTGGCCTCGCGCTCAAGGCTGGCGCGTTCGATGCTCGCGAGCACCGCATCCTCTTCGGCTTCCAACTCGATCTCGGCCTCGACCTGCCTGAACGGCGTCGTCACGTCGAGTTCGCGGCGGACACGAAAGCGGGCGACGCCTTCGAGGACGAGGTTGAAACGCCCTTCCTCGAGCGCCTCGACGTCGATGATGCGGCCCACGCAGCCCATGTCGTAGAGTGCGGGCGGCTCGCGCGACTCTTCGCCGGGCAGGACGCGCGGCTGAATCATTCCGATCTGCCGGTCGCGCGCCAGCACCTCCTGCACCATCGCCGAATAGCGCGGTTCGAAGATATGGAGCGGCAGGTGCAGCCCCGGGAACAGCACCGCGCCGGTAAGCGGAAAAATCGCGATCCGCTGGATGGTCAAGGGCGCGGTATCGGCCATGGGTGCTTTAGCCGAACAGAATCAGCGACAGGCGGCGGCGCTGCGCCGCGACCCAGGCGTCTTCGAGACCCACGGCCTCGAACAGCGAAAGCAGCTTGGCGCGGGCCGCGTCATCGTTCCATTCGCGGTCGGCCGCGACGATGTGGAGCAGATTGTCGGCGGCGGCATCACGCTGGCCCGCACCGATCTGCGCGCTCGCAAGATCGAAGCGCGCCTGATGATCGTCGGGGTTTGCAGCGACCGCGGCCTCGAATGCCGCCAGCTCGCCCGCGTCGGGCGCATCGGCGGCAAGCGCCAGCGCGCTTTTCGCCTGCGCGACGGCCGGATCGTCGGCGATTTCGGCGGGGATCATGGCGAGTGCGGCCTCTGCCCCCTCGACGTCGCCCGCGAGGATCAGCGCGCGAATCAGCCCGCCGTGCGCCGCGGCGTTGTCGGGCGCCATTTCAAGAATCTGCGCAAAGATGCTCGCCGCGCGCGGCCCGTCGCCCTCGGCGAGGACGGCATCGCCCATTTCGATGAGCGGCGCGATCTCGACCGCGCGCGCACTCGCTTCGCTTTCGATCGGGAGCTGCGCGAGAAGCTGATCGAGAATCGACTTCAATTGGCTTTCGGTGCGCGCATTGGTCAGGTTGGCGACCGGCTGCCCTTGGAAAATCGCATAAACGGTCGGGATCGACTGGACCTGGAACTGGCCGGCAATGAAGCGATTCGCATCGACGTCGACCTTGACCAGCACGACGCCCTTGTCCGCATAATCGGCGGCGACCTTTTCCAGCACCGGCCCCAATTGTTTGCAGGGGCCGCACCATTCCGCCCAGAAATCGAGAATCACGAGGCTCGTCATCGACGGTTCGACGACATCGCGGCGGAAGGCTTCGACGGCTTCCTTTTCAGAGGGGTTCAGACCGAGCGTGGCCACGGGGAAAAGCTCCTTATTATCTATATGTCCGCTTATGTGGGAATTTCAGGCGATATGCCAACCCTTCGGAGAAAATGCGCAATCGGGGCAATCAGGGGTTGCCGAGTCAAAAAGCCGGTGCTAATCGCCCGCCTCACCCGCTGGAACCGACCGGTTTCCAGCCGCCAGAGCGGGCGTAGCTCAGGGGTAGAGCACAACCTTGCCAAGGTTGGGGTCGAGGGTTCGAATCCCTTCGCCCGCTCCAGTTTTCCACGATAATCCGTCGCGAACGATCCGGTCGTAGGGGCCGGGGGCTGTGCGCTGCCACCGATACTTTTGGGCAAAAGTCCCTTTCGATCAGATCAGTGACTTCAGCCGGTCGATTCCCGTCGCCTCCCTAACGATCCGCGCCGCGAGCGCATTTCCGTTTGCTGCGTTGGTGAAGACGACGATCGCTCGCCCGCTTCGCGCGTCGCCGACGCCAAGGGTTTTGAAGATCCCGTAATTGCTTCCGCTGTGCTGGAACAGCGGACCCGCTGACGATTGCTCGATCTCCCAGCCCAGCCCCCGCATAATGTCGCGGCCGCGCACGTCGAGCCGGGGGGTGAGCATCGTCCGTCGGGCTGCATCGCTGATCTCCCACGCCGTACGGTTCGGCCGGTCCATCATGAGCGTCATGAATTTCGCATAGTCGGACGCCGTCATCAGAAGCCCGCCTGCCGAATTGACGAGGAGGTCGTGCGTCGACGGCGGCGTCTTTGGATCCGTTTCGCGCATCGCCGCGACCGAATCTTCCCACGTCCACGACGCAATCGGCTTGCGCCACTTCGAGGCGACCCGAAGCAGCCGGTCGCCCAACTCGCGCGTCGGCTGCGCAGGAAGCTTCTGTTCGCCTTCGGGCGGTTCGGAATGGCCGAAGACTGCCGAGCTTGCGATCGCCTCGTCCCAGCCGAAGGTGCTGCGGGTCATTTCGGCCGGACCGAACAGCTTTGCCCGCATCACGCTGCCGAGGCCCATGCCCATGATCGTTTCGACGACCAACTGGAGCCAGATGAACGCTTCGCCCGAGTAGCTGTAGACCGATCCTGGCGCGCTGCTCGTAACGAGCGGCGCGGAAGCCCAGTTGGGCAGGCCGGTCGAATGCTCCAGCACATGCCGGGCGGTGATGCGCTCGAGATTCGGATCGCTGCCAAGGTTCGCCGGCCGGCGATACGCGACGAGCGGCCTGTCGAGGTCGAGGCGCTTCTCGTCGACCAGCCGCATAACGACATAAGCGAAGACCGGCTTGGTCATCGACGCGGCTTCGAACAGCGTATCGCTCTGAACCGGGTCGCGGGTTAGAATGTTTTTGACGCCGAAGCCCTGGCTCCACGCGAGCGTCCCGCGGTCCACGACCGCGATGGCGACGCCGGGCACCCCGGCAATTCGCATCAGGCGCGGCAGGTCGCGAACCAAATCGTCGGACGGGATCCACGTGGCATTGCCGCTCGAACATCGAGGCGGTCCTCCATCGGTGCCAGCGGCCGCCTGGCCGCCGGCGATCAGCGCTGCGGCCCCGGTCAGCACGGCCCGTCGCCCGGCCATCGTCCCGTTACTCATCCTTGTTCGCTCCCCCCAGCGGGCATGGTCGCGTCCCTATCCCGCATTTATCCGGACGAGGATTAGAGGATGCGTCCGCATGTTCGCAAGGCAACAGAAATTTCGCGACCTGCGATGCGACCCCAGTCCCGGATTTTCATGTCGATACCGTAACATGCGCCGATTTACGGTGGATTGGTAATCAATTGAAAACCATTATTTTGTAGCTCCGCGAACGTCATCCGCCGGGCGTTCCAGTGGATGGATCTGGCGTTGTTTTCCGCGATGACCCGCTTCGGCGGCGGAGACAGGGCGGCTGGGCAGATTGGGCGGGCCGGCAAAGGCTCGTGCAACAATCGAGGAGAGGCGCTGCCGAGCTTGCTGGCGGCTGCATCGGAGCCGGGGGTCGTCGAATGAATAGAGGTCGCGTGTTTCCTTGCATCTCGTCCGGTTACGATAACCCGTCAGCCGCGCGCCCTTCAAAGCCGCGCCCTTTCGCCGTCAAATAATAATCATCTCCATTGTCTCGCTCGCCCTTCGGGCGGGCTTTTTTGCGTTCGAGGATATTCCATGACCGAGAAGAAAATGCCCCGCCGCCGCGATCTGAACGCGAAGGCGCGTTCGCGGCGCCTTCTCTGCGGTGCCTCGCTCGCGGCGGTGCTGGCATGTGCGCCGGTGGCCGCGCATGCCGAGGACCGGTATTGGGACGCCAATGGCACCGCGGTCGGTTCGGGCGGAACGGGCACCTGGAACCTCGCAAACCTCAACTGGAGCCCCAATGGCGATGGGGTGAGCGGTCCATTTGTCGAGCCTTGGGTCAATGGCGACCTCGACAATGCGATCTTCGGCAGCACCGCGGGCACGGTAACCGTTGGCGCGCCGGTGACGGTCGGCAATATCACCTTCAGTTCGGCGGGCTACGTCCTGAACGGCGGCACGATCACGCTTGGTAGTGCCAGTTCGACGATCACCGCGACCACCGGGAACACCACGATCAACTCGGCGCTCGCGGGGTCGAACGGATTGATCAAGGCGGGCGGCGGCGGGCTGATCCTCGGCGGGGTGAACAGCTTTACCGGCAACATCAACATCAATTCGGGCAGCCTCTATGCGTTGACCGACGGCGCATTGGGGGCAGCGGGCAACAATATCTTCACCGCGGCGGCGTCGAATGTCCGGCTATCGATCGGCGGCGCGAACACCGCGCGGACCGTAACGATCGGCAACGGCGGCAATTTGATCCTCGAAGGAACGGGCGCGGGTGCCGCCCGGATACGCGGTGACGGATCGGTTCAGCTTGCCGCCAGCGGCATCACGATGAGCAATGACCTCAGCGACTATACCGGACGCACGGTCTTTAACGGCTGCAACGGCACCTGCTCGACGCGCTTTACCTCGATCGGCAATCTCGGCGAGGCGAGTTCGCTCGGCGCGCCGGTGACGGTCGCCAACGGCACGATCGTCTTCGCCCAGTCCAGCCAGTACAGCGACAGCATCATCTATCTCGGCGACGGCGACAGCTCGAACCGCAACTGGGACATCAACGGCGACGCCGGGCTCGTCCGCAATCAGGGAACGGGCACGCTCGAAATCACGGGCGACGTCGATATTTCGGTCGGCGGCGGTTTCTATGCCGAGACCGCGGACTTCCGCTTGCTCGGCACGCTCAGCGGCGGCAATTATGCCTTCAATGCCTCGGCGGGGCGGCATGTCCAACTGGGCAATGCCAACACATTTACCGGCGTGGCGGCGCTCGCGGGCGAAATTCGCGTCGGCAAGCTCGCCGATATCGGCAACGAGAGCTCGCTTGGCGCGGGCACCACGATCAGCCTCGTCAACGGGACGCTCGCCTATGACGGGGCGGGCGATGCCAGCAATCGCGAATGGCTCGTCAACGGCGCCACCAATTCGATCCGCAATAACGGCAGCGGCGCGCTCGACCTGTCGGGCGCTCTTGTCTTCAACGTGGCGAGCCCGAACCCCGATACGCTGACTCTGGGTGGCAGCTTCGCAGGTACCAACATCTTCTCGGGTGCCATGTCGGGTAATGGCAATATCGTCGCGGACAGCGCCGGTACGTGGGTATTGAGCGGTGCGAACAGCCAACGCGGCACCGTAACTGTGAACAATGGCACGCTGCGCGCTGGCTCTGTCGGTGCCTTTGGTGCGACGACAGGGCTCATCGTCAACGGCGGCACACTCGACCTCGGAGGCTTCGATCTCGTCGCGCCGTCGCTTACCGGGACTGGCGGAGCCGTCGCGCTTGGCGCGCAGACACTGACCGTCGATGCCAAGACCACGCAGGTCTTTGGCGGCACCATCACCGGCACCGGCGGCCTCCGTAAAACGGGTGCGGGCTCGCTGACCCTGACCGGCGCGAACAGCTACACCGGTGCGACGACGGTCGGCGGCGGCAGGCTCGGGCTCGATTTTTCGGGCGCGGGCGGTCCTGTCAGCAATATCGTGTCGGCCTCGTCGGCGCTCGTCCTGACGGGCGGCACGCTCGAAGTGGTCGGCGCGGCGGGCGAGACCAATAACCAGAGCTTCAACGGCCTGACGGTCAGTGCCGGCAGCAACACGGTCCGCGGGGTGAGCGGCGCGGGCGGTATCGTCAACCTCAACCTCGGCGCGATCGTGCGCGCGGGCGGTCTGGTCAATTTCGTGCTGCCGACGGGCGGTGCAATCACGACGAGCAATGCCGATGGCGTGCTCGGCGGCTGGGCAACGATCAACGGGTCGGATTATGCGAAAGTCGTCGGTGGCGGCATCCTCGCCTTCGACGCCAGCGACTACACGACCAAGGACGATGCGGGAACCTGGGCGAACGGCGATATCATCAGCGATACTGCGGGCGCCGTTAACACGCCTTTCTTTGGCACCGTGACCGGCAATGTCCAACTCGGCGGCCTTCGCTATACCGCCGCGTCCGGATCGATCGTGACGATCGGCGCCGGCAACCGGCTGGGCATCGACGGTACGATCATCGTCGCGCCGAGCACGGGGGCGACAAATCAGACGATCACGGGCGGTTCGCTGACCGGCAGCAACGGGGGCGGAACGCTGGGCGTTCAGCATAACGGCACGGGCGCGCTCACCATCGCCTCGACGATCGTCGACAATGGCGGCGCGACGAGCTTTGCCAAGAGCGGCGGCGGAACGGTCCGCCTGAACGCGGCGAACAGCTATACCGGCGGCACGACGCTGAGCGGCGGTCGTCTTGAAGTCGCGCAACTTGCCAATGGCGGTATCGCGAGCGGCATCGGCGCATCGAGCGCCGCCGCAGCGAACCTTGTCCTCGAAAGCGGCACGCTGGCTTATACGGGCGGCGTCGATGCGGTCACCGATCGCGGAATCACACTTGTCAACGGCGGCGCCGAGCGCGCAATCCAGGTCGAGGCCGGACGTACGGTCGAGTTTTCCGGCCTGGTCACCAGCCCCGACGATGCGGGGCTGACCAAGACTGGTTGGGGCACGTTGGTTCTATCGAACGCCGCCAATGATTATGTCGGCGTCACGACGATCACCCAGACGTCGGCCGGAAATAGCACGCTTTCGGTGAACACGCTTTCCGACGGTGGCGTGGCGAGCGGCATCGGCGCGGCGAGCAGCGATGCGGCCAATCTTGTGATCAGCAACGGCGCCCGGCTGCAATATACGGGCGGCACCGTCGCCATCGACCGCGGCTTTACGCTTGCGGCCGGACAGGGCGGCATCGATGTGGCGAATGCGGCGGCGACGCTGACGATCGGCGGGGTCGCCACCGGCGCCGGATCCTTCTTTAAAGATGGTGCGGGCACGCTCATCCTTAGCGGCACCAACAGCTATACCGGCGATACGACCGTGAATGCGGGCATCCTGCGCGCCGGGTCGGCGCGGGCGTTCGGTGCGGGTGGCCGCTTTATGACCGTGAATAGCGGGGCGACGCTGGATCTTGGCGGGTTCGACATCGGCGTCGCGGCGATCATCGGCGGCGGGCAGATCGACCTTGGCGGGCGCACGCTGACGACGGGCGGTGCGGGCGGCCTCTTTACCGGACGCATTACCGGAACCGGCGGTTATACGCGCACCGGCGGCTTCACCCAGATTTTGAATGGCTGCAACAACGACTATACCGGCGTCACGACGATCGGCGGCGCGCTTTCGATCGACTGCATCGCCAATGGCGGACAGGCCAGCGGTATCGGTGCCTCGTCGTCGGCTTCGTCGAACCTTGTTTTTGCGGGTGGTACGCTCGTCTATACGGGCGCCAGCGTCTCGACCGATCGCGGCTTCGCGATGACCGGAAACGGCAACCTCAACGTCTTTAACGCAGGAACGACGCTGGAATTTTCCGGAAATATTGCCGGCGCCGGACAACTGAACAAGGATGGAGCGGGGACACTGCTGCTGTCGGGGTCTAACAAGGCGGCCGGCAACTTCCGCGTCATAAATGGCACTTTGCAGGCCGCGTCGACTACGGCCTTGGGAAGCGGCTGGGTATCCCTCGACGACACGGCTGGGGTCCTGCTCGACCTCGACGGCTTCAACAATAATGTCCTCTACCTTATCGGCGGTGGCGCCACGGGCGGCAATATCGCTCTGGACGGGGCGACGCTGACGATCAACAATGGCGGCGGCGCCGGGGTCATTTACGGCGGGGCCATCTCGGGCAGCGGCGGCCTGATCAAGAATGGCGGCAGCTTCCAGCAACTGTCGGGCTGTGCGAGCAGCTATGGCGGGACGACCGTCATCAACGGCGGCATTCTCTCCGTTTCCTGTCTTGGCGATGGCGGCGCGAACAGCTCAATCGGTTCGTCCTCGGCGGCGGCGAGCAATCTCGTGCTTAGCGGCGGGACGCTGCAATATGTCGGCACGGGCGGCAGTACGAACCGCCAGTTTACGCTCGGCGCCTCGACGGCGAGCAAGCTCGACGCATCGGGCACCGGTGCGATCGCTTTCACCCATGCGGGTCCGCTGACCTTTGCCAGTGCGAACACGGCGCAAACGCTGACGCTTGGCGGTACGAACACCGGCAACAACATCTTCGGCGCGCAGATCACGAACAATGGCACGGGCCTGACTCGCCTGACCAAGACCGACGCGGGTACCTGGGTGCTGACCAATGCAAACAGCACCTATACCGGCGTCACGACGATCAGCGGCGGTGTTCTTGCGGTCGACAAACTTTCCGATGGCGGGCTTGCCAGCAGCATCGGTGCCTCGCAGGCGGCGGCGTCGAACCTGATCATCGGCAATGGCTCGACGCTCCGTTACACGGGTACGGGCGATACGACGAACCGCCTTTTCACCTTGTCGGCGGGTGTAACCTTCATCGAATCGTCGGGCACCGGCGCGATCGTCTTCACCGATACCGGGCTGGTGACGCTGGCGAGCAATAACCAGGCGCGCACGATCGCGCTTGGCGGCACCAATACAGGCAACAACACGCTCGCGGGCTCGATCGGCAACGCCGGGTTGGGCGTCACGACGCTCGCTAAAAACGACAGCGGGACCTGGGTGCTCACCGGCAACCACAGCTACACCGGTTCGACCAATATCAACGGCGGCACGCTGTTCGTCGGCGGCGGCGGGACGACGGGGTCGATCGCCAGTGCGCTCGTCAACAATTTCGGCACGCTTGGTTTCAACCGCAGCGACCTGTTGGCCTATGGCGGCCAGATCGTCGGCACCGGCGCGCTGCGACAGGCGGGGACGGGCACGACCGTCCTAACCGGTACCAATCTCTACACCGGCGGCACGACGATCGACGCGGGCACGCTCCAGCTCGGCAATGGCGGCACCACGGGCAGCATCGTCGGCGACGTCGTCGACAATGGCTTGCTCCTGTTCAACCGTTCCGATCTTGTCGATTTTGCGGGAACGATCTCGGGCAGCGGCGCCGTGCAACAGATTGGCAGCGGCACGACGGTGCTTTCGGGCATCAACAGCTATGCGGGCGGCACGTCGATCCTCGGCGGTACATTGCAGGTGTCGGCCGATGGCAATCTCGGCGCGGCGGCGGGCGGCCTTACCTTCTCGAACGGTACCTTGCGCACGACCGCATCCTTCGCGAGCGCGCGCAATGCGAGCCTGACCGGCACGGGCACGATCCTGACCGACGCGGGAACGATTTTCGCGCTGGGTGGCCTGATTTCTGGTGCGGGCAACCTGACCAAATCGGGCGCGGGCATCCTGACGCTGAGCGCAAACAACAGCTACGTTGGCGCGACCAATGTGAACGCCGGTACGCTCCGCATCAATGGCAATCAGTCCGCGGCAACGGGCCTTGTGACCGTCGCGTCGGGCGCGACGCTGGCGGGCAGCGGGACGATCGGCGGCAGCGTCAATGTGCTGAACGGCGGCATCCTCGCGCCGGGCAACAGCCCCGGTACGCTGAACATCAACGGCGATCTGACGCTGGCGGGTGGCTCGGTCCTGAACTTCGAGTTCGGCGAAGCGAATGTCGTCGGCGGCGCGCTCAACGATCTGGTCAACGTCGGCGGCAATCTGACGCTCGACGGTACGATCAACGTCACCGGGTCGGGCGGCGGCTATTTTGGCGGCGGCATCTATCGCGTGTTCAACTATGCCGGCACGCTCGTCGACAACGGCTTGGTGCTGGGGTCGATGCCTGCGGGCAGTAATGTCACAGTGCAGACTTCGATCGCGGGTCAGGTCAACCTGATCAACAGCGAAGGCCTGGCGCTCAGCTTCTGGGATGGCGGCGTCGGACCCAAGTTCAATAATGTCGTGAACGGCGGCAACGGCAACTGGCACCTGGGCGGCGCCGACAACAATTGGACAGGCGCTGACGGCGCGATCAACGCGGCCTATACCGACGGCACCTTCGCAATTTTTGCGGGCGCACCGGGCATGGTTACGGTGGACAACAGCGGCGGTGCGGTCACCACGGCGGGAATGCAGTTCGCGACGGACGGCTATGTCGTGAACGGCGCACCGCTGACGCTGGTCGGGCCCGAATCGATCATTCGTGTCGGCGATGGTACCGCCGCTGGCGCGGGCTTCACCACGACAATCGGCGCCAATCTCACGGGTGCCTCGCAACTGGTGAAGACCGACGGCGGCACGCTCGTGCTGACGGGGACGAACAGCTATACCGGCGGCACACGGATCGAGGGCGGCGTGATTTCGGTCGCCGACGACAGCTTCCTTGGTGCTCCCTCCGGCACGATCACGCTCGACGGCGGGACGCTGCGGATGACCGGTCCGAACTCGGCCAATTCGCACACCTATATTCTCGGCGCGAACGGTGGCGCGATCGATATTGCCAACGCCGCGACCGCCAACGGCATTCTCAATGCGATGAGCGGGAATGGCGGGTTGACCAAGCTCGGTGCCGGCTCGCTCGCGCTTGCCGCCGACAACAGCTATACCGGTGGCACCACGATCGAGGCGGGTACGCTGCAGATCGGCAGCAACAGCGGTACGACGGGGTCGATCGTCGGCGACGTGGTAAACAACGGCCGGTTCGTCATTTTCCGTTCGAACGCTTACACCTATGGCGGATCGATCACCGGAACCGGCAGTGTTTCCGTGACGGGCACCGGCGTGACCACGCTGACGGGCGACAGCAATTACGGGGGTGGGACGACCATCAACGGAATCGGCGGCGAGCTTCGCATTGTTGGCGGGGCCAACGTCATTTCCGGCGGCGGCACGATCATGGGCCGCTCAACGCTGAGCATCGACGGCGCGAACTCGCTCTTCAGCACGAACTCCATCGGTGGGAATAATGTTCCCTTCGCGGGTTCGGCCATCGTGAATGTGACGGACGGCGGTACGCTCCGGATCCGGGCAGGCGACCTGGATCTGCGCACTCTCTCCGCGACGACCCGGATCAACATTGCCGGCGCGAACTCGCTGGCCGATGTGTCGGGCGGCATTCGGGGCAGCACGAGCTTCAACGCGCCCTTCGACCTCACGGTCGGCGCGGGCGGGACGCTGCGCACGGCCGGGGCGAGCCAGATAGGCACCGCGACCAGTAACACCAACCCCATCGCCGTCGTGATCACTGGCGCGGGCTCCAACTGGACGAGCGTCGGTTCGCTGCTGATGACGGCAGGCAATTTCACGGTCGATCAGAACGGTGCAGCGACCTTCGCATCTGCGACGTTCGGCACGGCGCCACAGGCGGCCCGCCTGACGGTATCGGGCGCGGGCTCCAGCTTCGCCACGACGGGCGATCTCGTTATCGGTAGCGGTACCGGCACCGCGGTTCTGACGGTCGCTGACGGTGGCCAGGCGATCGCAGGGTCCGGCCTCCAGCTCGCCGCGCAGGCGGGTTCCACCGGTACGGTCAACATTGGCGGCGTCGATGGCGGCGCGGCCGCCGCAGCCGGTATGATCAACGGCAACATCATATTCGGACTCGGCAACGGCGAACTGAACTTCAACCACACCGAGACCGACTATCTGTTCGCCAACAGCATGACGGGCCTTGGCACGATCAACCATGTGGCGGGGACCACCCGCCTGACCGGCGACAGCTCGGCCCTGATCAGCACGACGTCGGTCGCTGGCGGCACGCTGCTCGTCGACGGCATTCTTGGGGCGGGAGTGAGCCTCGTCAGCGTAGCGACCGGCGGCACGCTGGGCGGCACGGGGACGATCGGCGGCAATGTCGATATCTTTGATGGCAATCTCAATCCCGGCGATGTCGGTGGGGTTCCGGGCCGGCTGACGATCGCGGGCAACCTTTACCTCGCGCCGGCGGCGACGCTCAACGTCGACTTCGGCCAGGCGAATGTCGTTGGCGGTACTTTCAACGACCTGATCGATGTAGGCGGCAACCTGGTTCTCGACGGAACGCTCAATGTCCAGGAAACCCCTGGGGGCAATTTCGAGCCGGGCGTTTATCGCATCATCAACTATGGCGGATCGCTGACCGACAACGGATTGACGGTCAATGCGGGCTATTTCGTGCAGACCTCGGTCGCGAACCAGATCAACCTGGTCAACACCACAGGCCTCACCATGCGCTTCTGGGACGGCGTCAACGGCGGCAAGAATGACGGCGTCATCACCGGCGGCGACGGCTTGTGGCAGGCAAGCGCCGGCAACGACAATTGGACCGAGTTCGACGGATCGGCCAACGCGCCGTTCACCGATGCGGCCTTCGCCGTCTTTTCGGGCGTCGGCGGGACGGTAACCGTCGACGCTTCGCTCGGTGCTGTCACGGCTTCGGGGATGCAGTTCGCCAGCGACGGCTATCTCGTCGCGGGCGACGATGTTGCGCTCGTCGATGCGGCGGCGATCATTCGCGTCGGGGACGGCACGATCGGGGGTGCGGGCTATACGGCGACGATCGCGTCGAACCTGACCGGCATCGGCGACGTCATCAAGACTGACCGCGGCACGCTGATGCTGACCGGCGCAAACAGTTTCGCCGGCGAAACCAACGTCCGCGGCGGCGAACTGCGGCTCGCGGACGGCGGCACGCTGACCAATGCTGACGGCATGATTGGCCGCGAAAGCGGCGAGCAGGGCATTGTCACCGTCATCGGCACCGATGGAAGCGGTAACGCTTCGACCTGGACCAATACGGGGATTCTCCGTGTCGGCCGCCTCGGCACCGGCACGCTCAACATCCTCGACGGCGGCCTCGTGACCGTCGCGGACATCGCTTATATCGGCGACGATGTGGGCAGCCAGGGGACAGTGAATGTTTCGGGGCAGGACGCCAATGGCAATGCGTCGACGTGGACGGGGACGAGCGACATCGTCATCGGCGAGTTCGGCGGCGGAACGCTGAACATCACCGCGGGCGGTCAGGTCGGCACCCAGTCGGGCTGGATCGGTTCGAACGTCGGCGGTCAGGGGATCGTCAACGTCTCGGGCGTCGGCGCGAATGGTGTGGCTTCGACCTGGACGAATGCCGGCGATGTGCGGGTCGGCTATGACGGCAATGGTACGCTGAACATCACCGATGGCGGCAAGGTCGTCAGCGTCGGTGGTCAAATCGGCGCCAACAGCGACGGTGTCGGCCAGGTACTGGTCAGCGGTGACGGCTCGTTGTGGGAAAACAGCGGACGGATCAACGTCGGCGGTTCCGGTACTGGCACCCTGCGTATCGAAAATGGCGCGTCGGTCTCCAGCAACGACGGCGTTGTCGGTGCTTCGGGACATGGCGATGCGATCATATCCGGTGCGGGTTCGACGTGGATCAACACCCAGCAACTGAATATCGGCAGCTTCGGTACCGGCACTTTGCGCATCGAAAACGGCGCAAGCGTTTCGAGTAACCAGGGCTATATCGGCGCCAACGCCAACGGCAGCGCCGTCGTGACGGGCGCAGGGTCGAACTGGCTGGTGACGGATTTCACTCTGACGATCGGCAATCAGGCGGACGGTTCGCTCCTCATCGAAAACGGCGGCCGCGTGCGGTCCGAAGGCGGAGTCTATCTCGGCGCCGCAGCGGGCGTCGATGGAACGCTGACCCTGCAGGGGCCGGCGAATAATCGTGCGGTCGTGGAAACCGCCGGATTTATCGGCGGCCTCGGCGACGCGAACGTCACGCTCGACGGCGGGGTGCTGCGCGCGATCGCGGACAATGATTATTTTTTCACCGATCTTGATACGCACGACATCACGTTCGGCGCGAACGGCGGTATCATCGATACCGATGGTCATGACATCGGCATCTCGCCGCGCTTCGTCGGTGCAGGCGGGCTGACCAAGGAAGGCCTCGGCACGCTGACGCTGACCGGTGCGAACAGCTATGCGGGGGCAACCTTCGTCAACGCGGGAACCTTGCTGGTCAACGGCGACCAGTCGGCTGCAACCGGAGCAATGACGGTCCTGTCGGGCGCGACGCTCGGCGGCATTGGGACCATCGGCAGCAATGTTTCGATGCTCGACGGCGCGATCCTTGCGCCGGGCGAAAGCCCCGGCACGCTGACGATCAACGGCAATCTGTCGCTCGCCGGCGGCTCGATCCTGAACTACGAATTCGGGCAGGCCGATGTCCCAGGCGGCGCGCTCAATGATCTGGTCAATGTCGGCGGCGACCTGACGCTCGACGGGACGATCAATGTGACGGTCCCGACCGGGGGCAGCTTTGGCCCCGGCGTGTATCGCGTGTTCAACTATGGCGGCACGCTGATCGATAACGGATTGACGCTGGGGACTATCCCGGGCGGCACCGGCGGTATTTCGGTCCAGACCGGAGTCGCGGGTCAGGTGAACCTCGTCAATTCGTTGGGACTGGCGCTCAGCTTCTGGGACGGCGCGGCCGGCCCCAAGCATGACGGCGCCCTCAACGGCGGCGATGGCGTGTGGCGCGTTGCGGGCGCCCTCAACAACTGGACCGACGCCAATGGCTCGATCAACGCCGATTATGCGCAGGACAGTTTTGCGGTCTTCGCCGCGGCTCCCGGCACCGTCACGATCGACAACAGCGGCGGCAATGTCCTCGCGTCGGGCATGCAGTTCGCCAGCGACGGCTATGTCATTACGGGTGACGCGCTGACGCTAACGGGGGCGCAGGCGATCGTTCAGGTCGGCGATGGCAGCGCCGCAGGCGCGGGCTATACTGCGACCATCGATGCGGAGATCGCCGGCACGGCGCAACTGCTGAAGACCGATGCGGGCACGCTCGTCCTGACCGGCGCCAATAGCTATAGCGGAGGCACACTGATCAACGGCGGCACGGTCCGGATCGGCAGCGATGCCAATCTGGGCGATGCGGCCGGGGGCCTGTCGATCGGCGGCGGCGCTCTCCACACCACCACCGATATTGTCTCGGGCCGTACCGTCACGCTGATCGGCGCCGGCGTGTTCCGCAGTGATGCGGGCACCACGCTGATGCTGACCGGGCCGGTCGGCGGCGCGGGCGGTCTGGTCAAAGCGGGCGCGGGCACGCTTGCGCTTGGCGGCACCGGGTCTTTCACGGGTGCGACGACCGTCGAAGCGGGCAGCTTGTTCGTCAACGGCGACTATTCGGCGGCGACGGGCGCAACCAGTGTCGCCGCGGCCGCGACGCTGGGTGGCACGGGGACGATTGGCGGCAATGTCGACTTTGCCAGTGGAGCCAGGCTGGCGCCAGGCGCGGGCGGCGCGGGTACGCTGACAATCAACGGCAATCTGTCGCTGGCGGCAGGGACGCAGCTCGATTTCGAATTCGGGCAGGCGGGTGTCGCAGGCGGCGCGCTCAACGACCTTGTGAACGTAGGAGGCAACCTTGTCCTCGACGGCGTGCTCAACGTCAGTGTCCCGACGGGTGGCGCGTTCGACGTCGGCATCTATCGCATGTTCAACTATGGCGGCACGCTGACGAACAACGGCGTGACGTTCGGCACCATGCCGACGGGCGCCAACGCTGCCATCCAGACCTCGGTTGCAGGGCAGGTCAATCTGGTCAATTCCGGTGGCCTCACGCTGAACTTCTGGGATGGCGCGGCCGGCCCGAAGGTCGATGGTGTGATCAACGGCGGCAACGGCGTGTGGCAGAGCAGCGCGGGCAACAACAACTGGACCGACGCGACGGGCAATCTCAGTGCGCCCTACGCCAATGGCGCCTTTGCGATCTTCGGCGGCACGGCGGGTACGGTCACGGTCGATAACGCACCGGGCGCCGTAACGGCCACGGGGATGCAGTTCGCGACGAACGGCTATGTCATCACCGGCGACGCCATCACCCTCGACGGGGTGCAGGCGGCGATCCGCGTCGGCGACGGCAGCACGGGGGGCGCGGGCTTTACCGCGACGGTCAATTCGGCGCTCACCGGCACGGCACAGTTGGTCAAGACCGACGCGGGGACGCTCGTCCTCGGCGGCACGAATAGCTACACCGGCGGCACCCAGATCGTCGGCGGCGCGCTCCGCATTTCGAACGACGCCAACCTTGGTGCGGCGAGCGGCGACGTGACGCTCGATGGCGGCACGCTCGAAACGACCGCAAACCTCGCCAGCGCGCGCGGCTTCGTCGTCTCCGGCGGCGGCACGATTTCGGCCGCGGTCGATACGGTCTTTACCTACAACGGGCTCTTCTCGGGTGTGGGCGGGCTGACCAAGAATGGCGCGGGCACCTTGCTCATTACCGCCGATAACAGCGGTTTCGGCGGCAGTACGACGGTCGCCGGCGGCACGCTGGCGGTGCAGGGAAGTCTTGGCGGTGCAGTCACCGTCGGCGCGGCAGCCCGTCTCGAAGGCACCGGCCGCGTCGGCAGCCTCGCGAACGCGGGCGTCGTCGCACCGGGCAGCGGCATCGGCTCGCTGACGGTCGCGGGCGACTATGCCGGCAATGGCGGCGTGCTGGAGATCGAAGCTGCACTCGGCGGCGACGCCTCGGCGGCCGACCGCTTGATCGTGAACGGCGCCACGTCGGGCAATACGCGAGTCACGGTGATCAACCGCGGCGGATTGGGCGATCAGACGGTGGAGGGGATCAAGATCGTCGACGTCGCGGGCGCGTCGAACGGTATCTTCACGCTTGAGGGCGACTATCTTTTCGACGGTGAGCAGGCCGTGGTTCTCGGCGCCTATGGCTATCGTCTCTACAAGAATGGTGTTTCGACGCCGCAGGACGGCGACTGGTATCTCCGTTCCGCGCTTCTTGCCGGCGAAAATCCGCAAGGTCCGCTCTATCAGCCGGGCGTGCCCGTGTACGAAGCCTATGTCGGCGCGTTGCAGTCGCTGAACCGGTTACCGACCCTGCAACAGCGTGTCGGCAACCGCTCGTGGGCGGCGTCGCCGATTGCCGGTGCGGGACTGTGGGGCCGGTTCGAATCGGAACGCCAGCGTCCGGAGGCACTTGTTTCGACAAGCGGCGCCGACCGCAATGTCGATCAGTGGCAGGCGCAACTCGGGCTCGACGCGGTCCTGGCAGAGCGGGGCGACGGCGCCACGCTCGTCGGCGGACTGACCGCGCATTATGGCACGGCGGACAGCAATATCGCGTCGGTCTTCGGCAATGGCACGATCGACACGCAGGGCTATGGCGTCGGCGCGACGATGACCTGGTACGGGCCGCAGGGCTTTTATGTTGACGGACAGGTCAAGCTTAGCTGGTTCGACAGCGATCTTGAATCGAACATCCTCGGATCGCTCGCGCGCGGCAACAAGGGCGACGGACAGGCGTTCAGCCTTGAACTCGGCAAGCAGACCCCGATCGGCCGCAACCTCAGCATCACGCCGCAGGTCCAGATGAGCTATGCCAAGGTCGATTTCGATCGCTTCGCCAACCCTTCGGCGGCCGCGGTTTCGGTGGCGAAAGGCGAAAGCCTGAAGACGCGCTGGGGGTTGGCGATCGATCATCAGACGAGCTGGAAGGGCCGCGCGGGCGATACGCGCCGCACGCGCCTCTACACCGTGATGAATCTCGGATACGAATGGCTCGATGGCGCGGTTGCCGACGTATCGGGGACGCCGATCGCCAATCGCGACCACCGCCTGACGGGCGAACTGGGGCTTGGCGGCAGCTATAGCTGGGGCGACGACCGCTTCACCCTCTACACCGAAGTGTCGGGCGATACGGCGATCGCCGACTTTGGTGCGGGCTATAATCTAAAGGGCACTGCGGGGTTCCGGGTGCGGTTCTGATACGGTCCTCCTCTCGCGCCGACGACGGCGCGGGAGTTTAATTGGCCGTGAAGTTTAGCGAGACCAGCGCAACGATGAAGAGAAGGACGACGGCAGTGAACACCGCCGTCAGCGCGGTGAAAAGGATCGCGCTCGATGGCCGCCGGGCATAGAGCCCGCCCGCATCGCCTGCGGTCGCGGTGTCGGCAATATCGTCGGCTTCCCCGTCGTGCGGCGCCCGGAGCAGCGCCGCGCTGATCGCGCTCGCGGGGACGGGCGTCAGAAACTCGCACCCAAAGAGCCGGCCTTCGTTGCGAACGATGCGCGCGGGGGCGGCGCCCAGTTCGGGCAGGACCAACAGAAAGGTCTCGCCGATGGAAAAGGCAGCGTCCGTCTCGATCAGCAGGCCGGTTCGCGACAGGTTGCGGATGACGACGGCGGATTCGTCGGTCGCTGAACGCGCGGCGACGTCGAGCCGGAGCGTACGGCGTTCCATCCGCCGACGGTTCGGCGTTTCGACCGGAGCCGCGATATGGGCCAGCAAGGATCTCACCAACGTCTCCTCAGGCGAATAGTCATCGGCCCGAACCCTTAATATTGCATTTTCGCAAGTCGTTTTCCGGCCCGCCGGGTGGATGGAATCCTATCTGCATGCCGGTGTCAGATGCGCTTAACCCAATGCGCAGAATCGGGCCGATTCCCCGCGAGAAGGGTCGGATGTTTGCGACGAGCTGTGTTAAGTTATGGCTCGAATTGGGACGTGAATCGGCTTTTTCGGACGTTCATCCCGGAACGGCTCGATATTTCAAGCCATTGAATAACAGTTCTATTTATTTTTCCCATTGAGCCGGAATGAATGGCTGCTCAGCGCAAATTAACCATTGCTAAAAATGTGTTAACGCGCTTGCGGACTCTCGAGAATCCATGCTCTCCTCATGAGTGGGGAAGGTCCGAGTCGCTCGGACAGAGGTCGCACTGACATTGGTGACAATTTTGCTGTGCCGCTTTTGCGGCAGGGCGAGGTGCGTTCGAGGGAAATTGACATGGATGCTTTCGACAATCCGGCGCGGAATGGAATGACCGGTCCCGAGCGTGACGGCGCATCGGGCGAGCCATCGAACCGGGCGGTCGCGGGCGGCGAGTTTCTGGCCGCCGCCGCAAATGTGACAGCCGCCGCGTCGATCATTCCGCTGGCGATCCAGGCGATCCTCGTTCCCGACGCAAGCGGCCGCATCGTTCTGCCGGCCGGCGCGTCGATCGACGACATCACCATCTCGGGCACCGACCTGATCATCACCCTGCCGAACGGTCAGGTCTTCGTCATTCCCGGCGGCGCGGTCGATGTTCCGGCGATCGTCGTCGACGGCGATACGGTACCCGCCAGCACGGTCGCGCAGTTGCTGGAAAATCTGGGCGAGCTGAATCCCGAAGCCGGCGTCCGCAGCTCGGGCGGCAATTTCGCCGATCCCGAAGGGCCGATCCAGGATGCCTATGCGCTGGGCGACCTGCTGCCCTATACGCAGCTTGCCTTTCCGCAGCCCGAAGAGCGTGAGCTGCTGCCCGATGTTCCCGACGAGGAACCGACGATCGTCATCGTCACCCCGGACCAGCCCGCCGGGATCGCCGCCGCGACCGCGAGCGTCAACGAAGCCGGCCTGCCGGCGCGCGGCAACGAGCCCGCGGGCAGCAACAGCGCCGCGAACAGCGAAACGACGACGGGCTCGATCGTTTATGACGCTGGCGACGGCCTCGACACGCTCACGATCAACGGCACCGCCATCACGGCAGTCGGCCAGGTCATCACGACCCCGCTCGGCCAACTGACCATCACCAGCCTGACGCCGGGCAATGTGGGCTACAGCTACACGCTGACCGACAACACCAACGCGAACAACAATGTGACCGATCCGTTCACCGTGGTCGTCACCGACCGTGACGGCGACACCGCGACCGCGACGCTGACGATTTCGGTCGTGGACGATGTGCCGACCGCGCGGAACGACACCGACCAGGTTGCGGCAGGAAGCTTTGCGCCCGAGACGGGCAATGTCCTGACCGGCGCGGGCACAACGAGCGGCGCCGCGGGCGCCGACACGCCGGGCGCCGATGGCGCCAGCCTCACGGGAATCCGTGGGGCGGGTGGCGAAGGCGGCTTTGCGGCTCCTGGTACGGTGCAGGGCCAATATGGCGTGCTGACGATCAACGCGCAGGGCGGCTACACCTATGTCCGCAATCCGGGCACGCCCGGCGGCGTCAACGACGTGTTCACCTATCAGATTACCGACGGCGACGGCGATACGTCGACGGCGACGCTGACGATCGGCATCGCCGACGCGCCGGCGGTCATCACCTTCGTTCCGGGCGACGGCGAAGGCGACGGCGGGACCATCGTGTACGAAGCCGACCTTGGCCCGCGCGAAGGCGAAACCCCTGGTTCGGCCTTTGCTGGCGGCGAAGGCGGCAGCGACGCTTCGACCAGCGGAACGATCACCTTCAGCGCCGTCGACGGCGTTGGCAGCGTGTCGATCGGCGGCGTCGTGGTGACGCTCGGATCGCTGCCGCAGACGATCTCGAGCGATGCGACGGGAACGCTGGTCGTCACCGGCTACAGCTTCGATCCCGCGACCGGCGAGGGATCGATCACCTATGTCTACACGCTGATCGACAACACGCTCGATGGCGACGGCACGACCGTCAGCTTCGCCCTCGTCGTCACCGACGCCGACGGCGATGCCGCGACGGACACGCTCGACATCGATATCGTCGACGATGTGCCGACCGCACGCGCAGACAGCGACAGCGTGACCGAGGATGGCCCGACGGTGGCCGACGGCAATGTGCTGACCGGCAGCGGCGGCGAAGACGCCAACGGCACCGATGGTGTGGCTGACGTGCAGGGCGCCGACGGCGCGACCGTCACTGCGGTCGCGGGCGGCGCGGTGGGCGAGCCCTTGGCTGGCGCCTATGGTTCGCTGACGCTGAACAGCGACGGCAGCTATTCCTATGTCCTGAACAATGAATCGCAGCCGGTGCAGGGGCTCGCGGCGGGCGAAACGCTGACCGAGACCTTCACCTACACGATCACCGACGGCGATGGCGACACTGCGACCACGACGCTGACGATCACCATCAACGGCGCCAACGACGGCGTCACGATCTCTGGCCTCAATGCCGAAGGCGGCGAGCTCAGCTTTGACGAAGACGACCTGGCCGATGGCTCGTCGCCCGATGCGGCCGCGCTGACGCAGGGCGGCACGTTCGATGTCTCGACCCCCGACGGGCTTGGCAATGTGACGATCGGCGGCGTGCAGGTCGTCGCAAACGGCGTGTTCACCGCCGCGACGGTGACCAGCCCGCTCGGCACGGTCAATATCACCGGCTTCACGCCCGTTACCGGCACCGACGGTTCGGTGATCGGCGGCACCTTTACCTATGAATATGTCCTTTCCGACAACACGCTGACACATGGCGCAGCTGGCGAAGACAGCGTCACCGACAGCTTTGCCGTCGTCGTCACCGACAGCGACGGATCGACCGCTAACGGCAGTCTCGATGTGCGTATCGTCGACGACGTCCCGACCGCGCGCGACGATGTCGATAGCGTGACCGAGGACAGCGGAAACGGCGACAATCCGCCGACCGCCGATGGCAATGTTCTGACCGGCTTGGGTGGCGGCGACGCCAATGCGACCGACGGCGTCGCCGACACTCAAGGCTCTGACGGCGCGACCGTGACCGCCGTCAGCGGCGGCTCGCTGGGCGAGGCTTTCGCCGGCGCCTATGGCTCGCTGACGCTGAACAGCGACGGCAGCTACACCTATGTACTGAACAATCAGGCACAGCCGGTACAAGGCCTCTCGGCGGGCGAAACGCTGACCGAGACTTTCACCTACACGATCACCGACGGCGACGGCGACACCGCGACCGCGACGCTGACGATCACGATCAACGGCGCCAACGACGGCGTCACGATCCGCGGCCTCGACGCCGAAGGCGCCGAGCTGCTTGTCGACGAAGACGATCTGCCCGTGCGTCCGGGCGAAGCGCCGGGGTCGGACACGACGCCCGACGGCGTGACCGACAGCGACAGCTTCACCGTCTCGACCCCCGACGGCATGGGCACGGTGGTGCTCAACAGCTTCAACGGCGTCCCGCTTGGCGCGCCGCTGACGCTGGTCGTCGCCAATGGCAGCTTCACGCCGCAGTCTGTTGCCACCGCCTATGGCACGCTGAACGTTACCGGCTTCACCGCGGTGACCGGCGCCGACGGTTCGGTGATCGGCGGTACCTTTACTTACAGCTACACGCTCACCGACAACCGCGCCGATCATTCGGCGGCGGGGCAGGACAATCGCACCGACAGCATCGGGGTGACGGTCACCGACATCGACGGCAGCAGCGCCAGCGCGACGATCGACATCCGTATCACCGACGACGTTCCCGACGCGATCGACGACGCCGCCACGCAGACGGTCGAAAATGCACCCGTCACGATCGATGTACTCGCGAACGACGTACAGGGCGCCGACAGCGTCCAGCCGTCGGCGGTCCAACTCGTCGCGGGTTCGCTCACGGGCAGCGGAACGCTCGTCAACAATGGCGACGGCAGTTTTACCTATACGCCCGGTGCGCAGGAAACCGGCCCCGTCACCTTCCAGTACCGGATCACCGATGGCGACGGCGACACCGACGTCGCCACCGCGACGATCAAGCTGGTTGCCGATTCGGCGCCGCAGATCCGTACGCCCGTCAATGTGACGGTCGACGAGGATGGCCTTGCTGGCGCGAATGCCGACAACGGCCTTGCCGGTGAAGTCGCCTCGACTGGCAGCGCGAGCGCCAATGGCACGATCACCGTCGATTTCGGCAGCGACATTCCCGCAACGCTTGCAGGTTCGCTCGTCCTTAACGACAGCGCCGCGCTCGATGCGAATCTGACCGTCGGCGGCGTTCCCGTCACCTTCGCCAAGGTCGGAAACGACCTCGTCGGCTCGGTGGGCGGCAATGAAGTGATCCGCATCGCGCTGACCTCTGCCGTTGCCGGCCCCGGCGCGACCGAGGTAACCTATGGCTATACGGTCACTCTGTCGCAGGCGATCGACCAAGCTGTCCCGGGCAGCGAAGACAGCGACTTCCTGCCGGGCATCGGCTTCACCGTCACCGACAGCGATGGCACTCAGTCGTCGGGCTCGTTCGGCGTCACGATCGTCGACGATCTTCCGACGCTCAATGTCTCCGACACGCCGGTCAGCGTCGCCGAGGGCGCGACCGCGAACGGCACCTGGACGCTCGACCGCGGCGCCGACGGCGTCGCATCGGTCAATGTGACCTTCGGCAGCGGCAGCGCGACCTTGTCGCTGGCGCCCGGCAGCAGCGTGTCGATCGCGCAGCCGACCGGCACGCTGACGGTCAACGCCGACGGCACATTCAGCTTTGACGCCGCAGGCAATCAGAACAACGCCGCGAATCCGTCTGCCAGCTTCACCCTTTCGGCGGTCGATCGCGACGGCGATCCGACGTCGGACAGCCTGACGATCGCGATTACCGACGGCGCCGATCCGACGGGCGCGACCCCGATCACGCTAACCGTGAACGAAGCTGCGCTCGCCGACGGCAGCGATCCCGCGAGCAACGCCGAAACCGCCAGCGGCAACCTCAGCTTCACCGCCGGATCGGACACGCTTTCGGGATTCGCCTTCACCGGCGTTGCAGGCCTCGTCGCCAATCTCGACGGCGCGGGCACCGACATCTTCTGGACGCTGGCACCCGGCGGACAGACGATCGTGGGCTCGCTGACCCTTGGCGGTCCCGCCGCAATCACGATCAGCCTGACCGCTCCCGCCAGCATCGCACCCGGCGCGACCGCAAATGCCACGGTCACGGTGACGCTCGCCGACAATCTGCCGCACGCGATCGCCAATGCAGCGCAGACGCAGGCACTCGGCAACGTCACTGTACAGGCGACCGACACCGACGGTGACATCGCAAGCGGTGTCGTCACGGTGCAGGTTACCGACGATGTACTGACCGCGCGTGCCGACGCCGACAGCGTGACCGAGGATGGCCCGCTCACCGCCGACGGCAATGTCCTGACCGGCAGCGGCGGCAGCGATGCGAACGCAACCGACGGTGTCGCCGACACGCGCGGCGCCGACGGCGCGACCGTCACCGGCCTTGCTGGCGGCGCGGTGGGTACGCCGCTCGTCAGCACCTATGGCACGCTGACTCTCAATGCCGACGGCAGCTATTCCTATGTGCTGAACAACGCGAATACAGCGGTTCAGGGCCTCTCGGCCGGTCAGACGCTGACCGAGTCCTTCACCTACACGATCACCGACGGCGATGGCGATCCGGCGACCACCACGCTTACGATCACGATCAACGGCGCCAACGACGGCGTGACGATCAACGGCCTCGCCGTCCCTGGCGGCGAGGAAATCGTCAACGAGGATGATCTGGCCGACGGCTCGTCGCCCGACGCGGCGGCGTTGACCCAGACGGGCAGCTTCACCGTCACCGCGCCCGACGGGCTGGGCAATGTCACCATCGGCACCGCGCAGGTGATGACGAACGGCGTCTTCACCCCCGGCCTGACGACGAGCAGCCCGCTCGGCACCGTCACGATCACCGGCTTTACCCCGGTGACCGCCGCTGACGGTTCGGTCATCGGCGGTACGTTCAGCTACAGCTATACGCTTGCCGACAACACGCTGACGCATCCTGCTGTGGGCGAAGATACGGTAAGCGACAGCTTCGCCGTCACCGTCACCGACAGCGACGGATCGAGCGCGAACGCCAGCCTCGACATCACCGTGATCGACGACGTCCCGACCGCATCGGCCGAGCCGAACCAGAATGTCGCCGAGGGTGCGACGGTCACCGGCACGCTCGATTTCGTGCAGGGCGCCGATGGCGCGACCGTCACGCAGATCAACGGAACGGCGCTGGTGTTCGGCGGCGACGGCTTCTCGCAGGCGATCGACATCGGTGCGGGCACGATCCAGGTCCGGGCCGACGGCAGCTACAGCTTCACCGCTGATCCCTCGGTCGCCGGTACCGGCACCGCTTCGGCGACCTATACGGTGCGCGACGGCGACGGCGACACTGCAACCGCGCCGATCAGCTTCACGATCACCGACGCCAATGTTCCGACCGCCGGCACGACGCTGGCTTCGGTCGACGATGACGCGCTGGCGGGTGGAAACCCCGCCAGTGCGACCGGCGACCTTGCCGATCCGAACAGCGACGGCGACAATAATCAGGCGACCTTCAGCGGTCTGCTCAACCTCAGTTTTGGCGGCGACGGCGCGGGTTCGGTGAACTTTGCGGCGATGAACGGACTGTTCGTCAATATCGGCCAGGAATCGGTCCAGCTCGCGTGGAACGCCGGCACCAACACGCTGACCGGCACCGGCCCGCGCGGCGCCCTGTTCACGGTCGAGGTCACCAATCCCGCGACCGGCGCATATCGGGTGACGCTGCTCGACAATGTCCTGCACACGCCCGGCGGCAACGAAAACGACGCAACCCCAACGCTTGGCTTCACGGTCATCGACAGCGACGGATCGACCGCACCCGGCACGCTCCAGATCACCTTCGACGATGATGCGCCGACGGTGGTGGCCAGCGGTACCCAGCCGACGCTGACGGTCGATGAAACGACGCTCGGAACCGATGCTTCGACCAGCTTCGCGTCAGTCTTTACCCCGACCTTCGGCGCCGACGGTGCTGCCGCCAGCAATTCGGTGACCTATGCGCTCGGCGTCTCGGCCGGCGCGACCGGCCTTGTCGACAGCGCGACGAACGAAGCTGTGGTGCTGACCGTCAACGGCGGCGTGGTCGAGGGCCGCACCGCGACAACCAACGCGCTGGTCTTCACGGTCAGCGTCGGCGCGAACGGAATGGTCACGCTCGACCAGGTCCGTGCGGTCATGCACAGCCCGAACAGCGGCGCGAACCAGTCGACCAGCCTGTCGGCCGACAATCTGATCACCCTGACCGCTACCGTTACGGACGCCGATGGTGATACCGCGACGGCGACCGCCAACATTGGCCAGAACCTGGTTTTCAACGACGATGCGCCGGTGGCGAACGACGATGCGGTCGGCCTGACCGAAGGCGGCCCGATCTCGGTCATCTTCGACGTCGATACGAATGACAGCAACGGTGCGGACGGCTTTGGCAGCCGCACCTTCACCAGCCTGACCGGCACCTACGGCACCATCACGCTCAACGGCGACGGCACGCAGACCTACACGCTGAACGCAGCGGGCCAGGCGGCAATCGCGGCGCTGGCGCCCGGAGCGACACTTACCGACGTCTTCACCTACACCCTGACCGACCTCGACAGCGATAGCGACCCCGCAACGCTGACGGTCACGCTGACGGGTGATGACGACGGCGTGACGATCACCAACCTGACGCCTGCGGCGCAGGGTGGTGACGTCACGGTGGACGAGGACGACCTGCCGAACGGTTCGTCGCCCAATGCCGCGGCGCTGACCGCAACCGGAACCTTCAATATTTCGGCGCCCGATGGCGTTCTGAACCTGTCGGTGCACGGTACGCAGGTGATCAACAATGGGGTCTTCACCGCCGCGACGATCACCACCCCGCTCGGCAACACGCTGAACATCACCGCCTATAATGCGGCGACGGGGCAGGTGACCTATACCTACACGCTGACCGGCGCTGAAACCCACGCGACGGGTGCGGACCAGAACAGCCTGTTCGAGAATTTCACCGTCTCGCTGACCGATACCGACGGCGACAACACGACCGGCACGCTTTCGGTCAACATCGTCGACGATGTCCCGACCGCCGCGAACGACACCGACAGCATTGCCGCCGGCCAGTTCGGCCCCGCAACGGGTAACGTCATCACCGATGCCGCCGCAGGCGATGTCGGCGACGGCGACACCGGCGCCGACACGCGCGGCGCCGACGGTGCGGCGGTCTCCGCGATCGTCAGCGTCAATGTGCCTGCAAACGGCGACACGACTGCCGATGGTCTGGGCAATTTCCAGGTCAGCGGCCAATATGGCGTGCTCACGATCAACGCCGACGGAAGTTACAGCTATACCCGCAACGCCGGGACGGCTGGCGGCGTCAGCGACGTCTTCACTTATACGCTGCGCGACGGTGATGGCGACACCGCGACCGCGACGCTGACGATCAGCATCGCCGATGCGGCGCCGGTGACTGCGGCCAATCTGACCGCGCTGCTCGATGACGATGCGCTTTCCGGCGGCATCGCCGGCGGCACGGGCGACGACGTCAATTCCCAGAACACCAGCGGCACGCTGGGCGGTTCTGGCGGTGACGGGGCGCTGACCTTTGCGTTCCAGACGACGGGCGCACCCGCGGGCTTCACCTACCAACTGTCGGGCAACAACCTGTTAGTGAATCAGGGCGCGACGACGGTGCTGACCGTCACCCTCAATCCCGCGAACGGCGCATATTCTGTCACGCAGAATGCGCCGATCATTCACGCGGCGGGGCTGGACGAGAATAACCAGCCCTTCACGCTCACCTATAGCGTCACCGATATCGACGGCGACACGGCGACCGGCACGCTTGGCATCAACGTCGATGACGATACGCCGACGGTGACGCTGGCGGCAGTGAACGAAGCCAGCGTCATTCTGACCACGCAGGATGCCGAGACGATCGGCGCGGCGAACGACAGCGCGGTTTCGACCGCGAACTTCGGCGGCGTCTTCACGCTGACATCGGGCTATGGGGCCGATGGCGCGGGGACGACGACGGTTGGTTATGCGCTCGCCCTGGTCGGGGCAAACGGCACCGACTCGACGCTCGACAGCAACGGCGCCTCGATCTTCCTTTATGCGGGAGCGGGCGGCACGATCGTCGGCTCGACCTCGGCGACCGCTGGCGGCGTGAACGCCGGGAACACCATCTTCACCCTCGGTGTCAACGCGGCGACGGGCGTAGTCACCCTGACCCAGTTCGCCGAGATCGATCATGCGCCGAACAGCGACACGTCGGCGCCCTACGACGACCAGTTCGCCAGCCTTGCGAACGGCCTCGTTCGCTTGAACGGTACCGCGACGATCACCGATGCCGACGGCGACAGCCAGACGAGCACGGCCTTTGTCGACCTTGGCGGCAATATCCGCTTCGCCGACGATGGCCCGTCGATCGCAGCCGGTACGCCGCTGCCGACGCTGACCGTCGACGAATCGAACTTCGGCCTCAACGCAGTCGGTGCGGCGGTATTCACGACCAATTTCGGCGCCGACGGCCCCGGAACCGTGACCTATGCGCTTGGCGTTAACGCCGGTTCGACCGGCCTCGTCGATACGGCGACTGGACAGAATGTCGTCCTGACGCTCGTCGGCGGCCAGGTCGTCGCCACCGCCGGCAATGGCGGTCCGACGGTCTTCACGGTCGCGGTCGACGCCAGCGGCAACATCACGCTCGACCAGATTCGCGCGATCGCACATGATACTGACGGCGGTCCCGGCGCGGCGCATGACGATGCGAAAACGCTCGCGGCTGCGAACCTGATCACGATCACGGGAACGATCACCGACGGCGACGGCGACAGCGCGCAGGCGTCGATCAACATCGGCCAGCGGCTGACCTTCAAGGATGACGGCCCGACGACGACAGCCGATTCGGGCACGACGACCGAAGCGACGCTCGATTTCAACGCGGCTTTCGTGCTCGATTTCTCGGGCAGCATCGACGACGGCGAGCTCAACGTCATGCTCAACGCGGTTCGCGATGCGGGCTTGCTGTTGTTCGCCAATTCGAGCGGCGACGTCTCGATCCGCATCATCGGCTTCTCGTCCGGTGCCGCCAACCTTGGTGTCTTCACCGATCCGGTCAGCTTCGTGAACGCGATCGACGATCTCAATCCCGCACAGGGCGGTACGCGCTACGCCAACGGCAACACCGACTTCACGGCCGGCATCCAGCAGTTGATGAGCGTCTATGTCCCCGATCCGACCGCCAGCAACCAGGTCTTCTTCCTCAGCGACGGCAACCCGAACGAACAGACGGGTCCGGGCGGCAGCTCGCTGACCGCGGCGGTCGCGACGCAGTGGAACAGCTTCGTCAACGACAATGACGTCAATGTCACTGCGATCGGGGTCGGTAACGGGATCACGACCGCGCGTCTTCAGGACATCGATGTCGACGGCCAGGGCGCGCCGATCCTTGCCGCCGATTTCGACGATCTCGTCCAGACGCTGCTCGACATCGTCGTTGCCTTGCCCGTGACCGGCGATCTCGACGCCAACGACAGCTTCGGCGGCGACGGCGGCCGGATCCAGTCGATCACGATCAACGGCACGACCTACACCTGGGACGGCAACAACACGATCACGCGCACCGGAACGCTCACGGGCAATGTGTCGGGCAACAGCATCACGGCCACGACGCCGAACGGTGCGGCGCTGTCGCTGAACTTCGCGACCGGCATCTGGTCCTATGCACCGCCCGCGAATCCGACGGTGGGTTCGGAAGTGTTCGGCTATTCGGTCGTCGACGGCGACGGTGACACGGCGGGTTCGACCCTGACCGTGACGGTGGCGGCCGGCGGCGGTCCCGGCGCGGGCGCCATCGCGATCGCCGATATGGTCATCACCAACGCGAGCGGTTCGGGCGCGGCGATCCAGATCGCCGAGGCGGCGTTGCTCGCCAACGATCAGGCCGGAACGACGATCACCGGCGCCGCGAGCAATGTGACCGATGCGGCCAGCGTAACGCGCGGTGGCGGCTTCTTCACCTTCACCGACAATGACAGCGACGGCGGCAGCTTCTTCTATTCGACGACGCCGTCGGATTCGGCACGCGTCACGGTTGACCGTGCACAGGCGGGACAAACCACGCTCGACGGCACCAGCGCCAGCGACATCCTTATCGGCCGCGACGCCAACGCCGACACGATCCTCGCGGGCGACGGCAATGATCGTCTCTATGGCCTTGGCGGCGCCGACACGCTGAACGGCGGGCTGGGCGCGGACACGATGACCGGCGGGGCGGGCGCCGATACGTTCGTGATCAACACCGGCGAATCGCGTGCGGTACTGGCCGGCACGGGTAACAATGGTACGATCAGCGGGTTCGACCGGATCACCGATTTCGACACCGCGGCGGATACGCTGAACCTGCAGGGAAGCCCGTTCGCGGTTGGCAATACGGCCGGCACCAACGGCACCGATTCCGCCCTGACGGTTGGCGGTGTCGCCATCAGGTCGCACGCGATTAGCAACGGCATCATCACCTTCGATGACGTCAATAACTTCTCAAGCGCGCTGACGCTCACGACCGAGGCCCATGTCGCAGCGGTCGTCGACTATCTGCAACGCAACGATCTTGGCAACGGCGGGGCTACAGTGGCGTTCGTCGCCGGGGGCCGGACCTTCGTATACGAACAGGTCGGGAATTCGCCCAACGCCGCCAACGATATATTGGTCGAACTCCAGGGTGTCTCGCTCGCCAATCTGACGACGCTCATCGGCTCGCGCGTTACACCCATCACGCTCGATCTGGATGGCGACGGGCTCCAATATGTCGCGTCCTCGGCGGGCGCCGCCTTCGACTATGATGGCGACGGCGTGCGTGAGGCGACGTCATGGGCCGGCCGCGGCGACGGTATTCTCGTTCGCGACGCCAATGGTGACGGGATCGCCAATAATGGGGGAGAGATCAGCTTCTCGGTGGCCGGTTCGACCGACCTTGAGGGTCTGCGCCTGCAATATGACAGCAATGGCGACGGCAAGCTGAGCGCCGAGGATGCGGAGTTCGCAAGCTTCGGCGTCTGGCAGGACGCCAACGGCAACGGCATCTCCGATGCGGGAGAATTCCGCTCGCTGACCGACCTTGGCATCGCCAGCATCGCGCTGACCTCCGACGGCAAGCCCTATCTTGCCGCGGATGGCGAAGTCATCGTCCATGGCGAAGCCAGCTTTACGCGCACCGACGGCAGCACGTCGGCGGTGGGCGACGTGTCCTTCATCACGCCGCGCGCCGCGAACGATGTCGAACGTACCGCCGGCAACCAGGCGCTCACCAGCTCGCTGGTCGCCGCGTCGCTGATCGTCGCGGTTCAGGAGGCCCAGCCGGACAGCGCGGCGCCGCCGGTCGTTGCGGCCGCGGATGAGGCGACGATCGCTCAGGTGGACGATGGTGTCGCAGCAACCGCCACCGATGCTCCCGCGACCGCAACGCCGGCGAATGCGGCAAGCGACAGCCATATGGAAACGGCGCCAGCCGCCGCGCCCGATACGGCCACGCTTCACTCCGACGACACGAGCCCCGCGGCGATCGACGGTGCGCAGGATAGCGGCTGGCGTAGTGAAAACACCGATGATGCCGATGCCGGCGACGCGGATTCGCTGGCCGACATGATCGCCGATCGTGGCTCGCTCGATCCGGGAACGATGGATGGCCTGCTGTCGCTGGCGGCCGCGCCGGTCGAGGCGGTTGCAGCCGGCTCCGACGTTGCAGCACATGATCCTGCGGCGACCGCGGTGCTCGCCGAGGTGCTCGAAAACGGCGGCAGCACGGTCGATCAGTTGATCCATGCGGTCACGGGCGGCCATGAACCGGTGCAGATCTCGGCCGGTGAAGCGCCCGCTTTCGATCTGGCGCAGTTCCTCGATCAGAAGATCGCGCCCGACGTGGCGTTCCCGACCAGCCAGCCGCTGGAAGCGGAGCTTCACAGCATGGCGGCTGCGTGAGCGAGCAATTTCAAAGACCATTAGAACAGAGAATAACGGGAGGCGATACGAGTATGGCACATCAACGGGGAAAATGGATGGCGGGGGCATTTGCCGCGCTGGCCTTGGCCCAGCCTGGCGCCGCACAGGCGCAGGCTCTTGCCGATCTGCCGATCGATCAGGTGCGAACCGAGGTTCAGACCCGGTACGACGCGGCGCTTGCGCTGACGATCGACCGGTCGGTCGTCGCCGCGAACAGCAATGTTTATACCTGGGCGTCGGAGGCCAAGGTTCAGTGCGGCATTGCCAAGGGGTTCCTCAAATCGAATACGAAGGACGCCGAAAGCCTGCGTCGCTGCGATTTCGCTTATGGCATGATGACCAAGCAGCCGCAGCCGGCACCGGAGGCTCCGCTTGTGCCGCCGGCTCCGCCGACGACCGAAAATTGCCCGCCGGTGGTCGCCTCGACCTTCTATTTCGATTGGGATTCGACCGTCGCTCCCGCCGATGCGAGCCAGTCGGTCGCCTTCATGGCGGAAAATCGCACGCGCTGTGGTTGGCGCAACTTTACCGTCGTCGGTCACACCGACCGGTCCGGTCCCGATCCCTATAATGAGGGGCTTGCGATGCGCCGGGCGCGCGTGATCGCCGACATGATGGGTGCCGTGGGCATTCCCGCCGACACCATTGCGGTGTCGGGCATGGGTGAACGCAAACCGCGCGTTCAGACGCCGGATGGCCAGCGTACGCCGGAAAACCGGCGCGTTGAAGTCGAAGTGAATGGGGGACAGTGATGAAACCGCAACATAAGCTCGCCGGCTTTGTCTCGGCACTCGCCATATCCTTCTTCGCCGCCTCGGCGTCGGCCGAACCGACCAGCATGCAGAATGTCATGGCGGTCGCTATCGATTCCAACCCGCAGATCAATCAGGCGGAAATGAACAAGCAGGCGATCGAGTTCGAGCTCGAACAGGCAAAGGGCCTGTATCTGCCACGCGTCACGCTCGAAATGTCGGCGGGGGTTCGCCGGCTCGAAAATGCGACGCGCCGCAACCTCGGCATCGCCAATGACGAGCTTTATCCGCTCGAAGCTTCGCTGCGCGCCGACCAGACGCTGATCGACTTCGGGCGGCGGCATGGCGAAAAGCTGCGTCAGGCGGCGCGCGTCGACGGCGCTGCGCTGCGCGTCCTCGAACGCTCCGAGTTCATCGCGCTGCAATCGGCGCGGCAATATCTCGACGTTCTGCTCCAGCAGCGCGTGGTCGCCGCCGCCGAAGACAATATGACGTTCCACAACAGCCTGGTGTCGGACCTGTCGAGCGGCGTGACCGCCGGATCGATCAGCGTCGCCGACCTCCAGCAGGCGCAGGAACGCGCCAAGGCAGCAAGCGTGCGCGTGTCCGAAGCAAAGGAAGCGCTCCAGAATGCCAAGATCGAGTTGCTCGCGCTGAGCGGCCTCGAAGTCGATGATGTGCAGATGCCGCCGGCGATGGCAGAAAAGCTGCCCGTGAGCCTGAGCGAAGCCGTCGGCCTGACCCGGACGCGCCACCCCAAGGTGCTTGAAGCGCAGGCGGACGTCGATGCCGCAAATGCCGAGGCAAAGAAGGAAAAGGGCGACCTGTTCCCGACGATCGGCCTCGAACTTTCGGGCCGGATCGGCGACGATATCGACGCGTTCCGGGGCGAGACGAACGACCTGCTCGGCCGTGTCGTCATGCGCTGGGACATTTTCGACGGCGGGATCAACCGCGCGAAATATCAGGAGATGGTGCGCCGCGCGAGCGAGAGCCGTTTCCGCCTGCACGAAACCGAACGCAATGCCGAGGCCGATACGCGCCGCGCGTGGAACAGCCGCGAAACGCAGACCGCGGTGTTCCGCGACCTCGTCGACCAGAGCAAGTCGACCGACGAATTGTTGCTTTCCTACCGCGAGCAATTCTCGGTCGGACGGCGTTCGCTGCTCGATGTTCTCGATGCGCAGAACACGCGCTTCAACGTCCAGGTGCGCGCCGAAACCGCGCGTTTCTCAGAGATGTTTGCGGTTTATCAGATCCTCGCATCGACCAACAGCCTGCTGGAGGCGTTCAACCTGACCGCACCCGAATCGCGCCGCGTCTATGCGCGCGAGAAGGTTGGTTACGGCCCGCCGGCTCCCGCCGAACTCCAGCGTCGCCGTTACCCGCAATAAATTCTTGGTGGATTGATTCTAAGTAGAAAAATTGAATATGGGACAGGGTCAATCCTCGATTGCGCGTATCGGTAAAGAGGCGCCTGGCGATCCGCTGATCGCCTCCATCCTCTTTGTTGCGCAGCACTTCGGCCAGAATTTCCAGCGCGGCGCCCTCTCGGCACTGGCGCGCGATGAAAAGGGTTTCCTCCCTTTTCATCAGGCCGAGGCTGCGCTCGATCTCTGCTTCATCAACAATGAGCGGCTCTACGCGCGCAAGGTCCGGAACCTTGCGCGCGAACTGCCTGCGATCGTCCGCCGTACCGACGGCGGCTGCGCCGTGCTGCTCGAGGCGAAAGACGACCAATATCTCGTCTGGGAACCTGATGCCGATGCACCGGTCTGGGCCGACGAAGCGACGGTCGAAGAAAGCTACGCCGGACAGGCGGTCGCGGTTTCTGCCGATCCGACCGCGATCCGCGCCGAAGAGCGGCCATGGGACGAGCAGGCGAAGCGCCATTGGTTCTGGAGCGAGATCCGGCGGATGCGCCGCTCCTTCTATCCGGTGCTCGGCGCGGCGCTGATGATCAACCTGCTCGGCTTCGCGCTGCCGCTGTTCACGATGAACGTCTATGACCGCGTCATCCCGAACAAGGCGGTGTCCAGCCTGTGGGTGCTCGCGGTCGGCGCGCTGCTCGCTTTCGCGGTCGAATTCACGCTCCGCCTGGCGCGTGCGACGCTGCTCGACGATCTAGGCCGCGAACTCGACGTCAAATTGTCCGAGAAGATCTTCTCGAAAGTGCTGAATATGCCGCTTGCCGACCGGCGCGGGAGCACCGGCATGCTGGCGCGGCGCGTTTCCGAATTCGAGAGCATTCGCGACTTTTTCGCCTCGACGACGATTGTGCTCATCGTCGACGTCGTTTTCCTGTTCCTGTTCCTGATCATGATCGCGGTGCTCGCGGGGTGGCTCGCACTGGTGCCGTTGACGATCATCGCCGTGATGGGCGTCGCAGGCTATTTCCTGCAGCGCCGGATGGTGCAGGCTTCGCTCGACAATCAGGCGGACGCCAGCATCCAGCATTCGATGCTGGTCGAGGCGATCGGCGGGGCCGAAACGGTCAAGAGCTGCGCGGCCGAAGGGCAGGTGCTTGGGCAATGGCGCCGGATGGTCGACACCAGCGCGCGGACGCAGGCGACGATGCGGCGCACGGGCGCGGCAGCCATCAACCTCGCGACGCTCGGCCAGCAATTTTCCAGCCTCGCGCTTGTGGTCGGCGGTTTTTATCTGTTCGACGCGGGCAAGATTTCGATGGGCGCGATCATCGCGATCGTCATGCTCGCGGGTCGGTCGATGGCGCCCGTCGGGCAGCTCGCATTCCTGATGACGCGCGGTCGTCAGGCGCTGACGACGATGGCGAGCATCCAGCAGATGATCGAGGCGGACGACGAACGCCGCATGGGCAGCAGCGCGCTCAACCTGACGATCGACACCGGCAATGTCTCGGTCGAGGGCCTGTCGTTCACCTATCCGGGTGCCGCGGCGCCGTCGCTGACCGATATCGACCTCAAGATCGAGGCGGGAGAGCGGATCGCGATCGTCGGCCGCGTCGCGTCGGGCAAGTCGACGCTCGGGCGCCTTCTCTGCGGTCTTTATGCGCCTGAGGCGGGCAATATCTTCGTCGACGGGCTCGACAGCCGCCAGCATTCGCCGATCTACCTCCGCTCGCAATTCCGTTTCGTTGGGCAGGATGCCGTGCTGTTCAGCGGCTCGATCAAGCAGAATATGCAATATTGCGCCCCGGCGGCCACCGACGCCGAGCTGCTCGCGACGTTGCAGTCGATCGGCGCCGACCGTTTCATGGGCCGCGACGAAACCGGGCTCGACCGGGGAACGGGCGAGCGCGGTGGACAGCTTTCGGGCGGCCAGCGCGGTTTCCTGACCATCGCGCGCGCGCTTGCTTCGCCCTCGCGCCTGCTTTTCCTCGACGAGCCGACCGGCGCGATGGACACGCAGAGCGAGCGACTCTTCATCCAGGCGCTCGATAAGGCCGTCGCGAAATCGCAGACGGTGATCATCGCGACACACCGCGAGGCGATCCTTCAGATGTGCGACCGCATCATCGTGATCGACGGCGGCCGCATCGTCGCCGACGGCCCGCGTGCCGAAATCCTCGCGCGGACGACCAAGGAACCGACATCATGATCCCGGAACTCAACGTCGGGCGCGACGGCGCCGCCAGTGCCGACGCGCCGTGGGCCGGCGAGCGGCAGGGTTCGTCGAAAAACCTCAAGCTGGTCCTGCTGGGTTTTGCGTTGATAGCCGCCGCAATCCTGTTCGCCTCGTCGAACGATCGCCTGTCGCGCTTCGTCGAGGATGTCGTCGCCGATTGGACCGCCGACCCTGTCGAAACCGCCAGGGCCGCAAAGCAAAAGGCGATCGCGAAACTGATCACCGAGACCGAAACCAACTCGGTCGTGCCCACCGCCGAGGGCGCTGACGCGGTGGCGCGCAATGCGCTGCTCCCCGTTTCAACCTTGCCGGTCGAGGCCGCACGGCCCTTCATCATGCCGACCATCTCGCTCGCTCAGTCGACCAATGCGCAGCGCTGCCTGACGCAGGCGATCTATTATGAGGCCGCGACCGAATCCGACGCGGGCAAGGCGGCGGTCGCGCAGGTCATCCTCAACCGGATGAAGCACCCTGCCTATCCGAATACCGTTTGCGGCGTTATTTATCAGGGCAGCTCGCGCCCGGGCTGCCAGTTCAGCTTCGCGTGCGACGGTTCGATGCGCCGCCCGCCGGTGCCCGCGCTGTGGCGTCGCTCGGCCGAGATCGCGCGTGCCGCATTGTCGGGGCATGTCGAGGTAAGCGTCGGCATGGCCACGCATTATCACGCCAATTATGTCCTGCCGCGCTGGGCCCCGAAGCTCACCAAGATCGAACAGATCGGCGCGCATATCTTCTATCGCTGGCCCGGATCGTGGGGGAAACCCAAGGCTTTCTCAGACGCTTATGCCGGCGCCGAATATATCCCCGCATTCAGCCAGCTCTATCAGGGCGGCACCGCGACGGCCGAGGCGTTGCCGGGCGAGGCGATCGCGGTCGAAGGCGTACCACCGCCGCGCGATCCGACCGACCACCGCGCTGACAACGACGTCGGCGGCCGCGTCGACGTGACGAAGGGTTGGGTGCCGAATATTCCCGACCCGACGCAGGGCAAGTCGCGTTTCGACAGCCTGACGAACCAGCAGGGCGCCGCCGTCGCACCCGAAACCCAGCCCGGAAAATAGCGCATGTCGATCGTAAAATTCTGGCAGCGCCTGCGCGGAAGCGAGCAGATCATGGTCGCCGCCGCCGCCGGCTTCGTTCTCTTCCTGCTGTGGGCGAGTATCGCGCGCGTTGACGAGGTGTCGCGCGGGCAGGGACGCGTTATCCCATCGTCGAAGGTGCAGATCATCCAGTCGGCCGAACCCTCGACGATCCGCGAAATCCTCGTCCGATCGGGGCAGACGGTGCAAAAGGGGCAATTGCTCGTTCGCCTCGACAATACGACATCGCAATCCGAACTCGGCCAGCTCGAAACCGAAAATGCCCGCCTCGCCCAGCGCGCCGCGCGCCTCGCGGGAGAAGGCAGCGGGGCAGGGTGTGCGGGGGCCGATTGCGGCGATGAAGCGCGGCTTGCCGAGGTGCGGCGATCGTCGTTGCAAAGCCAGCTCGCGGCGCTGTCCGCCGGGGTCGAGCAGCGCCGACGCGACATGGGCGAAGCGCAGGCCACCGCCACGTCGCTCGAAAGCAGCCTGCGCCTCGCACGGCAGCAGGTCACGATGCTCGAACCGCTCGCCGCCAAGGGCGTCGTGCCGCAGACCGAGCTGCTCACCGCGCAGCGCGAGGTCGTCGATATCCAGGGCCGGCTTGCCGCGGCGCGTCAGGCGATTTCAAGGTCGCAGGCAGCGGTGCGCGAAGCGGGCGCCGAAGTGTCGCGCGCGCGCTTCGACTTCCAGCAGGAGGCGCTCAACGAACGCAGCCAGCTCACGACCAAGATGGCGGTGAATCAGGAAACGATCCGCGGCGCCGAAGGGCGTCTTGCGCGGTCGGAGATCCGTTCCCCGACGCGCGGCGTCGTCAACGACCTGCTCGTCAACACGCTGGGCGGCTATGTGAATGCGGGCGAAAAGATCATGCAGATCGTGCCCCTCGGTGACAAATTGCTGATCGAAACGCGCGTTACCCCGCGCGACATCGCCTTCATCAAGGTCGGCGACCCCGCGAACGTCAAGGTTACCGCTTATGATTTCTCGATCTATGGCGGCCTCAAGGGCAAGGTCGTGCGCGTGTCGGCAGACAGCATCTATGACGAGGTCGAGCGACAGGCCTATTTCACCGTCGTCGTCGAAACGACGAACAGCTATCTGACGTCGAACGGCCGGCGGCTGCCGATCACCCCCGGCATGCTATGCGATGTCGAAATCGTGACCGGCAAGAAATCGGTGCTGAGCTACTTGCTCAAGCCGGTCTTGAAGGTCAGCGGGTCGGCGCTCACCGAACGCTGATTGTTCAGCGCGAGCGTATAGGATTTTTGCGACGCCGGGATCGCGGTGAGGTTCGGTGAGGGCTGGGTGCCGCGATAGGCGTGGACCCAGCGCCGGTTCTCGCTGAACGACAGCACCGGGCGTACCGCATTCGACCGGCTGCCGTCGTACAGCCGGTCGGTCACATTATCGAGGACGAGCTTCCCGGCGTCGGTCTGGACGAGCAGAAAGGCATGGTCGGCATTTGCGGCAAGATCGCGGAGCAGCACCAGCTTCATGCGATCGGCATCGACCCCGGCCGCGCGCAGCATCTGCATCTTCAGGATCGCGAAATCCTCGCAATCGCCTTTGCCGCGCGCGATCGTCTGTTCGGCGGTCGCCCAAAAATCGCGCTGACGGTAATTGCGGTCGTCATTCACATAGGCGATCTCGCGATTGACCCACTGATTGACGCGCGCGAGCAGGTCCTGCTCGGCAAGGCCCGGCGAAGCGTTTGCGCTGCGCAGCTTGCTTTGCATCAGCCCCGCCGGCGCGGCGCGGCGGACATGGTCCCAGCGGTCGTCGAAACGTGTGCGCTTGACCGGGATCGCGCGGGTGCCAAGCTCGGCGGCCGGATCATATTCGGCGGTTTCGGCGAGCGGCGCGAAGATCGACAGCGCGCCGCAGTTTGGAGCAGGCGCGAAGGCGATCGGGGTGCGGCTCGCGGGTTCGAGCGTGTGGCGGACGGGGAAAGCATCGAGGCCGGCGTCGACCGGCGCTGCGGGGGCGAATGCGGGTGCCGCGCTGCCCTGCTGGTCGGCACGGATGCGATCGAGCGCGCTTGGCGCACCGCCCAAAATGGCGCGCGAAATGTCGGCGCGCGCCGGCGGTGCATAGCTTGCCGTGACGGGGCACGCCGCCTTGCTGTCCGCCAACGCCTTGTCGTTGAGCAGCTTTGACGAGGCTTGCGCAGCCGACGGCGTCAGCGCCGCGGCGGCAAGGGCGACCGAGACAGGAAGCCATCGCGACTCGCCAGCGACAAGATGGGCATGCTTTCTCATGCCACCCGATTTGACGCGGCGGCGTGAGGATATGCTTCATGACGATAGTAAACGCGCCATTCAGCACGTTTCCGGAAAGCGGCGCTTTAAACCGCGCCGGGCTTGAGCGTGAGCGGCAGTCCGGCGGTTAGCAGCACCACTTCGTCGACCGTCGCCGCGACCGACTGGTTGAGCAGCCCCGCTGCGTCGCGGAACGCGCGCGCGAGCGCATTGTCGGGCACGATGCCCAGGCCGACCTCGTTGGCGACAAGGATGAGCGTGCCTTCGAAGCGGCTGATTGCTTGGCATAATTGTTCGCCAGCCCGCGGAATGTCGACGTCGGCGAGCAGCAGGTTCGAAACCCAGAGCGTCAGGCAATCGACCAGGACGACGGTTTTGCTGCAGCTGACGGCGTCGATCGCCTCGGGCAGGTCGCGTGGTGCCTCGATAGTGGTCCAGCGCGCATCGCGGTCGGCCCGATGACGTGCGATCCGGTCGCGCATTTCGTCGTCGAAGGCTTCGGCCGTCGCGATGAAAACGGGATCGCCGCCTGCGGCTTCGGCGCGCGACTGCGCATAGCGGCTCTTGCCCGACCGCGCGCCGCCCAGCACGAAAAGCGACGTCCCGCTCATGCGCCGACACCCGCGATCCGCAGCATCGCGTCGATATCGGCATGCGCGGCGAATTCGGCCGCAATGTCATCGAGCGCGGTATCGACGTCGGCGACATAGTTACGCCCGCTACCCGTAACGTCGATCCGCGCGAGCAGCGCATGACGCAGTTCGGGCGACGCGAACATGCCGTGCAGATAGGAACCGATCACCTTGCCGTCGCCGCTGACCGCGCCGTCGCGGGCAGCGCCTGCCACTATGGCAAAGGGGCGTTCCGTACCGGGACCACGCGTCTCCCCCATATGCATCTCATAACCTCCGACCGGCACGCCAAGCGCCGTTCCCTCCACATGACGGAGCATCTTGGCGGGCGACAGGATCGTTTCGACGTCGAGCAGGCCGAGCCCCTCGACGTCGGCCGGCACCCCCTCGATCCCCAGCGGATCGGCGATCCGTTTGCCCAGCATCTGGTACCCGCCGCACAGCCCGACGATCAGCCCGCCGCGTCTGTGGTGCGCCTTGATGTCGATATCCCAGCCCTCGGCGCGCAGCGCGGCCAGATCGGCGATCGTCGCCTTCGATCCGGGCAGGACGATCATCGCTGCCTCGGCCGGAATGGCGCGGCCCGGCGGCACCATCACGATCTCGACCCCGGGCTCGAGCTTCAATGGATCGAGGTCGTCGAAATTCGAAATGCGCGGCACGATGGGGCAGGCGATCATCCGTCGTCCCTCACGCGGGTCGGCGGGGCGTTCGAGGATTACCGCGTCCTCGCTTGGCAGACGTGCGGCGGCGGCGAGCCAGGGGATGACGCCGAAACCCGCCCAGCCGCTCCGCCGCTCGATCTCGCGATAGCCATCGTCGAACAGCGCGGGATCGCCGCGAAACTTGTTGATCAGGAAGCCGCGGATCATCGCGGCATCGTCGGGCTCGATCACCGCGCGCGTTCCGACGATCGAGGCGATCACGCCGCCGCGGTCGATATCGCCGATCAGCACCACAGGAACGTCGGCGGCGCGCGCGAAGCCCATGTTCGCGATATCGCCCCGCCTCAGATTGATCTCGGCGGGCGATCCCGCACCCTCGACGATGACGATATCGCATTGGCCACGCAGGCGATGATAGCTTTCGAGCACTTCGGCCATCAGCGCGCCGCGCGCTTCGCGGAAATTGCCGCTGCCCAGCGTCCCGCGCACGCGTCCGTGGACGATCAGTTGCGAAGTGCGGTCGGCCTGCGGCTTCAACAACACCGGGTTCATGTCGCTGTGGGGGGCGACGCGGCACGCGATGGCTTGCAGCGCCTGTGCGCGCCCGATTTCGCCGCCGTCGGTGGTAACCGCGGCATTGTTCGACATATTCTGCGGCTTGAACGGCCGGACGGTGAGGCCGCGATTGACGAGCGCGCGGCAGAGGGCTGCGACAAGCACCGACTTGCCGACATCCGACCCGGTACCCTGCAGCATCAGCGCAGCCATGCCGCGCCTCCCGCAAGCATCCAGAGGAACAGGCAGGCGCGCAGATAAATGGCGAGCGCGCGGTCGATCTCTTCGCCGCCTGCGCCTTTTGCTCCATCGCCGATCCATGCTTTGTCGTGCATGACCCCGTCATAGGCGATCGGCCCCGCGAGCCGAAGCCCCAGCGCGCCTGCCATTGCCGCCTCGGGCCAGCCGGCGTTCGGCGAGGCATGATTGCGGGCATCACGCCACAAGATGCGCCAACCGCCACCGCCCCCGAGGCACAGGAGCAGCCCTGACAGCCGCGCTGGAATCCAGTTGAGGAGGTCGTCGAACCGCGCGGCCGCCCAGCCGAAGGCGTGCCAGCGTTCCTCGCGGTGGCCGATCAGGCTGTCCGCGGTGTTCACCGCCTTATACGCCCACACGCCCGGCAGGCCGAGGAGGAGCAGCCAGAAGAGCGGCGCAGCGATGCCGTCGCCAAAACTTTCCGCGAGGCTCTCGATTGCCGCACGCGCGACGCCGGCCTTGTCGAGCGCGGCGGTATCGCGACCGACGATCAGGCCGACGGCGTCGCGCGCGCCGGCAAGGTCACCGGCATCGATCCGTTCGCCGACCGCGCGGACATGGTCGAACAGGCTGCGCTGCGCGAGCGCGGGCCAGGCGAGGATGGCGACGCCGATCCAGCCCCAGTCGCCAAACATGCGAAGCAGCCATTGCTGGGCCGCCCAGCCAATGCCGCCCGCGACAAGCAACAGCAGGGCGAGCGTCACCACGCCGAGCATCCGCCGCGCGGCGGAGCTGCTTTCCGGGCGATTCCAGTGGGCCTCGCATCGGTCGATGATGCGCGCGAACAGCCCGACCGGATGGCCGATACGGCGATAGAGCGCGCCCGGCCAGCCGAACGCGGCGTCGAGTGCGAGCGCGGTGAGCGCGACCGGATCAGCCATCGGCCAGAGCGGCTTCGAGCCGGGTGAGCGCGCTTGCGTCGGCGGGCAGGCCGATCCGCAGCCAGCGCGGCCGGTCGGAAAAGGGGCGGGTCAGGATCGCGCACCGCGCCAGCCGCTGGAACAGCGCGTGCGCATTCTCGGCCTCGATCAGACGAAAGAGCGGGCAGGCGCCGACGGGCTGAAACCCGTGTTGTGCCAGCATCGCGTCAAGCGCTGCTGCCTCTTCTGGCAGGCGCTGCCGCGCCGCCGCGATCCAATCGGCATCGGCATAGGCGGCGGTGCCAATCGCGATCGCCGCCGCCGATAGCGGCCATGCGCCCAGCCGATCGCGCAGTGCCGCGACGATGGCTTGCGGTGCGACCACAAAGCCGAGCCGCACCCCCGCGAGCCCGAAGAATTTGCCGAACGAGCGAAAGACGATCAACTTTTCCGCGTCATCGACCGACCGCGCGACGTTGACCAATGGATCGACGTCGGCAAAGGCCTCGTCGACCAGCAGCCAGCCGTTCCGACCGTCGAGCAACGCGCGTACCCGGTCGGCGTCTATCGTACGTCCATCGGGGTTATTGGGATTGGCGAGGATCAGGTTGCCGGCCGAATTTTGCGCCGCCGTGCCGTCGATTGCCATACTGCCCGCGATCATGTCGCCATGGGTACGATAGCCTGGGGCGACATGCTGCGCGGGGCCGCCGATCAGCGACCCGACCAGCCGCAGCCCGATTTCAGTGCCCGGCACCGCGCAGATATGCTGTGCGGCCACTCCGAAATAACTGGCGGCGACCGCTTCCAGCCGTGCCAGCGCGGGCGGGTCGGGCAGCCGCTGCCAGTCGAATGTCATTTCGGCGGCGCCGGGCCATGGTCGTGGGTTGATTCCGGTCGACAGATCGATCCAGTCGCCGTCGCCGAAATGGCGTTTGGCGGTTTCAAGGCCGCCGCCGTGCCATGTCCACGCGCCGGTCATGCGACGTGCGCCAGCAGTAGCGCGGCGGCTAGGAGCGTGCTTTCGCCGATCTCGATCCCGGCGCCATGGCCATCGCCCGAAATGCCGCCGATCCTGCGTATCAGCCACCATCCCCAAAGCAGGAAAACGAGCGGCGCGGTCAACAGCGAGGGTGATATCCACACGGCAGCAACGAAAGCCAGGCTCCAGATCAGGAAATCCACCGGGCGCACCGCATCGCGAAAGCGCGACCCCAGTCCGGCGTGCAGGTCGGGCAGCGCGCGCGACCAGATGAGCGGTCCGATCCGCGCCGCGAACGGAACCAGCGCGATCGCGGCCAATGCGCCGTGGTCGAGCAGCGCGTGAAGCAGCACCAGCTTGGCAATCAGTTGCAGCGCAATGGCGACGACCGCGAAACTGCCGACATGCGGGTCGCCGAGCACCGCGATCAACCGCGCGCGATCCTTGTGCGCCGCGCCGCTCGCATCGGCGATGTCGCCGAGCCCGTCGAGATGCAGCGCGCCAGTGACCGCGACCCAGACGATCAGCGCAGCGAGCGCGCCCGTCCACGGATCGATCCGCGCCCCCGCCCATCCGGCGCCCGCGACAAACGCCCCGACGATCAGCCCGACCGCAGGAAACCAGCGCATCGACGCCGCGAACTCGTCGCTCGACACGGAAATACGGGGTGTCGGCAGCCGCGTCAGAAACTGGATCGCGACGATCAGCCCTTTCATGGGTAGAGCCCCGCGATCTGCGCGCTCGTGGGCTCGCCCGGCCAGACGCGCAGCGAAAGCAGCGCCGCATAAGACAGCTCGAACGCCCAAAGCTGGCGCTGATCAAACCCGCACAGACTATGCAACGCGGCGCGCATCGATCCGCCATGCGCAACGACCAAAGTCGGGACGGGCGCAAGATCGGCGATCGCCGCCGACACTCGCGCGATCAATGCCGACCAGCGTTCTCCCCCCGGCGGCGGATGCCCATCGGGATCGTTCCAGAAGCGGCCGAGCGCATCGGTATCGACCTCGCGCGCCGCCTTGCCGTCCCACTCGCCGAAATCGAGTTCGCGCCAGCGTGCATCGACCGTCAGCGGCAAGCCCACGACCTCGGCGATCGCGGCCCCCGCATCGCGGCTGCGGCGCAGGTCCGACGCGACAAGCCGTTCGATGCCAAGGTCGGAAGCCTGCGCGACACACGCGGCGATGCCTTCGGCGGTCGATGCGCCATCGGTGCGTCCCATCAGCAGGCCCGCCTGTTCGGGCGCACCGTGGCGCAGCAGATGGAGCGCGAAGGTCGTCACAGCGACGCCGAAACCGCCGCTTCGGCAAAGGTGGCCATCTGGTCGTGAGCGGCGAGTGCGCTGCGGATGATATTCGCCGCCACCGCCGCGCCGCTGCCCTCGCCCAGCCGCATGTCGAGCGTCAGTAGCGGATCGAGGTCGAGCAGGCTGAGCAGGCGCTTGTGCCCCGGCTCGGCTGAGCAATGCCCCGCGATGCAATGCGCGGTAATCGCGGGATTCTCGGCGGCAAGCGGCGCAATCGCCGACGAACAGATAAAGCCGTCGAGCAGCACCGGTATGCCAAGCTGCCGCGCACGCAGCACCGCACCCGCAATCGCCGCAGTCTCGCGCCCGCCGACGCGCCGCAGCGTCTCGAACGCCGAGCGCGGCGCGGCGGCGTGACAGGCGAGCGCACGGTCGATCACCTCGACCTTGCGCGCGACGCCATGGCCGTCGACGCCGGTGCCCGGACCGACCCAACCGCCGACGCTGCCCGCGAAGCTGCGCGCGCACAGCGCCGCCGCGGCGGTCGAATTGCCGATGCCCATCTCGCCGAGAACCAGCAGGTCGAGGTCGGCGTCGACCACGGCGGCCCCGCGGTTCAGCGCGTCGAGGCAATCGGTTTCGCTCATTGCGGCTTCTATGGTGAAGTCGGCGGTCGGCCGGTCGAGGTCGAGCGCGACGACGGTCAATTCGAGGCCCGCTGCTTCGGACAGGGCGTTGATCGCCGCGCCGCCGCTTGCGAAATTGGCCACCATCTGCGCGGTTACGCCCGGCGGAAAGGCGCTGACGCCGTGGACCGTTACGCCATGGTTCCCTGCGAAGATCGCGGCGCGCGCGCTGGCGATTCGCGGACGCGCCTTGCCCTGCCAGCCGGCGAAGAAGATCGCGAGTTCCTCGAGCCGCCCGAGCGATCCGGCGGGTTTGGTGAGTTCGCCCTGCCGCACGCGGGCGTCGCTCGCCGCGTCGGCGTCCGGGTCACGCAGGTCGGTGAGTGCGGCCTCGAAAGCCTGAACAGAAGCAAAGCTGGTCATTCGGCGACAAATCCTGGCGGCGGGGTACGGGTGATGAAATGGCCTTTGACGCCTTCGGGCCACAGCGAAAAGGGGACGCGGCCATGCTCGCTAGCGGCATAATGAACCGCATAATCGAGGATCGCACGGGCAGATTCCGCATCGCCCTGAAACCGCCCGAGGACATAGCCGACCTTGTCGGGCGCGCGCAGATGGACGGTGCAATGATCCTGGCACGCGAACAGGCACGCCATTTCCTGCACGGCGATGCCGGCATAGCGCGGCTCGTCCTGCTTGAGACGCCGGAGCGCCTCGACGAGCCGCGCGCCACCGCGCATGCCTGTCGCGTCATCCCGGGACTCGCGGCTGTGGCGGCAGGTGTTGCACACCACCACCGCCGGGCCGGGATCGACGCGCGTCAGCATTATGCCGCCGCAGGGTGCGGAGGCGCCGGAACCCCCACCGCGACCAGCGCGCGATAGAGGGCATAGAGCCCGATCAGGATCGCGCCATTGCGCACGAACTGTTCGGCGAGCAGGTCGGGCGCCATTGCGGTGTGCAGCCCGCCAAGGACAAGCGCCCAGCAAAGAATGATCGCCTTGAACGCGGTGAACCCCGCCGCATAGGCGAGGCTGAGCCGCGCCGCGACCGAGCGATATTCCAGCGCCTGTAACGCCGCATAGCTTGCAAGCGCCGACCCGACCGCCGCCGTGCCCAGCCCGGCGCCCCACGCCAAGGTGCTTCCGTCGCGCGGATAGCCGAGCAGGAAGAAGCCGACGAGCTGGCTGACCGCCCACGCCATGACCATCAGCGCCAGCCCGTCGCGGCGGCGCAGATGCACCGCCGCGAGCGCCGCGAGCGACGGAAAGGGAGTGGCGCAACCGAGCGCCAGCGTCGTTATGCTGCTCGCGGCGGTGAGCAACGACACCCACAGCGTCGATGCGCTCCGGTCCGACAGCGCCGCCATCAGAAGCGTCCCCTGATGCCGGCGTAGATGCTGCGGCCGAGCGAGCCATAGCGGAACGCCGTCATATATTGCTCGTCGAAGACATTTTCAGCGCGCGCGAACAACTTCACATTGTCGGCAAGCGCATATTCGGCGCGCAGGTCGACGAGCGTATAATCGTCGAGCCGCTGTGCATTGCTTGCATTGTCATAGCTCTTGCCCGACCAGCGCACCGCCGCGCCAAGCTCGAGCCCGAAGTCGAAGCCATAGCTGGCCGATGCGTTCGCCGTCTGACGCGGGCGGCGCGGCAGCCATTTACCGAAATTTGCGGTGCCCACCGACCGGTCCTCGGCAACGATCCAGCTATAATTGCCGTCGAGCTTCAGCCCGCCGAGCGTCAGCGCAGCAGTGGCTTCGACGCCATGCGCTTCGCTGCGCGCAACGTTCGAATAATATCCGAAACGCCGCGTCGTCGGATCACCAGGCACGAAGCACATCGGGTTGGTCGTTGTTGACGAACAGCTATTATAGATGATCTGATTCTTCGTTCTGCGGTCGAACCAGGCCCCGCCGACGACCAGCTTCTGATCGAACAGATGCTGCTCGATGCCGGCTTCCCAGCCACGCGCCTCTTCGGCGTCGAGCGCGACATTCCCATACTCGCTGAACTGCTGATAGAGCGACGGCGCCTTGAACCCTTCGCCATAGCTTGCGCGCAGCACGGTGCCGGTCGAGAGCCGCCAAACCCCGCCAGCGGCGAACAACGTCTGGCCGCCAAAGCTGTCGTGATCGTCGTAGCGGACGCCGCCGTTGAGCGTCAGCCCGTCGAGCGGTTCGACGCTGAGCTGGCCGTAGACGCTCGTCAATTCGGCCTTGCCGCGCGCAAAAGCCGGGACCGGCGTCGCGAGCGAGGCGGCGGGCGATCGGCTGCGGAAATCCGACCGTTCATTCTCGACTCCGAAGATCGCACTGATGCGGTCGGTGAAATCGAAACTGCCCTGATATTCCCAGCGCTTGTTCTTGCCGTCGGCCTCAAAGCTTTGCGGCCGCGCGCGGTCGGGGTTGAAATTGTCGCGGTTGGTATCGGTGTAGGCGTAAGCAACGCGGTTGCGGAATCGCCCGCCGATAAGGTCGAAATTGAGCCCCGCGTAACCGACGAACTCCTTGTTCAGCCCATAATCATTGCTGTCGACATTGAAGCCGTCGAATTCGACCCGGCCGCTCGAATAATAGCCGCGCACCTCGGCGCTGACATTGTCGGCGAGCGCGAGTTCGGCGCGGCCGGAGAGATTGGTGTTGCGATAGCCATCGCGCTCGACACCGCCGAACGCCTTGGCATGCGAAGAGATCCCGTCGGTCGTGAAGCGCTGGCCGCCGATGCGCCAGCTCAAGGGACCGGTGCGCCCGCCGACCGCGGCGCGCGCACTCACGGTCTGTCGCGATCCTGCTTCCAGGTCGAAGCTGCCTTCGAGTTCCTTCTCGGGCGAAGCCGTCACGACGTTGACGACGCCGCCGATCGCCTGGCTGCCCCACAGGATCGACTGCGGCCCGCGGAGCACTTCGATCCGCGAAATATCGCCAGCGAGCAGATTGGTGAAATTGAAGCCGCCGCCGGTCGACGACGGATCGTTGAGCTTCACCCCGTCGATCACGACGACACTATGGTCGGATTCGGCGCCGCGGATGCGCAGCGAGGTGGACGTGCCATAACCGCCGTTGCGCGAGATGCTGATCCCCGGCGTGCGGAGCAGCAGTTCGGTAACGCCGATATCTTGCGCGCGGTCGATTGCCGCCTTGTCGAGCACGGCGACCGAAGCGGGTATCTCGTCCAGCGTCAGCGGTGCACGCGTCGCGGTGACGATGATGCTGTCGCCGTCGGCGGCGACGGCATGCGCGGTGGACGCGTCTTCGGCGGAGGCGGCGGACGACGCCGCGACGGCGGCAAGGCAGATCGAACTTCGGAAAACAAATTTCAACATTGGGTACCCCATCGACAAGGCCGCCCATGCGCACGGTCGATGCGGTTGTCCTTGGGACGCACGACATCGCCCGCGCCCATGCGCAGCCAGCTTTGTCGTCATGCGGGTTCACCCCCGTCCGCCCGGCACACCCTGTCCGCGCGAAAGACGACGGCGACGGGCAGGTCTCCTGGCTTGCGGGTCAGCGCCGGTCGGCCGCCTTCTCGGAACCGGGGTCCCAATGGCGCGTGGCCGATGGCTCGCCGCGTACAGTTGCAGGGGCAGCCGGGGTTTTCCCGTTCCCTCTTAGTCCCCGTCGCCGGGGAACCTGTCGCTTGCCGCCGCCGTTAGCCGCATTTCCGGGCCGTGGTCAATTGCTGCGATGCAGCAGGCTCGCGATCAGAAGAGTCCGGGCAATTCACGCTGTGCCGCGCTCGGCCGGTCGGGGCTCAGCATTTCGGGCTCGGCCATGATCGCGGCGCTGCGGCGCTGCGCCGCCGCGCCGGCGCTCGCGTCGGCGATGCGCGCTGTACAGGCGGTGCCCGACAGAAAGCCTATGGCGGCGCGGATCGACGCCTCGCGCGGGTCGCCGAGCGGGACACTCAGATCGTCGTTCGCGGCGCAACTGTTGGCGATCTTGGGCGCGAGCCCGTCATAATAGTCGCTCTGTCCGGTGGCGTTACCCGTTGCAAAGGCGACGACGCGCATGCGGTCGTCGCATTCGGCCTTGTCGAGCGCGATCTGGCCGACGGGCTTGCCATAGGTGTTGCTGCCGACGAGCGTCATATTGGTGCCGAGCCAGGGCAGCATCGAATTGATCACCAGCTCGCTCGCCGATGCCGTCGACCCAGAACCGATGAAGGCGATGCGCGTCGGCGCGATCGACTGGCTCACCGGGGTAAAGCGATGCTCGTCATTCTCCGCCGATTTGCTGGAACGAAAACGGGTTTGCGAGAAAATCTGTCCGGCGCGCCCCGCGCCCATCAGGTCGCCCATCAGATTGGCGGTCGAAACGAGTCCGCCGCCGTTATAGCGGAAATCGACGATGATGTCGGTCACGCCGCGTGCGCGAAAATCGGCAAAGGCCGCCTTTAGCTGGTCGTCCGCGGACGAGATAAAGGTGCGCAGGTTGATATAGCCGTAGCTGCGACCGCCCTCGGTGATGATCTTTGCACCATAGCGGTCGGAAACCGGGTCGAGCGAATAGTCGGCTTTCGTCACGGTGACATCGCGCGTGCCGCTGGCGTCGGTGATGCGCAGCACGCGGCTGACCCCGGGGTCGTTGGGGCCTAGCGCATCGGTCAGCCCCGCGGTGCCTTCGGCGTTCACGATGCTGGCGACGGTACGCAGATTGGCGTTGGTCGTGCCGATGGCGACGATCGCCGCCCCACGGTCGATCCCGGCGGCAAAGGCGGGAGCGCCTTCATAGGCTTCGGCAATGGCAATGCGCTGGTTCACCGCGTCATAGGCCAGGCGAATGCCGAAACCGGCGCTCGATCCGCTGGCGTAGAAGGCATTCTCCTCGGCGATCGAGGTGATGTAGGTGAAGAAGCGGTCCTTGTTCAGCGCGCGCGCGGGCGCGACGAGCGCGTCGATATAGGATTGGACATTGCTGTAACTCGCCGCGCTGACGCTCGCGACGTCGCTCGGGAACAGATACCATTCATCGATCACCGCCTTGGCAAAGGCCTGACGCGATGCAAGCCCGCAAGTGGGAGTCGGCGTGGGAGTCGGGGTCGGCGGGACCGTCACGGGGCCGCCGCTGCCCAGGCTTCCGTCGCCCCCGCCGCCGCACGATGCAAGCATCAGCGCGGCTAGTGTCACAGCCGCGATCGACCGTGCCGATTTGCTCATCGAAACTCTCCCCCGGTTCGACTCATTGTCCGATTATTCCGTGTCCGCGTTGCTGCTCCGGCCCTTAAAGCCCTGCGCGATGACATAAAGCTCGGGCGACCCCTTGCGGCTCGCCGGCGGTTTGGCGTGCTTTACCGTCGTGAAATTCTGTTTGAGGATCGTCAGCAATTCGCGGTCGGCGCCGCCTGCAAAGACTTTCGCGACAAATGCGCCACCGGGCTGCAGATTCTGCACCGCGAAATCGGCGGCGGTTTCGGCAAGGCCGATGGTACGCAGATGGTCGGTCTGCGGATGGCCGACGGTATTTGCCGCCATGTCTGAAATCACGAGGTCGGGGGCGCTGCCCAGCGCTTCGATCAGCGCGTCCGGCGCCGCATCGTCCATGAAATCCATCTCGAGGATGGCAACGCCCTCGATCGGTTCGCAGTGGAGCAGGTCGATCCCCGCAACGCGCGCGCGTGGGTTCGCCTTGCGCACGACCTGCGACCAGCCGCCGGGCGTGATGCCAAGGTCGACGACCGCGCGAGATTTCTTGAGAAAGCCGAATTTTTCGTCGAGTTCGATCAGCTTGTAAGCGGCGCGCGAACGATAGCCCTCGGCCTGCGCGCGGCGCACATAGGGATCGTTGAGCTGGCGCTGCAACCAGCGCGTCGACGAGACGCTGCGCTTGCGCGCGGTTTTGACGCGCACATGCAGGCCGCCGCGGCCGCTGCCGCCTTTTCCGCTCGCACCGCTCATTTGCGATACTCGCGCCGGGTGACCGGGATGTCGCGGCCTTGCATCGCAAGGCAGCGCAAAATTCCCTCGCGGATGCCGCGATCGGCGACGCCCACGCGCGCGGCGGGCCACAGGTCGATGATGCTTTCAAGAATTGCGCAGCCCGCAACGACCAGATCGGCGCGCTCGCGGCCGATGCATGCGATTTCGGCACGGTCGGCGATGCTGGCGTCGGCCAGGCGGCGGCTGATGTCGCGCATTGCATCCGAGGGGACGACCAGTCCGTCGACCGCGCGCCGATCGTAACGCGGCAGGTCGAGGAAAACGCTGGCAAGCGTCGTCACCGTGCCGCTGGTGCCGAGCAGGCGCAGCGGCTGGCCCGCGAAACGTTCGGCGCGATCGGCAAAGGCGGAAAAGGCGCTCCGCGTCACTTCGCGCATATGCGCATAAGCGGCTTGCCGCCCGGCAAGGCTGTCTTCGGGCAGCGGGGCATGTTCGGTGAGTGACACGACGCCCCACGGCACGCTGATCCAGTCGTGGATCTTCACGTCATGGTCCGACACGTCAACGTGCATCAATTCGGTCGAGCCGCCGCCGATGTCAAAGATCAACGCAGGCCCTTCGCCCGGCTCCATCAGATTGTGGCAGCCAAGGACCGCCAGTCTCGCTTCCTCGGCGGCCGAAATGATGTCGAGGACGATGCCGGTTTCGCGGCGGACGCGTTCGGCCAGTTCCTCGCCGTTGGTTGCGCGGCGGCAGGCTTCGGTCGCGACCGCGCGCGACAGCGTTACGTGGCGGCGGCGCAGCTTGTCGGCGCAGATCGACAGCGCCGCGACCGTGCGGTCCATTGCGGCGTCGCTGATCTTTCCGCTGCCGTGGAGGCCTTCGCCCAACCGGACGATGCGCGAAAAGGCGTCGATGACGACCAACTCGCCATTTTGCGGGCGCGCGATAAGGAGCCGGCAATTGTTGGTGCCAAGGTCGATTGCGGCATAGCTGCGCGGCCGCGTGATCGGCATCGGGCGTGCATCGCCACCTGCCTTGTTTCGTCCTTTCGCCGCCGGCCCTGTCCTCGAACCCGGCCGCGGCGGTCGCCCTGATGGCGCTGCCATTTGCCGCATGGCTAGTATAACCTGTTCTGCTCACGCGTCCGCAAAACCGCGAACGTGCACTTGGGGCGAACCTAGGCTTCCGCCGTCCCATTGGCAAGCTTCGCCTCCCGCGCGGCGCTGCGCGCAAAGAAAACCCCGCCCGGCGCGGGGCCGGACGGGGTGCAAGGGAAGAGGGAATTATTGGGGGTCGGGACAGCCTCTTAACGGCAGCCGTCATTCCCCTTGTCGATCGCGCGGCCGGCGAGGGCGCCGACAGCGCCGCCGATGATCGTGCCGACCGTGCGGTCGCCGCGGCCGGCAATTTCATGACCGGCAAGGCCGCCTGCGATCGCACCGATCACGGTGCCGCCGGTGCCATTGTCGCACTGGCGATAATTGCGGCGGTCACCGCGGTAATAGCGACGGTCGTTACGGTAATCGCGGCGGTTGTCCCGGCGATAGTCGCGGCGGTCATAACGGCGATCGTCGCGGTCATAGCGAACGTCATAGCTCGAATAGCCGTCGCGGTCGTAATAGCCGTTCTGCGCCGCAGCGGGAGCCGCCATGCCCAGCGTCGCAGTGGACATCAGGGCGGCGATCGAGAGGGTCACCATCTTTTTCATTTTCGTTCTCCTTCGTCGTCGTTGGCCCATCCGGGCTTTGTCGATGATCATGTTTTGCCCGATTCGCATTGAGCCAAGCCTGAACGTAGCTGTTGGCTGGCGTTCAGCTTTCTGCGGTGAAATGCTTTTCTTTCGCTGGCGGCCGTTCTAACTCCCGCGGCGATGCGCCGCCTACTTCCCGCCGCCCTGATTTTCCTTGCCCTCGGCCCCGTGCCCGGCACCGTCATGCGCTTTCCGACCGATGATCTGACGCAGGCGGCCTCCGCGCGTCCGTTGGTCTTTCCGTCCGAGGAGACCGGCCCGATGCGATTCGTTCGTGGCTGGCACCTCGTCAGCCCGCACAGCCGCTTCGGCGGCTTCTCCGCGCTCGCGCGCACCGCGCCGGGGCAATTTCTGCTCGTCGGCGACAATGGCTATTCGACACGCCTGTCGCTCGATTCGCGTGGCGCGGTGTCGTCGGTCCGGGTCCGCGCGCTGCCGACGATCGACGGCCGTCCCGCACGAAAGTCGATGGCCGATGTCGAGGCGATGTTCGTCGAGGCGGCCAGCGGCAAGGTCTGGCTCGCGCTTGAAGGGATAAATCAGATCTGGCGGCTCGATGCCGATCTTTCGAAAATCGAATCGCGCCGCAAACTGCCGCAGCCACGCTGGCCGAAGAACAGCGGACCCGAGGCGATGGCCCGGCTGGCCGACGGCCGCACGGTCATCTTTTCGGAAAATGCCGATGACGATCCGCGCGGCCGCGAGGCGCTGATCTACACCGGCGATCCCGCGGCGCCCGGCCCGGCGCCGATTCGCTTCTTTTACGATTCGGCAGGACGCGGACGGATCAGCGACGCTGCGGCGCTGCCCGACGGCCGCATCCTGCTCGTGCACCGGCGGCTGGGCTTTGACCCCGTCTTCACGACGGTGATCGCGATCGTCGATCCCGCGGACATCGAAAAGGACGCCGTCGTTCGGTCGCGGACGATCGGCCGCGTGCCCCGGCCGCTTGCGGAAAATTACGAGGGCGCGGCGATTTCGGTGGAGGAGGGCCGCACCTGGCTGTGGCTTGTCGCCGACGATAACTTCAATGTCTGGCAGCGCAGCCTGCTGCTTCAGTTCGAGCTTGTCGACCTGCCGCCCAAAAAGACGCCGGACAGCAAAAAGGCCGCGCGGTAACCCGGCGGCCTTCTGCTATTCGAAAGACTTGGAAGCTCAGGCGGCCTTTTCGGCCAGCTTCTTCGTGACTTCCTTCTTCACCTTGCGGGCATTCGCCGAAAGCTGGTCGTCGCCGGTCTTGAGCAGCCAGTTGTCGAGGCCGCCATTATGTTCGACCGAACGAAGGCCGTGCGTCGACACGCGCAGCTTCACACCCTTGCCGAGTGCGTCCGACAGCAACGTCACATTCTGCAGGTTGGGCAGGAAGGTGCGCTTGGTCTTGTTGTTGGCGTGGCTGACATTGTGGCCAACCTGGCGGCCCTTGCCGGTCAGTTCGCAGATGCGCGACATCGTCTTCGTCCTCGTCAAAAAAATTCGGATCGGCGTCCGGGCACTTCCCGCGAAACGGGTAGAACAGGACCGGAGTGAGCCGGGAAAGGCGCGCGCTTATCGGCTTGCCGGAGATTCGTCAAGCGAATAGGGCGCTTTTATGCCCTCGTTCCCGTTTCCCGAACCGATGCGCCGCGCGCTCGATCTCGCCCGCATCGCCGCGGAATGGGGCGAAGTGCCCGTCGGCGCGGTGATCGTCAAGGATGGTGTGACGATCGCCGAAGGTCACAACCGTCCGCGCGAATCGCACGACCCGACCGCGCATGCCGAAATCGTCGCGATTCGTGCGGCGGCGGCAAAGCTCGGCAACGAACGCCTCGACGGCTGCGACCTCTATGTCACGCTGGAGCCGTGCGCGATGTGCGCGGGCGCGATCGCGCATGCGCGCATTGCGCGGCTCTATTATGGCGCCGACGATCCAAAGGGCGGCGCGGTCGTCCACGGCCCCCGCACCTTCGCACAGCCGACGATCCACCACCGGCCGGAAGTTTATGACGGGATAGGCGAGGGCGAAGCGGCCGCACTGCTCAGGGACTTCTTCGCGGCGCGGCGCTGAATTCGGCCGCGTCGGCATTGGGGTGGGGAGCGGACGTTTGCTACTATGTTGTACCCCGGCGAAGGCCGGGGCCCACGGCTTTAGAAAGCCGAGCTGTGCGGATTGCCGCCCTGGACCCCGGCTTTCGCCGGGGTACACATTACCGTCGTTAGTTTCCGGTCGTTTTTTCGCTCTCGTCATCCCGGGCTCGACCCGGGATCCCGCTTTTTGACGCACTCACCGACTTCGACCTCCAGCGGGACCCCGGATCAAGTCCGGGGTGACGATATGGAGAGGGCAGCTCCCGGTCGATTTCCGCCAATTCGTCCGGAACATTAGCGAATAACCGGAACGGGGCGGTAAACGGTCGAATCTCTTCGGCCCACGGAGCATGGAACGCGATCTTTCCTACAATATCTTGCCATGATCTACGCTGCCTGATGACCTACGATCCGATAAAGCCACAAAGAACACATGTCCTGCCTGTGCATGCGGGGCTTTTGTGGCCTTAACGGCGGCAGCAGCGGTCGTGCCGCCCCGTCGCGGGGCGCGAATTGCGAGTGAAGTTCGGCAGTTTCGGGCCGTTTCCCGGTTTTGGCTGCCGCGCCGGTTTGCCGATTGCCTGGGCTCACCCGCCGCTCTAACCTCGACCCAGCTTTTTAAGATGGAGGATAGCGGGTGAGCGACGTCAGCACGGCAAGCGAAATCTATATCGGTCTTGGCGGGGGCGGAGCGGCGGACGGTCCGCGCCAGTCGCTGGTGCTCAAACGCGCGAATCGCCACGGGCTGATTGCCGGCGCGACCGGCACCGGCAAGACGGTGACCTTGCAGGGACTGGCCGAGGGCTTTTCGGCGGTCGGCGTGCCGGTGTTCGTCGCCGATGTGAAAGGCGATCTTGCGGGCATGGCGATGGCCGGCAGCCCGACCTCGAAAATGCACGAGATTTTTGCGGCGCGCGCTGCGGAGATCGGTGACAGCGAATGGGCCTATCGCGACAATCCGGTGATCTTCTGGGATTTGTTCGGCGAACAGGGACATCCGGTTCGCACGACCATTTCCGAAATGGGGCCTTTGCTGCTGGCGCGGCTGATGGGGCTCAACGAAGTGCAGGAGGGCGTGCTGGCGATCGCCTTTCGGGTTGCCGACGAACAGAATCTGCTGCTGCTCGACCTCGGTGATTTACAGGCAATGCTGGCCTGGTGTGCCGAAAATGCCGACGAACTCACGACCAAATATGGCAATGTCTCGAAGGCGACCGTCGGGACGATCCAGCGGCAATTGCTGACGCTCGAAACGCAGGGCGGCGCGAATTTCTTCGGCGAACCCGCGCTCGATATCATGGACATGATCCGCACTGACGAGAATGGCCGCGGTTATGTGAACATCCTTGCCGCCGACAAGCTGATGGCGAGCCCAAAGCTCTATGCGACCTTCCTCCTCTGGATGCTCAGCGAGATGTTCGAGACGCTTCCCGAGGTCGGCGACCCCGACAAGCCGAAGCTCGTCTTCTTCTTCGACGAGGCGCATCTGCTGTTCGACGACGCACCCCCCGCGCTTGCCGAAAAGATCGAGCAGGTCGTGCGTCTGATCCGTTCGAAGGGCGTCGGCGTCTATTTCGTGACGCAGAACCCGATCGACATTCCCGAAGATGTCGCGGGCCAGCTCGGCAACCGCGTCCAGCATGCGCTGCGTGCCTTCACCCCGCGCGACCAGAAGGCGGTGAAAGCGGCCGCTGAAACCTTCCGCCCGAACCCCAAGGTCGATGTCGCGCGCGAGATCACCGAATTGAAGGTCGGCGAGGCGCTGGTATCGCTGCTGATGGCCGACGGCGCGCCGTCGCCGGTCGAACGCACTTTGATCAAACCGCCCTGTTCGCGGGCGGGTCCGCTCGACGCCAAGGAGCGGGCGATCATCAAGTCGATCTCGCCGGTCGAGGGCAAATATGACACCGCCGTCGATCGCGAGAGCGCCGAGGAACTGCTCGCCGCAAAGGCCGAGCAGGCGCAGGCCGCCGCGGTCGAGGCCAAGGCGCAGGAAGCGGCCGACAAGCAGGCCGCAATCGCCGCGAAGGAAGAGGCGAAGCGCAAGGTCGCCGAAGAGAAGGCGCGGCTGCAACAGGAAAAGGCAGCCGCGCGCGAAGCCGCGAAACCGAGCTTCGCCGAAAAGATGGTCGAGTCGGCGGCGCGTTCGGCAGCGACCAATCTCGGCCGGCAGGTCGCGGGCAAGTTCGGCGGGCAGCTGATGCGCGGCATATTGGGCAGCCTGTTCAAATGAGCGATGCCGATGCCGCGCTGATGGAGGCGAGCCTGATGGCCGTCGCCGACGCCGGCATCGATATCCGCCACGCGCTGTTCGAGCGTTTCTTCGCCGCCTATCCGGGCCGCCGCGCGAGCTTCATTTCGATCGATGCGTCGTCGCGGCGGATGACCGACGAAACATTGCAGATGATGTTCGGCCTCGCGCAAGGCGAGGGATGGGTGTGGCCGCTTGTCGCCGAGCTCGTCTTTACCCACCGATCCTATGGACCGCTGCCGATCGCCGAATATGATGCCTTCATCGATATGACGGTCGAGGAACTCGGCGCCGCGGCGGGGGCGGCGTGGAATGCCGACACGGCCGCCGCGTGGCAGCGCCATGCCGATGCGCTGAAGGCGATGATCCGCAGGGCGCGCGCCGAATGGGAACAGGCGATGCCGGCGGGAGCGCCGCAGCCGGCCGGGTGACCGGCCGCGGCCTTTCCGCTATTTCGTCTTCAGCCAGCCTGCGATTTCACCCTTGATGCGCGGACGGCTGACGCTGCGTTCCTTCAAGGACGCCAGCGTCTTGTCATAGGGTTTGCGCACATCGGCGGGCAGCGGGGCCGCGATCCGCTCGAGCTTTGCGATCATCGCCGGATCGTTCGACGAGGCCGCCAGCCCGGCAAGGAAACGCGCCCGTGCCGAAGCGTCGATCAGCCGGTCGACGGCGGCCTGGTTGGCCTGTGCGAAATCGACCGCCTGTTCGGGGTGATTTCTGGCGACGGCACCGATGATCGAGGCGCTGACCGTCTTGCCGGGCTCGTCGGTCAGCGCGAGGTCGAGCGCGCGCTTCGCCAGCGTCGCGTCCTTTGCATTGCCGAGGAAGGTATAGAAGGCGCTGCGCTCGACCGCCGATTTCGATCCCTTCGCCAAGGCGCGCAGCTTCGTCCATTCGGCGTCGCTCGCGTTCGCCGCGACAATGTCGAGCCAGCGCGATTTCAGCGGGCCGTCGAGCGCCGCGGGATTGCCGTCCAGCAGCGCGAAGCGGCGGCGTGCTTCCGCCAGCACTTTTGCATCGCCCAACGTCCCGAGCGCGCCGAGCAGTTCGGAACGAAGGATGCTGTCGAGTGCGGGTTCGCCCGCCCGCGCGTCGAACCCAAGGCGCTGCATCGCCCGGGCGAGGGCTGCGGTGCCGCGTGCCGCAATCTGTTTCCGTACCGCCGGCTGGTCGTCGAAATAACCGTATAGCGCGGCGTAGCGCCCCGCGACGTCGCCGAGCAGTTTCGGGTTCGCGTCGCTGGGTGCCGCCGCGAGCAGGTCGAGCGCGGCGCCCATCGGTTGGTAGCCCGCATAGGCGAGCGCGAAATTGTCGCCGAGCAGCCCGAGCTGGTCGATCGGCGCCAGCTTGGCGAAATCGCCGCGGAGCGCCTGGAGCGCGGCGGGCGAATAGAGGGTGCGATAATAGCCGGCCTGACCCGCGTTGATCAGCACCGGACCGCAGCCGGGCAGCGTCAACGTGCCCATCCCGCCGGCGATCACCTGCCGCGCGATCGCACCATTGCCGGAACGCGCGAGCACGGGCACCTGCCAGCGGCGGCCTTGGGCATCGATACTGTCCTTGCGGTCGCGCGCGAATTCGCCCTGCGTCAGTTGGACGGTCGTGTTGCCACCGGCGCAGGTCACGCCGCCGACGCGGAGCAGCGGGATACCCGGCTGGCTCGTGAAATCATGCGCGATCGCGGTCAGCCCTTTCGCGCCCGCCGCCTCCACCGCATTCCACAGATCGTCGGTCCGCGTGTTCGCATATTTATGCTTCGCCATGTAGCTCCGCAGCCCACCGCGCCACACATTCTCGCCTGCATAGGCTTCGAGCATCGTGATCACCGCCTCGCCCTTTTGGTATGTGATCGCGTCGAACGCCTGATTGGTATCCTCTACGGTCCGGATCGTCTGGACGATCGGGTGGGTCGTCGCAAAGGCGTCGAGCGCCATCGCACCTTCGCGGCCGCCGACGCGGTCGAGCAGCGGCTGCCAGTCGGGGTGGAAATGGTCGCTCGCCTTGGTTTCCATCCAGCTTGCGAAGCCTTCGTTGAGCCAAAGGTCGTCCCACCACGCCATCGTGACGAGGTCGCCGAACCATTGATGCGCGACCTCATGCGCCTGCGTCGTATAGATTTGCTGGCGCGTCGCTTCGCTGGTGATCTTCGGATCGTCGAGCAGGATGCGCTCGAAGGTGAAGATCGCGCCCCAATTTTCCATCGCGCCGAAAAATTGCGACTGGCCGGGCCCCGCGACATTGTCGAGCTTGGGGAGCGGATAGGGCTGGCCGAAATAGTCGCTGTAATAGCCGAGCAGCGGGCCGAGGCTGTCGAGCGCGAAACGCGCCTGCTCGCCCGATCCCTTGGGCGAGACGATGCCGACTTCGGGCCGCTCTCGCTCTTCGCGGCGAGCCGTTCGAAATTCCCGGTCGCGAAAAAGAGAAGGTAGGACGACATTTTGGGCGAGATTTCGAATGTCACCTTCTTTTTGCCGCCTTGGACTGGCGCTTCGCTCGCCACGGGCATGTTGCTGACGGCCAGATCGCCCTCCGGGACGGTCGCCGACAGAGTGAAAGTCGCCTTGTAGCTAGGCTCGTCAAAGCTCGGGACGAAGCGCCGCGCATCGGGCGCCTCGAACTGGGTGAACAGCCCGCGCACTTCATTGCCCGTGGCCTTGTCGGGATAATCGAGCGCGAAAAGGCCGTTCGCTTGCGTGTTGATCGTACCGGTATAGCTGGCGGTCAGGCGGTATTTGCCGGGTGCGAGCGGCTCGGCCGCTGTAAAGCTGGCCGTCTGCGCGGCGGCGTCGGTGGCGACGGTCAGCGGGATCGCCTTGCCGTCGGCGCCGGTCAGGCTTGCGCCGGCGAAGGTCAGGTCGAGCGCGTTCAGCGTCAACGTCGCCGAGGGAGCATAGAGTTCAAGATCGATTCCCGCTTCGCCGGTAAAGGTCAGCGCCTTCGCGTCGGGGACAACGCTGATGTCATAATGCACGGGCCGTGCGATGCGCGGCAGCTGGCTCGGCACGCTCGTATCGAGCGGCGCGCCCGTGAGTGCGGGCGTCGTGGCGGTGGGCCTGGGCGATTCGACCCCCGGCTGCGCGGCGCAGGCGGCAAGGCCGAGCGACGAGACGGCGGCAACGAGAAAATGGCGAGTCGAGAGTGTCATTGTTGCGATCCCCGGTATGATTTTGCGGCCCCGGCTAGTCCCAAGCGGGACGCCCTCGACGCCCCCTTTCGGCAGGCGGTCGTCCGGGCTCGACAGACGGCACGCGATGAGGCAGCTTTGGTTGCATGACAAAACCTATATTGCCTGGAGAGGTAGCCGCCGCCGTCGTCGACCCCGTCGCATACGGCCAATGGGATCCACTGCACGAGCAGCTCGCATGGGCGCGTGCGAATGCGCCGCTTGCGGTCGCCGAGAATAGCGATCACGATCCTTTCTGGCTCGTGACGCGGCACGCCGACATCATGGCGATCAGCCGCGATCCTCAGCGTTTTGCGAACGGCATACGCCCGACCGTGCTGACCAACCGCGACGGCGAGGCGTTGGCGCGCGCCGCGACCCCGAACAATGACGGGCATCTGATTCGCTCGCTGGTACAGATGGATGCGCCCGATCATATGAAATACCGGCTGCTGACGCAGAGCTGGTTCATGCCCAAGAATCTGAAGATCGTCGAAGACCGGATCCGTCAACTGGCGCGCGAGACCGTCGATCTTATGCTGGAGGCCGGCGCGGAGACCGACTTCGCGCGCGATGTCGCGGCGCATTATCCGCTGCGCGTCATCATGGACATATTGGGCGTCCCGCGTGAGGACGAACCGCGCATGCTGATGCTGACGCAGCAGCTATTCGGTCCCACCGACCCCGAACTGAACCGGAGCAGGGAGGCGATCACCAGTGCGGAGCAGGCGATCGCGATGCTTCATTATGTCATCGCCGATTTCGAAAATTACTTCGGCGCGCTGACCGCCGACCGCCGCGCAAATCCTCGCGAGGATATCGCTACGGTCATCGCAAACGCCATGGTCGGCGGCGAACAGATCCCCGACCGCGAACTTGCCGGCTATTATATGATCATCGCGACGGCGGGGCATGACACGACAAGTGCTTCGACCGCGGGTGCGATCATGGAACTGGCGAAGAACCCGGCGCTGTTCGAACGTTTTCGCGCCGCCGACAGCGACAAGGCCGGGCTGATCGAAGAGGCGATCCGCTGGACGACTCCGGTCCAGCATTTCATGCGCAGCGCCAAAGAGGACGTCGAGATCGGCGGGCAGACGATTCGCGAGGGCGACTGGCTGATGCTCAACTATGTCTCGGGCAACCGCGACGAGGCCGTGTTCGGCGATCCTTTTGCTTTCGATCCTGATCGTGAAAAGAACCAGCAGATCGCCTTTGGTTTCGGCGCACATGTCTGTCTCGGCCAGCATCTCGCGCGCATGGAAATGCGCATATTGATGGAGGAGTTGCTGCCGCGCCTCAAAAGCCTCGAACTGGCGGGTGAACCCGCGCGCGTCGAATCGGTGTTCGTCGGCGGGTTGAAGCGCCTGCCGATTCGATTCGCGGCGGCCTAGCCCTGCGTCGGCAGACTTCGCCGTAGGGGAGTGGAACAGCAGACTTCTCCGCAGGGGAGTGGAACAATTGCCGTTTCGGCTGCGTTTCAAGACCCTTGTTGGAGGAGTCTGTCATGAAGCTATGGAAAAAGACTGCGATTTCGGTCGCCGCGGTTTCGATGGTGCTATCGCCGGTTGTCGCTTCGGCCGCACCCGCGATCGGCGACGCCCGTGCGACGAGCGTCGTCGAAGGCGAGAATGAACTCGAGGGTGCGAGCTGGATCGCGATCGTGTTGGGTCTCGCGATTATCGCCGGCGGCATTTGGCTGGTAGTCGACGATGACGGCGATAGCCCGGTAAGTCCGTAAGATCCGGCCTGTCCGGTACTATCGCCGGCTAGGTCTTTTCATTCGGAAAGAAGCGCGCAACCACTTCGCTCGCAAGGCGCGCAGGGCGCAGCGTTACAGCATCGACGCAGCACCATGAGGATTTGACCTCGGCCAATACCTCTTCGCCGCGTTTGATGATCGTTTCATAAAAGGCGCGTGCGCCCTGCACTTTTTCCAGGATCACGGTCGCGATGACCTGATCGTCGAGGAAAGCGGGACGGCGGTACGTGATCTCGTGCTTCAGTGCGACCCACAGATGGGCCGCGACCGCGTCGGGCGGCGCGATATGGCGCCAGTGCGACAGCACCGCTTCCTGTACCCAGCTCAGATAGTGAGCGTTGTTTACATGACCCATGAAATCGATCTGGTCGGAACCGACGGCGATCGCATGGTCGTGCGGAAGGGAAGCGGTGGTCATATCGCTGACACTAATGTCAATATTTTGTGACGGAAAGATGAATAATCATCCCCGCCCGCGATAAGGCGCGACCGCTTGATCGGGGAGCCACAAGCCCTCGGGCGGCGCGCTCGATTGCCAGAAGACATCGATCGGGATGCCGCCACGCGGATACCAGTAACCGCCAATGCGCAGCCAGCGAGGCTGCATTTCATCGAACAGGCGGCGGCCGATGCCGACAGTGCAATCCTCGTGAAAGCCCGCATGGTTCCGAAAACTGCCAAGGAACAGCTTCAGGCTCTTCGATTCGACGATCGTTTCGCCGGGCGCATAATCGATGACGAGATGTGCGAAATCGGGTTGTCCGGTCACCGGGCAGAGCGAGGTGAACTCGGGCGCGGCGAAGCGGACGAGATAGAGCTCGCCCGCGCGCGGGTTGGGGACATAGTCGAGAACCGCGGCCTCGGGCGAGGCAGGAAGTTCGCTGGACTGGCCGAGATGTTTCGGCGCGAGTGGGGTAGGGGTGGAATCGGTCATGGAAAGGCTCTAGTGCGCAGCGCGGCCGATGTCATCCGGACCGATTGTCCTTGAGATGTCAGGCCGCCAGGTTCAGCGCCAATTCAGCGGCGCATGCGAGATATGTGTAGTGTGGGATCGCGGACAAGATGACGGTGCGTAACTTCGGGCGAGAACAGGTGGCGACGGTCGCGCTCGCGGCGGCGATGCTGGCGGCAGCGATGCCTGCGCATGCGCAAGACACCGGAACCTCGTCACGCCCGATCGATTTCCGCCTGCCGCCGCCTGCCGATGACGGCCGGACCCCGGGTGTGCAGGGGCCTTCGGACAACGGCTTGCCGCCTGTCGCGCCCGGCGAACGGCGTGGACAGCCGACCCCGACCCCCGCACCGGCGCCAACACCAACGCAGCCGGTGGCGCCGCCACGGGTAACTCCGACGCAGCCAGCCACCGCGACCCCGACGCCTGCTCCCGCACCGACGCGGCGCGATACACCTGCGATCGTGGCACCGCGCGCGGCGACGCCCGACACCGCCGGCACGACGCAGGCGACTCCGATCGACAATCCGGCTTTGCCCCCTATCGATACGGCGGCGCCCCCCGTACCCGTTGCGACGGGTGCGACGCCTGCCTCCGCCGATGCAGCGCCGGTCGTGGCCGCTCCGGCCAGCCCGTCGTCGGGTACGCCGATCTGGGCCTGGGTGCTGGCCGCGCTCGCGGCGGGCGCCGCCGGATTCTGGTATTGGCGCCGCCGTGCGGCGCCGGCAGGAGTTCCGCTCGACGCGATCGAAGAAGCTCCGCGTCCGATCGTCCCGCGCCCGGCGCCTCGGGCAGCGGAAACGCCTTCGAAGCCGCCGGTCCCCGCAACGTCGCGTCCCGTCGTTCAGCCGCCTGTGCCAACGCCCGCTGCCTCGGCTGCGGCCGCCCCCGCGCACCCGCTCGTTACCCGCGCTGCCGACGAACTGCGCGCGGTGGTCGCGATGGCGCTCGACGTGCGCAGCATCCGTTTCGCGGCCGATCATGTCGCGGTCGGATTCGCCCTCCACCTGATCAATCAGGGGACCGCGCCTGCGACGGGACTGATGGTCCGCATCGCGCTCAATCAGGGGTCGGCCATGACCGAGCCGGTGCTTGCCCGCTTCTTCGACGGTGCGGGCGGCAGCGTGCTGCGCGACGACATGGCGCTTGCCGTCGGGGCGGGCGAAGAATTATCGACAGAGGTCATGTTGCCCCGCGCTACGATCGAACCCCTGATGATCGGCGGCAAGCCGATGCTCGTCCCCGTCATCGCGTTCGACGTCACTTATCATTGGGATGGCGAGGGAGAGGCTTTCGGTCAGAATGCGGGAAGTTTTGTGCTCGGCCGCGAACAAGGCACAAGCGGCAGCGAAAAGCTGGCACCGCTGCCGCTCGACCGGCCCACCTATGCTGTCGATCGTCCTGGCGCGCGTGCGACGGCGATCAAGCGCGCGCAATAGCTTGACCCAAAAAGACACTGCTTTTTTGTTGCGGTGCACCATCGGCTGAGGCAGGATCGACCACGCTTGAAAAAGCGCAAGTGGGGGCATAGGCTGACTATCCCCCGGAAAGACAAGAAGCCACAGCAGGATGGCCGGGCGAGGGACAGGCAAACATGTTCCCGACCGGTCGCAACAGGAGCATGACATGGACGCCTTGGTCTCAACCGACTGGCTGGAACGCGAATTGGGGGCATCGGACCTGCGAGTCGTCGACGCGACGAAATTTCTCGCCGATGAAGGGCGCGACGCACGCGCCGAATATGAAGCGGGCCACATTCCCGGCGCGGTGTTCATGGATCTTGCCGAACTGACCGACGCGTCGAACACCGTCGACAATATGGCCCCGCCGGCCGAAAAATTCGCGAGCCGTATGCAGTCGCTGGGTCTCGGTGACGGCAGCCGTATCGTGATTTATGATGACAGCCCGCTGAAGAGCGCAGCACGCGCCTGGTGGCTGCTGAAACTGTTCGGCGCCCACGACGTGGCACTGCTCGATGGCGGCCTTGCCAAGTGGAAGGCCGAAGGTCGCGCGCTCGAAATGGGCAAACAGACGCTCCGTCACCGCCACTTCACCGTGTGGCGCGATGCCAAAGCGGTGCGCACCAAGGAACAGATGCTGGCGAATGTCGACAGCGCGGCCGAACAGGTCGTCGATGCGCGCCCCGCCGCGCGCTTCACTGGCGAGGAACGCGATCCGCGCGCAGGTGTCGCTCCGGGTCATATCCCGGGTTCGCGCAGCCTGCCGCATAGCCAGTTGTTCAACGCCGACGGCACCTGGAAACAGGGCGACGAGCTGAAAGCGGCATTCGACGCCGCCGGGGTCGATCTCGACAAACCGCTCGTCACCACCTGCGGTAGCGGCATGACCGCGACCGTCGTTGCTTTCGGCGCGCACCTGCTCGGCAAGGAAGATGTTGCGGTCTATGACGGCAGCTGGGTCGAATGGGGCGCCGATCCGGCGACGCCCAAGGCGACCGGCGCAGCCTGAGTCTCTTCGCCGTCGAAACCTGTTTCCGTGCCGCTGGCTTTTGGCGAGCGGCACGCTAACAAGACGGGCATGAACAACCGCGACGACAAAAGCCTCCGCCCTGCAACGAAACTGGTGCAGGGCGGCCGCCGGCCCGAATGGACCGGTGACCCGCGACTGGGCGGCAGCGTCGTCAATCCGCCGCTGTGGCGCGCCTCGACGATCCTTTACGACAATATCGCCGACCTCAAGGCGCGCGGCCATGCCACGCACGACAAGCTATATTACGGCCGGCGCGGCACCCCGACGGTGTGGGCGCTTGCGGATGCGCTGACCGATCTGGAGCCGGGCGCGGAAGGCACTTTGCTGTATCCCTCAGGGGTCGCGGCGATTTCGGCAGGCCTGCTGGCGCTGCTGTCGCCCGGCGATCATCTGCTGATGGTCGATAGCGCCTATGAGCCGACGCGTCTGTTCTGCAACGGCATGCTCGCGCGATTCGGCGTGACGACGACCTATTATGACCCATCGATCGGCGCCGACATCGCTGGGCTGATCACCCCTGACACGAAACTGATCTTCCTCGAATCGCCGGGCAGCCTGACCTTTGAGATGCAGGATATTCCCGCGATCGTCGCCGTCGCGCGCGAACATGGTGTGACGACGATGCTCGACAATACATGGGCGACCCCGTTGTTATTTCCCGCACTGGAGCATGGTGTCGACGTGGCGGCGATGAGCCTGACCAAATATGTCGGCGGACACAGCGATGCGATGATGGGCTCGCTGACTGCCACCAAGGCACTATGGCCGCGGCTTCGGCACGCGGCCTACCAACTGGGCCTGTCGGTCTCGCCCGACGATTGCGCGCTGATGCTGCGCGGCCTTCGCACACTCGATGTCCGTCTGGCGCGGCACGGCGAAAATGGCCTCGCGATCGCGAACTGGCTGGCCGGGCGGTCCGAAGTCGGACGGGTACTTCATCCGGCGCTGCCGGGCGATTCCGGCCACGCCATCTGGGCGCGCGATTTCACGGGTGCCAGCGGCTTGTTCGGCTTTACGTTGAAGGGCAGCGACGATGCCGGCCGAACCCGCTTCATCGACGCGCTCTCAGCCTTCGGCATCGGATTTAGCTGGGGCGGCTATGAAAGCCTCGTGGTCCCGAGCAATCCGGCGGAGATTCGCACCGCTGTGGAATGGACGGACCGCGATCCGCTGGTCCGCCTGTCGGTCGGGCTCGAGGACCCGGCCGACCTGATCGCCGACCTCGAACGCGGCTTTGCCGCGATGGCGGGATGATCGGCATGGACGCGCTGCCCGAAGGCGTCGTCCGCACGATCGAGGCGCTGAAGGCGATCGGCATCGACGTCGGCTCGTACCGACTGTCACTCTATGGACTATTCTCGACGATCGTCGTCGCGGTACTGCTTTATCTGGCGGTGCGAATCATCCTGCGGTCGATCAAATGGCTGCTCCGCCGCAACACCCAGATCGACGCGACGCAGCGGCTGCTCGCCGAAAAGCTGATCGCGATCGCGCTGTTCGTCTTTGCCATGCTGTTCGGCATTGATTTGTTGGGCATCGATCTGACCGCGCTTGCCGTCTTCTCGGGCGCTGCGGGCCTCGCGATCGGTTTCGGGCTGCAAAAGACGGTCGGCAATCTGATCGCCGGGATCATCCTGCTGATGGACCGTTCGATCAAGCCGGGCGACATCATTGTCGTCGGCGATGGCAGCAGCATGGGGGGAACGGCGGCGGCGAATGGGGTGCCCAATGTCGGACGCGTCGCCAAGATCGGCGTTCGCGCGGTCAATGTCGTGACCCGCGACGGCAAGAAGCATTTGATTCCGAACGAACTGCTGATGACGCAGCCCGTCGAAAACTGGAGCTATGCTAGTCCCGAAGTGCGTGTGCGGATGCGCATACCCGTGGGCTATGCCTGCGATTTGCGGCTCGCGCAGCGGCTGATTATCGAAACCGCCAAAGAGAATCCGCGTATATTGAACGAGCCCGAACCGGCGGTTTGGATTACCGCGTTCGGCGAACGCGCGGTCGAGCACGAGCTTCGTTACTGGATTTCCGATCCCGAGGCGGGGCTAGGCAACATCCAGGGCGAGGTGTTCCTCGGCATATGGGATCGCTTCAAGGAAGCCGGGATCGCCATTCCCTATCCGCGGCAGGATGTGCGGATTGTCGGGGCGCCGGACGGTGATCCGGCGCCCTCAAACAAGAATTAGAAACCGGTCTTCTTTGCGCGCTCGATGCATTCGACGATGATGCGCTTCGCTTCGTTCACATCGCCCCAGCCGTTGAGCTTCGCCCATTTGCCGGGTTCGAGATCCTTATAGTGGGTGAAGAAATGCTCGATCTGCTGGAGCACGATCGGCGGCATGTCGGTGTAGCTCGCGACATCGGCGTAATAGGGAAAGGTCTTGTTGACGGGGACGCACAGCAGCTTTTCGTCGCCGCCGGCATCGTCTTCCATCAGCAGCACGCCGATCGGGCGGCATTTCACGACCGCGCCTGCGACGATCGGTGAACGCGCGACAACCAGCGCATCGAGCGGATCGCCGTCTTCGCCCAGCGTGTGGGGCACGAAGCCGTAATTGGCGGGGTAACGCATCGGCGTGTGCAGGAAGCGGTCGACGAACAATGCGCCGCTCGCCTTGTCGAATTCATATTTCACCGGCTCGCCGCCGATCGGAACTTCGATCAGGACGTTGAGGCTGTCGGGCGGGCTGTCGCCGGCGGGAATCAGGTCGATGCGCATGGGAGAAGTCAGTCCTTTGTTCTGTTCTCCGCCGAATCTTTTACAGTCGGCGGCGCGGCGCCAATAGCGGATCGAACCAGTCGGGGCCACTCCCGACTTTTTCGAGATGCGGCCAGCGCAGCCCATCATGATAGTCGATATCGACATTGCGATAGCGTCCGCTGCGCTCGACAAGCAGCCGCACCGGCGTCTTGCCGTCGGCAGCCGCGCGAATCGCCGTTTCGATCCGCTCGCGACTATAGCTCAGGCCGTCGACGGCGATGATCTTGGCGCCATTGACGATGTCGGCCTTGAACGCCGGGCCGTCCCACAAAATGCCGGTCGCGACGCCGTCCTTGTCGATCGTCATGCCCAGCGAATGGGTGAGGTCGGCATTCTTTGCCTGCGCCATGCGGTCACGATCATAGGCGTTGGGCGCGTCGCGCCAAACGAGGCGGTATCCCGCGCGCTCGATCCCTCCAACCGGCGCGGGCTGGCCGCTTTCCTGCATGCGTTGGCGCAGGAAGCTCGCCCAATCATAGGGATGGACGGCGTTCAGCGCCGCGACGACATCGTCGAAATCATAGGTGTCCTGCCCCCAATCGCCCTCGCGCCCGCCGAAAAAGGCGCGTGCGAAATCGTCCAGGCTTTTGGCGTTGTTCGTCGCCTGGCGGATCAGCATGTCGGCGTCGAGCCACATCAGCGACCCTTCGTTGTAATAATCCTCGCTCCGCGACCAACTGGCAAAGGGCTTGGGTTTGCGCGCCGCGATGATCGGGTCGAGCGTCGTGTCTTCGACCGAGCGCCACTGGCGCCCCGGCTGGGCGCTGTAATTGCCAGCATTCGTCGCCCATTCGGCGAGGATCATCTCCTTGGACTGCATCCCCGAACGGCCGGCGAGAACGAGATCCCAAAAGCTCGTCTGGCCTTCGTAAACCCACAACAGATTGTCCTGCATCGGGGTACGGAAGTCGGGGGTCCACATCTTGTCGGGGCGGCGATATTTGCCGTTCCAGCTATGAGTGAGTTCGTGGGGGAGGAGCCCGCGCTCGCTGTCATTGTCGTTCCATTTGGTGAAATAGTCGACGTTGCGGCTGTTCTCGCTGCTGCGATGATGTTCAAGCCCGATGCCGCCGAGTTCGTCGGTGAGCGCGAGCAGGAATTCATAGCGATCGAAATGGCGGACGCCGAACAGCGCGACGGCTTCCGACACCAATGCCGCGTGGCGCGCGATATGGTCGGGGCTCGCATCAAGATATTTGGCCTCATCAGCGACGACGTTCAGCGTCACCTTGTTACCGAGGTCCCATTTGCGGAAATATTTTCCGGCAAACATCGGGCTGTCGACGAGTACCTCGTAATTGGTCGGAGCGAAGCTGTAGCGATTGCCCGAAACCTTGACCCCGTCGAGCGCCGCCGCACCGGTCCAGCCGTCAGGCAGGGTGACTTCGAGCTGCACGGGAATCCCGCGGGTGAAATAGCCCGCGGGGTACAGGCTGACCTGTTCCCATTGCAGGTTCATCATCGCGGGGGTGACGACCACCCGGCCTTCGCTCGTTCGCGTCGGGGACAGGAAGTCAAAGGCGACGTCGACGCTCTTTACGCCCGCGGGCACGTCGATGTCGAAGGCGTAGACGTCGGTCGGCTGGCGCGTCCAGGCCAGCGGCTTGCCCCCGGCACTCGGCTTGAAGCCTGCCATCTCGGCGATCGCGCCGCGCGGGGCGTGCTTGCCGGGCAACCATTCGGGATAGAGCAGGGTCAGCTTGCCCGCCTTCGCCACCGGGATCGTCTGGCGCACATGAAAGATGCCGCGCGCATAATCGCTCGCGTCGACCTTAAGCTGCATCGTGCCCGGATAGGGTTTGTCGGCGGGCAGCGGGATCGTCAGCGGCTGGACGACCGGCTGGGGCCGGCTGTTGCCGTCCTGGGCGATGGCGGGGGAAACGGCGGCGGGTGCGGCGACGACCGCCGCTGCGACGAACAGTGCTTTTTTCATGGGCAGCACCTCTGCCGCGAAACGCGGGCGAGGTCCAGCGACGGCTCTGCAAGCGCACTTTGCCTTTCGACGAAAAACCATTAGATGCGCCGCCCATGAGCAAGGACAAAAGCGCGAAAAATCCGACCCCGCAAGCTGTGCGGGGCACCCAGGACATGCTTGGCGATTTCGCCGACCGGTTCGCGCATGTCGTCGATACCTTCGAACGGGTGCGCCGCCTCTATGGCTTCAAGCGGGTCGAGGTGCCGGTGATCGAGCCGACTGCCGTGTTCGCGCGCTCGCTCGGTGAAACCACCGATGTCGTATCGAAGGAAATGTATTCGTTCGAGGATCGTGGCGGCGAGTCGATCACGCTGCGTCCCGAATTTACCGCAGGCATTGCGCGGGCATATGTGACGAACGGCTGGCAGCAATTCGCACCGCTGAAAGTGGCAACACACGGCCCGCTGTTCCGTTATGAGCGCCCGCAAAAGGGTCGCTATCGTCAGTTTCACCAGCTCGATGCCGAGATGATCGGCAGCGACAGCCCGCTCGCCGATGCCGAGTTGCTGGTGTTCGCCGACCAGCTCCTGAAGGAACTGGGCATATCCGAAGGCGTGACGCTGACACTCAATACGCTGGGCGATGTCGCAAGCCGCGATGCCTGGCGCGCGGCGCTGGTCGATCATTTCGAAGCGCATCGCGGTGATCTGTCGGAAGACAGCCTCGCGCGGCTCGACAAAAATCCGCTGCGCATTCTCGACAGCAAGGATCCAATGGACCGCCCGCTCGCCGACAGCGCGCCCGACATCGACGCCTATCTGACGAGCGAAGCGCAGGATTTCTTCGGCGCCGTCACCGCCGGGCTCGATGCCGCGGGCGTCGCATGGGAACGCAACGCGCGGCTCGTGCGCGGGCTCGATTATTATCGCCACACCGCGTTTGAATTCGTCACCGACCGGCTCGGCGCGCAGGGCACGGTGATCGGGGGCGGGCGCTATGACGGGCTGATCGAAACGCTCGGCGGACCGCCGACCCCCGCGGTCGGCTGGGCCGGCGGGATCGAACGGCTCGCGATGCTGCTCGCCGACGATGTGATCGACAATCGCCTCGACGCGGTGATCGCGGTCGAGGACGATGACAGGCTCGCGCTGGCGATGACGGCGCTGGCGGCGCTGCGCAATGGCGGCTTTGCGACCGAAATCGTCGCCAGCGGTTCGCCGCGCAAACGGTTCGACAAGGCCGCGAAAATTCCCGCGCATGCGCTGATTTCGGTCGGCACGCGCGATGGTGCGGCGCACATCAATGTTCGCGGCGACAGCGACCGCGCAAAGCAGGTTGAGGCGGTCGTCCGCGCAATCTGATGGCTAATGTTTCCGAAAGACAGATCGACGCCATCATCGAACGCCACGCTGCGCTGCAGGCGCGCATGGCGACGGGCGACATGGCGCCTGCCGATTTTGTTGCCGCGTCGAAGGAGTTCGCCGAACTCGAACCCGTTGCCAAGGCGGCGGCCGAGGTTGTGCGCCTGCGCGGTGAGCTCGCCTCGCTGAACGAAATGCTTGCCGATCCCGAGATGAAGGCAATGGCGGCGGAGGAGATCGACGCGATCGAGGCAGCTCTGCCCGCTGCCGAGCATGATCTGGCAATCAAGCTGCTGCCCAAGGATGTGGCCGACGAACGCGCCGCCATGCTCGAAATCCGCGCCGGGACCGGCGGTGACGAGGCGGCGTTGTTCGCGGGCGATTTGCTGCGCATGTACAGCCGTTATGCCGACGGACAGGGCTGGAAGGTCGAAGTCATCTCGGCAAACGAGGCAGAGGTCGGCGGATATAAGGAAGTCGTCGCGTCGGTGACGGGGCAGGGCGTCTTCGCCAAATTGAAGTTCGAAAGCGGCGTCCATCGCGTGCAGCGCGTTCCCGCGACCGAAAGCCAGGGCCGCATCCACACCAGCGCCGCGACCGTCGCGGTGTTGCCTGAGGCTGAAGAGGTCGACGTCGCGATCAACGACAGCGACCTCAAGATCGACATTTACCGCGCGAGCGGAGCGGGTGGGCAACACGTCAACACGACCGATTCGGCGATCCGCATCACACATATCCCGACCGGCCTCGTCGTGATTCAGCAGGACCAGCGCAGCCAGCACAAGAATCGTGCAAAGGCGATGCAGGTGCTGCGCGCGCGGCTTTATGACCTTGAGCGCGAGAAGATCCACAGCGCCGAAGCGTCGGCACGCAAGTCGATGGTCGGGTCGGGCGACCGCTCCGAACGCATCCGCACCTATAATTTTCCGCAGGGCCGCGTGACCGACCACCGCATCAATCTGACGCTCCACCGCCTGCCCGAAATCATCGAAGGCGCGATGGACGAGTTGATCGACGCGCTGATCGCCGAGGATCAGGCGCAGCGGCTTGCGGGGCTGAGTGACTGACGTCGGCGCCGCGCTGCGCGAGGCGGCAGCGCGGCTGGCGGCGGTATCCGATACGTCGCGGCTCGATGCCGAATTGCTGATGGCGCACGCGCTGGGCGTCGAACGGCCGGCGCTGCTGCTCGATCCTGAGCGTTACGATGTCCCGGCGGATTTCGGCGCGTTGATCGCCCGCCGCATGGCCCATGAGCCCGTTGCCTATATCCTCGGCTACCGCGATTTCTGGACGATCCGGCTGCAAGTCGGCCCGGGCGTGCTGATTCCGCGGCCTGACAGCGAGACGCTTATCGAGGCGGCGGTCCGTCATTTTGGCGGCACGGGCCCCAGCCATATTCTCGATCTCGGGACCGGGCCCGGAACGCTTCTATATGCGGCGATGAGCGAGTGGCCCGCGGCGCGCGGCGTCGGTATCGATGCCAGCGAAGTGGCGCTGGGCTACGCCGGCGAAAATGCTTCCGCGCTTGCGATGAACGATCGTACCGAATTGATACACGGGGACTGGGCCAAAGGGATCAGCGGCGCGTTCGACCTGATCCTCTGCAATCCGCCCTATATTGCCGATTCTGAACAATTGATGCCTGACGTTGTGGCGCATGAGCCTGCGGGCGCGCTGTTCGCCGGCGCCGACGGGCTCGACGATTATCGGCGGGTCATCCCCGATTTGCCCCGGATATTGGCGCCCGGCGGGCTCGCGGTTCTTGAAATCGGGCACACGCAGCATATGTTGGTTCGGAAGCTCGCCGAAGCGGCGGGGTTTTCGGTTGCCTGCAGACAGGATCTGGGCGGCCGCGACAGGGCGCTTTTGCTGACCCGCGCCTGACCCCCGCGCAAGAATTTACTTGGTTTCCGCCGCAAAGCACGATAGGGGCGGCTTACAGACCCGGTACGGGTACCTTGATTGGTCCGACTGGTCTGCTTCCCACTTACGATGCTGGTGCGGGGCCAAGGGCCCGGCGCAAGCGGTAGAAGGGCAAGAACCGCGTGAGAAGCGCGGGCACGACGCGCAACGGCGCGGTCGGCCAAAAGGGGTTGGCGTAGCTTATTAGCTTATCAGGATGTCTCAGTTGAACATGAACAACCGCCAGAGCGGTCGCCGTCGCGGCCGCAACAATAACAGCAACAACAACAACCGCTCGCAGTCGGGCGGTCGTGGTGGGGTCGACCAGGCCAACCGCATCGACAGCCGGGCGCGCGGCAACGGCGCCCAGATGATCGAGAAATACCGCAATCTCGCGCGCGACGCGCAGCTTGCCGGCGACCGGGTCCAGACCGAATATTATCTGCAGTTCGCCGACCATTATTTCCGCGTCGTGAGCGACTTCCGTGCCCGGCAGGAAGAAAAGGCTGCGGCGAACGGCCAAGAACGCAGCAACGACCGCGGTCGCGAAATTCGCGGCGTCGAGGATTTCGACGGCCACGACGATACCGATTTCGAAGCCGACAATGGCCGCGACGACTCCGATAATGGCGATGACCGCGGCGGCGAGCGCAGCGATCGCGGCGAACGCAACGACCGCGGCCAGCGCGACAACAATCGCGAGAACCGCGGCAATCGCGAACCGCGCGGCGACCGCGACGATGACAATCGCGGCAACCGCCAGCAGTCGCGCAGCCGCCCGGCGCGGGTTCGCGACGACGAAGAAGTGCGCGACGAACGCAATGATCGCAACGAAGCGCCCGCGCGCGAAGAGGCGGCCGAGCAGGAGCCGGCTCCGCGTCCGGCGCGTCGCCCGGCCCGCCGTCCGCGTCAGGACGACAACGCCGACAATGGCAATGCGGGGATCGACACCGCAGTGTTGCCGCCCGCGATCGGTCGTCCCGAACGCGCCGCCGAAAGCGAAGCTGAAGTCGAGGTCGAAGCGCCCGCCGCCAAGCCGCGCCGTACGCGCCGCACGCTCGCTGCCCGGAACTCGGACGTCGAAGCCGCCGAATAAGCTGGCGATTTCACGCTGGTTTTTCCGATTCGCATGACATAGCCTCCCCGCGGGATTACTCGCGGGGAGGTTTTTTATGCGCATCTTGGCAATGGCCTGTCTTCCGCTGGCCGTCGGCGGATCGGCGCTTCCGGCTCTCGCGCAGGATGCCGCGACCGGTAACGCGCAGGGCGATGTCGCGGTCACCATATATAATAACGGCCAGTCGCTGGTGCAGGACGACCGTCAGCTGAGTGTCGCCGCCGGCCGCAACCGCATCGAGTTCCCCGACGTATCGGCGCGCATCCGTCCCGAGACGGTCACGCTCTCCGGCCCCGGCATCGGCATCGTCGAACAGAATTTCGATTTCGACCTGCTTACCCCCGACAAGCTGATGGACAAGGCGGTCGGCCAGTCGATCACGCTCGTTCGAACCAACCCAGCGACTGGTGCCGAACGCACCGAGCGCGCGAAGGTGCTGGCGGCGAACGGGGGCATCGTTCTCCAGATCGGCGAGCGGATCGAGGTACTGCGCGATGACGGCCTGCCGGTACGCGCGGTGTTCGACCGGCTGCCGCCGAATCTGCGTGCGCGGCCGACGCTGTCGGTGACGGTCGATGCCGCCAATGCCGGCACCGTACCGGCGCGGCTTTCCTATCTCACCCCGAACCTTGGTTGGACCGCCGACTATGTCGCGCTGTTCGATGCCGCAAAGGGCGCGATGGATATTCAGGGTTGGGTGACGCTGACGAACAGCACCGGCACGACATTCAATAATGCGCGCACCTTGCTTGTCGCGGGCAATCCCGGCGGGGGTGGCGGCTTCCGCCAGATGTCGGGTGCGATGGATTCGGCCGGGACCGAATCGAATGATCGCGAGCGGCTCGGCGACTATTATCTCTATCCGCTCGCCCAGCGCACGACGATCGCCAACGCGCAGCAGAAGCAAGTGAGCTTCCTCGACGTGAAGGGCGCACCAGCGCGATCGACCTATGAATATGTCAATCGCTGGCTCGGCAGCAACAACGAGCCTGTCAGCACCGCGAGTGTGCTGCGTTTCTCGACCTCGCGGCAGGGCGGTCTAGGCGACCAGCTGCCGGCGGGGACGATTCGCGTCTATATGCGTGACGCGCGCGGCGATCCGCAGTTTATCGGCGAGAATCGCATCGACCATACCCCAATGGGATCGGCGATGTCGTTGCGCACCGGCGACGCGTTCGATGTGAAAGTCCAGCCGACCGTCGTGTCGCGCACGCGCAAGGGTGATTCGCGCTGGGTGACCAAAATGAAATATACGGTCAGCAATGCACGGTCGGCGCCGGTGACGGTGCTCCTCGCGCAGGATGGGCTTTATGGTGACGTCCGGATTAGCGACGAAAGCCTGAAGGGCGAGCGTATTTCGGCCGACCGCATGGAATGGCAGGTGCCCGTGCCAGCCAACGGCAAGGTCGACCTGACCGTCACATTCGATTCGCGTTACTGATATCTGCGCGATGCGGGCCTGGCCGCTGCTGCTGTGGGTCGCGGCTCTGCTCGCGCCGACGCCCGTGTTTGCCCAGGCTTCGGCGCCGGTGGTCGTGTCGGCGAAAATCGACGATAGCGCGGTCACCGTCTATCGCGCCCCGGGACGCGGCAGCGGCGCGATTGATCCGAACTGGCCGCAGGGTTTCGCCTTCATCACAGAAACGCGCACCGTCACCTTACCCGCAGGAAACTCGGTGCTGCGCTTCGAAGGCGTGGCCGAAGGATTGCTTCCCGAAACCGCGGTAGTGAGCGGACTGCCCGACGGCGTCATCGAAAAGAATCGCGACGCGCGGTTGCTGTCACCCGCGGGTCTCGTCGATGCCTATCTGAAGCGTAGCGTCACCCTGCGGCGCACCAGCCTTGCGACCGGAAAGGTGGTCGAACAGGAGGCAGTGATTCAGTCGGGCCCGAATGGCGGGGTGATTGTTCAGACCGCGGCAGGGGTGGAGGCGCTTGCCTGCTCGGGTTTGCCCGAACGGATGCTCTATTCGCGCGTGCCGAAAGACCTCTCGGCCAAGCCGACCTTGTCGGTGGTGGTCGAGAGCAAGGCGGCTCGCACCATGAAGGTGCAATTGCTCTATCTCGCCGAGGGGTTCGATTGGGCCGCCAACTATGTCGCTGACCGTGGCACCGACGGAAAGACGCTGGGCCTGACCGGCTGGATCACCGTCGCGAATGGCGGGGTGACGAGCTTTCCGGGTGCCCAGCTCAATGTGATCGCGGGACGGCTGAACAAGATGTACAGCCCACCCCTGCCGCGCAGTACGCCGGGATCGCTCGTCCTCAAATGCTGGCCGATGGATATCACGAGCACGCACCCGCTTTGGGAACTGCCGCCGATCATCGAAGTCGAGCAGAATTTTGACGGGATCGCAGCGGAGGAAGTCGTCGTGACTGCGAGCCGCCGCGACCGCCGCGCGATGGCGATGGCTCCGCCGCCTCCACCACCGCCGCCGCCGCCCGCGCCGCCGCCACCTCCGGCGGAGGATCTGGGCGACCTCAAATTCTATCGCATCCCGTTTCGCGTCGATGTGTCGGCGAAGGGGCAGAAGCAGGTGGCGCTGCTGGCGAAAGACAAGGTTGCGGTCGAGCAGCTCTATGCGGCGACGCTATACAATTATGGTGACGGTCGGCCGCAGCCGCTGATGATGCGATTGCGTGCACAGAACCGCGAATCGGATGGGCTCGGTCTTGCGCTTCCGGCCGGCATGGCGACGGTGTTCGAAACCATCGGTGACCGCCGCCTGCTCGTCGGCGAGGCGGCGATCGGCGACAAGGCGAAGAACGAACGCGTCGACTACGACATCGGGTCCAGCCCCGCCGTCCAATATAAGGTCGCGGTTCAGCCGGACCCGAATGCTGATTACAAGCTTTGGCAGGTCACGCTCACGAACGCTCGGCCGTTCGATGCCGAGGTAGAGATGCTGATCCCTTTCGCACTCGATCCGACCCCCGAAGGATGGGAGCGTCGCGGCAGCAGTTGGGTCTGGCGCGTGCGCGTTCCCGCGAACGACAGCCTGATCCAGACCTTCCGTCAGAAATTGAAGGGCGACTGATTCGCCCGCGCCTGTTTGGCTTCAGGCCGGTGGCAGCGCGCGCGGCCTGTGATTTTCGTCGAGTGCGACGAAGGTGAACAGTCCGCCGGTCACCTTTTCCTCGGTGCGCCCGCCGTCGCGGGTCGCGATTACTTCGATTCTTATCCCCATCGACGTCCGCCCGCGCCGCTCAAGCGTCGCATAGACGGAGATGATGTCGCGCAGCAGGATCGGCGCGATGAATTCCATCGATTCGATCGCGACGGTGGCCACCGCTCCCTGCGCCTCGCGCCCGGCAACGATGCCGCCGGCGATATCCATCTGGCTCAAGACCCAGCCGCCGAAGATATGGCCGTTGGCGTTGATGTCGGCGGGGCGGGGGACGACGCGCAGGATCGGGTCGCGGGGGCAGTCGGGCTTGTTATCGGTCATTGTTCATATCCGGGTCGTTTTCGAAAGGGTCTTCGATCGATTCATCGTGGCCGCTGCCGCTCGACAGGAAGACGAGTCCCATCAGCGCTGCGCCGAGCATCACCGACAGGCCAACGCCGGCCGCGGTCGCGATGATCATATGGATGGTCAGCGCCTCGCCCATCGTAAGGCGAAGCCAGCCGAGCGCGCCGACCACGGCGATGAGCGACACGATCGCCATGCCCTTCATAAGCCGGCGATAGCGGGCCCAGGCGATGTTCGAAGTGTCGCGATTGTCGAGGGGGGAGCGTTTGACCATGGGCGCTTTCATGAACCAAGCCGACCTCGCGGCCAAGCGCCATCGCGGCGGTCCGCGACGTTTCGTCCCGCGCGCGAATCATGTTAGGTTCGTAGCGCAACAGAAACAGACGGGAGCGGCATCTATGACGATCGGAGCGATTCTTCGTGAACGGACCGGCGCGGTGATATCGGCGCAGCCGGGGGATACTGTGCGGTCCGCGGTCGATCTTCTGGCACAGAACCGGATCGGCGCCGTGCCGGTGGTCGAGAATGACAAGATCGTCGGCATCTTCTCCGAACGCGACATCGTTCGCCTGCTATCCTCTTATGGCCCGGACGCACTCGACCGTAATCTCGAAGACGTGATGACCAAATCGCCGGTGACCTGCGATTCGAGTACCGCCGTGATCGCCGCGCTCTCGCAGATGACGCAGAAGCGTATCCGTCACCTGCCCGTGGTCGACGCCGGCCGCATCGCCGGCTTCGTTTCGATCGGCGATCTCGTCAAATATCGAATCGACCGCATCGAGGCCGAGGCTGCGGCGATGCGCGACTATATAGCGTCTTGAGTGAAGAGCGTCGGGCGGCGGGGGCCAAGAGCCACGTTCCGCCCGAACTGCTCTTTCTCTCCTAATATATAGAAGTCGCGTCGGTGACCGGCGGCGCCGTCGAGCTCTGGAAGATGGCTCGCCCTCGAACCGAATCATCGTGATCGGCGGATGAAGCGTCAACATCGGTGCAAAGTTGCGCGCGATTCGGCGACACGAGGGCGAATCGAATCGTTTCATGCATGCGAATCCGCGATCCAGCGCAACCGCCGCGGGCAGGAATCACTCCTTTGGACATCGCGAGCGACGAGATTTTGCAATCTCGAGCCGCGAAATCGCGGTTGGAATCGATCCGTGAGCGCCGATTCCGACGAAAGTCCGCGAGCATGTCCGTGGCCTCGCGTCGGATGATCGCCGCGTTTCCGTGGCCCCGCCATTTTCTGTTTTATGGGTTGGGTCGTTGAAATTGGCTGTTTTTCAACCTTCTCGACCATATGTCCCGGGGGCTCTCAGGCTCGCCGCGCAACTTTTGAAACAAAATTGCAAAAAGGTTGTTGACGCGAATCGAGGAGGGGCCTAGAGGCGTGTTCACCGGACGGGGCGCGGCGCCAGACGCCACGAACCACCCGGTCGCCAACAGATACGGACAGATGTCCCCCGATAGCAATAGCGGGGAACGACAACTGTCCGCCATTTCTTGTCGGTGGCTCTTTGAAATTGTGATTGTCGATGAAGGGACATGTGGGCGGCGGCCCTGGGTCTTGCAGCTTTAAGGTGCAAGGTGCTCAGGATAAAAAGCCAAGCCTGACCTACATGTCTTACACGTTTCCATAACGTGGAAGCAGCCTTTCATAGGTTGCTTCTTGTGTAGGCCAGGCTCCTTAAAATGAGCGGGTTTGCGAGGGATATTCCACCTTTGCAGATTCGAACATCAAACTTGAGAGTTTGATCCTGGCTCAGAACGAACGCTGGCGGCATGCCTAACACATGCAAGTCGAACGAAGTCTTCGGACTTAGTGGCGCACGGGTGCGTAACGCGTGGGAATCTGCCCTTGGGTACGGAATAACTCAGAGAAATTTGTGCTAATACCGTATAATGTCTTCGGACCAAAGATTTATCGCCCAAGGATGAGCCCGCGTAAGATTAGCTAGTTGGTGGGGTAAAAGCCTACCAAGGCGACGATCTTTAGCTGGTCTGAGAGGATGATCAGCCACACTGGGACTGAGACACGGCCCAGACTCCTACGGGAGGCAGCAGTGGGGAATATTGGACAATGGGCGAAAGCCTGATCC